>Ga0209061_1000015_pt1 | contig 670892 bp, 536 predicted proteins | sample Coa_R1_10_FD_187157 | JGI IMG/M metagenome (GOLD analysis project Ga0209061, IMG submission 187157) | Surface soil microbial communities from Centralia Pennsylvania, which are recovering from an underground coalmine fire - Coalmine... | ecosystem: Environmental > Terrestrial > Soil >... | reverse complement strand
GGCCGCAGTTTTACTTCCGGACGACGGACGTGACGGGTGTGGCGACGCTGCCGGAGGGGATGGAGATGGTGATGCCGGGCGACAACGTGAATCTTACGGTGGAGCTGATCACTCCGGTGGCGATGGACAAGGGGCTGCGGTTTGCGATCCGCGAAGGCGGCCGGACGGTCGGGGCGGGGACGGTGACCGAGATTCTGGAGTAAAGGTATGCCGCGCGAACAGATAACGCTACAGTGCACTGAGTGTAAACGCAAGAATTACACCAGCATGAAGAACAAGAAGACCATGACGGAACGGCTGGAGCTGAAGAAATTCTGCCCGTTCTGCCGTAAGCACCATCCGCACAAGGAGATCAAGTAAACTAAAAGCGGAGGGGCGTAGGTTTAACGGCAGACCAGCGGTCTCCAAAACCGCGAGTGGGGGTTCGAATCCCTCCGCCCCTGCCATCGCGCCCCGCGGGGGCGCCGCGCTCGCGCGCGGGATCGGTTTCCAGGAGCAGCACGAGATATGGCCGCAGAAGAGATGACATTTCCGCAGCGGGCGGCGAGCTGGCCGGCGCGGGTGAAGAATTATTTCGAAGAATTGCAGATGGAGATGCGCAAGGTCACCTGGCCGTCCTGGAAACAGGTGCGCTCCACGACGGCGGTGGTGATCGCCTTCGTTTTTCTGATTTCCGCGTACTTCTTCGTGGTGGACAACATTATCAGCCGCATCATTAACAAGCTTTTCGATACGTTTACGAAATGAAGGCATCCATGCCAGACGAGATTACCCCCGGGGAACAGGATCATTTGGACGGCGAAGCGCCGGAGGCGGCCGGGGCGGACCAGCCCGCCGCGCCCGAACAGCAGCCTTTGCCCGAAGAATCGACCAAAAAGTGGTTTATCATTCACACCTACTCGGGATTCGAGCAGAAAGTGGCGGATTCGCTGCGCAGCCGCGCGGAAGCCTTCGGATTTGCGAACCAGATCGGCCAGATCCTGATCCCGACCGAAGAGGTGGTTGAGCTGAGGGGCGGTAAGAAGGTCACCAGCAAGCGGCTGCTGTATCCGGGTTACGTGCTGGTCGAGATGGACATGAACGACGAGCTGTGGCACGCGGTGAAGGCCACGCCGCGGGTGACCGGCTTTGTGGGCGGCGGCAACATGCCGGTGCCGCTTTCCGCCGATGAGGTCAATTCGATTCTGTACCGGCAGGCGAGCTCGGCCGAGCGGCCGCGGCCCAAGCTTACGTTTGAAAAGAACGAAACGGTGCGCATCATCGACGGGCCGTTCAGCAATTTTTCCGGCAAGGTGGACGAGATCAATCCGGAGCGCAACACGCTGCGCGTGCTGGTGACCATTTTCGGCCGCGCGACGCCGGTGGAACTCGATTTTTTACAGGTGGAAAAAATTTAAACCATGGCGAAGAAAGTTACCGCGCAGGTGAAACTGCAAATCCCGGCAGGCAAGGCGACTCCGGCGCCGCCGGTGGGCACCGCTCTTGGCCCCCAGGGCGTAAATATTATGGAGTTTTGCAAGGCGTTCAACGCCAAGACGTCGGGCAAGGATCAGGAAGGCCTGATTATTCCGGTGGTGATCACCATTTACTCGGACCGCTCGTTCACCTTCATCACCAAAACGCCGCCGGTGCCGGTGCTGATCAAGCGCGCGGTGAACCTGGCCAAAGGCTCGGCGGAGCCGAACAAGAATCGCGTCGGCAAGATCACGCTGAAACAAGTCGAAGAGATCGCCAAGATCAAGATGCCGGACCTGAACTGTTTCTCGCTCGAAGCGGCGATGAATTCGGTGAAGGGCACGGCGCGGTCCATGGGCGTGGACGTCGTTTAGCGCCCGCGGCCTGACGCGCGAAAAAACACGTTAGTGTTACCATAGCCGCGATGAGGCTGTGTTTCTTTCTTCTTCTCGCGAGCGCCGCGATGGCGCAGGATGTCGTGCGCACCGCCGATCCGATCAAGCGCGGATTTCAGCTGAGCGATTTCCCGCGAACCGTCCAGGTATCGGCGAACGTTTACACCTACGAGGATTTTCATGCCGGCGCGGAAAAGTTCACCACCACGAATATGTTCGTCGTGACGAGCGAGGGCGTTCTGCTCTGCGACGCCCAGGGCAATCCCGAGGCGACGCGCAAGGAAGTGGAAGCAATCGCCAGGATCACCCCGCGGCCGATTAAATGGGTGGTGATCGCATCGGATCATGGCGATCATACCGGCGGCAATTCCTCCTTGCCCGCCGGCATCACGTATTTCATTCATCCCAATTCCAAGGCGATTCTCGACCGGCAGGCGGAGAACGCCAAGCGCCCGCCGAGCTGGAGGCTGCCGGCGGACGCGGTCCTGGTGCCGGATAAAAAAGATCTGAATCTCGGCGGCGAGCCGGTGCAGATTTTGTTTCTCGGGCGCGCGCACACCGGCGGGGATCTGAGCGTGTACCTGCCGCGGCAGAAGATTCTGTTCCTGAGCGAGACGTTTTTGAACCGTGTGTTTCCGGCGATGCGGTCGGCGTATCCGAGCGAGTGGCTGAAGGCGCTCGATCAGGCGGAGAAGATCGACGCGAACATTTATATTCCGGGACACGGGTTCACCGAAAAGGCCGCGGTATCAAAAGAAGAATTGCATGAGTATCATCGCGCGCTGAAAGCGGTGATCGATGAAGCGACGCGATTGTACAAAGCCGGCGTTCCCGTGGATGAAGCGGTGAAGCAGGCGAACTGGGGCGAATACGCCTCCTGGACGCTGGCGAGCTCGCAGGGACCGATCGCGGTCCGCAGAGTGTACGAAGAGTTGAGCGGAAAACTGCAATAGAAGGCGCCGTACAACAACTCGCGCCTTCAGCGTAAGCGGGGCGGCCGCGGCAGACCGCAACCGGCTCCGGAAGATTGGCCGCCGGGCGCGGCGGCCCAGGCTTAAAAATTCAGCTTCAGCGCGAGCTGCAAAATGCGGCCGGTGCTATCCACAGTGGAGGTGATCTGGCCGAAGTTCGAGTTGCTGATGTTGGCGTTCGGGTTGGAGAAGATCGGATTGTTGAAGATCTTGAACGCCTCGGCGCGGAACATAAGGTTGCCCTGCTCGCCCAATTTGCGAATCGGGAAAATCTTCGAAATCGCCAGGTCGAATCGCTCCGCTCCCGGGCCGCGGAGGATGTTGCGTCCCAGGCCGCCGAACAGCGAGCCCGCGCCGCTGTCGCCGCTCACGCCGTTGTTGCCGATCACGTAAGTGCCGCTTCCCGAGCCCTCCTGGGGCGTCAGTCCGGTCAGGATCGTTCCGGCGGGAAGATTGGGCACTACCGCGAAACAGGCCGCGTTCATATAGTCCTTGATGTTTTGCGTGACGGATCCGGGCGTTTTGATGGTGGAGCAGACGCCCGCGTTGGCGCGGATGGTGACCGAGCCGTTCAGGCCGGCCAGCCCGCCGCCGTTGGTGCTGGTGATCGAAAACGGCAGGCCTGACTGGATCGTCCAGACGCCGCCCAGACGCCAGTTGCCGATGGTCTGGCCGAGGACCCCGGTCTTCGGTCCGGGGAGATCCCACAGGCCGGTGAAAACGAAGCGGTGGGTGAGATCGAAATCGGAAACGCCGCGGTTGAGCGCGGGCACAAGCTGGTTGCCAGTGAAGCTGTCGAGGTCGGAACCGGTGGGTCCGGAGTCGTCGTCGGTGGACTTGGAAAAGGTATAGTCCATCTTGAATTGAAAACTCTTGGCGAAAGCGTGCCGGGCCTCGATCAGCAGGCCGTTGTAATGCGAATAACCCTCATTGGTGACCAGATTCAAGCCGGCCGGCGAGAATCCGGGGACGGGAACGCGAATTGAGGCGTTGGCGTTGGAGTTTTGCGTCACCGAATATCCGTTGGCGAATCCTGCGGCGGCGATGAGGGGGTTATTGTAGGTCATCGGATTGGACGAGTTCACCAGCAGCGCCTGATTCAAACTTGGCTCGACCAGAAGGTTCACGCCGCGCGAGCCGACGTAACCGGTTTCGAGCACCCACCCGGCGGGGAGCTGCGTCTGCACCGTGAAGTTATACTGCTGCACGTAGGGTGTAACCAGATTCCGCAGGAATCCATAGAGAGACTGGGAGACGGCGGTGGTGCCGTCCGGATTCACGAAAACCGGCGCGCCGGCCGCCGTGAATTTTCCGCTGAACTGGCCGATGGTGGGAAGAATCGGGAACTGGTTCGGCTGCGGCAAACCCGCCGGCCAGGGATTGGCGAGAACATCGCTGCCGACAACGGCGGTTCCAGAGGCGAGATACTGCTCCACCCACGGCGGCGAGGCGATGAGCTGCAAAAGCGTCTGGCCGGAGGTGCGGATGTAATAGACCCCGAATCCGCCGCGCAGCGCGATCTTGCCGTTGCCCAGAAGGTCGTAAGCCGCGCCGACGCGAGGAGCGAAGTTGGTGTTGTTGCTGTTGGTGAGCGTGGTATTGCTGACGCCCGGCGTGGCGAGCGGGCTCTTCAGGCTGGCCGGGGAAACAAAGCCGGCCAGCACGCAGCTTCCGCCTCCGGCGGCGACGCAAGCCGGAGTGATGCGGCTGGGATCGAAGTTGCCGACCTTGCCGTTCAAATCGTAGGGGAATCCCAGATAGTCGTAGCGCAGGCCGAGATTCAGCGTGAGCCGGCGGGTGATGCGATAATCATCCTGCGCGAAGCCCACCGCATCCTGCGCGCGGTAATTGCGCGGGAACGAACCGACGTCGATCTGAAGACGATTCGGCGTGCCGGTCAGAAACGACGCAAAGTTGGGGAAGCTTATGCTGCCGCGCGAGCCGTAATCGTTCTCGTAGTTCCAGCCGTAGCGCCGATTCTCGATACCCAGGCGCAGGGTGTGTTTCCCGCGGGTCCAGGAAACGGTATCGCCGATGGTGATGGTCGTCGTACCGCCGTGAGTGAAACTGTTCACGCCGATGCCGCCGAAGCTGAGCAGGCCGCTTACGGAAAACGCCGGGATCCCGGGGTAGGTTGCGGCGTCCCACTTCTGCTCGCCGATATCGCTGACCTTTACGTTTTCCACTCCTTCGTTGATCGACTTGATATTGGTGAAGCCGGCGCGAAACTCGTTCAGCAGCGACGGCGAGAAGGTTTCCGTGTCGGTGAGCGCCAGGTGGTTGTTCTTGGCCGGCGAGTTCAGCCCCTGGCCCAGGGTGACGCCGCCGCCGGTCGGATTGAATTGAGCGATGTCGGCGTAGAAGAACTGGCCGGCGAGATGATTGTTCCGGAACAGATTCCGGTCCACGGTCAGAGCTTCCTGATCTTCGTTGTAGATGGTCGGCTCGGAGATGACGATCGAGCCGATGCTTCCCGGGCCGGTGCAGTTCGGCACTCCAGCGCAGGTGCCGGAGGGGTAAAGCAGGCCGCCATAGGGACCCTTGGCGTTGAGAATATTGACGGCCACTGGATCGATGGCCGACGGATTGACGCCGAAAGCGGCGCCCAGAGTCGCCGCCGTGCGGACCGCGGGCAGCACCGGCTGCGAGCCGCTGATCAGGCTGGAGACGCCATTCTTCTGCCGCGTCCCCTGATAGGAAAAGAACCAGAACGTGTCTTTCAGCTTCGGCACCGGCCCGCCGACTTCGCCTCCGAACTGATTCTGCAACAGCACCGGCACGGGCTTGCCGGAGATATTGGCGAAGAAATCATTGGCGTTCATGTCGTTGCTTCGATAGAATTCGAACGCGCCGCCGTGAAACTTCTCGGTGCCGGAGCGCAGCACAACGTTGATATTGCCGCCGGAGGCGCGGCCCTGGCTCGCGTCGTACATGCTGGTGCTGACGCGGAATTCGCCCACCGCGTCGGGATTGGGAACCGGCACGCTCGCCAGGCTGTTGCTGCCGAAATTATTGGCGTCGATGCCGTCCAGCACGAAATTGTTGACGGTCGCGCGGGAGCCGGCGACGTCGAGAATCGGCGCTCCGCGGCCCACCGTGGCCGCGCTCTGGATCCGGGCCGCCGTGCCGGCCTGCATCGCCGTCAAATCCAGAAAATTGCGCGTCGGCAGCGGAATGTCGCGGATCTGCGTGCCGGTGATGACGTCGCCGGTGGTGGCCGTGCGCGTATCCACCGCGGTGAAGCTTTCGGTGACCTCGGCCACCGTGCTCACCTGTCCGACCTTTAGCTTCACCGAGGCGTTGGTGACCTTGGTCACATCCACCCGCACATCGTTGAGCTGCGCTGTTTCGAATCCTTGCGCGGTCACCTTGATCTGATAGTTGCCCGGCGCCACCAGCGGAAACACGAAGGTGCCGTCGTTTTGCGTGGTAGTCTGGCTGGTCGCGCCGGTATCGCGGTTGATGAGCTCGACCTGCGCTCCCGGAATTACCGCGTTCTGCGGATCGGTGACGGTGCCCTGAATGGCGCCGGTGGACGAACTGATCTGCGCGCGAGCCTGGTCCCAAACCACGGCCCACGCCGCCAACAAGCACAATGCGGCGATTCGCTTCTGGATTTTCATTTCCTCACACCCCTTCTCTGAGCGCCGCCCCTGCCGGCCGCGGCGCATTTTCGACAATGCGCAGATTCTACCACATTGAGTGCCGGGCGATCCGAGAAACAGTGGAAACTGCGCTAGCGGCCGGATTCCACGGCGGGATGGTGGATCGGAAGGACACAGCCCGCGCCCTCCGCTGTTCTGGATGCCCGGGATGCTAAGTTTGCATAAGGGAGGGCGACATGAAGGGTTTCAAGCAGTTCATGATGCGGGGCAACGTCGTCGATCTTGCCGTCGCGGTGGTGATGGGCGCCGCATTTGGAGCCGTGGTCACGGCCCTGGTCAAGGATCTGATCACGCCGCTGATCGCGGCGATTGTGGGCAAGCCCGATTTCTCGGCCATACAGTTTGAGATCAACTCCAGCAAGTTTCTCCTCGGGGACTTCGTCAACGCGCTGTTGTCGTTCCTGCTGGTCGCCGCGGCGGTCTATTTCTTCGTTGTGCTTCCGGCCAACGCGCTGCTGGCGAGAATGCGCCGCGGGGAAGCTCCTCCGGATCCGACGACGAAAGAATGCCCGGAGTGCCTGAGCGTGATTCCGATCGCCGCCCGGCGCTGCGCCTTCTGCACATCGCCCCTGCCGGAGTGAATCAGAAGGACAGGATGCGCTCGGCTTCCTGCGCGATGGTTTCGGTCTGCGGAAGCGTCTCCGCCTCCAGGACTGGGTGATAGCCGACCCAGGTGTCCAGCGCGGCGACGCGTCCGACCGGGGCGTCGAGCGAGGTGAACAGTTCACTGGCGATTCGCGCCGCGATCTCCGCGCCGAAGCCGAAGGAAAGCACGTCTTCGTGCGCGATCACCACGCGGCTGGTCTTTTCCACACTGGCGCGAATGGCGGCCCAGTCGTAGGGCGCCAGCGTGCGCAGGTCGAGAATTTCGATGGTCGTGCCGGGACGGCGCTGCTCGATCTGGGTGGCGGCCTGAAGCGATTTCTGCACCAGCGCGCCGTACGTCACGATGGTCAGATGCGCGCCGGGCTTCACCAGCCGGGCCTTGCCAAACGGGATCGTAAAATCGGGGCCGGGGTGCGGGCTGCGGTTGTACGGCTCGCGGTAAAGGCGCTTATGTTCGAGGAACATCACCGGATCGTCGCAGCGGATGGCGGTGCGCAGCAGCCCGCAGGCGTCCAGCGCGTTGGAGGGAAACACGACCCGCAGTCCGGGAATGTGAGTGAAAATGGATTCGCCGCACTGGCTGTGATAAATGGCGCCGCCGTTCAGATAGCCTCCGATGGCGACCCGGATCACCACCGGCGCGGACCAGGCGTTATTCGAGCGCCAGCGAACCGTCGCCAGTTCATCCCGGATCTGCATCATCGCGGGCCAAATATAGTCGAAAAACTGAATTTCAGGAACCGGCTTCAGCCCGCGCTCGGCCATGCCGATGGCGCGGCCGACAATGCCGGCTTCGGCCAGCGGGGTGTTGAAGCAGCGCTGCGCGCCAAAAACAATTTGCAGCCCCTGTGTCGCCTTGAACACGCCGCCCTTGCCTTTGACTTCGGCCAGGTTGGCCTCGCGGCTGGCGTCGGCGACGTCTTCTCCGAACACCACGATACGCTCGTTGCGGCGCATCTCTTCGTGCAGGGTAAGATTGATCTCATCGACCATGGTGCGCGGCGGGCCGGAGAACTGGGGCTCGGATTCGAATTCCTCCGAGGTCGGGTCGACGCGGTCGGAATAAAGATAGCGCAGGGAAGAGCCCTTTTCGGGTGGCGCGGCTTTGAGCGCGCGCTCGGTCGCCTCCTGCACCTCGACATCGACTTCGTGGGTGAGCAGCTCGACGCCATGCCGGTCCAGAAAACCCTCCGAGATGAGCCACTCGGGATAGCGCACGATGTGGTCGCGGGCCGCTTCGGCCTCGCGCTCAGCCTTGGTCTTGTACAGCTTTTCATCGTCGGAAAGCGAGTGGCTGTAGGGCCGGATACAGGTGGCATGCACCAGAACCGGGCTGCGGCGGGAGCGGCACCAGGCGACCGCCTCGGACATGGTGGCGTAGGAGGCCACCAGGTCCGTCCCGTCGCAACGGAGAACCTTCAGATCCGGAAAGCCGGAGACGAGCTTGGAAATATCGCCGCCGGCAGTCTGTTTTTCCACCGGAACCGAAATCGCGTAACCGTTGTCTTCCACCAGATAAATGATGGGAAGACGCTCCAGGCAGGAGATGTTCAGCGACTCCCAAAATTCGCCTTCGCTGGTGGCGCCGTCGCCGGTGGTGACAAGGGTGACCGCGTCCGAATGGGGATCCAGGCGGCGGTTGGCGTCCGCGCATCCAACGGCTTGCAGAAATTGCGTTCCGGTCGGCGACGACGCGGTGACGATGTTGAGCCGTTTCGAGCCCCAATGCGACGGCATCTGGCGCCCGCCGGAAGCGGGATCGGCCGCCGCGCCGACAGCGCCCTGCATCATCTCTTCGGCGGTGACGCCGAGCGCCAGACACATGGCGCGGTCGCGGTAGTAGAGATAAAACCAGTCATGGCCGGGGCGCATGGCCAGACCCGCGGCGCAGGAGATCGCTTCGTGCCCGGCTCCGCTGATCTGGAAAAAAATCTTGTTCTGGCGCTTCAACAGAATCTCCCGGTCATCGAGGCGGCGGGACAGATACATGATTCTGAAAGCGCGGATGAGCTCTTCGCGTCCGAGGCTGGCCGGCTGGACGGAGGTGGTTGTGCTGGTAAGCATGTGCCGATCTCAGTTTATCAAGGGATGAAGGAAACCGAAACCTGACCGGCGCGGATTTTCCTCCGCGGCGGGCTTTGCGGGCCGCCCTCCCTAGAACGAAAAGGTGAGCTGGCCTTCGAAGGTTCGCGGCGTCACGAAATGCGTGCCGCTGAAGGTGGACAGGAAGTTGTAAAGCGCGTCCACGTTGGTCAGATTCGTAATGGTCAACTGCAACTTCACATGCAGACGCTCGCGCGTGTACAGATTGTCCGTGCCGACCCCCAGATCCAGCAGATTGCGCGGAGCCACTCGCGTCGGATTGTGATCGGGATTGTAGGTTCCCGGGGCGGGAATCACCAGGCGGGCGGCGCCAAAGGCCGCATCGCAGGAGGTGATGGGGTGATTCAGCGCGGCCACCTGCGCTCCGCAATAGAACCCCACCGCCGCCTGCTGATCCGCGTCGAGCGCCAGCAGATCGGCGAGGCCGGTCACCGCCCCCGCCACCTCGCCGCTGTCGTAGCGCCAGGTCAGCGCGATCCACGGCTTTTTCTTCACCGGAGCTTCATAGCGAAGATAGGTGGTCTGCTGGAAGGCCTGGTCGTGATCGATGCGGAACACGCTCGTGTTTACCGGCGAATTGAAAATTAATCCTCCCGTTTCGGGCGGAAAATACCGCGCGCGCGTGTGACCGAAGGACATGAATCCGCTGAATCCATGGGTGGGCGTCAAGTTGACGCGCCCGTCGACGCCGTCGATCTTGGACTTGTACCAGGAGATGGGAAATACCAGCGGCGTATCGAGCAGGGTGTCGAAATCGAACGCTCCGTGCGTATATTTCCAGAAATAATCCGACGAAATGACGATCTTTTTGCCGATGCTCTGCTCCAGGCCCACGTTGTACTGATCACGGCGGCCGGGTTTGAGCGGCGTTTGCCCGTAGGCGCCCAGCGCATTGGCGGCCAGCCCTCCGACGCCCGTTTCGCTCGAAAGAATCAGATTTTCGTTGTACGGCGTTTCGAGGGTGTGCGAATATCCGGCGCGAAACACCGTTCCGGTGCGCTTCACATGATAGGCGGCGCCGCCGCGCGGCTCAAACGCGTTTGCGTGCGAGATGCCGCGGTAAAAGTCGGCGCGCACGCCGCCATTCAGCGTCCAGTGGGCGAGCGTCAGCGAATCCTGCGCGTACCAGGAATATTCGTCGATGTTGGCGCCTCCGGCAAAGGCCAGGTAATGGCCGCCTTCGGTCAGATCGAAGGGAACCAGGCCGGGCTGCGTGGCCGGATCGATGAATCCGGGCTGCGTAATCGCGAACCGGAAGTCCTCGTGCAGCGCCGTGCGCTCGATCTGAACTCCGGTTTTGAAGTTATTGGCGGCCTTCACCCAGCTCACGTCGCCGCGCGAGCCGAAATTTTTCAGCCAGCGTTTCTCGCCGATCGTCGCCGGCTGATCGTTAAACGGATCGCGGCTGGGATCATAGTTGACGAAATCCTCCCGGAGGTAGGGATTAAGGGTGAGCACCATGGAGGGGCTGAAGGTGTGGACCCAGTTGGGCGCGATGCTGAAGGTTTGCGTCAACTGCCGCTGATCCTGGCCGGCGCTCTGTTGATCGTAGGTGTTCGGAATCTGGAACCAGTTGCGCGCCAAAAACAGATTGACGTGCGCCGAATCGTTCTGCCCCGGCTGATAATCGAGGCGCGAAAAAATCGTTTCGCTGTTGCCGATATCGTGCATCGGATCGAGCTCCGGCGTGTCCAGAAAGCGGCCGGTGCGATTGGAGTCGGCGGCGATGAAGAATCCGAATCGCTTCAGTCCGAAGCCATAGTCGAAATCCTCGCCATAGGATCCGAACGTGCCGTAGTGCAGCGTCAGATCGCCGAAGGGATGGTCGGAGCCGAGGCCGGAGCGGGTCACCGCCGTCGCCACCAGGCTGGTCTTATCGCCGAATTCCGCGCTGGGCGTCGAGGTGGTCAGTTCCATCGACTGGATCGCGTTCATCGGGATCTGCGTCGAAAATTGTTTGGACTGCTGATCCGTAATCGGCTGGCCATCCACGTACAACGAACTCTGGGCGTGATCGCCCAGAGGATGATAAAAACCGTTGGAATCGGCGACGACCCCGGGACTGGCCAGCGTGATCAGGTCCGCCATGCCGGAGCCGGCCGACAGCGGCATCTTATTAAACAGGTTCGCGTCCATGTCGGTGTGCGAGGAGGGGACGGTCTCCAGCAAATCCTGGCCGGTTGCTTCCACGTTCACCTGCGTGGTTTCTCCGGCCAGCTCCAGCTTGAACGTGATGGTCACCGGAACGCTGCTGCGCACTTCGACGTCCTGCGATTTGGGGCTGAATCCCTGCGCCGTGACCTGAACGTGATACGGATTCGGCGGGATGTTGTGGAACGCGAACGCCCCATCCTCGCCGGTGGTCACCGTGCGGGTATAGCCGGAAACCGGATTGGATAACGTTACGGTCGCCGAAGGGACCAGCGCGCCGCTCGGATCGGTCACCGTGCCTTCAACGGTTCCCGCTCCGGTGGAGACTTGAGCGAAGCCGCGCGCGGCGCAGAGCAGGGCGGCGAAAACGCACCAACGTACAAACACGCCATCTATTTTGCCGAAGCGGGAGGCCAAGCTCCTACCCAAATCGGATGAGCGGGCCCAGATCCGTGATCAGCGGGCGCCAGACGGCGGCCAGCGGGACCGCCGCGGGGCGGCGCCGGCGCATGGGAAAATGGCTTCTTGAGCACTTTCTGGATCAAAAATTTCGGCTGCCGCGCCTCACAAGCCGACGGCGCGGCGCTTGCAGCCGGCCTGGCGGCGCGCGGGCTCTCTTCGGTCAGCGATTTTCGCCAGGCCGAAGTGGTCGTGTTGAACACATGCACGGTCACCTCCACGGCCGATGAGGAGGTGCGGCAGATGATCCGCCGGATTCACCGGCAGAGCCCGTCGGCGCGGATCGTGGTGACCGGATGCTACGCCCAGCGCGCGCCGGAAGAGATCGCGGCGATGGACGGCGTGGCGCTGGTGGCGGGAAATTCGCATAAAACGAAGATTCCCGAGCTTGTTTTTGCCGATTATCACGGCGAAATTGCGGTCGGAGATATTTTCGATCAGAGGGATTTTCTTTCGGCGCCGGTCGAGGATGCCGCCGGGGACCGCACCCGGCCCAATTTAAAGATTCAGGACGGCTGCAACCATCGCTGCTCCTTCTGCATTATTCCTTACGTACGCGGCCGCAGCCGCAGCGCGCCGGCCGAAAGCGTGATCAGCCAGGTTCGCGCGCTGGCGGAAAAATACCGCGAGGTCGTGCTCAGCGGAATCAATCTGGGGCGCTGGGGGCGCGATCTTCCCGGCCGCACGCGGCTGGTGGATCTGATTCGCCGGATTTTGGAGGAGACCGGCGTCGAACGGCTGCGGCTCAGCTCGGTGGAGCCGATGGATCTTTCCGACGAACTGCTGGGCCTGATGGCCGAATCGGATCGAATCGCGAAACACGTTCACGCTCCGCTGCAATCCGGCTGCGATGCGGTTCTGCGGCGGATGCGCCGCAAGTACCGCCGGCGCCATTACGAGGACCGCATTCACACGGCCCGGTCGCTGATGCCGGACTGCGCGGTGGGCGCCGACGTGATGACCGGCTTCCCCGGCGAAACCGACGCCGAGTTTGCCGAATCGCTCGCCTTTATCGACGCGCTGCCTTTCACGTATCTGCACGTGTTCACGTATTCGGAGCGGCCGGGCACGCCCGCGGCATCCATGCCTCAAGTTCCGATCGAAATACGAAAAGAACGGACGCGCATCTTGCGCGAACTTGCTTCGCGCAAGAACCTGGAGTTCCGCCGGGCCATGGTCGGACGCGTACTTTCCGCGGTGACGCTCGAGGAGGGCACAGCGGCGCTGAGCGAAAATTATCTGAAGATCACGCTGGCCGCGCCGCGGCCGGCAAACCGCCTCATCGACGTGCGCATCGGCGGCATCGCGGGCGACCGGCTGACGGAAGCCGGCGCGCTGGCAGTGCTTCACTAATCCTGCTCGTCGTACTCTTCGTCGTCATCCAAATCGCCGTCGCCTGCGAGTCCCTCCGGGCCGGGTTCTTCCACATCCCAGTCGTCCAGATCATCTTCCTCCCGGTCTCCCGCCTGGTGGAGGTTTTCCTCCACGCTCCCCAATTGCCGGCGAATCTCGGGCACTTTGGCCATAGCATTATCCCCTTTCGGGACGGATGGACAATAGTGAGACCTGCGCGGCGGCGGCGTGTTTCGCGCCGCCGGCATTTAACCGCTTCGCGGAGCCGACACGCATGCCGCTCTTCCGGACGGCGATAAGCTGGAATCAGGAGAAGTTATGGCGGAAAAGATCGATCCGGTCGAAGAGGCATCGGAAGAATCGTTCCCGGCCAGCGATGCGCCTTCCTGGACGGTGCGGGATGCTCCGGAAGCGGCGGTAATTCATAACTCCGCCGGGCGCCGGTTTGAAGTATCCATGCACGGGGGAAGGGCGTTTCTCGATTATCAGCTCGCCGGAGGCGAGCTCACGCTCCGCCACACCGAAGTGCCGCCGGAGCTGCGCGGGCGCGGCGCGGGAGGAGCGCTGGTTCAAGCGGCGCTTGATTTTGCGCGGCGCGAAAAGCTGAAAGTGATCGCCGCCTGCCCGTTCGCGCGCGCCTGTCTCCAGCGCCAGCCCCCGCCTCCCGGTGTGGATATAATTACGGCGTGATGCCTCGAACGGCCGCGCTGTTGCTTGCTTCCCTGACGCTTTTTGCCTCCGATTTGGCGCGGGAGGGAGTGCGATGGTGGTCGCACGTTCAGGTTCTGGCCGACGACAAGATGGAGGGCCGCAATACGGGCAGCGAAGGCCATCGCAAGGCGGCCCGCTTCGTCTCCACCGAGTTCGAACGCGCGGGGCTGAAGCCGGCGGGAACCTCCGGCTATATCCAGCCGATCGAATTCGGCGTGCGCAAACTCGATGAGCCCGCCTCCAGCCTGGCGATCGTCCGCAAGGGCGCAGTGACTCCGCTGGTGCTGGGCGACGATGCCTCTTTCAGCTTGCGCGCGGATCTGGCGCCCGACGTGGATGCACCGGCGGTGTTTGTCGGCTTCGGCCTGGTGGTGCCCGAAAAGGGAATCGACGATCTGGCCGGACTCGACCTGAAGGGCAAGATCGCTGTTTTTCTGACCGGCGGGCCCTCCTCGATTCCGAGCGCGCTCAAGGCGCACTACTCCTCCGCCGCGGAGCGATGGAAAGCGATGCAGAAGGCCGGCGCGATCGGCCTGGCGTCGATTCCGAATCCGCGATCGATGGATATTCCGTGGGAGCGGGCGCGGCTGGCGCGTTTGAATCCGACGATGAGCCTGGCCGATGAATCCGCGTCGGAATCGCGCGGCGAGCAGTTCGCGATCAACGTGAATCCGGCGCGAGCCGAGAAGCTTTTCGCCGGCTCCGGCCATAGTTTCGCGGAAATTTTGAAGCTGGCCGACGCGGACCAGAAGCTGCCGCGGTTCCCGCTCGGCTTGAATTTCCGGGCGCACGTCAAAATCGATCGATCGCGCGTCGAATCGCAAAACGTCGTCGGGCTGCGGCCTGGCGAGGACCCGGCGCTCAAGAACGAGTACGTGATTTTTTCCGCGCACCTGGATCACCTGGGCGTGGGCGAGCCGATCCATGGCGACCGGATTTACAACGGCGCCATGGACGACGCTTCCGGCGTCGCGTCGCTGATCGAGATTGCGACATTAATGAAGGAAGCGAATGCGCACCTGAAGCGCAGCGTCCTTTTTCTGGCGGTTACCGGCGAGGAGAAAGGCGAGCAGGGGTCGCTCTATTTCGCCACTCACCCGACCGTGCCGAAGTCCGCGATTGTCGCCGATATAAATATGGACATGTTCCTGCCGCTGTTTCCGCTGAAATATCTGGAGGTGCAAGGTCTGGCGGAATCGACGCTGGGCGATGACATTCGGGCGGTTTGCGAAAAAGCCGGCGTCCAGGTGCAAGCCGATAAGGAACCGGATAAGAACCGTTTTATCCGCAGCGATCAGTACAGCTTCATCAAGCAAGGCGTTCCGGCTCTGGCGTTCAAATTCGGCTGGATCCCCGGCAGTCCGGAGGAAAAAACGTTTCAGGACTGGATCAAATATCGCTACCATGCTCCATCCGACGATTTGAGCCAGCCCGTGGACAAGACCGCGGCCGCGCAGTTCAATCGCATTCTGCTCGATTTGGGCGAGCGGGTGGCGAACGCCAAGGACCGCCCGCGCTGGAAGCCGGACAGCTTTTTCCGGCGGTTCGCCAGTGAGTAATTCCGCGGCCGCTGTTTTTGCGGCCGAAGACGGCGGCGCAGTTTTTCATGGCCAGCGCTGGCGGCGCAGTCCCGGATCGAGCGGCGTCACCGCGCGGCCTGAGGGAAGACCAGCGGCGTGTCCACAGGGAGCTTGAGCAACTCCTGGTACAACGCCCGATACCGGCCGGACATAAGTTCTTGAGTATGGCCGGTCCGGAACAGGCGCAGGGCGCTGGCGGCCTTTTCGGCGGCCAGCCGCGGATCGCTCATCAGAGCTCCCATCGCCTCGGCCAGCGCTGCGGCGTTCTTCACGGGCACAATCAAGGCTCCCTCGCCATGGGCGACCGGTTCCAGATTGCCGCCGATGGAGGTCGCCACCACCGGCTTTCCCGCCGACATCGCCTCCAACAGCGAAATAGACATGCCTTCGTGCAGGCTTGGCAGAACGACAATGTCGGCCGCGTTCAATAAATCCGGTATGTCGTTCCGGAAGCCGGCGAAAAGCACCGTGCCGCTGAGTTGGGCGCGCATGACTCGCCGTTCAAGCGCGGGGCGAAGCGGGCCATCGCCCGCCAGCACCACGCGAAACGGCCGATCGGGGAATCGCGGGCGCAGCAAAGCGGCGGCGTCGATGAGGTATTCGAGCCCCTTGCCATGAAACAAGCGTCCGGGAGTGAGAAACACCGTTTCAGCCCCGGAGATTTGCAGCTCATCGCGAACCTGCCGCGCGTCCCTGCGGATCAGCCGCTGAACGTCGGGAATTCCGTTGGGAATCGCGACGATCTTTTCGGGTCCGCCGATCTTCCACCGCAATCCCCAGTCGCGATGATAGTGGCTCACCGTGACAATGCGATGGCAGCAGCGCGCGGCATATTGTTCCAGCGTGCGCCAAACCAGCGACGACACCGCGCCCGACTCTTCGTGAAACGGGAAACTGTGCGCCGTATGGACAATGGCCGGAATCCCCGCGCGAAATGCGGCAAGGCGGCCTACAAATCCCGCCTTCGAGGTGTGAGTATGCACCAGGTCGTAGGGATTCGCTTTCAGAAAGCGATACAGCTTATGAAGCCCGCGCAGATCGCGCCAGGGGCGGATATCCCGCCAGATCACGTTTAAATCCACGACGCCCATGCCGCGCGACCGGAACATCTTCTGGCAAACCGGATCGGTCGCCAGAACGTCGACCTGCCATCCGGCCTCCTGCGCCATTTCGGCGAGCGCCACAATAATGCTTCCTCCGCCGCCCCACTTCGAATCCCCGAGGATGTGCAGAATTCTCATATCAGGAAAACGCCGGAATGGAAGCCGGCTTGGCCGGCTCGGGCGCGGGCATGGAAGCGCGCGCGGCGCCTGCCTTGGCCCTCTTCCAGCGCTCGCTTGGGCGATACTCCGGAACCAGGTCCTGAATGTGCTCGACGATGGCTGTTTCCGCCCGCTGATCGGTCAGGCGGCGAAGCTCGGCCAGCCAGGATACGATCGAGCTCCACTCCGGCGGGGTCTGGCGGAAGATTTTGATTTTTTGATGACCGGTCGGCAGAACTTTTTCGGCCGGCAGGTTCGTTTCTTCGAAAAGCTTTTCGCCGGGGCGCAGGCCGGTGAAGCGAATATCAATATCCTGATACGGAACAAGCCCGGCCAGGCGGATCATGTTGATGGCCAGGTCGAGCACCCGCACCGGCTCGCCCATATCCAGAACGAAAATCTCCGATCCTTTGCCCATGGCGTGCGCGCACAGCACCAGGGAGACCGCTTCCGAGGCGGTCATGAAATAGCGCTGGACGTCGGGATGAGTGACTTTCACCGGCCCGCCGCACTGGATCTGCTGCTGGAAAATCGGCACCACGCTGCCGTTGCTGCCCAGCACGTTTCCGAAGCGCACGGAAACGCACTTGGTATTCCGCCCTTCGCGCGAGGAGGCCGAAGCGGAGACGATCATTTCGCAGACCCGCTTGGTGGCGCCCATCACGTTGGTCGGATTCACCGCCTTGTCCGAAGAGATCATCAGAAAGTTCGGGACGCGATACTGCTGGACGGTTTGAATCAGATTGAGCGTTCCAAAAATGTTGTTGTGCACCGCCTCCAGAACATGCGTCTCCATCATCGGGACGTGTTTATACGCCGCGGCGTGAAACACCGAGTCGACCGGGCACTGGCCGAAGACCTGATCCAGACGTTCGCGGTCGCGAATGTCGCCAAGCGCGGGAACAAAGTCGAGCTCCGGATATTTGTCGCGCAGCTCGCACTCGATGCGGAACAGATCGCTCTCGGCCTGATCGAAGGCGATCAATCGCGACGGATGGAAGCGCGCGATCTGCCGGCAGAGCTCGGATCCGATCGAACCCGCGGCTCCGGTGACCAGCACGCACTGTCCGGCCAGACGCTCGCGCACCGGCGCTTCGTCCAGTTGCACGGCGGGCCGGCCGAGCAGGTCAGTCACCGCCACGTCGCGGATCTGTTCGGCGAGCACCTTGCGATTCAACAGATCGCCCAGGCCGGGAATGGTTTTGCAGGGAATGTGCGCGGCCTGGCAGTTCGCCACCGCTTCCCGCCGCTCGCGCCCGCTGGCCGATGGCATCGCGATCACGATCTCCTCCACGCGCGCCCGGTGGCGGTTCAGATGGGCGACGATGGAGGCGGCCTGGCGCCCGCAGCCGAGAACGCGCACGCCCATCAGCGCCGCGCCGCGCTTCGACTCATCATCGTCGAGAAATCCGACAACGTGATAGCCCAGAGATTTGTTTCCCCGAATCTCGCGCAGCAGCGTTGCGCCCGCCTCGCCCGCTCCGTAAATCAGGATATTCTTCCGCTTCTGCCCGGGCGTGCGCCGTCCCGCCGAGTCCAGGTAAAAACGTCCGGCATAGCGCAGGACCAGCGTGGAAAGACAGCAGACCAGAAAGTCGATCACGCAGATGGAGCGGGAAAAACCGCCGGGAAAGTACAGGCTCGTGAGCAGCGCCACAACCAGGGTGAACACCGCCGAAGCCAGCAGGTTGATCATCAGCAGCCGCCGCAGATCGCACAGCTCGGCAAACATCCATAGGCTGCGGTGCAATCCGGCGAGATAAAAGACCGGCGCTTTGGCCGCCGCCGCGGCGATCAGCATCATCGCCAGAATGACCAAGACCCGCCGCGGGATGGCAAAGTCAAAGCGCAGCTCGAAGGCCGCCAGGCAGGAGAACAAAACCGCCGCCAGGTAGCCGATCGCCGCCCCGAATTTAGAGACCCGGTGAGTACTCATAATCTTGGTGGACCATCATTGTTCCGATGCCGCGGTGGACTGAAGGGTGCGCGCCGGCGCACGCGAGGAACGCGCCAGATCCTTTACCGTGTTGGCGACGTAGAGAACCTGCTCCTCGGTCATCGCCGGATAAAGAGGCAGCGACACCAGACGCGGGTACAGCTCCAGCGCGCGGCGGCATGGCTGCTCGCCGAGCGACATCTTTCCGAAATACGGATGCCTCGGAATCGGGATGAAATGAACGCTGGCGCCAATGCCGCGCCGCCGCAGATCCTCGATGAACTCGTAGCGGTCGATGCGCAGCCGGTCCAGATTCAGCCGGAGCATGTACAGATGCCAGGCGTGGCGCGAGCCGGGGCGATCCGGCGGGATCTCCACCTCGGCGACCTCCCCCAGCACGCGATTGTAGATTTCCGCGTAACGCCGCCGCGCCGCGATGAACGATTCCAGCTTCCTCAACTGATGAATGCCGATGGCGGATTGCAGATCCGAAAGGTTGTATTTAAAGCCCCGCGCCACCACCTCGTAGTACCAGCTCCCGTGCTCGGTGTAGCGGTTCCAGGCATCGCGGCTCATTCCATGCAGCGTCAGCATGCGCATGGTGTGGGCCAGCTCCTTGCTGCCGGTGGTGATCATGCCGCCTTCGCCGGTGGTCAGATTCTTGGTCGCGTAGAAGCTGAACACCACCGCGTCGCTGGCCCGCTCGTTCTCCTGGCGCGGAGAAGCGCCGATCGGAACGCCTTCGTAGTGCGCGCCCGCGGCGTGCGCCGCGTCCTCAATGACGAATAATCCATGCTGGCGCGCCAGCTCCCAGATCGGGCCCATCTGGCAAGGCAGGCCGGCCAGATGTACCGGAAGGATCGCGCGCGTGCGCGGAGTGATCGCCCTGGCGACCTGCTCCGGATCGACATTGCCATCCGGTCCGACGTCGGCGAGAATCGGCTTGGCCCCGACATGCAGAATCGTGTGCACCGTCGAACAAAACGTCAGCGGTGTCGTGATCACCTCATCGCCTTCGCCGATGCCCAGCGCCGCCAGCGCGACATGCAGCCCCGCGGTGGCCGAATTTACAGCGACCGCGCAGCGCGCGTTCACGTACCGCGCGAAGTCCTCTTCAAATTGCGCTGTGCGCGGTCCCGTGGTCAGCCAGCCGGAGCGGAGGGTTGCCTCCACTTCTCGAATTTCTTCCTCTCCGATCGACGGCCGGTGAAAGGCAATGAAAGCGGGATCCGCGGAAATTCGGTTACCCATAGATGGCGCTCCTTAGTGAGGATGCAAAACGTGCCGGAAAAACCAGGCGGGGCCGGCGCTCGCGCCGGGCGGCGGAATAACTGGCGGCGATTAAGGCGAACGTCATCCACCAGTGCCGCTGATAAAACGCTTCGATGCCCAGCGACATGCTGGTCATCAGGAGCAGGCCCAGAATCAACCCGAAAACGACCGGTTTTTCGCTCCGCGGCGCCAGACGATAAGCGGCGCGGGCGCGCAGCGCGAACGACAGCAGGAATCCTCCAAAGACGGTGAACCCGATCAGGCCGAACTCCGTCAAAAACCAGATCGGGGAGTTGTGGATGATGGTCTGCTGCTGCTGGTAGAACGAGCCTAGGCCGATTCCAAAAAACGGGTGATGCACGAAATCCGCCAGGCCGGAGGAAACCAGATCGAAGCGCGATCTCCCCGCGCCGGTGTCCACCTCGGGGCGGAACGCCAGGTGTTCAAAGAGCGATAACGACTGCCGCCCCATGACGACCATCGTCACGGCCGCGCCGCACAACAGCAGGAACAGCGCGCGCATCGCCGTCGCGAATCGGGTGAAGAACAGAAACACGAACACGATCGCCAGACTGATCCAGGAGGTCCGCGAGAAGGAGACCAAAACTCCGGCGGCCAGCGTCAGCCGCGCGAAAATCAGAAACGTTTTCCGGAACAGCGGCTGTCCCGAGGAACAGGCGCCTTCGCACATCACCAGCGTGCTGGCCACCAGACCGCCGTAGGCGTTGGCGTCGCCCATCAATCCGGCCAGGCGCAGGCCGTTGTCGGCCACGAACGGAGAATCGATGCCGAAGCGCGTCGACGCAACCCAGGCAAGCACTCCCACGATGTTCTGCGCGACCACGCTCACAATGAACGCCCGCATCACCATGCGGATGCTGTGCCAGTTCCGGGCCGCCGAGGTCAGAAACGCATAGGCGAGAAAAAGAATGAACAGCCCGATGTCCTTATTCAGGTAAACGTAGCGCGGGAGGCTGCCCTCGCGGACCGCCACCGAGAGCGTGCTCGCCGCAAACAGCGCCAGCAGCGCGTACTGCCACGGCGACCACAGTTCGCGGCGGTAGCGCAGGTTCGGAAACTCCAGCACCGCGATCAGCACCAGGATAATGTCCGAAGCGGAATAGGAGATCATCTCCGCCGAGCCCTGGTACTGATAGGGAAGAAGCGCGGCCCAGATCATCAACAGCCTGGTCATCCAGGTCAGGCGCGGCGTGCGTTCCGCCGCTTGCGCCGGCAGCCAGGGCATCGGCGCATTCATCGCGGTCATAGGCCCGAACCCCAGGAGTCCGTCAGCGCTGGCAGCACCGCCTCGCTTCCGCCCGGGCTCAGGCACACGCGGCCGACCAGCACCGCCGCGATGGCCATGTGCAGCGCCGAGGCGATCAGCGGCGCGGCCGCCGCGCCCGCCAGCCCGAAGCGCGGGACCAGAATCGCGCAGGCCATGGCGTTGGTGGCCACCACCGCGGCGAACATCGGCACCTGAACGCGGAATCTCTTCGAGCTATCCAGGCCTCCCATCAGCAGCGAGGCCACCGCGCTGCATCCGCTGGCCGCCGTCAGCCATACCAGCACTCCCGCGTACGGCGCATAGTCCGCTCCATAAAGAACCAGCAGCACCTGCGGGCCGAGCCACACGATGCCGAGCGTCGCCAGCACGCCCAGTCCCGCCGCCATCCCGCCCATCTTCACCAGCAGGGACTGGAACGCGCCCATTTTGCCGTTCACGTAATAGCGCGCCAGCTTCGGCACCGCCGCGGCGCGCATCGCGTCGGCCACCGTGCTGATGGCGGTCATGGTGTAGGCCATGATCGAAAACACGCCGAGGTCGGTTTCCCCCATCGCCGATTGCACGAAGTAGCGCGGAACGTTCATGTTCAGCGACGCCAGCGTCATCACGATGCCCAACGGAAAGGCGATCCGCGCCAGCGTCCACTGCCGGGAAAACGTGTAGCGGGGGCGCAGCAGCTTCCAGCGGCCGATCCAGCCCAGGGCCGGCTCTCCGGCCGCCAGAAAGCGCTGCCCGCGCCGCGCATCGAACAGCAGCAGCGAGATGAACCAGGCCAGCGCCATCGCGCTCACGCCCCACAAAACGTCGCGCGTGAAGTACAGCGCGGCGCTCATCGCGGCCACGCTCAGCGCGCCGCGGATCATCATCGACGTGCCGGTCTGATCCAGGTGATCGTGCAACTGGAACAGGCCGTAGAAGACGTCGCTCATCGATTCGATGGATTTGGCCGCCGCCACCGCGATCACCACCAGCATGGTTTTGGGCTCGTGCGAGATCACCGCGGCGATGGCGGCGATGACGAAAAAGGCGAGCGTCGTCGTTACCGTGCGCAGCCCCAGATATTCGGAGAAGCGATAGGCGCGATGCACGTCGGTCGCCTGCACGACCTTCAATTGCAGATTCGCCAGCATGATGACCGGCGTCGAAATCGCCAGCCCCAGCGAAAACTGCCCCACCATCAGCGGGGTGGTCCGCTTGGCCAGTACGATAATGATCGCCCACTGGCAAAGCGCGTAGAAGATGTTTCCCGCCAGCGTCCACAGAAAGTTCCGCCGGAGGGACAACCCCGCGCCCGCCGCCAGCGGAGTTTCCACCGAAGCCGTCATGAGTTTCGCGGGACTCCGTGCGCCAGCACCACTTGCGTTTCCTGTGCCGCGTAGCCGTACCGGCCGCGGTAGGCGTAGTCTCCGTAGGCCCCCGCCGACTTCGGATTCCAGTCGTTCAGGATGGTCCCCAGAATCGGAATGCGATCCCGCATCAGTTGATCCACCACCGCCAGCGCCGTGCGCCGGTCGGTTTGATTGGCGCGGAACACCACAATGACACCGTCGCTGCTGCGGGCCATCACCCGCGCGTCGGCGAACTCCAGCGTCGGCGGCGCGTCGATGATGACATGGTCGAACTCCTCCCGCAGCCGGTCCAGCAGGCGAACCACGCGCGGGGAATAAAGATAATTGAAGATGCCGTCCGGGCAGGGGCCGCTCGGCAGCAGAAACAGATTCGGAATCGAGGTCCGCTGCACCAGTTGGTCCATCGGAAGGTCGAGCACTGACTCCCTTTCGCACAGCAGGTCGCTCAATCCCGAAGAGTTCGCCACGTCGAAGATGTCGTGCAGCCGCGGCCGCCGCAAATCTCCGTCGATCAGCAGAACGCGGTGCTTGATCTCGGCCAGAGCGATCGCCAGATTGCTCGACACCGTGGTTTTCCCCTCGCCCGGCCGCGGGCTGGTCACCACCAGCACGCGCGGGCTTTCGCCGTTGCGGGCCGGCAGCAGGATCGACGCCAGCACCGCACGGAAAGACTCTGAAAATTCGGAATCCTTCTGTTCCCAGGCGATGCGCTCCACCCGCGCGTCCTTGCCCGCGGAGCGAAGCAGCCGCGCGCCGGCCGGGCCCAGCCGCGGCGCCGGCGGAATGGCGCCCAGCTCCGCCAGCAGCGGGCTGATCGCGACCATCTCGCCCGGCGAGCGGATGCTGCGGTTGCTCTGTTCCAGCAGCATCGCGCATCCGATCCCGCAGATCATTCCGGCGAACAAGCCGATGGCGATATTCAACGGCGGGTTCGGCTTATAGGGCGTCGCCGGCGGCTCCGCTTTCCCCACCACCCGCACGTTGGTGGGGCGGATCGCCGACGCCACGCGCGCCTCGCTCACCTTCTGCACCATCGAATCGTAGACCTGGCGCGTGGTGTCCAACTGATGCTTCAGCGCGTTGTAGTGATCCAGCTTCACCGCCAGTTCGGCCACCGCCGCCGCCTGCGCATTGTAGGCCTTCGCCAGCAGCTCCTCGCGCTCCTTGGCCGCCGCATAATCGTTCTGCACCCGGCGATGGGTGGTCGCAGTCTGCCGCTTCAGCAGATTTTCCAGGTCGGTGATCTGCGCCTGAAGCTGTACGACCTTGGGATTTTCCGGAGTGTAGATGGTCTTCAGCTCCGCCAGTTTCTGCCGCAGATCGCTCAGCTTCATTTCATACTGCGCCGTGGCCGGATTCTCGGCCACGCCATCGCTGTCCCCGCTGGCGGAGAGCTGATAGAGCGGCTCTTTGGCGATGCGGTCGGCTTGCGCCTGCGCGAGCGATGCTTGCAGCAGCCGCAGCTTTTGCGCCGCGATGTTTTCCTGGCCGTCGGTGATCAGCAGCCCCGCCTGCCGCTGATAGTTGGTCAGCGCGGCCTGATCCCGGTCAAGCTGCGCCTTCACGTCGTTTAGCTGGGGATCCAGCCATTGTTTCACCTGCTCGGCCGCGCGCCAGCGCGACTCCACGTTCTGCGCCTGGAAAACCTCCACCAGGGTGTTGGGAAAGTCGGCGGCGAGCTGCGGATCGGTGGAGTCGAAAACGATCTCGATAATGCGGCCCTGCCGCGGCGGAATGATCTTCAGATTGCGCTTGGCTTCCTGCACCGCGGCCGTCAGCGGCGCCGGCGAAGGCGCCGGCGGAAGCGCCAGAAGCCTGCGCATCCGGTCCATCAGCCCCGGATGCGGCAAAAAATCCGGCCGCTGGTCCAGGTTGAGCTTCTTCACCACCTGCTCGACCAGCCCGTCCTGTCCGAGAATTTGCGCCTGCGTCTGAACGTAGGCATCGTTGCCGAAGTTGGAAGACGTGGCCGTCGGATCGATTTCTTTCAGGTTCAGAAAGTTTTCATTGACGTCCTGAACCTCGATCGAAGTTTGTCCCTGATACACCCGCGGGGAAAGGTAGGCGATCACGCCGCCGGCCAGAACTCCGGCCAGCAGAAACGCCCCCACCGTCCACTTCCGGCGCCAGAGTGTGTGCAGATAATCCGCCGGGGTGATTTCCGCCTCTTCCGGCGGATCGTTGGGCGCGATCAGGTAGGGAACCGGCCATCTTCCCGTCTTGCCCGGCAGGGCCTTCGGCGCGGCCTCCGGGATATATCCGTTTATGTTCCGCATTTTCAAAAAAAACTTTCCTCCGAATCTAGAACGTGCGCCACACGGCGACGCCGACCGCCGCCGAAAGCGCCGCTTCGGCGATCTTCGCGCCGGCCTTCCTGGGCGTGCTGTCCGGCACGAACAAAATGTCATCGGCGCGCAGCGTGATATCCTCCGCTTTGCCTTCCTGAATTTTTCTGAGGTTCACCGGGATTTCTTTCCGCTCCATCGATCCCGGCACCAGCCTCAGGATTTTGGCGTCCTGCGGTTTGGGCTGGGGTCCCAGGCCCTCGGCCATCGCCAGCGCTTCCAGCGCGGAGATGTTCTGGCGGTTGGTCAGCAGGATCGGTCCCGGCTTCTTCACGTCGCCGATCACCGAAACATGCTCGGCCGGAGGCACCGTGATCACGTCGTGCGGCTGGATCAGAATGTTTTCCGCGGGATTCCTCGCCGCCAGAATATCGGGAATATTCACTTGCGCGACGTTGTATTTCCCGGTTGGATCCCGCGTGGCGTTCAGCAGCGGAATCGGCCCGCGCTCCACCTCCCGCGCGATCTTGATCGTGGTGCCCGCGTCCGGGCGCAAGCCGCCGGCGAGCGCAATCACCTCCATCAGCGTCTTGTTGCCTTGCAGTTGCCGCACGCCCGCCTGGTTCACCGCGCCCATCACCGTCACCGGCTGGCTGCCGTAGTCGGCGATGTCGATGGACACCTGCGGATGAAGCACCAGCTTCTTCAGCCGCTCGAGGATCTCCGCGCGCAGTTCGTCCAGCGTCAGTCCGGCCGCCTTCACCTTGCCGATTTCCGGCAGATCCAGATAGCCCGCCGGATCGATGCGAAACGGTTTGTCGGTGATCTCGTCGACGCCCAGCGCCCAGATCTTCAACTGATCGTCCGGTCCCAGCACGTATTCGTGCGGCGCCGGCGCGTTGTTGGCCTGTCCCAGCGCCAAAGCCGCGGCGAGAATCCCGATGATGGCGCGCTTCATTTCCTCCTCCATGTCCGGTTGACCCGCGTTCCGTGTTCCCTCGCCGCCGCGCTCCGCCGGTTCCAGCCCGGCCCTGGACGCATTCTGGCGTTTTCTGGCGCCGCCCCGATGTGCGTCCGGAGTTTCACTTGCTTGCGCCGCCCGGCCGTCAAATCCATCCGTCATCCCGCGCGCGGCGAGACTACGGACCCGCTCACGCAAGGTTGCACGGCGTTTGCCAATTCCCCGGCGCCGCGCCGGACTTATCGAATCGGAAGATTTACCGTGACGCCTCCGCGGCGCTGGTGGTAACTCGCGACCCAGGAGTGGTAGGGCCGTTCCTCGAATCGAGAGCACATTGCGCGCCTGGCCGGTTCGGCGGTATGGCAACGCCGTTGCTCCCCATCTTCGGCCGTGCTCCATGCCGGGGAACTCGGAAAAAAGGTTTCACACGACGATCAAGGATCCCGCCGCCGACGCTTTGGAAGCCCTCGCGCCCCATTCGCGCGAGCTGGTTGCCCGCTGGAACCGCGCCCTGCGCGGGCTCGGCTTGCGCGCCTCCGACTTTGCCGACGCCGCCCATCTGGACTTCGCCGCCGCCGCCGTCCGGCTTCGCAAGAGCACGTTTTCGTCGTTTCGCGCGGCGGCTCACCAGCGCGGAAGCCTGCTGGCCGGACGCGGGGTGCGCCTGGAATCGGTCATCGCCGCGCTCGACCGGCTTCTGGAGATCTGCCTGTCTTACCTGACCCGCGCCGCGCCCAATCGGGCCACGCGGATTCTCGCGCTGACCCGGCTCCACGCCTCGCTGCTGTTGACCCTGGTGGCCGGCTACACCGGCACGCCGATGAGCCGCAAGGAAACCCTGGTGGAGGCCAGCGTTACGGAAGCCGAGCAGCGCTTCCACGGCGCTTCCGCCTATGTGACCCGCGTGTACGAGCGCGAGCGCCGGCGCCTGTCGCACGACCTGCACGACGAGATCGGCCACGATCTCATCCTGCTCAAGCTGTATCTGGAAATGATCAGCCTGTCGTTGAAGAAGGAAGGCGCCAGGGCCATCGAACCGCGCCTCAACGACGCCATCTCCATCGTCTCCCACGCCATCGATTCCGTTCGCCGCCTGGTCCTCGACCTGGGTCCCGCCGTGTTTGAGGAACTGGGATTCTTACCAGCGATCAAATCCTACGCCGACCAGTTTTCCTCCCGCACCAAAATTAACGTCACCGTGCAGGAAGGCTATTTGCCCGCAAACGTGCCCATGAGCCATCAGATCGCGCTGTACCGGTTGATGCAGGGCGCCTTGTCGAACGTGCTCAAGCACTCCCGCGCGCGCAACGTGAAGATCTCCATTGGAAGCCGGAACGACTCTGTGCTTATTATGGTGATAGAAGACGACGGCGTCGGTTTTGATCCGGGGGCGAGGCTGAGCCGCCGCTCCTTCGGGCTGACCGCGATGCGGGAGCGAGTCGAAGTTCTGGGAGGCCGGATTCACGTCCATTCGCGGCGTCGAACGGCCGCGAGCAAACAGCACGGAACCAGGATCGAGGTCGAGCTGCCCCTGCGCGGCACCCGCGCGGGCGATCTGAAAATCCGCCGTCAGGCATGATGTCGAGGTGAGCGCGTATGGCCAAAAAGGTCCGGATTTTGATCTGCGATGATCACGCGCTCTTTCGCGAAGGCGTGAAAACCATCCTCAGCTCCCAGTCCGATTTCGAAGTGGTCGGCGAGGCCGACGACGGCCGCCAGGGCGTCGAGCTCGCCGTGCGCCTCCATCCCGACGTCGTGCTGATGGACATCTCCATGCCGGTTTTGAAGGGTTTTGACGCCGCGCGGCGCATTAAGAAGGAACGTCCCGACGTCAAGGTCCTGATCCTCACCGTCTACGACGACGAAGATCTGGTCGCGCGCTGCCTGGACGCCGGCGCGTCCGGCTACATTTTGAAGGATTCCCCACCCGCGCAGTTGACCTACGCCATCGAAGCCGTCAGCCGCGGCCAGCAGTACATGAGCCCCCGCGTGCTCACCGGCGTGATCCGCCACTTTATGGCGCATCCGGCCGAGCCCAAAACGGGTTACGACCTGTTGAGCGATCGCGAGCGGGAAGTGCTGGTGCTGCTGGCCGAGGGCAGCTCGCTTAAGGACATCGCGCGCAAGCTGAATCTGAGCGTCAAAACCATCGACGCCCACAAATATAATCTGATGCGCAAATTGAACCTGCACGACCGCAGCGAACTGATCCGTTACGCGATCCGCAAGCGGCTGGTCGAAGCCTAGAATTACAACGCGGCCAGCGCTTCGAAGTCGGCGTTGCCGCCCGAAATAATCACGCCGATGCGTTCGATTCCGGCGGGCAGTTTCTTAAACAGCACCGCCGCCGCGCCCACCGCCCCGCTCGGCTCGGCCACGATCTTCATCCGCATCATCAGCAGCTTTACCGCCTCGCGGATCTCGCCTTCGCTCACCAGCACAATGGCCTCCACGTTGCGCCGCAGAATCGGAAACGTCAGTGCGCCCGGCATTGTCGTTCGCAGCCCGTCGGCGATCGTGGAGGGCGTGTCGATCTGGACCCTTTCGCCCGCGGCAAACGATAAATATGTGTCGTTGGCCAGCTCCGGTTCAACTCCGAAGACGCGGATCCCCGGCCGCAGATGCCGCGCCGCGATCGACGATCCGGCGCACAGCCCGCCGCCGCCGACGCACACCACCAGCGCATCCAGATCGGGAACCTCTTCGAGCAGCTCCCGCGCCGCCGTGCCTTGCCCCGCGATCGTCCATGGATGATCGTACGGCGGCACGATTGTCGCGCCGGTCTCGCGTGCGATCCGCCCGCTGATCTGCTCGCGCGTTTCGCCTCCGAAGCGGTCGTAGAAGACGATCTTCGCTCCGCGGGCCCGCGTGCCTTCGATCTTCGTCCTGGGGGCGTCCTCCGGCATCACCAGCGTCGCCGGAGCGCCCACAAACTCCGCCGCGATCGCCACCGCCTGCGCGTGATTCCCGGATGAGTGCGAAACCACCCCTCTGGCAAGCTGCTCCTTGGGAAGGGAGAGGATGAAATTCGCCGCGCCGCGGATTTTGAACGCGCCGCCGGTTTGAAAATTTTCGCATTTAAAAAACACCGAAGCGCCGGCCAGTGCATCGATCGAACGCGAGCTCAGCACCGGAGTCCGCTTGGCGATCGGCCGGATGCGCTCGGCCGCCCGGCGGATATCCTCATAAGTCACTTCAGTAACCGGCATGCTTATCGACGACATTCTGGAGCGGTTCGCCTTTCACGAAACGATGGAAATTTTCCACAAAAAATTGCAGCGCGCGCTCGCGCAGATCGGGCAGAAGATCGGCGCTATGCGGGGAAATCAGCACGTTTTCCAGCTCGAAAAACGGCGAATCGGGGGGCAGCGGCTCGGTTTCAAAGACGTCCAGCGCCGCGCCGCGGATCCGGTTCTCCCGCAGCGCCGCGATGAGCGCCTTCTCGTCGATCACCGGCCCGCGCCCGACGTTGATGATCACCGCGGTCCTCTTCATCGCGGCGATTTCGGCCGCGCCGATCATTCCCCGCGTCTCGCGCGTCAGCGGGGCGCAAACCGCGGCGAAGTCGCACTGCGATAGAACCTCCCGCAGCTTGGCGCGCTCCCCGCGCCGGATGGTCAGAATGTTCATCCCGAATGCGCGCGCCCGTTCCTCCGCCGCGCGGCCGATCGAGCCGTAGCCGATGATGGCCAGCGTCTGCCCGTACAGTTCTCCGTGCTCGGCCGGCTTCCATCGCCGCGCGCGCTGATCCTCCAGATTCTTGCGCATATCGTAGGTGAAGAACAGCATCGCTCCCACGATCCATTCCCCCAGCGGCCGCGCAAACACGCCCCGCCCGTTGGTCAGCGGCACCTCGCTGGCGGCGATCTCCGGCGATAGGACCTTTTCGACTCCCGCCGCCGGCGAATGCGCCCAGCGCAGGCGCCTGCCCTGGCGGAACGCTTCCTGAAACAGTTCGCCGCCGCGAAAATCGCCGTTGAGCAGGACATCGGCCTCCGGCGCGGCCCGCAGGATCTCGCCGCGGTCGTTGGTCACGATCATGCGCGCCATGGATTTGAGCTGCCCCAAGGGCGCCAGATAGGCGGCCGCCGGGTCGGCCACCACCAGCAAAGTCAGATCGGGCACAAACTCCTAGAATAGCGGGAATCGGCGCCATGAACCGGCGGGCCCCTTTTTTACGCAATCCACTAAGGAGTACTCTGGAATGACGCCTGAGGACCAGGGATGAACGCCGAAACGCTCTGCCTCGGCTGTATGCAGGACGATTCCGGCGCCGCCGTATGCCCGCGCTGCGGCTCGCCCTCCGCTCTGCCCGCGCGCAACGCCCTCCAACTCCCGCTCCGCACCGTGCTGCACAATCTGTATATCGTCGGCAAAGCCATCGGGCACGGCGGATTCGGCATCACGTATCTGGCCTGGGACACCGCCTCGCAGACCCGCGTCGCCATCAAGGAATATCTGCCAAAAGGAATCGCCGGACGCGCCCCGGCCGGCACGCTGGTGGTTCCTTACGAACAGACGCGGCGCGAATTTCAGTGGGGGCTTAACCGTTTTCTCGACGAAGCGCGAACGCTTCAGCGCTTCCGTTGGCTGGCCGGAATCGTCTCGGTCGAAACCCTGTTCAGCGAAAACGGAACCGCGTATCTGGTCATGGAACACCTGGACGGCTGGACCTTCGAGGAATTCTTAACCAGCCGCGGCGGCTTCGTGCCCATGAAAACCGCCATCCGGGTGATGCTGCCCGTCATGGACGCGCTCGGCGCGATTCACGCCGAAGGCATTCTGCACCGCGATATCAGCCCGGATAACATCTACCTGACGCGCGCGGCTCAGGTGAAGCTGATCGACTTCGGCTCGGCGCGCAACGCGCTGATCCAGAAAAGCCGGCGCCTCTCCATCGTCTTAAAAGAAGGCTACGCTCCCGAAGAACAGTATCGCGCCAGCGGGATTCAAGGCCCCTGGACCGACGTCTACGCCACCGCCGCGACGTTCTATCACGCCATCACCGGAAAAATTCCGCAGCCCGCGCTGGACCGCCTGGTGAGGGACAGACTCGAACCGCCCGGCGCGCTCGGCATCCACTTGCCCCGCCCGGTAGAAGCGGCGCTGATGAAAGCTCTGGCGGTGCGGGCGGCGGACCGTTTCCAGTCAATACAGGATTTCCGGGCCGTGCTTACCGGAGAATCGGACCTGACGGCGCCGCCAACGCCGGCCCCTCCGCCCGCGCCAACGGCCGCCCGCAGGGTTTATGTTCCGGTGCCCGCCGTGCCCGCCCCGGCCGCCCCGGCTCCCGCCCGGCGCGCCAACCGCCGCTGGCTGATTCCGGCGATCCTGGGACTGCTCGCGCTCCTTGCGCTGCTGGCCGCGCTCAGCCGCGCCGCCAGCTCCCGGCCCGCCGCACTGCAAGCCCCCGCCGCTGGATCGCATGCCATTGCGTCGCCGCCGGAGATGCGGTGCAATATAGAAATCCCGGAATATCGGAATGGGCCCGCACTTATCTTCCCGCTTCGCGCTTCCGAAGTAATGCGATGAACCTCGCCACCATCTGCGTCGGCTGCATGGACAATGATACCGGCGACGCCATCTGCCCCAAATGCGGCAGCCCGTTCGATCTTCCCCCCAAAAATACGCTGCAACTCAAGCCGCGAAGCATGCTGCGCGATCAGTACCTGATCGGCCGCGCGCTGGGCCACGGCGGATTCGGAATCACCTATCTCGCCTGGGACATCGGCCTCGAAACAAGACTGGCGATCAAGGAATACATGCCCAACGGCGTGGCCGGCCGCGCCTCGGGCGAAACCAAGGTCTCCGCCTACTCCGACCAGACCCGCCAGGAGTTCGAATGGGGCCTCGACCGTTTCCTGGACGAGGCGCGCACACTTAAAAAGTTCAGCGATCATCCCGGAATCGTCTCGGTCGACACGATTTTCCGCGAGAACGGCACCGCCTACCTGGTCATGGAGTACCTCGACGGCTGGACGCTCGAGGAATTCCTGCGCAAGCGCGGCGGAAAGATCGGATTTGAAACCGCGCTGCGGATCCTCGCGCCGGTGCTCGACGCGCTCACCGCCGTTCACGCCGAGGGCATCCTGCACCGCGACATCAGCCCGGATAATATCTATCTCACCCGCGCCGGAAAAGTGAAGCTGATCGACTTCGGCGCCGCGCGCAACGCCCTCAGCCAGAAGAGCCGCAATCTCTCGATCATCCTGAAGGAAGGGTATGCGCCGGAGGAGCAGTACCGCGCCAGCGGCATTCAGGGGCCCTGGACCGACGTTTACGCCGTCGCCGCGACGCTCTATCACGCCCTCACCGGACAGGTGCCGCAGCCCTCGCTGGACCGCATGGCGGAAGATCGCCTGGCGCCGCCTACGCGGCTGGGCGCCGAAATCGCGCCCAATGTCGAAGCCGCGATCCTGAGGGCCCTGGCGATCCGGGCCCAGGATCGTTTCCAATCGGCCGAGGATTTTAAGAGCGCGCTCGAAGGGCAAATCGTCGTCGAAGCGCCGCGGCCGGCCAGCTACCATCCGGCCGGGGGTCCTGCTCCGGCGCCGCAGGAGTTGCCTCCGCCCGCGCCGGTTTCGGCGCATACCCCGCCGCCCATGCCGCCGCCTCCGCCTGCCGCCGCCTCCGCCAAACCGCGCTGGATCCTGCCGGCGGCATTCGGAGTCGTCGCGCTCGCGGCGGTCGCCTGGGTCCTGTTGCGCGTGCCCCAACCCGGCCCCGCCGGACCCAGCGGACCCAGCGGGTCCTCCAGCGATGCCGCCGCCAGCGGAGCGAGCGGTGCGGCCGGGACGTCTGCCGGACCAAGCGCCGGATCCGGAACAACCGGCCCGTCCACGCAGACAAGCGGCCCCGGCGGCGCCACCTCAGGCGGCGCCACGTCCGGCCCCACCGGCCCCACCGGGTCGCCGTCGGGTCCCAGCAGCCGCCGCCGCGATAAGAATCAGGAGACGAGCCAGATTGGTTCCACCGGCGCGCCTACCGGATCGAGCAGTGCGCCTACCGGATCGAGCAGCGCGCCCACCGGCGCGTCCGGAGCTCCGGCTGGCCCAACCAGTTATCCGACGGCTCCCGCGGGCGCCACCGGGAGTCAGGCTACCAATTCGGCTGGCTCCACAGCCGGGCCTCCCGGCGGCGGCGACAGCATCGTTCCCTTTCAGGATTATCCGCAGCCCGGACCGCCGAATGGCCGCCCCGGGGGCAACACCGACTACAACAGCCTCCTCCAGCAGGCCAAAGATGCCTGGAGCAGCCGGAATTTCGCCGCCGTCCAGCAGCTTCTGACGCGCGCCATTCAGGCCGATCCCAATAACCCGCGCGCCTATTCTGGATTGGGCGAGTTGTATCTGTACATTTTCAACAACCCCGGCCTGGCCATGCAGAATTATCAGGCCGCCATCGCCCGCGGAGGCGAAGCCATCTTCCACGTGATGCACGATCACAGCGCCGATAGTTTCGTCACACACTGCCAGGGCTATCTGCGGATCTCGGCGAACGCCGTGCGCTACCAGCCGGTGCCGCAGACCATTCACGCCTTCCAGGTTTCCAAGGCGCAGATCCGCGAGGCGCGCAATAATCGCGAGCTGGCCCTCAACTTCAAGCGCGGGCGCATCCAGTTCCACTCCTTTCATATCCGGCTCAACGACGGACAGAACTTCAATTTCGCCGGGGAAAGCAGATCGGACGAAGCCGAGCGCCAGATGATCGTCGCCTTCATCGGCCGCTGACGGATTCCGGATCCGCCCCGCGCTTCCGCCCTGCCGCCGGCCTGGCCGAAAACGGCTGGCGCAGCAGAACCTTCGCCCCCGCGGCCGCTGCCCGCGGATTGGAGGCCGCCAGGCGCCACAGCCAGCCGCCGCTCAGCCTGCTCTTTAATAGCTGGACGAACTGCGCGGGCGAAAGCAGCTTGACGATTTCCAGACGCTCATCCCATTTGCGGTCGTCCCATTGCGCAATGCGCCGGCTGATCCTATGAGCCAGACGCAGATCCGCGCCGAATTTATTTCGCCACGCGGTCTCCAGCCGCGCCAGCGATGCGCGCGATACATCGTTGCGCTCCAGCGCGCCGGCGACCGTATCCGCCGCCATCCGGCCGGCCTGGATCGCCCAGCGGATGCCTTCGCCGAGCAGGCTCGAGGCGTGCCCCGCCGCATCGCCGATGCCCGCGATTCCATCGCCGGTGAACACCGCGGCGAAGGTTTCCGCGGGAATCAATCCGGTGTGATGCTCCACCGGCTGCGCCTTCCTGAGCGAAGCAATCGACGCCACGAAACGGTCGAGAAAGTCCTGAGGTCTCTCCGCCGAATCCGGATGAAGAATGCCAACCCCCGCGCGCACCCGGTTCCGTCCCCAGGGAAAAACCCAGGCGTAGCCGGATGGCGCGGCATCGCTGCCCACCGCGAGGATCGCCTCATCGGGATTGCAGTACGGAGCGTACAGATCGTATTCAGCCCCGACTCCGAAACGGCGGAACCCGGGAGCCAGCCCCGCGCTTTTCAGAATCGCCGACCGGTAGCCCGTCGCATCGATCACCACGCGCGCCGCGATCTCCCCCTCCCTGGTGCGGACGCCGCGCACCGCGCCCCGCTCGAGGATGGCCGACTGTGCCGCCGTCGATAGTCGAAGCGCGGCGCCCGCGGCGATGGCCCGTTCGGCCAGGAACTGAAACACGCCTCGAACGTCGATCACGCACAGCGCGGGCTGGTCGAACTCGAATCGGGCTTCGTTGCCCGGCGACCGGAACACGACACGCCAAATCGGGTGGTACAGGTGGCCCGGAATCCCGAGCGTGTCCAACTCGTCGATGAAGCTCCCCCCGCTGGTGCGGATCGGCGACCCGATCTCGTGATTCCGCTCCACAACCACAACCGAGCAGCCGCGGGCGGCCAGCCCTGTGGCAGCGGAAAGCCCCGCCGGCCCCCCTCCGGCGATCACCGCGTCCCAGCAACGCATAACCTGCACCTGATCATCGTACCAGGATGATTGTGCTATCCTGAAGCTTCCGAATAGGTTGGGTAGGTTTTCAGGGGCCGTCTCCGGGCGGAGCGGGGTAAGGCCGTCTCTTTAATGCTTATTCCGGATTCAAATTTCTGTCCTCGATTCCCATGTCTTTCAAACTTCCCGGCTAAGGTGACCTTAGGTACGAATTAAGACAAGTCTTCGGCGTAAATGTAAGAGCCGGCTCGATTGATGAAAGTACTAGGACCGCTTATCATCGGGACGAAGTAACCAGGATTTGGAGCGTATGACAACTATGACAGTCCCAACCCATGGAGGCCCCGGGGCCGCCGGCGACAAGGCGGATAAGAAAAAGGCAACGGTTCGCATCGTCATCGCCGACGACCATCCCATTGTCCGCGACGGGCTAAAAAAACTGCTCCTTTTGGAAGACGACTTCGAAGTCGTCGGCGAGGCCGGCGACGGCCGCGAGGTTCTCGATAAAGTGCAGGAACTGGATCCGGACGTCCTGCTGCTCGATCTGCGAATGCCGAATCTCGACGGGCTGTCCGCGCTTCAGGCGCTCCAGCAAAACAACAAGCGCACGCGAGTCATCGTGCTGACCGCCTCAGAGGACAAGAACGAGTTCGTGCAGGCGATGAAACTCGGCTGTAGCGGAATCGTCCTGAAGCAGACCGCGCCGGACCTGATCGTCAAGAGCATCCGCAAGGTCCATGCCGGCGAGATCTGGCTCGATTCCCACACCACCGCCGCGGTGATGCGGCAGTTCCAGAGCGGCGCCGATGCCGTCGCCGGCGGCCCCTCCAAGGGCCGCGAGCGCAGCCCGCTCAGCGCCCGCGAACGGGAGATCGTCGCGCTGGTCGCCCAGGGCTACAAGAACAAGGAAATGGCCGAGAAGATGTTCATCAGCGAGCAGACGGTGAAGAATCATCTGCACAACATCTTCGACAAACTCGGCGTCTCGGACCGGCTGGAGCTCGCCCTCTACGCCATCCACAAGGGACTGCACCTGGCCGGCGAGCCTACCGTCCGGTAAACGCCCCAGCACGCGTCCTGCAAACGCGGCCGCCCGCCGCCCCATCCCGCGCCGCTTGCGCCGGCGCCCGCTGTTGTATTATTATTCATTTGACTGAATAAAAATTCAGCGGAGGCAAACGTGGCGGTCCCGCTTCAAAATCTTGTTCGAACCACAACCCGGCGCCTGGCCAGCGATCTCGACCTCGGCGCCGACGCGCTGGCCGGCATCCTCGATCTGGCGGCGCAAATCAAGCGCGCACCGTCCCGTTTCGCGGACCGGCTGAAGGGGCGCTGCCTCGCGCTGCTGTTCGAAAAACCGTCGCTGCGCACCCGCTTCACCTTCGAACTGGCGATCAAGCAGCTTGGCGGCGATAGCGTCGTCAGCGCCGGACCCGTCGCGGGCCGGGAGCCCGTCAAAGACGTCGCCCGCAATCTGGAGCGGTGGACCGACGGAATCGTCGCGCGCGTTTTTTCCCAGACGACCATCGACGAGCTGGCGGCCTGGAGCTGCGTGCCGGTGATCAATGCGCTGAGCGATAAATTTCACCCCTGCCAGGCGCTGGCCGACGTGCTGACGCTGCGCGAGCATTTCGGCGACCTTGATGGATTGAAGCTGGCCTTCCTCGGCGACGGCAACAACGTCGCGCATTCGCTGATGCTGACCGCCTCGCGGCTGGGCGTTCACGTCGCGGTGGCCACCCCGCGCGGATATGAGCCGGACGCGGCCATCGCCGCCCGGGCGGAGGGTCCGGTGACGATCACCAACGATCCGGCCGAGGCCCTGGACGGCGCCCACGCGGTTTACACCGACGTCTGGGCGAGCATGGGCCAGGAGGACGAGGCGGCGGAAAGGATTCCCATATTCGCGCCTTTTCAGGTCAATGAAGATCTGTTCGCCCAGGCGCGCCCGGACGCGGTCTTCATGCACTGTCTGCCGGCCAAGCGCGGCCTGGAGGTAAGCGAGGCCGTGCTGGAGTCGCCGCGGTCCGTGGTCTTCGATCAGGCCGAAAACCGGCTGCACACGCAGAAAGCCCTGCTGGTGGCGCTGTTGGGATAGCGCCTCGCGCGCATCGCCGCCGGCGTCGGACAATTGAGGAATATGGCAAAACCCAAGAAAGTCGCGCTCGCGTATTCCGGCGGGCTGGACACATCGATTATTATTCCGTGGCTCAAGGAAACCTACGGATGCGAGGTCGTCGCCGTGTGCGGCGATATCGGACAGGGCGGCGATGAGCTGGCCGGGCTGGAGGCGAAAGCGAAAAAGACCGGCGCATCGGAGGTCCACGTCGCCGATATGCGCGAGGAGTTCGTGCGCGACTATCTGTGGAAGCTGGTCCGCGCCGGCGGCGAGTATGAGCACAAATATCTGCTGGGCACCTCGATCGCGCGGCCGCTGCTGGCGAAAAAACAGGTGGAGGTCGCCCTCGCCGCCGGCTGCGACGCGCTGGCGCACGGCTGCACCGGCAAGGGAAACGATCAGGTTCGCTTCGAGCTGACCTATAAAGCGCTGGCGCCCCATCTGCCGGTGATCGCGCCCTGGCGCGAATGGTCCATCGTCTCGCGCGAGGACGCCATCGAATACGCCGCGCGCCACAACGTGCCGGTCTCGCAGACCACGGCCAAGATTTACAGCCGGGACCGCAACATCTGGCACATTTCACACGAGGGCGGCGCGCTCGAAGATCCGGCCAACGCCGCTCCGGAAGACGTGTGGATGTTGACCAGGAGCGCCAAAGACGCGCCGAATACTCCGGCAACGGTAGCGATCGGATTCGAGCAGGGCGTTCCGGTTTCGGTCAATGGCAAGCAGTACATTTCGGCGGCGGCGCTGCTGGAAGAACTGAACGCGATCGGCGGCGAGCACGGCATCGGCCGCATCGATCTGGTCGAAAACCGCTTCGTCGGGATGAAATCGCGCGGCTGCTATGAAACGCCCGGCGGCACGCTCATCATGGCCGCCCATCGCGAGCTGGAAGCGCTGACGCTCGATCGCAACATGGCGCACTACAAGCAAAAGCTCGCGCTCGATTACGCCGAGCTGGTCTACAACGGCCTGTGGTTCACGCCCTTGCGCGAATCGCTGGACGCGTTCTTCGCCGAGGCGAGCCGCCCGGTTACCGGCGAGGTCGCGCTGCGGCTATACAAAGGAACGCTGGAGCCGGTCAGCCGCAAATCGCCCTATTCGCTCTATTCGCTCAATATCGCGAGCTTCACCATGGGCGCGGAATACGATCAGAAGGACGCGCGCGGGTTCATCAATTTGATCGGCTTGCCGATCCAGGTGCGGGCCTCGCTCGCCTCCAAGGCCAAGGCCTAGGTTCGGCGGGGCCTGCGGCAAAGACAACATGAAATTATGGGGCGGGCGGTTCGAAGCAGGACCCTCCGAAGTATTTGAGCGGTTTTCCGCTTCGCTGCACTTCGACAAACGGCTGGCCGACGCCGATATCCGCGGCTCGCAGGCCTACGCGCGCGCGCTCGAACGCGCCGGAGTCCTGACGCCGGAGGAGCGCGCAACGGCGGTGGCCGCCTTCGAGGCGATGCGCGCCGAGGTCCGGTCGCCCGCCTTTTTCGAAGGCGCCGAAGACGAAGACATCCATACGCTGATCATTCGCAAACTGAAAGAGCGCGCCGGCGGGATCGCGGATAAAATTCATACCGGGCGCAGCCGCAACGATCAGGTGTCGCTCGATATCCGGTTGTGGCTGCGCGATGAGATCGACGCCTCGCGCGATTTGCTGCGCGGCCTGCTCGCGGCGCTGCTCGAAATGGCCAGGCGCGATTCCCAGGCGATCGTTCCCGGATACACCCATACGCGCCGCGCGCAGCCGGTTCTATGGCCTCATTATCTGCTCGCCTATTTTGAGATGTTCGCGCGGGATCACCAGCGCCTGGGCGAAGCGCGGAACCGGGTCAACGTGCTGCCGCTCGGCAGCGGAGCGCTGGCCGGCTCGGCGTTCCCCTTCGATCGCGAGGCCATCGCGCGGGACCTGGGATTCGACGCCATCAGCAAAAATTCCATGGACGTTTCCGGCGATCGCGACTTCGCGCTCGACTTTCTTCATGCCGCCGCGATGACAATGCTTCATCTGAGCCGCCTTGCCGAGGACTGGATCCTGTATTCGGGCGAGGAGTACGGCTGGCTGCAATTGAGCGATGGCGTCACCAGCGGATCCAGCATGATGCCCCAGAAGAAAAATCCCGATTCACTGGAGCTGATCCGCGGAAAATGCGGCGCGGTCTTCGGCGGCTACGCGGGGCTGTTCCTGCTGATGAAGGGTCTGCCGATGACTTACAATCGCGACATGCAGGAGGATAAGCCGCTTCTGTTTGAAGCCGCCGATCAGCTTCGCGGATCGCTCGAAATGGCCCGCGTGGTGGTGGAGACCACCCGCCTGAACCCCGCCCCGCCGCTCGCCGCCCTGGAAGAGAGCTGGGCGGTGGCCACGGATCTGGCCGACGCGCTGGCCCGGAGCGGCGTGCCTTTCCATCAGGCGCACCAAATCGTCGGCCGGCTGGTGCGCGAAAGCCTGCGCGATTCGAAAAAGCCGGGCGACTGGACCGCGGAAGCGCTGGCGCGTTTCGACGCCGCGTTCACGCCCGAAATGGCGCGCTATCTGCGGCCCCAGGAGGGAATCCGCACCCGGGAAATCGCCGGCGGAACCGGACCCGCCGCGGTTGCCGCGGCGCTCGAAGAAGCCGCGCGGCGGCTGGAACGGATGCGATGAACAAAACTTATCGCCAGGGCCAGATCCTCAAGCTGATCCGCTCCCGCCGCCTGCACACCCAGGATGAGCTGGCGCGGGCGCTGCGCTCCATCGGGATTCCGGCCACGCAGGTGACCCTCTCCCGCGATATCCGCGAGCTCGGCCTGATCAAAACCCCCGACGGCTACGCCGAAGCCGTTCCGGACTCGGCCGCTGCGCCGGAAGTGGAGCCGCTGGTGCGCGAATTTGTGCGGGATGTCCGGGCGGCGCAAAACCTGCTGGTGCTGCGCACCCCTCCGGGACATGCCAACGCCGTCGCCGTGGCCCTCGACAACGCGGAGTGGCCGGAGGTCACCGGAACCATCGCCGGAGACGACACCATCCTGATCATCGCCCCCGACGCAAAAACGGCCGAATCGCTGCGCCAAAAATTTTTAGAGATGCTCCAATGACCGCGCGCTGGTCGAAACTGTTTATTCCGACCCTGCGCGAAGATCCGGCGGAGGCCAGAAACGCCGCGCACCGGCTGCTGGTGCGCGCCGCCTACATGCGCCGGCAGGATTATTTGTATCTGGGGCGGCGCGCGCTGCGCAAGATCGCGGCCCTGTTCCGCCAGGAGCTGGAGGCCGCCGGCGCGCAGGAGATGCTGTGGTCCTCGCCCGCCGGCGCCTGGGCCATCGCCGCGGAAATCCGCAGCTACAGGCAGCTCCCGCAGATCTGGTATCGCCTCGGCGGAGGCACGCTCGAATGCTGGAGCTTCGGCGAGGCAGAGGCGTCCTGCCGGGGCGCGGTGCGGCGCGCCGCCGGCCGCTGCGGGGTCGATTTCATCGCGGGACGAAGCGAGTTCATCGCGCTGTCCGGACACGGCGAGCCGGTGTTGTGCGGCGGGGAAGAAGCCGCGTCGCTGGACGCCGCCGTGAGCCTGCCGCGCCCGCCCGCCGCCCCCGATCCGGAAGGCGATCTCGCGCCGGAATTGTTCCACACGCCGGGACAAAAAACCATCGCCGATCTTTCCGCGTTCACCGGACTGCCGGAATCGTCGCAGATGAAGAGCGTGGTGATGGTGGCCGACGGAAAACCGGTGCTGGCCATGCTGCGCGGCGATCATCAGCTCAGCGAAACCAAACTCCGCGAGGAATTGAGCGCCTCCGAGCTGCGTCCGGCCTCGGCCGCGGAGATCCGCCAGTGGTTCGGAGCCGACGCGGGATCGCTCGGCCCAGTCGGAGTCACCCATCTGCCGGTGCTGGCCGACGAGGCTTTGCGCGGCCGCCGCAACATGATCTGCGGCGCCAACCGCAACGATTATCATTTGCGCCACGTCACCCCGGGCGAGGATTTTTTCCCCCTTTTCGCCGATTTGAGAATGGCCCAGGAAGGAGAAACCTCTCTGGACGGCGCGCCGCTGGTGCTCGCCCGCGGGATCCCGCTGGCGCGCTTCCGCCCGCTGCGGAAGCAACTGACGGTGTCCGGCGAAAGCGGCGGGCCATCGCCGGTGAACGTATCGGCCGTCCGCGTGTTTTTCGAGCAACTGCTGATCGCCGCCGCAGAACAGCGCCAGGACGCCGACGGCCTCGCTCTGGCGCCCTCGATCGCTCCGTTCGACGTCTTGATCACTCCCGTGGCCAACGATGAGGCGCAGCGCGGCGCCGCGCGGGAGCTGTGCGAATCGCTGTGCGCGGCCGGCCTCGACACCCTGCTCGACGACCGCGACGAGCGGCCCGGCGTCAAATTTAAAGACGGCGACCTGATCGGGATTCCCTATCGCGTCACCATCGGCAAAAAGCTGGCGCAGGGCCTGGTCGAGATCCGCGATCGCCGCGCCCGAACATCGGAAGACGTCGCGCTCGCCGAAGCGGTCCGGTTCCTTCAAGGCAAATTGAAATGACGGACTGGAACGCGATCCGCGCGGAGTTCCCCGCGCTCGAAAAATGGACTTATCTCAACTCGGCCACCTTCGGCCAGGTGCCGCGGCGGGCCGTGGAAGCCTGCGCCGGACATTTCGCGCGCCGCGACGAGCAAGCCTGCTCGGATTTTCTGGACTGGTTCGACGACGCCGACCGGCTCCGCGGCTCGCTGGCGAAGCTGATTCACGCCAGCCCGGATGACATCGCCTTTGTGCGGAACACCGCGGCGGCGCTCGGCCTGCTGGTCAATGGAATCGACTGGCGCTCCGGCGATAACGTGGTGACGCTGGCCGGCGAATTTCCGAATTATCTCTATCTGCCGGCGCTGGTGGAGCGGCGGGGCGTCGAATTTCGCGAAGCCCCCTGGCCGGGGCTGTTGGACGCGGTCGACGGCCGCACGCGCCTGGTCGCCCTCAGCGAAGTGAACTACGCCAGCGGTTTCCGCCCGCCGCTGGCGGAGATTTCGCGATTTCTCCGTGAACGCGGCGTGATTTTTTTCGTCGATGGAACGCAAAGCGTCGGCGCGCTGCGCTTCGATGTTCAAATCACGGATCCCGATGCGCTCGCGGCGCACGGATATAAATGGATGTGCTCGCCGATGGGCGCCGGTTTTTTCTATATCGCGCCGCGGCTGCGAAAAAAACTGCCGCCCAGCGAGGCCGGCTGGCGCAGCCATCGCGCCTGGCGCCAGGTCGACGATCTGCACCACGGCCCGCCCGAGATGGTCGAAGCCGCGGAAAAATACGAAGCCGGAGGATTGCCGTTCGCGCTCTTATACGCAATGGAAGCGGCGGTGAATCTGATGCTCGAAATCGGCCTGGACCGGATCGAGCAACGCGTGCTGGAACTGGCCTGCTCGGCGCGCGAGCGTCTGCGCCATTTGGGCGCGGAGGTGAACGAGACCGGCTCGCAGATTGTTGCCGCGAAATTCCCAGGCATCGATCCCTCGCCGCTGGCGCGCGAGTTGAAGTCGCGCCGCATTCTGGTCGCCGCGCGCCACGGCTTCCTGCGTGTCTCGCCGCATTTTTATAACAATGCGGACGATCTGGACCGCCTGGCGTCGGAGCTGCGCCGGCTGCTCTGAGTTTCCCCCCGTTACTTCGGGTCGGGCACCGCCGGCTTGGCGTAAACCTTTTCCAGCGAAGCCTTATATTCGGCGAACAGCTTCTGGATCCCTTCAAACTCCCGCTTCACCTGCCCCCGGTAATCGGGATGGGTCAAATAGTCGTAGAGCAGCGCCGTCATCGCCTGGGCGTCCACCTGGAAGCCGGAATGCCCCACGTCGGTCAGCGCGTCCTGTTCCATTTCGTAGGTGTGATTGGCCCAGTTGGAGGTTGCCGCCGAGAAGCCGACGCCGGGGATCGCGCTCGAAACGCTTCCGGTTTCCTCGTATCCTTGCGGCTTGCCGGGTTCCGCCTGGACCTTCACGGCTCCGTACTTTTTCAGATACGCGAAGGCCAGTTCATCGAGCGACGCTACCGAAATTCCATCGCGGTCCTGCCCGTAGGCGTCGATCTTCACTTTGGTCCCCGTCGCCAGCGCCGCGGCTTTCGCCGCGTTGTCCACATCCTCGCGAACCTGCGCCAGGTAAACTTCGTCCGGATAGCGGATGTAAAAATCGGCCGCCGCGCGGTCCGGCACAACGTTCGGAGCCGCTCCGCCTTCGGTAATCACGCCCTGGATCCGCGCCTCGGGCCGGATCGTCGAGCGCATCGCGTCAATATTGTTGAACAGGTGAATCACCGCCTCCAGCGCGTTGCGCCCGGCCCACGGCGTCATCTGATGCGCCGGCGCGCCGGTGAAGATGTATTTCACGCCGTCGATGTTCAGACAGCAGGTGCCGAATCCAGGGGCCGGCCGCGTGGTCTGGCTGGTCGAATGACTGCGGACCAGAAGATCGACGCCGTTGAAGACGCCCGCCTTGAACATCTCGGTCTTGGCGTTGGGCGGCATCATCTCTTCGCCGGGCGTGCCGAAGACGGTGACGCTGCCCGGCATGTGGGTCTTCTCCAGCAGCTCCGCGATGGCCACCGCGGCGGCAATTCCCACCGGCCCTTGCGCGCTGTGCTGGTCGCCGTGAAACGGCCGCGACGTGCCCCGCAGCGCGTCGTATTCGAGAATCACCCCCACATTCGGCGCGCCGTGATTTCCCTTGTATCGCGCGATGAACGCCGTCTTCAGATTGGCCACGCCCATGGTGACTTCAAATCCGTGCTGCTTCAGATAATCCGTCAAAATCCCGACCGACCGCGTTTCTTCAAATCCGATCTCCGGGTGCCGCGTAATATCGTCCGCCATCGCGAGCAGCTCTTTGTCCATCAATTCCTTCGCCCTGGCGACGGTTTGATCGCGCTGCGGGTTGGAAACCGTCAGCCGTTCGACGATGGTGCGGACGTCCAGCGCGCGCTCCATCTCGGACATTTTCAACAACACGTCACGGGCGGCCTGGCGTTCGGTGGGCGTTTCCTGCGCCAGCAGGATTCCGCCGGCCAGGCAAATCATCACGGAAACTCTCATGGGAAGACTATTATACTGCCGCCGGCCGCGGAGCCGGCGGAAGAAATCGATGTCCGCCGTTCCGCCGATTCCGCGGATAAAATGAACGGGTGAGGTTCGCCGCCGCCCTGCTCGCTTGCGCTTCGCTTCTGGCCCAGTCTCCGGCGAAGGTCGAATACACCTGCCCGCCCGAGGATATCGACGCCTTCGGATTATCTTGCGCGCCGGACGATCCCTGCCATGTGTTTCTCGAATTATCCTCGATTGAAGCGGCCGGGCCGAAACTGTTCGCGGCCGGAAATCTCCACACCGAATCGACCACGCTCTACGGCATTTTGCTTGCCAGCGAGGACGGCGGCAAAAACTGGACGGAGCCGCTGAAGCGCATCCGCGCCGCCGCTCTCGAACAGATCCAGTTCATCGACAACGCCAAAGGCTGGATCAGCGGCCAATCCATCGAGCCGCTGCCGCGCGACCCTTTTCTGCTGATCACGGACGATGGCGGAAATACCTGGCGGCAAAAAATGCTGTTCGACGATTCGCGGTTCGCCTCGGTGGCGCAGTTCTGGTTTGATTCGCCGGAGGCGGGCCAGCTCGTCTTGGACCGCGAGCTTAACGGCCGCCCCCTGCACGAGCGCTATCAGACCAACACCGGCGGTGAAAGCTGGGAGCTGGAGGAGTCCACCTCCAAACCGGTGGTCCTGAAGACGCGCAAAGATGCGGTCTGGCGCCTTCGCGCCGACGGAAAAAGATACTATGCGCAGCGCCGCGGCCCGTCGGGGTGGGAGACCGTGGCCAGCTTCCCGATCGAGGTCGCCGACTGCAAATAAACGCGCCGAACCCCGCAGCGCGCGGATTCGCCTCCGGCGCGGCGCGCGTGCAGGTTGACAAAATCCCTTATTTTGATATTCTATTCAAAAGGTTTGTTGGATTTCCGGTCTAGGGTTTTGGGCCGGGAGAACAATTCCGCAAAGATTTATCCGAAAGGATTGGGGATTATGAAAAAATACGCTTGGCTGCTGCTCGTGTGCGCGCTGTTGTGTGCGCTTCCGCGCCGGTCATTCGCTCAGTTGACCGCCACGGCGACGCTTCAGGGTACGGTGACCGATAAATCCGGGGGCGTGATTCCGGGAGCCGAAGTCAAGATTACCAACCGGGAAACCGGCGCGGTCCGCACCGACAAGACCGCCGGAAATGGCAGCTACGTGTTTAATCTGCTGCCAGCCGGCCACTACGACGTGACCGTCACGATGCCCGGATTTGCCACCGGCGTTTACTCCAACGTCGAACTGTTCGTTTCCCGCACCACCACCGTCGACGCCACGCTTTCGCCCAGCCAGCAGACCCAGACGGTGACCGTGGAAGCGGCGGGCGCGGCGCTGGTCGATTTGCAGAAAACCGACGTCAGCCTGCCGATTACGCCGAGCGACGTCGAAAATCTTCCGCTCAACGGCCGCGACTTCGTCAATATGGCGATTCTGGCGCCCGGCGCGCGGCCGGTGAACTCCTATGACCCGACCAAGGCCCGCATCGGCGTGTTCGCCACCAACGGCTCAGGGGGCCGCAACGTCAACGTCACGGTGAACGGCGTCGATGATCACGACAACACCGTGGGCGGCCCAGTGATGCAGCTTCCACTGGAAGCGGTCCAGGAATTCAACATTTCCACCCAGCGCTTCTCCGCCGCCAACGGGCGCAGCGAGGGCGCGGCGGTGAACCTGATCACCAAGTCCGGCACCAACCAGTTTCACGGCTCTTTGTTTTTCCAGGACCGCGATCAGGCCTTCGACACGCTGAACTACTTCGAGCAGACCGCGCATGGCGGCACCGGCCAGAAGGCGCCGTTCAGCCGGCAGCAGTTCGGCGGATCCATCGGCGGGCCGCTCAAGAAGGACAAAACGTTCCTGTTTTTCGCCATTGAGCGCTCCCGCGAGCAGACCAGCATCAACACCAACCCCGCGGCTTACGCCGACGCTCAGGCGCTGACCAAAGTCAGCCTGCCGTACGGCATTCAAGTGGATCCGGTGCAGACCATCGCCACGCCTTATTACGACTGGCGCTATAATGGCCGGCTCGACCATGACTTGAACGACAAAAACCGCCTTTCGTTGAGCTACTCCAATCAGAACAACCGCGGGCTCAACGACCAGGCCTCCGGCAACAGCGACGGCTTCCAGACCAACTTCACCACCAATCAGCTCATCATCTCCAATGCGACGCTGAACTCGGTGATCTCGCCGACCATGGTGAACTCCTTCACGGCCGGCTATCAGTATTGGAACAATTTGATCGACGCCAACCAGTTCGTGCCCAATCTCTCCTTCCCGAACCTTTCGGCCGGAACCAATCCCAACGTGCCGCAGGAGAGTTATCAGGCCAAATGGCAGTTCAAGGACGATTACTCAATCAACCACGGGGCCCATTCGTTCAAATTCGGCGTCGATTATCTTTACGAGCCCAAGCTTGGCGGCTTCTTCGTCACCGATCCGACGCCAGCGATCAGCTTCTTCGACGATCCCACCAAGATTCTCTCCGACCCGGCCGACTACCCGCAGGGCCTGGCGACTCCGGGCGCGGTGCAATCGATTACCGTTCCCAACACCGGGAACCCTTATTTTGCCGAAAACGCCAAATCGATCGGTTTGTACGTCCAGGACGACTGGAAGGCCACCCGCCGGCTGACGCTGAATATCGGGCTGCGGTGGGACAAGGACTACGATTTGAATGGCGGCGCGCAGCAGGCCACCAGCAAAACCTATCTGGAACTGAAGGCGATCGGCAGTCCCTATGCTTACCGGCTGCCGCAGAATGAGAATCGCGACTTCAGCCCGCGGTTTGGTCTGGCTTACGACCTGACCGGCTCCGGCAAGCACGTGCTCCGCGCCGGCTACGGCCTGTACTACGGCCAGACGTTCCAGAACATTCCGCTGTTCATGGAACAGCAGGCCAACGCCACGGTCTTTACCACCATCAACTACACCAGCCCTGGCCCGGGGAGCCCCTCAGCGGCGAAGCTGCCCAACGGAGAGCTGTTGTCGGCCTGGCGCTTCGGGATCGATCCGCTGCCGCCGATTCCTCCGGGAACCTCGCAGTTGCCCACCGGATCCACCGGCTTCATCATGGATCCGAACTACCGCAATCCTTACAGCGAGCAGTGGAACGCCGGCTATAGCTGGCAGGCGACCAGCGATTCGGTGATTGAGATCGAATATATTCACGAACTCGGCTTGCACGAGAACGAGCGCATCATCATCAACCCGCAGATCAACGGCGTGCGGAACACCACCGCCGCCTTCCAGGCCGCCGGTCTGCCGGTGCTGGGCCAGATCCGCGACGCCATGTCCAACGGCCGCAGCCGCTACGACGGCATGAACGTCTCCTATCGCAAGCGGCTGACCCGCAACTTCTCGATCAACGCCGCCTACGTGCTCTCAAAAGCGCGGGCCTACAACGGGAGCGCGGCTTCCTACGCCAACTCCCCCACCGACGAGCTGAACTGGTTCGCCCCGCACGATTACGGCCCGACGCCATCCGATGAGCGGCACCGCATCACTTTGAGCGGCTTGTTCAACCTGCCGTTCGGCATCACCGTATCGCCCATCATGCAGTGGGCGACCGGGCGCCCCTACAACCCGACCGAAGGCATCAGCGACGTCTACGGGTGGGGCGGCGGCAACGGCGCCACGCACGCGATCGTTCTCAACAGCGATCCAACCAATCTGACCGCGACCAAGTCCTACACCGCCGCGCAACTGGTGGCTTGCCTGAACGCCAATACCTGCCATCAACTGCCCTACAATTATCTCCGCGGCGAGGACTTTTTCCAGCTTGACGCTCGCTTCGGCAAGGTCTTCCGGCTGGGTGAAAAACCCAGGCTCGAGCTGTTCTTCCAGGCGTTCGACCTGACCAACCGGGCCAATTTCGGTTCTTCGTACCAGGCCAGCATCCGGGCGGCGAACTTCATGCATCCGACAAATTTCATCGCCGCCTCCGGGGTGATCGTGCCCAAGTCCTTCGCCGGGGAGTTCGGCGCGCGGTTCAGCTTCTAAAAAACGGCAGCTCCAACTGACGGGCCGGCGGCTCCCCGCCGGCCTTTCTTTTTTTTACACTTCTGAATATGCCTACCTTGATCGCGGCGCCTGCGCGCATTCCCGTCCCCGGAGGCAAGCTGATCGAGGAGTACATCGGACGGGTGAACTCCAAGGACACGGCGCTCTCCATCGCGCACATGCGCAGCCCGGCGGGCTGGTCCGAACCGGGGCAGCGTCCCGAGTTTGACGAGTTCACCATCGTGCTTCAAGGCTCGGTCACGGTAGAATGCGAAGACGGAATCATCGAAGTGCCGGCGGGACAGGCCGTGATTACGCGGCGCGGGGAATGGATCCGCTACAGCACGCCGCGCGGCGCCGAGTATATCGCGGTTTGCGCCCCCGCGTTTTCGCCCGAAACGGCGCATCGGGACTCATGAAGCTGCGATTTTATTCCAATACTTTGCGATTCCGGCTGAGCCGGTCCGAGGTGGCGCGGCTGGCCGAGACAGGGCGGGTGGAGGAATCCATCTCGTTCCCCCAACGCGAGCTGGCGTACGCAATCGAGCTGGGGGCTTCGCCGGAGATCACCGCGTCCTTCGATGGCGCGCGGATTCGCGTCGAGGTTCCCCGCGAGCAGGCCCGGAGCTGGATCGGCAGCGGACAGGCAGGGATCGAAACCCCCGGCGGATCGCCCAAAATCCTGATTGAAAAGGATTTTCAGTGCCTGCACAAGGAAGGCGCCGAGCAGGTCGACGCGTTCCCCAACCCCTTGATGGACAAGTTCTAAAGCGAACAGGATCCGGAAGCCATAGCGGCGCGGGGCTACTCCGGCGCCCGGACCGGCGCCAGTAACTGGCGGGGGAAAGATCACGTCGTTTTTTTTGACGTTCACGGAAAATTCATAAGAAGATTCACAAATGGTAAGCGACCCTGCCCGGGCTGGATTGACAGTGCCGTTTCGGAATCTTTATCATGAGGTGTTATTCACGCTCACCAAGAGCGCCCTGGCTCGTCCTGAGTAATTCTATATGATCAAAGTCGAAGGGCTTACCAAGCGATACGCCCGTAAAATCGCAGTCGACAACATCTCTTTTGAGGTCGAAAAGGGCCAGATTGTCGGCTTTCTCGGCCCCAACGGAGCGGGCAAAACGACCACCATGCGCGTTTTGACCTGTTTTCTGCCGCCCACCGCAGGCAAAGCCTCGGTGGCCGGATTCGACGTGCTCGAACAGCCGCTCGAAGTCAAACGCCGGATCGGCTATCTGCCGGAAACGCCGCCGGTTTATCCCGAGATGGAGGTTCAGGAGTACCTGGAGTTCGTGGGCCGGATCAAGGGCGTGGCCAAGGACCAGTTGGCGAAACGTATCGCCGAGGTTGCGGAGGCGTGCGCAATCAGCGATGTCCGAAAGACGCTGATCGGGAAGCTTTCCAAGGGCTACCGGCAGCGCGTCGGCCTGGCGCAGGCGATCATTCACAATCCCGACGTTCTGATTCTCGATGAGCCCACCGCCGGCCTGGATCCACACCAGATCATCGAGACGCGCGACTTGATCAAGGGCCTGGCCGCCCGCGGCGATCATACGATCATCCTTTCGACGCATATTCTTCCCGAGGTCGAGCAAACCTGCGAGCGGGTGATCATTATCGCCAAGGGAAAACTGGTGGCCATGGATACGGTCGCCAACCTGACCAGCCGCTTAAGGGGCGCCGAGACGGTGGCCGTCGAGGTGTTGGCCGAAGAGAGCCAGGCCGCCGCGGTTCAGAGAAAACTGGAGCAGGTCGCCGGGGTGAGCCGGGTGCTGGCCAACCAGCACCGCGACGGCAAACTGAACTTTATGGTGGAGAGCCTGGAGGGCCGCACCATCCGCCCCGGTTTGGCCCGCGCGGTGATCGAATCCGGATGGAATTTGAATGAATTGCACGCGGTGGGCCTGAGCCTGGAAGAGATCTTCCTGCAACTGACCGCCTCGCCGGAGAATACACGGCAGGAGGAGGCCGTCGCCGCCACCGCCGCGCCCGTTGGAGAGTCACGATGAACACCTTCACCATCGCCCGCAAGGAGCTGAACAGCTACTTCCGTTCCCCCATCGCCTACGGCGTGATGGCGTTTTTCGCGCTGATCGCCGGATATTTTTTCTATGTCGCGGTCGTGTTTTTCGTGCGGCGCGGCATGGAGAGCGCGATGATGGGCCAGAGCTTTCCCATGGACATGGGCGAAATGATTATCCGCCCGCTGTTTTCCAATATCAGCGTGATCGGGCTGTTCCTGATCCCGATGATCACCATGCGCCTGTTCGCCGAGGAGAAGCGCACCGGCACCATCGAGCTGCTGCTGACCTCGCCCGTCAGCGATCTGGAGATTATTCTCGGCAAGTGGCTGGGGGCGATGATCCTGTATGTGGCGATGCTGGCCATCTCGGCGCTGAGCCTGTCGGTGCTGTTCGTCTACGGGCATCCGGACTGGAAGCCGATTCTGGTCGGCTATCTGGGGCTGCTGTTGCAGGGCGGCTGCCTGCTCGCCATCGGGACCTTCATCTCCAACTGCACCAAGAACCAGATCGTGGCCGGCGTGGCCGGCTTCGCCATCATGCTGCTGCTGTGGGTGCTCGACTGGGCGTCGTCGTTCGGCACAACGGTCACCGACCGGGTGATCAGCTACCTTTCGGTGCTCCAGCACTTCGACACGTTTTCGCGCGGGGTGCTCGACAGCAAGGACATTGTGTTTTATTTGTCGGTGATTTTTGTGGGATTGTTTTTGACCGCGCGCTCGATGGAGTCGCTGCGGTGGAGAGCATAGTATGAACAGCGGATGGATGAAGGCCCGGCAAACCCGGTTCACCGCCTACACGGTTCTTTATGTGGCCATCGTGATCGCGGTGGTGAGCGGCGTGAATTTCCTCGCCAACCGGTATAACAAGAGCTACGACGCGACTTCGAGCAAGAAGTACACGCTTTCCGATCAGACGCAAAAGATCGCGAAAAACCTGAAGCAGGACGTGACCATCACCTATTGGGATCAGCCCACCAAATTCCAGAGCGCGCACGACCTGCTCGACCGCTATCAGAACCTTTCGCCCAAAATCAACGTCGAGTACCGCGACGTGGACAAGAACAAGACCCAGGCCATCGCCGCCGGCGTGAAAACATACGGAACGATTTTCGTCAACGTCGGCAACAAGCACGAGGAGGCCAAGTCGCTGAGCGAGGAGGATATCACCGGCGCGCTGGTGCGGGCGATGAAGGGCGGCGAGCGGACGGCGTGTTTCGTGGTCAGCTCGGGCGAACATTCCATCACCGACAGCGACCGCGAGGGATATTCGGCGGTCAAGGATCTGCTCGAAAAAAATAACTACAAAACCGACACCGTGAAGCTGCTGGAGAAGCCGGAGATCCCGCAGTCCTGCACCGTGCTGGTGGTGGGCGGGCCGACGCGCGATTACTTGCAGCCGGAAGTGGAGGCCATCAAGAAATATGTCGAAAACGGCGGGCGGGCGCTGTTCCTGGTGGATCCGCCTCTGAAATTCGCCGGTAACGGCGTCGATGAGAACCAGCCGCTGATGACCCTTCTGGAAGGCTGGGGGGTGACGCCGGATAAGGATCTGGTGCTCGATACCAGCGGCGTCGGCCAGCTTTTCGGCCTGGGGCCGGAGTTCCCGCTGGTTACCTCCTATACCTCGCACGCGATCGTGCGCGATATGAAGGATGTGCCCTCGGGTTTCCCGCTGGCCCGATCGCTCGAAATCAAGAACGGCGATAAGACCACGGTCGAGAAGCTGTTTGAAACCACCGAGAACAGTTTCGCGACCACCAATCTCAGCTCGCCCGAGATCCGCGAGAGCAAGAACGATAAACACGGCCCGCTGACGCTTGGCGCGGCGGGCACCTATAACAACGGCAAGGAAAATGAAAACGGCCGGTTCGTGGTGGTCGGATCGTCGCGCTGGATTTCCAACGGATTTTTGAAGTTCAACGGCAACCGCGATCTGTTCATGAACATGATGAACTGGCTGTCGTCGGACGAGGACCTGATCTCCATCCGGCCCAAGCCGCAGGACGACCGCCCGCTGACCATGACCAGCCGGCAGATGTCCATGGTGTTTTATGAAAGCGTGGTGTTCCTGCCGCTGCTGATCGTGGCCGCCGGCGTCGGAGTGTGGTGGAAGCGGAGATAGAGGAATGGGCGAGGTGAGAAGGTGAAACCGGGCCGTCTTCTGATCGCCGCGCTGCTGCTGGCCGGAATGGGCGGCGCGCTGTGGTGGTCGAATAAATCCGAAGCCGCCAAGGCGGCCAAGCCGCCGGCCGACACGTCCCCGAAAATTCTTTCGCTCAAGGAAGACGACATCCGGCAGATCGAAATTAAGAAGCGCGACGGCACCGACACCATCGTCAGAAAGGACGACGCCGGAAAGTGGTCGATCACGTCCCCCCAGCCGCTGGGCGCCGATCAGGCTTCGGCCAACGCAGTGGCCTCGGCTGCCGCCAGCATCAGCGCGGAGCGCGTGGTGGACGAGCATCCCGCCGACGTCGCCTCCTACGGCCTTGCCCCGGCCGCCGACGAAGTCACCTTCACCATGAAGGATGGAACAACGAAGAAGCTGCTGATCGGCGATTCGACCCCGGCCGGCAGCAACGTCTACGCCATGGCCGCGGGCGATCCCAAGCTGTACACCATGTCCAGCTTCAATAAGGACAGCTTCGATAAGTCCTGGAAGGACCTGCGCGACAAGCGTCTGATGACCTTCGACCAGGATAAAATCAGCCGCGTGGAGCTCCATGCCAAACACCAGGACATGGAGTTCGGCAAGGTGAACCAGAACGAGTGGCAGATCCTGAAGCCGAAGCCAATGCGCGCCGACGCTTTTCAGGTGGACGACCTGGTCCGCAAGCTGAGCGGCGCCCAGATGGATACCAGCGTCTCCGATGAGGACGCCAAAAAGATCGCGGCGTCGTGGGCTTCGGCCGCTCCGGTCGCCATCGCCAAGGTGACCGACGCCTCCGGCACGCAGACGCTGGAGGTTCGAAAGTCCAAGGACGACTACCTCGCTAAATCGAGCGTGGTCGAGGGCGTGCAGAAGGTGACCAAGGATCTGGGCGAAGGCGTGGATAAGTCCATCGACGATTTCCGCAACAAGAAGCTGTTCGACTTCGGCTACACCGACCCCAGCAGGATCGAATTCAAGGACGGCGCCAAACTGCGGACCTTCGAAAAATCCGGCGACAAGTGGATGTCCAACGGCGCGCAGATGGACAATACCAGCATCCAGGCGTTTCTCGATAAGCTGCGCGATCTGGCGGCCACCAAGTTCGTCGATAGCGGCTTCACCTCCCCCGCGCTGGAGATCACCGTGGTTTCCAACGACGGCAAACGCACCGAACACGTGCAAATCGCCGAAAACGGCATCGCCAGGCGCGACGGAGAGGCGTCGCTGTACATGCTGGATGCGAATGCCGTCAAGGACCTGCGCAACAGCGCGGACGACGTGAAGGCTCCGCCGCCCCCGGCCAACAAAAAATAGTGCCCCTCGGCATCCTGACCGACCTCTATCAGCTCACCATGGCGGCGGGCTACTTCGAGGCCGGCAAAGCCAGCGAGCGCGCCACCTTCGAGCTGTTTGTCCGCAAGCTTCCACGGAACCGCAACTTCATCGTGGCCGCCGGGCTGGCGCAGGCGGCCGACTACCTGCTGAATCTGCGCTTCACCCCGGAGGAGATCGATTATCTGCGGTCGCTGCCGCACTTTGCCCGCGCGCACCCCGGATTTTTCCAGATGCTGGCCGGGCTGCGCTTCACCGGCGATCTGTTCGCGGTGCGGGAAGGCACGCCGCTGTTCCCCAATGAGCCCTTTCTGACGCTGCGCGCGCCGCTGATCGAGGCGCAGATCCCGGAAACGTTTCTGCTTTCCACCATCGGCTTTCAATCCATGATCGCGACCAAGGCCGCGCGCGTGGTGAAGGCGGCGCTGGGGCGCGGCGTGGTCGAGTTCGGCACCCGGCGCGCCCATTCCCCGGAAGCCGGCGTCCTGGCCGGACGCGCCGCCTACATCGGCGGTTGCGAAGGGACCAGCAATACCGAGACCGGCCGCCGCTACGGCGTTCCGGTCTTTGGAACCTGCGCGCACTCCTGGGTGATGAGTTTTCCCCAGGAGCGCGAGGCCTTCCGGCGCCTGCAAAATCTGCTGGGAGAAAGCACGGTTTATCTCATCGACACCTACGATACGATCGAAGGCGCGCGCCGCGCGGCGGAGCTGGGCCGCCCGCTGTGGGGCGTCCGGCTGGATTCCGGCAATCCGGTGGAGCTGGCGCCGGCGGTGCGCAAGATCCTGGACGACGCCGGCCTCCGCGACGCGAAAATCATGATCACCGGCGATTTGAACGAGCATAAGATCCACGAAATGCTCGCCGCGCGCCTGCCCGTCGACAGTTTCGGCGTGGGAACCGAGCTGGCCACCTCGGCCGACGCGCCGACGCTCGGCGTGGTTTATAAATTGGTGGAGCTCGACTATTCCGGAACGCGGCGCTATACGCTGAAACTGAGCGAGGATAAGCGGACGCTGCCGGGAGCCAAACAGGTGTTCCGCTTCGCCGATCACGATCTGCTGGCGCGCGCCAGCGAATGCCCGTCGTGCCCCCCCGGCTCGCCTCCGTCAGAGGCCCTCCTGCGTCCGGTGATCCTGGGCGGGGAGCTGGTCGAGCCCCTGCCCTCGGCCAGCGAGGCGCGAAGATACGCGGCCGAATCGCTGGCCAGGCTCCCGGCCGCCTGCCAAAGCCTGTTTGAACCGCACAACGGCTGGAATGTTCAAATCAGCATGGAACTGGAATGTTTGTATGAGCGCGTGAAGAAAGGAGTGGCCGAATGACGGTCTTCTTCGACATCGACACGCAAATCGATTTTCTGTTCCCGGCCGGCGCGCTCTACGTGCCGGGCGCCGAGGCGATTCTCGATCGGGTGGCCGCGCTGAACCGGCTGGCCGCCTCGCGCGGCATTCCCCTGATCTCGACCATGGACGCCCACTCCGAGGACGATCCCGAATTTCGCCTCTATCCCCACCATTGCGTCGCCGGAACCGACGGGCAGCGCAAGCCCGCGGCGACCCTGCTGGAAAATCGCGTGGTGGTTCCGAATGCGCCCTCCGACCGCAACGCGGCGCAGATTCTGCTGGAAAAACAGCAACTGGACTGCTTCACCAATGTGAATCTTCCCTCGATCCTCGGCCGTCTGAACGCGGACCGCTATTTCGTCTACGGCGTGGTGACCGAAATTTGCGTCAAATACGCCGCATTCGGACTGCTCAAGCGCGGCGGGCGGGTCATCTTGGTGAGCGACGCCATACGGGCCTTGAATGACGATGCGGCATCCAGGATGATCGCGGAGTTTCGCGCTTCAGGAGGCGAACTGATGACCGCCGCCGCCGTCCGGGAGTTGGTGGAAAACTCCGGAGCGCCGGGCGTGCAAGCCACGCTCCAGCCCCCCGGAAAGCCTTAGTACCGCAGCGCCGCCACGATGGGATGTTCCATCCGCTCCCGGGGCAGGAGCTGGACGTCTCCGGAGCGCGCGATGGTTTCCACCGCCGCCGCATTGATCAGTTCGTCGCCGGCTCCGGCGCGCACGAACAGGCGCGCGACACGGCCCTCGGCCGCCGCCGCGCTGGCGGCCTTCGGCTCGGTCAGCAGGCGCGCCGGCGCCAGCCGATGGAACGCCTCCGCCAACTCCCGCACCCCGCGCTCGATGGCCGCTTCGCGCAGCATCGCATAACCGCGGCCGACCACTTCCTCATCGGACGAATTCTCGCCGATCGCCCCCGCCACCAGTTCCGGATGCGAGCTCACCTCGCGATAGACCGCGACCTCCTCCTGGACCCCCGCGAGAATCAGCGGAGCCTTCGGATGCAACTCCTGAATCGCGCGATCGAGCGCGCGATAATATGCGGCGGACTCCGGATCCGTTTCGCGCGGCGCGCCCGTGCCGAAACGGATCCTCCGGTTCGCCGCCGGGCCCGCCGGCGACCGGTTTTCCCGGTCATGATCCGGCTTGTCGAGGTTCAGAAACGCGTCCACGTTGTCCGGCAGGTGGCCCGGCATGGGCAGCGGCTCCAGCGAAAAGCGCACGCGGAAAAAGCCGGCCCGTTTCCGCGAAACGCGCAGGAGATAGAACTCCGGCGGCAGATGCAGCTCGCCGAGCACCGGCAAAATGTGGATCCGCCCGCCCGCGAAGCACTTCGCCGGCGCCGCTTCGCGCAGAAATACGGTTTCAAAACACTGCGGGCAGCGAAACAGCGCCCGCGGCCAGTGACAGCCCTGATCGGTGCCGGCATCGCGCGCCATCGCGCTCAGCGGCTGAAGCAGATCGCCGTCGGGGGGAACGCCGAGCGCGCGCGATGCTTCCTGCACAAAATTGCGCAACAGCCGCGCGGCCGAGTGCAGCGTCTGGTCGCCGGGCCGGTAGGCCGGCAGAAAAATCGTAACGCAGGGTCCGGAACAGCGCGCAATCTCGCGCAATTTGCCGATCTCAAGCGGAGTCACAGGCATCCCGTTCGCAACTTCACTGCCACACTTCACGGCCACGCCCTAGAGCTCAAGCCTGCCGTGGTAGACCATCTCCTTCAGCGCGAATTTGCACTTTAAATCGATGGGCCCCAGCCGGGTGACAAACGTTACGGATCCGTCGTGAAGCGTAATCGGATCGCTCCGGTCGAAAAAAAATCGCGTCCCCGCTTCCGTCCCTTTTCCCCGCTGATCGGCGAAATCCGCCAGGTATAAAGGACCGCCGCGCTTTTCGATTCGTGTGTACTGTTTCAGATTCTCGAGCCGCGACTGATGCTCCTCGTCCGTTTCTTCGCCCGCGCCGCCCAGCATCGGCAGGTCTCCGGTCACGCTCAAAACGTAATTCGCCGGCTCTTTGCCGGACTTGTTTCCCCCGGCCAGACGGATCGGCAGCGCGGATTCCCACCGCACGGTCGCGGCGAATTTTTTCGGAGTTCGCGTGGTGCTGCCGTTGGGCTCATTCAGAATCACGCCCGGCTGCGCCATCAACCAGCCATCCGGACCGCCCAGAGGACCCGGGCCGCCGTTGAACTTCACCTCCGCTTCGCGCGTCCACGGCGAGCGCGATAGCAGCTCCCGCCGTTCTTCTTCTGTCCAATCCTCCGGTTTCTTTCCTTCCCAAAACGGGCGCGTGTCGGAAGCGGCGAGCGGCAGCCCGAACGCGATCACAATTGCTTCCCGCCGTGTCATTTCTAGACAAGACGGATTCAAGCTGGTTCCCGTTACGAAACGTCGGCGCCGCGCCCGCCTTTGTTTTCTACCGCCTGCGCGCGGCAGGCGAATTGCCTCACACCGCGCGGGAGTTGCTCGTTGTCCACCGCCGCCGCCCTGAAAGAAGTGCCGCGCCCGTCGCCGCCGCCGCGCCTGGATGTTTGGATGCTGGCCGGCATCGCCATCGCGGCCGCCGCACTGCTGGCCGGCATCGCGGCCAGCGGCGTACGGCTCGTCTATTTCTTTCAACCCACCGGAGCGCTGGTCGTCGCCGGCGGAACCCTGGGGGCCTTTTTCGTGACCACCCCCCGCGCCTCGCTGATTCAAGCCTTCCGGCGGGCGCGCGAGCTCTTTGTTCCGCCTCAGTTGGATCACGCCGAATTGATCGACCAGATCATGGCGTTGATGAAACACGCGCGCGCCAGCGGCCTGCTGGCGATTGAGCCGATGCTCGAAGGCGTGCGCTGTTCTTTCCTCAGAGAATCGCTCGCCCTCGCGCTGGATGTGGCGCAGCGAGCCGAACTGGAGGACGCGCTGCTCAGCCGCGTCCGCCTGCGCGAGCGCCAACTGGAAAGCGGCGCGCGCCCTTTCGAAGTCGCCGGCGGATTTGCGCCAACCCTCGGCGTTCTCGGAACCGTGATCGGTCTCCTCGAGGTCTTGCGCCGGTTTTCCGATCTGGCTTCGGTGGCCGCCGGCATCGGAGCCGCGTTCGTATCGACCATCTACGGGCTGGCGCTGGCCAATCTGGTGCTGCTGCCGCTCGCCTATCGCATCCGCGCCCGCGCCGCCGAAGCGGTGGAGCAGGATGAGTTGATTGTGGAAGGAGTCCTGTGCTTGTACGATCGAGTGCATCCGTCGCTCGCGCGCGAGCGCCTCGGCGCTTACCTCGGCCGGAATTAAGCGCCCGCGGGGAAGCCGGCAAAACCGACCGCTGGATGGTCAGCTACCTGGACGTGTTGACCATCCTGCTGATTTTCTTCATCGCCGCCGCCGCGCAGTTGCCGGCTCATTCGCCCGCGCCGCCCCCAATCGATTCGCCAGGACCGGCGCCACTCGACAAAGCGCAAAAGATACTGGCCCAGCGGGGAATTGAAGCCGCGCTCGAACCGCGCGGTTTGGTCATCAGCCTGCCGCAGGCGATCCTGTTCGCTTCCGGCGACGACCGGGTGAGCGACGGCGCTCTGCCTGCGGTGGAAGCGATCGCCCAAGTGATTCGCGACGTGCCGAATCGCGTCAGCCTGATCGGCCACGCCGATTCCGTGCCGATCCACAACCGCCGTTTCGCCAATAACTGGGAGCTGTCCGTGGCGCGCGGGCTGCGCCTGCTCGAACTCCTGGCGAATCGCTACGCGATTCCCGAATCGCGGCTCTCGGTTTCCAGCGACGGCTCCAACCGCCCGCGCGGGTCGAACGAGACCGAAGAGGGCCGCGCCAGCAATCGCCGGGTGGAGATCGTGCTGCTGGCCGAATGAACCGGCGCGAATCGCCCGTCCCGCATCAGCCGGTAGCGCGCGCCGCGCCAGACGATGGTGCGGCCGAAAAATCCGCCGATCCAGAAGCCGAACGCGGCCAGATCCTCGACCAGCAGCAGCGCGGAGACTCCGGTGCGCAGGACCCGCGCCGCCATGACATATGCCGCCGCGATCCGCAGCGCGATCGCCGCCGCCGCCGCCGGCCATAGCCGCCAATCCGCGGCCACCATCGCAAGCGAGAGCGGCGTGGTCATCGTGAACACCTGGCCCAGATATCCCAGCGGCCGCGACCGGCGCGTGCTGCGCAGCCACCGCAGGCGATGCGCAAAGTTTTGCCGGACGCCCGCCGCCGCCAGGTGATGCTCGATCACATAGGACGAAAGAATCACGCCGTAACCGGCATCCGCCGCCAGCCGCCCCAGCATGAAATCTTCGGCAAGATAGTCCTTCAGCCGCGCGAATCCCCCGATCGTTTCGAGCACTTCGCGCCGGGCGGCGATGGTCGGCCCCACGGCAAAGCGCATCCCTTCCAGCATCCGGGCGGCAAGAATCCCGGCGATGAAATCGCTGTTCAATCCGGCCGCTTCGAGCTTCGACCAGAAGTTCGCGCCCACCGCGCGATAAGGACAGGTGGCCAGGCCGACCGCCGGATCCTGAAACTCCGCCGCGATGGTTTTGAGCAGCGAAGGCGTGGCGCGCGTATCGCTGTCGCTCATCACCACCAGATCGTGGGACGCCACGCCCAGCATTCGCTCCAGGCTGTAGGCCTTGCGATTGGCGTACGGCGGCTCTCCGGTAAGGACCACGCGCGAGGGCACCTTCGCGTATTCGCGCCGCAGCTTCTCCACCACCGCGAACGCGGGATCGCTCTCGTCGCGGACCGCGAACAGAATCTCAAAACACGGATAGTCCTGCTCGAAGAAACAGCGCAGGTTCGCTTCCAGATCGCGGTCCAGCCCGGCCAGCGGCTTTAGAATGCTGATCGGCGCCGTCCTACGAAGCACCGGCGGGCGCACGGCGAGGTAACGATGCGCCGCGATGATCGACAGCAGCGAAAACAGCGCGCTGATCAGAACCAAAACCGCGAATATCAGCTCCAGACTAAGCACAACGCCCGAAGCGGCGCACAACGCCCTCGTTTGACTCGGAATCCCCGCATGGCAATAGTTTACGTGAAACGCGCGCCGGATGCCAGAAGATGACCGTATCAAAAGGCGGCGCCGCTGTTTCCCCGGCCGGCGGCGCTGCTAACCTAATAAACTATGCCCCTTCTGCATGCGATCCTGCTGGGAATCCTGCAAGGACTTACGGAATTTCTTCCCGTCAGCAGCAGCGCGCACCTGATCATCGTCCCCTGGATGCTCGGCTGGGACGACGGCGGCCTCACCTTTGACGTCGCCCTCCACGTCGGGACGCTGGCCGCCGTAATCCTGTTCTTTTTTCGCGACTGGATCCAGATTATCGGCCAGGCCATCGGGCTGCGCGCCGGCGGCGACGCCGCGCTGCTGAAAAATCGCGGCCTGCTGTGGCTTCTGATCCTGGGAACGATTCCCGGCGCGGCCGCCGGCGTTCTGTTCGACAAACAGGCGGAGACCGCCCTCCGCAGCCCCTATATCATCGCCACGGCGGCGATCGTCGTCGGCCTCATCCTGTGGCTGGCGGATTCGGCAGGCCGCAAGCGGAAAGACATCGCCCAGGTTTCCCTGCTCGATTCGCTCGCTGTCGGCGTCGCGCAAGCTTTCGCCATCATTCCCGGCGTCTCCCGCAGCGGCAGCACCATCGCCGCCGGCCTGTTCCGCGCCCTGGACCGTCCCACCGCGGCGCGCTTTTCGTTCCTGCTCTCCACGCCCATCATCGCCGGGGCGGCGGCGAAAAAATTCTGGGATCTGACCAAACACGGCGGCGGCCTGCCGCAGGATATGCAGATGGCCTTTCTGGCGGGCATTCTCGCCAGCGCCATCACCGGCTGCCTGGCCATCGCCTTTTTCCTGAACTACCTGCGGCGGCGTTCGCTGGCGGTCTTCGTCTGGTACCGGATCATTTTTGGCATAATGGTGATCGCTCTGGCATTCTTCCGCGCCGGCGGGAGATGAAATATTTGGGACCTACGCGGCATCCACGGCTCAATGAAGCCTTCGCGGTGGTGTGTTTATTCGCGGGGCTGTTCGTTTTCTTCAGCCTCGCCTCATATCAGCCGTCCGATCCCTCCTGGGATACGGCCACCGGCGCGGCGCGGGCCGCGAATCTGACGGGACGGGTCGGAGCTTTCACCGCCGATCTGTGCCTGCAAATTTTCGGGCTCGCGGCGTACGCCATTCCCGCGCTGATCCTTCTGCTCGGCTGGAAATGGGTTCGCTCCTCGCCGATCGAAGCTCCGGCGGTGAAAACCGCCGGCGCGCTGCTCCTGATCGCCTCCACCGGCACGGCGTTTGGATTGGCCGACTGGCGGCCCATCGCGGGCGCGATCCCGGCCGGCGGCCTCGCCGGATCGATCCTCGCCGATTATCTGACCGAATCCATGAATCTCACCGGCGCAATCCTGGCGACCGCGGCTTGCTGGATCGTCTCGATCTATCTGGTGTCGGCGTTTGAGATGTCGCGCCTGGCGGCGTGGTTCCGCGGCCCCATGCGTCTGGCCGGCCTGCTGAGGGAACGCTTCGCCGCCTGGAGATCGCGGCGCCGCAAGGGCAGGGAAGAGATCCGCGAAAAATGCGGCGAAAAGACCGGCAAGTTCCGCGTTCCCACCCGCGGCGCGGCGGAATCGCCCGCGCCGGAGACGCCGCCCATTGTCGATCCCCTCGAACCCGAGGCGGCGCAAGTCGAAATCGAGGATATTCCGATCCGCCCGCTGGAAATTCCGCCCGAGCCTCCGCGCCCCGCCGCGCCGCCGCCGCCGGAACCCGTTTCCGCCCGCACCGCGCCGATGCCCAAAGAGCGCACGGAATTTCGGATCCCGCCCACCGATCTGTTGAATGAGCCGGCCGCGCGCAGCGTCTACGATAGCCAGGAGCTGAAAGAAATCGCCGCGCGGATTAAATCAAAGTTCGAGGAATTCAATGTTTTCGGCACGGTGACGCAGATCAACCCGGGTCCCGTTGTGACGACGTTCGAGTTCAAGCCCGAGGCCGGCGTGAAATATTCCCGCATCACCACCTTGACCGAAGATCTGTGCCTGGGCTTGCAAGCCGAATCGATTCTGATTGAGCGGATCCCCGGCAAGCCGACCGTCGGAATCGAAGTGCCCAATTCCAAGCGCGAAGTAATCAGTTTGCGGCAGATCCTCGAATCGGAGGAGTTTCAGGACTCGGCGTCGCCGCTGACCATCGCGCTCGGCAAGGATATCAACGGCCGGATCAAGGTCACCGCGCTCGATACCATGCCGCATCTGCTGATCGCCGGTTCCACCGGCTCCGGCAAGAGCGTGATGCTCAATACGCTGATCATGTCGATCCTCTATAAGGCGACGCCGCGCCAGGTCCGCATGATCATGGTCGATCCCAAGCGGCTCGAATTCGGGCTGTACGAAGGCATCCCACACCTGCTCACGCCGGTGATTACCGACGCGAAAAAAGCGACCAACGCGCTGCGCAACGCCGTGCTGGAAATGGAGCGCCGCTTGAAGCTGCTCGCATCGCAGGGCGTGCGCAATATCGAGCAGTACAACAAGAAAGTCCGCGCCCTCCAGGCTGAGCCGCGCAGCCTTTTCGAGGAGGAATCGGGCGAAGAGGAGCTGGAGCAGATCCCCTACGTGCTGGTGATCATCGACGAGCTGGCGGACCTCATGATGCTCGAACGCGCCAACGTCGAGGAGAGCGTCACGCGCCTGGCCCAGATGGCGCGCGCCGTCGGCATGCACCTGGTGCTGGCCACGCAGCGGCCGAGCGTCGACGTGATCACCGGCTTGATCAAGGCCAATTTCCCGTCGCGCATCAGCTTCCGCGTGGCCACCCGCGTCGATTCGCGCACCGTGCTGGACGTCATGGGCGCCGAGCATCTGCTGGGAAAGGGCGACATGCTGTTTCTTCCGCCCGGCTCGTCGCGGCTGACGCGCGTGCACGCCGCTTACGTCAGCGAGGCGGAAACCAACCGCGTGGTGGAGTTCTGGAAAGCCCAGGCCCAGCCCGAATACGACAAGACCTTCCTGATCGCTCCTCCGGCCGAGGATGAGGAAGGCGAACCCGAGGAATTCGACGGCGAAGAAGACCCCCTGTATCAGGATGCCGTTCGCATCGTGGTGGAGATGGGCAAGGCCTCCACATCCACGCTGCAACGCCGCCTGCGGCTGGGCTACGGCCGCGCCGCGCGGATTTTGGACATGATGCAGCGCGACGGCATCATCGGCCCGCCGGATGGCAGCCGCCCGCGCGAGGTGTTGAAGCGCCCGGACTGGCTTACCGAAGTCGAAGCGCGGTGAGCTTTTGCCGGTGACGATAAGCCGGTTACTATAAGAGACATGTCGCGCCGATCTTTTCTTCTGCTGCTGTGCGCTGCGGCGGCGGCCGCCAAAACGCCGCGCCCGGCCGTGTCGGTCCCCATCCGCGGCTCCGACGGAAAGCCCATCGAGCTGCGCAAATTCCGCGGCCGTACCGTCCTGCTGATGATCTTTTCCACGCAATGCGACGACTGCATCCGGATGCTCGATATCGTCAACCGCATCCAAAAGGACCTGGGGCCGAAAGGATTGCAGGTGATCGGCGCGGCGGGCGACCCCAACGCGAAATACATGCTCCCGATTTTCGTCCAGCGCTATCGCCCCGCCTTCCCCATTGGCTTCATCGAGAAGGAGGCGATTATCAAGGTGGCGGACGTGCCGGAGGGCATGCGCCCGGTGGTCCCGATTCTTCTGTTCATCGATCGCTGGGGGATGGTGCGCGAGCAATACTACGGCGATCATCCGGTGGTCAAAAACGGCGAGCCCGCAATCCGCGCGCTGGCCAACGCCATGCTCGGCGTCACGCCGGTCGGGACCCAGCAGGCTGCTTCAAAATAGGCATAATCGATCCAAGGAGGGAACATGAAAACTTCCCGTAGAAGGTTCGCCATGCTGCTGCCCGCAATCGCCGCCGCGCAGCAGGCGGCCAAACGCCTGCCGTCGCAAGCTTTCCCGTTCGAAAATCTGCCGTCGAAAACCAGCGCCGTTTCCAAAACGCACGCCGTCTTCACCGGCGAAACGCATACCGGCTATCCCTTGGAAGTGCATGTGACGGAGTTGAACGCGGGAGCTTCGCCGCATCCCCCGCACCAACATTTGCATGAAGAAATGTTTTGCATGCAGTCGGGCGTTCTGGACGCCACCGTCAACGGAAAGACCACCCGCCTCACCGCGGGCTCCGTGCTGTACATCAATTCGCACGATCTGCACGGCGTCCATAATCCCGGTCCGGATAAAGCGGAATACTTCGTCATCGCGCTGGGTCCGGAGGCTTGACGGGCGCTGCTTAATCGATCACGCACGCGCGGAACGCTTCGATCATCTGGGAAAACGTATCGTCGATCGGCTGCGCCCAGATCTTCTCGTTCATGATCTCGACCTCGATCGGGCCGCTGTAGCCGGTTGCGTCAATCGCGCGCCGGATCCTTCGAATCTCGATCACCCCCTCGCCCATCATGCTCCGTCCGGTGACGATGCCGGGCAGCGGCACGGCCCAATCGGAAACATGCAAGCCGAAGATTCGTCCGGAAGCGCGGCGCAGCTCTTCGTACAGCCGCGGATCCCACCACAGGTGGAACACATCGAGGATCACGCCGGCGAGCTCGGGATCGAACGGCTCGGCAAGATCGAGCGCCTGGCCCAGCGTCACAATCACGCTTCGGTCCGCGGCGAACATTGGATGCAGCGGCTCGATGCCCAGGCGGACCCGCCGCTGCCGCGCATAATCCGCGATCTTTTCGATGCCGCGGGCCACCATCGCCCGCGCCGCGTCGAGATCGCGGTCCGGGGCCGCTCCGCACACCAGCACCAGCAAAGGCGCTCCCAGTTCGGCGGCTTCGTCGATCGCCCGGAGATTCTCCTCGATCCGCGCGCGGCGCTCCGCTTGGCTGGGGGCGGGGAAGAATCCGCCGCGGCACAGACTGGAGATTCGCAGCCCGGAATCGCGAATCAACCGGGCGCTTTCCTTCAGCCCGAGCTCGGCCACCGGCTCCCGCCACGGCGCGATCCAGCCCACGCCATGCCGCGCGCACGCCTCCACGCATTCGCGCAGGCTCGCGTGTTTGCAGGTGATCTGATTGAAGCTCAGCCGGCCGGTCATCGAGCGAGCAGTCCTTGCATGCGCGCGCAGGCCAGCTCGGGATCGCTCAGGACTCCGGCCTCTTCGGCCAAAACCAGCAGCTTCGAAAGATGCCCGATGCTTCGCGCCGATTCAAGCCCGCCGAGCAGGCGAAATTCGTCCTGATGGCCGTTGAGCCAGGCCAGGAAAACGATCCCGGTCTTATAGAAATAGGTCGGCGCTTCGAAAATCAGACGCGACAGCGGCATCGCCGGAGCGAGAATGCGCTCGTATTCCTCCAGGCGCCCGCCGTCCAGCGCCTGGATAGCGGCGGAAGCGGCCGGCGCGATCGCGTCGAAGATGCCCAGCAAAGCGTCACTGTGGCGCTCGCCGTCGCCGCGGATCAGTTCGTCGAAGTGAAAATCGTCGCCGGTGTACAGGCGAACTCCCTCCGGCAGGCGGCGGCGCATCTCAATCTCGCGCCGCGCTTCGAGCAGCGAAACTTTGATGCCGTCAATCTTTCCGGCATGCTGCCGGATCAGGCTGAGGCAGGTTTCCGCAGCCTCGTCCAAATCGCGCGAGCCCCAATATCCGGCCAGATGCGGATCGAAGGCGTCCCCCAACCAGTGGAGAATCGCGGGCTGCCGGAGCTGCGAAAGAATTTTCGAATAAACCCGCAGATAATCGTCCGCCGAGCGGGCCGTCCGCGCCAGGGCCCGGCTGGCCATCAGGATCACCCGCCCGTTGCGCGCTTCGATCCATTCGCACTGCTCCTCGTAGGCGGAAATGATCTCCGCGATGGCGGCGCATTCGCCCACTGCATCGGTGCCGGCTCCGCAGACAATCGGGCCTTGCGCTTCGGCGAGCGATCGCGCGATCAATTCGCGGGCCATCTCCCAGGTCAAACCCATCCCGCGCTGCGCGGTGTCCATCGCTTCGGCGACGCCCAATCCATAGGACCAGAGATAGCGCCGGTAGGCGAGCGTCCGCTCCCAGTCGATTCCATCTTCTTTCGGAACCACGTGCGCCGCGGCATAAGCGGCCCGCGATTGAAGCGGCTTGCGCGGCCGCTGGTACGGGCAGCCGCGCGCAATTCGGACCGCCCGCATTGCGCCGTCCAGTGGAAGAACAATTTCCGGCATCTACGTTTGGACCGCGGGGCTCTCCAGCTCAGGAACGTCCACCCACCGGCCTTCCCGCCAGGATTGCAAGGCCAGCTCGCCGAGCTGCACGCCTTTCGCCCCTTCAAACAGATCGTGTTTGAACGGCTCGCCGGTGGCGGCGTGCCGTAGAAACATCTCCCATTGCGCTTTGAAGGCGTTATCGAAGCATTGATCCTCCGCAACCGGCCGCCATCCGGCGAAATAGTCGATGGAATTGGGAACGTCGGGATTCCACACCGCTCTGGGAGTGTGGTCGCGATGCTGCGTCTGGCATTCGCGCAGCCCGGCGATTGCGCTCGCCTGGGTGCCGTCGACCTGAAGCTGCAGCAGCTCATCCCGGTACACGCGGACGCACCAGGAGGAGTTCAAATGCGCGACGATGCCGCCCTCCAGTTCGAACGTTGCATAGGCGGTATCCTCCGCCGTGCAGTCGTATGGTCTTCCGTCTTCATCCCATCGGCGCGGGATGTGCGTCGCACAATGACAACTGACCCTCCGCACCGGAGCGAAGGTGTGATCCAGCAGATAACGCCAGTGCGGCAGCATATCCATGACGATTCCGCCGCCGTCTTCCTTGCGGTAATTCCAGGAGGGCCTCTGCGCCGGCTGCCCGTCGCCTTCGAAGACGTAATAGCCGAATTCGCCGCGCACCGAAAAGATCCGGCCGAAGTATCCGGAATCGATCAGGCTCTTCAGCTTGCGGATGCCCGGCAGAAACAGTTTGTCCTGCACCACGCCGTGCCGCACGCCGCGCTCGCGCGCCAGTTTCGCCAGCTCCAGCGCCTCCGGAAACGTCGCCGCGGAGGGCTTTTCGCAATATACGTGCTTGCCCGCCAGGATGGCTCGCCGCAGCGCGGAGGCGCGCCGCGATGTGGTCTGCGCATCGAAGTAGATCTCATTGGCCGGATCGTCCAGGCACCCGTCCAGGTCCGTGGTGTATCGCTCCACGCCGTTCGCTTCCGCTAAATCGCGAAGCTTCGTTTCATTTCGTCCCACCAGGACCGGGTCCGGCATCAGGCAGTCGCCGCCTGGCAGCGCCACGCCGCCCTGTTGGCGAATAGCCAGAATCGACCGCACCAGATGCTGGTTCGTGCCCATGCGTCCGGTGACGCCGTTCATGATGATTCCAATCTTTTTCTGGGCCATCGAAAGCTATCGCCCCGGCACGGGCGACGGCCGCGCAAACAGCGCCGAACCCTCGTTGGAAAGCAGCACCCAAAGCCCATAGATCCCCAAGGCGGTGTGCAGCGGAAACGCCGGAAGCTCCAGCGCCGAAATGACGATGGTCAGGATCCTCGCCCAGGGTTGATACGTGAGAAGACCGATGCCGGCAACCAGCCCCGGAACCGAAAGGCAGAGAAGCACACCGAAGGCGACTACGCCGATGAAGCCAAGCACGCCGCCGGCCGCGAAACCGTCGCGGGATTCATCGGCCATATTGACAAAGGCCGCCAGGCCGCCGAGCACCGTCAGCGCGATCAATCCCGCCAAAACCCCCAAGCCGCCCAACACAATGTGCAGCACCGCCAGAATCTTGACATGCTGTTGCATGGCTTCCCCTCGAAGATAGTATACGCGGCAGGTCCCCGCGAAGTTCTGCGCTATGCTAGGGCTGATGCGATTCAGACTGTTTCTGCTTGGCGCGGCCGCGGCGGGCATCCTCCCGGCGGCCGATGACGTGCTCGCGCGCGTCGACGCGCACGCGGCTCAGTTTGGCGAAGTCTCCCGCCAGATCTGGGAGTTCGCCGAACTCGGCTTTCATGAAACGAAAAGCTCGGCGCTGCTTCAGCAGCAACTGCGCGCCAACGGATTCGAAGTGAACGCAGGATTGGCGGGAATGCCGACCGCCTTCACCGCCACCTTCGGCAGCGGCCAGCCGGTGATCGCCATCCTGGGCGAGTTCGACGCGTTGCCCGGATTGTCCCAGAAGGTGGAACCGGCGCCCGATCCGGTGCAGGCGGGCGCGCCGGGACATGGATGCGGGCACAATCTGCTCGGCTCGGCGTCGGCGCTGGCGGCCGTCGCGGTCAAGGAAGAGATGCAGGCCCGCGGATGGAAGGGCACGCTTCGCTACTACGGCACGCCGGCGGAAGAAGGCGGAGGCGGGAAGATCTACATGCTGCACGCAGGTTTGTTCCGCGACGTGGACGCGGTGCTGGCCTGGCATCCGGGCGATTCCAACCGCGTCAACCTGGGGTCTACGCTGGCAAACAACGGCGGCCGATTCCGTTTTTGCGGCGTCGCCTCGCACGCCGCCGCCGGGCCGGATAAAGGCCGCTCCGCGCTGGATGGCGCGATGATCTTTTTGATGTCCGTCGAGTTTCTGCGCGAGCACGTGCCGCAGGAAACCCGCATCCACTACATCATCCGCAACGGCGGCCAGGCCGTCAATATTGTGCCGGCCTTCGCCGAAGTGGAGCTGGTTGCCCGCAACCCCGACGCGCAGGTGCTCAGCGGCATCTGGGACCGCATCATGGAATGCGCCCGCGCCGGCGCCATGGCTTCCGGAACGCGGATGGAGTTCGAACAAGGCACCAATTACGCCAACCTGCTTCCCAACGATACGCTGGACGAGGTTCTGTCCCGCGCCATGCATAAAGCGGGCGGCTACACCTACACGCCGGAAGAACAGAAGTTCGCCGGGGAAATTCAGAAGACGCTTCCCGGTCCGGTGCGCTCGCCGGGACCGGATCAAGTCATCACGGATACTTCAGAGCCGTCCGGCGTGGCTTCCACCGATGCCGGCGACGTGAGCTGGGTGGTGCCGACCGGACACTTCACCGCGGCGACGTTTGTCCCCGGTGTCGGCGCGCACACCTGGCAAGGCGCGGCGTGCGCCGGATCCAGCATCGGCCGGAAGGGGATGCTGGTGGCGGCGCGGACCCTCGCTCTCGCCGCCGTCGAACTGTTTGAGAACCCGGCGGAGGTCGCCGCCGCGCGCGCATCGTTTGAGAAGCGGAAGGCCGGCAGGCAATGGACAACTCGCATCACCCCGGATTCAAAACCGCGGCTCGATTACGCGATAAAGTAGCGCCATTCCCTCTGCCGCGAGTCTGATCCGCGCCGGCACTGTATCTCTGAACCAAACAAAGAAAGCCCCGCGCCGGCTCGAAGCCGGCGGCGGGGCGCGATGCCCGGGCAAGACTCTCTTTACTGCGAGGTAACCGTCAGCGTACCCCCGGCCTGATATCCGCTCTGTGTGCCCGACCTGTCGGCGGCGTAAAGCCAGACCGTCTTTGCTCCTGCGAAACCGCTGTTGAAGCTGATCGTGACAGTCAGGGAAAGCGTGTTTCCTGACCCCGAAGCCCACGCGCTCCAAATCGTGCACTGGCTATTGGAGAGCCGCTGCGAGGAAATCACTCCCCAGGGACTCACCGGCATCGACGGCCAACTTAATGAGTCGTCGCTTGCCAGCAGGATCTGATTCGTCGCCTGATTGTAGTAAAACCAGCAGGAGTTCGCTCCACCGAAGCTTGAGTTGATCAGAGCGCCCGCGCCCGCAAGGTTCTGGTAACCACTCGAGTCAGAGTAGGTGAAAGTGAAGTTATGGGCCCATCCGGTCCACGGTGAAGGACTTACGGACCCGGTAGCAACTATCGGCGTAGCTCCCGTTGGCTGCGAAGCGGGCGCCGAGGTGCTGCTCACGGTGGTGAAGGACCATAGCGGCGATGAGCTAGCTCCACCTCCATTCGTCGCCACGACCTTCCAGTAGTAAGTCACGCCATTGCTCAGCAGGGACGGCGTGTAACTGGTCCCGCTGGTGGTCGCAACCTGGGGAGGCGTGGACGATGTACCAAAATAAACGATGTACGACGTCGCACCGCTGGATGCGTTCCAGCGGAGAGTCGGATTCACTGGCACACCAGTCGCACCGGAGCCGGGGCTCGGATCGGACGGCGTGGAGGGAGCGGACACCGAAGGCGAACTCGTCGGCGTCGGACTCGACCCGCCCATCAGTTGATTCAGCGCCTGGCCGATCTGAACCCGCGCGGCCATGACCGCGCTCTCGCTGCGTGTCCAGTTCGTCCAGTCCGGGCCGACAGACCTGGCGATCTGCATCGCCAGAGTCGGATTCCCCGCGTTCTTCAGGAGCTGCACATAGTCATAATCTTCCACACCATCGCGGATCCACTTCAGGCGAAGCGATGGAACGACCTGATTCAGCCCGACCTGCGCCCCAGGATAAAACAACATGCCCTCGCCAGGATAATTATTCGAGCTATAAGTGCCGGTGTTATTCGGATTCGTCCACGGATTCGCAGTGAAGGCGTCCACCCTCCAGTACAGCAGCCCGGTGAGTCCCAGGCTCTGGCTGATAAAGCCTGGCTGTAAACGGAAGTTTACGGGTGCAAAATCGATCTCCCACTTGGGAGAGTAGGCGTCCTGTACCAGAGTGTTGTAGGACCAGGCGGAATCGCCCTTTTGCAGCGCCGCGCTGACGTTCGACACATCACCGTCATACTGAACCGGCAGCATGACCCAGATATCTACCACGGAGCGGCCGGTTCCGGTCCCGTCGTTGAATAGCGCGGGATCGGGGGCCATGGTCACCAGGTTTTCGACTCCCGCCGCGTGCATGTTCTGCGCCCACTGGGTCATGGTCGGGTAGAGATTGGGGCAAAGGCTGATCTCATCGGCGCTGTAATCGTAGCGCATTAGCCCGTTGGCCTGGGCGGCTGAGGCGGCTTGAAACTGGCTCACCGAAGGGGCCGGCGACATCGTGCAGTTGCCCGTGTGCGCCCCGCTGTAAAAACCAAGATTCACCAGACTCAATCCATAATTACTCATCATGACGGGCTGATCGGTGCTTGCTTCTGCGGAGGGCATCAGCCGGTGTCGCTCCAGCTCCTCAAGCGAGGCGGTATTTCCCGAGGTCCAGAACTCAAAGGAAGACTTGAAATACGAAGTCACAGGCATCGTGAAATTCCACACCGTGAGAGTTATCGGACCCGTGAAGTTACCCTGACTCGAAGTCACGGTATAGGTGCCGGTGTATTGGCCCGCCGCGGCCGCCGCCGGAATCAGCAGATCCACCCAGATCGTCGTGTTTTGTCCCGCCGCGGCGGTGAAAGGCGCGGCGACGTAAGTCGCCCCAGAGCCCGACAAAGACTGCCCTGTGGCCGGATCCGTGAATGGAATCAGCGGATCGGCGTACCATCCAGGCCCCAGCGGCTGATTCGATCCGCCCCAGTTCGGACTTCCCGGCGAAACATAGACGTATAATTCACGATAAAGAGTAAAACTGCTGCTGGGGATCGTTCCGGGACCACTCAGCGCTGAGATTGTGACATTGGCGTTGGTGAGGCCGGCGCTGCCGCCGGGGATGACAATCTGAAACGAATCGATAGCTCCCTTAGCTCCGTAGAGAGTCGCTTGGGTGACTCCATTCGAGGCTTCATTCACGCCAACCCGGTGAAGACTGGGCGCGATCCACGGCTGGGGTTGCGAAAATGCCAGGCAACAGCTTGTGAAACTGAGCAAGAGTACACGTAAGGCGCATAATATAGAACGTACTTCCACTTAGGGAAACCTCCAGGCGAAATATTCCGCTTACAGACTCCGGCCAAAGGGAGACACAACCATTCCCTATGCAGCGGAGCCGCGTTCAGGACTTGCGTCCTGGAACGGTGAGCGCACGCTTACAATCGGATGTGCGGGTCCGAATCAGGCGCGACGCCCGCAAGCCGCGCGGCGGACTTCGATACGGCCAGAAGCCCGCAGCCGTCGGCGATCGGATGTGAAGCGGTTACAACAGTCACAACTGCATCGTACTTTCGTTTGGCATAGCGTGCCATTCGGAAGCCGCCTTAAGGTTTCTTGGGATTCGCCCTACGCGGATACTGGAACACAAGCGCGCATAACACGCCTAATCTTTTCTATCGGCGGGATTTGTTATTGCCTGCAAGGTTTCGGAACCGGCGCCGGAATTTCGCGCGGTTCCACCGGTTTGTAACGCGCGCATCGCCGCCGTCGGCCATGGCGGCTCGAACGCCTTGCTCCGGGCCGAACGCCGATTTCGTTTCCGCTCTACTTCCACGTGCGAGATGGAGTCCAGGCCGCGCCTGGTGCAGGAGCACACCAGAGGCCGCTGTCGTTTGTCAGATTTTTAAACCGATAAATTCCAGACTAAAGCCAATCCAGGATTGTAAAGCCTCCTGGCGTGGGTTATCCTGTGACCGGGAGTGTTTGCCTCCGCGTCCGGTCGATGCTCCACGCAAGGAAAATCAGGAGGATCCTCGAGTGGAAGAAGGGGCAAAGGCGTCTGTCGACTCTCAAGACGCCCTGCGAAGTATCCGGATTCATTGGCTGAATCATATTATTCATGAGTTACGTGGTCCGTTATTCGCGGCCCGCGGTTACAGCAAACTCCTGCTGGATGAAAAAGGAGGACCTGTAACCGCTACACAGCGTAAGTATCTCGAAACGACCCTTGACAGTCTTGATAAGATCTCCGCAACCATCGATCGCTTGCACGATCTGAAGGCTCAGGAAAAGTTGGAGCTGGAATCCGTCGACCTGGCCGGACTGCTCGGCGGCGCTGTGGCGGAGTGCAGGCGCCAGCAGGCAACGTTACCGCTCAACCTGAGTATCGCTCCCGGACCCATCCCCACCGTCGGCGACCGCGCCAAGCTCAAGGACTGCGTGCATAAATTGCTCGTCGCTATGGTCGAATTTTCACGGTCCGGGGGCCAGATTGATCTCCAGGCGGACCGCGAAGGCGGCGAGCTTCTTCTGCGAATCACCGCAGCCCGCGGACCCGAACAGAACCAGGAGGCGCCCGCCCTCGCCGGACAGCTCGCCGAAACCTTTCAGATCTTCCGGTTGCACGGCGGCGTGGCGTCCGTCGATTCGCGCCGCCCCGGATTTCTCAACGTTACGGTTCGCTTGCCGCTGCTCGGACCTGAAACGGCTGCGGTTTCTGCGGGTAAAAGGTAAGTGGAATGCATTACCTCGGATCGATGCGTGCAGATAAGTCCGAATCGGAGAAACATACCGTCTGGGTGGTGGATGACGAAGACAGCACTCGTAACTATCTATGGGATTTCCTGTCCAGCCGCGGTTACCAGGTGCAGTCTTTCGACTCCGGCGAGCAGGCCATCCGGCGTCTGGGGTCCGGCCAGCGTCCTTCGCTGCTTTTGCTGGATATTCGTATGCCCCACATCGGCGGCCTGGAAGTTCTGGCTCAGCTCGAAAAACTGGGCAGGCGCATCCCCACCATCGTTCTTTCCGGGGTGGATCAGGTGTCCACCGTCGTCAAAGCGATGCGCCTGGGGGCGGTCGATTATCTGCTGAAGCCGCTGAACGAAGCCGATCTCGATCTGGCAATCAGCAAAACCATCGCCCACTACGCCACCGCGGAGCTTCAGGAATTTTCATCGCTAACCCCGGAAGTCGTGTTTCCGTCTTCAAACCGCCGGATGATGCAGATCAAGGCGATCTGCGATCAGGTCGCCCGCGCCGACGTGCCCGTGCTGTTGCTCGGCGAATCCGGAGTCGGCAAGGAAGTGCTGGCCCGCTACATTCACGCGCAGTCCGGACGCACGGAGCCGTTCGTCAAGGTGAACTGCGCGGCGCTGCCGGCCGACCTGCTCGAATCCGAACTGTTCGGCCATGAACGCGGCGCGTTTACCGGCGCCATGCGCGAAAAGCCAGGCAAGTTCGAGCTCGCCGGACAGGGCACCTTGCTCATGGATGAAATCGGAGAAATGAGCCCGCTGCTTCAGGCCAAGCTTCTGCACATCCTCCAGGACGGCGAATACGCGCGCCTGGGCGGTACCCGGCCCCTGCGCAGCGAGGCGCGGATCCTCGCCGCCACCAACAAGCGTCTCCAGGAGCTGGTGGCCGCCGGCGCCTTCCGCGAAGACCTCTATTTCCGCCTGAACGTCATCACCATCGAAGTGCCGCCGCTGCGCGAGCGGCCCGAGGATATCCTTCCCCTGTGCCGGCGCTTCGTCGAGCGTTATCGCGTCAAGTACAACAGCAGCATCCAGGAGCTTCCGCGCGAGCTGGAGCAGGCCTTCCTGCGCTATCCCTGGCCCGGTAACGTGCGCCAGCTCGAAAATTCCGTAAAGCGATTCCTGATCCTGCCCGATCTTGCGCAGGCGCTCGCCGAGTTGCAGAAGCCGGCGCCGCAGCGCGAGACTCCGCCAGCCTCCCCGGACAAGCTCTCGCTGAAGGAGCTTTCCGCCGAAGCCGCCGAGCGCGCCGAAAAGGAAGTGATCCTGAAAACGCTTGAGGAAGTCAACTGGAACCGCAAGCAGGCCGCGCGCCAGTTGAACATCTGCTACAAGTCCCTGCTCAACAAACTGCGCCGATGGCAGCTCGGCACCCGGCCCGATGCCGAGGAGAAAGAAGAAGTTCAGGTCGCCTCCGCAGGCGAACGCGGAATCTGACTTCCACTTTCAGCGCAGCGGTTCGCCCGCAAATCGTTTACGTTCCACATCCCCGCGATGGCCCCATTCGTGCTTCCCCCGCCGCGGGGAGTTCTATGAATATCGTGGGCATCGGCGGCGGCACCGGACTTCCGGTTCTGCTCCGCGGCCTCAAAGAGCTGCGCCAGGCCATTCCCGATGCCGAGGATCCCGTGATTCCCACCGGCATCGTCTGCGTCTCCGATGACGGAGGATCCAGCGGCGCCCTGCGCCAGGCCCTCGGCATTCCCGCCGTCGGCGATCTGCGCAACTGTATGGTCGCCCTCGCCGCCGGAAATCCCAGTTTGCGGGAAATTTTCCAATATCGTCTCCGCGGCGGATTCGGTCTGGAGGGCCATACCATCGGTAACCTGATCGTCGCCGCGCTCAGCGCGCGCGCCGGAAATATTCGCCATGCCATTCAACGGGCCTCCGAATTTCTGGATCTGCGCGGCCGCCTGCTGCCCGCCACCGAAATGAGCGTCGTGTTGTGCGCCGAATTCTCCGACGGCGATTCCGCGCGCGGCGAAACCAGCATCTCCAGCCGGCGCAAGCCGATTCGCCGTCTGTGGCTCGATCCGGCCGGCCAGGCCGGCGGAAAGGTTCTGCCCGCACCGGGCGTCATCGACGCGATTCTTCACGCCGACGCGCTGGTGTTCGGCCCCGGCAGCCTCTACACCAGCATCGTGCCCTGCTTGCTTCCGGACGGGATCGCCGAGGCGGTCCGCCGCTCTTCCGCCCTCAAGATCTCAGTCTGCAATCTCATGACGCAGCCCGGTGAGACCGATGATCACTCCGCCGCCGATCACGTCGCTTCCTTGCAAAACTACCTCGGGCCATCGGCGATTGACGTCTGCCTCCTCAATTCGCGGCCGCTCCCGCCCGACCTCGCTGAGGTCTATAAGGCCCGCGGTGCGTCCCCCGTCCGCCATTGCCCCGCGCAGCTCAAGAAGCTCGGCGTAACCCCCATCGCTCTCGATCTGCTCGCTGCGGGAGAGCCCGAAGCCCGGCACGATCCGCTGCAACTGGCCCGCTGGATCGTCGCCCTGGCGCGGGCGCGCCGGCGCCGGCGCGAAATTCACCCCGGCGCAGCGGATGGCTCCTGGCCGCAACCGGCCGCCATGCTCGCCGCCGGCGATTAGCGCCTCAACTCCGGCAGCCGCCGGGCCCGGACGATCTTCCCGTAACGTTTCCGCGAGCTTCCCGGACCACCGCGCCTCGCCGCCCGGTTCATCCCATTAGAATTCAACTCAATAGAGGACCTGGCGAAGGAAGCTCGGTTCCCTCTAATGGAACGGCGGGTGCAACGGCAATGTAACCGCCCGCGCCCCGCTGCCTTGTCTTGTTCGATTTACTCTGACCGCGCTCTGGCGGGCGGCGTGCTAACTGCAACTCCTTTTCATGACCGCCCTGCGGCCAAAACATGAGACCCGCAAATATTGACTTAGAAACGCCGTCATCGCCTCCGCTTGCCGCCGGACAGTCCTGGGAAGCTCCGCTTCCTTCAGCCCGCCTGCTGGCCACCGAGGAAGATGAGCGGCGGCGCGTTTCGCGCGAGCTCCACGACGACCTCGGCCAGCGTCTGGCCCTGCTGGAAATTCAGATTGAGGAAATGGCGCGGCGCCTGCAATCCAACCCCGAAGCCGCCGCCTGCCTGGCGCGGCTCCGCGCCCAGGTCGGCCAGATCGCCGGCGACCTCCATCGCATCTGCCATCGCTTGCATCCCGCCGTTCTCGAGCATCTGGGCCTGGTCGCCGCCCTCCGGTCCTATTGCGAGGAGTACAGCGCCTGGAGCGGCGTCAAAGCGCGCTTCACCCACTGCGGGATCGGCGCCAAAGTTCCTCCCGGCGCCGCCTTGTGCATCTATCGCGTGGTGCAGGAAGGCCTGCGCAACGTCGCCAAACACGCCGGCGCGCGCCGGGCTCTGGTCGCCCTGCGCGGATCCGGCGGGCGGATTCAAGTCGTGGTCAAGGACTGCGGCCGCGGCTTCGTCCTCCGCGAAGGCTGCGCCAAAGGCTTGGGGCTCACCTCGGTCGCCGAACGTGTCCGCCTGGCCGGCGGCGTCTGCGTGATCCGCTCCGCACCCGGCCGCGGCACGCGGATTCAGGCCTGGGTGCCGCTGGCCCAGCCGCAGGATCAGCCGCTTCTGGCCCGGGCGGGTTGAAAAATGACTCCAGCGCCGGGAAACCACCCATGACCACCGCGCCTCCGCCGCACCGGCGGCTGAAGGTTCTCATCGCCGACGACCACACCCTCGTCGCCGAGGGCTTGGCCCGCCTGCTCGAACCCGATTTCGACGTCGTCGAGATGGTCGACAACGGCGCCGCTCTGATCCGCGCGGCGCGGGAACACCAGCCCGATCTCGCCCTCATCGACGTCTCCATGCCCGAACTCACCGGCGTCGAGGCGGCTCGCAAAGTTCTGGAGGCCGCGCCGGACTGCAAGATCATCTGCGTCACCATGCACTCCAATCCCGAATTCGTCCGGGAGGCCTTTCGCGCCGGCGCCTCCGGCTATGTGCTGAAGCGCTCGGCCGGCGCCGAACTGGCGGAAGCCATCCGCCAGGTGCTCCACGGCAACGCCTACGTCAGCCCGTTGCTCACCAAGGACGTTCTATCGATTCTGTTGCAGCCGCGCGCTCCCGCGCTCACCGCCCGCCAGCGCGAAATCCTCCGCTTCGTCGCCCAGGGATTGTCCGCCAAGGAGATCGCCAGCCGCCTCAACATCTCCGTAAAGACGGCGCACTTCCATAAAACCAGCATCATGGAAAAACTCAATCTCCACACCACCGCCGAACTGACCCGCTACGCGCTCGAACACGGCATCGCCCCCTAGCTTTCCCGGATCCGGGCCATCTTGGGGCGAGCGTCCCGCCGGCCAAACTTCAGGGCTTGGCCGAACTCTGCCGCCTCACCAGCCTCTTCCACGACGTCCGCTCCATCGTCGGCGGGCGGAACGCCTGATCGATCAGCTCGGCCTGCTCCTGATTGTGGCGCTTCAGCGATCCCGGAGCCGGACTCGCGCTCTCCGGCCGTCCCGCGTATCCCAACTGCCGGTGCTGCGACTGGATCATCGGCTGAATCCATCCGCGCACAAACGCCCACGCGCCCATGTTGCGCGGCTCCTCCTGCACCCACACCACCTCGCCCGCCGCCGGATACTTCGCCAGAACCTGCGCGAACTCCGCCTGCGGAAACGGATAAAGCTGCTCGATGCGGATGATCGCCGTGTCGGTCAGCTTGCGCTCATCCCGCGCCGCTTCCAGCTCGTAGTAAATCTTCCCGTTGCAGACCAGGATCTTCCGCACCGCCGCCGCGTCGGCGATCGAGGCGTCGTCCAAGAGCGGCTGGAACACGCCGTCGGTGAACTCGCTGAGCCGGGAAACCACCTTGGGGTGGCGCAGCAGGCTCTTCGGCGTCGCGATAATCAGCGGCTTCCGCAGCCCGCGGCGGTCCGGCCCGCCCAGCATCTGGCGGCGCAGCAAATGGAAATACTGCGCCGGCGTGGTGCAATTGGCCACGCGCATGTTGTTGTCGGCGCAAAGTTGCAGAAACCGCTCCAGGCGCGCCGAGGAGTGCTCCGGACCCTGGCCCTCCTGGCCGTGCGGCAGCAGCAGAACCAGCCCGCTCGGCTGGCCCCACTTGGACTCCGCCGCCGCCAGGAACTGATCAATGATCACCTGCGCGCCATTGGCGAAATCGCCAAACTGCGCTTCCCACAGCACCAGCGTCACCGGATCGGCGACGCTGTAGCCGAATTCAAAGCCCATCACCGCGAACTCCGAAAGCGGGCTGTTGTAAACCTCAAACCGCGCCTGATCCGGCGCCAAGTGCTGGAGCGGCACCCACACCCGGTCGTTTTCGTAATCGTGATACTCCACGTGCCGCTGGCTGAAGGTCCCCCGCCCGCTGTCCTCCCCGCTCAGCCGCACCGGCGTTCCTTCCAGCACCAGGCTGCCGAACGCCAGCACTTCGGCCAGCGCCCAATCGATCTGCGCCTCCGCCGACTTCAGGCTCTCGCGGCGCTTCTTGAGAAAGCCGCTCAGCTTCGGATGAATATGAAAGTCCGGCGGAAACGTCGTCACGCCTTCCACAATCCGCTCCAGCGTCTCGCGCTTCACCGCTCCCGGCGGATGATCCATCGGGATCGCCTCCGCCGGAACCGCGCTCAGTTCCTGAAGCTCGTAGGTCTCCTTCTGCTTCTGCGCCCGGTCGTAAATCTCATACAGATGCGCGCGCTGCGCCTCGCGGAAACTCCGCGCTTCCTCGAGCGTGATCAGGCCTTCCGACGCCAGCCGTTCGGCGTACTGTTCCGTCACCGGCTTCTGCGCGCGGATCTTCCGGTACAGAATCGGCTGCGTGTAGCTGGGATCGTCGGCTTCGTTGTGGCCGTAGCGGCGATAGCAGACCATGTCGATCACCACGTCCTTATGAAACTTCTGACGGTAATCGAAGCTGAGCTGCATCGCCCGCACGCACATCTCCGGATCGTCGGCATTGACGTGAAACACCGGAACCTGAAAGGCCAGCGCCACATCGCTGCAATAGGTGGACGAGCGCCCCTGCTCGGGATTGGTGGTGAAGCCGATCTGATTGTTCACCACAATGTGCACCGTGCCCCCGGTGTCGTAGCCCGGCACCTGCGAAAGATTCATCGTCTCGGCCACGATCCCCTGGCCGGCCATCGCCGCGTCGCCGTGAATCAGCAGCGGTATCACCCGCTCCCGCTGCTCGTCGCCGATGCGGTCCTGCTTGGGCCGCGTCAGCCCTTCCGCCACCGGATTCACCGCCTCCAGATGGCTCGGATTAAACGCCACCGTGACCGTCACGCTCTTGCCCGTCGAGGTCTTGCGCACGCCGGTCGCGCCCAGATGATATTTGACGTCGCCCTGCCCTTCGATCGATTCGTCCGATTCGCCCTCAAACTCGGAAAAAAGCTGCACCATGCTCTTGCCGACGATGTTCACCAGCGTGCTCAGCCGGCCGCGGTGCGACATGCCGATCACGCACTCCTGCCCGCCGCCGGCCGCCAGCCGCTCCAGCAGCTCGCTGATCATGGCGATCATCGCCTCGCCGCCTTCCAGCGAAAAACGCTTGTGCCCCTTGAAGCGGTGGTCCAGAAACAGCTCGAATCCTTCGGCCTCCACGATGTCTTTCAGAATCCGGCGGCGCGTCGCCGCATCGAGCGGCCACTGATTCGCCGTCGGCTCCATCCGCTGCTCCAGCCAGCGCCGCTCCTCCGGATTGTCGATGTGCATGTACTGCACGCCGAGTTTGCCGGCATAGGTCGCGCGCAGCCGCTCGTGCAGCGCCCGCAGCGTCATCACCCCGAAGTTTCCGGCATGGAAGGTGCGGTCCAGATCCCAGATCGTCAGGCCGTGCGCCGACGGCTCCAGATCGGGATGCGGCGGCCGCTTGGAACCCAGCGGATCCAGATCCGCTTCCAGATGCCCGCGCTCCCGCCAGGCTTGAATGAAGCGCGCCACCGCCGCCTGCTTCACCGGATCGGCGTTGATCACCGGCGCCGACGCCTGGTCGGGTTCCCAGCGCACCGGCTTCTGCGGGATGCCCAGATCCCGAAAAATGCCGCCGTAGAAATCCTCGTCGCCTTCAAGCAGCGCCTGCAGCTTGCCGAGAAAAGCTCCCGATTCGGCCCCCTGAATCACCCGGTGATCGTAGGTGCAGGTGACCGTCATCACCTTGCCGATGCCCAGCGAAACCCGCATGTCCTCCGGCATGCCGCGGTACTCCGGCGGATAATCGATGGCGCCGGTGGCGATGATCGCGCCCTGGCCCGGCATCAGCCGCGGGTTCGATCCCATGGTCCCCACCGTTCCCGGATTGGTCAGCGAAATCGTGGTGCCTTCAAAATCCGCAACCGCCAGCCTGTTTTCGCGCGCCCGCACGATCAGATCATCGTAGGCCGCCGCGAATTCGGCGAAATTCATCGTGTCGGCGCCCTTGATGTTGGGCACCTTGAGCGATCGCGCGCCGTCTTTGCCGGCCACGTCCACCGCCACGCCCAGATTCACATGCTCGCGCAGCACGCGGAACGCCTCGCCGCCATTTTCCGAAAAAGCCTGATTCAGCGCGGGAATTTTTTTGAGCGCGGCCACGATCGCCCACGCGATCAGGTGGGTGTAGGAAATTTTGCGGTACTGATTGATCGCCCGCCGGTTCTCTTCGAGCACCTTCACCGGCATCACCCGCTGGCTGGTCGCGGTGGGAATCGCCAGGCTCGCCGTCATGTTTTCGGCGATCCGCAGCGCGGGCCCGCGCAGCGGAACCAACTGCTCGCCCGGAGCCGGCGGCGGCGGAGGCGGCGCCGCCGTCTGCCGCAGCGGAGCCGCCGCGGGCGCCGAGCCGTTGGCGCCATTCGCCTCGAATACCTCCCGCCAGCCCGCCTCCATGCCGCGCGAATCGCGGCGATACTGCTGGTACAACTCTTCTTCAAGCCAACTGTTCACCGTCGGCGCAGGATTTTCCGCCATGAACTACCATTTTAGCTGATGGCCCGCTTGCTCATCTTTTCCGATATCCATAACGACGCGCGATCGCTTCAAAACTTGATCGAAACCAGCGCCGATTACTACTTTTGCGCCGGCGATCTGGTGAGCTGGGCGCGCGGGCTGGAGAAGATGGCCGGGGTGTTGAAACCCCGCGCCGAACGCGTCTACCTGCTGCCCGGCAATCACGAGTCCGAGCGCGACATCGCGGAATTTTGCAAGCGGCACGGCTTCACCAACTTCCACGGCGCGGCCCTTCAGGTGAACGGAACCCATGTCGCCGGGCTCGGCTATTCCGGACCCACGCCGTTCCACACGCCGGGCGAGTACAGCGAAGAGGAGCTGGCCGCGCGCCTGTCCAGGTTCGCCCCGCTCAAGCCGCTCATTCTCATCTGCCACGCGCCCCCCTTCGATACCGAACTGGACCGCATTCGCCAAGGCTTGCATGGAGGCAGCCGGGCGGTGCGCGAATTCATCGAAAAATATCAGCCGGAGTACTTTTTTTGCGGGCACATTCATGAGGCCGAAGGGGTGGCCATTCAGATCGGCGCCACGCGCGCGCAAAACGTCGGAAAACGCGGCTATTTGCTCGAAATTTGACGCCGGAAGCGCTAGGCCGCCTACGGCAGCCGCGCGTTCAACGCCCGCAGGCTGCGCACGCCCTCCTGCGCCACGTCGGTGTCGGGGTCGGTCGAAAGCGTTTGCAGATAAGGAATGCTGTCCCGGTCGCCGGAGCGCCCCAGCACGATCGCCAGTTGAATCTTTTCGTCCTTGGTCCCCCCGCTCAGCATCGGATAAAGCGCCTGGCGAACCGGCAGTTCGCGCGCCAGCTCGGTCAGATACGCCGACGCCACATCCCGGTACGACCGCACGTTCAGCGTGTTGACCAGATAACGCAGCGGGCTGAATTCGCCGGCGTCCAGATTGCCCATCGCCACCAGCGCGAACGCATCGGCCAGCCGCGGGCCCATCTTGTGCTCGCCGCTGAAGGCTTTTTGCACGACCTCGCGGTCGGCCGGATTCTTCAGCCGCGCCAGCCCCTCGGCCGCCGCCGTGCGCAGCCCTTCGTCTTTATCGCCCAGATATTTTAAAAACGTCTCCCGGTCGCCTTCATCGGAGAGCATCGCCAGCGCCTCCAGCGCGGCGCGGCGGACCTTGAGATCGCGCGCGTGCGCCATAGCGTCGCGAACGTCGGGAGCGGCCGCCTTGTTGCGCAGCAGGCCCGTGGTTTCCAGCGCCGCGATCTGGATCCGGTCGTTCAGGTCCCGCAGCAGAAAGGCGATGCGCGGCGCCGCCTCCGGATCGCGGATCTTCTGAATCGCGATCAGCGCCTCGTACATCACCAGGTCGTCTTTGGAGTGCAGCGCCTCCACCAGATCGGGAATCGCCGCCCGCCCGCGCAGCACGCCGATCGCCCGCGCCGCGTTCGCCCGCGCTTCCACACTCGCCCCCCCGCGGGCGATCCGGCCCAGCGCTTCGATCACCTCCGGCCGCACCTCGATGTAGGGATCGATCACCTTGTCGTTGGTGTCCGTGAATTTGCCCTTGATCGAATTGCCCACCCGCTGGAGCGTGCCGCTCATGCCGGTCTTCGCGTAGCCCGGCAGATAGATGTTCACCAGCCCGTCGGTGGCGCGGATCTGCATCTCCGGATCGCTGTCTTTGGCGGCCGTGATGAGGGCGTCCATCGTCTTCGGGCCCCCGATCTGCATCAGCGCCTTGACCGCTTCGATGCGCACGCTCAGATCCGGATCCGTCACATAGGGCGCGATTTTCCCAATCGAATCCGGCCCCTGCTTGGCCAGCTCGCGGATGGTCTTGGTCCGTTGTTTCACGTCGCCCGCGGCATCTTGCGAAAACGCCGCGGCGCTCAGAAATGCGAAAAGAAAAAATATAGTTTTCACCGCACAAACTCGACTGCGACGCGGTGCGGGATCAATCCGGCTTCGTGGCCGAGGTCGAGCAGCTTCTGCGCCGCCTGGGGAACCAGATCCCCGCAATCCACGGTGTAATGGTTGACATACATGCCCACGAATTTTTCGGCCAGCGGAGCTTCCATATCGCGGGCAAACTGCATCGCGTAGATCAGCGACTCTTCGCGATGATCAAGCGCATACTGGATGCTTTCGCGCATCAGCCGGCAGCACTCCGAAGCCAGCTCCGCGCCCAGGTCCCGCCGCAGCGCGTTGGCCCCCAGCGGCAGCGGCAGCCCGTAAGTATTCTTCCACCATCGCCCCAGATCGATGACGTTGTGAAAACCGCCCCTGGCGTAGGTGAGCTGCGCCTCATGGATCACCAGCCCCGCCTCGGCCTTGTTCTCGCTCACCGCCTCCAGAATCTGATCGAACGGCACTTCCACCGCGGCAAAATCGGGCTGGAGCAAGCGCAGCGTGAGATACGCCGTGGTGAGCTTGCCCGGAATCGCAATGCGCTTCCCCTTCAGCTCCTCAGGCGCCATGGGCCGCGCCGCCACCACCATCGGACCGTAGCCGTCGCCGACGCTGGAGCCGGAGGCCATCAGCACATAGCGGCCGGCCACGAACGGATAGGCATGGTAGGAAATCGCGGTAAGCTCGTATTCGCCATCGCGGGCCTTGCGGTTCAGCGTCTGAATATCTTCGAGCACGTGCCGGAACTGCACCAGCGGCGAACGGATCTTCCGGGTGGCCAACGCATAAAACATGTACGCGTCGTCGGAATCGGGGCTATGGGCGCAGACGATCTCAGCAGGTGTGGAAGTCATTCCGGGAACGAACCCACAATGATAGCAGGTACGCCGCCGCCAGCGCGCGCAACCCCGCCGCCCGCGCCCGGCCGGTGCTTGCCGCAACATTCACAACAAATGTTTCAGGCCATGTTTTATCCACAGCTCCTCCACCTCCGCCGGCGCGTAAGTCTTTAAATCCAAAACGAGATATTTGTTGATGAAAGGTTCGCCGAATCGTCTTTTTTCTGTTGACCGGCGGCCCGATCCGGTGCATCATGAGGATGGTTCCAAGAGGTTCGAAGGACAGTGAGCCTGGCGGGAAGTAGCGGATCCGGAACGATGATCCGCGGCGCTTTCGAATAAGAGATTATTTCAGGCGCCGTGGGGAGCGAAGGAAGATCGGGCAACCCGCAAAGGCAAGCTTTCGTGGCTGGAGCCGGGTCGGGCGCTAGGATCCCGAAGGATCGAGAGGTCCTGGAGGGGAGCGGAAATCCGGCGGCAGCCGCGAAGTTTCGAGGCCGGACTTGGCAACGGGTCCCTCGCGGCGATCGCGTCCCGTAAGGCAAAAAAAGCTGAGCGGGAGCGGGAGTGAGAAGACCGAACGGGCCAGGCGTAGGTTTCGGAATCGCTTCGAAGATGAAGGCCAGGAGCGTTGACCCGGCCGCGGTTGGGAATCGCAAGATCCGCAGCCGCTGCCGGAGAGTGAAAGGCCGCATCGAGGGGCGGGCTTCTACTGAAACGGAAATCACCGCGGACGCGCACCAGCGCATCGATCCGCAGCCGGGAGAAAACCGGCCGCGGGGAGCAAAGGGCTCACGTCCCGACGTTTCAGATGCCAGGTTTCGGCCGTGCATGCCGGTCGGGAAACGAACTGACTGACGGGTCACTTGGAACCATTTCCTTTTTGCGCGCCATCCCGTAAAAATAGGGTTTGCAGCCCTTTCGGCCCTTCTTCAAAAATCCTCACCTGGCCACCATCGCCGGAAACTTCTGGCCGCGTCCCCACAGCGAAAAGCGCTGGCCCCTGAAACAGCGCATCTACCAAACCGAGCCCGGAGTAAGAATCCGCGTCGATTCCCAGCGCCCGGAGGGCCATGCGCGCGGTGAACTGATTCTGGTCCACGGCCTGGAAGGATCGAGCAACGCCGGTTACCTGCGCAGCATGTCCGCCGCCGCGCTCCAAGCGGGCTACGCCGCCCACCGCATCAATCTGCGAAGCTGCGGCGGCACCGAGGATCTGGCCCTCAGCAACTATCACTCTGGCCAAACCTCGGACGTTCTCTACGTGATCCGTGAATGCAAGCGCGCCGGCGCGGGTCCGATTTTCCTGGTGGGATTTTCCCTCGGCGGAAACGTTTCGCTGAAGCTCGCCGGCGAGCTGGGTGAACGGGCGGGCGAGCTTCTGGCCGGGGTTTGCGCGGTCTCAACGCCGATCGATCTGGCCGCCTGCGCCGCGGCGCTGGCCCGCCGCGAAAATTTCCTCTATGACCGCCGCTTCCTTCGCGCGCTGAAGCGAAAAATCCGCACGCGAGCCCGCCAGGCGCCGGAAATCTACACCCCGCAACACCTCGCCAGGATCCACACCATCCGTGATTTTGACGAATACTACACGGCGCGCCTGTTCGGCTTCGGCACCGCGGCGAACTACTACAAAACCCAGTCCTCGAATCAGTATCTGGAAAAAATCCGCATTCCCGCCCTGCTGATCATTGCCAAAGACGATCCGCTGATTCCGTTTTCGGTCTACGCGCATCCGGCCTTCCAGTCAAATCCGTGCCTGCGCCTGCTCGCCGTCGAGCACGGCGGCCATCTGGGATTTATCGCGCGCGGCCGGCCGCGGTTCTGGCTGGATGGAGTTGTCCTGGAATGGATCGAGGAACAGCAGCGCCGGGAATCAGCACCGCTCCAGAGATGAAACGGATTTCGTCAGGGCGATGACGCCAAGCGCGCACAGATAAAGCAGCGCGCCGGCGAGCAGCGTCGCGCGTAATCCCAGGTAAATCGCCAAAACCACCGCCGCTGCGGAGCCCAGCACGCTCGCCGCCGCGTTCAGCGACCACGCCCAGCGAATCGACGGCGCGTGGAATCGCTCCAGCCGTCGCAATCCGCTGGGAAACGGCATGCCCATCAGAAACGCCGCCGGCGCGATCGCCAGGGCGGTGACCGCCACCTTCGCCGGAAGCGGCCAGGCCACGGCGGCGGCGGTCAGCGGCGATGCGCCAAACGCCAGCGCCGTCACCAGCGCGGCCACCGCCGCCAGCAGCGCCATCAGCCGGCGGTCGGTCGAGACCCCCCGGCTGAGGTAGCTGCCCGCGCCGCTGGCCGCCAGCATCGAAAACACGATCACCGTCACGGCGTACGTCGGATGACCCAGCAGCAGCACGAATTTCTCAATCAGCGCCACCTGGATCAGGATGTAGGCCGCGCCCAGGCACAGAAAATACCATAAAAACGTCAAAACCCCTTTTTGTTTCGGCAATCGGCTGCCCAACAGGACGCGCGGCAGCAGCAGGATCAGGGCCGTGGCGGCCACGCTCACCAGCACCACCGCGTACAGCAGCGGCACGGCGCGGTTGATCTTGGAATCGGCGTTCTCCCGGTTCTTCCCGCGGAAATACGCCAGCAGATCGCGCGGCTGCACCGTGTAAAAGAAAAACGGCCGGTCGTCGCCGACCGGAGAAACGTCGTAGGGGTATTGCGCGTAGAACGCTTTCGCGTCGGTGGCGTGCAGCAGCTTGCTGAATTCGTTGTCGGCGCTTTCCCCGGGCATGTATATCGGATCCAGATGCGCGGCCGGAAGCTCCGCGCGCAGCCGGTTCAGGTCTTCGGCCCGGAACGGCCGCCGTGAGATCAGCACGGTATCCTGCGCCCCCCAGCCGCCGAGCCGCCCGGCGTCTTCGCGCAGAACGATGACGTGACCGGCCGGGTCGCCTTCGCCGATGCGCGCCAGCGCGTCGATGGCCAGCGAAACCAGGCGCAGCGATTCGCGCGGCGGATCAAAACCCCAGCGCGTGAAGCTGAGCAGGCCGTCGTCGGTCAGGTGCGAAAGATAGTCGAAAAACGCGTCGGCCGTGTACAGATTGTTTTCCGATAAGGCGAACGCGCCGGCCGCGGTTGAGGCCCACGTATCCACCAGCGTGGCCTGAATCACCTGATACTTTTCCGCGCTGCGCCGCACGAAAGACCGCCCGTCTTCGACATACAGGCGCACTTCCGGCCGGAAATAAAGGCCGTGACTCTCCCGCAGAAACTCCTTCTGCATCACGTCGCGGGCGATAATCGGATTGATCTCGACGGCGGTCACGTCGCGGCTGCCCGAGGCCAGGGCGCGCGCCACGTCGTAGCCGCCGCCGGCGCCGATCACCAAAGTCTTGGCCCCGGGCCGCAGCAGATAGGGCGAACCGGGCCCGCAGTGCGTGAGCGCCGCGCGCTCGGCGGCGCTCCAGCGGTCCCAATCGAAAGCCGCAATCCCGGTGGCGGCGTCGCCGTCGATGACAATGCTCCAGATGCCGTCAAAGTGAACCCCCACGCGGGAAAAACTGTTCCACTTCACCAATCGCTCGGCCGGAAGCTTTTGGCCCTTGGCGAAATGAACATCCACCCAGTGGCTTTTGTGGTTCACCACCATCAGCGTCACCAGCAGCAGCGAGAACGCCACCGCGCCGGCGCGCGAGCGGCTCGCTCCGGACAGATTGAACCAGATCGCCGCCGCCACGCAATAAAACACGCCGGCGGCGATCACCGTGTCCGGCCCGCCGAACAGGTTCAGAAACTCGATGAAGATCAGGCCTCCGCCCGCGGCCCCCGCCAGATCGAAAAAATAGGCGCGGTCGATGCGCTCCACGGCTTCGGCAATCGCCAGGGACACCACCGCGCCGGCGAGAAAGAACGGGATGGCGCAGGCCAGGTAGACGGCGGCCAGAGTGACATAGCCCGGCTCGCCTTGGCGCGAAAGAAGAAACCACAGAGACGCGACTGCCGCCGCTCCGCCGCCGCCGGCGAGATATCCCATGGCATCGAACAGATTCCCGCGCCATCCCGCCACCGCATAGGAAAAAACGCCGCCCGCGCCGAGCCCGAACAGCGCGATCGAGATCGCCAGAAACGCCAGGTGATAATGAAAAACCACGGAAAAAATGCGCGTCAGCGACAGTTCGAGCACAAGCGTGGCCAGCGTCGTGAAGCTCAGTGCCAGATAGAGCTGCGGCCAGCTCATCGAACGCGCAGCGGCGGCGGCGGCCGGAAAAGAGATGACACGCGACAATCTATTACTGTAGCAGTCCCGCGCGCGGGGAGCGCTTCAGCCCGGCGCGCTATTTTCGACCATGCTATCCTAATTAAATAAAGATGCAAAAGCACCACGCCGCACTTTCGACCTTTCAGTTCAAGCGCGCCACCACCGATCTGATCCATGTTTTCAACGAGGGATCGTATCTGATGGCCGAATATAACGAGCGTACCGGCGTCGTGAAGTGGCAGCGCGTCCTGCTCGCCACGCAGCGCGAAGTGATCGAGAACTGGCTCCGCGAGCGCTATCCCGCGCATCCGGCGGCGGAGCCGGCGCCTCCGGCGAAAAAACCCGGCGCCCGCTCCAAGGCTAGCGGCCGGTAACGGCGCGGATCACCCGCAGCGTATTTCCTCCGAGAATTTTCTTGATGTCGGCCTCGCTGTAGCCGTGGCGCAGCAGCGCCGCCACCAGCGCCGGCATCTTGGAAACGTCCTCCAGCCCCTGCGGCGGGCCGGTGATGCCGTCGAAGTCGCTGCCGATGCCGACATGATCGATCCCGGCGATCTTCACCGCGTGATCGATGTGCGCCACCACATCCTCGATCGTCGCCGCGGCTTTGAAGGACCCCTGAAGATCGCGCTGGTACTCCTTCGCCGCGTACTCGTCGAGCGTCTTCCCGGTCATCTCCGGCGCGTCGGACATGCTGGAAATGGTCGACCGCAGCCTCGCCGCGTCCTTCGGGCTGATAAATCCCTCGCCGAAATTGATCCCGATCACGCCGCCGTTTTTGGCCAGCGCGCGCAGCATGTCATCGGTCACATTGCGCGGAACATCGGACAGCGCGCGGCAGGAGGAGTGGGAAAGAATCACCGGCTTGCTGCTCGCCGCGATCGCGTCATAAAACGTTTTATCGGAGACGTGTGAGACGTCCACCACCATGCCCAGCCGGTTCATTTCGCGCACCACTTCCTTGCCGAACTCCGTAAGGCCGTTGTGGCGGGGCGTGTCGGTGGAGGAATCGGCCCAGTTGTTGTCGCGGAAATGCGACAGCGTCATGGAGCGGATGCCCATCCGGTAATACATGCGCAGAACGGCGAGATCGTCGTCGATCTGATGGCCGCCTTCAATCGACAAAAACGCCGCGATTTTCCCCGACTTGACGATGCGCTCAATATCGCCGGCATTCAGCGCCAGCTCGATCTCGCCGGGATGGCTGTCGAGCACGCGCTGCATGGCGTCGCGCAGGTCCAGCGTGCGGCGGACGGCTTCGGCTCCGTGATAATAGGTCGGCACCCACAGCGCGAACCACGGCGCCTTCATCCCGCCTTCGTGCAGGCGCGGGATATCGGCGTGCCCGTAGTTGAGGCGCCGGCTGATATCCGCGTTGCCGATCAGCACGCGCTGGATGGTGTCGATGTGGCTGTCGATTCCGATGGCTTCGGCGGAAATTCTTCGCGCGCGGGCCATGTCGTCCTGAGCCGCCAGGGGCAGAAGCAGCGCCATCGCCGCAAGGAGCATTCTCATAGTCCGCTATTGTGCCATAGCGCGCGCGGCCGGGCGCGTAAAATCGAAGAATGTCCCAGCCCTCCGAAGAGCGGCGGCTCATTCTGCGCGCCGTGCGCGAGTTCGTGGAGCGTGAAGTGATCCCGGTGGCAAGCGCGATGGAGCATCGCGGCGAATACCCGCACGCGCTCGCCGGGGAAATGGCCCGCATGGGCCTGTTCGGATTGAACGTGCCCGAGCAGTTCGGCGGCAGCGAGGTCGATTACGTCACCTTCGCGCGCATCTTCACCGAGCTTTCCCGCGGCTGGCTGGGACTGGCCGGCATCCTCGGCACCCACGGCGTGCTCTGCGATGTTCTGGTCCGTTTCGGCACCGAAGATCAGAAGCGCCGCTTTCTCCCCGGCCTGGCCAGCGGCGAGCGGCGCGGCGGAATTTGCCTTTCCGAGTCCAACGCCGGCACCGATCTGCAAAACATTTCGACCACGGCGTCCCGCGACGGCTCGACGTACCGCGTCAACGGCTCGAAAATGTGGATCACCAACGCCCGCTACGGCAATACCTTCCTGCTGCTGGCCAAAACCGACCCTTCCGCCCGGCCCCCGCATCGCGGCATGAGCGCCTTCGTCATCGAGAAGGGCGCGCCCGGACTGGTGGTGGGCCGCGACATCGATAAGCTCGGATATAAAACCGTGGAGACCTGCGAGCTGCACTTTGAAAACTTTCCCGTTCCCGCGGAGAACCTGATCGGCGGCGCCGAAGGCCAGGGTTTCGCCCAGGCGATGACCGGACTCGAAGCCGAGCGGCTGAATGTCGCCGCGCGCGGGCTCGGCGTGGCGCAAGCGGCGTTTGAGGAAGCGATCCGCTACGCGCGGCAGCGGGTGACGTTCGGCAAACCGATCGCGCAGCATCAGCTCATCCAGGCGAAACTGGCCGAAATGGCGACCAAAATCGAAGCGTCGCGGCTGTTAATCGAATCGGCGGCGGAGAAAAAGGATCGCGGCGAGCGCTGCGACCTGGAGGCGGGCATGGCCAAGCTGTTCGCCACCGAAACCGCGGCCGAAGTTTCCTTCGAGGCCATGCGCATCCTGGGCGGCAACGGATATTCGAAAGATTTTCCCGTGGAGCGGTATTACCGCGACGCTCCGCTGGTGGTCATCGGCGGCGGCACCAACGAGCTGCAAAAACTGATCATCGCCCGCCGGTTGCTCGAAAAATACCAGTGAACCCCCGCGCGCACGGGAATTCACAACGCCGAAAAAATTTGATAGATTAGCCGGAAATCGCCCGCCCGGCGCGGGCGAGCAAGGGAGTCTTATGAAGAATCGTCTTGCCGTTTTCTCCGTCTTTTTCGCGCTGCTGGTTCCCGCGCTGCGCGCCCAGAACGAAGGCGCCATCTCTGGAACCGTGCAGGACAGCACCGGCGCAGTGCTGCCGAACGCGACGGTGAAACTCACCAATCACGAACAGGGCACCGTGCGCACCGCGCAAACCAACCCGGCCGGGGTGTACCAGTTCACCTTTCTCCCCGCCGGAACTTATGATCTGGAAGTTTCCGCCAACGGCTTCAAGACGCAGACGCGGACGAATATTTCGCTTGCCGTCGCACAGAATAGCCGCTACGACATTTCTCTGGAGGTCGGCAATGTTTCTGAAAACGTCACCGTGTCGGCGGAAGCCGCCGCGGTGAACACGGAATCGGGCGAGGTGGGCGGCGTCGTCGATAACCGCAAGGTCACCGAAATGCCTCTGAACGGCCGGCAGATGTGGTCTCTGACCGAGCTGGTGCCGAACGTGATGCCGCCGGCGCAGAACTCCTCGCTCAGCTTCCGCGGCGGATTCAACGTCGCCGGCAACAGCGAAACCAGCAACAACTTTCTGCTGAACGGATTCGATAATAATGACCCGGACGTGTTCGCGCCCAACTTCCGCCCCTCCATCGACGCCATCGAAGAATTCAACGTGCTCACCGGGATTTACTCGGCGCAATACGGCTATGGCTCCGGCGGGCAGGTGATCATCACAACCAAATCCGGCACCAACGATTTTCATGGATCGGCGTTCGAGTACCTCCGCAATCAGATCATGGACGCGCGCAACTTCTTCCAGACCGGTCCCACGCCGTCGTTCAAGCAGAACGACTTCGGCGGCACCGTCGGCGGCCCGATCGTCAGGAACAAGACTTTCTTTTTCTTCAGCTATGAAGGTCTGCGGCAGGCTTCGGGATTCAGCTCGCTGATCACCGTGCCGACGGCGGGCGAACGTACCGGCGATTTCAGCGCCATCCCGGTGACCCTCAAGAACCCGTCCACCGGAACGCCTCTTCCGGGCAATATCATTCCGCCGAGCATGATCCACCCGGTGGGCGCGGCGCTCATGTCTTATCTGCCCCCGCCCACTTTCCCCACCCCCGCCGGCTCGCTGCCGAAAAATAACTACAGCTACAACGACACGCGCACCGAGCATATGAACGAGTTCAGCCTGAAGGTGGACCACAACTTCAGCGCCGCGGACTCCGGCTACGCCACGGCCAACTGGTTCAACGATCCGTCATTTGAACCCAACAACGCCTTGTGCCAACCCAAGGACCTGCCGGGCTTCGGCTGCTTCGTCAATCAGAGATCGGAAGTCTACGGGCTGGCGGAAACGCACATCTTCTCGCCAAGCATGGTGAATCAGGCCCGCGTCGGCGTGAGCATGTTGATCCAGCCGCGCACGCCGGAAGAGGTGACCAATTTCTGGGGCCCGTTCGGCGTGGTGCCCACTTCCTTCCCCATCAATCTTCCCGTCGCCGGACCGCCGTTAACCACGGTGACTTCGTATTTCACTTCGAATGGCTTCGGAAATTACAGCTCGCAGCGGCGCTTCGACGTGATCTATATCTACAACGACAACTTTTCCCTCACCAAGGGCAAGCATACCATCAGAACCGGCGCGAACCTTTCCCGGTTCTACACCAACAACTTCTCCAGCAGCCAGTTCAACGGTTCCCTCAGCTTCACGAATACCAGCAACGGTCCGACCTCCGGTTACGGTCTTGCCGATATGCTGCTCGGCTATCCGGCGAGCACCAGCAACACGCCGGCTCAGGAAAAATACTACGGCTTGGAGTCCATTATCGGCGTTTATGTTCAGGACGATTGGAAGGTCAGCTCCACCCTGACGCTCAATCTGGGGCTGCGCTGGGAAATGAACACGCCGCCCAGAGACGAGGCCAATCGCATGACGACGTTCAATCCGACGACAGGCCAGCCCGAAACCCAGCAGAATCCGGGCGTCGGTGCGGTTGCCAGCGTTCCGCAGGATAACCTGGGTAATCATGTGATGAAGTACGACGCCAAGGATTTCGGTCCGCGGGTTGGCTTCGCCTGGCAGCCGTTCCATGATGGAAAGACCGTAATTCGCGGCGGCGGCGGAACGTTCTTCAACGGGCTGAATATCAACAACGGACTGGGTGGAATTTTCAAGGGTTACCCCTACACTCTGACCAAGACTTACACATCGAGCATCGCCGCCCCGATCACGCTCTTCAATCCGTTCCCGGCGGCGAGCCAGACCGTCACCGCCATTTCCCTCACCGGCGTCGATCCCAACTTCAAGAATCCGCGCGTTTACGAGTGGAGCGTCGGAGTGCAGCGCCAGTTGACGCACGACATGGTGTTTGAGACGGACTATTTCGGCTCAGCCGGCAATCACCTGCAAGTGACCCAGAACATCAACCAGCCTCCGCCCGGCCCCGGTACGGCCCAGCAGGTCCAGGCTCGGCGTCCCTATCCGGCCTGGGGGACCATCAACTGGTATCAGTTCAACGGCAATTCACACTATGAATCGCTGCAAGCCAAGCTTAACAAGCACTACGCTTACGGCCTGTCGTTTTTGGCGTCTTTCACCTGGGGTAAATCGATCGACGATGCCGCTCCCAACGGCGGCAATGCGTACTCGAACCAGCGCGATTTCAGAACGGGCCGCGGATTATCCACCTTCGATGTCCGCTACCGCTTTGTGATCAGCCCGGTGTGGGAGTTGCCGTTCGGAAAAGGAAAATATTGGCTGACCAACGGGGTGGGTTCGCTGATCGCCGGCGGATGGCAGCTTTCGGCGCTGTTGCAGACGCAGACCGGAACTCCGCTCACGGCTACCTTGTCGGGGAACTACTCCAACACGGCGGAGACGTCCTCCTCGATCCAGCGGCCCAACGTGGTCGCCGGCTGCAACCCGAACAACGGTCCCAAGACTCCGGCTGAATTTTTCAATATTGCGTGTTTCCAGGCTCCGATCGCGGCGAACTTACCCGGCGCGACGTATACCTTCGGCAATGAGGGCCGCGACGTGATCATCGCGCCCGGACTGACGACGCTCGATCTGTCGCTGGTGCGGAATTTCAATATCAAGGAGAAAGTGAAGCTTCAGTTCCGCTTCGAATCGTTCGATTCCCTGAATCATCCGGTTTTCAACACCCCGAACGTCATCCGCGACAGTTCGGCCTTCGGCACCATCAATTCGACCATCGCCTTCGGCACCCCGGCGCGCCAGAATCAGGCCGCGCTGCGCCTGATCTTTTAAGCGAATAAGCGAAGTGCAGACCGGTAAGGTTCTGTCGCGGATAGCGCGCGGCGCCCCGGCGCTGCTGTGGAACCGGGACACGTCGCCTTTCCTCATGCGCCGCGGCGGCATGCTGCCGTACGATAAAAGAAGAGGATCCGGCCGAGGAAGGCCGGAGCCATCCACACTAGGAGACAGCCCGATGAGATTGGCGAAAACGGCGGTTTTTTTCACCCTGGCCTCCGCCGCGGCCTGGGCCCAGGTGAACGTCGGCGAATTGAAGCCGGAGCCCAGCCTGCCCTTTGAGATGACTACGGTGACCACCTTCAAGCTGCCCTGGCGGATCGCCTTTCTGCCCGACGGCCGGATGCTGATCACCGAAAAGCCCGGCCCGGTGTGGCTGGTGACCCAGCAGGGCGAAAAGATCCAGGTGGAGAACACGCCCGCGGTCTGGTGGCAGGGCCAGAACGGCATGCACGGCGTCTTTCTCTCCCCGCATTACGCCGCCGACCACAGCATCTATCTCACCTATTGCGAGCCGGGCGACTACGGCGGGGGCCTGGCGCTGGCCCGCGCCAAACTGGTCATCACCGGCGCCTCGGCCAAGCTCGAAAATTTCGAGGTGCTGTGGCGCCAGATGCCCAAAGGCAGGGGCGGGCAGGAAGGCGCGCAGGTCGCCTTCTCGCCCGATGGCCAGTTCCTGTTTCTCTCCGTCGGCGACCGCCAGCGCATGACGCCGGCCCAGGATCCGAATCAGCCGGTCGGCAAAATTTTGCGCCTGACGCTTGACGGCAAACCCGCTCCCGGCAACCCGAACTTCGGCAAAACCGGCGCCTCCACCATTACCCTGATCGATCCGCCCAGGGACACCGAAGCCGCCAAAACCGCCAAGGTCGTCAGCACCTATACGTTCCCCGGCCCCAATCTCACCCCCGCCGAAACGTGGGCCATGGGCGTCCGTACGCCTTACGGCCTCGCGTTTTCGCCCACCGGAGAACTGTGGGAGGTCGAGCACGGCCCGCGCGGCGGCGATGAGCTCAACCTGATCGAGAAGGGCAAAAACTACGGCTGGCCGCTGGTCTCCTACGGCAAGAATTATGACGGCGTGCCGATTCCCAGCCCCGATACGCGGCCCGATCTGGCCAAGCCGGTTCTTTACTGGGTTCCGGTGATCGCCCCCGGCAATCTGATGTTCTATCACGGCACGCAAACCTTCCCGCAGTGGAACGGCAACGGCTTCATCAGCGGGCTGGAGACGAAATCCCTCAACCGGATCATTTTCGATGGCCACGGCGGCGCCAAAGCGGCCGAGCGTTGGGAGGTCGGCCACCGCATCCGCGACGTCGAAGAAGCCCCCGACGGCTCGCTGTGGATGCTCGAAGACGCCAATCCCGGCGCGCTCATTCACGTGACGCCCCGCGTCAACGCCTCGCGTTGACTCCAGCGGCGCGCGGCGCCGGACGCGCGGGAGAATCCCGCCCTTCCGCGTTTCACGATATCGTGAATCAAATGCACCGAATTGTGAATCAGACCGCCGCGCTGCTGTTCGGCTTCGCCGCCGCCTCCTTCGCCGCCGGATTCCAGTCCGCCGATCTTTTGAAGTTTCGCGCCATCGGCGCCGTCCAGCTCTCCCCGGACGGCTCCCGCCTCGCCTACACCGTTCTTCGCTACGATGGCCCGCGCCGCATCTTCGGCCAGCTCTGGATCATGAACCTCGCCGATCAAAAATCCATCTGCCTCAGCGAGGGCGACGAGCCCAGCGGCGATCCCGAATGGTCGCCCGATTCGCACTGGATCGCCTATTCGGGCCGCGCCGAGGGTAAGGCGGGCCTGATCCTGGCCCGCGCCGATGGCCGCGGCAAAAAATATCTCGCGCCTCTGGAGGGCACCAACGCGCCGCTGCCCGGCTCCGGAAAAAACATCGCCTGGTCGCCCGATTCCAAACAGATCGCCTTCGTCTCCGCCCAGCCCGGCCCCGAGCCCGATCTGCACGGAGATCCCATCGTCATCACCCGCTATCTCTACAAGCCCACCGCCAGCGAAGGCTTCAGCCACTTCAACGACAACAAGCGTCTGCACATCTTCATTGTCGACGCCGCCTCCGGCCAGTCGCGCCAGCTCACCACCGGCAATCACTACGAGCATTCCATCGACTGGTCGCCCGACGGCGCCCGCATCGCCTTCATCTCCAGCCGCGAGCCCGACGAAGACCAGTTCTTCAACTACGATCTGTTCACCGTCTCGCCCGCCACCGGCGAAATCACCCGCCTGACCGCCACCGAAAGCGCCGAATACCGCCCGCACTACTCGCCCGACGGAAAAACCATCGCCTACGAAGCCACCCGCCGCGGCCTCACCGACCGCGAAACCACCATGGAGGACACCCACGTCTGGCTCGCCGATTCCAACGGAACAAACCGCCGCGACATCGGCCTCATCGACAATCGCCAGGGCGACCCCGGATGGTCCAGCGACGGCCGCTTCGTCTACTTCACCGTTCAGGACCGCGGCAGCGTGCATCTCTACCGCGTCGCCTCTTCCGGCGGGCGGCCCGAGCCCGTCATCTCCGATCGCGCCAGCGTCGGCGCCTGGTCGGTCGCCGGCGATAAACTTGCCTACGCTCTCTCCACTCCCGGCGATCTCGCCGAGCTGTATCTGAAAACCGCCGGCGGCGAGCCCCGCAAATTAACCGATCTGAACCGCGAAATTCTCGCCGGCAAAACCGTCGAGCCGGTCGAATCCTTCACCTTCTTGAGCAACGACAATAAGTGGACCGTGGAGGCCTTCCTCACCTATCCCGCCCATTTCCGCCCCGACGGCAAATATCCGCTGATCGTCAACATCCACGGCGGCCCGCACGGCCAGCAGGGACCCGCGTTCAATTTCAAGAACCAGGTTTATTCCTCCCGCGGCTGGGCCACTCTCATGGTCAACTACCGCGGCTCCACCGGCTACGGCCAGGCCTTCGCCGACGCCGTCTTCGGCGATCAGAACGGCAACGAAGGCCAGGATGTCCTCTACGGCGTCTCCGCCGCCATCCGCCGCTACCTCTGGATCGACCGCGACCGCCTCGGCATCGAGGGCACCAGCTACGGCGGCCAACTCAGCGCCTGGCTGATCACGCAAACCAACATCTTCAAAGCCGCCATCCCCACCGCCGCCATCACCAATCTGATCAGCTACAACTACATGACGTATTACAACCAGTACGAAGCCATGGAGTGGGGCGCTTATCCGCATCAAGGCAATCTGATGGATGTCCTGTGGGAGCGCAGCGCGCTCAAGCACGTCGCCCAGGCCCACACTCCCACCATGCTGGTCCACGGCGAAAACGATCCCGACGTTCCCATCGCCGAAGCCGAGCAATACTACATCGCCCTGCGCGACGTCGGCGTCCCGGCCATCATGGTCCGCTACCCGCGCGAGGGCCACGGCATCGCCGAACCGCGCCACCAGGTCGATTTTCTCGATCGCTCCATCGCCTGGTACGAAAAATATTTCCCGAAATGATCCGCGCTTGCCCGCGCGTCTTACCACTCGGGGACAATCTGAATAGGAGATCTCATGATCCGTCACGCCGAAGCGGAATGGAAAGGCTCGCTCAAGGAAGGCAGCGGCCAGGTCAAAACCGAAACCGGCGCCCTTTCGAGCGCCTACAGTTTCCGTTCGCGATTTGAAGGCGGCGGGGAAACCAACCCCGAGGAGCTGATCGCCGCCGCGCACGCCGCCTGCTTTTCTATGGCGCTCTCCGCCGCTTTGAGCGCCGCCGGACACGTCCCCAACTCCGTTCGCACCACCGCCGCGGTTCACCTTGACAAAGTTGAAGGCGGATTCGCCATCACCAAAATCGAGCTCGACACCACCGGCAACGTCCCCGGCCTCGACGCCGCCGCGTTCGAAAAATTCGCCGGCGACGCCAAGAAAAACTGCCCGGTTTCGAAAGCGCTCGCGGCCACTGAAATTCACTTGCGCGCCCGGCTCGGCTAGCTCCCCTCCGCCGCCGCGCGCGCCACGCCCGCCGCTTGCTACCATGGGCAGCAGGAGCCCAGATGCAACTGGGTTGTCGCACGTCTTCCGGCGGCGGCCCTTGACTTGGAAGGATAATTACTGCACACTGGGAATCGACCTGCAAATGAGTTTCAACAAGAAAAAGCCGGCCCAGTCCCTCCGGGCGCGTCCCGCCCGCAACCTCACCGATCTCAAACGCGGCGAATCCGGAATTCTCGACCGCCTCGATCTGCCGGAAGAAGACGCCCGCCGGCTGATGGAAATGGGCTTTTTGCCGGGCCACTCCGTCACTCCCGCGCATTCGGCGCCCGGCGGCGATCCGCGCGTTTTTCAGGTGGACGGCTCGGAAGTTGCTTTGCGGCGGGAAACGGCGATCCGCTTGATCCTCCGCTAGGAAAAACACCATGGGCGACTGCCACGGCTGTCCTGCGGCGATCATAACCCGCCCCGCGAAAGCGCGGCGCCGCATCGTCGCCATCGTCGGGCCGCCCAACTCCGGCAAATCGACCCTGTTTAACCGCCTCACCGGCCTGCGCCAGAAAGTCGCCAACTTCCCCGGCGTCACCGTCGAGCATCGCATGGGCCGCGCCCGCCTCGATGGCGATCACGAAGTCTATCTGGTCGATCTCCCCGGCGTCTACAGCCTGACGCCGCGCACCGAGGACGAGCGCGTCACCCACGACGTGCTCAGCGGCGCGATGAAGGACCTGCCCAAGCCCGACGCCGTGCTGCTGATTCTCGACTCCACCAATCTCAGCCGCCACCTGGTGCTCGCCGCGCCGGTTCTCTCGCTCGGCCTGCCCACGCTGGTGATCCTCAACATGGCCGACGATCTCGGCGCGCGCGGCGGCGAGGTCGATTCGGCGGAGCTGGCCATGCAGCTCGGCTCGCCCGTCGCCCTGGTCAGCGCGGCCAAGGGAATCGGCATCGAAAAAGTAATGCAGTTCCTCTCCGGCACCACCCAGGGCGCCCCCGAGCGCAACGGCTCGCGCAAGCCGCTGATGGAGCTGCCCGTAATTCAGGACATCCCCAAATGCCGCGCCTGGGCCGCGCGCGCCGGCAGCAAGGCCCGGTATCAGGCGCCCGCTCCGCCGCTGTGGACGCGAAGGCTGGACGCGGTCTTCCTGCATCCGATCCTGGGGCCGCTGATCTTTCTGCTGGTGGTGATCGGCGTCTTCGAAACGATCTTCGCCGGCGCGCAGCCGATCATGGACGCCATCGACGACGGCATCCAGGCCTCCGGCGCCTGGGTCGCCTCCATCGTCTCCTACGCGCCCCTGCGCTCGCTGCTGGTGGACGGCGTCTGGAGCGGCGTCGGCTCCGTCGTCAAATTTCTGCCGCAGATTCTGATTCTGTTTCTGTTCATCGGAATTTTGGAGGACTCCGGCTATCTGGCCCGCGCGGCGCTGATCGCCGACCGCACCATGGCCCGCATCGGCCTGCAAGGCAAAAGTTTTATCCCGCTGCTTTCCGCCTACGCCTGCGCCGTTCCCGCCATCATGGCCACCCGCACCATCGAAAATAAACGCGACCGCATCGCCACGATTTTAATCGCGCCCTTCATGACCTGTTCGGCGCGGTTGCCGGTGTACACGCTGGTGATCGCGGCCTTCATCGCGCCGAAATATCAGGTGCTCGCGCTGCTGAGTCTGTACATCATCGGATTTCTGGCCGCGATCGGCACGGCGAAGCTCCTCAAGTCGACGATTCTCAAAAGCGCGCGCTCCTCCTTCCTGCTCGAGATGCCGCCCTATCGCTGGCCCACGCCGCGCTCGCTCGGGCTGCGCCTGGTCGATCGCGCCAAGGTCTTTCTGCGCCGCGCCGGCACCGTGATCCTCGCCGTCGCCATCGTGATCTGGGTGCTCGGGCACCTGCCCCTCAAAAACGGCGCTCCGCCGCCCATCGATCAGAGCATCGAAGCGAAAATCGGCCACGCGGTCGAACCCGCGATCAAGCCGCTCGGCTTCAACTGGAAGATCGGCATCGGACTGATCAGCTCGCTCGCCGCGCGCGAGGTGATCGTCGGCACGCTCGGCACCATTTACGGCATGGAGGGATCAAGCGAGCACTCCGTCGAGCTGCAAAGAGCCCTGCGCCGCGACCTGACGCCGGGCGGCGCGGCCGCTCTGCTGGTATTTTTCGCCTTCGCCATGCAGTGCATGTCCACCATCGCCGTGGTGCGCCGGGAGACCATGAGCTGGAAATGGCCCGCGCTGCAATTCGCCTACATGACCGTCTTCGCCTACGCCGCCGCCTTCGCCGCCAATCACATCGTGCTGTGGCTGGCCTAGACTCCCGGCTTGCCTCCGCTGGAGCCCGGCGCCGATCCGCCCAGAAACAGCTTCCGCCCGCCGGCCAGCAAAATCCACCGGCCGGAGACGCGGTGCGAGCCGTCTTTGGCCCGGAAACCCGCCACCACCACTTCCGTCCCCGCCGGCAGCGCCGATTTCTGGACCCCCAGCCGGAGCAGCGCGTTCGGGCTCCCGGCCTCGATCACCCAGCGGGTGATCTCTCCGCCGGCGTCCTTCACCTCCAGGTGAATCCAGCAGTGGGGATTGATCCAGTCCAGCGCCGTCACCGTGCCGCGCAGCTCCACCGGCTGGTTGACGTCGAACTCCGCGGCGAAAGAGTGGTGCCCTTCAAGCGGAGCCAGGGCCAGCAGCAACAGACAGGCCGCCTGTTTCATGGCAACTCTTCCCGCGCGGCCTTCCTCCGCGCGCGCTACTTCAACGCGGCGCGGCTGGCGAACTCCAGCACCAGGCCCGGAAAGATACCGAGCAGCAGCGTCGCCGCCGCCGATCCGTACACCGCCAGCTTCATCCCGGTTCCGGCGGCCGGCAGCGGCTCCGCCGGGCCGTCGGCGTCCTTCATGTACATCACCACCAGAACGCGCAGGTAATAATACGCCGCCACGGCGCTGTTCAACAGGCCGAGCACGGTCAGCCACACCAGGTTGGAGTCCAAGGCCGCCTTGAAGATGTAGAACTTTCCGCAAAATCCGCCGGTCAGCGGCACGCCGATCAGCGACAGCAGAAAAATCGTCAGCATCGCGGCCATGGCCGGCTGCCGCTGCGCCAGCCCCGCGAAGTCGTCGATCTTGACGTAGCGCTCGCCCTTGCGCGCCACGTGCGTGACCACCGCGAAGGCTCCGAAATTGGTGAACGCGTACGCCGCCAGATAGAACATCGCCGCCGCCGCGCCGATCTGCGACGCCGCCGCCACCGCGATCAATACGTAGCCGGCGTGGGCGATCGAGCTGTAGGCCAGCATGCGCTTGATATTGGACTGCTGGATGGCCGCGAAGTTGCCCACCACCATGGTCGCCAGCGCGCAGGCCCACACCAGCGGCTGCCAGTCGCCGGCCACCGGCCCGAACGCGGTCTGGTAGGTGCGGATCAGGATGGCGAACGCCGCCGCCTTCGGTCCCACCGAAAGAAACGCCGAGACCGGAGCCGGCGCGCCCTGATACACGTCCGGCGCCCAGATCTGGAACGGCGCCGCCGAAATCTTGAAGCCGAAGCCGACAAACATCAGCGCCGCCGCCGCGCCGGTCAGCATCAGCGGCGGCGCGCCCCCGCCGGAAAGCGCCCGCCGGATCGCCTCCAGATTGGTGGAGCCGGTCAGCCCGTAGATCCAGGCCACCCCGTACAGCAAAAACGCGGTGGCGAACGATCCCAGCAGAAAATACTTCAGCGCCGCTTCGCTGTTGCGCGGATCGTCGCGCAGATACCCGGCCAGAATATACGACGCGATGGAGGAAATCTCCAGGCCGATGAAGATCACGATCAGCTCATTGGCCGAGGCCATCACCGACTGCCCGGCCACGCTGAACAGAATCAGCGCGTAGAACTCGCCGCCCGGATGATTTTCGCGCCGCAGATATTCGCTGGAGGCGAACACCGCCAGCAGGCCCACCACGATTACCAGCACGCGGAAAAACGTCGCGAATCCGTCCACCAGGATCATGCCGTGGAACGCCGCGCCCGGCGAGCCGTAGGCGAGGATCGATCCGGCCAGCGCCGCGCCCAATCCCGCGGCGGCAAGCGGCGGGAAAATCCGCTTCCGCGCCTCGCTCAGCACCGCTTCGAAAAACAGGATCGCCACGCCGAACAGCGTCAGCACAATCTCCGGCAGAACGCGCAGATACTCCGCCGGGGCGGGGAAATAGCTAGCGGGCACGGATCGCCTCCGGAACCAGATTTTGCACCCGCTCGGTCTTGAGCCGGCGCGCCGACTCCAGAATCCGCGCGTTCTGCGCGCGGATCGGCGGCAGAAAACTTTGCGTGAACGTCCCCATCCACACCATCAGCGCGATCAGCGGAACGATCGCCGCCCACTCCCGCCCGGTCAGATCGTAAACATGATGGGCCACGCCCTCGGAAGCTTTGCCGAAAAAGGCCCGCTGGTACAGCCACAGCATGTAGCAAGCCGACAGAATCACGCCCAGGGCGGCGAACGCCGTCCAGGTGAAGTGGGCCGCCGCCGCGCCCTGCAACACCAGATATTCGCCCACGAAGTTGTTCAGGCTCGGCAGGCCGATGGAGGCCAGCGTCGTGATCAGAAACACCGCCGACAGATTCGGCGCCGGCGTGGCCACCCCTCCGTAGGCCGCGATCTCCAGCGAATGCCGCCGTTCATACAGATAGCCGACCAGGATGAACAGCGCTCCGGTCGAAATGCCGTGGTTCAGCATCTGATACACCGCCCCGTCCAGCCCCTGCTGGGTAAACGAAAAAATTCCCAGCACCACGAAGCCCAGATGGCTCACCGAGGAGTACGCCACCAGTTTCTTCATATTGGGCTGGACCAGCGCGACCAGCGCGCCGTAAATGATTCCCGTAATGGCCAGCGCCGCCACCCACGGCGCCGAGCTGCGCGCGGCGTCGGGAAACAGCGGCACACAGTAGCGCAGCAGACCGTACGTGCCCATCTTCAGCATCACCGAGGCCAGCATCACCGAGCCCGCCGTGGGCGCCTCCACGTGCGCGTCCGGCAGCCAGGTATGCAGCGGGAACAGCGGAACTTTGATCGCGAATGAGACAAAAAACGCCAAAAACAGCAGCATCTCCACCCGCGGCGGGAACGCCAGCCGCCCGGTTTCGATCTGGCTCAGGATCGCCACGTAATCGAAGGTGCCCGCCCGGTTGTACAGATAGATAATCGCCGCCAGCATCAGCACCGAGCCGGCCATGGTGTACAGGAAAAATTTCACCGCGGCGTAGATGCGCCGCTCATGGCCCCAGATGCCGATCAAAAAGTACATCGGAACCAGGCAGATCTCCCAGAACACGTAGAACAGGAACAGATCGAGCGCCACGAACACGCCGATCAGCCCGAATTCGAGCAGCATCAGAAACGCGTAAAACTCCTTCACCCGGTGGTCGATGTATTTCCACGACACCGCCACCGAGATCGGCGTCAGCAGCGTGGTCAGAAGCACCAGCCACAGGCTCAGGCCGTCCAGCCCGACGTGATAGCGGATCGGCGGCGAGTTGATCCAGACCGCGTCGGTGGTGAACACGTAGCCGGACGGATTGGCGAACCAGTACGGCCCGATCAGCCCCAGCGAGACGATGAAGACCAGCAGCGAAAGGATCAGCGCCGCGCCGCGCGAGGATTGTTTCGGGATCAGCAGCAGCGCCGCGAACCCGATCAGCGGCAGGAACAGGACCGCATCGAGCAGCGTCATCGCGCGCCTCCGTGGAACGCCATGTAGATCACCACGGCGATCGAGCCCAAAACCACCCAGCCGGCGTAGTCGCGGATATATCCGTTCTGCGCGAACTTCAAAATCCCCCCGATTCCCCGCGCCAGGCGGCCGATCCCGTTCACCGCGCCGTCGATCAGGCTCGCGTCGGCGCCGCGCCACAGCAGCGTCCGCGAGCCGTCCACCACCGGGCGCACCACCACTTCCTCGTACAGCTCGTCGACAAAATATTTGTTGTAGATCAGACGGTACAGACCGTGCAGGCTGCCGGCCAGCGCCTCCGGAACCGACGGCGCGGCCACGTAGAACAGATAGGCCAGCGCGATGCCGCCCAGTCCCGCCGCCACCGAGACGTAAACCGTCCAGTCATCGCCGCTTTCCGCCGCCAGCGGAAACATCGGCTCCAGAAATTTCGGGACGTTGATGTATCCGCCGCCCAGGCTCAGCGCCGCCAGAACGGCCAGCGGCGCCCACATCACCAGCGGCGATTCGTGCGGGTGGTGATGGCCGCGGTAGGAGCCGAAAAAGCACAGAAACAGCGCCCGGAAGACGTAAAACGCGGTCATGAACGCGGTGACCACGCCCAGCCAGTACATCCAGGGAGAATACTCGAAAGCCGCGCCCAGGATCGCGTCCTTGCTGTGGAAACCGGAAAACGGAGGCACCCCGGCGATCGCCACCCCGGCGCAGAACAGCGTCGCGCAGGTGATCGGGATTTTCTTCGCCAGCCCGCCCATGTTGCGCAGGTCCTGTTCTCCGGATAAGGCGTGAATCACGCTGCCCGCGCCCAGAAACAGCAGCGCCTTGAAAAACGCGTGCGTCATCAGATGAAAAATTCCGGCGGAAAACGCCCCGCAGCCCAGCGCCAGGAACATATAGCCCAACTGCGAAACGGTCGAATAGGCGAAAACTTTCTTGATGTCGTTTTGCACCAGCCCGATGCTGGCGGCCAAGAACGCCGTCGCCACGCCGATGATCGCCACAATGTTCAGCGCGAACGGAGAGTGCAGATAAAGCTGCGCGCTGCGCGTGATCATGTAGACGCCGGCCGTGACCATGGTGGCGGCGTGGATCAGCGCGGAAACCGGCGTGGGACCCGCCATGGCGTCCGGCAGCCAGACGTATAAAGGAATCTGCGCCGATTTTCCCGCCGCGCCCACCAGCAGCAGCAGGCAGATCGCGGTGATCCATCCCGGCCGCGCTTCCACCGGCATGTCTTTCACCAGCGAAAATACGCGCCCGAAATCGAGCGAGCCGAAGTGCAGCGCGATCAGAAACACGGCCAGCGAAAACCCGAAGTCGCCGATGCGGTTCACAATGAACGCTTTGTTGCCGGCGTCGGTGGCGAATTTTTCCAGGAAATAGAAGCCGATCAGCAGGTAGCTGCACAGGCCCACGCCCTCCCATCCCACGAACAGCAGCAGGAAGTTCGCCCCCAGAACCAGGATCAGCATGAAGAACATGAACAGGTTGAAATAGGCGAAAAAGCGGTAATAACCGCCTTCGTGCGCCATGTAGCCGACCGCGTAGATGTGGATCAGGAACCCGACGCCAGTGACCACCAGCAGCATCACTTCCGTCAGCCGGTCCACCGCGAAGTCCACGCCGATATTCAGCGCCCCGGACTGGATCCAACTGTAGTAGTGCTCCAGGTAGGCCGCCTCCGGCGCGCCCAGCGCGGCGATGGTCTTCAGCACCCACAGAAACGACAGCAGCACGCTGCCGCAGGCGACCAGGCTGACCGCCAGCTTCGACATCCGCCGGCCGAAAAATCCGTTCACCAGAAAGCCGGCGAACGGAAACAGGGGAATGAGCCAAAGTTGCATCGTTCTAGTTCTTGAGCGAACTTACCTCGTCGATTTCCAGCGTCTGGCGGTTCTTGAACACGGTCAGGATGATGGCCAGCCCCACCGCCGCTTCCGCCGCGGCCACCACCATCACGAAGAAACTGAAAATGTGCCCGTCGTTCCGCCCCAGCTTGTAGGAAAAGGCGATGAAGCTCAGGTTCACCGCGTTGAGCATCAGCTCGATGGACATGAACACGGTAATAATGTTGCGCCGGAACAGAAACCCGGCGGCGCCCAGCGCGAAAAGAACCGCGCTCAGGATCAGATACCAGGAAAGCGGCGCGGGGCCGTGAATCACGGCGGGCAGCGGCGGCACTATTCAATCTCCTTGCGGGCCAGCACGATCGCGCCCACGATCGCGATCAGGATCAGGATGCTGGTGATTTCAAACGGCAGCACGTAGTTTTCAAACAGATTGGTCCCGATATCGGAGGGATTGCCGTGCTGGAAGGCGCCGAAGGTCACTTCGGCGGTGCGCGGCGCGGCGCGTTGGATCAGATAAGCGCCGATTCCGATGATCGCGGCGACCATCGGCGCGCCGGCCCAGGGCGCCCACAGGCGCTTTCTCCCGCGCCTCTCGCCGCCGGCGTTGAGCAGCATGATCACGAAGATGAACAGCACCATGATGGCGCCGGCGTAGACGATCAACTGCGCCATGGCGATGAACTCCCCGCCCAGCAGCAGATAAAGCACCGCCAGCGATCCCATCACCCCGACCAGCGACAGCGCGCTCGAAATCGGATGCGTTTGCAGCACCAGGTTGAGGCCGCAGCCCACCGCGATCGCCGCGAAGATCAGAAAAAGAATCGAATCCATAGTCTAGCTGAGGGCCACCGCCAGGCCGGTGAGGAACAGGTTGGCGACGGCCACCGGAAACATGAACGTCCAGGCAAAGCGCATCAACTGATCGTAGCGGAAGCGCGGAAGCGTGCCGCGCACCCAGATGTAGACGAACAGAATGAACCCCACCTTGGCGGCGAACCAGAACAGCGGCAGCAAAACGGCGGCCACCGGCGGGATGAGAAAGACCACGGCGATTCCGAGGAACACCACGCCGGCGGCCGGCAGCGTGATCCGGTCAAAGGACCGCGCCGGATGGAAGCCGTGATAAAAGCACAGCGCGGCGCCGGCCAGGAACATCGCGGTCGGCAGGAAATTCGAGCCATACTGCGCCGGCCACAGCGGCTGCCAGCCGCCCAGGAACAGCAGCGTGGCCACGCAGGAAACCGTCACCATGTTGGCGTACTCGGCCATGAAGAAGGCCGCGAACTTCATGCTCGAATATTCGGTGTGAAAGCCCGCCACCAGCTCGTTTTCGGCCTCGGGAAGATCGAAAGGCACGCGGTTGGTCTCCGCGAAAGCGGCGATGCCGAACAGGATGAAGCTCACCAGTTGCGGAACCGGACCCTGAAAAATGGTCCAGCGCGGGATGAAGCCCAGATAGTAGCCGCTCTGCGCCTCCACCAGTTGGCGGAAGCTGAGCGTGTTGAGCATCAGCAGCGGCGCCGCGATGGCCAGCGCCATCGGCAGCTCATAGCTGATCATCTGCGCCGAGCTGCGCAAGCCGCCCAGCAGCGCGTACTTGTTGTTCGACGCCCATCCGGCCAGCGCCACCCCGTACACCCCCATTCCCGAAAGCCCCAGAATGAACAGCACGCCGATGTTCAGGTCGGTGAGCTGCATGGCGGTGTGGACCGGACCCAGGTTGACCTCGGTGCCGAAGGGAATGACGGAGATGGCGATCAGCGCGAAGAAAACCGCGATGAACGGCGCCAGAAAATAGAAAACCTTGTTGACATGCGACGGCAGAAGGTCCTCTTTGGTGAGCAGCTTGATCACGTCGGCCAGCGGCTGGAGCAGCCCGTGCGGCCCGACGCGCCGCGGCCCCACGCGAAGCTGGATATGGGCGATGACTTTACGCTCGATCCATTGCAGGTATGCGAGCGTGGTCATCAGCACGAAGGCCACCACCGCGGCCTTGATCAAAGACAGGATCAGAAAGTTCATCGTCCGTGCGCGACCGCGTACCTTTCCCTGGAGTTCACAAGTCCGTGCCTGCTTCCCGCGCCGGAGGCCGCCGCCGGACGCGGCTGGGCCTGAATCTGATCCTCGATGGGCCCCCGGACGCCCGCCGCTGGCATGGCGCTCACCGGCTCCCGTCCCCGGGCGCCAGGCCCCCGTAAAGAGCCCCCGGCGCTTCCATGACGGAGTTCAGGATCTTGGAATAACGCGACAGGGTGCCGGAGGTGAACAACGTATCGCCAGCCGAGCGGACCGCGCCCGGCAACTCCTCCACCCGGCCGTTCAACGGCGCGGTCGGCGCCGCCCCGCCCGTCTCGATCACCGGCAGAGGAACATCGTAGCCGCGCACCGTCCGGCGGATCTCCTCAAACACTTTGTCCGGCAGCGGGATTCCCAGATGCAGGCCCATCTCTTTCGCGATCAGCCCGAAAATTTCCAGGTCCGTTTTCGCGCCCATCACCTTCACCGCCGGTCTGAGCTTCTGCACTTCGCCGCAGACGTTGGTCACCGTCCCGCTTTTTTCGTAAGCGGAAGCGGCCGGCAGAACGATGTCGGCCCGCCGCGCGGTCTCGGTCAGGAACAGATCCTGCACCACCACGAAGGCCTGCCGCGAGGCCAGCTCCGCGTTTTTCAGCGGATTGGCTCCCACCACCCACAGCGCGCCCAGATCCGGCGCGGCCAGCATCTGCTCCAGACTCTTTCCGCCGCCGCGCGGCACCACGCCCATGTCGAAGGCGCCGCGCGAGTTCGAGTAATCGACCAGGCAGACGTACTTCACCGGAACGCCCAGCGAATCGCCGAAAGCGATCGTGCGGCGCGCCTCCGCCAGCGGCCCGATCACGATCACCAGATTTTCTTCCCTGGCGAGCTTGTCCCGAAGCTCTTCCAGATTCTGCGCGCGGGCAAAGGAATACTTGTCTTCCCGCACCGGACCCGGCGCGGCGGTATAAATGTGCGCGGCGTGATGACGAACGTTGGCCCGCGCCTGGAAGGCGAGCAGGGGATGCTGCTGCGACAGATCCGCGCCGGCGATCAGCACCGCCTTGGCCAGATAGAGATCCTGCGTGGACGCCAGAGCATCCTTGCGCCCGGCCAGCGCGTCGAAGAACGCCGCCAGATCGCCGGTGCGGTGATGATCGATGTTCTTTGTGCCCAGTCCCTGGCGCGCCATTTTCGCCAGAAAGAAATTTTCCTCGTTGGTGGTGTGATTGGATCCGATCACGCCGAACTCGCCGCCGCGAACTTTAATTTCGTTGAAGCGCGCCGCCACGGTCTCCACCGCCTTCGACCAGGAAACCGGCTCGAAGCCCTCCCCGCACCGCATCAGCGGCGATTGCAGCCGCTCCGGATGATCGACGAAATCGAAGGCGTAGCGGCCCTTGATGCACAAAAATTCGCCGTTGATGCCGCTGCGGTCGCGGTTGTTGCCGCGGATGATCTTTCCGTTGCGCACGCCGAGCGTGGTGCGGCAGCCGTCGGCGCAGTGGGTGCAGATGGTGCCCACGTGCCGCATCTCCCAGGGCCGCGTCTGGTAGCGGTAGATGCCGCTGGTCAGCGCGCCCACCGGGCAGATATCGATGCAGGCGCCGCACTCGTCGCACTCCAGATGATCGTGGCGGTTGGGAACGATCTCCGAGATCACCCCGCGGTTGGCCACGCCCAGCGCGTTCACCCCCATCCCTTCATTGCAAATCCGCACGCAGCGGTAGCAGAGGATGCAGCGCGGCGCGTCGAAAAACACCACCGGCGACCACTGTTTCTCATCGACGTGCACCTTGCGTTCGAGAAACCGGCTTTCGCCCGCGCCGTAGCGGAACACCATGTCCTGCAACTCGCACTCGCCGCCTTTGTCGCACACCGGGCAGTCCAGCGGATGATTGGTCAGCAGGAATTCGAGCATGCCCTTGCGCGCCTGCTTCACCACCGCCGACTCGGTGTGGACCACCATGCCCTCGGCCACCGGCAGCGTGCAGCCCACCTGCAATTTCGGCGTCTTTTCCACCTCCACCAGGCACATGCGGCAGGCCGCCTGAAGGGTAAGTCCCTCGTAATAGCAAAACGAGGGAATCTCGATGCCGGCGGCCCGCGCCGCCTCGATCAGCAGCGTGCCTTTCTCCGCTTCGACTGCTTTTCCGTCGATCGTCAGCTTGACCGTTTCCGGCATCAGACCAGCACCGCCTCCGGCACAATATATTTGTCAAAATCCTCGGCGAACTTCTCCACGATGGAAATGGTGGGCATGGCCGCCGCGTCGCCCAGCGCGCAGAAGGTCCGGCCCAGCATGTTTTTCGAAAGCTCGCCGAGCAGCGCGACATCCTCGCGGCGCCCGTTGCCTTCCACCATGCGGGTTAGAATCTTCCTCAGCCACGTGGTGCCCTCGCGGCAGGGAATGCACCAGCCGCAGCTTTCGTGCGCGTAAAAGCGCATGATCCGCAGCGCCACGCGCGCCATGTCCGTGGTCTCATCCATCACCACCATGCCGCCCGAGCCGAGCATGCTGCCGGCCTTGGCCAGCGTGTCGTAATCCATCGGGATGTCGCACTCCTCGGCTTTCAGGATCGGGCAGGACGATCCGCCCGGCACCACCGCCTTCAGCTTTCTGCCGCCGGGAATGCCGCCGGCGACCTCATAGATGGCCTTCAGCATGGGATAGCCGAGCGGCAGTTCATACACCCCCGGCTTATTCACGTGCCCGGAGATGCATACCAGCCGCGTTCCGCCGTTCTTCGGCGTCCCCAGGTCCGCGAACGCCTTGCCGCCCTCGCGAATGATGAACGGAACGGCGCTGAAGGTTTCGACATTATTTAATAAGGTCGGGCAGGCCCACGCCCCGGCCACCGCCGGAAACGGCGGCTTCATCCGCGGGATGCCGCGCTTTCCTTCGATCGAATCGAGAAGCGCCGTCTCTTCGCCGCACTCGTAGGCGCCCGCGCCGGAGTGGGTGTGCAGATCGAAATTCCAGCCCGTTCCCGCGATGTTTTTTCCCAGATAGCCGCGCGAATACGCCTCCCCGATGGCCCGGTTCATGGACTCGATCAGATAGCGGTATTCGCCGCGGATATAAATGTAGCCGGCATGCGCGTCCACCGCCAGGCTGGCGATCAGGATTCCTTCGATCAACTGGTGCGGATCGTATTCCATCAGCAGCCGGTCCTTGCAGGTGCCCGGCTCGCTCTCATCCGCGTTGACGATGATGTACTTCGGCTTGGGCGAGCTGCGCGGCACGAAGCTCCACTTCAGCCCGGTGGGAAATCCCGCGCCGCCGCGCCCGCGCAGCGCCGACACCTTCACCTCTTCAATGATCTGCTCCGGCGTCATCTCGCGCGCTTTCAGGAACGCCTTGAAGCCGTCGGTTGCCAGATAGGTGTCCAGCGATGCGGAGTTTTCCAGGCCGAAGCGCCGCGACAGGATCCGCGTTTCGAGCGGGCTCGGTTCGTTATACAGCGCCGTCATTGCGCCTTCCTCAGGGAGTCGATCAACTGGTCCAGCTTCTCCGGCGTGACGAAGTGATGAAAGTCGTAGTTGATCTGCACCGCCGGCGCCCACGAGCAGGCGCCCATGCACTCCACCTCTTCGAGCGAAAACCGCCCGTCCGGGGTGACCTCTTTATGCCCGATGCCCAGCGTTTTCCGGGCGTGCTCGTAAAGCTGCTCGCCGCCCACCAGCATGCAACTGATGTTGGTGCACACCTGCACGTGGTACTTGCCCATCGGCCGGCGGTGCAGCATCGAATAGTAGCCGACCACTTCATCCACCTGGAGCGGATCCACGCCGCAGCGCCGGGCCACTTCCTCGATCAGCTCCGGCGTGATCGAGCCCACCTCATCCTGCGCGTAAATCAGCATGGGCACCACCGCCGAGCGCTGCCGGCCCTCGGGATAGGCCCGCAGCATCTGGGCGAAGCGTTCTTCCAAGGCCGGGGAAAAGGTCATCGGTCCGTATCTCCCAGCACGAAATCCATGCTGCCCAGCGAGGCGATCGAATCGGCGATGAGGGTGTCCTTGAGCATGGGCCCCAGGGCCTGCAAGTTTCCGAAGCTGGGCGTGCGCATGTGCACGCGGTAGGGCTTGGAGGTCCCGTCGCTGACGATGTAGTAGCCGATCTCGCCGCGCGGCGATTCGACGCACTGGTAGACTTCGCCGGCCGGCACGCGGAATCCCTCGGTGACGATCTTGAAGTGATAGATGAGCGCTTCCATCTCCGTCTTCATCTTCTCCCGGTCGGGCAGAACCACGTGGGGCGCGTCGGCCCGCCAGGCGCCCTCCGGCATTCCCTCCAGGGCCTGCGTGATGATCCGGGCGCTCTCCCGCATCTCGGCCAGCCGCACCCGGTACCGCGCGTAAACGTCGTTTTCGCTGCGCGTGGGAATCTGGAAATCGAACTTTTCGTAGCTCGAATACGGCTCCGATTTGCGGATATCCCAGGGCAGTCCCGCCGCGCGGATCATGGGGCCGGTGACGCCCAGATCGAGCATATCCTCCAGCGGAAGATAACCCACGCCCTGGGTCCGGCGCAGCCAGATTGGATTGGCGTCGAGCAGGTTTTCATACTCGTCCACCTTGTCCGGAAACGCGCGGATAAACTTCCCCACCGCCTTGTCCCAGCCGCGCGGAGCATCCAGCGCCAGGCCGCCGATGCGGATGTAGCTGGTCATCATCCGCTGGCCGGAAAACATCTCGAAGATCCGCAGGATGTCCTCGCGCTCGCGGAAGCAGTAAAAGAACACGCTCATCGCGCCGATATCCAGCGCATGCGTTCCCAGCCAGACCAGGTGGCTGTTCAGGCGCGAAAACTCGGTCAGCATCACCCGCATCCACTGCGCCCGCGGCGGAATCTCGATCTGGAGCAGCTTCTCCACCGCCAGCGCGTAGACCAGATTGTTGGAGAGATTCGCCAGATAATCGACGCGGTCGGTCAGGGTGACCGCCTGCTGCCAGAACTTCTGCTCGAACTCCTTTTCGATGCCGGTATGCAGGAACCCGATATCGGGAATGGCTTTGCGGATCGTCTCGCCTTCCAGCTCCAGCATCACCCGCAGCACGCCGTGCGTGGAGGGATGCTGCGGGCCCATGTTCAGCGTCATCCGGCGCGGCGCCGCGGGATTTTCCGGCTCCGCCGCCGGAGCCGGTATCGTTGCGACGTGGTCCTCGTCCGAAATCTTTCTCATGATTCCTCCGGGTAGCTGTACTTGTAGCCGTGCACCGGATAATCCTTGCGCAGCGGGTGGCCCTCCCAGTCGACCGGCATTAAAATCCGCACCAGGTTGGGATGATTGCGGAACCGGATTCCAAACATATCGTAGACCTCGCGTTCATACCAGTCGGCCGCGCGCCACACTTCGTACACCGAATCGATCTCCGGATTTTCGCCGCCCAGCCGGCACTTCACCCGCAGCCTCTGGTTCCGTTCGATGCTGTGCAGGTGATAGACGACTTCAAACCGCGGCTCGGCCGGGTGCCAGTCGACGGCGGTCACCGCGCTCAGCCGCACAAACTTTTCCTCCTGCTTGAGGTAACGGCAAAAAGCCACGATCTCGGCCGGATGCGCCAGGATCGTCTTCTCTCCGAAGGCCTCGCGCGTTTCGATGATGGCGGGATGGTTCATTTGGCGTCCTTGTCGGTGGACCAGTCGAGCGCGCCCTTCTTCCACACGTAAAAGAAACCAATCAGGATCAGCGCCACGAACAGGAACATCTCGGCGAAGGCGAACAGCTTCAGATCGCGGTACACCACCGCCCACGGATACAGGAACACCGCCTCGATGTCGAACAGGATGAAAATCATCCCGACCAGATAGAACTTCACGCTGAACCGCTCGCGCGCGCTGCCCACCGGCGCCATGCCGGACTCATACGGCGTATCCTTGAGCGGGCTGCGGGCCCGTTTGCCGAGCAGCGCGGAGGCGCCGATCAATCCGGCCGCCAGCGCCGCCGCGATCAGCACCTGAACCAGGACAGGAAACCAGGACTCCGCGTAGGTTTGGGGCATCTTTCTAAGAAAGGGCTTAACATTTGAATATAATGACCGCCGAATCGAGGTGTCAATCTCCGGCCGTGGAACTACAGGAAACAAAGATGATCGAAATTATGGTAAATGGCGAGCCGCGCCGGGTCGCCGCCGGCCTGAACGTGGCGCAACTGCTGGCTGCGCTGGACATTGAAGCGTCACGCGTGGCGGTGGAGCTGAACCGCCGCATCGTGCGCAAGCCGGAGTGGGAGTCGGTGGTGGTGGAGCCGGGCGCGCGCCTGGAGGTGGTGTGGTTTGTGGGCGGAGGAAGCCGCTAGGTTGGCCTGCTCGAAAAAAAAACAAAAATGCGGTTGTTTGTTTCCGGCGGAATCCGCCGCCGCGGGCGCGGACCGGCGGCCTCTCCGCGCCGGCCGGAGGAAATCGCCGCGGACCTATTGACACCGCCTTCCAGTCGAGTACAATCGGAAGGCAGCCCTGAAATCTCCGAAACGGAAGCGCCCCGTTATGTTCAAATCGAAAAAGAGCCGTGCCGCGGTTTCCGCAGGGGTCCCCACCCAGGACCGGACGTATTCTTCAAGCGAGGTGGCCGCGGTCGCCGGCGTCAGCCTTCGCCAGCTCCAGTGGTGGGATGAACGCAAAGTCGTTTCGCCGCGCCACGAAGGCCACCGCCGCGTGTACTTCCCGGCCGAAGTCATCGAAATCACGGTGATCGCCGAGTTGCGGCGCAAGGGATTTTCCCTGCAAAAGATCCGGCGCGTGCTGCGCTTTTTGCAGCGGGAGATGGGCAAGCGCCTGTCCGAGCTGATGCAGGACTCCTCCCAGCTTCATCTGGTCACCGACGGCAAATCGATCTATCTGGAGGATCAGCACGAGCGCATCGTGGACATTCTCAAGAACGCGCGCCAGCCGATGTTCGTTGTCTGCGTGACGGATCAGGCCAAACGCCTGGGGGAAATCGGCCGTAAGCCGGCGCGGCCGGAAAGCGCCCTGCAAGCCCGCCGGGCGCGGGTCAGCTAGGCGCCGGAGCGGCCCGATCCTGGCGCTTGGGCCGCCGCGGACTGAGATACGCCGCGGTCTGATATACTTGGGGGCAGGTGGAGGTCACCGGATGCCGTCTCAGCGACGCCAGTATTTTGTGGTCCCTGTGTTCATCGCGCTCTGCTCGCTTGTGGGCGGGCTGTTCAGCGCCCGCGGCGTCAAGGCCGCCAGCTCGCTCGATGAAGCGACGGCGAACAGCTCCAAGGCGTTCACCTCGGTTTACGATCTGGTGGAGAAGAATTTCGCCGAGCCGGTGAAGCCGGACAAGGCGATCTACAACGGCGCGATTCCGGGCATGCTCCGCGAGCTCGATCCGCACTCCAATTTCTTCGATCCCAAGGCTTACCGCGCCCTGCGCGACGATCAGCAGGGCCACTATTATGGGGTCGGCATGACGGTGCAGGCGCACGCCAGCCATGTCGTGGTGGTCGCTCCTTTCACGGGATCGCCCGCCTACAAGGCCGGCCTCCGCCCGGGCGACGTGATCATCATGGTCAACGATAAGAGCACGGAAGGCCTGGGCGTCAGCGAAGTGGCCGATCTGCTCAAGGGTCCCAAGGGCACCACGGTTCAGGTGGTGGTGAGCCGGGAAGGGGTGGAGAAGCCGATCACGTTCAATATCGTCCGCGACGAGATCGCCCGCGCCAGCGTTCCCGATGCGTTCTGGCTGAAGCCGGGCGTCGCCTACCTGAAGATCGACCAGTTCAACGAAAATACCAGCAAGGAAATGACGGACAAGCTGGCGCAGCTTGGCGAGAAGGAGATCAAGGGCCTGGTTCTCGATCTGCGGGAAAATCCCGGCGGGTTGCTGAACGAGGGCATCGAGGTCGCCGGACACTTCCTCAAGAAGAATGAAACCGTGGTCAGCGTCCGCGGGCGCGCGCAGCCCAACAAGACCTATACGGCGCGCAGCGACAATGGCGGCAAGGATTATCCCATCGTGGTGATCGTGAACCGCTACACGGCTTCGGCGGCGGAGATCGTTTCCGGCGCGCTCCAGGATCACGACCGCGCCTGGATCTTCGGCGAGACGACGTTCGGCAAAGGGCTGGTCCAGCAGGTTTATCCGTTAAGCGATAACACCGGGCTGGCGCTGACCACCGCGCATTACTACACGCCCAGCGGCCGCCTGATCCAGCGCGACTACTCCAACATCTCGTTTCTCGATTACTACTACCACACCAATCTCGATCAGCGGAACACGCAGGACGTCAAGATGACCGACAGCGGCCGCACGGTGTACGGCGGCGGCGGCATCACGCCGGATGAAAAATACACGGTTCCCAAGCTGAACAAGTTCCAGATCCAGATGATCCGGAAGTACGCTTTCTATGACTTCTCGGCCCGATACTTCGCCGGCCGCAAGGACGCGACGCTGCCCAAGGGCTGGCAGCCGGACGAGAAGCTGGTCAACGACTTCCACGATTTTCTGATGAAGAACAACATTCCGTTCACCGACGCCGACTTCATCGCCAACCACGACTGGATCAAGCAGCAGCTCTATCATGAGCTGGCCATCACCGGCTTCGGCTTCGACGAATCGGAAAAAATCCGCATCGAGCAGGATCCGGAAGTGCTCAAAGCGATGGAGTCGCTGCCCAAGGCAAAGGCGCTGGTCGATAATGCCAAAAAGATGATGGTGCAGCGCTTCGCCTTGCAGGAGCAGGCCGCCGTACGCTGATCCGGCGGGTGCGGTGAAGGTTTGATTCCGCAGATCACGGTTCTGGACGCGGGCGGGCAGTATTGTCATCTCATCGCGCGGCGCATCCGCAACCTGGGGGTGCGGGCCGAAGTGGCGCCGTGTGAAACCCCCGCTTCCGCCCTGGCCGGGCGCAAGGGGATCATCATCTCCGGCGGGCCGGCCAGCGTTCATGATCCTCACAGCCCCTCCATCGACGCGGCGCTGCTTCATAGCGGAACGCCGGTGCTGGGGATCTGTTACGGCCATCAGTTGATGGCTCATCTTCTCGGCGGGCGCGTCGAAAGAGGCGGGCACGGCGAATACGGCTTGGCGCAGCTTGAAATTTCCGCGGCCGATTCCATTTTTTCCTCGCTCGAGCCGCGCCAGCAGGTGTGGATGAGCCATTTCGACGTGGTGACCGAACCGCCGGAGGGCTTTGACGTGCTCGGCCGGACCGAAACCTGCGCGATCGCGTCTATGGCGTCGCCGGCGCGGCGGCTTTACACCGTGCAGTTTCATCCGGAAGTGGCGCACACGCCCGGCGGAAATACAATTCTCGCCAATTTTGTTTTTGGGGTGTGCGGCTGCCGCCGCGATTGGGACCCGGCCGGCCAGATCCAGGCCATCGAGGAGCAGATCCGCGCGGCGGCCGGCTCGCGGAACATATTTTTCTTTGTCAGCGGCGGCGTCGATTCCACGGTCGCCTATACGCTGTGCCTGCGCGCGCTCGGCCCGGACCGCGTGCATGGGACTTACGTCGATACCGGCCTGATGCGGGAGGGCGAAACGGAGTTCGTGCGGCGCAACTTCGAGGCGCTGGGCGCGCGTTCCTTCACGGTGGAGGACGCCGCGGGCGAATTTCTCGCCGCCTTGGAACAGGCGATCGATCCGGAACAGAAGCGGCAGATCATCGGCCAGCTTTTTGTGCGCGTGCAGGAGCGCATCCTCGAATCGGAGCATTTTCTGGACGGCGCCTGGATCCTGGGGCAGGGGACCATCTATCCGGACACGATCGAGTCCGGCGGCTCGGCCAAGGCGGACCTGATCAAAACGCATCATAACCGGGTGGCCGGCATCCGGAAGCTGATCGAGCAGGGCCGCATCGTCGAGCCGCTGGCGTCTTTTTACAAAGACGAAGTGCGGGCCATCGGGCGCGAGCTGGGCATTCCTCCGGCGATGCTCGAACGCCATCCGTTTCCGGGGCCGGGGCTGGCGATTCGCTGCCTCTGCTCGAGCGAATCGGCCGGGCCGCGGCGGATCGAGGCCGGCTGGATTCTGCCGGTCCGCTCGGTCGGCGTGCAAGGCGACGCGCGCAGCTACCGGCCGGTGCTGGCGCTCGAGAAATTTCCGGATTCCGAAGAAGAAGCCGCGCGGCTGATCAACCGCACTGCGGGGGTGAACCGGGCGATCGCGGCGGTGCGCGTCTGCGAACCCCTCGGGCGACTGCGCAGCGCGCCGGCGCGCCTCACGCGCGAGCGCCTGGATCGTCTTCGCCGCGCCGACGCGGTGGTGCGCCGCGTTTCGCGCGAGTCGGGTTTCGACGCGGCCATCTGGCAGTTCCCGGTGGTGCTGATCCCTTTGGGAACGGCGGAAAGGCCGGATTCGATCGTGCTGCGGCCGGTCGACTCGGCCGACGGCATGACCGCGCGGGTGGTGCGCATGCCGGAGGCGGCGCTGGAACCGCTGGCGGGCGAGCTGGCGCGGATCCCGGGGGTGGCGGGTATTTTTTACGATCTGACCAACAAGCCTCCGGCCACCATCGAGTGGGAGTAGATTTCCTTGCGATCCCGCACGGGCGCGGCGGGCGGGGTGCGGTAAAGTGGACCTATGACGCCAGAACAAGCGCATTTTCTGCTGCACGAAATTTACCTTCCGCAGATCCGAAGCGAACAGGAGATCACGCGGCGGGTGATTGAAGCGGTTCCCGCGGAGCGGTCCGATTACAAGCCCGACGAAAAATCGATGAGCGCCTGGCAGCTCGCCTGCCATATCGCGACCAGCGAAATGTTCTTCATGAGCGGCGCCACCACCGCGCTGACGCGGCGCTTCCCGAGCACATCAAGACTCCGGCCGGGCTGGCGAGCTGGTACGCCGAAACGCACGCCAAAGCGGCCGAGAAACTGGCGGCGGTTCCGGCGGCGGATCTGGTCAAGAACGCCAGCTTCGCGATTTTCAATTTTCCGGCGATTCAATACCTGGCGATGATGCTTTCGCACTCGGCGCATCATCGCGGGCAGCTTTCGGCGTATCTGCGTCCGATGGGCGCCAAGGTGCCGCGCATCTACGGCGGAAGCGCCGACGATCCGGTCGATTTCTCCAAGGCTCAAAAGCAAGGTTAATTGCGGATGCGGGCCTCTCGGATAAAATAGTCCGAGAGGTTTTCATGCTCCTTCGACGAATCCTGCTGCCCCTTCTTCTTTCCGCGCCCGCGCTGCTGGCGCAAGGCCGCGGCGGAGGAGGCCAGCAAGCGGCCGGGCCCATTCCGAGCATCGAACAACGCACCGCCGGGATGCGGAAGATCGAGGGATATTTTCCGCTGTACTGGGACGAGCGCAGCGGGAGCCTGTATCTGGAGATCCCGCATCTGGACACGGAGTTTCTTTACGTGACCGGTCTTGCCGCGGGCCTGGGCTCGAACGACATCGGGCTCGATCGCGGGCAGGAAGGCGGGGGCAAGGTGGTGCGGTTCGAGCGCGTCGGGCCGCGCGTGTTTCTGGTGCAGCCGCAGGAGTCGTTCCGCTCCTCGAGCCGCAACGCGGCGGAGCGGCGGTCGGTGGAGGACTCCTTCGCCAAGTCGATCCTGTGGGGATTTCCGGTGGCGGCCGCCAGCGACAGCCGGGTTCTGGTGGACGCCTCCGATTTTTTCCTGCGCGACGGGCACGGGGCGGGCGCGGCGCTGCGTCCGGGAACGTATCGCGTCGATCGCAGCCGCAGCGCGTTCTACATGGAGCGCACCAAGGCGTTTCCGAAGAACACGGAGGTGGAAGTGACGCTGACCTTCGCCAATGAAGCCGCGGGCGGGCGCGGGGGCGGCGGGGGTGGTCCGGCGCAGGGGCCTCCGCCGATTGGCTCCGGCGACGCGGCGGCGGGCGGCCGGGGCGGCGGGCGCGGCGGCGGATTATTCTCGGGCACCATCGCCAGCGTGACGCCGACGGCGGAAGCGGTGACGCTGCGCGAGCACTATTCGCTGGTCCAGTTGCCGGACAGCAACTTCAAGCCTCGCGAGGACGATCCGCGGGCGGGCTACGGCGGCATTGTGTATGTGGATTACAGCGTGCCGATCGGCGAGCCGATGCAGAAGCACTACATCCGCCGCCACCGGCTGGAGAAGAAGGATCCGTCGGCGGAGATCAGCGAGCCGGTGCAGCCGATCCGCTATTGGGTGGATCCGGGCGCGCCGGACGACGTGAAAAAAGCGCTGGTGGAAGGAGCGAGCTGGTGGGATCAGGCCTTTGAAGCGGCCGGGTTCCGGCACGCGTTCCAGGTGGACGTTCTGCCGGCGGATGCCGATCCGATGGACATCCGCTACAACATGATCAACTGGGTGCATCGCTCGACGCGCGGCTGGTCGAGCGGGGCCACGGTGACGGATCCGCGCACGGGGGAAATCCTCAAGGCGACGGTGACGCTCGGCTCGCTGCGCGACCGGCAGGATTATCTGATCTTCGAGGGTCTGCTGAGCCCGTATCTGCGCGGGGATGAGCGTCCGGAGATTCTGTATCAAACCGCGCTGGCGCGCATTCGCCAGCTTTCCGCGCACGAGGTGGGCCACACGCTGGGGCTGGGGCACAACTATTACGACAGCAAGCAGGGCTGGATATCGGTGATGGACTATCCGCATCCGGACGAGGAGTTGAAGCCGGACGGCTCGATCGATCTCTCGCACGCCTATCCGCAGCACATCGGGGAGTGGGACAAGGTGGCGATCAATTACGGGTATCGGGTGCTTCCTCCGGGCGATGAAAAGGCCGCGCTGACGCGAATTCTTGACGAGGCGTGGTCAAAGGATCTGATCTATCTGACCAATCAGGATCTGGAGGCGCATCCCAAGGCCGATCAGTGGTCCAATGGCGTGGATCAGGCCGATGAGCTGAACCGCATCATGAAGGTGCGGCGCGCGGCGCTGAACCGGCTGGGCGAGCATACCATCCGCAACGGCGCCCCGATGGCGACAATCGAGGAGCCCCTGGTGCCGATTTTTATGTATCACCGCTATTCGGTGGAGTCGGCGGCGTCGATGGTGGCGGGGATCGATTATATTTACGCGATGCGCGGCGACGGCCGGGTTCCGACCAGGTGGGAGCCGGCGGCCGAGCAGCGCAAGGCGCTGGAGGCGCTGGCCAACACTTTAAAGCCGAGCGAACTGACGGTTCCCAAGCAGGTGCTGGAGGCGATTCCTCCGCGGCCGCCGGGATACGGGCGGCACCGCGAGTTGTTCCCGCGGACTACGGGGGATGGCTTTGATCCGCTGAGCCCGGCGACGGTGGCCGCGGACGTGACGATCGGCTTCACGCTCGAGCTGGACCGGGCGGCGAGGATGGTGGCGCAGCATGCGGTGGATCCGTCGCTTCCGGGTCTGGAAGAAGTGATTGACCGGCTGACCAAGGCGACCTTCGATGCGCCGGCCGCGAATCCGTATGAAGCGGAAGTGCGGCGGGCGGAAGAGCGGGTGCTGGTGGACCGGGTGGAGTGGCTGGCGACGGGCTCGCGGAACGCGCAGGTCCGCGCGATCGCGACGCTGAAGTTATCGAAGCTGGCCAACCGGCTGAAGGCGGAGACGTCGGCGAACGAATCCGAGCAGGCCGCGCGCATGCTTCTGGCGGCGGACATCAAGAGATTTTTGGATCGTCCGGCGGAAACGGCTCATGTGATTCCGGCGCCGGACGCGCCTCCAGGAGCGCCGATCGGCGATGTGGGGGAGGACTGGCTGGCGCGGCCGGCGATGGGTGGTCCGAGGTGGTCGAACTGGAGCGCGGAGACGGACTTCTGGGTGGAAGTTCCGCCGCTGTAAGCGCAGTTTGTATTTTGTTCAGAGGAGCTCCTCAATCCGGGCCGTTGTCGGATCCCGGCGGAAACGGCTGCGATGACCGGCGGCAGCGCCGGGCCGGATCTTGTTCCGGCGGACAGACCATGACCCGCAGACGTCCCGGTGGTGCCTAGGATGAACCGGGGTTGTCGAATCGACCCTCTCATGGCGAGCGTGCGATTTCCTCGGCTTAAAAATAAAGCGGGTGGGCGGTCGTTGAGGACGGGTTGATGTGGTAAGTGGTTGGGGCGGGGGAGATTTATTGACCGCGCGAACGCCGGGATGATCTTACCGGACGACGACCATGGGGCCGGTGAGGTCGTTGTTCAGGTCCCAGGTGCGCTCGTATTTCAGGGTGGCGGCGTCATAGACTTCGATCTCGAAGCCGGCGGCGTAGATGTAGAGCTTTTTGCCGTCGCCGGACATGCCGAAGCTGAAGCGGGCCCGGCAGGGGAACTCGGCGGTTTGGGTGATGCGGTTGGAGCCGAGATCGAAGGCCCAAAATTCGCAGCGCTTGTTGCCGTGCTGGCCGGTGGAAACCACGGTGTAGGCGTTTTTGCGGTCCGGCGTCACTTCCAGGTTGCTCATGCCCTGGGTGGCCGGGCCGATCGGCGTGTAATCGACGCGGCGGGTGGTCAAGTCGAAGCGGGCGATGCCGAAGACGCGGTTGTGGACGATGGGGTCGGAGGAGTTGAACAGCGCGATATGGCGGCCGGGCTCGGCGATGGAATCGAGAGAGCCGCCGAAGCCGACGTTTTCCATTTCCTGGCCGGGCACTTCGGGCTTGGAAAGATCCAGGCGATCGACCACTTTAAAATCGCCGGTATCGAGGATCACGACGCGATCGCGGAACTGATAGAGATATTTTCCGTCGGGGGAGATCTCGAATCCGGCGCCGCGGCCGAAGCCGCGCAGGCCGGCCTCGTCCTCGCGCGGGACCTCGACGGTTTTTGAAATTTTTCCGGCATCGACGTCGATCACGGTGTACTTGGGCCGCTGGATCTCGTAGCGGTCCATCTGCTTATCGATCTCGGTGGTGATGGTGTAGAGCAGTTTATTTTGCGGATCGAGCACGCCGCCTTCATCAAAGCGAAAACGCCTGGCGGGGGTGTCGAGCGTAAAGCGCTTGACGACTTTTCGCGAGGCGACGTCGATGAGTTCGATCCCGGTGTGATCGAGCGTATAGACGTAGATCAGCTTGCCGTCCTGCGACAGCCGCATATTGCGCGGCAGCCCGGTTTCGAGGGGGATGCGATCGACGATCTTGCCCTGAGCTTCATCGAAGACCAGGACCGAGTTCGGATAGGCGCCAAGAAAGAGGGTTGCGGCGTGGGCGGCGGCCGCGAGGAGGAAGAAGGAGATCGCTTTCATAAGGGGCGCGCGCAGGCGAACGGGCGGATTGAGGGTTTAGGGGAACACCAGGTCGAGATTGCGCCAGTCCTTGGTGGCCGCGGCGCATTTGGCGGCCCAGTCCGGATAATTGTTGAGGTGATCGGGGACCTGCGCCGGCCAGAAGCAGGTGACGTAGCAGTCGTAGATGTCGCGCTCGACCGGCTGGCACAAGCCGGAGGTGCCGCCGGCCGAATCCACTTCCCAGCCGGGGGAGAAGGAAAGCGAGCATCCCATGGGCACGTGGGGGCGCTGCTGGCCGCCGCCCTGGGGATTTTGCAGCGCGAACGCCTCGTCCCGCGAGGCGTCGATCTGATTTTCGATGCGCCGCGCCTTGCGATTCACCGCTCGCATGTGTTTCACGACAATGCCTTCCTTTCCGCGAAGCGATCCAGGAACTCCGGATTTTGCGCGCTCAAAGAGCAGTATATCTTAAGACAGGTCTCGGTCCAGTCACGGATCCAGCCGCAGTAGTGCAGGTTGGGATGGCCGGTATCGCCGTAGCGGACGAAAGCCTCATGATGGCAGCCGCCGGCGCACAACGGGCGGGCCCAGCAGGAGCGGCAATCGTACTTGGCGCTGATGTGGCCGCGCGATAAGAAATCGCGCTGTTTCGCCCGGTCGATGCCGCGCGAAATATGCCCGAGGGCGTGCGTATCGGAATCGACGAAGCGATGGCAGGGCGCGATATCGCCGGAGGGTCCGACGCCGACCAGCCCGAGGGCCGCGCCGCAGGGGTGGGATTTGTTGACGCCCTGGACGAGCTCGGCGATGGTGTCGCTGACGTTGGAAAATCCGTGCATCTGGCCGCGAAGGGCGTATTGGTGCCACTCCTCGGCGAGGGTGTGGAATTGATCGAGCACGCCGTCCATGCCGCGGTCGCCGATGGCGTAGAGGCGGTCCGGCGAGGTGGTGACCGGCGCGAAACCGACCTCATGAAAACCTAAATCCTGCTTGAGATGGCGGAAAATCCTGATCACATCGGTGACGCCGCGGGTGAGCGTGACGCGCGCGGTGATGGGGCGGGTGCGGTGGCGGGCGATCAGCTCGCGGACGCGCGGGGCGATGATGTCGTAGCTGCCGCGGCCGTTGGCGAAGACGCGCAGCTTATCGTGGAGCTCCGGCGGGCCATCCATGCTCACGGTGACGCCGATGCGGTTTTCCGACAAAAACCCGATGATGGCGGGGGTGAGCAGGGTGGCGTTGGTGGTGAGGCTGAAGTCGATGGTCCGGCCCTGGCGCGCGGCGCGGTCATTGGCGTAGGCGACCACCTGTTTGAGCAGCGGGAAGTTCATCAGCGTTTCGCCGCCGAAAAAGGTGATGTGGACGGCGCGGCGTCCGGCGGATTGTTCGAGCAGAAAATCGACGGAGGATTTGGCGGTTTCCAGATCCATGAACTTCGGCTTGCCTTGGGGCGTGGCGACCTTGTCCTCGCCGAATTCGTAGCAATACTGGCAGCTCAAGTTGCACTGATTGGTGAGATTCATCACCAGGGTTTGCAGGGGGAAGTCCTCGGGCGGCGCGGCCGGGTCATCGGCGGGCTCATCGCCGGTGACGATGGCGCGGGCGGCGCGCAGTTCTTCGATCAGGTCTTCGGCTTCGGCGATGCCGCGAGCCTCCAGCCGCCGGAGGAGCTCGGCGCGGGTGGCTCCGCCGCCGACCGAATCGAGCAGCGCGGCGGCGGCGTCATCCAGTTCGAAGATAGCGCCGGCGGGGACCAGGTACAAGAACCGGCGGCCGGCGGCATTGAGCGAATGAAATTCGCCGAGGCGATAGACGGGTTCGGCGGCGGTCATTGGCTGACCTCGGGCTGATCCCAGCGGATGTAGGTGGGCACGGTGACGACCAGGTAGGACCGGCCGGTGAGCGGTTTTCCTTCCTTATCCTTTTCGTTCCTGGCGGTGGCCACCACCCAGACGTCGCCGTAATTATTGCGGCTGAATTTTCGTTTGGGATTGGGGCCGTCGGAGGCGGGCGTAAACAAACCCGTCTGGCTGAGCTGGCCGACGAATTCCTTATCGTCATCGCCGTAGGTAGACAAAAACTCCTCGACCGACCAGGTGACATCGACGGGGCCGGTTTCGATATCGGCGGGGACGCCCTTTTCATAGCCGACGGCTTCGAACTGCTGATAGCCCTTGGGATGCACATCACTGCCGAGGCGGGCGATGGAGGTCTCGGGCAGAACCTTTATATAATCGACGCGATCGTAAACGGCGAGGGCGTTTTCAAGGACGCTGCGGCGGAAGACGACGTCGCGCTTTCCGGGAACGGCGTTGGGGGCGGCGTCCAGTTCCGCGACGATTTCGCCGGGATTATGCGAGACGATGCGGCGGACAGTGACGCCCGCGCCGAAATCGAGATCGGAGGCGGCGAGCTGGGCGGGCAGATTATCGGCGAAGATGCGGACGCGGGCCTGCGATCCGGCTTTGATCGAAGCGCGGTCCAGGCCGAGGAGGGTGGGCTCGGCGGAGGCGCGCTCCATCTTCACGTCGGCGCCGAACTCCTGATATTCGCCCCAGAACCAGCGTCCTTCGGCGTGGGACTGGTCCGGAGAGAACCACATGGTTTCGCGAACCTCATGGGCGGGATCGTCGGGCGCGGCGGGTTTGGCGTTGGCGACGCTGCTGCGCCCGCGCCAGGAGTATCCGGCGTAGACGAGGCCGCGGCCGGAGCGGGTGAGGGTGGATCCGTCCTTGGCCGAGGTGAGTTTCACGCGGGTGGCGAACTCGTCCTCGGCGGCGCCGGGCTCGATGACCATCTCGCCGAAGAATTCGCCGCGTCCGGGGATGCGGGCGGAGACCAGCCATCGTCCGGCGAGTTTGGGAGCGCGCATGCGCGCCCGCCAGGCCTCCCACTCGGGCGTATGCAGCGGAGCTTTTTCGGCGAGGAAATTCAGGGCTTCGTCGATGGGCTCCTGCTGCGGCTGCTGCGGCTGGGTCTGGGGGCCGGCGGGGCCGCGGCCGCCCCGGCCGCCGCGGTGGAAATGCGCATCGGCCTGCGGATACAAGGCGACGTGCAGATTCGCCAGCAGCTTCCAATCGTCCCTGGAGCGGCGCCAGCTCAAGGCGCGCCCGAAGGCGTGGCAGGTGGTGCAGGCGCCGCGCACGGTGTCATTGGGGATATTGGTCTCATCCTGAATGCGATGCTCGGCCATGTACATCACCGGCTTTGCTTCCTCGGGCGCGAGGCCGTGGTAGGTGGCGAGGTATTTGACGATAGATCGCGCCTCGTTGGGGGTGATGGAGAGCCCGTTCAGGCGCACCATGCGCTTGATGGCTTCTTCCCAGCCTTCGGGAGTGGTTCGCTCCCAGGAGATGCGCGACAGGTTTCCCTTGTCGTCCTTGTGGTGGCAGGTCCCGCATTTTGAGATGACCAGCGGATCGGTGACGGGGATGCCTTCTTCGGGCCTGGCGGCGGGAGATCCCGCGCCGCCTCTTTGCGCCAGCGAAGGCAGGAGGCAGAACAGGAAAGCGGCGAATCTTCGAAGACCCACTCCCTGATGATAATGGAGAATCGTGGCGGACGTGTTGGTTGAGGGCGGCGGGATGGCGGCGGCCGCGGCGGCGCGTCTGGCGAGCCGGGCCGGATGGGCGGTGGCGTGGCGCGGCGCCGGGCGCCGGCGGGTTCCAGCGATCCTGTTGAGCGACGCGGCGCGGCGCTTTCTTGCGGGCGTTTTTGAGGAAGATTTGTTTCGCGGCGCTCATCGGGTGCGCAAGCGGGTGGTGGCGTGGGGCGGCGGCCCGGCGGTGACGCTGGAACATTCGGCGGTGGTGGTCTCCGAGCAGCAGCTTCTCGACCGGCTGCGCCCGCAGAGCGGCGATGTCAGGGACGGGGCGGCTTGGGTGATTCGAACCGTCCCCGGCGGCGGCGACGAGCACAGATTCGGCAGCCGCATCGCCAATGTTTGGCGGGTGGAGGTGGAAGACGATTCGGCGTGCGCGATCGAATCGCTGGAGGCGGGCTGGCTGTTTCTGGTTCCCGAGGGCGGCGGATCGGGATGGCTGCTGGCGGTGGGGGACGCGGGTCTGGAGCAAAGCGGTGTGATCCGGCGGATGATCCGCGGCCGGGGCGCGGCGGCGGGCGAGTTTCCGGCGTATCCGAAGATCGCGATGCCGCTGGGCGGCGCGGGCTGGCTGGGCTGCGGATCGGCGGCGATGGCATTCGATCCGATCTGCGGAGACGGCGCGGCCAACGCGGTGCGCCAGGCGATCTTGGCGGCGGCGGTGGCTTCAGCGGCGCTCAAAGGCGAGGACGCCGCGGCGCTGATCGACCATTACCAGAAGCGGTTGAAGCTCGGATTCAAACGGCACCTGCTGCTGTGCCGCGAATATTACCGGTCGGGCGGCGAGGGCGCGTGGTGGCGCCAGGAAGTGGCCGCGCTCGAGCGGGGGATTGCGTGGTGCGGCGGCGAGGCGAGCTTCGCTTACCGGCTGGAGGGATATGAGCTGCGGCGGATCTAAGGAGGGCCGCGTTTCGGGTACGATAAAACTCCAGGATGATCACCAGCCAGGTGTGCGATGCGGTTCGCGGCGGCGCGGCGGCGCGGGTCCGCGCTCAACTGGATGTGTTCATCAGCGGGCACGGCTGGCGCGAGGTGGGCGACGGCGTCACCAACGATGAAGGATCGATTCTGAATTTCGGCGAGCCGGCGGCGGCGGGCATTTACCGGCTGATGTTCGACGTGGCGTCCTATTGGCCGGATGCTTTTTTTCCTTCGATAGCGGTCACCTTTGAGGTTCGCGATCCGGCCAGAGGCTGTCATCTGCGGCTGCTGCTGAGCAGGTTTGGCTATACGGTGTATCGGGTCTGAGGAGGTTCGAACAGCCGGCCGCGCAGCGCCATGGTGACGATTCCGCCCGGTTTGCGTCCAAGATATGATAAGAACGATCGTCTGGAGGACGAAATGAAGACAACCATTGTGCTGGCCGTGGCCGGCGCGCTGACGCTTTCCGCGCAAAATCCGCTCAGCGGCGACGCGAAATTTTTCTATGGCATGGTGAAGGCCGAAGTGCTCCGCTCGGCCGAGAAGATGCCGGAGGAGAACTATTCGTTCAAGCCGACGCCGGAGGTGCGCAGTTTCGGCCAGTTGGTGGGGCACGTCGCCGATGCGCAATACGAATTCTGCGGTCCGGCGAAAGGGGAAAAGAAAGAATCGAGCGTCGAAAAGACCGCGAAGACGAAAGCCGATCTGGTCGCCGCGCTGAAAGAGGCGTTCCGCTATTGCGATGGAGCTTACAACTCCATGACCGACGCCAATGCGGCCGATAAAGTCAAGTTTTTCGGCCGGGACATGACCAAAATGGGCGTGCTGACGTTCAACACCGTTCATACCGAGGAGCATTACGGCAACATGGTGACCTATCTGCGGATGAAGGGCCTGGTGCCGCCGTCGAGCGAAAATAGCCGTTAATTTCCATCTCAGGAGATACTGCTTTGAAGAAAATATCCATGCTGATATTCGCCGCCCTGTCGATGCAGGCTTACGGGCAGATGACGGAGGCGGCCATGCTCAAGAATGCATATAACGGGATCAAGAACAACATCACCAAGATGGCGGAAGCGATGCCGGAGGATCAGTACAGCTTTAAGGCGACGCCCGACATCCGCACCTTCGGCCAGTTGATGGGCCACATCGCCGACGCGCAAGGCCGCACCTGCGCGGCGGTGGCCGGCAGCGCGATGCCGCCCAGCGCGTCGGCGAAGACCAGCAAGGCCGATCTGGTGGCGGCGCTCAAGAATTCCTTCGATATTTGCGACGGCGTTTTTAATTCCCTGAGCGATGAGGATTCAGGCAAGATGATCACGGCCGGGCGCGGCGGTCCGCGATCGAAGATGGGGACGCTGTGGGGATTGGTGGCGCACAGCAATGAAGAGTACGGGTACTCGGCGGTTTATCTTCGGCTGAAAGGCATCACGCCGCCGTCGAGCGCGGGGCGGTAGGGGATTCGGCGGCGGCCCGGGGCGAGGCGGAATCGCGGGGGAATGGCGCGGCCGGACGAGCAGGTATGATAGGAACGTGATGATCAAACGGACCGCGCTGCTGTTCGCCTTCGCCGTGGCCGGCTTCGCGCAGATCGACTGGAAAACTTCGGCCACGGTGCCCGGCGTGGATCTGAGCGGGCTCAATGGGGCGCAGAAGCGGGTTGCGCTCGAAGCGCTGCGTTCGGAGACGTGCAACTGCGGATGCAATTACAAGGTTGCCGAATGCCGGACGGTGGATCCGCAGTGCGCCTTCAGCCGCCGCTTTGGCGATCTGATCGTCAAGATGGCCGCGGCGGGCAAAACGGGCAAGGATATTCACGAGGCGATCGTGAAGATGGCGTCCGAGCCTCCGCCGCTGCTGAGCGATCCGGTGAAAATTTCGATTGACGGCGATCCGATCCGCGGGCCGGTGAACGCGAAGATCACCATCGTCGAGTTTTCGGATTTTCAGTGACCGTACTGCGCCCTGGCGGTCAGCCAGGTAAAGCAAGTGCTGGCGAAATATCCGAAGGACGTGCGATTCGTGTTCAAGCAGTTCCCGCTGGACAATCATTCGCAGGCGGAGCTGGCGGCGGAGGCGTCGCTGGCCGCGCAGGCGCAGGGAAAATTCTGGGAGCTGCACGACAAGATGTACGAGAACTTCCGGTCGATTTCGCGGGCGCGCATCGAGGTTTGGGCGCGCGAGCTAGGGCTGGACATGCAGCGCTTCGACAAGGATCTCGACACCCACGTGTACGCCAAGCGGGTGGCGGCGGAGGAGCGGCAGGGCGAAGCGGCGGATGTGGAAGGCACGCCGACGTTTTTCATCGACGGGGCGCGGTTGAACGCGGGCTTCGACGTCGCCACGGTCTCCCCGATTCTCGATAAGAAGCTAAAGCGAAGCGCCAGGTAGGCGCGGCCGCCTTTATTTGCCGCTTTCCGGTTCCGGATCGCCGAGCAGGCCGACGGCTTTCATCAGTTCGAGTGCGTTGCTGCGGGTGACCACTCCGTCGCGCAGTTTGTAGTCGAAGCGGACCTCGCCGTCTTCCAGGTGATCCTCGAAGTGGACGTTGCGGGCGCGGGGGCCGAGGCTATCGGCGATGGAGGCCAGAGCCAGGTCGTGGGTGGTCACCAGGCCGATGGCGCCGCGCCGGACCAAGCCGCGCAGCAGGGCTTCGGCGCCGATGCGGCGGTCGTGGGAGTTGGTTCCGCTGAGCAGTTCGTCGAGCAGGAACAGGGTGGGCTGGCCGGCGCGGGCCAGCTCGACGATGTCGCGGAGGCGGGAAATTTCGGCGTAAAAGCGGGAGCGGTTGTCGATCACCGAATCGTTGGCGCGCATGGAGGCGCCGATGTGGAGGCGGGAGATGCGCAGGCGCGCGGCGGCGACCGGAGCTCCGGCCCAGGCCAGCACGGCGTTCAATCCGATGGCGCGCAGCAGCGTGCTTTTTCCGCTCATATTGGAGCCGGAGACGATCCACAGGCGGGTTTCGCCGCCGATGGCGACGTCGTTGGGCACGGCGCGGTCCGGCGGAATCAATGGATGCGCCAGGGCGCCGGCTTCGAACCGCGGACCATCGCCGATCAATTCCGGGAAGCAGGCGAGCGGGCGTTCATAGGCGAAAGCGGCGAGCGAACACAGCGCTTCGAGCTCGCCGATGGCGGCGGTCCAGCGGCCGATCTCGGGCCCGTGGCGGCGGCGCCAGGCTTCGATGGCCATCGTGTATTGCGGGATCCAGAGAAGGGGCGCGGCGATGGGCCGGAAAAACATGTTGCCGGCGGCCTCCAGTTGCTCCACCAGGCGCTTCAAGGCGCGGATTTCGCGCGAGGCGGGCCGCTTTCCCGATTGAAATTCGCGCTGGAGCTCGATCAGGCGGGGGGCGGTGAAGGTCTCCCGCTCCAGCCGTTCGAGGAGCAGCGCGAGCAGTTGCAGCTCGCGCGAGGGGGCCGATGAGGACGCGAGCACGCGGCGCTGGGGCTCGCGGACGGCGATGTTGAATCCCAGTTCCAAGAGCACGACGACGAGGAACGGCAGCAGGCTGGCCAGGTGAGCGAGAAACAGGCCGAAGGTCACCAGCGCGGCCGACGCCAGCAGCAGGGCGATAACTCGCGCGCCGGTGAAAAAGACGACCGGCGGAGCTTCGCCCCAGGAGGCGAGCGCGGCCTGATCGACGGCGGCGCGGATATCTTCGCCGATCAAGGCGAGCTCCTCGCGGAGATCGAGGCGAGGGCGCAGCTCGGCGACGGCGTTTTGCCGGGCGATGACGGTTTCGCGGCTGGCCGGGGCGAGCAGCCAGGCGGCGAGGGTGCGCTCGCCGGCCGCGGTGCGCGCGGTGGAGAGCAGTTCGAAGAGCGAGCCGCGGCCGAACAGGTCGAGGTCGTCGGCGTAGACGTGGCGGGGATCGCGGAAGCGCTCGCCGGTGTTGCCCCGGCCGATCCATTGATGGGTGAGGCGGGCGAGAGCGCGTTCGAAACAGGCGATGCCGCGGGCGGCGGCAGCGCGGGCGCGGTCGATGCGTTCGTGAACGATCACCAAAATCAGGAACGCGCCGCCGGGGACGAGCAGCCACCAGGCGGAGATCCATCCCGTGCCGAAGGAGCAGGCGGCGAGGGCGACGGCGGCCAGCGCGGTAAGAAGCCGGGCGTTGCCCATCCGGCGGAACCGCGACTCGGCGCGGAGATGGGCCTGGCGCCAGAAATCCAGGCGCCGGGCGTAGGCTTCGGAAGGGGACACGAAGTTCGATTTTAGCTATTCTGAAGGTTGCTTCCGCGGCTTCGCAGCAACCTTGATTTTTTCCCCTCGCCGATTGCGGAGAAGCCGGGGTTGATGATCCGCGATCCTTTTCATTACTCCGAGGCGGTGCTGATCATACCTCCGGCGCTGATCCCGTGCCTGGAGTTTTTCGACGGGCGGCGCAGCGAACTGGATCTTCGCGAGTTTCTGGTGCGGCTGACGGGCGATCTGGAAGTGGGCGAGCTGGAAAGGCACCTGGCCGAATCGCTGAGCGGCGCGGGATTTCTGGAAGACGAGAAGTTCGCGGCGCGGCGGGAAGAGGCGCATCGCCGGTTTGCGGAGGCGCCGGTGCGGGAGGCGATTCACGCCGGCGGCGGATATCCGGCGGATGCGGGGGTCTTGGGCGAAACGCTTCGCGGCTACCTGAGCGGCGGCGCGCCGGCGGCCGACGGGCGGGTGATGGCGATCGCGGCGCCGCACGTCAGTCCCTTCGGCGGGGTGGAGGCGTACCGGGCGGCGTATTCGGCGTTGTCGCGCGAGGACGCCGGCCGGATCTTTGTGGTGCTGGGCACTTCGCACTATGGCGCGCCGGACCGGATCGGGCTGACGCGAAAACCGTTCCGCACGCCGTTCGGCCAGACGCAGCCGGAGACGGCGATAGTGGAGCGGCTGGCGCGCGAGCTGGGCGACAGCGCGGAGATGGAGGATTATTGCCATGCGGTGGAGCATTCGATCGAATTTCAGGTGATCTTTCTCCAGCATCTGTTCGGCCCGTCGATCCGCGTGATCCCGGTTCTGTGCGGCGCCTTCAGCAGCGTGTATCGCGGCGGATTCCCGGAGGACGCCGAGGCGGTGAAGCGCATCTTCGGCGCGCTGGGCGAGCTCGCCGCGCGCGAAGGGGAGCGGCTGCTGTGGGTGCTGGGGGTGGACATGGCGCACATCGGCCGCCGCTACGGCGATGCGGTCCAGGCGCGCGCCGGGCGGGGCGAGATGGAGCGCGTCGAGCAGCGCGACCGCGACCGCATCGCGCGGATCGAGGCCGGCGACGCGCGCGGGTTCTGGGAGCGGGTGCGCGAAAATCAGGACGATTTGAAGTGGTGCGGATCGGCGCCGATCTACACGTTTCTGAAAGCGGCGCCGGGCGCCCGCGGGACGCTGCTGCGCTATCAGCAGTGGAACATCGACGAGCACAGCGTGGTCAGCTTCGCGGGAATGAGTTTTTCCCAGACGAAGTGAGGGGCAGGGCGCGGCGCGAGAGTTCCAATCCGGCGCGGGAAATGCCGTTTTGGGAAAAGATGGGGATAGGTTTGTCCTGAGCGGGTGCGGTTAAGCCTACGGGCGAGGATCTGCGCGGGGACCGGAATGGGATGGCCATCGGGGTGCAAGGACGCCGCCGGATGGCACGCATTCTCACGCGGCAGTTCGGGCTTTTCGAATACGATCCGGCGGGGGCCATCGAATTTCCTGCGGGCTTGCCGGGATTCGAGCAGCGGCGGCGGTTTGTGCTGATCGAGCGGGCAAACGCCGCGCCGGTTTTGTTTTTGCAGAGTCTGGAGGCGCCGGAGCTGTGCTTGCCGGCCGCGCCGGTCCGCTCCATCGATCCGCAGTACGAGCTGGCGCTGACGGAGGACGATCTGCGGCTGCTGGGGCCGGGCGCGGGGGAGGATTTGATCGCGCTGGCGATCCTGTGGGCGCCGAAGGAGGGTCCGCTGACCGCGAATTTGCTGGCGCCGGTGGTGATCGATCCGCGGTCGCGCCGCGCGGTGCAGGCGGTGAGAATGGACCGGCGCTACTCGCACCGGCATCCGATTGCGAAGGAGGCGGCATGCTGGTGATCCGCCGCCGGCCGGGCGAGGCCCTGTTGATCGGCGAAGGAGTGGAGATTGAGATTCTGGGCTGTTCGCCGTCGCAGGTGAAGCTGGGGATACGCGCGCCGAAGCAGGTGGCGGTGCTGCGCAAGGAGATTCATCTTACGGGCGAGCAGAACCGGCTGGCGGCGAGCCAGCTTACGGCCGATGGAATGGGCCGGCTGCTGGATGGACTTCGCGGAAAATAATTTCTCAAATCGCGCGGGTCCGGCTCCGATAAGGTTCTTGAAGAAAATCCGGGAAAGGATTTCCGGTAAGGCCGTGGAGCGGCCGAACGAATTCAAGGAGAGAAGAAACCGTGCTTTCAATCAACACCAACGTGTCGTCTCTACAGGCGCAGAATTATTTGCGGCAGACAGAGGCATTTCAGAACCTGACCATCCAGCAGGTGACGTCGGGCCTGCGCATCGTCAACTCCGGGGTGGACGCCGCGGGACTGGCGATCGCCAACGCGGACCGATCCAATGAAGCGGTGCTGACGCAGGGCGTGCAGAACGCCAGCGACGCGCAGAGCCAGTTGCAGATCGCCGACGGCGGCCTGAACAACATTTCGCAGCTTCTGGACCGGGCCCGGACGCTGGCCACCGAATCGGCGTCGGGATCATTCACCGGGGACCGCAACGTTCTGAACACCGAGTTTCAGAGCGTGATTCAGGAAGTCAACCGCCAGGCGCAGGCCATTGGGCTGAACACCGGCGGATCGCTGGCCAAGAATCTGGGGGTGTTCATCGGCGGGGGCCTGGCTTCGGGCGGGGTGACGGCGACCGAGAACGGCACGGTGAGCGTGAATCTTTCCGGGGCCACGGTGGACGCGCAGAGCCTGGGCCTGGAAGGCGTGCAGGCGGTGAACACCAGCGGCGTGGATCTGAGCGCGGGCCAGCCGACCAGCGTGCAGGCGATCCTCAACGACAGCAACAACGCGCAGCCGAACAACACGACCACGTTTACCTTCTCCGGCCCGGGATTTGGCAGCAATCAGGTTGCGGTGAGCGTGAATCTGGCGGGGGTGAGCGACACCAACACGCTGGTGGCGGCGATCAACAATGCGATCCAGACGGCGGGCAACGGCGCCACGGCGGCGGCCACGGCGTTCCAGAACGCGGGCATCACGGCGAGCGTGGTCACCGACGCCAACGGCGGGCAGCATATTGCCTTCAATTCGAGCAGCACGGCGTTCCAGGTGCAGGCCGGCGACGTGATGGCGAACGCCCTGCTGGGCAACACGGTATCCTCCAGCTCGCCGGACGGGGCCCCGATCACCTCGACGGTGACCGGCGGCGCGAACACGGCCGGCAGCGGCACGCTGGGGACGGCCACCACGCTCCAGTTCAGCGGCGGGGGATTGGCCAGCCCGGTTTCGATCAGCCTGGCGGCGGGTTCGTCGCTGGCGTCGATTCAGAGCGCGGTCAACGGCAACGCCACGCTCAAGGCGGCGGGCATCAGCCTGACCACGGCGACGGCCGGATCGGCGCTGGTGTTCAGCGATTCGACCGGCCAGCAGTTTTCGGTGAAGGCCTCCGGGGACACGGCGAATTTTCTGGGGATGGGCTCCTTCCAGGCGGGCAGCGGCGGGGCGGTGCAGTACAGCACGATCACGGCAGGCGCGGCCTACAATCCGGCGGCGGCCGCGGGCACGGCGAATCTGGAATTTTCGATCAACGGCAGCGCCGGCACCAGCCCGATCAGCATCGATCTGGCGGGCGGCGACGCCACCTCCGGCAAAGTGGTGGGCAACACGGATTTGAGCGGCACGCTGAGCCTGGGGTCCAGCGATCTGACGCTGAACGTGACGATTGACGGCGCCGGTCCGACGGCGGTGACCATTTCGCACACCGACACGACGGCGGCGCAGGTGATCAGCCAGATCAACACCGCGCTGGGCGGCGCCGGGACGGCGTCGCTGGTGACGTCCGGCTCGCAGCAGTTCCTTGAGATCACTTCGGCCTCCACCGGCAGCACGTCGTCGGTGGCGGTGTCCGGCAGCGGAGTGGCGCCGCTGTTCGGCACGGCGACGGTCACTGCCGGCACGGCGCGGTCGCTGGCCAGCGTGGTCAGCGCCATCAACTCGGCGATCGCGGGCAGCTCCACGCTTCAGAGCGCGGGCCTGTCGGCCGCCAGCAGCGGCGGCAAACTGGTGATCTCCTCAAGCAACGGGACGCAGTTCCAGTTGAACGCTTACGGGACCGGCGATGTGGGCTTTGGCACGGCGGGGGCGCAGTACGGGGCGGGCAACGTGGCCTCGAACGCGGCGTTTTCGGCGATGAACGCGGGCGGCGCCTATCAAACCGGGGATCTCGGCTTCACCGGCCTGACCAACGGCAACGACAAGCAGAGCATCACCATCTCCGCGGTCGATTCGACCGGCGCCACGCAATCGCTGACGGTGCAGTTGCAGAACAACGGATCTTCCAGCTCGGGCCAGAACATCGACTCGGCGATCGCGGCGATCAATCAGGCGCTGCAAAAATCCAACATCGGCGTGCTGGAAGGGATCACCGCGGTGAAGGACAACGTGGGGGGCGTGGAGAAGATCAACTTCCTGAGCACCCAGGGCTTCAACGTTGCGATCGGCTCCACGGCCGACGGCACCGGCGTGCAGAGCCAGGGGACCACGCAGACGGCGGCCGTGGTGGGCGACAAGATCACCGCCGATATCAGCACCGTGGCTTCGGCGACCAACGCCGTCAACCAGCTCGCCAAATCGGTCCAGACGCTGGGCGACGCGCAAGCGGCCGTGGGGCGCGGCGAGAACCTGATGAACTACGCCGCCAACCTGGCGAACTCGCAGTTGACCAACACGCAGGCCGCCGAATCGGGCATCCGCGACGTGGATATGGCCACGGCGTCGGCGAACCTGACCAAGGCGCAGATCGAGCTGCAAGCCGGCATCGCTGCGCTGGCGCAAGCCAACGCCGCTCCGCAGCAGGTGCTGTCGCTGCTGCAGCATTAAAGGCGGCTGGTCCGCCCCTTCAGGCCATGCCGGGAGAAAAATCCGGCATGGCCCTTTTTTTTGCCCGTTTTTGCCAAAGCGGCGGGTTCAGCCTTTTCTTTTTTTGTGCGCCATCTCGCCGGCCGAGCTGCGGACCAGAAACAGCACGCCGCTCACGGTGGCGCAGCGGAGAAACGGCGGCATCAGGTCCGTGAACAGCGAGGCGGCGGTGACGGCCAGAGACAGGAGGAAGAAGACGTTGATCACGGCGGCGAAGCGCGCGCTCAAGTTCGGCGCGGCCTCCCGCGGTGGGACCTCGGAGCCGCAGGCCCAGCAGCGGGTTTCGCTGTCCTTGAGGGTGGCGTTGCAGTCCAGACAGCGGTGAAGGGCCACGGTAACACCAGTTTAGCGAGGCGCGCGGCGGAAAGATATCGGGCGTTTCCCCGAGTGCCGCCGGGGTAGACTGTTCAGGTGATCTCCAGTGCGGACGTAGTGATTATCGGGGGCGGCATCGTCGGAGCGAGCATCGCTTATCATCTGACCAGCGCCGGCTGCCGCAGCGTGGTGGTGCTTGAACGCGAGTCTCATCAGGGCAAGGGCTCGACGGGCAAGAGCATGGGCGGCGTGCGGGCTCAATTTTCCACCGAGCCGAGCATTCGCATGTCGCTGTATTCGATCGCCTTCTTCCGCGATTTCCAAGAGCGGATGGGCCATCCCTCGGGCTATCGCGCGCAGGGATACCTGTTCATGGCGGCAAATGCGCGGCAGATGGATTATCTGCGCGCGAACTATGAGCGGCAGGCGGCGGCCGGCCTCACCACGGCGCGGGTGGTGAGCGCCGCGGAGATCGTGGAGATGGTTCCGCAGGTCCGCGCCGACGATCTTCTGGGCGGAACTTTTTGCTCCACTGATGGTTTTGTGGATCCCTACAGCGTGATGACCGGATTCACGCTGCGCGCGGCCGAGCAGGGCGCGGTGGTGCTGCGGGAAACGCCGGCGACGGCGATCGAATGCGACGCCAAGGGCGTGGCCGCGGTGGCCACGCCGCGGGGCAAGGTGGCGACGCGCACCGTGGTGAACGCGGCCGGCGCCTGGTCGGCGCAGGTGGCGAAGATGGCGGGGATCGATCTTCCGGTCCAGCCGCTGCGGCGCATGCTGGTGCCGACCGAACCGTTCGAAAAAATTTCGCATGCCGCGCCGATGACCATCGACATGTCCACCGGGTTTCATTTCCGCCCGGAAGGCCGGGGCCTGCTGATGGCCTGGAACGATCCGGCTGAAAAGCCGGGGTTCAACACCACCTTCGACCGCTCCTTCATCGAAAAAATTCTCACGCGCGGGGTGAGCCGGTTTCCGGTGCTGGCGGAAGCCGAAGTGAATCCGTCGCGCGGCTGGGCGGGGTTGTATGAGATGACGCCGGATCACCATCCGGTGTTGGGCGCGGTGGCCGGGGTGCCGGGCTTTTACGTGGCGGCGGGCTTCAGCGGCCACGGCGTGATGCACTCGCCGGCGACGGGCAAGATCCTGGCGGATCTGATTCTGCGCGGCAGCACCGATCTGATCGACGCGCGGCTGCTGGGCTACTCCCGGTTTGCGGAAGGGAAGCTGATAGAAGAGACCGCGCTGTTGTGAAGCCGCCGCGGCGGCTGCGGCTAATGGCGGAAGTGCCGGACGCCGGTGAAGACCAGAGCCAGCCCCAGCCGGTCGGCGGCGGCGATCACCTCCTCATCCCGCACCGATCCGCCCGGCTCGATCACCGCGGTGACGCCGTGCCGGGCCGCTTCCTCCACTCCGTCGGCGAACGGGAAGAAGGCGTCGGAGGCGAGCACGGTTCCGGCCAGCGGCAGCACCGCCTTCATGGCTCCCACTTTCACCGAATCGACGCGGCTCATCTGGCCGGCGCCGACGCTCACGGTCTGGCCGGGGCGCGCGTAGACGATGGCGTTCGATTTTACGTGTTTGGCGACTTTCCAGGCGAACTCGAGCGCGGCCCACTCCTGTTCGGAAGGCGGGCGCCGCGATTTGACTTGCAGGCTGGAGCGCACCAGCCGGTGCACATCGGGGGTCTGCGCCAGAAATCCGCCGCTGATCGACTTCACCACCAGTTCCGCGGCGGCCGGCTCGACGCGCAGCAGCCGCAAATTTCTCTTCGACTCCAAAACGCGGCGCGCGCCGGCGGAGTAGGCTGGGGCGGCGACCGCCTCGATGAAGGTTTTGGCGATCTCCGCGGCGGTTTCGCCGTCGATTTCGCGGTTGAACGCCAGCACCCCGCCATAGGCCGAAACCGGATCGGCTTCGAAGGCGCGCCGGTAACTTTCAGCCAACGTCTCCGCTTCGGCGCAGCCGCAGGGGTTGGTGTGCTTGATGATGGCCGAGGCCGGCTTGTCGAACTCCTGAATCAACTGCCAGGCCGCATCCAAATCGACCAGATTGTTATAGGAAAGCTCTTTTCCCTGAAGCTGCGCGGCGCCGGCGACGCCCGCGCCGCCGGATGCGTACAAAGCCGCCGACTGATGCGGATTTTCGCCGTAGCGCAGGAGCATCTTGCGGGGAATGCGAAGATCCAAAACCGCCGGCAGCGGCTGCTGGTCCGGTGGAATCTCCGCCAGCCGGCTGGCCACCGCGCGGTCGTACGCCGCCGTGGCGGCGAACGCTTTTTTGGCCAAACGCCAATGCGTCTCCTCCGACAAGCACTGCGATGCGCGCAGCTCGTCCAAAACCGGCGGATAATCCTCGGCCGAGGTGACCACCGCGACATCCTGCCAGTTTTTGGCCGCCGCGCGGATCATGGTCGGGCCGCCGATGTCGATGTTCTCGATCAGCTCCTCCAGCGGCGCGTCCTTTCGCGCGGCGATTTTCTCGAATGCATAGAGATTCACGCAGACCAGATCGATCGGAGGAATGCCGTGCGCTGCGAGCGCGCGCATGTGCTCAGGCCGGGAGCGGATGGCCAAAATTCCGCCGGCGATGCGCGGATGAATGGTCTTGACGCGGCCGTCCAGCATTTCCGGGAATCCGGTCACCTCGGCCACCTCGCGGAGCGGCGCGATGCCGGCCTCCTTCAGTACGCGAAACGTGCCGCCTGTGGAGAGAATCTCCACGCCCAGCGCGGAAAGGCCGCGGGCGAAGTCCACAATTCCGGTTTTGTCGGTGACGCTCAGCAGAGCGCGTTGGATGCGTGCCATGAAACCTGTATTGTACCTTCGAAGGATATGAAACTCGTCACTTTTTGTCCGGCGTCCGGCGAGCCGCAAGCCGGCATCGTTGAGGACGGCCGCGTGACCGGCCTGGGCCGCGGCATGCTTTCCGTCATCGCGTCCGGAATCGCGCCGGAACCCGCCGGGCCATCCTACGATTTATCCGCGGTGAAGCTTCTGGCGCCGGTTCCGCGGCCGCCCAAGCTGATCTGCGTGGGGCTGAATTACCGCGATCACGCCGCGGAAACCAGGATGGAGATCCCGAAAATCCCGACGATCTTCGCCAAATTTTCCAATGTGGTGATCGGCCCGGGGGAAGCGATCGTCATTCCGGCGGGCTCCGACCGCACCGATTACGAAGCCGAGCTGGCCTTTGTGATCGGCCGCGGCGGCCGGCGCATTTCCGCCGGGCGCGCCATGGAGCACGTCTACGGTTACACGATTCTCAACGACGTGAGCGAACGCAGATATCAAATGGCGACGTCCCAATGGATGATCGGCAAGACGTTCGACACGTTTGCTCCGATGGGCCCGTGGCTGGTGACCCGGGACGAAATCGCCGATCCGCACCAGCTTGGCATCTGGCTGACGGTAAACGGCGAACGCCTGCAAAGCTCCAACACGCGCGAGCTGATCTTCAAAATTCCCGAACTGATCGAATATCTTTCGAGCGTGGTTACGCTGGAGCCGGGCGATGTGGTCTCCACCGGCACTCCCGCCGGGGTCGGTTTCGCGCGTAACCCCCCGCGTTTGCTTCAACCTGGCGACGAAGTGGTGATCGGGATCGACGGTCTGGGCCAGCTTCGCAATACCGTGGCCGCGGAGGCGAAAATCCCCTAAAGTTGCGAGGCATCCGGGGTGGCGGCGCCGCATCGAACAAGTAGAGGTTGAAACGGTTATGCGGCTAAAAACGATTTACAAAACGCCGGCCAGCCTGCTTTTCGCGGCGGTGCTTGCGGCGCTTCCCGCCTTTGCCGCTCCGCAGCAATACATCGGCTCGAATCGGGCCAGTGAGCCGCATGGCGAGACGCAGAACATGCGGGGTCCGGCGGCGCCGGGAACGATTAATTATGTGGAGGGCCGCGCGGAACTGGCGGGGCGTGTGCTCGGCAATGATTCCATCGGCACGGAGATGCAGCCTGGCCAGGCGGTGACGACTCAGGATGGCAGAGTGGAGATTCTTTTGACGCCGGGTGTGCTCCTGCGCGTCGATCAGAACAGTACGGTTACGGCGGATTCGCTCGAGCTGGGGACGCTTCATTTCACCGTGCAGCAAGGGCGCGCCATGATCGAAGCCGATCAGGTTTTCAAGCATGATCAGATCGGCGTGGCGGTGGGCGCCGCCGACGCCCGCATCGAAGCCAAAGGCCTGTATGAGTTCAACGCCAACAATGGCGACATTCGCGTGTGGGACGGCCGGGCCAAGGTCGCCCTCAACGGCAAGGAGAGGACGGTGCAGGGCGGTCATGAACTGGCGATGAACGTCAACGGAAAATCGAAGATCGAAGGCTTCAAGAAAGAGAAAAGCGAAGACGCGTTCTATCGCTGGTCCAGCCTGCGGTCGGCTTACCTGGCGGAAGCCAACGTGAAGACGGCCGGCGAATACGCCTATGGCGGGCCGGGCTGGTATGGTCCGGGCTGGTACTGGAGCCCGTGGTTTGCGGCCTACACCTGGATTCCGGGAGATGGGATTTTCTGGGATCCGTTTGGCTGGGGCTTCTTTGCTCCGGGTTTCGTCGGCTATGCTCCGCTGTACGGCTTCGGATACGGCTATGTGGGACGTCCGCTGCGCTTCGGCCCGGGATACCATCCGGGGATCGTGGCGCATAACGGATTCGCGGGACGCGAATTTCACGAAACGCCGGCGTTTGGCGGCGCGCGCGGATGGGCGGCCGGCCGGATCGGCGGCGGCTTCGGCGCGCGTCCTGGAATTATGGGCGGCGGCTTCCGTGGCGGCTTCGCCGGCGGCGGGTTCGGGGGCGGCTTCCATGGCGGCTTCGCCGGCGGGCGCGCCCGGTAAACAAGTGAACAACGCCGGTCAGGACCGGTACAGGTCCTGATAGCGGGCGGCGGAAGCGTCCCAGGAAAAATCCTTGGACATGGCGCGGCGCATTCGGGACTGCCAGGCGGGGCGGTCCTGGAATGCGCCGCTGGCGTTTTGGATGGCTGCCAACAGGGCCGCCGGCGCGTAGCCGTGGAACTTGAATCCGGTTTCCTCGTCGATGGAATCTTCCAGCCCGCCGGTAGCGCGCACGATGGGCAGGGTTCCGTAGCGCAGGCTGTACATCTGGCTCAGGCCGCTCGGCTCATAGCGGCTGGGCATTAAAAACATATCGGCGCCGGCCTCGATGCGGTGGGCCAGCCCGTTGTCATATCCGATCCGCACGCCGAATTTTCCGGGGTGCGCGTAGGCGAAGCGGCGGAACATCTCTTCGATGGCCGGGTCTCCCGATCCCAGCACCGCGAAGGCGAGATTCTCTTGGGCCAGGGGCTCGGCGATGCCGCCCAGCAGGTCGAAACCTTTCTGATAAGCGAAGCGGGAGACGATTCCGATCAGGGGACGGTCCTCGATCTGCGGCAGGCCCAGCTCGGCCAGCAGCTCGCGTTTGCACTCGGCCTTTCCCGAGAGATCGTCGATCCAATAATGGGCTGGAATGTGGGGATCGTGGCGCGGGTCCCACTCCTGGTAGTCGACTCCATTCAAAATACCGGTCAATTTGTAGGCGCGCGAGCGCAGCAGGCCGTCAAAGCCGAAGCCGAACTCCGGAGTCTGGATTTCGCGCGCATAGGTCGGGCTCACCGTGGTGACGGCGTCGGCCCAAACCACGCCGGCCTTCAAAAAACTGATCCGTCCGTAGAACTCGATGCCTTCGGGGTGGTAGAAGGAGGGATCGATTCCCAAATCGTGCATGGCGGCCGGCGGAAAGTTGCCCTGATAGCCGAGGTTGTGAATGGTCAGGATGGACTTCGACCCGGCCAACGCCGGATCGCCGGCCGCCGTGCGCAGATACAGGGGCAGCAGTCCCGCCGGCCAATCGTGGGAATGAAAAACATCCGGGCGAAAAATGTTCCGGGCGATTTCCAGCGCCGCCCGGTTCAGCAGGCCGAAGCGGATGGGATTGTCGGGGTAATCCCAGCCGCCCTCGTTGTAAACTCCGGGGCGGTCGTACAAGGGCGGGCAGTCGAGGAAGAGATAGCGGGCGCCGCGATGGGTCACCAGATCGACGTCCACGGAAAAGCGGTGTGGTCCGAGGGAGACCGGCAGGGCGTGACGGATGCGTTCCAGGCCCCAAACGTGCGCGTTCCGATAGCGCGGCAGCAGCACGGCGACATCCTCGCCGCGCGCGGCCAGCGCCGCCGGGAGCGAGCCGAGCACATCGCCCAGCCCCCCGGTTTTGACGAACGGCGACGCCTCCGGCGTCACCATCAAGATGCGGGCCATGAGTTTTTCATTGTAGAGGATCGGATTTGCGGGTTTGGAGAATCCCGCGGCGCCGTGCCGGGCGTCGCGGCAATCAACATGCAGCGGGCGTGATCCACCGCTGGACTTCCGTCCGGCGTCCAAAAGGCGAAAACCTGTTTCGCCCGCGAAAGCCGCGAAACCTCAAGGAAAGTTTCGCCATCAAACGCAAAGGCAGTTACAGGAAGGAGGCTTCGTGCAAGATACTCTTGTCCACATCAGCGGAACGAACGATGCTATTCGCCAGAAACTCATGGAAGAGAAGGCCAGGCTGCGCCAAGAAGCGGGTCTGGCTCCGCAGCGGCACTTCCGGCGCCCGCTGGAGCGGCCGTTTCTGGCGCACGAACGGGACAAAGTCACCATTCTGTTTGGAGGATTGACCTGGAAACACGAAGCTCTCATCAAGGCCGTCTTCCAGGGCAATGGCTACCGCTGCGAGAATCTGCCGCTGGCCAGCGTCGCCGACTTTCAGGCCGGCAAAGAATACGGGAACAACGGGCAATGCAACCCGACTTACTTTACCGTTGGTAACTTGGTTCGCTACTTGCAGAAACTTGAGTCACAAGGACTCAGCCGGCAGGAGATCGTCGATAACTACGTCTTTTTCACCGCGGGCTCCTGCGGCCCCTGCCGCTTCGGGATGTATGAGGCCGAATACCGCTACGCGCTTCAGAACGCGGGCTTCGGCGATTTCCGCGTGCTGCTGTTCCAGCAGACCGACGGAATCAAGGCGGCCTCGGGCGAGCCGGGCCTGAAGTTCAGCGTGAACTTTGGCCTGGGGATGTTGAATGCGCTGAATCTCGGCGATGTGACCAACGACATGATCTTTCAGATCCGTCCCTATGAAGTGAATCCAGGCGAAGCTGATCGGGTCTTTGAGGAGGCGGTGGGCGAGTTATGCCGCACGCTGCGGGAGAGAAAGCCGTTTGAGTTTATGGAGGACGCACCGGCGTGGCTGACCCGGCAGGTTGGCAAGAATAAGTTTGCCAAAAACACGCTCAGCGTGCTGTGCAAGATTTATGATCACCTCTATGGCCGGGAGTTTGTTGAGGCCCTGGAGGCTTGCCGCGACCGGATCAATAAGATCGACGTCGACCGCACCCGGGTAAAACCGATTGTAAAGATCACGGGCGAGTTCTGGGCCCAGACGACAGAAGGCGACGGCAACTTCCATATGTTCCGGTTTCTGGAGCGGGAGGGCGCGCAGGTGATGGTGGAGCCCATCGCGACCTGGGTTGCCTATATGCTGCACGTGGCGGGATTGGGCCTGGCGCAGCGGAAAGACGTGGATGGACCCTATCCTCATCCCGGCCGGTGGGAGCTGAAAAAGCGGCTCATGAACGAGCTGAGATTCCGCAAAAAGATGATGGCCTTTGATCTCGGCGAGGCGTTGTGGAGTTACTTTTATCATCGTACGGTGGATAAGCTGGGAGGCCTGACTCATCGTCTGGTCCCGCAGCAGGAGTTAGCGCGGCTGGCGCATCCTTTCTATCATCGGTTGGCCCGCGGCGGCGAAGGCTACATGGAAGTGGGCAAGAACGTGTATTACACGGTGAATCACTTGTGTCACATGGTATTGGCGCTGAAGCCGTTCGGATGCATGCCGTCTTCGCAGTCCGATGGGGTGCAGTCGGCGGTGATGAACCGGTTTAAGGAGATGATCTTCCTGCCGATCGAGACTTCGGGTGAAGGCGAAGTGAATGCTCACAGCCGCGTGCAGATGGCGCTGGGCGAAGCCAAGGCAAAAGCCCGCGCCGAGTTCGAGGCGGTTTTGAAATCCACCGGCAAGTCCCTTGAAGACATTCGGGCGTTTGTGGAGGATCATCCCGAGTTAAAGCGTCCGCTCTATCCGGTTCCTCACCGGCCCGGCATCGCCGGAACGGCGGCGCAGTTTGTGCTTCACGTAAGTGAGCGCATGGACAAACGGAATCGCTTCTGGCGGAAGTCGCCGGTGGCCGCTGCCGCTGCTGCGTGAGGCGACATGGAAAGTCAGACCAGCCGTTTCAGCGTCGGGCTCGATGTTGGTTCGACCACGGTCAAGGCGGTGGTGGTCGATCAAAGGACGGACGAGATCGTCTGGCGCGACTACCAGCGCCACGAGACCAAACAACCGGAGAAGGTTCTGGAGTTTCTGCGGCGGATGGAGGCCGAAGCGGGGATTTCTGAGAAGAACGCGCGGGTGTTCATCACCGGCTCCGGCGGCGGCACTCTGGCGGAACTGATTGGAGCGAAGTTCGTGCAGGAGGTGACCGCGGTCTCGCTGGCGGTGGAGAAGTTGCATCCGGAAGTGTACTCGGTGATCGAGCTGGGCGGCCAGGACGCCAAGATCATCGTGTTCAAGCCGGACCCGGAGAGCGGGCGCAAGAAGAAGATCCCGTCGATGAACGACAAGTGCGCCGGAGGCACGGGCGCGGTGATCGATAAGATCAACGCCAAGCTGAAAATTCCGCCGGAGGAGCTGTGCAACCAGGGTTATCACGGCATCAAGCTGCACAAGGTGGCGGGCAAGTGCGGGGTTTTCGCGGAGACGGACATCAACGGGCTGCAAAAGGAAGGTACGCCGCCCGATCAGTTGATGGCTTCACTGTTTGAAGCGATCGTATTGCAGAATCTGACGGTTCTCACCCGCGGGCACACGCTGCGCCCGCACGTGCTGTTATTGGGAGGTCCGAATTCCTTCATCCGGGGAATGCGCGAAGCCTGGCAGGCCAACATTCCGCGCATGTGGAAGGAGCGCAAAGTGGAAATCCCGGCGGGGGCGACCCCGGAGGAGCTCATCAAAGTGCCGGCCAACGCGCAGTACTTCGCGGCCATCGGAGCGGTGGAGTTCGGAAAGGACGAAGACGATTCGGTGGGAGCGTACCGGGGCACCGCCCGGCTGGTGCACTACATCGAAATCGGGCGGCAGGAAGAAAAGGCCAAGTCGGGCGGCCGGGCTCTGGTCGAGTCCGAGGATGAGCTGCGGGCGTTCAAGGAAGCTTACAAGCGGAAAAAGTTTATTCCGGCGGAGTTTCATGCGGGTCAGGTGGTGAAAGGCTTCGTGGGTGTGGATGGCGGATCCACGTCGACCAAGGCCGTATTGGTTTCCACCAGCGGCGAAGTGTTGGTGAAGGCCTACCAGCTCTCCAACGGGAATCCGATCGAAGACACCAAGCAGATGTTCGAGGCGCTCCGCGGGCAGGTGGAAGCGCGGGGCGCGCGGATGGAGGTGCTGGGCGTCGGAACGACGGGATACGCCAAGGATGTTCTGAAAGACACGCTGAAGGCGGACGTGGCGCTGGTGGAGACCGTGGCTCACACCGAATCGGCGATGCATTTTTACCGGGATCCGCACGTGATCGTCGACGTCGGCGGGCAGGACATCAAATTGATCGTGCTCAAGGACGGGCGGGTGAAGGATTTTAAATTGAACACGCAGTGCTCGGCCGGCAACGGATATTTTTTGCAGTCCACGGCGGAAGGATTCGGGTTGCCGGTGGAGCGGTACGCCGACATCGCGTTTTCGGCGCAGACGATGCCGGTTTTCGGCTACGGCTGCGCGGTGTTCATGCAGTCCGATATCGTGAATTTTCAAAGGCAGGGCTGGCGGGCCGAGGAGATTCTGGCGGGTCTGGCGGCGGTGCTGCCCAAGAACGTGTTTCTCTATGTCGCCAGCATTCCGAATCTGGCGGCGCTGGGATCGCGCTTCGTTCTGCAAGGCGGGACGCAGAACAATCTGGCGGTGGTGAAGGCGGAAGTGGATTTCATCCGCTCCAGTTTCCGCGCCGCGGGCAAGGAGCCGGAGATCATCGTTCATGAACACTGCGGCGAATCGGGCGCCATTGGAGCGGCCCTGGAAGCGCTGCGCCTGTGGCGGAAAGGCCGCCAGACGACGTTCATCGGGCTGGAGGCGGTGCGCAACATCACCTACCGCACCACGCGCAACGAAGACACCCGCTGCAATTTCTGCAAGAACAACTGCCTGCGGACGTTCATCGATATTCACACCGGATCGGGCGATTTTGTCGCGCTCAACCGGGTGTCGAAAGTGCCGCTGCGCGCCGGCGAGCAGCGGCTGATCATCGCCACCTGCGAAAAAGGAACGGTGGAGGACGTCAACCAGATGCGCGGCATCAAGGCCGGGCTGGATTCGATCAAAGAGGCCAACCCGAATTTCGTGGAGATCGCGGCGCACGAGGCGTTCCGCATGCGCAAGGCCGAAATCGTGGCCGATCCGGTTCCCGCGCGGGCCTGGACCCGGGCGTCGCGCGAGCGCGCCGCGCGCATGAAGCAGCGCCCGCATCTGCGGATCGGCATCCCGCGCGTTCTGAACAGTTACGTGTACGCGCCGTGGTTCAACGCCTATCTGCAAAGCCTGGGGGTGGCGGCGGAAAATATCGTCTACTCCGATTACACCAGCGGCGAACTCTACCGCGCCGGATCGAGCCGCGGCGCCATCGATCCGTGTTTTCCGGCCAAGATCGGCATCGCGCACGTTCACAATCTCATCTTCCTGAAGGGTCTGCGCAAGCAGTTCGACGTCATCTTTTTCCCGATGGTCGATGTGCTGCACACCCCGCTGGTGAATCTGCAGGGCTCCAACGCGTGTCCGACGGTGACGGCCTGTCCGAACACCGTCAAGGCGGCGTTCACCAAGGAGTCCGATGTGTTCGCCGAGCACGGCATCCGCTACCTCGATCCGCTGTTGAACTTCGCCGACCGCAAGCTGTTGGCCGATCAGATGTACAAGGCCTGGGCTCCGGTGCTGGGCCTTTCGGTGGAGGAAAATCAGCGCGCCGTTGAAGCCGGATACAAGGCTCTTGAAGAATACGAGGCCGGCATCCGCAGGCAGGCCCGGGAAGTGCTCGACCAGTTGGAGCGGGAGGATCGGATCGGCATCGTGATGCTGGGCCGGCCGTATCATCACGATCCGGGCTTGAATCACGAAATTCTGGAGGAGTTCCAGAAGCTCGGCTATCCGATCTTTTCGCAGAGCACGCTGCCGATGGACGAGGATCTGCTGGAGCGGCTGTTCGGCGAGGAGGTCCGGGCCGGCGTGATCCGGCATCCGCTGGATATTTCCGACGTCTGGAAAAACTCCTATTCCGCCAGCACCAATCACAAAGTCTGGGCCGCCAAGTTCACCGCGCGGCATCCCAACCTGGTGGCTCTGGAGATCTCCAATTTTAAGTGCGGGCACGACGCGCCGATCTACGGGGTGATCGAAGGCATTATCGAGCGCTCCGGCACGCCCTATTTCTGCTTCAAGGATCTGGACGAAAACAAGCCCACCGGATCGATCCGCATTCGCGTGGAAACCATCGATTACTTTCTGCGGCGCTATCGCGAGGTGATCGTCGAGCGGCGGCAGAAGGAGGCGCAGATCGAGCGGCGGATCGCCGAACTTGAAGCGGAACTGCTTCGGAACGAAGCGGAACTGATTGCCCGCTGAAGGGCCGCCAAGCCCACTTCGGCCGCGCGCGGGTGCATTCTTAAGAAGAAAGGAATTGCGCGCCTATGTTCGCCGGACGCATCACACTTTTCCGGCTGCTGGGATTTGAAGTCCGCGTGGATGCCAGTTGGATGGTGCTCGCGGTGCTGATCGTCTGGAGCCTGGCCGTCGGGTACTTTCCCTATCAAGACCCCGGGCTGCCCCCAGCCGATTACTGGTGGATGGGCGTGGCGGCCGCGTTGGGGCTGTTCGGCTCCATTGTCGTGCACGAGTTCGCACATTCGCTGGTGGCCAGGCGCCATGGCTTGCCGATGGAAGGCATCACGCTGTTCATCTTCGGCGGTGTGGCGGAGATGAGCGGCGAGCCGCCCGACGCCCGCACCGAGTTTCTGATGGCCGCCGCCGGACCGGTCACCAGTGTCCTGATCGGCGGCCTTTTTTACGGAATTTACCGCGCCGCGCCGGACTCCTGGCCGCCGGCCGCGGCCGGGGTGGTTCATTATCTGGGATGGCTGAACTGGGTGCTGGCGGCGTTCAATTCGATTCCGGCGTTTCCGCTGGACGGCGGGCGCGTGCTGCGCTCCGCGATCTGGGCCCGAACCAAGGATCTGCCGCGGGCCACGCAAATTTCGGCGCAGATCGGCGAGGGCTTCGGCTGGCTGCTGATCGGGCTGGCGATGGTCTCGCTGTTGTTTGGAAACTTCGTGAGCGCGGTGTGGTGGTTCGTGCTGGGCCTGTTCCTGAGGAACGCGGCGCAGCAGTCCTATCAGCAGGTGGTTCTGCGCGGCGCGCTGGCGGGCGAGCCGGTCCGCCGGTTCATGCGCACCGAGCCGGTCACCGTGCCTCCCCAGCTTTCGCTCGACGATCTGGTCAACGATTACATCTACCGCTATCACTTCAAAATGTTCCCGGTGGTGTCCGAGTCGCGCCTGAAGGGATGCATCAGCGCGGCGGACGTGAAAAATGTTCCGCCGGAGGAGTGGCGCCAGCACAGCGTGCAGGAGATGATGCAGCCGTGCTCGGCCGACAACACCATCTCCCCCGATGCCGATGCCGTCGCCGCGCTGGCCAAGATGAGAAAAACCGGATTGAGCCGGCTAATGGTGGTGGACCATGGGCAGTTGATCGCCATTCTCGCCTTGAAGGACCTGCTGGACTTTCTGGCGCTGAAGCTGGAGATCGGCGGCCCGCGGCGCCCCCGGCAGGCCTGAGATGGCGCCGTTGGGGCGGTAGTCGCTGAACAGATTCACGGTGGTCGAGTTCTTCGACCAGAACAGCACCGAGGCGACCACCTCCGCCTGGAATTTCCGGGGCTCCCAGATGCCTTCGGCGACGGGTTCCTTTTCCAGCATGAACCTGGTTCCCGGGCCGACTCTGGCCAGGAATCCGGCGAACGTCACCGGGTGGACCACTTCCGCTTCCACCTTGGCCCAGTGAAACCCGGCCTTATCCACCCACAGCCTGCCTTTCATTCCGGTGAGCACCTTGGCTTCGTGGCTGGGCGGCTGATAATCCGGCTTCGGCTCGGCGGTCAGGAAATAGACCGGGTGGCCATCCAGCGTATCGCCGCCGATCAGGCGAAAATTGAACGCGGACTCCATCTGAATCATCAGGATGTGATCGTGCTCGCGGTCTTTCTTGTAGCGGTCGATGCGCTGCCGGCGTTCTTCGGGAGTTTCCGCGCGGCGCCGCGCCAGCTCGCGTCCTTCTTTTTGCGCCTCCTGTTTTTGGCGCGCCGCTGAAAGGGGTTGACCGCCGACGGCGACCAAGCGGCGGTAGGGCGAGCCGTCCATCAGGAAAACTCGATAGGTGTGGTCGGTCTGTTCGCCGCCTTTGGTTTCAATGTCGCGCTCCAGGCGGGAAAACGACGGTCCGGCCTGCCAGTCTCGCTCGTTCGCCTCCACGGAGCGGTGAATGATCTCCGCGGCGCCCAACTCCACGGGCGCGGCGCGCGGCGGCAGAGGCGAAAGCAGAGCGAATCCGCAGGCGGCCGCGTAGGTTTTTATTCTCACGTTAAATAGGACGCGCGGTGAAGGGAAACCTTGCACGATTTGCGGCTTCGGGCGCAAACACCGGCTACTGTTTGCGGTCCTCCGCACCGCCGTAGAGCGCGTTGATCTTTTCTTTTTCGCGCTCCCGGTCGATGTAGCGGATGCCCTCCCGCATCCAATCCGGTTCGGGCGCGTCTTTGAGAAAATGATCGAAGAACTCCTGCATCCGCACGGTGTAGTCCTTTTGCGGAGCGCGATGGCGCAGCCCGTGCGGCTCGCCGTTGTAGTTCCACATATAGGCTTCTTTGCCCAGGCGCCGCAGGGAGAGGAAAAATTCGATTCCCTGGTACCAGGGCACGGCGTCGTCGCCGTCGTTTTCCAGAATCAGCACCGGGGTGTGAATGCGATCCACCATAAAAATCGGCGAATTTTCGATGAACCGCATGGGGTACTGCCAGATGGACCCGCCGATCCGGCTCTGGGTTTTTTCATACTGGAACTGGCGCGGCAGGCCGCTGCCCCAGCGGATGCCGTCGTAGGCGGCGATCATGTCGACCACCGGGGCGCCGGCTTCCGCGGCCCGGAAGATATTGGTCCGGGTGAGCATGTAGGCGGTCTGATAGCCGCCCCAGCTATGGCCCTGGATGCCGATGCGGGCGCGGTCCACGTAGCCTTTCGCGGCCACCGCCTCGATGGCCGGCACCACGCATTTGAGCGCGCTCTCGCCCGGATATCCGGTGGTGTAAATAATGTCCGGAGTCAAAACCAGGTAGCCGTTGCTGACGTAATAAGAGAGATTGATCGAAGTTCCCGGCGCGGGCCGGACGAAGTTATTGACGTTTTGGGTCAGCCGTTCATATAAATAAACCATCAGCGGATACTTTTTGGACGGATCGAAATTTTCCGGCTTGTACAGCGCGGCCTGGAGTTCGACTCCGTCGGCATTGCGGTAAGAAATGAGCTCGCCGGTTCCCCACAGGATTTGCGATTGCTGGGGATTGGCGTCGGTGACTTTTTTCATTTCACGGAAGGAGGAATCGCTGATATAGATGTCGGGCTGGTCGCGGAAGGTGGTGGCGGTGACCATAAACACGTCGGCGTCTTTGGCTTTTCCGAGCACGCGGTAATTTTTCGCTCCGAAAATCAGTTTTCGAACCTGGCCGCCGGTGAAGGTGGAAACCGAATAGAGGCCGCTGTCGCGCGTTTTCAGGTTTTCGGCGCGCGCCAGCAGCGGTTTCGAGGGATCGATGCCGCGCTCGTCCTCGCCGTTCTCCGCTTCGGTCCGAACAACGCGGAACTGCAGATTGGAGCCGCGCCCGTCGGTGAGCTTGCGCGCGGAGGCGCCGTCGGCGGCGACGCCCCACATATCGTAGCGGTCATAGAGAATGGCCCACTTGCCGTCCTTGGTCCATCCGGCGGTTCCGTAAGGCGGCGGAGCCTCGGGCATATCGTCGTCCTCGTTCCAGAAGGCCGGACCGAGGCGGGAGGTCAAGTTGATCATCACGCCGTCGGGCAGGGAGATAGACCACCACTGCTTGTCCCGGTAGGCGAGCGCGTGCCGCCCGTCGGGCGCGATTTGGATGCCGTTTCCGCCGCGCCCGCCTCCGCCGCGGAATTCTTTCAAGGCGAGTTTGCGCGATCCGGTCGCAGTGTCGACGATATAAATGTCGCTGTAATTGCCGTCATAATCCACCATGTGGCGATAGGGGCGGTCGTCGGCGCCGATCGCGAAACGGCCGTCATCGCCCGGCGTGAGGACCGCCATGGTTGGATCGGAAAGCTGGCGAAAGGTTTTATCGCTCAGGTTGTAGACGGCGCGGTAGGAGCGGCTGCGCTCCTGCGCGGCGCGCACGCGCTGCATCGGCTGGATGTAGTCGTCCTTCCAGCTCCACAGGTCGGCCAGAACTTTGTCGTCGGTGGATGGTCCGTTGGAGGGGGTCTGGGTTTCCAGCGCCTCGATCTCCTCGACCGGCGCGCAGCTCAGGAACAGGCGCGAGCCGTCGCGCGAAAAACTCATGGGGCCGCGGTCGAGGATCGCGTAGCCGGGGCGGAATCCGGCGGTTGCGGTGGAGACGATCTCCGCCGCCGCGCCGCCGCGCTCCCAGAGGTAGGCTTTGAATTCGGGGGGGTGGGAGGCTTGACCGTCGCGGTCACTGAGGAAAGCCGCGCGATTCTGGGCCTGGTCCCAGGTGATTTTTGTGTAGCGGCCCTTACCGGAAAGGATCGCCGCCGGCGGACCGTCGGATTGCGGGGCGACCGCATAGACTCCGTTGGTCTCCTCTTTCCTGGAGGAGACCGCGTAGAGCAGCGTTTTCGCGTCCTTGGCGATCGAGTACTCCACGACGTCCTCAAACGTGCGTTCGCGCGCCGAAGGAAGATCGCGGAGCACCAGATCCGAGCCGAATTTTCCGCGCCCGCGCGCGGCGCCCGCGCTGGTGCGGCCCCGGCCCTGATCGCGGTTGCCGTCGCTGGCGGCGGAGGCGCCCGGTTTGGGCCCGCGCAGGTAAGCCACCAAGCTGGGGCCGAGCTCCGGCACCTGAAAGCTCGATACGTCGGCGATCCGGGACGCCGTGAGATTCGCCAGGTTGACGATGATCAGGCTATCGCGCGGCATCTCCTCGGGGCGCTTATGGTCCTTGCGCGCCTGATCCACTGCGGCTTTGGAAGGAAACGCGCTTGCGAGCAGGAAGGCGCCGTCGTGGGTGAAGGCGATATGAATGGTGCGCGGGGCCGGCGGCGCCTCGGGGGGCGCTTCCTCTTCCGTGCTGTCGCCGGCCGGGGGCGTGGCGCCGCAGTTTTCGCGCAACTCCCGGCCGGTGGCGAGGTTACGGACGACCAGTTGGCCGTCGCCTTCCTCCGGCATGAGCGCGTAGGCCAGAAACTTCCCGTCGCGGGAAAGAACCGGGGTTTGAATGGATTTCCAGGAGTCGTAGTCGCGATGATTCAACGGGCGTTTTTGCGCGTAAATTGCGGCGGACAAAAGCAGAAGCATCGAGAAAGCGGGCCGGCGGCGGGTATGCATAGGGAAATCTCCTGACTCCGTAGGTCAGATTTTACTTTGCGAAGTGGGGGCTTGACAACATAATCGCCCTGACTAGAATAGGGATAATCTCGTGTCTTTATGGGTTGTGAGCACAAGCGCACCGAATTTTTGATGCGGCGCGATGGGGTCGATTACCTGCGATGCCTGGAGTGCGATCAGGTCTTTGAAGCCGAGGACCTGGAGCAGGTTCCCATTTACGAAGACGAAGAAGAGCCTCGCCGAAAGCGGGCGTCCTGAAGTTCCATCCCGAAGTCCGGGCGCGGCGCGGCGCGGTTCCACAACACCCGACGGCTCCACTTTTGCGCGAAGGCGTATTCCACTGCGAGGTTCAGCAGAGTCACAAGCGGAACGGCCGCCAGCAGCGGGGCCAGCAGGCGGGCGGCGCGGCGCTCCCGCATCAGATCGCAGCCGATGGAGGCGACCGCGCGCGTGAGCTTGCAGTAATCTCCCGATTCCCCCGCCACCCTGCCTCGTCCCAGCTTCAATCCGGCCAGATATTCGGAGGCGTTCCGCGCGCCGCGGACCTCGGTGTAGGTGCGGCCGAGCGAAGCCAGGGTGTGCGCGTCGCTTCCTCCGACGGCGATCTTGCCGGTCTGCGCGGCCAGCGCGGCGGCGCTGCGGTTGGCGATTTCCAGCATCGCCCCGTTCAAGGTTTCGAGGGCGGGAAAGCGCGCGGCGAACTCCTCGAAATCGGCCTGGCGGCGGGGGCCGGTGAGCGAGGAAAAGACATGATTGACGCTGAACAGCAGGCCGCGCTCTTCCAGATAGGCCAGCAGCGACGGCAGATCCCGCGCGCGGCGCTGCAACTGGAGGTGATCGCGTTCGGCGATGCCGTAGACTCCCATGTGCAGGCGCGTGCCGCTGCTGGTGAGGCAACTGACTTCCTCGCTCAGGAAGAAATCGGGGTGGCGGCGCAGGGGCTCGGAGGCGCCGATGGAATCGTGATCGGTAACGGTGACCAGGTCCATGCCCCGGCGCTTCAGGGTGGCGTAAACTTCTTCCGGATCGCTATAGCTTTCGCGGCAGAAGCGGCGGAACAGGGGCAGGGTGCACATGCCGGAGTGGAGGGTGTGGACGTGGAGGTCGCACTTCATGCGCCTTTATAGCAGCCGATTGTTACAGCCGCGATTGCCGCGGTAAAAACATTGGTGACAGTTTTTGTTCGGGCGCATGCGGCGGGGCCGGAACGTGAGATCCTGGGAGGCAGGTGGCAACGATGAAGAGGCCGCTGCGAATCGTCTCGATTGGCGGCGGGAACGGTCTTTCGACGCTGCTGCGCGGGTTGAAGCGCTACGCCAAGGCGCAGCCGGAGGCGCTGGACATCACGGCGGTGGTGACGGTGACCGACGACGGGGGGAGCTCCGGCCGGCTGCGGCGGGAGTTCTCGGTGCTGCCGCCCGGCGACATCCGCAACTGCATGGTGGCGCTGTCGGAAGATGAAACATTATTGACGGAATTGTTTCAATTTCGTTTTTCCAATGGCCGGGGGTTGAAAGGCCACAGCTTCGGGAATCTGTTCCTCACCGCGATGACGCACCTGACCGGGGATTTCGGCCAGGCGGTGAAGCTTTCCTCCGAGGTTCTGGCCGTGCTGGGCCGGATCTATCCCTCGACGGCGGCCAACGTGGCGCTGGAGGCGACGCTGGAAGACGGCAGGAAGGTCTTGGGCGAGACGCGGATCAGCCGCAGCCGCGCCAAGATCGAGAGGATCGGGCTGCGGCCGGCGCATCCGAAGCCTTTGCCGGAGACGCTGGAAGCGATCGCGCGGGCCGACTTGATCACGCTCGGTCCGGGATCGCTGTTCACCAGCATCGTGCCCAACCTGCTGGTGGAAGGAATTCCGCGGGCCATCGCGCAATCGCCGGCGCTGAAGGCTTATTTCGTGAATCTGATGTGGCAGCCGGGCGAGACCACCAATTTCCGCGCCTCCGATCACGTCCTGGCGCTGCGGCGCCACGCCGGGCGTTACGGTGCTGCGCTGATCGACGCGTGCGTGATTAACACGAAGCCGATCACGGGCAAGGTTCTGGCGCGCTATCAAAGACAGGCGGCGCGGCCCGTTGAGAACGACGTCGCGCGGCTGGAACAGATGGGACTGAAAGTGATCGGAGAGGATCTGCTGCGCATGCCGCGATTGGGAGCGGATGGCAAGATCCGGCACGATCCGGCGGTGCTGGGCGCGATCGCCGTGCAGCTCGCCCGGCAGGGCCGTGCGAATCTAAAAAGATGAACGTGAACGTGGCGATTCTGGCCGCCGGATTGGGCACGCGGATGCGGTCGCGGCGGGCCAAGGTGCTGCATCGCGCCGGGGGATTGACGCTGGTGGAGCATGTGATCGAAGCCGCGCGCGGTGTGGCGCCGCCGGACCGCATGGTGGTGGTCACCGGGCATCAGGCCGAGCGGGTGGAGCGGCAACTGGCCCCGCTGGGGGTCCGCTTCGCGCGCCAGCCGCAGCCGCGCGGCACCGGCGACGCGCTGGCCTGCTGCCGCCCGCTGCTGGAAGGCGAAGCGGGCGGTCTGCTGATGGTCCTCTACGGCGATACTCCGCTGCTTTCGGCGGCGACCCTTCTTCGCCTGCGCGACGAGCAGGCGAAATCGGATGCGGCGGCGACCTTGATTACCACCACGCTCGACGATCCATCGGGATATGGCCGCGTCCTGGTGGACAGCGCCGGCAACGCGACCATGATCGTCGAAGACAAAGCCTGCACGCCGGAACAGAAACGGATTCGCGTGATCAACTCCGGGATTTATTGTTTCCGCGCTGATCTGTTGTGGCGTTATTTGGGCGAGATCCGGCCGGATCCGGTTTCCGGGGAAGTTTATCTGACGGATATGGCCGCGATTCTCACCGCGCGCGGGCATCGCGTTCGCGTCATGCATCTGGACGATCCGCGGGAGCTGCTGGGGATCAACACCCGGGTGGAGCTGGCCGAGGCGGACCGGATTTTGCGCGCGCGCAAGGCCCGGGAGCTGATGCTTTCGGGCGTAACCATCGAGGGTCCGGAGACGGTGTGGATCGACGCGCGCGTGCGGGTGGGCATGGACACGGTGATCGAGCCGTCGGTGCGTCTTCTGGGCGACACGGAGATCGGCGAGGACTGCCGGATCGGCGCGGGAGCGATTATCGAGTCATCGCGGCTGGGCGCGGGCGTGTGGGTGAAGCCGTACACGCTCATCAGCGAATCCACGGTGGAGCCCCGGGCCGAGATCGGGCCGTTCGCGCGGCTGCGGATGGACGCCCAGATCGGCCAGGAGGCGCGTGTGGGCAACTTCGTCGAAGTGAAGAAGAGCCGGCTGGGCGCGGGCGCCAAGAGCCAGCATCTGGCGTATCTGGGCGATGCACGGATCGGCGAGCGGGTCAACGTCGGGGCGGGGACGATCACCTGCAACTATGACGGGGAGCGCAAGCACCAGACCGAGATCGGCGATGGCGCCTTCATCGGGAGCAATGCGACACTGGTCGCTCCGGTGAGGATCGGCGAGGCCAGCTATGTGGGCGCCGGCAGCGTCATCACTGAGGCAGTGCCGGACGGGGCGCTCGCGCTGGGACGCGGCCGGCAGGTGGTGAAGCAGGGGTGGGTGGCGAAGAAAAGGGGGCGTAGCGGGGATCCGCCGCCGGAGTAGACGCCGGCCTTCATTTTTTCGGCGCCGCGCTGTGGACCACGATCCGCGTGGCGGTGCTGGAGCCGTCTTCGGCGGTGATGTACTGCACCGTCACCCGGACCCTGGCCTGGAGCTTGCCTTCGATCCTGGTCTCCGGGGTGACGCGGAAGGTGCGCTTTTCCTGCCTGCCGGAGATGCGGCGGGAAACCGAAATCCGCTCGGGCGTGCTCTCGGTCACCGTGCCGGAGAAGAAGGCGTCGGGCTTTTTTTCCTGCGGCGTGGACTGCTGCGCCGGAGCCCATCCGCTGAGGAACAGGCAGAGGCCGGCGCAAAGCAGGAATTTCACCACTGTCATATTAGGATACCCGAATTCGCATACCCGAACCGTCTATTTATAAAACCAGCACCGGGTGATAAAGATGCGGTAAACGGGCCTCGCCGATGGCGATCAGCTCGCCTTGCGGCGTGACGGCTTTCACGTAGCGCGAGCCGCGGCGGGCGTGAAAGGGCGAGACGCGGAAGTCGCGGCCGTTGCGGATCTGGCCGGCGGTGATGGAATCGACCGTTTCCACCGGAAATTCGGGCAAAAGCTGGGCGGCGGGGATCAGCGCCTCGTGCAGCCTTCCGGCGGTGGCCAGCGCGGACAGTTCCTCCAGGGTCCGCGCCGCTTCGATTTTGAAATCGCCGGAGGCGGTACGCCGCAGGGTTTTCAGATGCGCGCCGCATCCCAGGATCTGGCCCGCTTCGTGCGCGATGCCGCGCAGATAGGTTCCCGCCGAGCAGTGGACGCGCACCTCGGCCTCGCTGCCTTCGACGCGCAGCAGATCGAGAGAGTAGACCTCCACCGCCACCGGCTTCAGCTGCACGGGTTGATTGTTTCGGGCGAGCTCATAGGCGGGTTTACCGGCGATCTTTTTCGCGGAAACCGGCGGCGGCGTCTGCGCAAACTCGCCGCGAAACCTGCTGAGCGCCGCCTCGACGATGTCGCGATTGAGCGCGACCGGTGTTTCCGGTGAAGTTGGTTCGCCCGCGGCATCGTAGGTGCGGGTCGAAAATCCGAAGCGGATCACGCCTTCGTATACCTTGTCGTTTCGCGTGTAAAATTGCGCCAGGCGCGTGGCGCGGCCGATCACCACAGGCAGAACGCCCGTCGCGCCCGGATCGAGCGTTCCCAGATGCCCCACTTTTCGCGTCCCGGCGATGCGGCGCATCTTATTCACCACGTCATGCGACGTCCAGCCGAGCGGCTTATCGACAACGATGACTCCGTCCACCAGTCCAAATTAGCGGATTCCGGCGGGGGCAGTCAGCCGGACTACGCCGCCGGCTTTATGTTGGAATGAAGTCATGAAGCACTGGATCGCCCTGGCTGTATTGGCGGCCGCCTTCGCCGCGCCGGTTCCCGCCGACGAAGGGATGTGGACCTTTGATCATCCTCCGACCCGCCAGATTCAAGAAAAATACCACTACACGCTGACCCAGGAGTGGCTTGATCACGTGCGCCGGGCATCGGTCCGCTTGAACGACGGAGGCTCGGGATCCTTTGTCAGCCCGCACGGGCTGCTGCTGACCAATCATCACGTCGCGCGCGGGCAGTTGCAAAAAAATTCGACGCCGGAGCACAACTATATCCGCGATGGATTCTACGCGCGCACGCAGGCCGAGGAGATGAAGTCGCCGGATCTGGAGGTCAATGTTCTGATGTCGACCGAGGACGTGACGCAGCGGGTCCAGGCGGCCGTGCAGGCGGCGAAAACTCCGGAGCAGCAGTTCGACGCGCGGCGGAGGATCATCGCCCAGATCGAACGGGAGAGCACAGAGAAGACGGGATTGCGCAGCGACGTGATCACGCTCTATCAGGGCGGCGAATACTGGCTCTACCGGTACAAAAAGTACACCGATGTGCGGATCGTCTTCGCGCCGGAGGAGCAGGCGGCGTACTTCGGCGGCGATCCGGATAATTTTACCTATCCGCGCTACTGCCTGGATATGGCGCTGTTTCGCGTCTACGAAAACGGCAAGCCGATCGACACGCCGGATTATTTGAAGTGGAACCCGGAAGGCGCCCGGGAAAACGAGCTGGTGTTTGTGTCCGGCAATCCCGGCTCGACCTCGCGCCTGGATACGCTGGCGCAGCTTGAATTTCAGCGCGATGAGGTGCTGCCGGATTATTTGACCTTGCTGGGGAGCCGCATCGCCACTTTGCGGGCGTTTTCGGCGGCCAGCCCGGCGCGCGCGCAGGAGGCGGAGACCGACATTTTCGACTATTCCAACAGCGAGAAGGCGATGGAAGGGATGCTGAGCGGATTGCGGAATCCCCGCATCATGCAGACCAAGCGGGAGCAGGAAGAGAAATTCAAGGCGGCGGTGGACGCCAATCCCGATTTGAAAGCGAAGTACGGCAATGCCTGGGATGAGATCGCCGCGGCCGAACGCAAGGCCCGGACGCGCATCAAGGAGCGCTTTTTCCATGGTCTGGATTCGCGGCTGGCGGGCATCGCCATGACCATCGTTCAATACGTGGCCGAAATCAAGAAGCCGGACGGGCAGCGGCTGCCGGGCTATCACGATTCGCAACTGGAGTCGCTGCGCTTCGATCTGTTTTCGCCGGCGCCGGTTTATAAGGACATGGAAATTGCGCGCATCGCCGGCGCCTTGCGGCTCGATTTGAAGGAGATGGGACCGGATGACGCGTTCCTGAAGATCGTGCTCGGCGGGAGATCGCCCGAGCAGGCCGCGGCGGCGCTGGTGAACGGAACATCGCTGGAAAATCCGGAGGCGCGCAAGAAACTGGTCGAGGGCGGGGAGGCGGCGGTGAAGGCGTCCACCGATCCGATGATCGTGCTGGCCCGCCAGCTTGATCCGCTGCGCCGCGAATACATCAAATGGATGCAGGATAACGTGGAGAGCGTCGAGCAGCGCGGCGGCGAGCAGCTCGGGCGCGCGCGTTTCGCGGTGTACGGCCGCAGCACGTATCCGGACGCGACGTTTACGCTGCGCCTGTCCTACGGAACCGTCAAGGGCTATCCCTACAACGGCACGGAAGCGCCGCCCCAGACCACGTTTTTCGGGCTGTACGACCGGTCCGCCGGTTTCAACCACCAGCACCCCTTCGATCTTCCGCCGCGCTTCGCCGAAGGACTGTCCAAGCTGGATCTCGCCACGCCGTTCAATTTCGTCTGTACCGACGATATTATCGGCGGCAACTCCGGCTCGCCGGTGATCAATGGCAAGGGCGAGATCGTGGGATTGATTTTTGACGGCAATATCGAATCGCTGGTGGGCGATTACGTTTACGATATCGAGAGCAACCGCGCGGTGGCGGTGCACACCGCGGCGATGACGGAGTCGCTGAAGAAGCTCTACGACGCCGGTCCGCTATTGAGGGAGCTGGGGCAGTAATCCTCAATCGGGGAGGCACTTCACCGGGGCGGGGAAGACGGCGGGAAGGAGGGGAAGGGATTTCCTCAACCAGAGAATCGTCATGCCTTCCTTGTTTGTATTTCCGGGTCTTTAAATCCATCGCCGTCAGCCTTGCCCGGAAATGGCCAGCCGCGTGCCGGCAGTCTTGCGTGATTGCCGGCCTGTTTCTGGCCCTCCTGTTGGGCGTTCCGTCGGCGGCGTTTCCCGTTTGGGTCACTTCGAGTCTGGATCGAACCGGCCCGATGGATAAACCCGGCGCGGCAACGCAGGCGGAATTAGCGGCGGCGCGGCGGGAATATGCGGCCTTTGAGATCGTGATGCAGGCGCCCGCCGGCGGATTGACCAATGTCCGGCTGGCGGCGTCCGAGCTCAAGGCGGGCGGTCACGCCATCGCGGCTGGCAACTTCCGTCTTTATATTGAACATTACGTCTATGTCGATCGCGCCAGCCCGAACTGGCATGGATCGAACTCCTCGCACGGGCCGGGCTGGTATCCCGATCCGCTGATCCCGTACAAAGATCCGTTTCGCGTGGAGGCGAAAAAGAATCAGCCGGTCTGGGTGGACCTCTACGTTCCGGAGGACGCGGCGGCGGGAGCTTATTCGGGCTCGATCCAAATTTCCTCGGACCAGGGCGCCGTTTCCGTTCCAGTGAAGCTGAGGGTCTGGAACTTCGCGTTGCCTCTTGCGCCCACTCTGAAAAGCCTGTTTCAAGCCTGGAATCCGCTGGATGAAGCTGGGGTAGAGGAACTGCTGCGGCACAAAGTGATGCCGCAAACGGTGGAGCCGCGCCAGGAGCCGATGTTGATTCGCAAATTCGGCCTCAACCTGACGACTACCGGGCTGTGGAGCGGTGCCGAGAACGGGCACTGCACCATGAAGCAGCCTCCCTCGGCCGCGGAGTTCCGCAAGGCGAAAGCGCCGCATGACAAGTCCCTTCTGGTGGTCAATTACACCGCCGATGAGATCGACGCCTGCCGTAATTTATATGACGATATCGTTGTCTGGGGCGCCAACATGCACGCCGCCGGGATCAAGAACCTGATGGTGATGACGCCGGCGCCTGAGCTGTTCGGCGCGGTGGATATCTGGGTGGTGCTTCCCAAAATGTACGACGGCGCGCGGGAGCGAATCGCGGAGGCGCGCGCGCACGGCGCCGAGATCTGGTCGTACAACACCCTGGTGCAGGATGGATATTCGCCGAAATGGACCATCGATTTCGATCCGATCGATGTGCGGCTGCAAGCGGGATTTCTCAGCCAGACGCTGGGCTTGACCGGGCTGCTGTACTGGCGGATTGACCGCTGGAATGACGATCCGTGGAATCAGGTGAACAATGCGGGCGTTTTCAGCGCGAATAATTATCCGGGCGAAGGAGTTTTGGTCTATCCGGGATCGAAGATCGGTGTTCCGGGCGTGGTGGCGTCGATGCGGCTGAAGCAGGTCCGGCAGGGGATTCAGGATTACGAATACGTCGAAATTCTGAAGAAGCGCGGCGCGGGCGATTGGGCGTTGGAGCGCGCGCGAAGGATCGCGCCGGATTGGCGGAACTGGACCCGCGACCCGGCGGCGCTGGAGGCGGCGCGGCGGGAGCTGGCGGAAGAGATCGAATCGCTGAGCCGCTGAATGGCGGCGGCCGGCTCAGGTTGCGCCGGGCTGGTCCAGCCTGTTAGCGTGCAAAAAGAATTTCTCGGGCGATTGTCGAATCCGCGGGGGCTCGGCCGTCTTCACTTGGGAAGCAGAACCAGGAAATCCAGGAACGGGAGAATATATGAGCAAAGTGCGAGTGTTGGCCGGCACCCGAAAAGGGGCGTTCGTGCTGGAGGCCGACGGCAAACGCAAGGATTGGACGATCCAAGGGCCGTTTTTCGCCGGCTGGGAGATTTATCACATGAAAGGATCACCGGCCGATCCAAACCGGATCTACGCCTCGCAATCGACGGGATGGTTCGGGCAACTGCTGCAGCGTTCCGACGATGGCGGAAAAACATGGGAGCCCGTGGGCAACAAGTTCGCCTACGAGGGCGAGACGGGAACCCATCAGTGGTACGACGGCACGCCGCATCCCTGGGAGTTCAAGCGCGTCTGGCATCTGGAGCCGTCGCTGGCGGATCCCGATACGGTCTACGCGGGCGTGGAGGACGCGGCGATTTTCCGCACCACCGACGGGGGCAAGAGTTGGCAGGAGATGCCGGGCTTGCGCCGGCACAGCACTGGAAACAAATGGCAGCCCGGCGCGGGCGGGATGTGCCTGCACACCATCCTTGTCGATCCGAAGAATCCGGCGCGGATCTACGCCGCGATTTCGGCGGCGGGCGCCTTCCGCACCGACGATGGCGGCCAGAGCTGGAAACCGATCACCAAAGGGCTTTATTCGCCGTTTTTGCCCGATCCCACCGCGGAGATCGGCCACTGCATTCATCACATGGCGCTGCATGCTTCGCGCCCGGAAGTGCTGTTCATGCAGAAGCACTGGAACGTTCTGCGCAGCGACAATGCGGGCGAGCAGTGGCGCGACATCAGCGGCAATCTGCCGGGGGATCAGGCGGTCTATCCCGATCAAGAAGGCAAGACGCGCGTCTTCGATCTAAGAGGATTCGGCTTTGTGATCGACGTTCATGCGCACGAGCCGGAAACCGTTTTCGTGGTGCCGATCAAGAGCGACTCGCAACACTTTCCGCCCGGCGGAAAACTTCAGGTCTACCGCAGCAGGACCGGCGGCGGCGAGTGGGAGCCGTTGAGCAAGGGCCTTCCGCAGCGCGATTGCTATGTGAACGTGTTGCGCGACGCGATGGCGGTCGATTCGCTCGATTCCTGCGGCGTGTATTTCGGCACGACGGGCGGACAAATTTACGCCTCGCCGGATGGGGGCGAGACGTGGTCGCCGATTGTGCGGGATCTTCCCGCGGTTCTTTCGGTGGAAGTGCAGACGCTGGCATGATCCGGGTGGTGCTTCCCGCGCATTTGCGGACGCTGGCGCGGGTTTCGGGCGAGGTTGTGGTGGAGGTCGCCGGGCCGGTGACGCAGCGCTCGATTCTGGATGCGCTGGAGCGGCAATATCCGGTGTTATGCGGCGCCATTCGCGATCACGTCACGCTGCGGCGGCGCCCGTTTGTGCGGTTTTTCGCCTGTTCCCAGGATCTTTCGCACGAACCGCCGGAGGCGCCGCTGCCGGCGGCGGTGGCCGAGGGACGCGAGCCGTTCCTGATCGTCGGGGCGATCGCGGGCGGCGCGCGTTGATGGCGCGGGCGGATCACCGCTAACATAATTGTTAGTGACCCAAACGCCCGCCGACCACATGCGCGCGCTGGTCGCCTCGCTTCAGGACCTTGAAGACCGGCTCCGGAGCGGCGGCGGCGCCGGCAAGATTGACAAACAGCACCGGGAAGGCAAGCTTACCGCGCGGGAGCGCGTGCAGAAGCTCATCGATCCGGGAACATCGCTGCTGGAAATTGGTTTATTGATCGCCTACGACCGCTACGAGGGCCAGGCGCCGGCGGCCGGCGTGATTACCGGCGTGGGGCGCATCGAAGGGCGGCCCTCGGTGATCGTCGCCAACGACGCCACGGTGAAGGCCGGAGCGTGGTGGCCGGAGACGATTCACAAGATTCTGCGCGCGCAGGAGATCGCCATGCGCAACCGCCTGCCGATCGTTTACCTGGTCGATTCGGCCGGCGTGAATCTGCCCTATCAGGACGGAATTTTTCCCGGCCAGTATGGGGCGGCGCGGATTTTCTATTACAACTCGCTGATGCGGAGGAAGCTGAAGATCCCGCAGATCGCGGCGGTGATGGGCATGTGCATCGCCGGCGGCGCGTATCTGCCGGCGCTTTCCGACGTGATCATCATGGTGGAAAAGACCAGCTTCATGGGGCTGGGCGGGCCGAATCTGGTGAAGGGCGCGGTGGGGCAGGTGGTGGACGCGGAGTCGCTCGGGGGGGCCAGCCTGCATACGCGGACCAGCGGCGTGGCGCACTATTCGGCCAAAGACGATGCGGCCTGCCTGGAGCTGATCCGGCAGTTGGCGCGGGAGCTGCCGGCGCCGGCCGAGACCCCGCGGGGCAGCCCGCCGGCCAAGCCGGCCGAGGGTCTCTACGATCTGCTGCCCTCCGATCACCGGCTGCCCTACAACGTGGAGGAAGTGATCGCGCGGATCGTGGACGGCTCGGATTATCTCGAATTCCAGCCGGAGCATGCGCCGGAGATGCTGTGCGCACACGCGCGGCTGCACGGGCGCAATCTTGGGGTGATCGCCAACCGCCGCGGATTTTTGAAGACCGCCGGCGGGCCCCGGATTGGCGGGATCGTTTATACCGAATCGGCGCGCAAGGTGGCCTATTTTGTCGAAAACGCCGAGCGGCACGGCGTTCCGCTGCTGTATTTGCAGGATGTTTCCGGGTTCATGGTGGGCGCGGAAGCCGAAAGCGAAGGCATCATCCGGGCGGGCGCGGAGATGGTCGAATCGATGGCCTGCGCGACGGTTCCGAAAATTGTTTTGACGCTCAATCACGCCAGCGGGGCGGGATATTACGCCATGGCGGGCCAGGGCTTCGATCCGAACTTCACCTTCGCCTGGCCGACGGCGCGCATCGGGGTGATGGAAGGCGATGCCGCGGTGCAGGCCGTCCACGGGCCGGAGCTGGCGCGGTACAAGGAGAACGGCCAGCCGGTCCCGGAGGAGCTGGAGCAGCGCATCGAGCAGACGCGCGCCGATTATGAGCGCTGGCTGGACGCCCGCTACGCCGCCGCGCGCGGCCACGTCGATGCGATTCTCGATCCGCTTGAGACGCGGCGCGTGCTGTCGTTCGCGCTGGAGGCGGCCGTGGCCTATGGAAATCGCCGGCATCTGGCGATAGAAACCTTGTGACGCTGCGGATCGAGCAGGATGGCCGGTTGTGCCGCATCGCGCTGGCCGCGCCGGAAAAGCGCAATATGCTGGATGCGCCGGCCTGCCGCGAGCTGCTGCGGGAAATCCGGAACGCGGACGGCGATCCGGCGGTTGGGGCGATTCTGCTCGAAGCCGACGGTCCGGTGTTCTGCGCCGCGGCCGAGCCGGAAGACGACGCGCTGTTTTCCATCGGCGGCGGCGTGGGCAAGCCGATCATCGCGGCCGTGCAGGGTGTCGCCATTTCCGGAGGGCTTGCGCTGGTGGCCAACGCACATGTGGCGATCGCGGCGCAGGGGACCAGCTTCGGCCTGACGGCGATCCGCGAAGGCAAATCGGGGGAGGGCGCCTTCGCCGCGGTGGCGCGTGCCGTGGGGCGGCGCCGCGCCACCGAACTGGCGGTCACCGGCCGCGTGTTTTCGGCGCCGGAGGCGCTGGCCTGGGGATTAATTCATCAGGTTGCGCCGGCCTTCGAGCTGGACGACCGCGCCAGCGAGATCGCCATGGCGGTGGCCAACGCCAATCCCGCGGCGTTGCGGCAGTTGTTGCGCTATCCGCCTTTCAGCCCGAAATGCGGGGAGCGCGAGGTTCCGCCGATGTGAATGGGGATGACGGCTCCGGCGCCGTTCCTTTCAAAGAACGGATCGAGGAATTTGAGCAGCGCGGATTTCCAGCCGGTGGTGGTTTGCGATAACTTGGCCTGCAAGGCGGCGCGGCCGCTCAGGTCCAGGCGTTCGGTCAGAAGACCATAGGTTCCGCTCAAGCTGACGCGGACGCCGGGAACTTCGAAGTCCAGAGCGGTGAAGGTCATCACGCCGCGGTTGAGCTGGAATCGCCCGCGAAAGTTCGACGCGACCTCGCCGCTGTCGCCCATCTCCGGCTGGCCGCGGGCGCGGTGGCTCAGCTCGTTCACTTTTTCCTGCACGTTGAGCCGGGAAAAGCGCGCTTGGGCGACGGTGAAGGCTCCGTCCAGTTGCAGTTTTTGCGTCACATCGACGTCCTCCGGCGGGATGATGATCGTGGTCTGGAAGCTCACGGCGCCGGTCATCACCGCGGCCGGCTTCAGCACCAGGCGCAGGATGTCTTCCAGCCTTCCATCGTCGACGGTTGCGTCCAGCGCCACCAGACGGCCGGGGATCGCCTCCTGGCGCACGATTTTGCCGCGCGCCAGCACGGTGGTCGCGCCGAAGCGGCCGGACACCGGTTGGAGATAGGTATTACCGTCGGTGCCGTCTACGATGGCGTGAAACCGGCAGGCCAGATCGACGGGATGCCCGCCGGCGAGCACCGTAAAATCGGGCGTATCGCTGGAGCCGTCGACTTCGATGTGGTCGAGCGTGCCATGATAGTCGCCGCTTGAGGAAAGCGTGCCGGCGATTCCCTTGAAGACGCTCAAATCGGCGCCGCGGAAGAGGTAGGAGCCGGAAACGGGCGTGGCGGCGGGCTCCTGGAAGTTCCACGGGCCGAACCTGCCGCTGCTGTGAATTTCGCCGGGCGGCCGCGCGTTCTTAAGGACGGTTTCGAAAGACATCGCCTGGTCCGCGCCCGCGCCGTGAATCGTCAGACGGTACAGATCGAATTCGAGGGGCGGTTTGCCGGGCTGTTTCGGCATAATTTCGAGGATGGCGTCATCGGCGGTCAGGCGATCCACGGTGATACGGCGCCCGCGCGGCGCTGGGCCGGGATGGAGGCCGGCGGCGCGGCCGCGGGGCGGAATGGTGACTCGCAATCCTTCCAGCCGGAGCTGCCGGAGGTGGCCCGCAAAGGCGGCTATCCAGCCGGTTTCGGCGGTTACGCGTTGAATCGAGATGTGCCGGGCGGGTGCGGCGATCTGGCCGGCTTCAATTCGAATGGAGGGAAAGACCCGAATGTGAAGGCTTTGGATCTGCACCTGAGGGCTCAGGCGGCGGCGAATGGCGCGTTGCAGAGCCGACGCCGCCCAACGATTCGCCGTCCAGGCGCCGGCGGCGGCGATCGCCGCGATCAGGGCCGCGGCGGCCAAGGTTTTTCGCGAAAAGGCCATTTCATCCTCAAGCTGCACGCCGATGACCGCCGGAGCCGCCTGAATCCAGAGGCGGCGCCGGGCGGGGGGCGCGCAGATTTTGCATTCCGCGCAAGAGGCGGCGTGTCACTTATACATCTCGGGATAGGCGCGGCGCTGCTGCTCGGCGATTTCCATGGCTTGGCCGATCTGGATCAGCGGGCCTTTGCCGATGCCGGGGCAGAGCCGCGCCGCTTTGTTCCATGCCGCTCGGTTTTCGACCAGTTCCGGCCAGAAGGGAAAGGTGCGGCACTGCGTCGGCTTGGCGGGATGAATCGCGCAGCCGGCGGGCTCCAGAAACGGGCACTGCTTGCCGCGCGGCTTGCGCAAGCGCCGCTGATGGGGTGTGCGATAGACGTATTTCTTTTCGAACGCCGCCGCTTCCATGCCCGTGAATTGCGCGGCCCGCTTCACGTCGTCCTCAGTCAAATAGACGTAGCCCGCCTGATCGCAGCAGCGGGTGCATCCGCGCCGGCAGGCGAAGCGGAGGCCGGAGAACTTTTTCATTTTCGAATCCGGCGCGGCGCCATCTCCAAAGTTGTATCAAGAATCCGACCTTGACGGGGCGCGCCGGATTCGATATTTTCGATGCTGATGAAAAGACTCCTAGCGGTTTCGTTTTTGGCGGCGCTCGCTTTCGCGCAAGATCACGCGGCGCTGCGCCAGGCGATGAAGACGGCCGGGTCGAGCTTCGGCAGCTTGCGCAAGAGCGTGGAGGCCAAAGACGCGACGGCGACGGCGAATGCGGCGGAAAAGCTCGCGTCCGTTTTCCCGGTGGTGCGGTCGCATTTTGAAGAACACAAGATGCAGGACGGCATCGATTTCGCCAGCACCGCCGAAAAATCGTCGAAGGCGTTGGCCGAAGCGGCCAAGGCGGGCGACTGGGATAAAGCTTCGGCCGAGCTGAAAACCATCGGCGGAACGTGCCAGGGCTGCCACGCGGCGCACCGCGAAAAATTGCCGGACGGCACGTACAAAATGAAGTAAGAAGACTGAGCCTACAATGAAAAGGTGTTCTCCCGCCTTTCGGCTCTCTTGCTCGCCGCGTGGGCGGCGCAGGCCGCGCCCGCCATTTTTCCTTTAAAAGACATCCGGCCGGGCCAGCATGGCGTCGGGCGGACTGTATTTTCCGGCGCGCGCGTCGAGGAATTTCAGGTGGAAATTCTTGGCGTTCTTGAAAATGTCGGCCCGCGCGAATCGGTGATTCTGGCGCGCCTGAAAGGCGGGCCGCTCGAGGAGACCGGCGTGATGCAGGGAATGAGCGGATCGCCGGTTTATATCGACGGCAAGCTGGCCGGCGCGGTCGCCTTGGGATTTCCACTGGCGAAGGAGCCGATCTGCGGCATTCGTCCCATTGAAGAGATGCTGCGGGTGGATCCGGAGCGCGGCGGGGCGCGGCGCGAAATCGCTGCCGGAAACGCGCGGCTGAAGGAGCTGGCGACGCCGGTATCCTTTGCCGGGTTCACGGCCGAGGCGCTGGAGCACTTCGGCCCGCAGTGGAAGGCGCTGGGTTTGGATCCGCGGCAGGGTGTTTCCGGCGGCGGCGATCCGCCGGAGAAGTTCGGCGATCCGTCCTCGCTGGAACCGGGATCGATGATCAGCGTCCAGCTTCTTTCGGGCGATATGTCGGCGGGCGCCGACGGCACGGTTACGGCGATCGACGGCGATCGGATATACGCGTTTGGCCATCGTTTTCTCGCGGCTGGTCCGACGGAGCTTCCCTTTGCGCGCAGCGAAGTTCTGGCCTTGCTGCCGAATCTCTCCTCGTCCTTCAAGATTTCCGCGGCGCGGGAGTGGATGGGAGCGATCACCGAGGACCGCAACAACGCGGTTTCGGGGATTCTCGGCCGGCGCGCGCCGATGGTGCCGCTGGATCTGCGGGTGGGCTCGAACGTGTATCACATGCGGATGGTGCGGAATCGGGTGATGACGCCGCTGATCGCGCAGATGGCGGTTTTTTCGGCCATCGACGAGACCGAGCGCGCCGTGGGCGCGGCCACCTACGCGGTGCACGGCCGGCTCGATTTCGACGGCTCCAGCGTGACCATTGCGAATGCTTACTCGGGCGACGTGGCGGTGGCGGCAATGGCGGCCATGGGAGTGGGCGCGCCGCTCGCCTATGCGATGAGCAGCGGCTTTGACGCGCTCACGCTGCGGCGCGTCTCGGTCGAGGTGACCGCGGTGGACCGCCGCAACCAGTTCCAAATCAGCGATCTTTCGCTGCCCCGATCGGCGCGTCCGGGAAGCGAGGTGGAAATCGCCGTCGGATTCACCGGCGAAAACGGAGTGGAAAGCTCGAAGATCGTGCATTATCGGATACCGGCCGGGGCCCCGCGCGGCACGATTTATGTTACGGCGTCCGACGCGGCGTTCGCGAACTTGATGGAGTTGCAGGCGGCGGGAACCGCGGCGCATTCGGCGGCGCAGGTGCTCGATTTTTTGAAGAAGCAGAAGAGCAATACCAGCGCGTGGCTCCGCATCTGGCGCGCCGAGGGAGCCTATGGCGTGGATGGGCGCGATCTGGCGGACGCGCCGCCCTCGCTGGCCCTGATTCTGATGAAGGCCCCGTGGAGCGGGACCAACGCGCTGAGCTGGCGCGGCTCGCAGATCGAAGAGATCGAGATTCCGATGGGCGCGGGCGTGGTGACCGGCAACAAGACGGCGCAGATCGAGGTGAAGGAGTGAGGCGAAGCTTTGCCGCGCTGCTGCTGATCGCGCCGGCGTTTGCGGCGACCACGACGACCTGGGAGCTGGCCGGCTATCAGGATTTTTTGCGCGGCACTCTGGGCGGGCTTTCGCTTACGCGCGACGGCCGTCTGGTGGCGGGTCCCAAGATGGAGACGCTGTTTACCTCGGACCAGCCGGAGATCTGGAGCGTCGCGCAGGCGCCCGACGGGTCGCTGTATGCGGGCACGGGCAATCGCGGGCGTCTCTATCGCATCGATCCCGGCGGCAAAAGTTCCCTGGTCTGGACCGCCGATCAGCCCGAAATTTTCGCCGTCGCGGTGGATGGGAAAGGCGTGGTTTACGCCGCCACGTCGCCGGATGGAAAAATTTATCGCATCGAGAACGGCCGGGCGACGGAATATTTCGCGCCGCGGGCGCGCTACATCTGGGCGCTGAAGCTGGCGCCGGACGGATCGCTGTTTGCGGGCACCGGGGATCCGGGCGAGATTTTTCGCATCACCGCGGCGGGCCAGGGGAGCGTTTACTACGAAACGGGCCAGTCGCACGTGACGGCGCTGGCCATCGACGGCGAAGGCCGGCTGGTGGCGGGCAGCGAGCCGAACGGCATTATTTATCGCCTGAACGCCCCGGGCAAGGCGTTTGTTTTATACAACGCGAATCTTCCCGAGATCCGGGCCATCGTTGCCGCTCCCGACGGTTCGATTTACGCGGCCGCGCTGGGCGGCAGCATTTCGCGGCGCGTGGCCGCGATTGGAGCGGCGTCTGCGGCGAATACGCCGGCGTTTACCGCGCCGCCGGTCAGCATCACGGTGACCGATTCGCAGCAGGGCGGATGGAATCCCGCGCCGAAAGCTGAAGCTCCGAAGCCCGCCGCGCCGGCGCCGGCCCCCGCCGTCGCGGCCGCTCCGGCCGAAACCACGGGGGTGGAGAAGTCGGCGATCTATAAAATCCACGCCGATAACACGGTCGAGACGCTGTGGAGTTCGAAGGAAGAAAACGCCTACGATCTGCTTGTGTCCGGATCGGGGCTGTTGTTCATCACCGACGCCGAGGGGCGCATTTACCGGCTGGATCCCGACCGCCGGACGATGCTGGTGGCGCAGGCCAATCAAGGCGACGCCACGCGTCTGCTGGAGTCCCGGGCCGGCTTGATCGCCGCCACGGGCGAGCTGGGGAAGCTTTTGCGGCTGGGCGGCGCGCCTTCGGCGGGAGGGTGGTTCGAATCGCCGGTGCACGACTGCGGAACAGTGGCGCGCTGGGGACGGATCACCTGGCGCGGCGAAGGAGTGTCGTTGAAGACGCGCACCGGAAATTCGGCGCGGCCCGATTCGACCTGGAGCGACTGGTCGCCGCCGATCGCCAGCGCGGATCATTCCCGGATCAGCAGCCCCAACGCCCGCTATATCCAGTGGCGCGCCGAGTTGGACTCGGCCAGCGCTTTCCTCGAGGAAGTGAGCGTCGCCTATCTTCCGCAGAACACGCCGCCGGTGGTGCGCGGCATGAATGTGTCGACGGTGGCGGCGCAGGCGGCCAACGCGAACGCCAGTTATTCGGTCACGGCCAGCGATTCCGGCGACGGCCCCGCCGCGCCGCGCGTGCTGGGGCGGGGCGAGCCGCAGAAGGTTCAGATCTCCTGGCAGGCGGAGGATCCCGACGGCGACCGGTTGATTTATAACCTTTATGTCCGCGGCGAGGGCGAGCGCGACTGGATCCTGCTGCGCGCCAACCTGGCCGAGAACACCTATCTGCTTGACGGCGACGTCCTCGCCGACGGCCGCTACTTCTTTAAGGTGACCGCCTCGGACCGGCCCTCCAATCCGGCGGATCTGGCGCGGGAAACGGAGCTGGTGAGCGCGCCGGTATGGATCGACAACACGCCGCCCCGCGTGACCGCCTCGCCGCCGCGCCGCGATGCGAGCGGTGTGGCGATCGACGTGGAGGCGGAAGACCGCGGAGGCCAGCTGCGGCGCTGCGAATATTCGGCCGACGCCGGGCCATGGCAGCCCGTCGAAGCGGAAGACGGCGTAACCGATTCCGAGCGCGAGCGATTCCACGTCCGCATCCGGGATCTCCCCCCGGGGGAGCATCTGATTGTGATCCGCGTCTTCGATGTGGCCGGCAACGCCGGCCTGGCGAAGGTGGTGGTGCGGTAGCGGAGGGGGTTACCTGGCGGTCTGGAACAAATTCACGGCCATGTCGAAGAAGGCGAGTCCGGTGACGGCCACCGCCGCGGCCGCGGCGATCTGCCAGAAGCGCTCCAGGGCCGGAGAGAATCCGGGCGTGCCGGCGATCAGGCCGACGAGAAATCCGCCGGCGATTCCCCCCAGGTGCGCCGCCCAGTCGGTGCCCGGAATCAGGCTGAGCGCCAGGCCGTAAATGGCCCAGCGCATATAAAAATTGCGAATGGCCGAGCCGCGCGTTCCGCGTTCGCGCACTCCCAGGGCGATCATCGCGCCGATCAATCCGAAGATCGCGGCCGAGGCGCCGATCGACAGGCCGGGCAGAAGAAAGAGGCTGGTGGTGAAGCCGGTGATGTTGGAAATCAGATAGATCAGCAGGAACCGCGCGCCGCCGAAGGAATCCTCCACTTGCGCGCCGAGGTCGAAGAGCACCCACATGTTCATGAGAATGTGCAGGATTCCGCCGTGGAGAAAGCCGGCGGTGATCAGCCTCCACCACTGGCCCTGGGCGATCTCGGGGGCGTATTTGGCGCCGAAATTCACCAGGACCTGGCCATCGACATCCATCGCGCCGCCGCCGGCGCGCATGCTGGCCACCACGGTGGCGAGATATAAGCCGGTGTTGATCAGGACCAGCAGGATGGTCAGGAACCGCGCGTGTGGCGCCAGCCCGCCCCAGCCGCCTTCGGACGCCCGGCGGTAAACGGGCCGGGGCGCCACTTCGGTGTTGCAATAAGGGCAGACGCGATCGCCGGCGGAAATGAAGGCCCGGCACTGCGGGCACATGCGGTGTTTTTCCACTCACTTGATTGTAGCGGGTCGATCGCGGTTCACCACGCACGGCCGGGGATCGCCGGCCGGCGGCGGCTGACGAAGCGGCTTCCTTCGATGAAAAAGCGCAGCGGAAGATCGGCCGATTTGGTGATGCCGATGCGCGGCGAAACGCCGATGTCGAAGGCCGGCTGGTTCTCATCGGCGAAAACTTGAATCGGCCCGCAAGTAAGGTCGGCGCCGTTGTGTTTCAGGCCGATGCCCAGGGCCCGGGTGAGCTTGCCGGGACCGTTGGCCAGATCCTCATCACGGCGGGCCGTGGGTCTGCGGCGGCGCATGCGGGCGATTCCTTCCAGCGGTTCCAGCGCGCGGATCAGCACGCATCCGGCAACGCCGGCCGGCTCGGCGATCAGGTTCAGGCATTCATACATGCCATAGATGAAATAGACGTAGGCGTGGCCGGGGGGGCCGAAGATGACGCAATTCCGCGGGGTGGGGCCGCGGGCGGAGTGCGCGGCCAGATCGCCGCTGCCGAGGTAGGCCTCGGTTTCGACGATCCGGCCGGAACATTCTTTATGGACGATGATTTTTCCCAACAGATCCCGCGCGACCTGGACGGTGGGCCGCTCGTAGAAGGATCGCGGCAGCGGCTTCAACCGTATTTACAGCTCCAGCTTGCCGGCGAAGACCATGTTCTTCAGGGTGAATTTGAGCTTCACCGGGATGGAGGCGAACCTGGCGCTGAACTCGACTTCCTTATCGCCGAGCGTCAGCGGCTCGGTTCGCGGAAACGCGAACACCGCGATGGTGTCTCCGTTGAGACGCTGCACCATGAAATCGGCCGGCTTGATGGGATCGCGCCCTTTTACGGTTAAAGCTGCGGCGGCCATCGCCTGGGCTTTGATCTGGCCCGGATCGCCGCGCAGGGTATTGGGGGGAAGTCCGGAAACGGTGATCAGGTAGTCTTTCTCCTCGGTTTCGAGGATGCGGCGGGCTTCCGCCGACGCCGCCGCTTCGGAGCCGTAGCGGGCGCGCACGCGCGCCTGCCTGACCGGCAGCGCGCTTTCCCACCGCACGGTGAAGGTCAGGATGGGGGCGGTGCCGCGGTCCGGATCGGCGTTCTGCGCGGCGCGGCCGACGCCGCTGCGGGGCGCGTCGCCCATCGGGTCAGGGGGCATCTCATTGGGGTTGCCGATTTCGCCCATGGCGCCGCGCGCGCCGGCCCCGCGCCGTCCCGTTCCGGCGGCCGGCGGCACCATATCGCCGGTGACGTTCACCGGCCTGGCCCAGGGCGAATCCTGGAGCATCTTTTTGACGTTTTTCTCGCTCCATTCCGTGTAGGGCTTGGCCTGCCAGAAGTCGGCGGCGCCCAGCGGCGCCAGGATCACAAGACAAAGGGCGAATCTCCGCATGACCGTGAGCTAGTATAACGGAAGTAGACGTTGTGCGGCGGGGGCGCGGGACCGCGCCCGCCGCACATTCCACCATGCGCCTGTTCACCGCGATTGACATTGATCCGGCAGTGAAGGCCAGGCTGGCCGATCTGCTGCACCGTCTCCGGCCGCTGGCCAAACTGCACTGGACCACGCCGGAGCGCATGCACGTGACCACGAAGTTTATCGGCGAATGGCCCGAGGACCGGCTGGAAGAGATCAAACGGACGCTGGCCAGCGTGGGCTCGCCGGGCGCGTTTGAGATCGAAATCGGCCGGCTCGGCTGGTTCCCCGATGAGCGCCGCCCGCGGGTGTTCTGGGCGGGCGTTCGCGGCGGCGCGCCGCTGGAGGCTCTGGCCTATTCCACCGAAGAGGCCGTCTGCAAACTGGGGGTAGCGCGGGAGCAGCGGGGCTACTCTCCGCACCTTACGCTGGCGCGAATCCGGGAAGGCGTGCCGCTCGACGCGCTGCGGCGCGAGATCGATTCGCTGGGGGAGATCCAGTTCGGCGTAATCCGCCCCAGCGCGTTTTATCTCTTCTTATCACGGGCCGGACGGTACACCAAGCTGGCCGAATTTCAACTGACATGAACGGATTCGCCGCGGCGGTGATGGCTTATCTGATCGGGGGCATCCCCTTCGGATTTCTGCTGGTGCGGCTGGCCACCGGGGGCGACGTGCGCAAGGAGGGCAGCGGCAATATTGGGGCGACCAATGTGCTGCGCGCCGCCGGGCGCCGGGCGGCGGTGCTCACGCTGCTGCTCGATATCGCCAAGGGTTATGCCTCGGTCTGGATCGCGGCGAAACTCACCGGCGGTGATCCGGCCTGGACCGCGCTGGCCGCGGTTGCCGTCATGGCGGGTCACGCCTATCCGGTGTTTCTCGGCTTTAAAGGCGGGAAGGCGGTCGCCTGCTTTATCGGAGCGTTTCTGTATCTGGCGCCGCTGCCGCTGGCGGCGGTGCTGGTGGTGTTCGCCGCGGTGGTGGCGGCGACGCGGCACATCTCGGCCGGATCGATCAGCGGGGCGGCGCTGTTTCCCCTGGGCGTGTGGCTGATCGATCACCCGCCGCTTCCCGTATTTCTGGCGGCGCTGGCCGCCGGAGCGTTTATCGTTTACCGCCACCGCTCCAATATTCAGCGCCTCCGCGCGGGCAAGGAAAACGTCTTCGCCTGGACGCGCAAATGAAGCTGGCGATTTTGGGTGGCGGAAGCTGGGGCACGGCGCTGGCCATCACGCTGGCGCCGCGTTTTGACGAGGTCCGTTTGTGGGTGTTCGAGAAGGACTTGGCCGGACGGCTGGGGGCGTCGCGCGAGAACGACGTTTTTCTTCCCGGTTTCCGGCTGCCGGAAAATGTCCAGGTCACGTCGGATTTGGGCGGCGCCGCGGGCGCGGAAATCGTGCTGGGGGTAATGCCGTCGCGCCACGCGCGCGCCGTCTATTCGGCGGCGGCGCCCTATCTCGATCCCTCGATGATTTTCGTCAGCGCGACCAAGGGGCTGGAACGGGATACGTTGCTGCGGGTCTCCGAGGTCATGGAGCAGGTTTTACCGTTTCGGGCGAAGATCGCGGTGTTATCCGGGCCGACGTTTGCGCGCGAGGTCGCCCGGGGCGAACCGGCAGCCATCGTAATCGCCTCGGGGGAGGAAGCGGTGGCGGCGGCGGTGCAGCGGGCGTTTTCCGGGCCGTGCTTCCGTTTGTACACGAACTCGGATATGATTGGCGTGGAGATCGGCGCGGCGTTAAAGAACGTGATCGCGATCGGCGCCGGGGTTTGCCAGGGTTTGGGTTTGGGAAACAACACTTTAGCGGCGCTGATCACGCGCGGGCTGGCGGAGATTACGCGTCTGGCGGTGGCCATGGGCGGCCAGGCGCGGACGCTGGCGGGGCTGGCCGGCCTGGGCGATCTGGTGCTGACGTGCAGCGGGGAGTTGAGCCGCAACCGCAGGGTGGGAATCGAGTTAGCCAAGGGGCGCAGCCTGGCGGATATCGTGGGATCGATGGCCATGGTGGCCGAAGGAGTGGAGACCTGCTCGGCCGCCGCCGCCTTGGGTGTGAAATTCGGCGTGGATCTGCCGATTATTCAGCAAATGCACGCGGTTCTGCACGGTGGAAAGAACCCGCGGGAGGCGCTCCGCGATCTGCTGGAGCGGTCGCTCAAGAGTGAGTAAGACGACGATGGGCGCGGAAGCGGCGCAACCTTCCGTGAATCCTGGGGTTAACAAGGATATGGAGGCAGTTGCCGCCCTGGAACGCGACGCCGAGCTGATGCTGCGCGTCCGCGGGGGGGATGAGACCAGTTTTGCGCTGCTGCTGGAGCGGCACCGCGCGCCGGTTGTACATTTTTTGTACCGGATGGTTCAGAATCAGGCTGTATCAGAGGAGCTGGCGCAGGAAGTTTTTCTGCGTATTTATCGGAGCCGCGCCAACTACCAGCCGACCGCGAAGTTCACCACCTGGCTGTTCCGCATCGCCACACATCTGGCGCTCAACTGGATCCGCGACGGAAAGAAGGAGAAAAGCCAGGAAAGTTTGAATGAGGAGCTGCTGGACGGGGTGGAAAGACAGGTTCCGGACCGGCAGCCGACGGTAGAGCAGGAGCTGTTGCACGCCGTAAGGCTGAAGGAAATCCGGCGGGCGATCGAGGCGCTGCCGGAAAAACAGCGCGCGGCGGTGATCCTGCATAAATACGAGGAGCTCGACTACGCGCAGATCGCCAGGGCGCTGGGATGTTCGCAGTCGGCGGTGAAGTCGCTGTTGTTCCGGGCCTATGAAACGCTCCGGTCGCGGCTGGCGCACATGGCGTAGTTGTTTTGAGGGGAGAAAGATGGGTTGCATGAAGCAGTCACAAGAGGGCGCGCGGGTTTTGATCGAATACTGCGCCGGCGCGCTCGATCCGGTGCAGGCGGCCGAGGTCGAACGCCATCTGGAAAGCTGTACGGATTGCCGGGAGCTGGCCGAAAAGCAGATGGAGTTGTGGGAAGCGCTGGATGGCTGGAAGGCGCCGCAGGTATCGGCGGACTTTGATGCCCGCCTGTATGCGCGGATCGCGCGGGAACAGGCGGCGCCGTCCTGGAAGCAGTGGGTGCGGCGGATCTTTGAGCCGGCCGCTCCGGTGGTGTGGTGGAAGCCGCTGGCCTCGCTCGGGGTGGCGGGCGCGGTGCTGGCGGTGGGGCTGATGATGCATACCGTGCCGCATCCGGCCGGCGCCCCGCAGGTACATGCCGATCAGGTGGATATCGAGCAGGTGGCCAAGGCCCTGGACGACCTGGATATCCTCGCGCCTGTCAATCCGATGTAAACTTTATGCGAATGCGCCTGGACATCGCCGCGGCGGCGTTAATGCTGGTGTGGGCGGCTGTGTCTCCGCTGGCGGCGCAGAAGCGGCCGGGCGCACCTCCGCCTCCGCCTCCGCCGCGCAAGCAGAACGCGCCGGCGCGCGGGCCGAACCGGGCCAACGCGAATCCGGGAAAGCAGAATCCGGTGGAGCAGTTGGAGCGCTTCGAGCAGATGCCGCCGGAGGAGCGCGAAAAGGCTTTATCCAAGCTGCCGGCGGCGCGCCGGGCGCGCGTGGAGAAACAACTGGCCAATCTGGACAAGCTCCCTCCGGAGCAGCGGGAGCGGCGGATCGCGCGCCTGAAGGCGTTGCAGAGTCTTCCGCCGGAGCGTCGCCAGGCGGTGCAGCAGGAAATCGAGGATCTGAGGGCTCTTTCGCCGCGTCTGCGCGCGGCGCGGCTGAGCGGCGACGAGCTGAAAACGTTCTCGCCGCTGGAGCAGCAGTTGATCCGCGACACATTCCCCAGGGCGGCCCGGGGTCTGCCCGAAAATCCGTAGGCTTTGCCGGGCGGCCGGTTTTGCGAAAGCACACGGCCGGGGCATTCCCGGCAGAGCGTTGCATTCCGCCGCATCGGGCGCGGCTTACGCGGGAGCGGCGCTCACAGCAGCGCCCGCGCCAGCTCCTCGAACTTCGCCGGCGGCATCAAATGGAACCGTATCTGAAGCGAGGTGAATTCGCCGAGGGCCGCGGCCATCTCCGGCGATGGAATCTCGGGCGTGGCCAGATCCAGGCCGCCCCCGGCGACGCGGAAGGGCAGCACCCGCCACCGCCGGGAGACGTGCTCGGGCAGCGCGCGCGCGACCTCCAGGCGAATCTCGCCGGGGCGCGGCGCGCTCAGCGGAAGCCCCTGTTGCAGGCTCAGCGCCTGGTAAAGCGTGGTTTCGTCGAGAGCTCCCAGCCGGACCAGATGCTCGCCCAGCCGGACGCCGGCGGGTTGGGTGGCCAGCGCGGACTTCAGCGCGGCGGCCGAGAGATGACCGGAACCGGTCAGAATCTCGCCGAGCTTTCTTTTGTGCTCCAGCAGGGCGTCGCGCGCCGGAAAGGCGTGATCCGTCTTGAGCCACTGGAGCGGGAGGCCCCGCGCGCGCGCCCGGGCGAAGCGGGCCGCGGCCCACAGCACGGCGGTGGTGTTCAGCAGATTGCCGTAGACGGCGCGAAGGGGGGCAAGGGCGGCGAACCGCGGGCCGTAGATTCGCGCGCTGGCGGCCAGCCGGACCGCGGCCCGCAGCGCGGCGGCCGCCAGCGTGAGCTTGGTCAAGGCCAGGGCCAGCGGGGTCGCGCGGGTCCAGATGCGGGTGGCCGCTCCGTAGAAAAAGATTAAGTTGGCCGCGGCGCTGAGCGGATTGGCGATCAGCCCCTTGCGGTCGCGCCACAGCCAGTACGCCTCGCCGGGACTGCGGCCCCATCCGTGCCGCTGCCAGCCTTGCAGGGCGATGCCGGTGACCCAACGCGTGCGCTGCCGCAGCGCGGCGGACCAGGTTTGCGGAAAAAATTCGCGGGTGGCGCAAAAATCGCGGCGCGGGCCGGAGCGGACCAGCGGAACGAAGGCCTGCGCGCATCCCAGCCGGAACATGCGCAGGCCGTTTTCGTAGTCCTCGGTGAGCGCCTCCGGGTCGAAGATGTGGTTCGCCGCGGCGTGGGCCAGCCGTTCGAGCGCGGCGCGGCGGAATCCGGTTCCCACGCCGGCGCCGGGCACGAATCCGCCGAGCAGCGCGCGGACCGGCATGTCGCGGGTGTGGTACTCGGCGAACTCGTCGCAGTACAGCCCGTGGGTGAAGTTGCGGAGCGGAGCCGCCAGCGGAAGCACCGGCGTCTGGATGAAATCGTAGCGCGCGGCGTAATAGTTGATCCAGCGCAACTCGTCGGGATGAATGATGTCCTCGGCGTCGTGCATGACGATGACGTCGAAGCGGGTTTGGCAGCGCTCCTCATAGAGGCCGATGTGCTGGAAGATCCAGTTGAGGCAGTCGGCTTTGGAGGTGGGGCCGTCGTGCGGGCAGAGCACCAGGTGGATGCGGGGGAGTTTTTCCGCCGCGCTCCGCACGGCCGCCTGGGTGCGGGCGTCGTTGGGATAGGCGCCGCAGAAGATGTGATAGCCGGGGTAGCGGATGGAGGCGGCGTTGTGTTCGAGCATGCGCCCGATCACTTCATGTTCCTGCCACAGCGGAACCACGATGGCGATGCGCAGGCGCGGCGCCGAATCGAGCTGGAGCGGGCCGGGCGGGAAGAGACTGGCGCGCGGGCGGAGCTTGCGGTGCAGCCAGGCCGCGCACCAGGCGGCGTCGACGGCCAGATCGTCGAGCGCGCTGGCCAGCAGGGCGGCGGCCAGCGGCGCCAGCAGGCGCACCACGGCATGATCGAGCGACAGCACCACTGGAGTAGTGCGCGCCCGCCGTCCGGAATCTCAGGCGGAAAACCGCCGCGGCGGCCTTCCGGGGCGCACTACTTCTTGACGTACTTCTTTACGTCGCGCGGCCCGACTTCGGCGCCGTAGATATTGCCGTGGCGATCGGCCGTGACGCCCTCAGCGCCGGTGGTGGCCGGATGGCGGACGTTCAGATCCTCGGCGTCGGGGTCGGGAATGAACGCGGTCACCTCGCCCGTTTTCGCGTTGCCCACGCGGATTCCGCGCTTCCAGCCGGGATTCCAGCCGTAGTCGGAGTTCATGCCGCCGCGGCCCTTGCCTTTGGACGTACTGGGATCCGGCTTCACGCTTTGCGACTCCGAATCGGCGACGTAGATGACGTCGTGCTGGTCGATGAAGACGCCGCTCGGGCGGCCGAACTGGGTCCACTGGTCGAGGTATTTGCCGTCCTGATCGAAAATTTCGATGCGGTTATTCTGGCGGTCGGCGACGAACAGCCGTCCTTTCGTATCGAAGCTGATGCTGTGCGGCATCTCGAGCTGGCCGGGCCCGGAGCCGTGGCCGCCGAAGCGCTTGATGAATTTTCCGTCCTTGGAAAATTTCAAAATATCGGCGGGGCCTTCGCCGCGCCGGCTCTCGTGGCCCTGCGAGATGAAGATGTCCCCGTTTGGGGCGATAGCGACCGAGGTCGGCTGATTAATTCCATCCTCGCCCTGGCCGGGAACGCCCTTCTGGCCGAGGGTCATCAGCGTTTTGCCTTCGGGGGAAAACTCGACCACGATGTGGCCCAGTTGATCGGCGATCCACACGTTGTCGTGCTTGTCGATGAACATTCCGTGCGGGAAGATGAACATCCCCGCGCCGAAGTTCTTGAGCATTTTGCCGGACTCGTCGAACTCGAAGATGGGATTCAGATCCGAGCCGGCGCAGGAATTTTTGCCGCACCGGTCGGCAACCCAGATATGGCCTTTCGAGTCGACGGCGACCGAGCTGGTCGATCCCATGGTTCGTCCCTCGGGCAGGTGATACCATCCCTTAATGGTTTGATACGGGTTTGGCTGAGAATTAGGTTCGTTGCCGGCAAAGGCGGCGGCCGCCAGGACGGCGGCGAGCATGAGGCGTGACATGGAATTCTCCTGAGGTTCGAGTATAACGGGTTTCCTGCCCTTTTGCTCCGGCTTGCCGGATCAGCCCAGCAGCAGCGTGAAGCTGACCGGGAAGTGATCGGAGGCGCGGACGCCGCGGTGAATTTTTGCCGCGCTGGCCTGTAGCGGGCCGCGCAGGAAGGCGGAATCGACGGCGGGGCCGCGCACGAACAGAAGATGGGTGGTCGCCTCCGGACGGGGTCCGAGGACGCCGGTGAAGCCGGCCTCGCGCATGGCGGCGGCCGGTTTTGGGTAGGCGGGGTTGAGGTTGAAATCGCCGGAGACCACCAGCGGCGCGCCGGGCGGATAGCGGCGGGCATCGGAGAGGATCTCCTGGATCTGGGCCAGGCGCAGCGCGTCGCTGCCGACGTGAAGAGGCATGCCATGCCGGCTCTCCAGATGCAGGTTATAGGTGATGAGCCCGGCGCCTTCGGTGATCAGGGCGATGCGCCCGCCGGAGCGGGCCTGAAAAGGAGGAGTCCGCGGCAGAAACCAGCGCGGCGCCCAGAAGCTGGACTGATGTGCGAAGCGGAGAACGCGCGGCTTGGCAAGCGGCCAGCGGGCCAGCGTGGCCTGTCCGATATAGGCGGGCGCGTCCGGCGCGCCCTGCGCCAGCTCCTGAAACTCGCGGGCCCAGACGTAGTTCATCTTCAGGCTGCGGGCGATCTCCTCGGCGATGTTCAGGCGGCCGGTGCGTCTGGTGTTGACGTCGACCTCCTGGAGCAGGAGCAGATCGGCGCCGGCGCCGGCCAGGAATTTAAGGATGCCGGGCAGATCCTGGCCGCGGTCGATGTTCCAATCGACCACGCGAATGGCGCGTGGCGGTCCAAAACGCAGGCCGGCCGGAGCAAAATCGCCGGTCAGAATCTCCGGTAAGGGTCCGCTCAAATTCCAGCTTCGCACGCCGGGGCCGGCGGTGTGGAAGAAAAGTCGCGTCGGCAATGCGACAATCGAATCGAATGTCCGCCGAGCGCCTCGCCCGCCGGGTAGCTCTTCTCAGCATCCTGATCAGCGCGGCGCTGGCCGCGGTCAAGATCACGGCCGGAATCGCCGCGCGGTCGGTCGCGCTGGTTTCCGATGGCCTGGAATCGGCGGCCGATTTCTTCACCTCGGGGATGGTTTTCATCGGCTTGTGGATCGCCGCCAAGCCGGCCGATAAGGAGCATCCGTACGGGCATGGGCGCTTTGAAATTCTGGTGGGGTTGGCCATCGGGGTGGTGCTGGTCGCCTCGGGAACGGCGATCAGTTTGAACGCGTGGCAGACGCGCGCCTTGCGGGGGCGGCCGGCGGCTTTTGCGCTGTGGCCGCTGGCCGGATCGGTGGCGGTGAAAGCGATTCTGTTCGCGGCCAAAGTGCGGATGAGCCGCGCCAGCGGCAGTTCCGGGTTGAAGGCTGACTCCTCGCACGACGCGGTGGATATGCTTTCCGGAGCCGTGGGGCTGGCCGCGGTGGCGCTGTCCGTGTTCGGAGGCGGGGACTTTTCCGCCGCCGATCATTACGGCGGCGTCGCCATCGGCCTGATCGTGATTTTCCTCGGCTTCCGCGTCGTGCGCGAAACCGTTCTGCACCTGATGGACACCATGCCGGACGAGGCGCAGATGGCGGAGATTCGCGCGGCGGCGATGCAGGTGCCGGGCGCTTGCGGCATCGAAAAATGTTTCGCACGGAAAACGGGGTTGCGCTATCATGTCGATCTTCATCTGGAAGTCGACCCGGATCTGACCGTACGCGAATCGCACGAGATCGCGCGAAGCGTCAAGAATCGCATTAAAGCGAGCGTGCGCTGGGTGGAGGATGTTCTGGTGCACGTCGAGCCGTACCGGGAGTTGTGAAGAGCGCGGCCGGGGAGACCCGCGCGCCGGCCGCCACCGGATCCGGGGATTGTGTATAATGTCGCCTGATGCGCCTACTTGTCACCACTCTGTTTCTCCTGATCCCGCTGTGCGCCCAGCAAGAGGCGCCCAAGAAGGAAAAGAAGGCTCCTCCGCCGCCCACCAACCTGAAAGTGTTGAAGGTCACCGACGGCGCCCAGGTCCGCCAGATCATGCGCGCTTTCACCACCGGCCTCGGCGTGCAGTGCAACTACTGCCACGTGCAGGGCAATTTCGCCAGCGATGAAAATCCCAAGAAGGAGATCGCGCGGCACATGATCGAGATGTCGGAGAAGATCAACGCCAACTTCCCCGACGGCAAGATGCACGTGACCTGCTACACCTGCCACCGCGGGGAGACCGAGCCCAAAACCGCTCCCGAACCGAAGCCCGCCCAGTAAGGATCGGTTAACCTGGAACCGATGCCGTTCGACGGTCTCCGGGTCCTGTCGCTTGAAAGCCGCCGCGGCCGCGAGATGGAACGGCTGATCCGGGCCCGCGGCGGGGAGCCGTTTGTCGCGCCTTCGATGCGCGAAGTTCCGCTTGCCGAAAATTCCGAGGCGTTCGCGTTTGCCGAACGCCTTTTTTCACGCCAGTTTGAGATGATGATCCTGCTGACCGGCGTGGGAACGCGGCTGCTGGCGCAGGTGATCGAGACGCGTCACCCGGCCGGCAGCTTCGCCGCCGCGCTGGGCGGGCTCACCACGGTCGTGCGGGGATCAAAGCCGCTGGCGGTGCTGCGCGAATGGGGCGTGCCGGCTTCGGTGGTGGTTCCCGAGCCGAACACCTGGCGGGAAGTTCTGGCCGCGGTCGATGGCCGTCCGGAACGGAAAATCGCGGTGCAGGAATACGGCCGCGATAACCCGGAGCTGATCGATGGGCTGCGCCGCCGCGGCGCCGAAGTGACCCCGGTTCCTGTTTATCGATGGGATCTCCCCGAAGACACCGGGCCGCTGCGCGAGGCCGTTCGCGGCCTCTGCGATGATCGTTTCGACGTGGTTCTGTTCACCACGTCCATCCAGGTTCCGCATCTGCTCAGGATCGCCGCGGAGATGGGACTGGAAGACGCCGTTCGCGCGGGGCTGAGGCGGACGGTGGTGGCCTCGGTGGGGCCCGCGACCAGCGAAACGCTGGCGGATTACGATCTGCCGCGCGATTTCGAACCTTCCCATCCGAAAATGGGTTTTCTGGTGAATGAGATTTCCGACGCCGCCGCGGAAATTCTGGCGAGGAAGCGTTGAACCCATGAGCGGCGGCCGCAACCAGAATCCGTGGAGCCAGGTGGTCCGTTATGTGTCTCTGGCCACCATGCTGCCGCTTTCGGGACTGGGCGGCTATGTCATCGGTTACGCGATCGACAAAGCCCTGAACACGCACTTTCTTGCCATCGTGTTTCTGATTGCGGGCACCATCGGCGGGTTCATCCAGCTCATCCACGGCTTGGGCAAGGAATGACGCCGGAGTTCTACGATCGGGCCATCGCCCGTATCCGGCGCCTGATCGCCGCCATCGGCCTGGTGGGGGCCGCGGTCGCGGGGGCGAAATCCGGACTGCGGTCCGGCTCCGGGTTCGCTCTCGGCGCGCTGCTTTCCTATCTGAGTTTCCATATGATTCAAGGCGTGGCGGGCGGCATCGGGCTGGCTCCGGCGCGGCGCACCGGAGTCTACGCCGCTCTGTTTCTGATGCGGTACGCTCTGCTCGGAGCGGCGGTTTATGTTATGGTAAAGTACTTAGAAGTCAGTCCGATGGCGCTTCTGGCCGGCTTGTTTGCCTCGGCCGCCGCCGTGCTTGCGGAAATCCTCTACGAATTGGCGTTTTCGAAATGATTTATGCCTGAACAAGAACTCTGGCTCACGAAATTACTAAACGATCATGCGGCGGGCGTTGCGAACGCTTTGCTCGGCCTGGCCCGCTTCCCGGCTTTACAACGGCCGTGGACCAACTGGCTTTCCATGGAACTGCTGGTGATTGCCATCCTGTTCGCGCTGGTGCTTCTGGCGCGGATGCGCCTTTCCGTGGATCAGCCGGGCGCGCTGCAACACATCTTCGAGCTGGCCTACGGCTTCGTCAAAATGACCATGGAAGAGGTCGGGCTGCATCATGGCGAGCGTTACCTGCCCTACTTTGGCACGCTTTTTCTGTTTATTGTGCTGATGAATCTGATCGGGCTGGTGCCTTCGCTTGAATCGCCCACCATGTACATCATGGTTCCGCTCGGGCTGGCGCTGGCGACGTTTGTTTATTACAACTATCACGGCATCCGGGAACTGGGCCTGCTCGCGTACCTGAAGCAGTTCATGGGCCCGGTGGCCTGGCTTGCGGTGTTGATGATTCCGCTGGAACTGATCAGCCATCTGGCGCGCATCCTCTCGCTCAGCGTCCGTCTTTACGCGAACATGTTCGCGGGCGATCAGGTGACCATGGCGTTTCTGAGTTTGACCAAACTGGTGGCGCCGGTGATCTTCATGCTGCTGCACGTCTTTGTGGGCCTGTTGCAGGCCTATATTTTCATGATTCTGGCGATGATCTACATCAACATCGCCACTTCGCACGAGCATTAATTTTGCGGCTTTATCCCCGCCGGGCGTGAGCCGCCGGTCCCCCCGGACCGGACCGGAACCACCTCCCCGGCGGAATTTTATAGGAAAGGAAAAAGAAACAATGCGAGTGAGGATTGTGTTGCTGGCGCTGGTGATCCTGCTTTTGTGCACCACGTCGGTTTTCGCGCAAGGGACCGCCGGCGGAGGCACGGATACGGGCCTGAAAACCATCGGGCTGGTGATCGGAATGGGCATCGGCTCCGGTCTGTGCGGCATCGGACAGGGCCGCGCCGCGGCGGGAGCCGCCGAGGCGATCGCCAGAAATCCCGGAGCGGCGGGCGGCATACGCTTTGCGCTGATTCTGGGACTTGCCTTTATCGAATCGCTGGCGCTGTACGTGTTCGTCGTCGTCTTCTTGAGCCGGTAAGACGGAGCTGGGTGGTGGGAAGTGGACTCCACTTCCCACGCTGGCTATGAAACTTCAAGGCATCTTCATTCCCATCGCCCTGGCTTTTGATCACAACGGCGATCTGTATCCGGTCAAAATCCGGCACAACCTGGAGAAATGGAATCTCACCGGCGTTTCCGGTTACGTGGTTTCCGGCGGGGAATCGGTTTATCTCAGCGCGGAAGAAAAGATCCGGGTGTGGGAGTGGGCCGCCGAATTTTCGGCGCCGGAAAAGATCCGGATCGCGGCGACCGGGATGCCGTCGGTGCGGGAAACGGCCGAGCTTACCAACCGGGCCGCATCGCTGGGCTATAAAGCCGCATTCGTGGGCGTTCCGCAGGCGGAGGCTGAGACGCAGAGGATCTATTTTTCCGCCGTCGCCGACCGCTCCCGGATTCCCATCCTGATCGACGGCGTCCCGCCGGAGGGTTTGTCGCACCCCAACATTTTGGACACACGGATCGGGAGATCGTCGGGCTCGATGGCGGAGGATTTCGCGGCGGGCGCGGCGGCGGTGATCTGCGAGATCGCCAACGCGGTCCCCTACGCGGCGATCTGCATCTGGGAAGCGCATCGCAGCCGCGAATACGGGGCCGCCGGCGACTGGCAGAACCGCCTGGCGCGCGGGGCGCGGCTGATTGAACGCTACGGCGCCGCAGCGCTCAAGCATGCCATGGATCTGAACGGTTATTATGGCGGCCCGCCGCGTCTGCCGCTGACCGTCCTCACTCCCGCCCGGCGCCGCGAAGTGGAGGAGGCGTTCGCGGGTCTCCGCGGTTGATTCCGGTTGCGAGCGGCTGGGGAGCGGGGGAGGCACCGCCGGAGATCAGTTCGCCCAGGGCGTCCTTCAGGCAGGCCAGCACCGCCGGGGCCTCCGCCGCCGGCAGCGGCAGCCGGAGCACTCCGGCGGGGGTGAACTGCGCGCCGGGGCGCGAGGAAACCAGAGCCATCAATTTGCCGGGATCGATTTTCGAGCCGGGGTGAAATTTGATGTGCAGCGCGCCGCCGCGGCGGTCGATGGCCTCGATGCCGGCCTGCTCGGCGGCGGTCTTGAGCAGGGCGAATTCCAGCAGGGCTTGCACGGCCTCGGGCGGCGGGCCGTAACGATCGGCCAGTTCGGCGCGGATGCGTTCGGCTTCCGCGGCGTCGCGGGCGTCGGCGATGCGCTTGTAGGCGCGCAGGCGCTGATTTTCGTCGGCGATGTATTCGGAGGGAATGCGCAGATCCAGGCCGAGGTTTAAGGCCGTGTGAATCTCCAGCGGCGCCGGTTCGCCCCTCAGCTCCTGCACGGTTTGTTCGAGCAGCCGCACATAGGTATCGAAGCCGACGGCGGCGATATGCCCGTGTTGTTCGCCGCCCAGCAGGTTGCCGGCCCCGCGCAGCTCCAGATCGAGCGCGGCGATTTTGAATCCTGCGCCGAGATCGGAAAATTCCCTTAGCGCCGCCAGGCGTTTGCGCGCGATCTCGCTCAGCTCGGCATCGGCCGGAACCAGTAAATATGCATACGCCCGCCGGTTCGAGCGGCCGACGCGGCCCCGCAGTTGATACAGCTCGGCCAGGCCGTGGCGCTCGGCGTTTTCGATGATGATGGTGTTGGCCAGCGGGATATCCAGGCCGTTTTCCACGATGGTGGTGGATACGAAGACGTCGTATTCGTGGCGCATGAAGCCGAGCAGCACACGCTCCAGTTCCTGCTCGCCCATCTGCCCGTGGCCGACGCCGATCCGCGCGTGGGGAACCAGTTGCTGGATCGCCGCGGCGCGCGAAAAGATGGTGTCCACGCGGTTGTGAAGAAAATACACCTGGCCGCCGCGCGATAACTCCTGGTCGATGGCGGCGCGGATCAGTTCAGGATCGAAATGCGCCACCACGGTGTGAATCGCCAGGCGGTCTTTGGGCGGCGTTTCGATGACGCTCATATCGCGGATCCCCAGCAGGGACATGTGCAGCGTGCGCGGAATCGGCGTCGCGCTCATGGTCAGGACATCGACGTTTTGCCGGATCTGTTTCAGGCGCTCTTTGTGGCGCACTCCGAAGCGCTGCTCCTCGTCGATGATCAGCAGGCCGAGGTCGCGGAACTCGACGTCTTTGGAAAGCAGGCGGTGGGTGCCGATCGCGATATCGACTTTTCCCGCGGCCAGCTCCTCCAGCGCCTGCTTGATCTCTCTGGCGGCGCGAAACCGCGAAAACATTTCGATGCGCACCGGAACGGTCGCGAACCGCCGCTTGAACGTCTCATAATGCTGGAAAGCGAGCACGGTCGTCGGGGCCAGCACGGCGACCTGTTTGCCGTCGCCCAGCGCCTTGAACGCCGCGCGCATGGCCACCTCGGTTTTCCCGTATCCGACGTCGCCGCACAGCAGGCGGTCCATCGGATGGGGCGACTCCATATCGCGCTTGATGTCCCGCACCGCCGAAAGCTGGTCCCTGGTTTCCGTGAACTCGAAGCCGTCCTCGAATTCGCGCTGCCAGTTGGAATCGGGCGAAAAAGCAAACCCCTCCGTCATGCGGCGCTGCGCGTAAAGCTTCAGAAGCTCGCTGGCCATGTCGCGCATCTTCGCCTTGACCCGCGATTTGCGCTGCGTCCAGGTGGATCCGCCGAGCCGGTCGAGCGGCGGCGCCGATTCTCCTCCGCCGCGGTATTTCTCCACCAGGTCCAGCCGCGTGAGCGGAACATAGAGCTTCGCCTCGCCCGCGTATTCGAGCAGCATGAAATCGCCCTTCTGCCCGCCCTGGGCGATTTCCCGGACGCCTAAAAATTTCCCGACGCCGTGCGTGACGTGAACCACGAAATCGCCCGGTTTGAGATCCGCCAGATCGGCGGCGAAGGCCGTCAACTGTGCTTTGGTGATGCCGGGCCGCGCGATCAGATCGGAGGAATCGAACAGATCCTCGCTGCCGATGAAGGCGATGGAGGATTCCGGAAAGATCGATCCGCGGCGGACGTTTCCTTTGATCAGGTAGGTGCTGGCGACGGGCCCGGCCAGATAAGCGCGCTCGGCCAGATACGGCGACGCCGCCTCATTGGGCGCCAGACCCAACTGGAAAGGCACCGAATACTCGCGCAAAATGTCGGCGAGCCGCTCCAGCTCGCCGTTGGCCGGCGCGAAGAAAGCGACCCGATAGCCTTGTTCGACCAGCGTCTTGGCCTCGGCGACGGCCACCTGCATCGATCCGTGGAAGGCCATGGCGGGGCGCGTGGCGATGTGCGGGGCCGCGGCGTCCAGATCCAGCTCCCGCAGCGCGATTTGCGGCGCATCGCCGATGCGCTCCGCCAACTCCTCCCAGCGGAAGAAGTTGGCCGCGGCCAACTGGGGGACTTCCTGCTGCTCCAGGCGCTTCCAGAGGCGCTCCGCCGCGGCGCGGATCTGTTCCGGCTCGTCGAGCACGATGGCCGCGCCGCCGGCCAGCTCGATCAGCGAGCTTTCGCGCGGAGTTTCCAGCGCTTCGGCGAACTCCCAGCCGGGCGGCGCCGGCGCGGCGCGCGGCTGCTCCCGCAGCGGCAGAACGCGCGCTTCGGCGACCTTCACCACCGAACGCTGCGAAGCGACGTCGAAGCGGCGGATGGACTCGATCTCGTCGCCGAAAAATTCGACGCGCAGCGGGCGCGCGCTGTCGGCGGGAAAAACGTCCAGAATGCCGCCGCGGATGGAATATTCGCCCACCATCTCCACCGGGTCGCGTTTTTCGTAGCCGATCGACTGAAGATGCGCTTCGATGGTGTCGAGCGGCAGCTCCTCGCCAGCGCGCAGTTCGAGCGCGAGCCGCCGGTAATACTCCGCCGCGTGGGTGCGGAACAGCGCCGCGGCGGCCGGCGCAACGACCACCGGTGCGTCGCCGCTGGCCAGGCGCCACAGGCCGGTGGCGCGTTGGCCCATGATCTCGGCGTGCGGCGACAGTTTCTGTCCGGGCAGCACGTCGAGCGCGGGCAGGAGCAGCGGGCCGGCTCCGGCATGCGGAACAAGAAGATGAAAAAACGTTTCCATCAGCTCGGCCAGCGGCTCGGCGTGCTGGCCGTCGCCGGAAAGCACCAGCAACGGCCGCTCGGTCGCCTGCCACAGCAGCACCAGGTACAGGGCCTTGGCGGTGGGGGTCAATCCGGCCAGCGAAAACGGGCCGGTTTCGCGGCGCAGCAGCCTGCCGGCCAGATCCTGAAAGGCCGCGTGGCGGCCGAGGGTTTGAAACAGATCGCGAACGCCGGGGTGCGTCACAACAGGCGAGTCACTTCCGCGCCAACAGTTCGCCGACGATGTTCGTGGTCGAGTAGCCCGGCTCCAGCGCGAGCGCCATCACTCTGCCGCCGGCGGCCTCCACTTCTTCCCTCCCGGCGATGAAGTGCGCCCAATCGGCGCCCTTGATGAGAATATCGGGCAGAACCTCGGCGATCAGCTCGCGCGGCGTGTCCTCATCGAAAAACGTAACCGCGTCGACCGACTCCAGGGCCATCGCCATTTGGGCGCGCTCCTGCTGCGGGATCAGCGGGCGCGATGGTCCCTTGAGCCGCGCGACGCTCGCGTCGGTGTTGAGCGCGAGAATCAGGACGTCGCCCAGCGAACGCGCCTGTTCGAGCAGGCGGATGTGGCCGGGATGGAGAATGTCGTAGCAGCCGTTGGTGAAAACGACCGTTTTTCCTTCGCCGCGCCACCGGCCGCGCGCGCCCACCAGCTCCGCGCGTGAATAGAGTTTCGACATGAGCCGACATTTTCATTTTCGCGGACGAAGCGGGAACTGGCAACAGCGGCGGTTAAAGTCGCGGCGGGGCGATGCCGAACAAAGGGTGTGTCGCGCTCCCGCCCGTTCGGCGCCGCCCTGGCCGCCAGTGTGGCCGCCGCGGCCTTTCTCTGGTGGCTGGCGGGGCGGCGATACCTGGCCAGCAACGACGAAGGCATTTTTCTGGACGGCGCGCTCCGCATTCTGCGCGGCCAGGCTCCGTACCGCGATTTCTTCATCCTCATGGGACCGGGGAGTTTTTGGCTGGAAGCGCTGGCGCTGAAGGCGCTGGGAGTTTCACTCGCCGCCTCGCGCGTGGTGACCATTGCCGGTCTGAGCGTCACCGCCGGCTGCCTCGTTCTGCTGCTGGCGCGATGGACCAGCGCGGGCTGGGCGGCGTGGGCCGCGCTGGCGGCGATGTTGTTGCAGACCGCCGATCCGGCGATGACGCAGCCGAATCATCGCGCCGATAGCGCGGCGTTCGCGATCGCCGCCGTCACGCTCCTCACCGCGACGCGAAGGAACGGATTCATCGCGGGCCTGCTCGCGGGCTTCGCAGCCTGGATTACGCCGAGCGTGGCGCTGGTCGCGATCGCGCTGCTCGCCTGGCTGTGGTTTGCGGAGCGCGGCCGATTCATTCCATTTCTTTCCGGGTGCGCCGCCGTTTCGGTCTGCTGCGGGGCGCTGCTGGCCCACCAGCACGCGCTCGCGCCGATGCTCAAGCAGATGCTGTGGACGCGGAGGAATTACGGCGGCGCGAATTTCATGCCCTATGGCAGCCGTCTGGGCGGCTACGCGGCGTTTTTCGAAGGGGCCTCCGCCGCGGACCTTCCCTGGCGCGTTCTGGTTCTGCTGGCGCTGTCGCTGCCCGCGCTGCTTCCCCTGGCCGCGCTGCTGCTGTGCCGCACCCGCCAGGCGCGGGAAAATCGCGAGCTGGTTCCGGTCACCATCGCCGCGTTCGCCCTGCTTGCGGCGGCGTATCCGCGCCTGGACGTTCCGCACCTGGCCTACGCGGCGCCGCTGTTTTACGCGATCGCGGGATTTCACTTAAGCCGGGCCGGCTCCGGCGTCCGGCTGGGGGTATTTGGGGTGGTCTGCCTGCTTGCGGCCCTTCCGGCCGGCTACGGGATCTATCTCCGCGCCCATATGATCCCGGTCGATTCCCGGGTGGGCCGCATCGCCGCCCTGCCCGCCGACGCGGAGATGATCCGGGCCATCGAGCGGGATGTTCCGCAGGGCGCGAGCCTGTTCTGCTTCCCCTATCTGCCGATGTTCTATTTCCTCACGGGCGGGGAGAATCCGACGCGATATTCGTACCTTCAGCCGGGCATGATGGAGGATGGCGACGAGCGGCTGGCGCTGGCCGAGCTGCGGGCGCGGCCGCCGGAAACGATTCTCTACCAAAACGTCACGCCGGAGATGATCCTGCGGATCTGGCCCGGCTCGGATCCGCGCCGGCTGCGTCTGGAAAAGATCGAAGCCTTCCTGCGCTGCGCTTATCGCCCGGTTGCGGCGGTTTCCTATAACGGCGTTCCGGTGCAGATTCTGCGGCGCGCGCCGGAGCCTGGCGCCAGCCGCTAAAACACTTCCGGGCGGCGCGCGGAAGGTATCCTTTATATATGGCTTTCTCCCGCTTGCTCACCGTACGCCAGCACTTCCCGGACCGCGCCATCCACGATATCCCCGCGACGATCTCGCGCGAGCTGGCCTCCTCCGGCATCCTCGATTCGCTGCACCCCGGCGCGCGCGTGGCCATCGGCGTCGGCAGCCGGGGCATCGCGAATCTGGCGATGATCGTGCGCAGCGTGGTGGAAAACTTCAAAGCGCGCGGATTCCAGCCGTTCATCTTCCCCGCCATGGGCAGCCATGGCGCCGCGACGGCCGAAGGACAAGCCAGCGTGCTGGCGCATTACGGCGTCCATGAGGCGGGTGTCGGATGCCCGGTCATCAGCGCGCTGGACGTGGTCTCGCTCGGCAAGACCGCCGACGGCATCGAGGCGTTCATGGACCGCAACGCCTTCCAGTCCGACGGCGTGTTTCTCATCGGCCGCGTGAAATGGCACACCGATTTTGCCGGGAAGATCGAGAGCGGCCTGTTCAAGATGATGGCCATCGGGCTCGGCAAATTCGCCGGGGCCCAGCGCTACCACACCTACGCCTACCGCCTTGGCCTGGAGCACGTGATCCGCAGCGTGGGCCGCCAGGTGCTCCAGAGCGGAAAGATCCTGGGCGGCCTGGCGATCCTTGAGGATGCCAATCATAAGACCGCGCAACTGACGGCGGTGCGGGTCGGGGAGATGGAGCAGAAGGAAGAAGAGCTGCTCGCGCTGGCCAAATCGTGGATGGGACGGATTCCCATGCCGCTGAATATTCTCATCGTGGACGAAATCGGAAAGAATTTTTCGGGCGCGGGGATGGATACCAAGGTGGTCAACCGGAGCGTGATGGGCGACTACAATCCGTGGGACACGGCGCCGGCGATCGACCGCATTTATCTGCGCGGATTAAGCCCGCACAGCTATGGCAACGGCGTCGGCGTCGGCCTGGCGGATGTGATTCACGACCGCCTGCTGCGGGCCATCGACTGGACGCCGACCCAGATCAACTCGCTGACCGCCTCCACGCCCTCGGCCATCCGCATCCCGATTCATTTTCCGAGCGACCGCGAATGCCTGGAGAAGATCTGGCCCTGCTGCGGCCATCTGGAACAGCGGGACGTAACCATCGGCTGGATCGCCAATTCGCTCGAGCTGGGACTGATGCGCCTGACCGAAAACCTGCGCCCGCAAATCGAGGCCAATCCGAATCTGGAAATTATCGGCGAGGCGGAGGAGTTTTCCTTCGATCAGGAAGGCAATCTGGCGGGCATCCTGGACAGCGCCGCCATGGCCCATTAATTTGGCAAGGCGGGCCAGCCGCGCCGCGCCCTTCTTCGCGCCAGCTCGAAGATCGCAGCTCCAGCGGCATTGCCGCCGAGGACCACGCCGGCGATCTTGCCGCCGAAGGACCACCAGCTTGCCACCTCGATAATCGGAAAGATGGACAGGATCACGTAGAGCAGAGTCATGGCGAACCCGGAGGCGGCGGCGATCTTCACCCCGGCGCCGGCGGGGCCGGCCAGCGGCAGCGCGAACATCACCAGGTAGGCCAGCGCGTAGTAAATCCCCGCCGCGTTTTCAAACAACTGCCAGGCTTCCTGGCTGGCCACTCCCAGGTTTCCGGCGACGCCCAGGGCCGCCGTCATGGCGCCGACGAAGGCGATGGAGTGCGCGGGGGTTTTCCATCGCGGATGCAGCCGGGTGAACCACTCGGGCAGCAGCCGGTCCCAGGCCGCCACCATGGGCAGCCGCGCGGTCGCCGAGAAATTCACGCTGGTTTGCGCGATCCTCATCCCCAGCACCAGAACGATCACCGTGCTGGCGATTCGCGCGCCGAATCCAAAGGGCCGCGCGGCGGCCGACAGCACCTGCGAAACCGGCGAGATCAAATCAATATTCCGATCGCCGACAAACCAGAGAGCCGATCCCGTGCTCAGGATGAACAGCGCCGCGATGACCGGAGCGGCGAGGATCACGCTGCGGCCGATGAGCCGGGCCGGATCCTTGCACTCGCCCGCGAAGATGGCGACGTATTCGAACCCGCCCAGCGCGCCGAATCCGAGTTTGCCCAAAATGTTCAGATTCAGCAGCGTCAGGGCCGGAACCGCCAGGGAGAAGGGGCGCGCCTGGGCGTGCCCGCCGCGCAGCCAATCGAGCGCGGGCAAAATTACCATGGCGGAAAGCACCAGCAGCAGGGCCGCTCCGCCGCCGCCGTGCAGCCATTTGCCCGCGCCGAGTCCGATGGCCGAAAGCGCGGCCAGCGCGCCGAGCACCAGGCAGCCGCCGCCGGCGATGAACCATTTGCTCTCCACCATCCAGGCCGCCTGGGGGCCGATCGCATAGGCCAGGTTGGCGGCGGTCTGCACGCCGATCGAGGACATCAGGATCATCGCGTAGATCCACAAATTCCAGGCGACCAGAAAGCCGGTCCGCTCGCCGAATCCGATCTTGGCCCACTGATACAGACCGCCTTCAAGCGGATACTTGCGGCTGAGATGCACCACCACGACCGCCGACGGCACGTAAAACAACCCCGCCGCCAGCAGCCAGAACATGACATGCGAAGCTCCCAGTTTCGCCGCCGTGCCGACCCAGCTCAAGCCCATCACGAACAGGATCTGCGTGAGAACCAGATTCCCCAGGCCCAGTTCCTTTTTGAGCTCGCGGCTGCGCGATGCGATGTCTTTGCGGGAGGATGGCATAGGCCGCCGCGCGGAGCGCGTCGCGCGGTCCGGAAAAGCTGACCGCCAGTTTACAATTAGAATTAAGATCATGTCCACACAGATAGGCCCGTCGCCTCGCCGCCGCTCCGCCGCGGTCAAGATCGGATCGGTTACGGTGGGCGGCGACCATCCCATCGTGGTGCAGTCGATGACCAATACCGACACCGCCGATGTGATGTCGACGGTGAACCAGGTGATGGCGCTGGCCCAGGCCGGCTCGGAGCTGGTGCGCGTCACGGTCAATACCGAAGAAGCCGCGCGCGCCGTTCCCAAGATCGTGGAAACGATCGAAAAATTCGGCGTCCGGGTGCCGATTATCGGCGATTTTCATTACAACGGCCATATTCTGCTCAAAAAATATCCGGAGATGGCGCGCGCGCTGGCCAAATACCGGATCAATCCCGGGAACGTGAATATCGGAAAAAAACACGACGATAATTTTCGCGTGATGATCGAAGCGGCCATCGAATACGGCCGCCCGGTGCGCATCGGCGTCAATTGGGGATCGCTCGACCAGGCGCTGCTGACGCGCATGATGGATGAAAACAGCCGCCTTCCCGAGCCGGCCGACGCAAAGACGGTTACGCTGCGCGCGATCGTGGCCAGCGCGGTGGAATCGGCGAAAGCGGCGGAGCGTTACGGCCTGGCGCACGACAAAATTATCCTCAGCGCGAAGGTCAGCGGCGTGCAGGATCTGATCGCGGTCTACCGGATGCTGGCTCAGGAGGGCGACTGGGCGCTGCATCTGGGGCTCACCGAAGCGGGACTCGGATCGAAGGGAATCGTCGCCACTACCGCGGGCATCGCCGTGCTGTTGCAGGAAGGCATCGGCGATACCATCCGCGCTTCGCTGACGCCGCTGCCCAACGGCGACCGCACCGAGGAAGTCATCGTCTGCCAGCAGATCCTGCAAGCGCTCGGGCTGCGCAGCTTCACCCCGCAGGTGACGGCTTGCCCCGGATGCGGGCGCACCACCAGCACGTTTTTCCAGGATATGGCCGATCAGATCCAGACCTATCTTCGCCAGCAGATGCCGGTCTGGAAGTCGCGCTACGCCGGGGTGGAGGAGATGAAGGTCGCGGTGATGGGGTGTGTGGTGAACGGGCCCGGCGAATCCAAGCACTCTCATATCGGGATCTCGCTGCCCGGAACGTTCGAAGAGCCGGTCGCGCCGGTCTACGTGGACGGGAAATTGAAGTGCACGCTGCGCGGCGAGGCCATCGTAGCGGAATTTATCGCAATTCTGAACGACTACGTGGAGCGGCGCTACGGTTCGAGGACGCTGGAAACGGTCCACGCCTGAGCTCCACATCTGCCATAAGGCATAGAAAAATTGGCGAAGACGCGCGAAAATCCGTTCCTGCGTAAACTTTTCGTAAATCAGCGCATCTATTTGTTAGATTTCGGGTTATTCAAGGGTTAGGCGGAAGCAAGTGGAAGAGAACTCAAATTTTTTCGAGGAGCAATGGGACGGACCCAATGAGGATCTGCGTACTGGGCGGTGACGGTTATTGCGGTTGGGCGACGGCGTTGTATCTTTCAAGGCGCGGGCATCGCGTGGCGATTGTCGACAATTTTCTGCGGCGGCAGTGGGATTTCGAACTCGGGGTGCAGACGCTCACGCCCATCGCGCCGCTGGCGGAAAGACTGCGGGTCTGGCAGGAGTTGACCGGAGAGACCATCGAACTGTTTACCGGCGACGTCTGCGACTACGAGTTTCTTTCCTCCGCCATCGATGCTTTCCGGCCGGAGGCGGTGGTGCATTTTGCCGAGCAGCGCGCCGCTCCCTATTCGATGATCGACCGCAAGCACGCCGTCTTCACCCAGGTGAACAACGTGGTGGGCACCTTGAATCTCCTGTTTGCGATCAAGGAGATCGTGCCCGACTGCCACCTGGTGAAGCTCGGCACGATGGGCGAGTACGGCACGCCGAACATCGACATCGAGGAAGGCTACATCAAGATCGAGCACAACGGCCGCAGCGACGTTCTTCCGTTCCCCAAACAGCCGGGCTCGTTTTATCACCTTTCCAAGGTTCACGACAGCCACAACATCATGTTCGCCTGCAAGATCTGGAAGCTGCGCGCGACGGATCTCAACCAGGGCGTCGTCTACGGGACGGTGACGGAGGAAACCAGCCTGGATGAGGCGCTGATCAACCGCTTCGACTACGACGACGTGTTTGGAACCGTGCTCAATCGCTTCTGCGTGCAGGCGGCGACCGAGCATCCGCTCACCGTCTACGGGCGCGGCGGCCAGACTCGCGGATTTCTGGATATTCGCGATACGGTGCGCTGCATCGAGCTTGCCTGCCTGAATCCGGCCGCCCCCGGCGAATGCCGCGTCTACAACCAGTTCACCGAGCAGTTTTCGGTGATGGAGCTGGCCCATATGGTGCAGGCCGCCGCGCGGAAGCTCGGGCTGAACGTCGAGATCGATCACCTGCCCGCGCCGCGCGTGGAAGCCGAAGCGCATTATTACAACGCCAAGCACTCCAAGCTGATCGAGCTCGGCTTGCGGCCGCATTATCTGAGCGATTCTCTGCTGGATTCGCTGATGAACATCGCCATCCGGTATAAGGACCGCGTCGATATTTCGCTGTTTTTGCCGCAGGTGAACTGGCAGAACTCGCGCAACCAGCGCGCGCGCCCGCTGGCGACGGCGCAGCGCAAGGCGCCGGTGGCGGCTCCGGGCGGCGATTAAGCGCCCGCTGTGCGGCGCCGGGTTCGCCCGGCGGCCGGGATCTGGCCCGCCTTCTCCATCGTGGACAGGCGCGGCGAGCTTCGGCTATGATTCTGTGGGGGTTGGTAGCTTTGCCCGGATTCGTGCGGTGGCGCCAGTGAAGCAGCAGGCGCCTGAAATAAAACATTTTTGGCCGCTTTTGTTGGTTGTGGCCTTTGCCGCCGCCATTTATCTCGGCTGCCTGATCTCGCCGCCGCGGCTGATGGACGACGTCGACGCCGTGCAGGCGCAGATCGCCGTCAACATGCTCCACAGCGGGGACTGGGTGACGGCGCGGCTGGATGGAGTCGCCTACCTGGAAAAATCACCGCTGATTTACTGGCTGATGGCGCTCTCCTATAAAATTTTCGGCGTTCACGACTGGGCCGCGCGCATGCCCGTGGCGCTGTCCTCGATCGCGCTGGCCTGGCTCACGGCGGTCTTCGGAATGTGGGCGTTCGGAGCGCGCGGCGGCTTTTACGCCGGGCTGGTCATGGCGACCTGCACCGGACTGTTCCTGTTCACCCGCATTCAGATTCCGGACGTGATGGTGGCGGCGTGCATGACCGTCTCCATGTGGTCGTTCCTGCGCGCGATCGACCAGGAAGAGCGGCGCCCCCGGCTATGGGCGGCGGTTCTGGCCGCCAGCATCGGGGTCAGCCTCCTGCTGAAGAGCCTGATCGGCGCGGTTTTTCCAGCGGCCGCCGGGCTGCTCTATCTTTATTTCACCGGGCAGATCGCCCAGGCCAAGGTCTGGAAGCGCCTGCACGTTCCGAGCGGCGCCGTCCTGGCGCTGGCCATCGCCGCCCCCTGGCACGTTCTGGCGACGCTGCGCAATCCCCCGTACTTCGACTTTTCGATGCGCAGCATCCCCGGCCAGTATCACGGCTTTCTCTGGTTTTATTTCATGAATGAGCAGGTGCTGCGCTTTCTGAACCTGCGCTACCCGCGCGATTACAACACGGTGCCCCGGCTGTGGTTCTGGCTTTTGCACCTGGTGTGGCTTTTTCCCTGGAGCGTCTATCTCCCCGCCGTTGCCAAGCTTTCCTTCCGTCCCCTCGATCGCGCCGGGCGAACCCGCCTGCTGGCGCTGTGCTGGACCGGATTCATCCTGGTCTTTTTTACCTTCTCCACCACGCAGGAATACTATTCGATGCCCTGTTATCCGGCCCTGGCGCTGCTGCTCGGCTCGGCGATGGCGGCCGGAGGAGAATGGATCCGCCGCGGAACGCGGGTTTTGTGCGCGATTCTGGCCTGCTGTGCGGTTGCGGCTGGCGGCCTGTGGTTGGCGGTGAGAAATATTCCCACGCCGGGCGATATCGCCGCCGCTCTCAGCCCGCATCCGGAGGCCTACACGCTTTCGCTCGGGCACATGGAGGATTTAACCCTGGCCTCGTTCGCCTATCTGCGCCGGCCGCTCTTGATGGCGGCGATCGCGTTCTTCGTCGGCGCGGCCGGCACCCTCCGCTTCACCGGCCGGCGGGCGTTTCTGGCCGCCGCGGCGATGGCCGTGCTGTTCTTTCATGCCGCGCGCCTGGCGCTGGTGGTATTCGATCCCTATATGGGATCCTACGCGCTGGCTCAGGCGATCAATCAAGGGCCTCCGGGAAAGCTGATTGTCGATCATCACTACTACGATTTCTCGAGCGTATTTTTTTACACCGGCAAGGATGCGCTGCTGCTGAACGGGCGTTACAACAATCTGGTGTACGGCTCTTACGCTCCCGGCGCGCCCGACGTGTTCATCGACGACCGGCAGTGGGCGGCGCTGTGGCGCACCAAGGACCGCTATTACCTGGTCGCCGACGCCTCCGCGCTGCCGCGTTTTGAAAAGCTGGCCGGCGAAGGCTGCCTGCACGTGGTGGCCGCCAGCGGCGGCAAATTGCTGCTTACGAATCTGCCGCTGCGGACCGGAGACATAAAGACGTGACGTTATTTTTGGCCATCGCGGCGATTCCTTTTATTTATTACCTGATCGCCATCTATAGCGCGGCGCGTTTTTTTGCGCGGCCGGAACGCTCCCCCGACGGCGCCTTCACGCCGCCGGTGAGCAATCTCAAACCGATCCGCGGCCTGGATCCGGAGGCTTACGAAAATCTGAAAAGTTTCTGCGAGCAGGATTACCCGGATTATGAAATCGTGTTCTGCGTCGACCGCGAAGACGCGCAGGTTGTCGCGGTGATCGACAAGTTGAAGGAGAATTTCCCGGACCGCCGCATCCGCGTGCTGTACGGCTCGGGCCGGGCGGCGGCCAACGATAAGTGCGCACGTCTGGCGCGGCTGGTGGCGGAAGCCGCGCACGAGCATCTGGTGATCAGCGACAGCGATGTCCGCGTCCGGCCCGATTACCTGCGCAACGTGGTCGCGCCGCTGCGCGACCCGGGCGTGGGCGCGGTGACGTGCCTGTATGTGCCCACCGAAGTCCGCACCTTTTCCGACCGTCTGCAAACCACCGGCATGATCTCGGATTTTTTCGTCAGCTCGGTGGTGGCCTGGCAGCTCGACGGGGTGAAATTCGCGCTCGGCACCACCATCGCCACCACGCGGGCCCGCATCCGGGCCTTTGGCGGCTACGAGCAGTTGGAAGACCGCCCGGCGGACGATTTGCTGGTGGGCCGCCTGATCGCCGAGCAGGGATGCGAAGTGATTTTATCGCGCTATCTGATCGAAACGGTGCCGGATTATCACTCCCTCGGCGCGCTGCTCGACAAGCGGCTGCGCTGGATGGTGGTGATGCGCCATATGCGGCCGGCCGGACACTTCGGATTGCTGTTCACCCAGGGGTTGCCGTGGTCGATCGCCGCGTTTCTGGCCCATCCGACGGGGGCCGTCGCACTGGCGTTCTTCGGCGGCTATGCCTTGTGCCGGGTGGCGATGACGTGGCTTACCGGTATCCGCGGGTTGAAGCAGCCGCGTTTCTGGAGAGAAGTTCCTCTGATCCCCGTTTGGGACGCGATCGCCGCCGGGATCTGGCTGGCGAGCTTCTTCCGTTCCACCATCCGCTGGCGGGGCGCCGATTACTTCATCCGCGACGGCAAGTTGATCCTGGCCAGGGCCGACTGAAGACCGATCCGGCGCGGCGGCGCGGTCAACCGCGGAGCGCCGTTTCTTCGAGAATCCGCTGCAATTCGCCCCGCGGATCGGAGGAGCGGGTGATCTGCCGGCCGACCACGATATAATCGGCGCCCGCCGCGATGGCCTCCGCCGGGGTGGCGATTCGCTTCTGATCGCCCGCCGAAACACCCGCCGACCGCACGCCCGGATTCACCAGAATCGCGCCGCGCCCGGCGATGCCGCGCACCCGCGCCGTATCCCGGGCGGAGCAGACGATGCCGTCGGCGCCCTCCTCGATCGCGTTGCGCACGCGCAGATCGATCAGTTCCTGCAAGCCGCGCGGATCGCCGTCCTGGCGCAGATCGTCTTCATCCACACTGGTCAGCACGCTTACCGCGAGCAGTTTCAAATCCGAGCCGAGGCGCCCTTCGGCCGCCGCGCGCACCACCTGGCGCATGCCGTGGAGGGTCAAGAAATCGGCGCCGGAGCGGGCGATCACCGCCACCGCCCGCCGCACCGTTTCCCCGATATCGTACAGCTTCAAATCGAGAAACACCCGCCGGCCTTCCTGTTTTAATTCGCGAACCAGCTCCATGCCGGAGGCCGCGTAAAGCTCCAGGCCGATCTTGTAAAACGGCGCGGCATCGCCGAGTTTTGCGATCAGCGCGCGGGCCTCTTCCGCGCTGGGAAAATCCAGCGCGACGATGACGGGATTCAGACGATCCGTAGCGGTTTCTCCTGTCTGTCCAACACGCGTCCGATGGGAAACGCGTCCGGGTATTTTCGCAGATAGCGCGCCGCGTCGGGCGCCGGCAAGGCGATCAGCAGGCCTCCGGAAGTTTGCGGATCGAACAGCAGATCGTCGTATTCCGAGCCGCCTTCGACGCAAGCCAGAACGAATTCGCGATTCTGGTTCAATCCGCCGGGGATCGCGCCGATTTTCGCGTATTCCACCGCGCCGTCCAGAAACCGCACCCGTTGCGCCTCGATTTCGAGCGTCACGCCGCTGGCCAGCGCCATTTCGCGCGCGTGACCGAGCAGGCCAAAACCGGTCACATCGGTGACGGCGTGCACTTCCAGGCGGGACATCGCCGCGGCCGCCGCGCGATTCAGCGTCAGCATGGAGCGAACCGCCGCCTCGACGTGCGCCGCAACCGCCAGATTGCGCTTGAGCGCGGTGGCGATCACGCCGGTCCCCAGCTTTTTGGTCAGAACCAGGGCGTCGCCCGGGCGCGCGCCGGCGTTGGTCTTGACCCGGTCCGGGCGGATCGTGCCGGTGACGGCGTAGCCGAATTTGATCTCCGGATCGCGGATGCTGTGGCCGCCCAGCACCACTGCGCCGGCTTCCTGAATCTTTTCGGCGCCGCCTTTGAGGATCTCTTCGAGGTCGTCCAGCTCGTCGGATCCGGGCCAGGCCAGGATCGAGAGCGCGGTGAGCGGCGAGGCGCCCATGGCGTAGATGTCGCTGAGCGCATTGGCGGCGGCGATGGCGCCGAAGGTGAAGGGATCGTCGACGATCGGCGTAAAGAAATCCACCGTCTGGACCAGCGCCAGGCCGGGGCTCAGACGATACACTCCGGCGTCGTCCGCTTTTTCAAAGCCGACCAGAAGATTGGGATCCGCCGGGCGCGGCAGGCGCGCCAGCACCTGGTCCAAAACCTTTGGACTCAACTTCGACGCTCAACCGGCGGCCTTGACGTGCGCGGTCAGTTTTTTGGCCACGCTTCAGTTTAGAGCTTTCCGTGGTCCGCTTCCAGTTTGCGTCAAAACCGGTTACGCCGCCGCGGTTTCCTTGTCCTTGTTCTTGCTGCCGGGCGGGCGGCCGCGGCGCTTCACTGCCGTCATCCAGGCGGGCGGACGGCCCCTGCGCCGCCCTCGACCCTGCGCCAGACGTTCCAAGGTCATAATCGCTTCCTCAATGTGCTCTCGTTCCTGGCGCAAATCCGCCAGCATTTTTAGGATATCCATTCCGTTTCCTCCCGCGTTCAAGGATTTTCGGCGACCGGTGAGCCGTTCTGAAAAACGAACAAGAGGTCCTCGCGCATCCCGATCATGCTTTATGAGTTTAACCACATTTTAGGAGAGTTTTCAAGACTTTTGTTCCGAAAACGGAACAAGATCGTACTAAGAACCCCATTTTTCCGGGAACGTTTCCGGACCCGGCTCAGACCCCCTGTACGCCTCGGTTTGACTTCTTTTCCAATGGAAATAAAAGGGAAGTCCCAAAATTATCACGGTCAAACCGATGCCGGATTCGCGCGGCGACGTCCGGAAAGTGGAATAAAGCAGCGCCGCCGCCACTAAAACGAAAAAAAGCGGCACCACGGGGTAGCCCGGAACCCGGTAGGGCCGCTTCAGCCCCGGCTGGGTGCGGCGAAGCACGATCACCGAGGCGGCGGTCATCCCGTACAGGATCCAGCTCGGGAAGATCACCAGCGTATAGAGCTGCTCGTACTGGCCGCTCAGCAGCACCACGCTGGACCAGCCGCCGAGCAGCAGGATGGCGGCTCCCGGCGTACGGAAACGCGCATTTACGCGGCGAATTGGCGCAAAAAAATAGCCGTCGCGCGCCATTGCGTAGGGAATGCGGGAGCCGGAAAGGATCGATCCATTGAGCGCGGCGAAGATGGAGATCATCGCCGCGGCGCTGACCGCCGCCGCGCCGGGCCGTCCCAGCACGCGGCGCATGGCGTCGGCGGCGACCCGCTCGCTTGCGCCTACCTCGGCGGAGTTTAAGACGTAAAAATATGTAAGATTTACCAGCAGATAGATCGCCATCATCGCCAAAGTGCCGGAAATAAGCGCGCGCGGCAGATTTTTTTGCGGCCGGTCGATCTCCGAACCCAACATTCCCGCATTGTTCCAGCCATCGTAAGCCCAAAGCGCGGCCACCAGAGCAAGGAAAAATCCGGAGATTCCGCCCGGCTGCGCGGCGATTGAGGAGTGGAAATTCTGTGGATCTCCGCGCCCGGAAAGCAATCCCAGCAGAATTAGTCCGCCAAGCAGCGACACTTTTATGGCCGTTACCGCAACCTGAACGCCGCCGCCGACCTTTACGCCGAGAAAATTCAGGCCGGAAAGCGCCAGGATCAGGGCGATTCCGACCAGTTGGCCGTAGCGGATCTCCAGAGGACCGCCGTGCGGCCCGATCGGCAGCGGGATCGAGAAAAAGACGCGGCCGAGCGCCGGGAAGAAATCGCCCAGGTAAGTGAAGAATCCGGTGGCCAGCGTGGCGACGGAGGCCGCTTTGGCCACCCAGGTTTGGGTCCAGCCGTAGAGGAAGCCGAAAAACGGCCCGTAGGCGGCGCTCAGATACACGTATTCTCCGCCGGCGCCGGGCAGGGCAGCCGAGAGCTCGGCGTAGGTGAGCGCGCCGAATAAGGTCAGGATGCCCCCGAAGATCCACACCGCCAGGACCTCGGCGGGCGAACCGACGGCCTGGATCATCTGCGCCGGGACCAAAAAAATAGCGCTGCCGATGGCGGTTCCGACGACGATGGCGGCGGTCGACCAGGGGCCGAGGGCGCGGCGGAGTTCGAGGTTGCGAGGTTCAGGCGGGCCGGCCGAGGATTTTTGCATTTTTTAGCAGACTGGAGAATTTTTTGGGCGTCCGGGAGAACGTTTCGCCGCTGGCGTCACAGCCAGTGCGGAAATGCGCCGGCATGCGGGTGGAGTGTGTTTGCTCCCGCCCTGGCCGGGCGGCAACGGCGGCGGTTTCATGCTTGAATGTTAACCCGAACGCGGCGCGGCGAAGGACGCCGCCAGTCCGGTGAGAAACGTCGCCGATGCGCCGATGACCACATACCAGGTCCAGGCGATCGGCGTGGCGAAACGGATATAGAGCATCAGCGCGAGCCCGGCCGACATGGCCCACATCGCCGCCGTCTCGCCCACGCGCCGGGTGAGCAGGCCCAACAAAAATACGCCGAGCAGCGAACCGTAGAGGATCGAGGCGATGGACAAGCCGGCTTCGAGAACGCTGCCCCATCGCCGCGCGAGCAGGCCCACGCCGAACAAAACCACCGCCCAGAAAATCGTGGCGAGCCGCGCCAGGCGCAGCCCGCGGGCGGCGCCGGACGGTTTCAGAAAATCGATCACCGTGGTGGAGGCGAGCGAGTTCAGGGCCGCGCTCAGATTCGACATGGCGGCGGCCAGAATGGCGGCGATCACCAGGCCGGCGATTCCGGCGGGCAGATGATCCCAGATGAACTGCGGATAGATTTTATCCAGCACGGCGGGCGGCTGCTCATGGCGGTCCGAGTAAAAGGCATACAGGCAGACGCCGATCACCAGGAACAACGTGAATTGAATGGCGATCACCACCCAGCTCGCCAGCAGCGCGGCCCGGCTCTGACGCTCGTTCGGCGCGGCGAGCAGGCGCTGCACCATCAACTGCTCGGTGCCGTGGCTGGCGGTGGTGAGGAAACATCCGCCGATGAGGCCGGCCCAGAAGGTGTAGGTCTGGGTCCAGGAAAAGCCAAAATCGAAGACGTGGAATTTGTGCGCCTGGGCGGCGACGGCGGCCACGCGCATCCAGCCTCCGGGAATTTCGCGCAGGACGGCGGCGAGGCTCAGGGCGGCTCCGGCGAGGTAGAGCAACATCTGCGCGACGTCGGTCCAGATGACCGCGGTCATGCCGCCTTCGTAGGTATAAAAAAGCGTCAGGCACAGGATCGCGGCGATCGACGTTTTTTCCCCGGCGCCCAGGATAATGGCGATCACCAGCGAGATGGCGACCACGCGGACGCCTTCGGCCAAAGCGCGCAGGAGCAGAAACGTTGCCGCGGTGAGTTTGCGGATGCGCTCGCCGAAGCGGCGGCGCATCAGTTCGTAGGCGGTAAACATCTCTCCCCGGAAATAAGCGGGGAGAAAGATGGCGGCGATCACGATCCGCGCCAGCAGGTAGCCGAGGACGACTTGCAGGAATCCGAAGTCGCCCTGAAAGGAAAGGGCCGGCGTTCCGATCACGGTGAGGGTGCTGGTTTCGGCCGAGACGATGGAGAGAGCGATCGCCCACCAGGGAGCGGTCTTGCCGCCGAGGAAATAGTCCTTGAGGGTGCGCTGCGATCTGCCGAAGCGGGCGCCGAACCAGGTGATCGCGGCGAGGTAGAGGACGATCACCGTGAGGTCGGGCCAGCGCATGCGAACACCCAGAATACCGGAGTCGGGCGCAGGTAAACTGGCGGGGCAGGGGGGCGGTTGGGTGGAAGGGACTCCTTTCCTTCGCCCCGCCGGAAACAATTTTCAGACCCCCGACGTCCAACACGGTAGCCGGTGTGTAGGCTGAGTGCGGTGGCGAGCGGATGGGTGAAGGCGCTTGCGGCTGGCTCGCGGCTTTGGCTATACTCCGCAGAGCAACACCTGACCCAACTCAAAAACGTAGCGGATCCCGTGGAGGTAGCTTAGGGTGCTGTGGCCGCGAACAGGCACGATGGCGCTGGCGACGATGGTATGGCTCGCCGCGCCCGGCTTTGCCCAGGAAAAGCCGGCTCAGGAAAAAGCCGCGCAGGAAAGGGCAGGGGACAAGCAGGCAGAGAAAAAAAAAGAATGGAAGGACCGGGCCGAGTACGAGCTTTACGAATCGATCGTAAAGACGAAGGATCCCCATCAGTGGCTGGCGGCGATCCAGGCCTGGAAGCAGCAGTATCCGGAGAGCGAATACGCCGACGTCCGCCGGCAGTTGACTCTTGAAGCCTATCGCGCGCTGAACCAGCCGCGGGAGGCGTTCGCCGCCGCGCAGGACGTTCTCAAAGACAACCCGAACGATCTGGTGGCGCTGTCGGCGATGGTGGGCTATATCTATAGCCTGGTTCCGGTCTCGGCGTCGGCGCCGGACCCGGGTCAGTCGCAGGATCTGGCGGCCGCCGAACAGGCCGCGCGTACCATCCTGGATAACATCGATGTGATCTGTTCGAAGAACAACCGGCCGGCGAACATGACCGACCAGGAAGCCGGCGACAAGAAGCCGGCGCTGCGGGCTTTCGCGCAGAAAACGCTGGGATATATCGCGCTGGTTCGCAAGGATTATCCCAAGGCAGAGGCGGAGCTGACCAAGGCGCTGGAATTGGATCCCCGGCAGGGCCAGGTTTCGTTCTGGCTGGGGGAAGCGGTGCTGGCGCAAAACCGGGAGCATCCGGAGAAGCAGCCGCAGGCGCTTTACCACTTCGCGCGCGCGGCCTGCTACAGCGGCGCGGGCGGTTTGCCGGCCAGTGACCGCAGCCAGGTGCGGGATTATTTGACCAAAGCGTATACCCAGTATCACGGATCGGCCGACGGGCTGGATCCATTGCTGGCGCAGGCCGGCGCGCAGGCGCTGCCGCCCGCCGGATTCACCATCAAGAGCAAGGCCGAGGTGGAGCGTGAAAGGATCGAGGCGGAGGAAGCGGCGGCGCGGGCCAATCCGATGCTGGCGCTGTGGAAGCGCGTTCATCAGGAGCTGGCCAGCGATCACGGCGCAGCCTATTTTGAAAACAGCATGAAGGGAGCCCTGCTGCCGGGCGGAGCCGAAGGCGTGAAAAAATTCCGCGGTCGGCTGGTTTCGGCAGTGCCCGCCGGGCGGCCGCGCCTGCTGGTGCTGGCCATCGAGAACCCGGCGAAGCCGGATGCGACTCTGAAACTCGATTCGCCGCTGTCCGGAAAAATGGAGCCGGGCGCAGAAATTTCCTTCGAAGGCGTGGCGGAGTCTTATACAAAAGATCCGTTCATGGTGACGTTCCGCGCCGGGCGGGCGCAGATTGAAGGCTGGACCGCCAAGAGCAGCGCGGCCCGGCATGGCGCGGCGAGCCGGAAGAGCGAGGCTCGGGAATAGGTTTAAAGATCGGGACCGGAGCGCTTCACTCCAGCGCTCGCGTCATGATACATTATCGAGTTTAGCGAGGTGCGTGCGGAAATGAAGAGAACAATGAGAATCGCTATCGCGTTGACATTTGCAGCCGCGTGGGGAATGGCGCAGGAGGCTCCAAAAGCTCCGGTAGCGAAGGACGCCGAGGAGGCGAATCTGGTCAATACCGCGGCCAAGGAAGCAGATCCGGTCAAGCGGTTACAGGAACTGGACCAGTGGAGCCAGAAGTACCCCGACACGCAGCTCACCGAGCAGCGGGAACTGCTGTACTGGGTCACCTACCAGCAGCTAAAGCCGCCCAAGGCCCGCGAGGCGGTGGACTGGGCCAAGTCCGTGCTGGCCAAAAAACCGGACGATTATATGGCGTTGATGACCATCCTCCAGTTCGGGCCGACGCTCAACAACAATAATCCGCCGCAGGAGGACTTCGATGCGACGCTGGCGGCGGCCAACAAGATGCTGGAGGAGCCGGATAAAGTTTTTGCCGAATCGAACCGGCCGCAGACGGTCCCGCCGGCGGACTGGCCCAAGGTGAAACCATACTGGATGCAGCAGGCGCCGCGCGTCGAGGCGCAGATGTGGGTGAATAAGTACGGCAAGACCGATCCGGCGCGCGCCGAGCAGGAAATCGGGAAAATCCTGCAAAAAGATCCGAACGACGCGGCGATCGACCAGATGATGGGATCGGTGATTCTGGCCCAGCAGAAGGAGCATCCGGAAAAAGGCGGCCTGGCGCTGTTCTATTATGCCCGCGCGGCGTGCTACGACGGCGAAGGCGCGCTTCCGGCCGCGAACCGCAATCAGTTGAAGAGCGGATTTTTAACGCGCGCCTACAATACCTATCACGGCTCCAGCGACGGACTGGAGCAGTTGTGCCAGACCGCGAAGGCCAATCCGGCGCCGCCCGCGGACTTCAAACTGATGAGCGTCGCCGATATCGCCGAGGCCAAGAATAAGGCCGAGCAGGAGGCGCTGAAGGATAACCCGGCGATGGTCTACTGGAACACCATCAAAACCGGTCTTACCGGCGACAATGCGGATCAGTTCTTCGCCAACACCGTGAAGGACGCCGCGCTTCCCGGCAAGAATCCCAACGATCAGAGCGATATGAAGTGGACGGGCAAGATCGTTTCCATGAAGCCGGCGATCAGCCCCAAGGAGCTGGTGATGGCGGTGCAGAATCCGGCGGGCGACGTGACCCTCAAGCTGGAAGAGCCGCTGCGCGGCAAGATGGAACCCGGCAGCGAGCTGCAATTTTCCGGCATCGCGACCGGTTATCAAAAAGATCCTTACATGCTGATTCTTTCCACCGACAAGGATCAGATCGCCGGCTGGAAGCCGGAAGTGATCCACACCAAGAAGAGCGGCGCAACCGCCAAGAAAAAGGCGCAGTAGCGATTCTCCGCCCGCTCCGCTTTTCCACCGAGCCCCGCCCGCGATGGCGGGGTTTTCTTTTCAGGGCGCAATCCCTGGAAAAATTCCAGGTCCGGAGCCGGAAAAGGTCCCGTTTCACCCCCATCCTATTCATCATCGCCCTGGAAACTCAGCAGTAGAACCGGAGCCTGAACGCAACGCATACTTGCGCCAGGAGGTTCCAGTTGAGGCTTATCAGCACAGGCTTAGCCACCTTATTGTTCGTCACAACCGCGGCGGCGACGCCGATTACGCTCACGTTTTCCGGTACGGCCAGCGGTTCGGTGGATAATACGTCCTTCATGAACCAGGCATTTTCGATCATTTTCACTTCGGACACCACCGACGTTTGCCAGATCGGCCAGTCGCCATGCCCGCTGTCGGGAGATGTCGGCGATTACACCACTCCCGATCCGACCGTGAACACCTTCACCATCGGCACGATCGTGCCCTCGACGGCGCAGGCCGAGTTGACCGGGCTTACGACGTCCAAGGGTGTTCTCGGACCGTCGGTATTCCTGAATCCGACCAGCAATAATGTCGGCATCTGGTTTTACAACACCGCGGACTGGCTGACCACGGCCTCCAGCGCCTACACCAGCAGCTTTGGCCTGGTGAACAATCTGTCGCTTTCCAATCTTCAGGCGTTTTCCAACGTCCAGCTCGGCTCGGCGGCAATGGAATCGACCGCCGGCGACGTGAATTTCACCAGCATTTCCAACGTGAGCTTTACCGAATCGGTGGGCGGGCCCAGCGGGCCGTCGGGCGCCTCGGGTCCGGGCTCCAGTGCGGGCGCGGTTCCTGAGCCGTCCACATTTGTGATGTTCGCCATCGGCGTGGGCGGCGTGCTGATTGGGAAGTTCCGGCGGCGCGGCTAGAAAGAGAGGACGAATTCCGGATGAACCGGACGCGCTCCTCTGCCGGAAACGGGTGGGGAGCGCGATTTTTTTACATCTTATAGCGGCCGAAATCCTCGTCGCTCAGATTTTCGAGGACGCGGCGCAGCTCTTCGTTACTTCCCGCTTCGGCGACGGCGGCGACGGTTTTGGAGGATTTGAGCACCGCTTCGGCGACGTAGATGGGACAGTCCAGGCGCAGGGCGATGGCCAGCGCGTCGCTGGGCCGCGAATCCACCGAAATGAGCTCGCCGTTCCGCTCCAGCCAGATGACGGCGTAAAACGTATCCTCGCGAAGATCGCTGACCACCACCTTTTTGACTCCGGCTTCCAGGCCGAACAGCAGGTTGCGGATGAGATCGTGCGTCATGGGGCGCGGCGTGGCGACCTTCTCGATTTCGAGCGCGATGGCGTTAGCCTCATAAATGCCGACCCAAATGGGCAGGATGGCGCTGCCGTTGACGTCCTTGAGCACCACGATCGGCATGTTGGTCACCGGGTCCATCAACAACCCCCGGATCTTCATTTCGACTTCCATTTGAATCCTTCCTTTCGCCCGGGTTTAGCCTAGTGTACACTTTCTCCGGCCAGGGAATTGGGGCCGGCGCGAGTCACCTTGACCTCGATGTAGCTGCCGAGCAAGTTGTCCTCCGCGTTGCCGGCGGGGCGGATAAAGTTGAGCGTCTTGTTTTGCGACGTGCGGCCAATCCATTGGCCGGTGGCTTTGTTGAAGCCTTCCACCAGGCACTCCTCGATGCGTCCCAGGTATGTGGCATTTCGCCGCACCTGGATGGCGCGCTGACGCTCCTGTAGAATCGCCAGGCGGCGCCCCTTCTCTTCTTCCGGGATCTGATCGCCGAGCGCGAGCGCCGGCGTGTTTGGCCGCCGCGAATATTTGAAGCTGAACACGGAGTCGTATTCGACTTCCTCGAGCAGCGCGAGCGTCTGCTCGAAATCGGCCTCGGTCTCGCCGGGGAAGCCGACGATGATGTCGCTGGTGATGGCGATCGGGCGGCGGGCGTTTTTGATCCATTCGATGCGGCGCATGTAATCGTCGCGCGTATATAACCGTTGCATGGCTTCCAGCACGCGCGTCGATCCGGATTGCACCGGCAGATGCACGTGATTGCACAGCGCCGGATTCGCGTCGATGGCTTCGACGATTTCGCGGACGAAATCGCGCGGATGAGAGGTGGTGAAACGCACGCGGCGGATGCCGGGCGTGCGCCCCACTTCGGCCAGCAGCGTCGCGAAGTCCCAGCCGGCGGGGGAAGGATCGCGGTAACTGTTCACGTTCTGGCCGAGAAGCTGGATTTCGGTGTATCCGGCCGCGGCCAGCGCTCGCGCCTCGGCCAGCACGGAGGCGCTGGCGCGGCTGCGCTCCGGCCCTCGGGTGAAGGGAACCACGCAATAGGCGCAGGACTTGTCGCATCCCTCGATGATGGTGATGTAGGCGCGATGCGGGTTGTCGCGCCGCGTGAGCGGCGTCTCGAAGGTCTCTTCCGTATCGAGGCTCAAGCCGGTGACGCGGCGGTTGCCGGCTTCCAGTTGCACCAGCATCTCCGGAAGCCGGTTATAGCTGGCGGATCCGCACACCAGGCTGACGTGCGGCGCCTTCTCAAAAATCCTTTCGCCTTCCTGCTGCGCGACGCATCCGAGCACCGCGAACGTTTTTCCCTTTCCCTGTTCTTTTTTGAACTGCTGGAGGCGGGAAAAAACTTTCTGTTCGGCCTTATCGCGGATGCTGCACGTGTTATAGAAGACCAGCTCGGCTTCCTCCGGCGTGGTGACCTGGGAATATCCGCGCGCGACCAGCGTCCCGATGACTTTCTCCGAATCGTGCGCATTCATCTGGCAGCCGAAGGTTTCGATGTAGAAGGTCTTCACCACCCTCATTGTAGCGTGCGGATGCGCGCGCGGCGGCTCTCGCGCGCGGCGAACGAGCAGGGACGGGAGGCGGCGCCAGGCGGATCCTTTACGAGCCGCCGTCCGCGACGAGCCCGCGCACCAGCTCCGCCATGTCTCCGGCGGATTCGATCGCGGACACGGCGGCCAGAGCGCGGCGGGCGATCGGTTCTCCCAGGCGCGGGGCGACGAGCGACAGGAACTTTTGCTGGAGCATCCCGGTAGAAACCGGATGTTCCGGATTCCCGCGCGGATAATCGGAGGCTCCCCGCAAAACCGCTCCGCCGGCGAGCCGGACCGCGACGCGCGATGGCCACGCCTCCGGATACTTCGCGGTAAGGTCGGGCGCGACGAGAACCTGGGTGTGCGACAGCAGCGCGGCGATGTTCGGCTCGCGCACGCCCTCCGGACCGAAGCGGTCTTCGGAAAACTGCTCCAAGCCGACGCGTCCTTCCGCCAGAGCGGCCGCAACGCAATAGGCGATGCTGAACTTGGCCTGGTACGGCGTCCGGGGATTGCTTTCCTTGACGATTTCAAAGCCGGGGCCGTAGGTTTCAATTTCGATCCCGGCGATGCCGGCGATTCCGGCCGCTCCGGCCGATGCCCGGAGGTCGAGCGCGACGTCGATGGCGCTGTGCGTGTGGCCGCAGCAGGCGTGAAGTTTGTAGCAGTTTTCGGCGATTTTCCACTGCCGCCCCAGCCCCCTGGTGATCCGCGAGGCGTCATGCGCCTGGCTCATCGCGCGGAAGAACCCGCGCTCGCCTTCCAGCACGCGCGCGGCGCCGGTAAATCCCTCGCGCGCCAGATCGGCGGCGAGAAGCCCGTTTAGCGCGGCTTTGCCGGGATGCAGATGCTTGCTCATGGCGCCGCTGGCGTTGAACTCCCACAGTCCGGCGGCCTGCGTTCCGGCGCTGCCGAGCGCGTCTTGCATCTGATCGGCGTTGAGGCCAAGCAGCGATCCGGCGGCGGCCGCCGCCCCGAAAGTGGCGGCGGTTCCGGTGGGATGCCAGAAGCGGTAGTGGCTCGGATTCACGGCCTCCCCGACCCGCAGCGCGGCCTCGTAGCCGAGCGTGACGGCCAGCAGAAACGCGCCTCCGCTGGCGTGCTCCCGTTCGGCGACGGCGAGCGCGGCGGGAATGACCGGGGCGGCCGCGTGCAGCGTCGAGCCTTTATGCACGTCGTCGTATTCGAGAATATGCGAGGCGACTCCGTTGGCGAAGGCCGCCGCGGGCGCGCTGGCCCGGGACGCCGGAAACATCGCCGCCTCCTCGGAGACTCCGAAGCGCGCCGCCACGCGCCGCGCCATGCGCGCCGGCGCCTCCAGGGATCCGGCGAGCGCCGAGCCCAGCCAGTCGAGAACCGCCCGGCGCGCGTGTTCGAGCGCCGGGGCCGGCAGCAGAGTGGTGGCCGCAAGAAATTCGGCGAGCGCGCGCGTCTGTTCGGGCATCTTGATTCATTGTGGCGCGGCCAACGCGGCCGCGGCGCCGCCCTCAGGCCGGTATCGGTCAGAGATGCTTCAGCCGGCCGGCGGCGGCGCGGAAGGATTCGCCCTCGCGCAACGCCTTGACGAAAATTTCCTCGCGCGCTTGCAGGTGGTGAGCGATCTCGGCCGCTTCCCCCAGCCGGTCGCCGGGGATGCGGACGATGCCGGTCTCATCGGCCGCGATAAAATCGCCCAGTTTCACCTCGATGCCGCCGGCGGTCACCGGCGCGCCGATCGCTTCCGTACGGATGCGGCCCTTTCCCGAAAGCGGGGTGAGATGCCGGCTCGCCAGCCACAAGCCGGTGCTCTGAATTTCGGCCAGATCGCGGCAGGCGCCGTCGATGATGACGCCGGCCGCTCCCTGCTTCCGGGCGGCGAGGGCGGCCAGCCCGCCGAAGGTGGAAACCGCCTCGCCGCCCGCGTCGAATACCAGGATGGCGCCCGGCGTGATCGCCTCGATCACCTTCTCGATTCCGAACTCTTCGAGGGGAAACTCGCCGGCCGTTTCCTTCACGGTCAGGGCGGGACCCAGAATCGGGCCCGCGCCGCTGCGGAGCACCAGGCCTTCCATCACGCCGCGGATGCGGAGCTGGTCGAGCGCGTCGCTCCAGGTGGCGGAAGCGAACTTCATCCGGCGACTTCGGCAGTCCTGCGGCTGCGCAGCTCGAGATAGGTCCGGATCGCTTCCTCCAGCGGCGGCATCGGCGCGATGCCCAGCGACTCCATCTTGGCGTTGGACAGCGCCGAATACTTGGGACGCCGCGCGGCGGTGCGGAACTCGCGCTCGTTGGTCGGCTTCAACGGCGGATGAAGCCCGGCGGCCGCGAAGATTTTCACGGCCCAATCGAACCAGGAGATGGGAGTTCCGCCGCCGGCATGCACGATTCCTTCGGCGCCGCGCTCCACCAGATCCACCGTGCGCGAGGCGAGTGCGGGGGCAAAGGTCGGCGAGGCCACGTGGTCCTCCACCACCCGGATCGGCTGATCCTTGCGCGCCAGCCTGAGCATCAGTTCGACGAAGTTGCCGCGCGCGGTGGCCAGGCCGCCCGGCCCGTAAACGCCGGAAGTGCGCAGAATCAGCGGGCGGTCCAGGTAGGCCCGCGCGTACATCTCGCCGGCGAGCTTGGACACCGCGTAAGCTCCCAGCGGACGCGGCGGGTCCTCTTCGGTGTAGGCGCGGCCGGCGAGGCCGTCGAAGACGTAATCGGTCGAAAAATGAACCAGGCGCGCGTCGGTCTGCCGGCAGGCCATGGCCAGATTACGCACCGCCAGCGCGTTCACCTGAAACGCGGCCAGCGGCTCCTGCTCGGCGATATCCACCTGATTGTAGGCCGCCGCGTTGACCACCACCGGCGGATCGGCCTGCGCGATGGTCCGCTCCACCTGCGCCTGATCGGTGATATCGACGCTGCTGCGGTCGTAGGCGAGCACCTCCCATCCCCGCGAGGCGAAAGCCGAAACCAGTTCCACTCCAAGCTGACCGCCGCTGCCAAAGACCGCCACCCGTCGCTGCACGTAATTATTGTAGGGAACCCGGAAGCGGGCCGGATGGCGCCGATCTACCGCGCCAGCGCGACCGCCAGTAACAACGCGCGCTGCGTACCCAAATACGAATCCTTGGTGTCGAACTGCTCGTCCAGCGCGTGGGCTCCGCTGCCTCTTCCGCCGCCGCCGATGGTGATCGCGGGAATGCCTAAATTCATCGGCACATTGGCGTCCGTCGAGCCTTCGCCAAGTCGTCCCGAACCGCCCACAACCTTGGTCGCCGCCACCGCCGCGATCACAATCGCTGAATCCGCCGGCGTGCTGCCGGCCGGCCGCAAACCAACCAGTTCCGGCGACGCGGTCACCGTTCCATGCCCCGGCCACCGCCGGTTTTCTTCCTCGACGGCCTCGGCGACGGCCGCCTTGAATTTGGCGTTCAGGGCTTCGAGCGAATTCTTGTCGGCCGACCGCATATCCACTTCCATCCAGCACTCGAAGGGAATCGCGTTCACCGAGGTTCCGCCGCCCACCCGGCCCACGTTGAAGGTCGTCTTGGGATTTTTGGGCACATCGAAATTATCGATCTTGGCGATCGCGCGCCCCATGGCCTGAATCGGATTCACCATGCCGAACGCGCCGAAGCTGTGGCCGCCCGGCCCCTTGAACTCCACGCGATACCGGTAACTGCCGACGCCGACGTTGGTGATCCCCAGCCCCAGGCCGTCAATGGAGATGAATTTATCGATCTGGCCTTTGAGAGTATTCTGGAAAAGCTCCTTGGTGCCGCGCAGATCGCCCAGGCCTTCTTCCCCCACGTCGGCGGCGAAGGTAATCGTCCCCGGAGTCTGCACGTGCGCTTCGTCGAGCGCGCGAATCACTCCCAGCATGGCCGCCAGCCCGCGGCAGTCGTCGCCGATACCGGGTCCTTTGAGCAGCGTTCCCTCGCGCGTGACCTTGACGTTGGTTCCTTCCGGAAACACGGTGTCGAGATGCGCCTCCAGCAGCAGGTTCGGATGCGGCGAGGCTCCCGGGCGCACGCCGAGCACGTTGCCGGCTTTATCGATCCGCACATCGCGCAGCCCGGCCTGCCGGAACAGCCGCTCCAATTCTCTGGCGCGGGCCTCTTCGTGAAACGGAGGCGCGGGAATTTCGCAAATCCGGATCTGTTCGTCGATAAAATGCGGCTCATTCTTCTGGATTGCCGCGAAGGCGGCCTTGATGGCCGGATCTTCGGCCAGGCGGGCGGCGTCCTGCGCCAGAAGCGCGGACGCAAAGAGGACCGGAACGAAAAATCGCATATTTAAAACGTAGCAGAGGCTGTCGGAAGGAACCCCGGGGCGCGCCGGAAGGCTAGCCCGTCCGTTTCATCTTCTTCACTTCGATCACCGGGATCAGCGAATTTTCCGGTCCGGCGGGAGGATTCGGCCGCTGCGACAGTTCGGCGTTCAGGCTGGCGACAAACTGCTCGATCTGGCGCTGCATTTCCGCCATCTTTTCGCGCATATTGAGAATAATTTCGACGCCCGCCAGATTGACGCCCAGATCGCGGGTGAGCTTGAGAATCACCTCCAGCCGCTCCAGGTCTTCATCGGTGTAAAGACGCGTGTTGCCGTCGCTGCGGGAAGGTTTCAGCAAGCCTTCGCGCTCGTACAGGCGCAGCGTTTGCGGATGGATCTGATACTGCTCGGCGACGGCCGAGATCATGTAGGCGGCCTTGTTCCGTTTCCTCATAGCTTGGACCAGATTGCCTGGCGCGGATCGCCGGGATGCAGCCGGGCGTATTCGCGCAGCAGCTCCTTGGTGCGCTCGTCGTGGACCTCCGGCGCCTCGATCACCACCTCGACGATTTGATCGCCGCGCTTTCCGGTGCGGGAGTTGAGCACGCCCTTTTCCCGCATCCGGAACTTCTGGCCATTCTTGGTCCCCTGCGGAATTTTCAGCAGCGCGCGGCCGTCGATGGTGGGCACTTCGATCTTCGCTCCCAGCCCGGCTTCATCGATCCGCACCGGCACGGTAATCTCGATGTCGTCGCCCTCGCGCCGGAAGAAGGGATGCGGCTCCACCCGCACGGTGATGTACAGATCGCCGGGCGGCGCGCCGTGCGTTCCCGCGTTCCCTTTTCCCGCGACCCGCAGCCGCGAGCCTTGCTGCGCCCCCGGCGGAATGCGCACCTCCACCGTCTCGGTGGTGGTGATGCGGCCGTCGCCATGGCAGGCCGGACACTGGTTGCGCAAGCGGCCGGTTCCATTGCATCGCGGGCAGGTCAGGCTGAAGCGCATCGCGCCGGCGGCCTGGGTCACCGTGCCTCCGCCATTGCACTCCGGGCAAACCATGTTGGCCCCCGACTTCGCCGCGCCCGTGCCGCCGCAACTGGCGCACGCCTCCTGGCGGTTGATGTTCAGCCTCACCTGGGTGCCGCGGATGGCCTGCCAGAAGTCGATGTTCAGGCCGTATTCCAGATCGCTGCCCTTTTGCGGCACGGTGGACTCTTCGGCGTGGTGGCGGCCGAACCATTGGCTGAAGATATCCTGAAAATTGGCCGACTCCTCCGCGGACGCGCGCCGCCCGCCCGCTCCGCCGCGCGTGAAAATGTCGGAAAAATCGAATCCTCCGAAGCCCATTCCCGGCCCCCGCGCGCCCGCGCCGGCTCCGCTTCCTCCGGGCATCCCGTTTTCCGAATAGAAGCCGTACTGATCGTACATCTGCTTCTTTTTCGGATCGCTCAGGACGTCGTATGCTTCCTGGACTCTTTTGAAGCGCTCCTCGGCCGCCTTATCGCCCGGATTCAGATCCGGGTGATGTTTACGCGCGAGTTTCCGGTACGCTTTGCGAATCTCCTCTTCGCTTGCCTCGCGCGATACACCGAGGGTTTGATAGTAGTCCTGCTGCGCCATAACCAGGGTGGCCGCCGGAGGCCCGCGGCCGGCGATGCGCGTTTGCCGGCCGCCGGCCGCCGGACCCGGACCACTTCTTATTTCTTCTTGTCATCGACGTCGACGAACTCGGCATCGACGACGTCCTCCTTCTTCTTCTCCTGCTGCTGCCGGCCCGCGCCGTCGCCGCCGGCCGCTGCGCCGCTCCCCGCGCCGGCCGCCGTGCTGGACTTGTACATCGCTTCGGCCAGCTTGTGGCTGGCTTGCGTCAGGTTGTCGATCGCCTTGTTGATCTCTTCGACCGAGCCGCCCGACATCGCCTTGCGCGCCGCCTCCAGCGCCGACTCGACGTTGGAAGCGTCCGCCGGGCTGATCTTGTCGCGATGGTCCTTCAGCATCTTCTCGACCTGATACACCATGGAGTCCGCCCGGTTGCGCGCGTCGATCTCGTCCTTGCGCTTGCGGTCTTCGGCCGCGTGCGCTTCGGCGTCCTTGGCCATCTTCTCCACTTCCTCCTTGCTCAGGCCGGAGGATGAAGTGATCGTGATCTTCTGTTCGTTGTTGGTCGCCTTATCCTTGGCCGTGACATTCAGAATTCCGTTGGCGTCGATGTCGAAGGTCACCTCGATCTGCGGAATGCCGCGCGGCGCCGGCGGAATCCCGATCAACTGGAACACGCCCAGCATCCGGTTATCGCGCGCCATCGCACGCTCGCCTTGATAAACCTTGATTTCCACCGAGGTCTGGTTGTCCGCCGCGGTCGAAAACACATCGCTTTTGCGCGTGGGAATGGTGGTGTTGCGTTCGATCAGCTTGGTGAACACCCCGCCCAGCGTCTCGATCCCGAGCGACAGCGGAGTGACGTCCAGCAGCAGAACGTCCTTCACTTCTCCGCCCAGCACGCCGCCCTGCACCGCCGCGCCCACCGCCACCACTTCATCCGGATTCACGCTGCGGTTGGGTTCCTTGCCGAACAGGTTGCGCACAATGTCCTGCACCTTGGGAATGCGCGTCGAGCCGCCCACCAGCACCACCTCATCGATCTGGTTCGGCTGCAAGCCGGCGTCGGCCAGCGCCTTCTTGCACGGCTCGATCGAGCGGTCCAGAATGTCCTGAACCATCTGCTCAAAGCGCGCCCGCGTCAGCTTGATCGCCAGGTGCTTCGGGCCGCTGGCGTCGGCGGTCAAAAACGGCAGGTTAATCTCGGTTTCAAACAGCGTCGAAAGCTCGATTTTGGCCTTTTCGGCCGCTTCCTTTAAACGTTGCAGGGCCATCTGGTCTTTGGAAACGTCGATGCCCTGGTCCCGCTTGAACTCCTGAATCAGCCAGTCAATGATCCGTTGATCGATGTTGTCGCCGCCCAGGTGCGTGTCGCCGTTGGTCGACTTCACCTCCACCACCCCGTCGCCCACTTCCAGGATCGAAATGTCGAAGGTGCCGCCGCCGAAGTCGTAGACCGCGATGGTCTCATCTTTCTTGCGATCCAGACCGTAGGCCAGCGCGGCCGCGGTCGGCTCGTTGATGATGCGCATCACTTCCAGCCCCGCGATCTTGCCCGCGTCCTTGGTCGCCTGCCGCTGCGCGTCGTTAAAATACGCCGGAACCGTGATCACCGCTTTGGTGACTTTTTCGCCCAGGTACGCCTCCGCCGCTTCCTTCAGCTTGGTCAGAATCATCGCCGAAATCTCCGGCGGCGAATATTTCTTGCCCTGAACCTCCACGCGCGCGTCCCCGTTTTCTGCCCGGACTACTTTGTAGGGAACCAGCTTCATCTCTTCGGTCACCTCGTCATAGCGCCGGCCCATGAAGCGCTTGATCGAGTAAATGGTGTTCTCCGGGTTCGTAACTGCCTGGCGTTTCGCGACTTGCCCAACCAGCCGCTCTCCCGATTTGGTAAAACCGACAACCGAAGGCGTCGTTCTTCCACCCTCCTGATTGGGAATGACGACCGGCTGGCCGCCTTCCATTACCGCGACGACCGAGTTGGTTGTGCCCAGGTCGATTCCGATGATCTTGCTCATTTTGTGACGTCCTCTCGTGTTTAAGAACTCGCGGCTTTATTTAGCCTGTTTTGATTATGCAATCTTAGTCTATCATTGTCAAGTCTTGCCAAAATCAATCGCTAAGTTCCTAGGAAAACGGGTTTCCCAATCGGAGGGACCGGGGAGGAGTACCGGCCTTGGTTATGCCGTCGCCGGGGCAAGCCTGGCGCGATCCTGAAGCAGCGCTTCCACCTTTTCGAGCAGCGCCGCCTCCGTAAAGGGGCGCCGGAGCTGAGAAGCGCGCGGCAAATCGTCCACAATTTCCAGGACCTTCAAGTTCGCATGCTCCCGCCGAAGTTCCGCCGCGGCCGCTTCCAGCGGCGCATCGCCGATCAGCACGTCAATTGGCCCTTCGTGCATCTGGCTCACGGCCAGCGCCTCGCTGGCATCGGCCGCCTCCAGCAGGTTGTAGCCGTGGAGTTCAAAAAATTTGTGAAGCTCGCCGCGCACCGCCTCGCGGGCTTCGATCAGCAGGATGGTGGGAACCTTCTGCGGCGAGGAGGGACGGGCAGAGGGAAGCGCGGCGGCCGCTTCCGCCGGAAGCAGAATTTCGCAGCGGCAGCCGCCGGCGCCGGTGCGCTGGGCCGAAACATACCCGCCGTGTTCGGTGACGATGGCATGCACCATGGCCAGAGCCATTCCTTGTTCGCCGGCCGGCCGCGGCTCAAACAGGCTCTCCGGATCGTCTTCTTCGCCGGTGTAGGTCACCGCCAGCATCGCGTAGGCGGCGATCTGGCCGCCGGCCGGCGCTCCGGCGTTGCCCGTCTCGATCAGCAGCCGCCCGCCGTCCGCCATCCTGGCGCAGGCATGCAGGATCAGGCCGAGCAGCGCCTGCTCGATCTGCCCCGGATCCGCGCGCACGTGCATGGTGGCCGTACCGGGACGGATCAACAGCTCGATTTGCGGACCGGCCAGCGACTGGATCAACTTGCTGGAGCGCCGCAGCAGCGCGTTGAGGCTGAACGGCTCCGGCTGGCATACCTGACGCGATCCGAACGCCGCCAGCCGCCGGTTGATCTGGTCCGCCGCGGCCGCCGCCTGCTGGATCTCCTCGATCAGCTTGCGGGCGGGCGAGTATTCTCCAAAGTGGCCGAGCAACTGGTCCGCCCGGCTGCGTACAATGCCCAACAGGTTCGAGTAATCGGTGGAGACGCCGGCCGCCAGCCGCCCGAGCGCTTCGAGTTTTTGCGACTGGCGGATCTGCCGCTCCTCCCAGCGGCGCGCGCTGACGTCGCGGAAGCTGAGCGCCGCGCCGATAATTCCGGCGTTGGTCTTCACCGGCGCGGCCGCGCCTTCGACGCTCATCTGGCGACCGCTGCGGGTAATCAGGCGCCAGTTCCGCGCCAGCGGCACGGCGGCGTCCCGGAGCATCGCCAGCGCCACCGGATCTTCGCCGGCGCCTGCGCCGTTTTCCTCCACCAACGCGACCACCTTTGCAACCGGCTGCCCCTGCGCCTCCGCAGGCGGCCATCCGGTCAGCACCTCGGCGGCGAGATTCATCATCACCACGCGGCCGGCGGCGTCGGCGACCACCACCGCGTCGGCGACCGAGCCGAGCACGGTGCGCATCCAGGCCTCGCGCTCCTCCAGTTGCCGCTCCAGCCGATGCTTGTGCATGGCCATCTCAATCGACGTGTTCAGAGAGTTGTGCGACAGCGGCTTGACGATATAGCCGAACGGCGCGGCCGTCTTGGCGCGCTCCAGCGTAGAGCGGTCGGCGTGCGCCGTCAGAAAGACCACCGGCAGGTGATATCGGGCGCGGATCGCGGCCGCCGCCTCGATCCCGTCGGCGCGGCCGTCCAGGCGGATGTCCATGAGCACCAGATCGGCGCCGGCGGCGCGCTCGATCGCCTCCTCCGCCGTGGCCGCCGTGGCGACCACTTGGTGACCCAGCGCCGCCAGCCGGTCGGCGATGTCGTGCGCGATCAGCCCTTCGTCTTCGACCACCAGAATTTTGTACGTTCTTGCCGGATCCATAGTCACGAGTTCGGAAAGCGGACGCGGAAGGTGGTCCCCGGGCCCCGCTCCAGCTCGAAGACCCCTTTCAACTGGCGGGTCAGAATGTTGACGATCTCCAGGCCGAGCGAATTCGGCCGCTTCAGATCCAGCTCCGGCGCCACCCCCGCGCCGTCGTCGTGGACCTCCAGCACAATCATCCCTTTCTCCGAGCGCCCGCGAACCTCGATCGCTCCGCCGCGGCCGCCCGGAAAAGCGTGTTTCAGCGCGTTGGAAATCAGTTCGTTCAGGATCAGGCTCGCCGGAATCGCGCGGTCCACGCTCAGCGGCAGTCTCTCCACGGCGAAGCTCATGGCGATGCGCTCCGGCTCGCCATAGGACCGGTACAGATTGTTGGCCAGCAGGCCGGCGTGCTCGGAGAGATCCACCTCGCGCAGATCGCTGGTTTCGTAAAGCTGTTCATGGATCAGAGCCATGGATTCGACGCGGTTCTGGCTCTCGCGCAGGGCGGCGGCCATCGCCGGGTCCGCAAACGAAGAGGCCTGCAGGCGCAGCAGGCTGGCGATCACCTGCAAATTGTTCTTCACGCGGTGGTGAACTTCCTTGAGCAGAACCTCCTTTTCGGCCAGCGACTCCGCCAGCCGGTCGCGCTCGGCCTTGAGCGTCCGCAGCAGGTCCACCTTCTCGTGCGCGCGCCGGACCGCCGACAGCAGCGCCTCCGGCGTGATCCGGTCTTTGACGAGATAATCCTGCGCCCCGCTCTTTAGCGCGTCCACGGCCACCTGCTCGTCGGCGAGTCCGGTGAGCATCACCACGGCGAAGGCCGGCGCGTCTCCCGGGTCTCCGGACCGGATCCGGGTCAGAAACTCCAGGCCGGTCATGTCCGGGAGCTTGTAATCGAGCAGAATGCAGTCCGGCGCCACGCGGCGGCAGGTTTCGATTCCGCGCTCCGCCAGACTCTCCTCCCAGAAGCGCAGCCCGCTGCCGAATCCCTCCTCCAGCAGCAGCCGGTACAGCTTCCGGTCCGGCGCTGAATCGTCGATCATGACGACCTTCACTTACAAGTAGTAGGTCCGCCGCGGACGATTTCTCACACCGGAAAAAGCAAAAGGCCGCCCGGTGGGGGCGGCCCGTGCCTGATCCTGTTCCTTCCTCCTGGCCTAAGGCCTGTTCACGTTCTCAGCCTGGAGACCCTTGGGACCCCGCTTGACCTCGAATTCCACTTCCGCGCCTTCTTCAAGCGTCCGGTAGCCGGACATCTGGATGGCCGAAAAGTGCACAAACACGTCCTCGCCGCTGGCCCGCTGGATGAATCCATAGCCCTTTGCGGCGTTAAACCATTTCACAACACCCTTTTCTTTCACTACTTGATTTCTCCTGTTCCATTCCCGGCAAGCCGGGACGTTCCAAAGCTTCGGCTATTGTCTCACGTTACTTGTTTGCCTGCAACAAAAACATGCCCGGCGGTAACGTCAGCACTCCCGGAGGACCCCCCAGGCCGGCGGATGGAAAATCGCCTATGCCCCGTCATATGCCTGTACTTAGATGCCCGATCCGCCGATAGTACTGCCTGGTCCCGAAAGCAAACCCGGGACCCGGGGGAAAAGAGCGCATGGAAGTGCATAATTCCATCAAAAAAGGAGCCTTACTGGCTGGAATCGGGATCTTTCTGGCGGCCTGCGGTCCGAACGACTTCAATTACGGGAAAGTCCGCGGAATCATCGAGAGCACACCGCTGCACCTGGACGCCGAATACGTGATGCTGACGCCGCAGCAGGTCGACTGCGGCGTGGAAAACGACCTGTGGGATTCGCCCTCCGAGACGGGACAGCGCGGGCGCCAGCTCGCCCGGCTCAAGCCGGCCGGCCGCGATCTGAAATTTGCCGACGACGTCTCCATCGGCGATATGGCCCGGCCTTATGTCCAGATCCGCGGCGACTATAACCTGGCCGTGACCGAAATTTCCAGCGATCGCGACGGCCCGGAGCCGATGACGCGGGTGGTCACGGGAAAATTCGGCATCGCCGTCCCGCAGAAGTGCTTTCCCGATCCGCTGCCCCTGATGGGTGTGAAAAAAGGGGATTTTACCCAGGACGTTCCGCCAGTTCTGTTGTTCCGCTACAACAACGGCTGGGCGTTGGAGCGGATCGTTCACTAAAGCGCCCGGCCTGTTCCTTCCGGGCCGGTATCTCTCCGCCGGCGCAGGATCGTCACTGCTGTTGCTTCGGCTCGACCACCACGCCCTCGCGCACCGCATCGGTCAGGTTCAGGACCACCTGGTCGCCTTCTTTAAGGCCCGAGTCGATCTCAATTTCGGCTCCGTAATCGCGCCCCAGCGTCACCGCCTGGAAATGCACCCGGCGGTCCGGGCCGACCACGGCAACCCGCGGGCCTTCTTTCGGCAGCAGCAGCGCATCGGCCGGCAGCATCAAAACGCCGGCGGCGTGGGGCAGCTTGAAATGCGCCTTGGCGTACATGCCGGGCAGCAGAGCTTCGCGCTCGTTGCGGATGAGCAGCTCGGCTTGCATGGTGCGCGAACTCTGATCCACGGAATGGGTCACCGCTTCCACCTTGCTATGGAAGACGCGGCCGGGCAGTTCGTCCACCGTCAGATCCGCGGGGAAATTTTCGTGAATCTCGGCGGCGTAGCTCTGCGGGATCGCCACGAAGACGCGCAAAACGGCGATTTGCGCGATGCGCATCATCTCGCGCGATCCGGTGTTGCCGGCGGTGATCAGCGTGCCGATATCGGACTGCAAATTGCGGTAAGTCACCACGCCGTCAAAGGGCGCTTCCAGGCGGTCGAATTTTTTCAGATCCTCCAGGCGGGCGAGGTTGGCTTCGCTGGCGGCTACCGTGCTCTCGGCCGCACGGATGTTTTCGCGGGCGGCGTTCTCGTTGGCCTGCGAGAGCTCGAACGCGGCGTTTTTCTCATCCAGATCCTGCCGCGCGAACACGCCTTTCTCCGTAAGGGTCTTCCAGCGCCTGGCGGTCACCTCGGCCAGCCTGCGGCTGCTTTCGGCCGCCGCCAGCGCGGCCTGGTACTGCCGCAGCGCGGCTTTCGACTGGGCCAGGGCGGCGCGCGCTTGAACGATCTGCTGGTCGAGTTCCGGCGTATCCAGCTCGAACAGCAACTGCCCTTTCTTCACCCGGTCGCCGATGTCGGCGCCGCGCTTGACCACGTACCCGTCGGCGCGGGCATAGACCGGCGTTTCCACCAGCGCCATGGTCTGGCAGGGCAGCTCCAGCTCGGACTGCGCCGGCGCCCGGCGCACCCGGCCTACGTTCACCACCGGCGGCCGCCCGGCGCCGTCGCGGATGGCGGCATCCAGCGACTGCCGCCGCGCGTCCCGCTGCTTCAGCTCATAAAAGATTCCGGCGGCCAGCGCCGCGGCCGCGGCCGCCAGCAGAATCAGAAATCCGGCGTGCGATTTCGCAGAGGGCGGCGCCTGCCGCGGCGCTTCGCGGTCGAGCTCGGACCTCATTCCCCGTCCGCCTCGATCCGATCGAAAACCGCGGGCGCGCTCTTGCGCACCATGCTATAAACCACCGGCACCACGAACAGCGTGGCCACTGTCGCAAACAGCAGCCCGCCGATCACCGCCCGGCCCAGCGGAGCGTTTTGCTCGCCGCCTTCGCCCAGGCTCATCGCCATCGGGATCATGCCCGCCAGCATGGCCGCCGCGGTCATGATCACCGGACGCAGCCGGGTGCGCCCGGCCTGATAGGCGGCGGTCAGCGCGTCGGCGCCCTCGCGGCGCAGATCGTTGGCGAAAACGACCAGAAGAATGCTGTTAGCGGTCCCCACTCCGATACTCATGATAGCGCCCATCAGCGCGGGAACACTGATGGTGGTGCGGGTGAAGAACAGCATCAGCAAAATGCCCGCCAGCGCGCCGGGAACCGCCGTCAGAACGATAAACGGATCGGACCAGCTCTGAAAATTGATCACCATCACGAAGTACACCAGCACGATGGCGAAGATCAGCCCATAGGCCATGCCGCGGAACGAGCTTCGCATGGTCCCCACCTGGCCGCGCATCTCAAAGAAGCTGCCGGGGGCGAGCTTCGGCCGGAACTCCTCCAGAACCCGATCCACTTCGGTGGCGACGCCGCCCAGATCGCGGTCCTGCACGTTGGCGTAAACGTCGTAGAGCGGCTGCACGTTCCAGTGGTTGACCACCTGCGCGGTGACGCCGCGTTCGGCCTGCGCGACGTTGCTCAGAAGCTGCGGCGCTTCCCCGCCCGGGGCATGCAGCGGGGTGTTGAGGATCGCGCCGGGCGTATCCATGCGGTAGGTCGGCGTCTGCACCACCACCGGATAATCAACGCCATTGGCCGGGTTCACCCACCAGTTCGGATTCAACTGCGCGCTCGAGCTCAGCGACACCAGCAGGCCGTTGGCCACGTCGAACTGCGTGAATCCCAACTGCCCGGCGCGCGCGCGATCCACTTCAAAGCGCATCAGCGGCACGTCATTCACCTGATGGAGGTGAACGTCGGCGGCGCCCGGGATTCGCGCGATGCGCGCGGCGATCTGCTCCGCGATGCGATGGTTGCTTTCCAGATTCCGCAGCGGACCCACCACCTGCACGTCCACCGGCGCCGGCAATCCGAAGTTCAATATCTGCCCGACCATGTCCGCCGGCTGGAAGAAAAACGTCAGATCGGGAAATTCCCGGTTCAGCCGCTGGCGCATCTGGCGCACGTAGCCCCAGGTGGAATGATGTTCGCCGTGCTTGAGCGAAACCAGAATTTCCCCGTCGGCCGGCCCCAGCGTCACCGTGTCGGAAAACGCCAGATTGTAGCCGTTGTAAGGCAGGCCGATATTGTCGAGAATGTCGGAAAGCTCCTGGCGCGGGATGATCCGGCGGATCGACTCCTCCACTTCGGCGAAGCGCTTCTCGGTCTCCTCGATGCGCGTGCCGCCGGGACAGCGCACGTGCAATCGGATCTGGCCGGCATCGACCAGCGGGAAAAAATCAGTTCCAATAAACGGATAAAGCAGCGCGCAGGAGGCGGCCAGCGCGGCAAAACAGCCCACCACCAGCTTCCGGTGCGCCAGCGCCGACGCCAGCATGCCCGCGTAGGCCTCGCGCATCTTTTCAAACCCGCGGTGAAAGGCGTGGTGAATCCGCCACAGGATTCCGGCGTCCGGGACTTCCGCTTCACCCTCCGGACCCTGATAAAACCGCAGCTCGGCCGGAATCAGGTAGCGGATCATGGTCGGAACGAGCGTCCGGGAAAGCAGGTACGAAGCCGACATGGCCAGCACCACCGCCAGCGCCAGCGGCGTGAACAAAAACTTCGCCGCGCCGGTCAGAAACGCCACCGGCACAAACACGATGCAGATGCACAGCGTCGAAACGAACGCCGGAACCGCGATCTGCCGCGCTCCATCGAGGATCGCCTGCACCACGCCCTTGCCCATCCCCAGATTGCGGTGGATGTTTTCGATCTCCACCGTCGCGTCGTCCACCAGAATTCCCACCGCCAGCGCCATCCCGCCCAGGGTCATGATGTTGATCGTCTCTCCCAGCGCGTAAAGAACGGTCAGCGACGTGAGGATCGACAAGGGGATCGAAATGCAAACGATCAGCGTGCTCCGCCAGCTTCCCAAAAACAGCAGAATCATCAAACCGGTCAGCAGCGCGGCCACCGCCCCTTCCCGGATCACGCCGTCGATCGCCGACTTGACAAACACCGACTGGTCGAAAATCGGGACGGCGTGAAACGACGGCGGAAACGAGGACAGGATGCGCGGCAGCGACGCCTTGATCTTCGAAACGATATCGATGGTCGAAGCGTCGCCGTTCTTGAGCACCGTCAGCAGCACGCCGCGCCGGCCGTCGTGCCGCACGATGTTGGTCTGCACCGCCGCGCCGTCGCGCACCTGCGCCACATCCCGCAGATACACCGTCGCGCCGTTCACCGTCTTCACCGGCAGATCGTTGAACGCTTCCGGCACGCGCGGGCTGTTGTTCAGCTCCACCCGGTACTCGCGCGTGCCGATTTTGGCCGATCCGGTGGGCAGAATGAGGCTCTGGTTGTTCAGCGCATTGGAAATATCGCCGGCCGAAAGCCCGTGCGCGTACATCGCCTCCGGGTTCAGGTCCACCATGATCTGCCGCGGCTTGCCGCCATAGGGCAAGGGGAAGCTGGCGCCCTGGGTGTTGGCGAGCTGGGTCCGCAAAAAATTGTACGCCAGGTCGTACTGCTGGCCTTCGCTCAGTTCGTCGCTCGAAATTCCAAGCTGCAAAATCGGCACCGATGCCGCGTTATAGCGGATCACCGCGGGCGAACGCACCCCCAGCGGCATCACCGCCAGGATCGACTGCGACTGTGCGGTGACCTGCGCCACCGCCGACTCCACTTTGGCCCGCGGCTGAAAGAAAATCTTGATCACCGCCAACCCGGCCAGCGATTGCGACTCGATATGCTCGATGTCGTTGACGCCGGTGGTGTATCCGCGTTCGCACCGGGTGGTGATGACGTCCGCCATCTCCTCCGGTGAAACGCCGCTGTAGGTCCAGATGGCGCTGACCACCGGAATATCGATGTTGGGAAACACGTCGGCCGGCATGCGATAAATCGCCACCACCCCCATCAAAAGAATCGCCAGCGCCATCACCACAAACGTGTAAGGGCGGCGCAGCGCCAGCCGTACGATCCACATGTGTTCTCATTCTAGCCCGCCTTCAAAAATTGCGGAGCAAATGTAAACGCGCGCATGGCCGGACCCACCCCGGAACTTGGAAATGAAACGCATCCCGCCAGCGTCTTTTCATTGAAGGAGGCAATATGTGCGATTACTCTCTTTGCGGGATCCCCAACCGTCTCGCAGCCGAAGGTGAGGAACTCGTGGTGCATAAATTCCCCACGGGTTCGATGGGGCTCGCCTCGCCGGCGGACCTGCCTTCGAAGGCTCCCAAGGCCGTTCCCAAGCAGACCTTTTGGCAGGCGTTAAAAAGCTTCTTCGAGCCGGTCCGCCAACCGGCGACGGCTCCCGCCGTGTGCATTCCCCCCGGCGCGCACCTGATTCTCAAGGACATCCCTGTGGATTTGCAGCGGCAATGCCATGTTTCGGCCGAGGAAGGCGTGGTGTTCACGCAACTGAGCGCCGACGTCAACAGCTATCGCGACGCCATCCGCTTCAGCAACGGCTATCAGCTCCGTTTGCAGGATCTTCGGGAAGGGATGCGCGTGGAGGTGCTGTCGCTGGCGGGCGCCTACGAATACACGCCCGTGATGACGGAAGCGCTGCGCTAGGCGGTCTCCGCGTCCCCTGAATTGGGCCGCTTCCTTCGGTCGCGGCTTGCCTTTAGCGGGTGAGCCGCGACCGCAGGAGAGCGGCTGCCGCGATTTAACGTTTCAACCGGAGCGCGGCGGATGGGCGAGAAAGCTCATCCATACCGCCTTGCGGTCTTCGAATTCGCGTTTCCAGAACCGGCGGAATTTTTTTGTTTTCTTCTCCTGCGCCTCCTTTAACCTGTCGAGGATCTTACGCGGGGCGCCCTCCTTCGCCACCAATCGCCGGGCGGATTCGTAGTCGTTGATGTCGCCGAGTTTTGATTGCAGTTGCCGGATCGGGTCCAGGCGGCGCGGGGGAAGTGGCAGCAACTCCATGGTGTAGCGGAGTTTCTTCGCCGCCAGGCGCATTTTGTGCAGTTGGCGCGGCCCTTCGCCGAGGTGGTCCGCGCGCGCGAACAGCCGCTTGACGGCGCGCTGGAGCAGACGCCGCTCGGCGGCGGCGACGGCTCCGTTCCGAGCCGGCCATCCGGCGCGCCACCTTTCCGCCAGGCCGCGCTCCTCGATGGCTCGCAATCCGGCCGCCAGTTGCTTGGCGGCTGCGGCCCGCCTCTCCCGCAGCCGGGCGCGCAGCCGCGCCGGCGCGCCCGATCCTCCCAGAAGCTGCGCGGCGATGTCGTAATCGCGGACCGCTCCCGCCCTCCGGATAACCTCTTTTAGCTGGCGGCGGATTTTGCCCGCGCCGCGCATCGCCCCTTTGAGCACCGCGACCGCCTGGGCCAGTCGGCGCGAGGCGACTCGCAGATCGTGAACCTCATCCGGTCCGGGGCGCCGGATCGAACGGCGCACTTGCGCCGCCCACTGATCGAGCAGCGGAGCCGCATTCAAAGCGCGCGCCGGCGCGGATTCGGGGGAGCCGGCCATGGATCCTCCCTCCAGTCTAATCCGGCCTAGGTCTGCGGCACCGGCGCCGGAACCGCTTTTTCCGCGGCGGCGCGCCGGCGCTCAGGCGCAGCCAGCGCGATCAGAATGCAGAGCGCGAGAACGCTCATCCCGTCGGCCGCCCACATCATCGGAGTGCGCGTCCAGACCGCGGAAACCACGTGCCGGCCCGGAGGAACGTTGAAGCGCAGCAGCCCGCTGTTTTCGGCCGGAAACGCGTTGATCTCTTTTCCATCCATTCGTAGCCGCCACGTCGGGAAGTACGCGAGCGAAAGCTCGGCCGTCGCCGGAGTCGTGGCGTTGATGATCCCGGACCAAGCTTCCGGCGACCGGCCTGTTTGTTGAATCGCCGCGATCCCCGAAGCGATCACCGGCAGGGGACGATACGGCGGAACCGTCTCCATCCAGACCGGACGATATTCGGCGTATGTGGTGACTTCCAGCCCGCGCTGCGCGATCTGCTCCGGCGTCCAGCTCTCCGGATCGATTTCGCGGTAATGGCCGGCCTGCGAGTGGGACAGATTGGGCGCGATCAGCACAATCATCGCCGCGGCGAACGCGGTCTTGCCCGCCGGACCATGTTCCAGCGCGCCCGCCAACGCGGCGATCAGCGCCGCCAGCGCCAGCGCCGCCGGTTCGAGCATGCGCCAGGGAAACGCCAGGAACTGGAGCAGCGCCGCGCGATCCCAAATCCACTGCGCCGCGGGCGTCATCAGCAGGCAGAAGATCGCCGTCACGCCCGCGAAGAAAGCGATCCAGCGCGTCCACTGGCGGCGTCTCCAGACAATCGCGGCCATCGCCGCGGCGGCCAAAAACACATGCCCCGGTCCCAGCGAAAAGGACATGCCGTCGTTGTCTCCCGGACCGGAAAGGCCGTATCCCCAGAACAGGCTGAAGAACTGATGCGGATAAACGAAATGATTGGCGTAGTTCGACGCGCCTTCGAGCAGCAGCCGGACCTGCGTCAGCCTGCGCATGGCCAGGCTCGGCAGCCACGCGAAGGCCGAAACGGCCAGCCCCAGCGCGCACCCCAAAACCTGCACGCCCAGCGTCTTCCAGGATCGCGCCATCCACGCGGTCAATAAAACGAATCCGCCGAGCATCGGCGTAAACATCAGCAAGGCCGCGTTATGGCTTATCGCCACGCCGCCGTAGGCCGCGGCTCCGATCACCAAATCGCCAGGCTTGCGATGTTTCGCGTAGGCGCCAAATCCGTAGAGAGCGAAGGCCAGGAATGGAAACGCGGCGAATTCGGCCCACGCCGATCGCACCACCAGATCGACGCTGAAATACGGCGCATAGAGATAGGCCGCCGCCGCCAAAAAACCGCCGCGGTCGCCAAAATACAAGCGCCCGAGCAGAAACATTCCCGCCGCCGACAGCAGTGCCAGCTCCACACACGCCAGATTGATGGACGTGACGAAATCAAAGCGCAAGAATCGCCAGAACTCGGCGAGATAATAAATCATCGGCGGATTGTAGAGAAACAGCGGCTGGCCGAAGCCGCGGCTCAGATCCGGCGCCCAGCGCGGCAGCAGCACGCCTTGCGAAATGTTCTGATGAAATTCGACCTGCCGCGGCAGATACTCGGTGGCGTCGTGCCCTTCGATCAGCCGCGGGGACAGCAGCGGCAGGATCACCGGCAAGGCCAGCAGGGCCAGCAGCGCGCCGTTCCGCGCCCACGCCGATTGCGGGATCCGGATCGCGCGCGCACGCTCCGCCACGGCCTCGTTCATCGCGGCCAGCCAGCCCCACCGCTCGCCGGCCAGCGCGATCAGCGCGAAGAATATTCCGCCGAACGCCAGCACGGTTTTCCATCCCTCCGGCTCATAGCGGCATTCGATCAGATGCCGGCCCGCGTCCACCGGGATTCCCACAAATCCCGGCGAAAGCATCGCCGTCTTTACCGGCTCGCCATCGACGAAGGCTTTCCAGTTGGGATGCCAGGTCATCTTGAAAAGGACGTAGCTTCGCCGCGCCGCATCCACTCGCGCGCGGTACGTCTGCCCCTGCTGGGCGTCGCCGAGCACCGTTCCCGGATAAGGGAACGCCGGCGTGTCCGGCAGGTTCGCGTCCGGATCGAGATGCGCCAGACTTTTATCGGCGTCGTCAAAAAAATCGAGCAGCAGATGCTGCCGCTTTTCAACCCAATCGCTTTGCAGCCAGCGGTCGTTGACTTGATAGAAGTTCAGCTTGCTCGTTCTTACCGAGTAAAAGACGTCCACCACGTCGAAGTATCCATCGCCCGGCGCGGCCATGACGCGAAATGGTCCGTCGAGCGCGAGCGGGCTCAGAAAATCCGGCAGCGCCAGGTCCGCCGGAGCCACCACGGTCTTGATGTTGAACAGCTTGTACTCCTCCGGGCGCGCTTCGTTGAACCGGGTCATGATCTCGGACGGAAGCGACATGGAATGATACATGTAGGACACCGCCGGCTCCCGCGCCACGCTGATCAGCGAATAAAACGGCACCTCGCCGACCTTGAACTTCCCGCCCCACAGCAGCGGGATCCCCGCGAACGCGCGCCCGCCGCGGTCCCTGACTGCCGCCAGGACGCGGTCGATATACGGTTTTTCGCGATCATAGGCGGCGAGATTCGCTTCGCCCCAACTGCGGTTATTGCGCAGATAGCCGGCGCGCTCCTGCACCATGGGGAAAAACAGAGCGGCGGTGACGGCCACGGCCAGCGCGGCGTGCGCGCGCGCCATTTCGCGCCACATCGCCGCCAGCCCGGCCGCCGCGGCCAGAACCAGAAAAATGTGCGCTCCGCCGATCACGCGATGCAACTGCATATCGGGCGGGACGCCCGCCAGCGAGAGCGCCGGCCCCCAGAACGGCCGTCCGAACAGCATCAGAATCCACAGCGCCGCACCCAGCAGCACAAACCTCCGCGCCGGAGCCTGCGCCCGCTTCGAGATGCGGTCGCGGAAATAAAATGCGGCTCCGGCCAGCGCCAGCCCGCTCATCACCGGCAGCCGGCCGTGATCGAGCAAATCGCCTGAAAACGCGTATTTCAGCACCTGTTTTGCGCCGAAAGAGTCCCATTTCCACGCATTTTCCCAGCGGCTGTGATTGATGATCGGGCTGTCGAGAAGCAGCGGGATCAACTCGAAGGCGGATACGGCCAGCGCAACCGCGCCCACCCATACCGTTCTCCCGATGCGCGCCGCGCGCGATTCGGCGCCGGGCATCAACGCCAGCAGACAGATCGTCAGCGCCGCGATGTATCCATAAATGAAGTGCGCCAGGAACGTGAGCCCGACCAGCAAGCCGGTGAGCGCCAGCCGCCGCCCGCGCAGGATCGCGCTATATCCGAATCCGATCGACAGCATCGCCAGATGCATGGCGACCGCCTGAGTGAACAATCCGCTGCCCGCCCACAAATAGCTGCCGTATTCGAGTCCGTAAAGCCCCGGCGTTGAGATCAGCGGCGCGAGCATCGCCGCCGCGGCCGCCGTCAATCTGGAAAATGACAGAAGCCGCGCCAGCGCGAAAAAGGTCGCCGGCAGCAGCGCCACCGACAGAAATCGCACCCACACGAACACCGTCATCAGCGGAACTTTTTTGAACAGCGCGAAATACGCCAGCGCGGCCAGAAGATGGCCCAGCGGTTGATACGTCCGCGATACGGGGTAGCCGAAGACCCACTCCGGCGACCAGTGATCGAGCGGGTTGCCGCCGTGTTCGATGGCCTCCACCATGTCCGCGGCCAGCGGATAGTGCATCACATTGTCGTTCAGGTCCACGCGGCTGACCGCAAGCTCCGGCCAAAGGCCGGCCGCGTTCGCGGTCAGAACCAGCGCCAGAAGGCCGTAGGCGAGAAGCTTTTCCTGACCCGGTCTCATGCCCGCAACTTCTATTAGACCGGAATCCGGGCGCGGCCCCTACGGCGGTAACGTTAGCGGAAAACCGCGGCTAGTTCAAGCCGGCGGTCTCCAGCACGATCTGCCACAGCAGCTCGGCGCCGTCTTCCAGGTTTTTCGGCGAGATCCGCTCGTCCGGACCATGCGCGCGGCCGTCGGCCGTATCACGGACGAAGATCGGCACGCCATAGACGGCCATGCCGCGCGCGCGCAAAAAACTTGAATCGGTGCCGCGGCGCCCCATGAAGGGCACCACCAGATCGCGCGGATACATGCGGCCAATGGCGCGCTCCATGGCGCGATAGAGCGGCGTGGTGATCGCGCTCGGCTCGGTCGCCGGCATCTGCTGGCCCGGAGCGAAGCTGATTTCCACCGACGGATCATTGATGATCCCGCGGAAGCGCGCCAGAATCTCCTCTCTCGTCTCGGCCGGCATCCGCCGCACGTCGAGCTGCGCCTCGGCCATGCTGGGAATCTCGTGAATATTGATTCCGGCTTGCAGCAGCGTCGGAGTCACCGTGGTGCGCAGCATATCGTCCAGGCCCGGATCGTGCGCCCGCACCTGGTTCGCCGCCGCTTGCATGGTACTGGGGTCGTCCAGCCGCCGCCGGATCGGTTCGAGCCAGGCGTAATCGGGCACCTTGGATAACTCGCGGAAGTACCGGCGCGTGGTCTGGTTGAGCCGCACCGGCTGATCGGCGTGGATCAGCTTTTCGACCGCCTCCACCAGATGCACCACCGGATTATCGGCGCGGCCCGGCACGCTGGCGGCTTTGGCCACCAGGATGATTCCGGTGGGGACCTTCTCGGCCGTCTGCACGTTGAAGATCTTCGGGCCATCCTTCAATTCCGTGACGTAGCCGCCTTCGTTCAGCGCGAACTCCGCGTCGATCCGCTGGAAATAGTCGTGCTGGAGCATCCGCTCGATTCCGCTGTTGGAGCCCTCCTCGTCCGCCTCGGCGAGCAGGATCAGATCGCGCCCCAGCCGGATATTGCGCCGCTTGATCTCCACCAACACCGCCAGCTCCGCCGCCAGCAGCGATTTGTCGTCCTGCGCGCCGCGCCCGTAGATAAATCCGTTGCGGAACTCGCCGCCGAAGGGATCGACGGTCCACTGATTGCGCTGCGCCGGCGCCACGTCGGTGTGGGCGATCAGCAGCAGCGGCCGTCCCTTGCCGGCGCCCTTCAGCCGCGCGATGAAATTCTGCCGCCGCGGATCGTTGCCCACCAGATCGCAGGAGATCCCGTGCGCGTCGGCCACCTGCTTGAGATAGTCGGCCACCCGCGTCTCGTTGCCCGGCGGATTGGAGGTGTCCAGGCGCAGCAGATCAATCAGGTATTGCCGGGTGCGATCGCCTAGCGGACGGTTATCGTCGGCGGCTGCCCCGGAAATCGCCAGAACCGCAAGGAAGGCGAAGACACGCCACATTATTCGGATTCTAACATGACGCTTTCTTAATCAACCAGGCTGGATCCGCCGCAGACGCGGCGCTATTTTCCCTTCCAGCAGGCCGGGCGCTTTTCGAGGAAGGCCGTGATTCCTTCCTGCGCGTCGTAGGCGGCCGCGTTCATCGACATCACTTCCTTGGCGTAGGCATACGCCCGGGCCTGATCCAGCTCGATTTGGGCGTAATAGGCCTGCTTGCCGATCGAAATCGTCAGCGGGCTGGCCGCGCTGATCTCGCAGGCCAGTTTTCTCGTTTCCGCTTCCAACTCCGCCGGCGCGACCACGCGGTTAACCAAACCCGCGGCTTGCGCCGACAGCGCGTCCACCGGTTTGCCCGTCAGCAGCATCTCCATCGCCCGCTTGCGTCCCACTGCGCGCGTCAGCGCGACCATGGGGGTTGAACAGAACAGCCCGTTCTTGACGCCCGGCGTGGCGAAGGTGGCCTCTGAACTGGCCACCGCGAGGTCGCAGGTGGCCACGAGCTGGCATCCCGCCGCCGTGGCGATGCCCTGCACCTGGGCGATCACCGGCTGAGGAATCGACTGGATTTTCGTCATCAACTGCGTACAAACGTCAAAAATCCGCCGGTAATCCGCGATGGTGCCGTTGACCAGCTCGTTTAAATCATGGCCGGAGGAAAAAACCTTCCCCGCCGCCGCCAGGATCACGGCCCGCGTTGAGCCATCGGCGGAAACCGCCTCCAGGGCGTCGATCAACTCCCGCATCAGTTCGAGCGAAAGCGCGTTGCGCCGCTCCGGCCGGTTTAAAGTGAGGATCGCAAGCGAGCCTTCGTTTTGAAGGAGAAGGTGCCGGTACATGCTCCCACTATAACCAACAGTGGGGGTCAGGATTCAGCCGCGGCCTGTTCTTTCCGGTAGGCCGCCCAGCGGCGTCTTTGCGCTTCGGCCATGCGCTTGCGCGTCTCCGGGCTGAGCGTCCGTCTGCGAATCTGTCCATCCTGCTGCCCGGCGGCGCCGCGCATCGCGCTCAACCAGGTGGGCGGGCGGCCGCGGCGTTTGCCCCGGTCTCTGGCCAGCCTTTCCAGCACGATCAGCGCTTCGTCAATCGCCTCGCGCTCGGCCCGCAGTTCGGCGATCATTTTGAGGATATCCATATCTAATTAAGCACTAAGTATAACAATTTCAGGTCAAACTCTATTGTGCCGGGACAAACAACGCGGAGCGGCCGCGCCCGCCGCCGGGCGCCCGCGCGCCGGTATAATCGGATCGTGCCGAAAATCCTGGTGACAGGAGGCGCCGGATACATCGGCTCTCTCACCACCTATCAACTGTTGCAGCGCGGATTCGAGGTGCTCGTGGTGGACGATCTATCGCGCGGCCACCGGCAGAACGTGCCGCCCCATCTGCTGCGCGTGGTTCATTTGCAGGAAACCGCCGCGCTGGCGCCGCTGCTGGCCGGCGTGGACGCGGTGGTGCACTTTGCGGCATTCATCGCCGTGGGCGAATCGGCCCGCGAGCCGGAGCTCTATTTTTCAAACAACGTGGGGGGAACGCTGTCCCTGCTGGCGGCCATGGCCCGGGCCGGAGTGAAGCGGCTGGTCTTTTCCTCCACCGCCGCCGTTTATGGCAATCCGGAAACCATTCCCATCCCCGAGGACGCTCCTCTGGCGCCGGTGAGTCCCTACGGCGAGTCCAAGCTGATCGTCGAGCGGATGTTGCGGCAGCTCGATGAGTTCCGCGGCCTGCGCAGCGTCGCGCTGCGTTATTTCAACGCCTGCGGCGCCCTGCCCGAGGCCGGCCTGGGCGAACAGCACGAGCCGGAAACCCACCTGATACCGCTGCTTCTACGCGCCGTCGACAGCGGCGAGCCGGTGAAAATTTTCGGCGAAGATTATCCCACTCCGGACGGCACCTGCATCCGCGATTATATTCACGTTACCGATCTGGCCCAGGCGCACCTCGCCGCGCTCGATTATCTGCTGGAGGGAGGCGCCAGCGGCGTCTTTAACGCCGGCACCGGACGCGGCCAGTCGGTGATGGAAGTCATGCGGGCCGTGGAGGAAGTCACCGGCCGCAAGGTGCCCTACGTCATCGCACCGCGGCGCCCGGGAGACGCCGCCGAACTGGTCGCCGATTCCGCCAAACTCCGCCGCACGCTGGGCTGGAAGCCCGTGCGCAGCGATCTGCACCGGATCGTTCAAGACGCCTGGGAATTTTACCAGTCCGCGCGCGCCGGCGCATCGCGTCCATAATTGGAGCAACCGTGACCACTCTTCGTTCCGCTACTGCTTCAGACCTGGCCCCGCCCGTCGCCAAGATCGTTCCTCATCCGATCCACGGCGGCGGGGAGACCCGTATCGATCCTTATTTCTGGCTCCGCGACCGCTCCGACCCGGATACGCTGCGCTATCTCGAAGCCGAAAACGAGTACACCAAGGCCATGACGGCCCACATCGGTCCTTTATGCGGCAAGCTCTACGCCGAAATGCTCGGCCGCATCAAACAGACCGATTTGAGCGTCCCGGTTCCGCGCGACGGCTATTTTTATTACACCCGCACCGAGGAGGGCAGGGAATACGTGATCCACTGCCGGAAAAAGGGTTCGCTCGAGGCGCCGGAGGAGATTCTGCTGGACGAAAACGTCCTGGCCGAAGGAAAAAAATATTTCCGCATCGGCAACTTCGCCGTCAGCCCGGATCATCGTCTGCTGGCTTATTCGGAGGACTACGACGGCGACGAACAGTACACCATCCGGGTGAAGGATCTGGAAACCGGCGAGCTGCTGGCCGACCGGATTCCCAACACCTACTACACCCTCGAATGGGCCAACGACAGCCGCACGTTCTTTTATTGCGTGCTCGACGCGGCGCGCCGGCCCTACCGGATTTTCCGCCATAGCCTGGGCGCGGCCGAAGACACGCTGGTCTATCACGAGGCCGACGAGCGCTTCACCGTCGAACTCGCCAAGACCTCCAGCCGCGCCTTCATCCTCATTCACATCTCCAGCTCGCTGACCTCGGAGGTCCGCTATATCGGCGCGGATGATCCCGGCGCCGGGTTTAAAACCGTTCTGCCGCGTGTTCCCGAAATCGAATACGACCTGACCCATCACGGCGATTCGTTCTTCATCCGCACCAACGACCAGGCCCGGACCTTCCGCGTCGTCCAGGCTCCGCTCGGCGATCCCTCCAAGGCCAACTGGAAAGAGATCATCGCGGCGCGCGAGGACGCCACCATTGAAAGCGTCCATGCCTTCCGCGACTATCTGGTGGTCGAAGAGCGGGACCGCGGCCTGACGCGCATCCAGATCCGGCCCTTTTCCGGCGAACCCCATTACATTGACTTCCCCGAGCCGGTCTACACCGTCACGCCCGGCGCCAACGCCGAGTTCGACACTCACACGCTGCGGTTTGTTTACACCTCGCTGACCACGCCCCATTCGGTGTTTGATTACGACATGCGGACGCGCCGGCGGGAATTGAAAAAGCAGCAGGAGGTGCTCGGCGGCTACGATCCCTCGCAGTACGAATCGCAGCGGATCTATGCCGCGGCGCCGGATGGCGTCCGGATCCCGGTGTCGCTGGTCTATAAGAAAGGTTTCCAGCAGGACGGCTCCGCGCCGCTGCTGCTGTATGGCTACGGAGCCTACGGCATCAGCATCGATCCCGGATTCGCCTCCGAGCGGCTCAGCCTGCTCGACCGCGGATTCGTCTACGCCATCGCCCACATCCGCGGCGGCGGCGATCTGGGAAAGCCCTGGCATGAAGAAGGGCGCCTGCTGAAGAAAAAGAACACATTCACGGACTTCATCGCCTGCGCCGAGCATCTGATCGCCGGACAATACTGCTCGCCGGGGCGCCTGGCCATCATGGGCGGCAGCGCCGGCGGCCTGCTGATGGGCGCGGTCTGCAACATGCGTCCGGAACTGTTCAAGGCGGTGGTGGCGCTGGTGCCCTTCGTCGACGCCCTGAACACCATGCTCGACCCGACGCTGCCGCTGACCATCGGCGAATACGAGGAGTGGGGCAACCCCAACGAGCAGCGCTACTACGACTACATCAAATCCTACGCCCCCTATGAAAACATCGAAGCCAAGGCTTATCCGGCGATTCTGGCGACGGCGGGGCTCAACGATCCGCGCGTGTCCTACTGGGAACCCGCCAAATGGGTGGCCAAACTGCGCGCCACCAAAACCGACGGTCATCTTTTATTGCTCAAAACGGAGATGGGCAGCGGCCATTTCGGCGCCAGCGGCCGCTACGAACATTTGAAAGAGACTGCGTTCTATTACGCGTTTGTCCTCGATCAACTGGGCCTGGCCTAGCGCAAGGCGCCGTGACCGGCCCGCGCAAACAATTGGCGGGCGTACTAAAGAGAAGGCCCTAGCCCGCCGATCACTTTGTGGAACGTTCGCGTTCCGACATCTCCGTGCAAACCGCGCAGCTTTCACCCGAACTGGCCGACGCGGCGGACGTCCTCAGCGATCAGCTCCGCGAGCATCTGCACCGCCTGGCGGCGCTGCTGGAGCCGCACGCGGAAAAGATCGAGCGGCGGTTTCTGCGCCGGTTGCGCGAGCTTCAGTTCCAGCCCAAGCAGCGGACGGCGCTGGCCGCCATCACGCCCGGTGCGGCGGCGGTGATTCTGGCGCGCGGCCAGACCCCGCTTAAATTCATCGAGCAGGTGGAGTACAACGGCCGCCGTCTGGCCAAGCTGAACCTGCCGCCCAGCGCGATCCTGGAAGCCCTGGAGGAATACGACCGGCTCCTCGGCCCCATGCTCGAATCGCTGATCCCGCACGAGCACGCCAATTTTCAATGGGTGCGCGAGCAGCTTCATTTTTGCGTGATTTTGACGCTCAATAACGCCTATTATCAGGTCCGGGAAGCGGAAACGCAGGCGTTTTACGAACTGTTCCGCGTGGAGCTGGAGTCGCGCAATCTTCAGGAGCTGCTGCGGCGCTTTCTCGAATCCCTGGTCCACGTCTGCCGCGCCGACGCCGGCCGCCTCTACATGCTCAACGAGGATTCCAGCAAATGGGAGCTTCTGGCCGGCACGCCCAAGCCGGATCAGCTTTCGGTTCCCAACCGTCCCGGGCTGATCAAGAAGTTGTCCAAGCCGCGGCACCTGAACGGCGATGCCGGCGCGGCCGGCGTGCTGCTTGACGAGAGCTGGCACCGCCGGTTTCAGTCCTGCTGGTCGATTCCGCTGGCCGCCGACGGGCGCACCGCCGGGGTGATGCAGTTTGGATTTTCCAAGGCCTACGAGTGGCTGCCGCGCGAGCAGGATCTGCTGGCCGCCGCGGCCGAGCGCTGCCTGATGGCCGCCGAAAAGGCCCGCCTGATGGAGGATCTGGCGCGGCGCGAGGAGCAGGTCCGCCGCCTGGCCGAGCACATGCTGCACGTCGAGGAGATGGAGCGGCGCCGCATCAGCCGCGAACTGCACGACGAAGCCGGCCAAAGTCTGTTGTGCATCCGCCTGCAAATGGAGCTGGTCGAGCAGGCGCTTCCCGAATCGGAAGGCGAATGGCGGGCCAAGCTGCGCGAGGCCCGCGATCTGACCGAGCGGACCATCCTGGAGATGCGCCGGCTGATCGCGGCCTTGAGTCCGGCGGTGCTGGAGCAGCTCGGCCTGGGCGCGGCGCTGCGCCAGTTGGTCAATCGATTCCAGCGCCTGCACCAGTGCCGCGTACGGCTTCAGCTTTCCAAAATGGGGGCGCTCCCGCAGCAGATCGAGATTATCGCCTATCGCCTTGTGCAGGAATGCTTTAACAACATCGGCAAGCATTCGCAGGCCACCAGCGTAAATATTTCGCTGGCCTCCGCCGATCAGAAGCTCAAGCTCACCGTCGAGGACAACGGCGTCGGCTTCAACGTCGAGGAGGCGCTGGCCAAGCGCGAGTCCTTCGGATTATCGGGAATGCGCGAGCGGGTGGCGCTGCTGGGCGGCGAGTTCTCGGTGGAGAGCCGCACGGAAGGTAGTAAGAGGGGTACAAAGATTTCCATAGAACTGCCGATCAGTAAGTAGGTGAAATCGCCTGCGCCGCCCGAGGCGGCGAAAAGAGGAAAGCCGGGCTTAAATTATGGCCAAGATTCGAATCATGCTCGCGGACGATCATACGCTGTTCCGCCAGGGAATCCGAACGCTGATTTCCGCCGAACCGGACATGGAAGTGGTCGGGGAGGCGTCCAACGGCGGCGATGCCGTCGACAAAGCAAACGAAGTGCGCCCGGACGTCGTGCTGATGGACATCGGCATGCCCGGCCTGTCGAGCTTTGAAGCGACGCGGCAGATCAAGAAGAACCGTCCGGAAACCAAGGTCCTGTTTCTGACCATGTACGACGACGAGGATTATCTGGTCGAAGGCATGGAGGTCGGCGCCAGCGGATATGTTCTAAAGGACAGCCCCAGCCAGCAGCTTGTCGCGGCTGTGCGGGACGTCTGCCGCGGCGGAAGTTATCTTTCCCCGCGCATGTTGAGCCAGCTCGTGGACGATTTCCGCAGCCGCATCAAATCGGCGAACCGTCTGCCGCGCTTTGCCACGCTCACCACGCGCGAGCGCGAGGTGCTGAAGATGCTCGCCGAGGGAAATTCGGTGAAAGAGATCGCCTGCGACCTGAACCTCAGCGTGAAGACGGTGGAAGCGCACAAGTTCAACCTGATGCGCAAGCTCGATATCCACAACAAAGCGCAACTGGTGCAGTACGCGATCCAGAAAAAGATCATCAAGATCCCGAACCTGGTCTGAGCCTGCCCTCCCGGTGCGGCCCGCGCGGGTTTCCGGCCCGGCATTTTACGCAGACTGCGCAGCGCAAGACCGGTGCGGGTGAATCCCGCCCTCCCTTCCCATACCAGCCGCCGCAAGAAAAGTTGAAATTCCGGCGAACTTTCCGCGGCAGGTAACGTCTGTAGATCAGCGCAGTATTAATTCCGTGGGATTCCTCGCTGATGATCTTCGCTTCGCCGCGCGCACCTTGCGTAAGTCGCCGGTTTTTGTCGTGGTTGCGGTGCTCTCGCTGGCGCTGGGGATCGGCGCCAATACCGCCATCTTCACCCTGGTCGATCAGGTGATGCTGCGGCTGCTTCCGGTTAAAAATCCGGAGCAGCTCGTGCTGTTGTGGGCGCGCGGGCAGCATTATGGCAGCAACAACGGCCGCTACCGGCTGTCCTATCCGATGTACGAGGATTTTCGCGATCACAACCAGGTGTTCAGCGGCATGTTTTGCGTTTCCCCCATGTCGATGAGCATCAGCGCCGGGGGCAAGACCGAGCACCTTGCGGGAGAACTGGTGTCGGGAACGTATTTTTCCGTGCTCGGCGTCGGCGCGGCGCTGGGCCGCGTCTTCACGCCCGACGACGATCGGGTGCCCGACGGCGAGCCCTATGCCGTCCTCAGCTACCGCTACTGGCTGGAGCGTTTCGGCGGCCAGCCGAACGTGATCGGAATGAAGATTCTGGTGAACGGCTATCCGTTCACGATCGTCGGCGTGAGCGAGGCGGGTTTCGACGGCACCGATCCGGGCGAGCCGGTGGCGGTTCGCGTTCCGGTGGTGATGAAAGCCGAGATGGATCCGATGGGCGCCAAGTTCGATTACAACCTGAAGTCCCGCCGCGGCCGCTGGGTGAAGGTCTTCGGGCGGTTGAAGCCCGGCGTTTCGCTCGAGCAGGCCAAGGCGTCGCTTCAGCCGTATTTCCATTCGATTTTGCAGATGGAGGTGCAGGAAAAGGCCTTCGCGCGCGCCGCCCCGGAGACGAAACAACGTTTTCTGAGTATGTGGATGGATGTGCTGCCGGCCTCCAAGGGCGACTCGCAGCTCCGCCGCGAATTTTCAAGCGCGCTGCTGGTGCTGACGGCGATCGTCGGACTGGTGCTGCTGATCGCCTGCGCCAACGTCGCCAATCTGCTGATTGCCCGCGCGGCGGGGCGGCAGAAGGAGATCGCGGTGCGGCTGGCGCTCGGCGCGGGGCGGATGCGCCTGGTTAGCCAACTGCTGGTGGAAAGCGTGCTGCTGGCGCTGGCCGGAGGCGCGGCCGGAGTCCTGATGGCCATGTGGATGGACCGGGCCCTGCTCGATTTGCTGCCGCAAGGCGACAGCCCGCTGACCCTCTCCACCACGCCCGACCTGCGAATCCTGGGGTTCACCCTCGGCGTTTCGCTGCTCACCGGCATTCTTTTCGGACTGGCGCCGGCGCTGCAATCGACGCGGCCTCATCTGGCCGGAACCCTGAAGGATCAGGCCGGCTCCATCGCCGGCGGGACTTCGGTGGCGCTGCGCAAATCGCTGGTGGCCGCGCAGGTGACGCTGTCGCTGGTGCTTTTGATCGGCGCGGGCCTGTTCATCGGAAGCTTGCGCAATCTGCGCGATCTCGATCCCGGATTCCGGACGGCCAACTTGCTCGAATTCGCGGTCGATCCCACGCTTAACGGCTATCCGCCGGAGCGGAGCCTCGATTTTTACCGCCAGTTGCGCGATAACCTGGACGCGATGCCCGGCGTCGAATCGGCAAGTCTGGCGATCATGCCCGTGCTCACCGGCAATGAGTGGGATAGCACGATGGCGGTGGAGGGTTTCGCCAACAAGCCCGCCGAAGCTCCCGATCCGCACATGAACTTTGTCTCGCCGGATCATTTCAAAACCATGGGCATCCCCATCCTGGCCGGCCGCGACTTTCGCATGAGCGACGGCGTGGGCGCGCCGCTGGTCTGCATCGTCAACGAACGTTTCGCCAAAAAATATTTCAAGGACGGCATCGCGGTGGGCAAGCATCTCGGCCAGGGCGGCGATCCGGGAACCAGGCTCGATATCGAGATTGTCGGCGTGGTGCGGGACACCAAATACGAAAGCCTGCGCGACGTAGTGCCGGAAGAAGTCTATCGGCCGTACCAGCAGATGCCCTTCGTCCTCGGGATGGTGGCTTACGTGCGCACCACGCGCCCGCCCGAGCAGATTTTCCCGCTGATCCGCCAGATGGTCAACCGCATGGACGCCAATCTGCCGCTGTTCAAAATGGAGACGATCGAGAAGCAGGTGCAGGAGTCGCTGATGACCGAGCGCCTGGTGGCGGCGCTCTCCACCGGATTCGCGCTGCTGGCGGTGCTGCTGGCGGCTATCGGTTTATACGGCGTGATGGCCTACGTGGTGGCGCAGCGCACGCGGGAGATCGGCGTGCGCATCGCGCTGGGCGCCTCGCGCGGCGATGTGCTCTGGCTGGTGATGAAAGAGGTCCTGATTCTGGCCGGGGTGGGCATCGCCGCCGGGCTTCCCGCCGCCTACGGGCTGACCTACCTGGTCCGGTCACAGCTCTACGGAGTGCGGCCCAGCGATCCGGCCACGCAGACGCTGGCGGTGGCGGGCATCGCGCTGGCGGCGCTATTCTCCGGCTGGGTCCCGGCGCGCCGCGCCACGGCGATCGATCCGATGCAAGCGCTGCGCTGGGAGTAGAATTCAAGCCACCGCGGGCACGCTTTCCGGCGCGGGATCGAACTTCACGCTGACCAGTTTGGAAACCCCGGGCTCCTGCATGGTGACGCCGTAAAGCGCCGAGGCCGCTTCCATGGTTCGCTTGGCGTGGGTGATCACGATGAACTGGGTTTCGGCCGACATCTCCCGCAACAGCCGGGTCAGGCGCAGGATGTTGGGCTCGTCAAGCGGCGCGTCCACCTCGTCCAGAATGCAGAACGGGCTCGGCGTGTAGCGGAAGATGGCCATCAGCAGGGCCATCGCCGTGAGCGATTTCTCGCCGCCCGATAGCAGCAGCACATTCTGCAACCGCTTGCCCGGCGGCGACGCGACAATATCGATGCCGCTTTCGGCCAGATTGGTTTCATCGGTCAGGCGCATTTCGCCCTGGCCGCCGCCGAACAGCGTCTGAAACATTTTGCGGAAATTTTCGTTGATGGCCTCGAAGGCGTCCTTGAACCGCCGCCGCGATTCCTGATCGAGTTCCTGAATGGCCTTCTCGGTATCGCGAATCGAGTCGAGCAGGTCCTGCCGCTGCGTGTTCAAAAACTCGTAGCGCTGCTGCGCTTCCTGAAATTCTTCGAGCGCCTGCGGGTTCACCGGGCCGAGCGCCTCAATTTTGGCGCGAGCTTCCTGATAGCGCTGCTCGGCCTCGGCTACCGCGCCTTCATCGAGCGCGTCCTTGCCGCGGGCGACCTCGGCGGCGCCGAGGTTCAGCTCCTTGCGGCTGGTTTCGTCCAAATACTTCAATTCGGCCTGTTTTTTGACCAATTCGAGCTCGATTTCGCTGCGTTTTTCGCGCGCGGCTTGCATTTCGACGCGCAGAGCCTTCAGCGCTTCTTCGAGAGCGGCCAGCGCGGCGCGCTGTCCGGCCTCCTCCGCCGCCAGCCGTTCGACGGCGGCGGCCGCTTCGGCGCTGTGTCCGGCGAGCTCGCCCGCGCGTTTGTCCAGCTCGATGTTATCGGCAAGCAGGCGCGCCCGTTCGAGGCCCATTCTTTCGAGATCGCGCGCCAGATCCTGGCGGCGGGCGGCGAGCTGGCGGAGCTGCGCCTCCAGCCGCGCCACCGAACTCCGCTCCGACCGCGCGCGCTCCTCCAGGCCGGCCAATTCCGCGCGCAGCGCGGCGTGCTCTTCGGCGATGCGATGCGCGCTGGCCTGAAGCTGCTCGAATTCGGCGCGCGCGGCCTGGAGCGCCTGTTCCTGCTCCAGGCGCGCCTGTTCCTTCTGCGCGACCAGGGCCTGGCTCTGCTCACGCTGCTGGCGCGAGCGCTGGTCCTCGCGCTCCAGCCGCTCCAGTTCCAGGCGTGCGGCCGAGACGCGCGAGCCGGCCCGCGCCGTTTCTTCCGCCAGTTTTCTCTGCTCGTGATCCAGAGCCAGCGCGTCCTTTTCCCGGGCCTGCTGTTCGCCGCGCAGCTCCTCCAGGGCCTTGCCGAGCGCGGCGACGGCCTGCTCCAGTTGCTCCAGCTCCCGCGCGGCCTGATCGGCCTCGCGCTGCCGCACCTCCACCTGCGAGCTCAACTCGCGCAGCTCGCGTTTGAGCGCCAGCGGCCCGCCGACCGATTTCCGTCCCCCGCTGACGGCGTGCCCGTGATAGCTGACGCCGTCCTGCAACAGAAAGTAGCAGTCCGGGTTGGCGGTGGCCAACGTCTGGGCCACGCTGCGGTCCGCCACCAGGAAGCAGCGCGCCAGCCGCGGCAACAAGCCCTGCGGGGCCTGGGCGAATCCGTTGGTCAGACGCAGGGTGTCGCGCAAACGTCCCACCACTCCCGGATGCCCGGACAAATCGGGTGCCAGCGGAGACGCCGCGCTGGCCTCGGGATGAACCAGAAAGGTGGCGCGCCCGTCAGATTGCGCGCGCATCAGCTCCACGCCCCGATCGGCTTCGCTCCAGCCGTGGACGACCACGTATTCCAGCTCCTCGTGCAAAAACTCCTCGCACGCTTTTTCCCAGGCCGGATCGGCGACCTCCACAAAATCGGCCAGAACGCCGCAGGGTTTGAATCCCTCGATCTGGCCGTGTTCCAGGCCGAGAAACAGGCGCTTGACAGACTCGGTGGTGTAGGCGCGGTGGGAAAGAATCTCCTCCAGGGAATCCTTCCGCGCCCTTTGCCGGGACAAGGCTGCGCGCGTCTGCTCCAGCCGCTGCCGCAGCTCCACGGCCCGCGCCTGCCGCTCCTTCATCTCTTCTTCGAGACGCCGCCGGCGTTCGGCCAGCGATTCCAGCTCGAGCTGGCGCGCGGCGAGCTTCGCAAAGAGGTCGGCCTTCAGCCGTTCCAGGCGCTCGAGGTCGCCGGCGGCGCTTTCCTCTTCCTTGCGGGCCCGCGCCGAATCGCGCTCGATCCCGGCCAGATACTCGCCGATTTGGGCCAGTTGATTGCGCAGGGCGGAGGCTTCGCCGAGCAGCCGCAGGACCTGCTGGCGTCCCTGCTCGATGGCGCGCTCCCGCCCGCGCAGATCGTTTTGCACGGTATCGCGCTCGCGGGTTTTTTCCTCCAGCCGCGCCCGCAGCGACGCGCTTTCCGCTTCGATCGCGGCGACGGCCTCGGCGTGCGAAGCAAGCTCGGCCGATTCGCGCTGGTGGCGCGCTTCCAGATCCTGCGTTTCCGTCTCTCCGGCTGCCAGCCGCTCGTCGATGGCGGCGATCTGCCGGGCTTGCAACTCCAGGCGGCCCCGGGTCCGCTCCGACTCCAGATTCAAATCGGCCACGCGGCTGCGCGCCGCGGTCAGCTCGGCTTCGGTGCGGTAGCAGGACTCCTGCGCCCGGGCGTGTGCCTGCTCCTGCTCCTGGACCCGCGCGGCGAGACTCTGATGAGCGCCTTGCGCCTGGCTCAAATCGAGCGCCAATTTGGCGGCTTCGCGCTCCAGCACCTGGAACCGGCCGGAGACGGCGCGCTGGAGATGGGCGAGCATCTCCGCGCGCAATTCCTCGTACCGCCGCGCCTTGGATGCCTGCCGCTTCAGGGAATTGACCTGCCGCCCGACTTCCTCCAAAATGTCGAAGACGCGCGAAAGATTCTGCCGCGCGCTTTCCAGCTTGGCCTCCGCCAGCCGTTTGCGCGTCTTGTATTTGCCGATGCCTGCCGCTTCCTCGATGATGGCGCGGCGGTCCCCTGGCTTGTTGGAAAGAATCTGGCCGATGCGGCCCTGCTCGATGATGGCGTAGCTTTCCGGGCCCAGTCCCGTGCCGCTAAAAAGTTCCTGGATATCGCGCAGCCGTGCCGGATGGCCGTCGATCAGATACTCGCTTTCGCCGGAACGGTACAGCCGGCGCGTGATGGTCACCTCCCCGCGCGAAACGCGGCCGCTCCCATTTCCATTCCCGTTGCCACTGCCATGCACGGCGGTGAAGGACGGATCGGCCATGGTCAGGGTCACCTGAGCCATCCCTAAGGGTTTTTTCTCGCGCGTTCCGGCGAAAATGACGTCCTCCATTCGGGTTCCGCGGAGGGTTTTGGCGCTCTGCTCGCCCAAAACCCAACTGATCGCGTCGCTCAGATTCGACTTGCCGCAGCCATTTGGACCCACGATGGCGGCGATGCCGGAACCGTGAAAACGCATCTCGGTGCGGTCGTAGAAGGACTTAAATCCCTGGATATCAACCCGTTTGAGCTTAAGCAATTGCAGTCCTCCCAAAGTTGGACGTCACGCCGGGGGAGTATTTCCATACTAAACCTGTCCGTGCGAAAAGTAAAGGCACCATACTCGTTATGGCACATTAAATTTAGATGCCACTATATATTGTATCAGGTCTGCCGTTTTGACGATCTACGCTAGTACTGTCGGGCTTTTCCTGCGCGTCATTTTATGTTAGCCTTGCTTGTCTAGAAGATTTACATTAACCAGTGGTCTAGAAAAAGAACCAGTGGTAGGGAAGAAGGCAGTACGAAGTCGGGGGCAAAATGAAATTCGCAGTTTATCTCGTTGCCGCGTCGTTGTGGACCGGGTGTATCCTGTCCGCCGACAGCATCACACTTCCGTCTGGCGCGTCCTGGAGTTCTTTTAACTTTAATGGCAGCCAAAGCGATCCGGTGATGGGCTCGCAGGGCACGCCATTCTGGAACAACTGGTCCTACGATACGGGCGCCGGAGGAAGCCATGATATGAACATCGGCTACATGCTGAGCGGTACGGGGGGCTTCACGGGCACGGACGTCTTGGGGGCCGATTGGGCGGTGGCGTACGCCTCCGGCGGCGCTAACTCCACCGACGGCGATCCCAGCGCGTTTACGTTTACGCCAAGCGCCGATCATTACACAGTGACGCTGCTCGGCGCCTATAGCGGGAACAGCACCATGCAGCCGTATGGAACGCAGTTCGGCATTTATTATGAATCCGGCAATACCATCGTTTACGACGAGCTTTACGGCCCTGGCGCGAACAGCTACAGCTATACCACGCCCATCGACCTTACCGGCTCCGCCGTCAGGACCGCATCTTTCTACGGATTTTACGCCACGGTTTGCTACGGCCCGGTGGTCGGCGGGGCTTGCCAGAATACGGAAACGTATTACAGCGATTCCAGCCTGAACAACGGATACGTCACCAGCAATCCCAGCCTGTTTCCGGCAGGCGGCGCCGCCTACAATCACTTCACGGTCTTCGCTCTGGCCAGCGACGGAAGCAATTACAACACCGGCAACTGGGTGATTGGATTCAAGGACGGGCCGGTGGGGGCCGAAGGCATGGGGGATTTCAACGACGTGGTGATCGAGTTGGCCGATCCGAAAGACTTCCCCGCGCCCACTCCGGAGCCGGCGACGGCGGGAGTTGTGGGAGCCGGGGTGGCGGCTTTTGTCTTGCTGCGGCGAGCGGCGCGATAGCCATTCTCAAAGTAAAAACGGCCAACCGCCCTCCGCCGGCGGCTGGCCGTCATTATTTTTGGGCGCGGCTAAGCTGAGACCGCGCCGCTAGCGGTCAACTTTCTGGCGGCCGAGAGCGCCGATTCGTAATCGGGATGATCGGCCACTTCCTTCACGTACTCGACGTGGCGGATGACGTTGTTCTGATCGATCACAAAAATCGCCCGGCTCAGAATCCGCAGTTCCTTGATGAGGGTCCCGTAGTTTTCGCCGAACGAGCCGCTGCGATGATCGGAGAGCATTTTGACATGATCGACGCCGAAGGCGCCGCACCAGCGTTTTTGAGCGAAGGGGAGGTCCATGCTGACGGTATAGATGCGGACCTGGGGCAGCTTGCCGGCCTCCTCGTTGAATCGCTTGGTCTGAGCGTCGCATACCGGCGTATCGAGCGATGGCACGACGCTGAAAATACGGACGCCGCCTCCGGTGGCCTCCAGGTTCACGGGATTCAGCGAGTCGTCGACGGCCTGGAAATCGGGCGCCTTGTCTCCGGCCTTAAGTTCGGGGCCAATCGCCGTAAGCGGTTTTCCTTTAAGCGTGATTGCACCTTGTCTTTCCATATATGGTCCATTGTATCCGCGAAGGGTGCCGCGCGCTTTCGCGGGCGGAGCCGCACGATCAGATTGCGTCGAGGGCCTGCTCGAAGTCGGCCAGCAGGTCGCGCCAGTCTTCGATGCCGATCGAGACGCGCACCAAGCCGTCGGTGACTCCGGCTTGGGCGAACTGTTCCTCGGTAAATCCGGAGTGCGTGGTGGTCTTCGGATGGCAAACCAGCGTCTCCACTCCGCCGAGCGAGACGGCGTTGCGCGCCAGCTTCAAAGTCCGCAAAAACTGAAACGCGGCCGGCTTGCCGCCGCGCAGTTCGATCGAGAACATGGCTCCCGGAAACTGGCACTGCGCTTCGTAGATGCGCCGCTGCTCGGGATCGTCGAACAGTGTCGGATATAAAACTTTTCTGACTTTCCGATTGCCGTGCAGCCGCTCGGCGATGCGCTGCGCGTTCTTGCTCTGGCGGTTCATGCGCAATCCGACGGTGGGCAGGCGGGTGTCCAGAATCCAGCACTCGTCGGGCTGCAAAATGTTTCCGAACAGGCTCCGCATGGAGCGGATTTTGTCGATCAGGGCCCGCTCCCGCGCCAGCGCCACGCCGCCGATCAGGTCGCTGAAGCCGGAAAGATATTTGGTCGCTGAATAAAGCACTACATCGGCCCCCAGTTCCAGCGGATGTTGAAAGGCGGGCCCAAGCATAGTGTTATCCACCATCACCAGTGGTTTTTCGCGATTGGCGCCGGCGGCGGTTTCGGCGGCGCGGCGGATGTCGGTCATGATCACGGTGGGGTTGGCCGGAGTTTCGATCAGCACCACGCGAAGATTCTCCGCGTTGCGGATGGCGCGGTCGATTTCGGCGGCGTTGCCGGCCGGCGCGGGGGCTCCGGCGACTCCCCAGGCGTGCAGAAAATTCTCGATCAGCTTCTGCGTGCCGCCGTAGATGGGAACCGTATAGACGATGGTATCGCCGGGGCGCAGGAACGCGAACAGAGCGGTCATGATCGCGGCCATTCCGGAGTTGAACACCAGCGCGGCCTGCGCGCCTGCTTCGAGCGGCACGATCTGGTCCTCCAGAATTTCGGCGTTGGGATGATTGAATCGCGAATAAACCAGATCGACATGCTCGCCCGGCTCGGGCTTGGCGCGCCCGGCCATGATGTCGAAGGCCCGCTCGGCTGCTTCGGGGCTGGAGAACACGTAGGTTGAGCTGCGAAACACCGCGGGCCGGGCGGAGCCGACCGAAAGGCTCGGATCGAATCCGCGGGTGAGCACTTCCGTGGGTGGGCGAAGGACGGATTTTTCAGGCATCACTTCGAGTGTACGCCGCCCGGCGGTGCTTTCGATTCGCGACGCGTGGACGGTTCGGCGCCCTTAGTACACAAGTACGTCAGGCGATACCGTAGCGTAAATAAGCGCTCTCCCTGATTTAGCGATCTGCCCTGTTTTCTTACAATCAGAATGAGGGCGCGTGCTCGAAATGCAACTGACCAGAACGGGAAAGTCGCAGTACTCTGAACAAGAGGCAGCCGAAGAACTGGGGGTCTCGGTCCACGAACTGCGGACGATGATCCGCAGCCACGTAGTGGATCGCGACGAGGACCTGGATAACGTGCCGGTCACCACGTTTCAGCCCTCCGATCTGCTCATTTTGCGGCTATTATCGGGGAAGCGCCCGGAGCCGGACTCGCGCGAGTAGTTCGCGGGCGGGTGAAGCGGGTTTTTTCCGCGCCACGCCGCGGCGGAAGCGGCCGGGCGAAGCGGGAAAACGGAAAAAGGCCGGTTCGCCGCGTGGACCGGCCCTGAACCGCTGAGCTTTTCCGGCTACTCCGCCAGGGTTTCTTCGCCGCCGCCCGGAGTTTCCTCGGAAAGCCCGCCCGCGTACAGCGTGCGAGTCTCCTCGTCGTAGCCCGGGATGGCGTCGAGCGCGGTCTGCTCTTCGGCCGCCATCTCCTCTTCGGCGTCCTCGCCGGCGATCTTCACGTTCCGGTAGTATTCCATGCCGGTGCCGGCCGGGATCAGACGGCCCATGATGACGTTTTCCTTCAATCCGCGCAGATAATCGACCTTGCCGTTGATGGCGGCTTCGGTCAACACCCGCGTGGTCTCCTGGAAGCTGGCCGCGGAGATGAACGAATCGGTGGAAAGGGAAGCCTTGGTGATTCCGAGCAGCACGGTTTTGCCGGACGCCGGACGCCCGCCGGCTTCCATCACCCGCTGGTTCTCTTCGCGGAATTTGAATTTATCCACGACCTCTTCGGGAAGGAATTCGGTGTCGCCGATGTCTTCCACCTTCACCCAGCGCATCATCTGCCGGGCGATGACCTCCAGGTGCTTGTCGTTGATGTTGACGCCTTGCAGACGATAGACCTCCTGGATCTCGTTCACCAGGTATTTCTGCAGCTCTTTTTCGCCGAGCACGCTCATGATGTCGTGCGGATTGCGCGGCCCGTCCATCAGCGGATCCCCGGCGCGGACGCGCTCGCCTTCCTGCACGTTGATATGGACGCCGCGCGGAATGGCGTATTCGCGCTGCTCGCCGTCGTCGCCGATGATGTAGATCTTGCGGGTGCCCTTGGAGATTTCCCCGTACTTGACGATGCCGTTGATCTCGCTGATCACCGCGGTTTCCCGCGGCTTGCGGGCCTCAAACAGCTCCACCACGCGCGGCAGGCCGCCGGTGATGTCCTTGGTCTTGGTGGTCGCGCGCGGGATCTTGGCCAGCACGTCGCCGGCGTGGACCTCCTCGCCGTCGGCCACCGTCAGGTGGGCATGCATCGGCATCAGATAGCGCTTTTCGTCCGCCTTGCCCCCGCCCTGCGGCCGGACCACGATGGTGGGAACGCGCTTCTCGTCGGGCGACTCCATCACCACCCACTGCGAGCGGCCGGTGATCTCGTCCACCTGCTCCTGCATGGTCAACCCTTCGGTCAGATCCTTGAAGTGGACGGTGCCGCCGATTTCGGTGAGGATGGAGAAGCTGTAGGGATCCCATTCGAGCAGAACGTCGTTGGTCTTGACCTTGGCGCCGTCCGCAAACAGAATTTTCGCGCCATAAACCACCGGATAACGCTCTTTTTCCCGTCCTTTATCGTCGATAATGGCGATAATTCCGTTGCGGTTCATCGCCACCAGCTCGCCCTTGGCGTTTTTCACCGTGGAGATGCTGATGTATTTGACGAAGCCGTCGGATTTGGCGTCCTGTCTGGACTGTTCGGCCGAACCGGTGGCCGCGCCGCCGATGTGGAAGGTGCGCATGGTAAGCTGTGTGCCGGGTTCGCCGATGGACTGGGCGGAAATAATGCCGACGGCCTCGCCGCGCTCCACCAGCCGGCCGGTGGCCAGGTTGCGGCCGTAGCAGAGCTGGCAGACGCCGCGCTTGGATTCGCAGGTCAGCACCGAGCGGATCTTGACGCGCTCGATGCCGGCGGCCTGAATCGCCGCGGCCAGGTCCTCGGTGATCTCCTGGTTGACGCGGACGATCACGTTGCCTTCGTAATCAAGCTGATCTTCCAGAGCCACGCGGCCCACGATGCGGTCGCGCAGCGGCTCGATGATTTCGCCCGATTCGATGATCGGCTCGACGTAGATGCCGTCGCTGGTTCCGCAGTCGTACTCGGTCACGATCACGTCCTGGGCGACGTCGCAGAGGCGGCGCGTCAGGTAACCGGAGTCGGCGGTCTTCAACGCGGTGTCGGCCAGGCCCTTGCGGGCGCCGTGCGTGGAGATGAAGTATTCGAGCACGTTCAGACCCTCGCGGAAATTCGCGGTGATCGGCGTCTCGATGATCTCGCCCGAGGGTTTGGCCATCAGGCCGCGCATGCCGGAAAGCTGGCGGATCTGCTGCTTGGAGCCGCGCGCGCCGGAGTCGGCCATGATGTAAATCGGGTTGAGATAGCGGCCGGTGCGGTCGTCTTCCTCCATCCGCTTGAACATCTCTTCGGAAACGCGCTCGGTGACTTTGGACCAGATTTCGATGATCTTGTTGTACCGCTCGCCGTGGGTGATGGCGCCTTCCTGATACTGCGCGCGGACCTCGATCACCTGTTTTTCGGCTTCCTTGACCAGGCCGGCCTTTTCGCCGGGCACGATCATGTCGTCGATGCCGATGGAAATGCCGGCCCGCGTCGCATACAGGAAGCCCAGGGCCTTGACCTGATCGAGCATCTGCACCGTAACCGGAAGCCCGAACTTCAGATAGCAGTATTGAACCAGTTGCGTCAGGCCCTTTTTCTTGAGCAGCCCGTTGATGAACGGCATCTCGTCCGGCAGAACGTCGTTCAGGATGACGCGGCCGACGGTGGTGTCCATATATTGCTTGGAGAACTCGATCGGCTCGGTGTGCAGGACGTTCTGGTTGTCGAACGCCTTCACCAGATCGATGACTTTTCCGGTGTAGCGCAGCTTGATCGGCGTCAGCGTTTCGACTTCGCCCATTTCGAGCGCGATCAAAACGTCGTCGATCGAGGCGAACGTCCGGCCTTCTCCTTTCGTGCCCGGACGAGCTTTGGTCAGGTAATACAGGCCGAGCACCATGTCCTGGGTCGGCACCGCGATGGGCGAGCCGTGCGCCGGCGAAAGAATGTTGTTGGCCGAAAGCATCAGCGTCGCGGCTTCGATCTGCGCCTCCGGCGACAGCGGAATGTGGACCGCCATCTGATCGCCGTCGAAGTCCGCATTGAACGCCGTGCAGGTCAGCGGGTGCAGCTTGATCGCCTTTCCTTCGACGAGCACCGGCTCAAACGCTTGGATGCCGAGCCGGTGCAGCGTGGGGGCGCGGTTGAGCAAGATGGGATGGTCCTTGATAACCTCTTCCAGGATGTCCCAGACCACCGGGTCCTGCTGCTCGACCAGTTCTTTTGCCTGCTTGATGGTGGTGCAATGCCCGCGCTGCTCCAGACGATGGTAGATGAACGGCTTGAACAGCTCGAGGGCCATCTTCTTGGGCAGACCGCACTGATGCAGCTTCAGCTCCGGCCCCACCACGATCACCGAACGGCCGGAATAATCGACGCGCTTGCCGAGCAGGTTTTGACGGAATCGCCCCTGCTTGCCTTTGAGCGTATCGGAGAGAGATTTGAGGGGCCGGTTGTTGGCGCCGCGCAGCACGCGCCCGCGGCGGCCGTTGTCGAACAGCGCGTCCACGGCCTCCTGCAACATGCGCTTTTCATTGCGCACGATCACGTCCGGCGCGTGCAGCTCGATCAGCTTTTTCAGGCGGTTATTGCGGTTGATCACGCGGCGGTACAGATCGTTCAGATCCGATGTGGCGAACCGCCCGCCGTCCAGCGGCACCAGCGGGCGCAGCTCCGGGGGAATCACCGGGATCACGTCGAGAATCATCCACTCCGGCTTGTTGCCTGATTTGCGGAAGCTTTCGGCGACGCGCAGGCGCTTGGCGTATTTTAGCTTCTTCTGCTGCGAAACCTCGGTCTTCATCTTTTCGCGGATTTCGAGGCTCAGCGCGTCGACATCGACCTTTTTGAGCAGCTCCTTGATGCCCTCGGCGCCCATCATGGCCACGAATTTTCCGGGGAACTCCTGATCGAGCTGGCGCTTGCGCTCATCGCTGATCACTTCGCCTTTTTTGAGCTCGGGAACTTCGCCGGGATCGACCACCACGAAGGCTTCGAAATAGAGCACGCGCTCCAGCTCGCGCAGCGTGATGTCCAGCAGGTAGCCGATGCGCGACGGCAGTCCCTTGAAGAACCACACGTGCGAGCAGGGGCTGGCCAGTTCGATATGGCCCAGGCGCTCGCGGCGCACCCGCGAAAGAGTCACCTCGACGCCGCACTTGTCGCAGATCACTCCGCGATGCTTCATGCGCTTGTATTTTCCGCAGAGGCACTCCCAATCGGCGATGGGACCGAAGATGCGCGCGCAAAACAACCCGTCGCGCTCCGGCTTGAAGGTCCGGTAATTGATCGTCTCCGGCTTGGTCACCTCGCCGTGCGACCAACTGCGGATCTTTTCCGGGCTGGCGAGCGAGATGCGGATCGAATCGAAGTCGGCGATAAGATTCGCCCGGTCGTACGGAGAAGACCGATACATATGATCACCCATTTAAGATCTCCTTAGTGGATCCCTGGCCCGTGGTCGGTGGCCAGCAAACCCAAATTTCTTCACCGGCCACTGGAAACCGACCACTGGCCCCTGCGTTTCAGTCCGCCGCGATCGCCGTCTCCAGGGCTTCCCGCGGCTTCTTCATCAATTCCACATCCAGGCACAACGACTGCAACTCGCGGATCAAGACGTTGAAGCTTTCCGGCACGCCCGGCTCGGCGGCCGCTTCGCCCTTCACGATCGCTTCGTAAATCTTGGCCCGCCCGTAGACGTCGTCGGACTTGGCGGTCAACAATTCCTGCAAGACGTAGGCGGCGCCGTAGGCCTCCAGCGCCCAGACTTCCATTTCGCCGAACCTCTGGCCGCCGAACTGGGCTTTTCCGCCCAGCGGCTGCTGCGTGATCAGCGAATACGGCCCGATCGAGCGGGCGTGGATCTTGTCGTCGACCAGGTGCGACAGCTTCAGCATGTAAATATAGCCGACCGTGACCGGCTGCTCGAACTGCTGGCCGCTGATGCCGTCCCACAGCCGCACCTTGCCCGAGCTTGGCAGCTTGGCCAGGTTCAACTGCGACTTGATGTCCTTTTCCGTCGCGCCGTCAAACACCGGAGTGGCGAACTTCACGCCCAGCGCGTGCGCGGCCCATCCCAGGTGCGTTTCGAGAATCTGGCCGACGTTCATGCGGCTCGGCACGCCCAGCGGATTCAGGACGATCTCGACCGGAGTGCCGTCGGGCAGATAGGGCATATCTTCCTCCGGCACGATGCGCGCGATCACGCCCTTGTTGCCGTGGCGGCCGGCCATCTTGTCGCCCACCGACAGCTTGCGCTTCATGGCGATGTAGACCTTGACCTGCTTGATCACGCCCGGCGGCAGCTCGTCACCCTTGCGCAGCTTGGCGATCTTTTCTTCGGTGATTTTTTCGAGCACCGCGATCTGGCGCGACGTCATCTCCTCGATTTCGTCCACCAGCTCGTTCAGGCGCGGATCCTTATCTTTCAGCTTCATGCGCTTGATGTCGCGCGCCTTCAGCTTTTCGATCAGATCGCGCGAGAGAACCGTGCCCTTGCTGAGCAGCTTCTTGTTGGTCTTCTCGTCGTGCAGATCGGCCAGCAGCTCCTTGCCCTCGAAATGCGCCGCCAGGCGCTTGGCGCGCTCGTCGTTGAGAATGCGTTTTTCATCCTCCAGGTTGCGCCGCAGCCGCTCTTCCTGGCCTTCGAGAATCAGCTTGGAGCGCTCGTCGAGCTCGGCGCCTTTGCGCGAGAAAACCTTGCAATCGACCACCGTGCCCTCGATGCCGGGCGGGCAGTACAGCGAAGCGTCCTTGACGTCGCCGGCCTTTTCGCCGAAGATCGCGCGCAGCAGCTTCTCTTCCGGCGTCAACTGGGTTTCGCCCTTGGGCGTCACCTTGCCGACCAGAATGTCGCCCGGCTTGACCGTCGCGCCGATGCGGATGATTCCGCTCTCGTCGAGGTTGCGCAAAAACCCCTCGGCGATGTTGGGGATATCGCGGGTGATCTCCTCCGGGCCGAGCTTGGTATCGCGCGCGTCGATCTCGAACTCCTCGATGTGAATCGAGGTGTAGTAGTCTTCTTTGACCAGCTTCTCCGACACCACGATGGCGTCTTCGAAGTTGTATCCGCGCCAGGGCATGAACGCCACCAGCACGTTCCGTCCCAGCGCCAGCTCGCCGTTGTCCGTGCACGGGCCGTCGGCCAGCACGTCGCCTTTCTTGACCCGCTGGCCCTGCTTGACGATCGGCTTCTGGTTGATGCAGGTGTTCTGGTTTGATCGCTTGAACTTGGTCAACTGGTAAATGTCGGCGCCCACCTCGCGTGAAAGCTGCCCTTCATGCACCGAGCCTTCCACCCGAACGATAATGCGCTCGCTGTCCACCGAATCGACGATCCCCGAGCGCTTGCACAACACCACCGCGCCGGAGTCGCGAGCGGTCACCCACTCCATGCCGGTGCCCACATAGGGCGATTCGGCGCGCAGCAGCGGAACCGCCTGGCGCTGCATGTTCGATCCCATCAGCGCGCGGTTGGCGTCGTCGTTTTCCAGGAACGGGATCAGGCTCGCGGCCACCGACACCAGTTGCTTCGGGCTGACGTCCATATATTCGACTTCGTCGACGTGCTTGAGCACGAAGTTGCCGGCCTGCCGCGCGTTGACCAGCTCCGCCGTGATCCTGCCGTTCTCATCCAGGCCGACGTTGGCCTGCGCGATCAGGTACTTGTCTTCCTCCCAGGCTGACAGATAATCGCAGTGCGCTTCGATCTCGGCCGGCTGTTTGTTTTTCGCCGCCGCCGCGCGGTTGGCCTTTTCGGCTTCGGCGCGCGGCACAACCTGGCCCACCTTGAAATCGGTGTCGCCCGGATTCACAATCCTGACCTCGTCCACCACCACCCCGCCTTTCACGCGGCGATACGGGCTTTCGATGAATCCGTACTCGTTGATCCGCGCAAAGCAGGAAAGCGAGCTGATCAGGCCGATGTTGGGACCCTCCGGCGTCTCGATCGGGCAGATGCGCCCGTAGTGGGTCGGATGCACGTCGCGGACCTCGAATCCGGCGCGCTCGCGGGAAAGCCCGCCCGGCCCCAAAGCCGACAGGCGGCGTTTGTGCGTAATCTCCGACAGCGGATTGGTCTGATCCATGAACTGGGAAAGCTGCGAAGAGCCGAAAAATTCCCGGATCGCCGCCATCACCGGCTTGGCGTTCACCAGGTCGTGCGGCATCGCCGTCGACATCTCCTGGTACACGCTCATCTTTTCCTTGATCGCGCGCTCCATGCGGACCAGGCCAATGCGGAACTGGTTCTCCAGCAGCTCGCCCACCGCGCGCACCCGCCGGTTGCCCAGATGATCGATATCGTCCACGCTGCCGATGCCCTTGCGCAGCTTCAGCAGGTACTGGATGGTGTCGATGAAGTCCTGGGGATCGAGCGTGCGCTTGTCCAGCGGCGTGGCGTCGGCCTTGTCGTACAGCTTGATGTTGAACTTCATGCGCCCCACCCGCGAAAAATCGTACTTGCGCGGATCAAAGAACATGCCCTGGAACAACTGCGTCGCGGTGTCCACGGTGGGCGGATCGCCCGGCCGCAGCTTGCGGTAAATTTCCAGCAGCGCGTCGTTCTGCTGCTTGACCCCGTCCTTTTTGAGCGTCGCCGAAATGACGTTGCCCACGTCGTCGAATTCGGGGAAGAACACGTCGAAGGCCGGAATGCCGGCCTCGATCAGCCGGGCGACGATGGCCGGAGTCAATTCATGATTGGCTTCGATCAGCACCTCGCCGGTTTCCATGTCCACCACGTCGCCGGCCACGTAGGCGCCTTCCAGATCGTTGGGGGCAACCTCCACCTGCTCGATTTTGGCCTTGACGATTTCCTTATAGACGCTGTTGGTGATCTTGCGGCCCTGCGGAACCACCGTCTCGCCGCTCTTGCTGATGGCGTGCGACAGCTTGTGCCCGATCAGGCCCTCGCCCACCTTCCAGAACAGCCTCTTGTCCTTGATCACGATGTCGCTGGTTTTGTAAAACGCGCGCAGAATCTCGGCGTCCGTCTTCAAGCCCAGGGCGCGCAGAAACACCGTGCCGTAAAATTTCCGCTTGCGGTCGATGCGGACGTGCAGCAGATTCTTGTTGTCGTACTCGAACTCGACCCAGCTTCCCCGGTAGGGAATGATCTTGCCCAAAAAATAGCCCTGCGCCGGCTGCCGTTCAAAAAACACGCCGGGCGAGCGGTGAAGCTGGGAAACGATGACGCGCTCGGTGCCGTTGATGATGAACGTGCCGTTGTCGGTCATCAGCGGAATTTCGCCGAAGAAAACCTCCTGCTCCTTGATGTCGCGGATGGTTTTATTGCCGCTTTCCGGGTCCTTGTCGAACACCGTCAGGCGGATGGTGACTTTGAGCGGCGCCGCGTAGGTCATGCCGCGCTCTTCGCATTCTTTGACGTCGTATTTGAGCTGCAAGCCCACCGGATCGCCGCAGCGGTTGCAAAACGTCACAATATTTTTGTTGAAGGTTCCGCAGCGCGGGCACAGCACGTCGCCCAGATGGAACGGATCGGTCTTAATCGTGGCGCCGCAGGCGGGATTGCGGCAGGTGGAGCGCAGATGGTGCAGTCCCTTCAGGTTCCCGCACTTGCACTCCCAGTTGCCGATGGCGTAATCGACGAACTCGAGCTGGCTCAGCCCGCGGAAATCCGAGATCGGAAAAACGCTTTTGAAGACGCTTTCCAGTCCCGTGTCGTCGCGTTCGCTGGGCAGCAGGTCCATCTGCAAGAAACGCTCATAGGACTTTTTCTGCACCTCGATCAGATTGGGGATCGGGATGGAGGTTTTGATCTTGGAAAAATCGACTCTCTCTCGACGGCCATGTTCAGGGGTTTGCATCGTTAGAATTCCTCAATTCGCGAGCGGCGGCTTTCTCGTGGGAGCCGGGCAAAAGTTGGCCCCAATCTCAAAACAAAAAGGCCCGCAGGTGATCGGACACCTCGGGCGTAGGAAATGCGCGCAGGGCAAAGCCTAGCGGTAGTTCTGACGAACTGCCGAGCAGATCGCGGGATAACAATATCACTGTACCAGGTCCGGGGCTCTCCCTCCGGCTAGTCCAAGAATAGCAAACGGAATTCCATTCGTCAAATCGCGACGCGGGCGCCTCGCGTTTCCCCCGGCTTGCCCGCCCGGGACCTCGCGGTTCGCATGGACTCGGCCTAACGCCACCGTGTTGACCGCCTTTGAGCCCGCATCGCGCGGCGATCGTGATAGAATCGCCGGATCGTGCGCAAATCCGCCGGGTTCGCCATCCTCACCCTGTTCCTGGTCAACATTTTAAATTTCTACGACCGCAACGTCGCGGGCGCCGTCGTCGAGCCGATGCGCCAGGAGTTTCATCTGAACGACTTCGAAATCGGCCTGCTCACCACCGCCATGACGGTGCTCTACGCGATCATCGGCGTCCCGCTCGGCCGCGTGGCGGATCTGTGGAGCCGCCGCCGCCTTCTCGCCTTGGGCGTCACCGTGTGGAGCGCGCTCACGGCGTTCACCTGGTTCGCCGCGAATTATTCGATGGTGCTCGTCTCGCGTCTCGGCGTGGGCGTCGGCGAGGCGACCTGCGCTCCGGCGGCGACAAGCTGGCTCGGCGATCTGGCGCCGGTAAACCGGCGGGCGCGCGTGCTCGGATTATTCATGCTCGGCGTGCCGGTGGGCGGCGCGCTGAGTTATTTTTTCAGCGGGCCGGTTGCCCATGCCTACGGATGGCGGGTGGCGATGATCGTGGCCGCCGCGCCCGCGCTGCTGCTGATCCCGGCCCTGCTGATTCTGCCCGAACCGGCGCGCGGCGCCTCGGAAGATTACGCGGCGCCGGCCTCGGCGGCATCGATGTGGAGCGTGCTGAAGATCCCGACCCTGTGGTGGATTATCGCCAGCGGCGCGCTGGTGAACTTCAACATGTACAGCATCGGAACTTTTATGCCGGCGATGTTCGGCCGAATTTTCCACCTCGATGTGGGAACCGCGGGCATCGATACCGGGATGGTGTACCTGATCGGCGGCGTCGCCGGCGGCCTGCTGGGCGGCTTCGCCGGCGACCGCGTGATTGGCAGGCGCAAGAACGGCCGCCTGTGGGCCGGCGCGATATTCACGCTGGTTGGCGCGCCGTTCGCGTTCTTGGGGGCCTCGGCCGCCGCGCTTCTGCCCGCGGTCGTGTACTGGACGGTTGCCTATGCCAGCCTGAATACGTATTACGGCCTTGTCTATTCCTCGATTCAGGACATCGTCGGTCCAGGGCAGCGCGGGGCGACCATGGCGCTGTACTTCATGGCGATGTATTTATTGGGCGCCTCGTTCGGTTCGGTGATTACGGGCGGCCTCAGCGATCATTTCGCGCGCGCGGCCGCCTCCGGGGGGCCGATGACGGAAGCCGCGCGCGCCGCGGGACTCCAGCAAGCCATGCTGGTGATCCCGACCATCGACATTGGCCTGGCGTTTGTTTTGTATATGGGCTCGCGCACCATCCTGCGCGATATGGCTCGCCGCGAACTCTTCGGCGCCGCCGCGGCGTAGCCGGACTTGTGGAAGAATCGATTATGCTTGTTGTCCTGTTCCGATCCCGCCTCACGGACCAAGCCGGCGCGGACTATTCGGAAATGGCGGAGGAGATGCTTCAAACCGCCAAAACCATGCCCGGCTTCATCGATTTCAAAAGCTTTAAGGCCGACGATGGTGAGCGTATTTCGATCGTCTGGTGGCGGGACGACGAAACGATGGCGGCCTGGCGCGGCCATGCGCGCCATCGGGTAGCGCAAAAACTCGGCCGCGAAAAATGGTACGAATACTACAAAATCGAAGTCGCCGAAGTGCTCCGAGCCAATTCATTCAGGCGTTGATTTAGGTTCATCCCGCATTCTCGAAAACCAGGGCTGAACTCAGTCCCGGCAGCAACGCCGGGCCTGTCCAGCGCAAGGGCGGATTTTAGTCCCCGCCGGAAGGGCAAGATTAGATCACGTCGGCGAAGCTGCGCCGCAGACGGTGGAACCAGGCGTAGCCGATGATAGCGGCGGCCAGCGAGCCAAGCCATAGCGCGGCGGCGGGCACTGCCGGCGGCGCGTGATTTTCGAGAAAAATCGCGCGATAGCCGCGCACCAGCACAAAAATCGGGTTCAGCGACAGGACCGGGCGCGCGGCCGCCGGCAGGCTTTCCTCGGAATAGCAGATGGGCGTGAGAAAAAACCACAGGGTCAGGATGAAGCCGATCACCGCCGCAAGATCGCGCACGAAAACTCCCAGCGCCGCCAGGAACCAGCACAATCCCAGAGTGAGCAGCAGTTGCGGCACGATCAGCACCGGCAGCCAGACCACTGAAGCGGGAATCGAGCGCCGCGCGGCCAGCAGGCCGGCCAAAAAGATAATCAGCCCGAACAGCTCCGTCACCAGACCCGCAATCACCAGGTTCACCGGCAGCGTCTCCAGCGGGAACACCAGTTTTTTGACAAAATTACGGTACTCCAGGATGACGTACGGCGACCGGCCCACGGCTTCGGAAAACGCGAGCCATGGCAGCATGCCCGCCAAAAAATAAAGCACGTAGCCGGTGCCGGAGCGGTCGTTTTGAAAACTCGTCTTCAAGACTCCGCCGAAAATGAAGGCATAGGTGGCCATCAACAGCAGCGGATTGAGAAACGTCCACAGCGCTCCGGCGAAGCTGCCGCGGTAGCGCGCCAGCATGTCGCGCCGCACCATGGAGCGGATCAGCCCGCGGTTCCGCCACAGCGATTGCGGCGGATAGGTGAACGCCTTGGGAATCGCGCGCAGCATCCTCTGGCGGCGCAGCGCGGCCGCGCTGCATGCCCGGGGCGGGGAAATTTCCACCGCGCCCGCGCGCACCCGCGCGTCGATCAGGATAAACCGGCTGCGGTCCTCCACCGGAGCCACCTGCACGCGATAGGGGCCATCCTCTTCCGGCAGCGCGATCTGGAGGTCCGCCTGGGTTTCCCGCAGTTGGCTCCACTCGCCTTCGAACAAAAACGCCCCGCTTTCCGGATCGTAAATCTGCCAGCCCAACACGCACGGCGAATCGATCCGGAAACGGAGGCGGATCCCGCGCTTTTCGACCTCCGCCTGAATGCCCGTGAAACGAGCCACGCTAACTATATAACCATCCGGGATAGCGCTCCTTGACGGGCGCGACCTTTTTCCCCACCGCGTAGATGCCGTCGCCGCGGTGTTCGGTGGACAGCAGGTAGCGGTCGAGCAGGTGCCGCACCCATCCGAGCTCCGGCTTCGGCTCGTCGCGAAAGGGACCGGTTTCGAGCAGCGTCACTTCGAATCCGGAGATTTCCAGAAGCGACGCCACCTCGCGCGGCGTGTATTCGCGGTTGTGCCGCGCATCCGCCTGGCCCGATTCGCGCGGCCGGATGTAGGCCGGAAACAGCATGGGATGAAAGCCCTGCAAGATGCCGGCGATGGCCCGCAGCGAGGTGATATTCGGAGTGGTCAGGACCAGGTGGCCGCCCATCTTCAAGACGCGGTTGATCTCGCTCATCATCCACATCGGATCCGCCGCCAGATGCTCCAGCAGCTCGCAGCAGAGCACGGTGGAAAAATATCCGTCATCGTAGGGAAAGCGGTCGCGCTCGGCGTCGAATAAATCGATGCGGCACTCGAAGGTTTCCCCGTGATCCGCGGTCACGGTCTTCACCGTGCTCTCGCCGGCGGGGCCGTAGTAGCAGCCGCGGACCTCGCCGTAGCCCAGCTTGGTTTTGAGCGCCGGCGTGATTTGCAGATACGCGCCCATTTCGAGGATGCGATCGCCGGAGGCGCCCGGCGGCGTCACAGCCAGCGTCTTTTCCAGGCGCGTCAGGTGGCTTTCGACATAGGCGCGGGATCCGTCCTCGGCCGGCGCCCAGCTCGCGATGTATTCGCCGGCCACCGCAACCGCGGCGGCGGCGCTCTTCTGTTCGGGCTCGGCGGCGGGTTCACGCGCGCTTGCCGGCTCGCGGTCGCCGGCGACCGCATGACCATCGATTACCGCCTGGCAGAACTCCCGGTAGCGCCGCGCAACCAATTCCCAGCGGCATTCCCGCTCCACCCAGGCCCGGGCCTTGGCGCCCATGGCGCGCGCCACTTCCGGACGCGAGACCAGAAGATTCAGAAACTCGAAAAGATGATCCTCCTCGGTCGCGTCCACCGGCACTTTCAGGCAGATTTCGTCGGGATATTCACGAAACGACCCGACATCGGAGACCAGCGCCGCCTTGCCCATCCCCAGCGCGCGCAGCAGCGTCCCGGAGCTTTCGCCGACCGTCGGATAGCGCAGATTCAGCACGATATCGCACGCGCTCAGATAGCCGTTGAAATCGTCGATGGGAGAAAATCCGATGTGCCGGGCCTGCGCCGAAAGATCGAGCGTGGAAATGAGCGAGGCCAGCGGCAATTCCGGATGCGCCTCGCCCACCAGGATCATCCGCGCCTGGGGCGCCAGGCGAACCAACCGCCGGAAGGCCCGCAGCGATTCGGCGATCCGCTTGTAGGGTTTCAGGAATCCGAACACGCCGATCAGCGGCGTCCGCTCGTCCAATCCGAGCCGCTCCCGGTACTTCATGCGCCCGCTGCCATCGGCGATCCACGCGCCGTGCGGGATTTTGGCGATCGGGCCGGAGAATCCGTGTTTGCGGAGCTCGCATTGCACCACGTCCGAGTGCACGATCGCCGCCCGCGATGTTTCGAGCACGGAGCGAAGCATGGGAATTTCGTAATCCGGGCCGCGTTCGAGCGTCCGGACAAAGCGCCGCGCATAGGCGAGCGCCTCGGCGCCGCCGTTCCGTTCCACTTCGCGGAGATAGGAGTCCCAATCGCCGCGCCGGATGGTCAGATCGGCGATGAGGTGATGCAGGTTGGCCTCATGCATCACCACCACTCCGGGATGCTCCAGGGCCATTTCGTAGACGAAGGCGTGGAACGGGTTGTTTCCGAGCTGGTAAACGCAAATATCGTACTGTCTTGCGTCGAAATTCGCCGGTTTTTGATCAAAAGCGGTGACCTCGGCAAGCGGCGCCAGGTGTTCGAGCAGCGCGGCGGAATAGTCGGCGATCCCGCTTTTGGACGGCGGCAGGGGGGAGAAGAACGCCAGACGCATTTCAGCGATCCTCGAAGCGCGCTCCCGGCGCGCTCACCTCTGCAACTCCAGCGAAAAGGTTCCGAGCGCGAGAGGAATTTTGGCCTCGAGCGGAGTGCGAACGGCGTCCTGGGCGAAGAAAATTTCGACGTTTAAATTCGAAGACGGTCCTTTGATGGTGGCGGCGATGCGCTCGGCTTCGACGTTTTGCTCGCCCACGCGAATGGACTGCTTGCCTTTATATTCGACGCGCACGTCGTAGGCGGCGCCGTAAACCACCTGCTGCTGAGGGGGCAGGCGGCCTTCCGCCAATTCCCGGCGCAGATACTGGATAAACGCCAGAGGATCGCGCGCGCAGGCGCCCACCGATATTTCCGATTTTCCGCCGCCGGCGGTTTGCCGCATCACCTGATGGGTCTGTTGATCGAACTTCAGCGTTTCCTGATTGCGGTGCTGGCCGTGCGCGAAGGTTTTGTCGAACTCGATGCTGCACAGCTCCGCGGTGGCGGTGGATTTATCGTCGTCGCGCACAGCAAAGCCGGGGATGCTGGCGTCGATCGACAGCGAAAGAGTCCATTGCGCGCTGGATTTTTCGCCGGTGTGCGTGGCCTCAAGCGTGGCCTCGCCCAGGCTGAGGCCGCTGGGCCAGTTGATGGCGTAGTGCAGGGATTCGCAAAACGCAGGGATGGTGAAAAAAAAGAGAAGGAGTCGCTTCATGAACCGACGCGGGCCTTCAGCGCCGCCGGGCTTTGCGCCTTGCGCCCGGCGATGCGTGCCGCTCCCGCCACATGATAATAAACCTCAAGGGTCCGGCGGGCCGACTGTTCCCAACTGAACTGGGCGGCGCGCTGCATTCCCAGCCGCTCCATGCGCGCGCGCAGTTCCGGATCGCGCAACAGATCGGCGATGGCGCCCGCCATTTCCTGCGTCGAGCAGGGATCGAACAGGATGCCCGCCCCGTCGGCGACTTCCGGCATCGCCGTAATTCTCGAACACGCCACCGCGCGGCCGCAGGCCATCGCTTCCAGGATGGGCAGGCCGAAACCTTCATAAAACGAGGGGAACACGAACAGATCGCAGGCGTTATAGAAATTCACCAGATCCGAATCTTCGATGAAGCCGGTGAAATGGACGCGGCCGCGAACCTCGCTGGAAGCGACGGCGCGATGCAGCTCTTTCGAATACCAGGTTTCCTTGCCGATGAAGACCAGCCGGTGGGGAAGCTGCGGCATGGACCGCATTACGCTTTGAAATGCGCGCAGCAAACCAAGGTGGTTCTTGCGGGGTTGAAGATCGCCCACGGTCAGGACCAGGGGACCGCGGATTCCGAATTTACGCTCGATGGCGGCGGCCGCCACCTGGCGGTCGATCACGCGGAAAACCGGCGAGACGGCGTTGGGCACCACGATGACCTTTTGCGGATCGATGGCGTAATGAGCGAGGATCGCGGCGCGGGAAAATTCGCTGGGGGTCAGAACCGCGGCGGCCCGTTCGACGGTCCGGCGGACGGTGATGCGAAGCTGGACGGCGCGCAGCCGCGTGAAATACTGCGGGTGTTCCAGGTAGCTGACGTCGTGGACGCTGACCACCATGGGGACGCTAGTGGCGAGCGGGCCGGTGTACTGGACGTGCAGGAGATCGGGCCGGTCGGCGCGCAGCTTCAGCGGCAGGTCGAAGCCGAGGCGGCGGAACGGATTGGCCGAAACCCACCGCCTGCGGATGCGGCGCGGCAGCTCCTGTTCGGCGCCCGGCTTGGCGATATAGGCGAGAATTTCGCTGTCCGGATCCAGACGGGCGAACTGGTTCAGGAGATTGCGAATATAAACTTCATTGCCAGTGAGATGGCAGCCGATGGCGTGTGCGTCAACCGCGAATCGCATGGGTGAAGTTCCGAAGTTCCCCCGTTACCGGTCCTCTACTGCTGCGGTGCTACTGCTCTCTCCAGCATAGTCTAATAAGTTAACCCTTTGCGGAGCAGGAAGTTTTCCGATTTAAACCGTTGCGCGCGCCATCAACGCGGGCGAAACGCGAAAACGGCGATCACCAGGCTCAGGAATAATAACGCGACCATGACGCCCCAGGCCATGGCGCCCAGGGGAATACCCTTTTTGGGGTGGGAAGCCTGGCTCTGCGGTTCCTGTGCTTCGTCTTCGAACAGATCCTGAAACCGCTGATCGAGCGAAGCGGCGGGAGTTTTCGATTCCAGCCACTCGCGAAAGCTGGCGAATCCGGCCAGGCGTTCGGTGACGACGTAGGGGCGGCCCCGCGAGACGCCGCGTTCGATCACGCGCCGCCGCTCCGGCTCGGGCAGCGAAGAGATGCGGGAAAGCAGGGTCAGGATCTCCGGGCGGCTCAGGCGGTCCAGCAAGTGAACCTGAACGTGGCGGGCGGTGGCGATGTGGCGGGCATGAAAGGTTTGGACCCCGTCGTCGCGACGCAATTCCAGCAGCTCGAAGTCGTCGAGAGCCACGCTGTTCCCATGATGCCACGGCGGCGCCGAATATTTTTCTGCACAGCGGCGCCGGAGCGGCAAGCGAGCCAGCCCGGCGGGTTGATAATAAGAGATCGTGATCTGCCCGCAAACTCCGGAGCAACTTGCGGAGGCGCTGCGCGACTGTGCCGCTCGCCACCGCACGGTGTTGCTTGGCGGCGCCTTTTCCAAAGATCGTTTGGGAGGCCCCGCGGCGCCGGCCGAGGAGACCATCTCGACCCGCGCAATGCGCCGGCTGATCGAATATGAGCCGCGCGATCTGACCATCAGCGTCGAGGCCGGCATGAGCTTCGCGGAGCTGGAGCGGACGCTGGCGGCGAACCGCCAGATGATCCCGCTCGATCCGGGTTGGGAAGATTCGACGGTGGGCGGCGTAATTGCGGCGAATTTGAGCGGCCCGCGGCGAAGATTGTATGGCACGGCGCGCGACATGATCATCGGCATGAGCTTCGCGACGCTGGAGGGCAAGCTGATTCGCACCGGCGGGATGGTGGTGAAGAACGTGGCCGGGCTGGACATGGCGAAGCTGATGATCGGATCGTTCGGAACGCTGGCGGCGATCGCGACGGTGAATTTTAAACTTTTTCCGATCACCGGGCGGCGGTCCTTTGAGATGATTTTCGACACGGCGGCGCTCGCCTTTGCCGAACGCGACCGCATCCTGCGCGGCGTTTTGCAGCCGGCCGCGATCGATATCGTGAATTGGCCGGAGGGGTTCCGGCTGCTGATCGAAGCGGCGGGAAACACCGCGGTGCTCGACCGGTTCGAACGGGAGCTGAAGGGAGCGCGCGTGGTGGACGAGACCGCGTGGCGCGAAGTCCGGGAGTTCACGCCGCGCTTTCTGGCGGCCCATCCGGCTGGAGCGGTGGTTCCGATGATGATGAAGCTGACCGAGATGGCCGCGGCGATGGAGCGGCTGCGCGTTCCGGCGATCGCGCGGGCGGGCTCGGGCGTGATTTACGCCCACTACTGCAGCGATCCGCCGCAGCCGGCCTGGAACGGCGATTTCGCGGTGATGGAACGGATCAAAGAGATGTTCGACCCGGAGCGTCTGCTGAATCGAGGACGGCTGTATGGCCGCATCTAGCGCTCCCCGGCAGGCCGATCTCGACCGCTGCGTGCACTGCGGGCTGTGCCTTCAGGCGTGCCCGACCTACCGGGAGTGGCACGTGGAGATGGATTCGCCGCGCGGCCGGATCTATCAGATGACGCAGGTGAAGGCGGGCGCGCCGATCACCGGCGCTTATCGCGAACACATCGATTCCTGCCTGGCCTGCCGCGCCTGCGAGACGGCGTGCCCCTCGGGAGTAAAGTACGGACGCCTGATCGAAGCGGCGCGGGCGGAGATCGTGGAGCGAAGCCCGGCCCCGTTGTTGACGCGCCTGCTGCGCGCGGTCGTCTTCGAGCGGCTGCTGCCGAGCCGCCGCGCGCTGCGATTTTCCGCGGCGGCGCTGCGCGTATGGCAGGCGGCGCGAATCCGGCTGCCCGGCAGACTGGGCCAGCTCGCCGCGCTTGCTCCGCGCGTCGAACCGCCGTATTTCGACGCCAACATCGGCCGCGTGTTTCCCCCGCGCGGGAAACAAAATTTTCGCGTCGCGTTTTTATCGGGATGCATCGCCAACGTTTGTTTTGCGCGCTTGAACGAAGCGACGGTGCGCGTGCTGCAAGCCTGCGGCTGCGAGGTGACCGTTCCGGCCGGGCAGACCTGCTGCGGCGCGCTGCACGTCCACGCCGGGCTGCGCGAGACGGCGCGCAAGCTCGCGCGGCGGAACATCGACGCCTGCCTGGAAGGCGGTTTCGACGCGATCATCACCAACGCCGGCGGCTGCGGATCGACGCTCAAGGAGTACCACGAGCTGCTGGAAGGGGAGGCGCGCGCCGCGAAATTCGCGGCTCTGGTGAAGGATGTGACGGAGTTTCTCGCCGCGATCGACGCGCCGGCGGAGCTAAACGAAATTCGCGCCACGGTGACCTATCAGGATTCCTGCCATCTGGCGCACGGGCAAAAGATCCGTTCGGCGCCGCGGCGGCTGCTGGCGCGGATTCCCGGATTGACGATCAGGGAAATGCGCATGTCCGATGCCTGCTGCGGCAGCGCGGGAATTTACAACGTGACGCACACGGCGGTGTCGATGTCGCTGCTTCAAAAAAAGATGGACGAGGTGAACGCGACCGGGGCCGAGCGGATCGTCACCGCCAATCCCGGCTGCATGTTGCAGCTCCGCGCCGGCGTGGAGCGCTGGGGCCGCGGCCAGCGCGTCTTGCATGTCGTAGAGATTCTGGACGAAGCCTTGCGGGGCGGCGCAGGCTAGCGGATGGCGAAGGTGCCGAAGACGGCGCCGAAATCTCGCGGGTCGGCGGCGGGGCGGACGACCCGGCTGGTTTGGATGGCGATCTCCAGGTCCCTTTTCCCGATCGTGGAGGAGGGCAGCGGGAAGTCGAAGGCGAAGGGGCCGTCGCGCGAAATTTTTCCTTCGCCGATCTTTTCGCCGGCGGCTGAAAACGCCAGCGTCACCGGGCCGCCGGCGACGATCGCCGGTGGCACGTATCCGGTGACATACAGCTTTTGGCCGGGCGCGGTGGGGCCGGACAGGCGCACTGTCGCCGATCCGGGCATCCAGCGCATTCCCGCTTCGGCGCGGTACCAGGTGGGTCCGAGGCGGTCTGCGTAGCTGGGGTCGCCGGCGTCAATGAAATCGATTCGCGTGGCGCGCGGGTCGGCCAAGAGGACCGCTTCGTAGGCGATGGTCATATCGCGGAGCTGGCCGTTGGAGACGCGGAAGACGCGGCCGCGGCCTTGCTGGATGGCGTGCAGCGCCGCCTGCGGCGAGGAGGCCCAGCGGGCGGCGCCGCCCAGTTCCGGGCGCGCCTGAATTTTGGTTTCCTCGCCGGGGAACAGATAAACCCGCTGCAATCCGACCAGGCGGAACGGGTTGTCTTCGACGCCCAGTTGAAACAGCGTCTGGTCGACGTCCACCAGAAAATACGCGGCTCCGGGCGAGTCTTGCGCGGCGTCGCGCAGGCCCAGAACCAGCGACCGGACGGCGCGGGAATGATCGCGGAACCAGCGCGCCGATTCCCCGGCCGCCAGCGCCGATCCGGCAAACCAGGCCGCGACAAGAAAAATGGTGATGCCGCGAAGGGCCGCGCCGGCCCGCATTCCCGCCACGATGGCCCAGGCGCCGAGCCACGCCAATCCGAGCTCGGGCAGCGTCACGTAGTAGTCGAAGACGTGATTGGGCAGCGGCAATACCGGCGCGATGAGGATCAGGAACCAGCCCAGGAAAAACAGCGGCAGGAAATCCCCGCGGCGCACACGATTCAGCGAAAAAACCAGCAGCGCGAAGGCGATGAGCGACAGACCGGCCATTGCCGGCCAGCGCCCATGCGGCACCCAGCGGCCCAGATCCGCCGGTCCGAGCGACCATGACAAATAGCGCAGAAATGTTTTGGGCAGCCGCCGGTCCACGGAGACGGCATAGTATTCGCCGGCGGTTTTGGGAATGAAAAAATAGTCCGCCGCCGCGAAGGCCGCCGCTGGAAGAAACAGGGGGAAGGCCGATTTCAGCCTGTTTCGCGCGAACAGCCAGGCGTGCAGCGCGGCGATCAGCGGATACATCGCGGCCACTTCGAGCGCGCCGAATCCGGCCAGATAGGCGGTCCATTCGGTGATCCGCCACTTCCGCCGGCCTGATTCGAGCCAGTTGAGACGGGCGTAAAACGCCAGCAAAAGGCAGAGCGAATACAAGAGCTGGTTATAGGCGCTGACGCGGGCGAGCGGATAGGCGAGGTTCGCGCTCGCGGCCCACAGAATCGCGCCGATCAGGCCCGCGGCGCGCGATCCGGTCAGCTTTGCCAGGATCAGATTGGCCAGCGCCAGGCAGGCAAAGAACGTGGCGAATTCGATTCCGCGGTAGGGCAGCGCGTTCAGCCCGAAGAGCGGCGTGAAGATCAGAAAGAACAGCCGCTCGCTGAGCACGCGCACGGTACCCTGGGCTTCTGGCGCGAAAATGGCGTGCGGCAGATCGCGCCAGCCCTGCACTTCGAGCGGCTTTCCGAGCCAGGCAAAATCGTCGCCCAGGAACCAACTGGACAGCACCGGACGGAACAGCAGCAGGCAGAGCGCCGGCGCGGCGGCAAACAACGCCGCCCGTTTCATTTGGGCAGCAAGCCGATCGAAGTGACGATCAGCGACAACTCGCGCGTATCCTGCGGGCCCGGCGGCAGGCCTTTATCCACCGCGAAATCGACGGCGACCACAGGCGTTCCCAGCACGGCGGCGGGAACCTCGCGGCGGTAGGCAAAAGAGCCCGCGCTGGGGTACGTTTCGGGGCCGAGGTCCTGGCCGTTGATGTGCGCGTCGACGGTCATGGGGCCCACGCGATTGAACATCACCTCTGGAATCGTGAATTTGAGCTCCAGGGCCGCACCTTTTTCGGCCGATCCGGCGGGAGGCTTCAGGGCCACGGTGAAATTCTTCATGGTCCAGCGCCAGGCGCCGCTCTCCACGGTCCAGAATCCTTTGGTGAGCTGAAAATCAGCGCGCGGGTCGGCGACATTCACCACGCTGGCCGGTTCGCCGTCGTTCATCGAAGCCCGCTCCCGCGGCGCGCGCGAGTAGCGGCAGGCCGGGGCGGCGATTGCCGCGATCAGGACCGCGGCAAAGCTCAGTCGCCGCATCGCTCCACTTCCACCAGGCAGCTATAGAAGGTCGGGCCGCCGCCGATGTCGGTCAGCCGGTCGGAGGTGAGGGCGTTGGCGTTGCGCGCGTCGGGGGCGCGTTTGGCCCAGCGGACCGACGGGACGCGGACCACGCCGGGCGGGACCACGCCGTCCACTTCGGCGGTGAGCACCAGGCTGCCGCGATCGTTGAAGGCGCGAACGCGGTCGCCATTTTCGATCCCGCGCGGGGCCGCATCGTCGCGATGAATGTGCAGAACGGACGTGGCGCGATCGACGGCGTCGCGATGGCCGAAAGTGGAGTTCATACTGTCGTCGTTTTTCGAAGAAATCATTTCGAGAGGATAACGTTTTTTTAAATCGGCGCTGCCGTGGCGCGATTCCACCGGCGGCGCGTAATCGAGCGTCTCCGCGCCGAATTCGAGCTTGCCGGAGGGCGTGCCGAATCCGCCTTCGGCGAACGGCAGAAACGGGTCGGGCACATTCAGGCGCACGAAATGCTCGCGGTCGAGGCGCTCCAGCGTGATTCCCCGCAGGAACGGATGGCCCGAGGCGAGCAGGCCGCGGATCATCTCCTCCTCGCTGTCGTCAAAGCAGGGATCGTCGAAATTCATGCGCTTGGCCAGGGCCCGGAACACCTCCACGTTCGACCGCGCTTCACCGGGCGGCGGCAGAGCCGGACGCGCGAGCTGAAGATAATAATGGCCGTAGGCGAAGTACAGATCGGTGTGCTCCAGGAAGGTGGTGGCGGGCAGCAGGATGTCGGCGTAATCGGCGGTGTCGTTCTGGAACTGTTCGAGCACCACGGTGAACAGGTCCTCGCGCAGCAATCCGCGCCGCACCAGGTTCTGATGGGGAGCGATCGCGGCGGGATTGGAGTTGTAAACCACCAGCGCCTTGACCGGCGGCGCGTCGGTTTCGGTCAAGGCTTTGCCGAGCTCGGCCATATTGATCAGGCGGGCCTCGCGGCCGAGCGATTTTTTTTGCAGCTCCGGCATTTCCAGCGAGGCTCGATCGAAGTGAAAGGCCTGGGAGGTGGAAAGCAGCAATCCCCCGCCGCGCTCGCGCCAGGAGCCGGTCAGCGCGGGCAGCATCGAGATCGCGCGCACCGCCGCTCCGCCGCGCTCGCTTCGCTGGACCCCGTAGTTGAGCCGGATCGCCGCGGGCCGGGTGAGCGCGTAGACGCGCGCCAGCTCGAGGATGTCTTCCCTGGCGATCCCGGTGAGCGAGGAGACCCGTTCCGGATCGTAGCGGCGCGCCAGCTCCTTCAGCGCGCCGAAGCCGTTGGTGTAGCGGGCGACGTAATCGGCGTCGTAAAGATTTTCGCCGATGATGATGTGGGCCAGGCCCAGCGCCAGAGCCAGATCCGAACCCGGATTGATGCGCAGGTGCTTATCGGCCACCGCAGCGGTGCGCGTGCGAATCGGATCGATCACCCAGAACTTCGCGCCGTTCCGCCGCGCCTCCACGATGAACGGCCACAGATGCACGTTCGTCCCGTGAATATTTCCGGCCCAGGCGAGAATGAATTTCGAGAAGCGGAACTGCTCCGGCTCGGTCCCGTAGCGGACGCCCTGGGTGGCGGTCAGCGCCGCGCTCCCGGCCGACGAGCAGATGGTGCGGTCCAGCCGGCTGGCGCCGAGCCGGTGAAAGAATCTGCGGTCCATGCCGGAGCCGTTGAGCATCCCCATGGTGCCGGCATAGCTATAGGGAAGAATCGCCTCCGGGCCGAACTCGCGCGCGATTCTCGTGAGGTTTTCCGCGATCGCATCGAGCGCGTCGTCCCAGGAAATCCGCTCGAACCGGCCTTCGCCTTTTTTGCCGGCGCGCCGCAGCGGGTAGAGCAGGCGCTGCGGCGAATACTCGCGTTCCAGATACTGCGCGACCTTTCCGCAGAGAAAGCCGCGGGTCACCGGATGATCGGGATTGCCGCGAAGCCGGGTGGCGCGCCCGTTTTCCACGTTCACCACAAGCGAGCAGCAGTCGGGACAGTCCAGAGCGCAAACGGAGTGGCGGAGCTCCATGCTTCAAAGGATACCTTGTTCGAAATGCGCCGGAGACGCCGGGTCCTGCGACAGGCCGGCGGCGCGGACACGCCGGGCTTTTCGGCGCCGGGGCGCCCTTACGCCGTGGTCGCCTGCGGATGCGCCGCCGCGCCCGTCAGATACTCCAGGGCCGCCGCCACCCCGCCTTTGTTGTGTGGTACGCCGGCCAGCGCCAATCCCATCTCGATCCCGCAGAGCGTGCCGGCGAGCATCAGATCGTTGAAATCGCCCAGATGCCCGATGCGAAAAACCTTGCCCCCGAGTTTTCCCAACCCGCTGCCGAGCGACATATCGAACTGCTCCAGCACCAGTTTACGGAACGCATCGGCGTTGTGGCCGGGAGGCATCATCACCGCCGTCACCGAGCTGCTGTAGGCTTTCGCGTCCTGGCACACCAGATCCAAACCCCAGGCGCGAACCGCGCGCCGCGTCGCCTCGCCGTGGCGGTTGTGGCGCGCGATCACATTTTCCAGTCCGAATTCACGCAGCATCGCCAGCGACTCCTTCAGCCCGAACAAAAGATTCGTCGCCGGAGTGTAGGGGAAAAATCCGCTCTTGTTCTGGCCGAGCATCGCCTCCCAATCCCAATACGACCTCGGCAGGCGCGCCGTCTTGGACGCTGCCAGCGCCTTGTCGCTGATCCCGTTGAAGCTCAAGCCCGGCGGCAGCATCAATCCCTTCTGTGATCCGCCGATGGTCACATCCACGCCCCACTCATCCTGCCGGTAATCGAGCGAGCCCAGCGAGGAAATGGTATCGGCCATCAGCAGCGCGGGATGACGGGCGCGATCCATCGCCTTGCGAATCGCCGCCAGATCGTTCACCACCGACGACGAGGTTTCGTTGTGCACCACGCCGACCATCTTGATCTGATGATTGCGGTCCTCCTTAAGGACCGCTTCGACGAAGGCGGGATCGGCCGGATGGCGCCAGTCGCCCGGCACGAAATCGACCTCCAGGCCCAGCCGCTCGGCCACCTCCTTCCACTGGGTGGCGAAATGGCCGGTTTCAAACATCAGGACTTTGTCTCCGGGCGAGAGCGTGTTCACCATCGCCGCTTCCCAGGCTCCGCTGCCCGAGGAGGGATAAATGACGATGTTGCCTTTCGTCTTGAAGACCGGTTTCAGCTCCTCCAGAAGCTCATGCGTGAGCCGGGCGAACTCAGGCCCGCGATGATCGATGGTGGGCCGCGAAGTGGCGCGGAGAATCCGCTCCGGCACATTCGTGGGCCCGGGGAGCTGCAGAAAATGACGTCCTCCGGTGGTTGCGCGTGACATACCTCGATTGTAGTTCCAGGACGGGGGTGTGGCGGGAATCGCCGCCGCGAATAAAATCGAGATGTGCCCACCCACGCGGAAGTGATCGCGCGAACGCTGGCCTCGCGCGGCGTCGAATATATCTTCGGACTGCCCGGCGGCGAAATCGTCGCCCTGATGGACGCCTGCCGGCGCCAGGGACTGCGCTTTCTGCTGGCCGGACATGAAGCCAGCGCGGCATGGATGGCGCAGGTGCTCGGGCAGATCACCGGAGTGCCTGGCGTGGCCGTCTCCACGCTCGGGCCGGGCGCCACCAATCTCGTCACCGGCGTGGCGAACGCATATCTTGACCGCGCGCCGATGCTGGCCATCACCGCGCAGATCCCGGAAGGATCCATGTCCACGCTGACGCACCAGCGCCTGGCTCTGAATGCGCTGTTCGCGCCGGTCACCAAGGCGTCGCATTCGATCGCGGGCAACGATACTCCCCGGCTGGTGGCGCAAGCAATGAAGCTGGCGGCCGAGCCGAGGCCCGGACCAGTGCACCTCGCCTTGCCGAGCGATGTCGCGCTTCAGGAATGCGCGCACGGCGATCCACCGGCCGAGCCGGAACGCGCGCGCCACAACGATGCGAGCGCGGTCGCCGCGCGGTTAGCCTCCGCCGAACGCGTGCTGGTCCTGATCGGGCTCGGCGTCACGCCGGCCATGGCTGCGCCCATCCGCGCTCTGATCGACCGCCTGCAATGCCCGTTCCTGGTCACGCCCAAGGCGAAGGGAATCGTGGATGAAGAGCATCCTCTATTTGCCGGAGTGGCCAGCGGGATGGCCTTGGACCGCGACGTGGTCGAAACGATCGAACAGGCCGGCCTGGTGCTTGCGATCGGCTTCGATCCGGTCGAATGCGATAAGACCTGGTTTGCGAAAGCCCCCATCGTGTCGATCGATTCGGCGTCGATGAAGGAGGGCGATTACGCGCCTGTCGAGGCGATCGGCGATATTGCCGCTCTCCTCCCGCAACTGCCAGCTACGGCCAAACCCTGGCCGTCTGATCTGCTGCGGAAGCGCCGCGAGGCGATTCGCCGGACGCCGGCGGCCGGCCATTCGCCGCTGCGGGCCATCGAGGAGTTGCGGCGCGTGTTTCCGGCCGGCGGCATCGTGACCTGCGACGTCGGCTCGCACAAGCTGGCGATGGGACAGTTCTGGCGGGCCCGCGAGCCCGGAACATTTTTTATGTCGAATGGTCTATCCGGCATGGGCTTCGGCGTTCCCGCGGCCATCGCCGCCCAGCTTGCGTACCCGGACCGCGCGGTGATGGCCGTGGTTGGCGACGGAGGAATGCTCATGATGCTGCACGATCTCACGCTGATCCGCCAACTGAATCTGCCGGTGGTCATCGTGGTCTTTTCGGATCGCAGCCTCAGCCTGATCCGCGTCAGCGAGCATCGCAAAGGAATCGAGCCCTACGGCGTCGATTTCTGCCCGCCGGATTTCGCCGCGGCCGCCAACGCGTTCGGAATCGAAGGAAAGCGCGCGGCCTCGATCGAGGAGGCGCGCGACGCGGTCGAAGCCGCGCTGGCCCGCCGGGCGCCGTTCCTGGTGGATCTGCCGATCGACTATCGCGAATACTACTCGCTCGTGTAGTTTGAAAAGATGGCTTCCCCGATTCCCGACCGGAGCTTTGGATTCGCCACCCGCGCGCTGCACTCCGGGCAACGCCCCGACTCCGACACCGGCTCGCGCGCGGTGCCCATTTATCAGACGACCTCTTACGTATTCGAGGACACCTCGCACGCCGCCGCGCTGTTTAATCTCCAGCGGTTCGGCAACATTTATACGCGCATCATGAACCCGACCACGGCGGTGTTCGAAGAGCGCATGGCCGCGCTTGAAAACGGGGTCGGCGCGCTGGCCGTCGCCAGCGGCCAGGCCGCGCAGTTCATCGCCCTGATGAGCCTTCTCGAAGCGGGCGATGAGATGGTCGCGGCCAAGACGCTGTATGGCGGCACCTACACGCAGTTCGACGTGAGCTTCCGCCGCCTGGGAATTCAAACCACGTTTGTCGATCCCGGCGACCCCGAGAATTTCCGCCGCGCCATCACGCCGCGCACCCGCGCGATCTACGGCGAAACCATCGGCAATCCGCGAATCAACGTGTTCGATATCGCCGCGGTCGCGCGGGTGGCGCACGAGAATCATCTCCCGCTGGTGATCGACAACACCTTCGCCTCGCCCTATCTGTGCCGCCCGATCGAGCACGGCGCCGACATCGTGGTCCACTCCGCCACGAAATTCATTGGCGGCCATGGCACATCGATTGGGGGCGTGATCATCGACAGCGGCCGTTTTCCCTGGGATCAGGGCCGCTTCCCGCAGCTTCTGGAGCCGAGCAAGGGATACCACGGCATCCGCTTCTATGAAACCTTCGGCGACATGGCGTACATCATGAAGGCCCGCGTCGAAGGGTTGCGCGATTTCGGTCCGGCGCTCAGCCCGTTCAATGCTTTTCTGTTTCTGCAAGGACTGGAAACGCTGAAGCTGCGCATGGAGGCGCATTCCGCCAATGCTTTGCGCGTCGCCGAATTTCTGGAGTCGCACGACCGCGTCGCCTGGGTGAATTATCCGGGGCTCAAATCGAGCCCCTACCATTCGCTCGCCAGGCAATATCTGCCGCGCGGCTGCGGCGGGATGCTGGCCTTTGGAATCCGCGGCGGGCTCGAAGCCGGAAAGAAATTCATCGAGTCGCTTCAGGTCTTCTCGCATCTGGCCAACGTCGGCGACGCCAAGAGTCTGGTGATTCATCCGGCTTCGACCACGCACCAGCAGTTGAGCACGGAAGAAAAACTGGCCGGCGGCATTACGGACGATCTGATCCGGCTGTCGGTGGGAATCGAGGATATCGAGGATATTTTATGGGATCTGGATCAGGCGCTGAAACAGAGCGCGTAAGCTGCCCGCTGTCTTTTTCGGGCGGGGTTGGCGGAAATTCGGCGGTGAACCTCAGCCGTTTCGCCACCACCGCCGCGGATCGTTTGCGCATTCTCGAAACCTACCGGCGCATCGCCATGGTGGGGCTCTCGTCGAATCCGTTCCGGCCCAGCCATTTCGCGGCGATTTATCTGCTTTCGGAAGGCTACGAGGTGATTCCGGTGAATCCGCGCGAAACCGAGATTTTGGGGCGCAAATGCTATCCTTCGGTGGGCGCCATTCCCGGCGGCGTGGAAGTGGTGGACATTTTTCGCGAGCCGTCGGCCGTGCCGGCGATTGTCGAAGAGGCGATCGCGGCCGGCGCGAAGGTGGTCTGGATGCAGCTCGGCGTGATCCACGAGGAGGCGGCCGAGCGCGCCCGCCAGGCCGGGCTCGAAGTGGTGATGGACCGCTGCATGAAGATCGAGCACGCGCGCTTCTTCGGCGGCTTGAGCACCATTGGAATGAACACGGCGGTCATCACCGCGCGGCGCCGGAAGCGGAGCTAAGCCCGGAAGCCGGCCTTGCGCGTCCAGCGTTCGATTTGTTAGGCTGTACTTTTGCAGTGAATTCCTTGGGAGGCGTAGCTGGATTCAGCCGCGCCGTTTGGACCAGCACAACATGAGCCGCACTCCAGGCAAGAAATACGCCGCCGCCGCCGCGCAGATCGAGCGGAAACCCTACACTCTCGAACAGGCCGTTCCGCTTGTTCAGAAAGTGAAATTCGCCAAATTCGACGAAACCGTCGAGCTGCATATGCGGCTGGGCGTCGATCCCAAGCACGCCGACCAGATGGTGCGGGGCACCGTGGTGCTGCCCAATGGACTCGGCAAGTCGAAGAAAGTGCTGGTGATCGCCTCCGGCGACAAGCAGCGCGAGGCGATCGAAGCCGGCGCGGACTTCGTGGGCGGCGAGGATATGGTGCAGAAGATCCAGACGGAAAACTGGACCGATTTCGACGCCGTCATCGCCACGCCGGACATGATGCGGTCGGTCGGCCGGCTCGGCAAAGTGCTCGGCCCGCGCGGCCTGATGCCCAATCCGAAGACCGGCACCGTCACCGTGGATATCGCCCAGGCGGTGAAGGAAGTGAAGGCCGGCAAGGTGGAGTTTCGCGTGGATAAAACCGGCGTGATTCACGTTCCGGTCGGAAAAACCAGTTTTCCGAGCGAAAAGCTCGCCGAAAACGCCCAAACGCTGCTGAATGCGGTGGTAAAAGCCAAACCGGCGGCGGCCAAGGGCAAGTACGTTCGCAGCGTGACCATCTGCTCGACCATGGGTCCGGGCGTTCCGCTGGATGTGACGCCCTACAATCAGAAGGTTGTATAGCGCGCGGCGAGGCCGGCGGAGATGAGGGAAACTTCCAAATGAAAAAGAAGCCCGACAAACAGAAAGACATGGAAGCATTGCGCAAGGAGCTGGAAAGCTCCGGCAACGTCTTTCTCACCGGCTATGAGAAGCTGACGGTCAGCCAGGATTTCGAACTGCGCAAGGCGGTTCGCGGCGCGGGAGGGAAGTACCGGGTGATCAAGAACCGCATCGCCGAGAAGGCGGCCGAGGGAACGGCGGCGGCGGAGCTTTTAAGAGAGCTGAAGGGGATGTGCTCGCTCGCCTACACCTCGGGCGATCCGGTGGCGCTGGCCAAGGCTTTGACCAACTACGCCAAGGCGAACCCGAGCTTTACGTTTCGCGCGGGGATGGTGCAGGGACGCGTGGTCGACGTGGGCGCAATCCACGAGCTGGCGAACCTGCCGTCGAAAGAAGAGATTTACGCCAAGCTTCTGTGGTTGATCAACGCTCCGGCGCAGCGGCTGGTGACGGCGATCAACGGAGTGGGCCGCAATCTGGCTGTGGTTGTGGACCAGGGTGTGAAAGAAAACAAGTTTAAAGGATAAAGGAAATGGCTGACATCAACGCGATTGCGGATCAGATTCAGGGCTTGACGCTGCTTGAGGCGTCGCAGCTCGTGAAGTTGTTGGAAGAGAAGCTCGGAGTTTCGGCTGCCGCGGCGGCGGTGGCGGCGGCTCCGGCGGCGGGCGGCGGCGCGGCTGCCGCGGCGGCTCCGGCGGAGGAAAAGACCGAATTCACGGTGGTGCTGACCGCGGCCGGTTCGAACAAGATCAACGTCATCAAGGCGGTCCGCGAGGTCACCAGCCTGGGCCTGAAGGAAGCCAAGGACCTGGTGGACGGGGCTCCCAAGACGATCAAAGAAGGCGTCAACAAGGAAGAAGCCGAGGCGATCAAGAAGAAGTTCACCGACGCCGGCGCGACCGTCGAAATCAAGTAGCCGAAGCTCCGCTAGCCCGGCCGCCTGGCGGCAGTAGCGGTGCGCAAGAGCGGGATGGCCTGCCGCCTTCCCGTCAGCGGCGAAGGCCCGCCGGACGATGGTCCGTGGGGATCGAGGGCTTTTCGTCGATCGTATAGCTGATTCCCGAGTACTGCATCTCTTCCCAGGTCTGCTCGCCCCACCTCACGTCGACTTTCGGATTGGGGTTGGAGGGGTTGTTTGGGGAATTGTCGTAATGCGCGGTCGCCTGGATGCGCGATCCCTTGGGCGCGGCCAGCGGTTTTGCGAATTCGTAATAAGTCTGCCAGTTGAAGTCGTACTTGGGAACCGAAAGGATCGTATCAGCGCGCCCGTCCGGGTAGAGGATGCGGTACTCCCAGCTCTTTCCTCGGAGATGCGTATGCGGGAACAAAGCCCAGACGTGCGCATCCTCGGTGAACTCGATCATGGACTCGACCGCCTTATCGGGGTCGCCTGCCGGAAGAGTGAAGGTCGGGTTGTAGAAGGCGCTGCTGTGCATTTCCTGGCGCGGCGGCTCCTTAGCGAAGATAAACCCGACGCGGGAGACGTCTTCGGCGGCCTTGCCGCTCGCCGTATAGTGAAGCTGAAGCGTCAAGACGGATCCCGCCTTGATTTTCAGCGCCGATCCCGCCGGGAAGGTCAGGGCGTTGGTGCCCGGGGCATAGGTGGCGATCAGCGGGCCGCGCATGGCGTCGCCCGAGGCTAACAGGCGGGGCAGATTCGGCTCGATGAGCCGGAAGGCGGGGGGCGCCGCGGCGGCTCCCGGCTCGCGGCAAAACACCAGGATGTGATGGACCACGGCGCGCGCGCCGGGCCGCGCTTCAATCGCCTGCACCCATTTGTCCTCGGTGAAGTTGGTCGGAATCTGCACGTACTGATAGGCGATGGTTCCCTCGGCCGGCACTTTGTAGGCGGTCTGCATGGAAACTACTGCGTCCGGTTCTCCGATCTGCCAGCCATCGGCGAACTTCGGAGCCGGCGGCAGGTCGGCGGGATCGCCCTGCGGCGCGCCGGCGTCGGCCCAGGCGATCAGGGTCTGGCGGTCGTGGTCCGATAAGCGGCGGTCGTTGGCGAAGACGCCGGGTTCCTCTGCGGCATGCCACGGCGGCATCTTGCCGAGCGCGACCGCGCCGCGAATGGCCTTGGCCCATGGCCGCGCCTGTTCGTAGGTCAGCAGCGGCATGGGGCCGATTTCGCCGGGACGATGGCAGCTTGCGCAGTGCTGGTAGAGAATTGGCGCCACGTCCCTGGTAAAGGTCGGGGCGGCGGCAAGAATTGAGGCGACCAGGACGAAAGGTCCGGCGAGTCGGAGGAGCATGAGTTCATTCTATGCCAAATGGCGGCGCGAAAAGGAATGCGCGATTCGCCCTTGGGCGAGATGCCAGATCGACTCCGGCTATCTCGCCGCGGCAGGAACCACGATCAGCGGCTGCGAGGTGGGCTGATCGGCTCCGGCCTCGTCTTCCACGGTTACGGCAAAAGCGCCGGTATTGCTCACATCCAACCCTCCGGCGCGGAGGTGCATGGCGGTTCCGTCGGCGCGGGATTGGAAGGTTCCGGCGGGCACCGGTTTGCCGGCCTTTGGAATCACCCACATCTCATATCGCTTTCCGGCCGGGGCCGGGGGCAGATTGGAAGCGATCAACAGCACGCCCTGCTCGGGATTCCAGAACACTCTGCCCCGCGGCGGTTGCGGCTGCCCGCTTCCAAAGGAGGCATCCCGGGTGAAGGGGCTGTTCAGGATGGCGAACGCCTCGGTGAGCCGGAGAACTTCGGCCTGCTGCTGGCGCAGTTCGCTTCGCAGAAGAGAGGAATCCGCGGCGTACTGCCAGTCGCGATAGCCGAGATAAGCCGCGCCGGCCAGCGACAGCGCGGCCGCTGCGGCCCACCACGCCGCCCACCGCATCGGGCGCGGCTCGACGCCGGCCGAAGCCAGGATGCGGCGCCGCAGAGCGTCGGGCGGATCGTGTTGCGGAGCCGTGCTTCCAAGTAAAACCGTCATCTCCAGGGCTTCCTTTACGCCCCGTCTACAGGTCTCGCATCCGCGATTCAGATGATCCCGAATCTCGCTGCGCTCCGGCTCGTCCACCAGACCCAGCGCGAACAGTTCGTAATGGTCCCGAAGCTGCTCGCAGTTCATGAAACCACCACTTCCGCGCGCAGGCGCTTCAGCGCGCTGCGCGCCCAGGTTTTCACGGTACCCAGGGGCTGCCCCATCCGCTCGGCGATCTCGGATTGCGACAAACCTTCAAAGTAAGCGAGATCCAGGACCTCCCGTTGCTGCGGCGAGAGCTTTCCGATGGCGGCCTGGATGCGTCCCAGGTTCTCGGACCGCAACAGCTCCGGCTCGATTTCCTGATATACCGCGGGATTCTCGATCTCCTCCAGATCCGGGCCGATGCGTTCCCGCGCGGCGCCCGAGCGCAGATAATCGAGCGCATTATGGCGCGCTACCGCCAGCAGCCACGGACCGATCGACCCTTTCTGGGGATCCAAGCTCCAGGCGCGCGTCCAAGCCCGCAAAAATGTTTCCTGAACCAAATCCTCGGCGATCCCGGTATCGCGGACCACCCGCAAAATCAAAGAATAGACGATCCGCCCGTAGCGGCGATACAGCTCGTCGAGCGCCTTCGGGTCGCGATGCTGCAAACGGTCGATGAGTTCAGCGCCGCTTAGCGAAAGCATTCAGGAAAATAATCTTCCACTCATGAACGATACCAGGATTATACGATCCTTCCGCCGCCGCGGGGCGGCCCGCCCTTTTTATTGCGGCGGCAGGCCGCCCGAGCAGGGAAGGGAAACCGAGGCCTGGTTGGCGAGCGCAGTGGCGAAGGAGTAGGCGGTCAGGCCGTCGCCAGGGGCGAGAAACGGCGTCAGCGCCGCGACGGCTGATGCCGGGCCGGTGTAGACGGCGCCCAATCCGTCATTCTGTTCGTAGCACAGGTTGTTCGCCGGATTAGTATTGGAGATGACCCGGCCCAGAACGCGGTGCTCGGCTTCGACGCCGAGAATGGATGCCGCCACTTCTCCGTAATACTGGACCTGGTCGGTGGTGTAGGCAAAATCTTGAAAATTGGTGTAGCCGCCGACGCCGCCGCCCTTCAACAACGCGCTCATATAGGCGAAAGACCGCACCGCCAGCAGATACGCGCCGATGAAGGCGCTTTCAAGCGTGTCCAGCAGGGAGAGAAAAGCCGGCGCGGTGGCGAAGGCCGCCTTCGGCAGGTAAAAGGTTTGCACCGGATCGTTGGCCGGCGCCGAGATGCCCAGCAGGGCCCGCAGGAGATTGGCGTGCGCGATCTCTTCCGAAAGCGCGGCTTGCAGATAATTCACGTTTCCCGCGTTACCGCTGGCGGTGACGTTGGTGGCGGTGCCGCCGGGGCCGGCCAGACTGGGATCCTGAATGCAGGCGCCGATCAGCCCGTTGTAATAAAACGTCGTCGCCAGATCTTCGGCGATCAGCGCGGCGGTGAAGATCTCGGTGGGCGTATCGAACTTGAATTGGCCGATCGGCGCCTGCGCGCGCATCGGCGTCACGGCGACGAGTCCGGTTCCTGCGGCGGCTGCTCCGGCGATTCCGGCACAGCGCAAAAACGATCTGCGGTTTGCGACCTTGTTCTGAAACATAGTCTCCTCTAAGACCGGCCCTTCCAATTGGCGCGGGCTTGTCGGTGGAAGATACGTTTAAACGCGGATTTTGGATTTACCGCCCGCCGGATTGGGGGCCGCGCCGGCTCAGCACAACTGGCGCGAAAGTCGCGCTGAAGATCGCGCCCTACTTCAGGCGCAGCAGCAGCAGGATCGCCGCGATCATCGCCGCGGCGGCGACGCCGAGGGCGATCCACAGGCGCGTCTTTTTCCCGGAGCGCGCCGGTAAGATCGCCGCGCTCAGATCCTCGGCGAAGGCCGAACAGGTGGCATAGCGGTCCTCCCGCTTTTTGGCGAGGGCGCGGGCGAACACCCCGTCCACCTGGGCCGGCAGGTCCGTCCGCAGCGAGCTGAGCGGGGCCGGCTGCTCATCAGCGATCTGATACAGGATCGCCGCCAGCGACTCCGCGGCGAACGGGCGCCTTCCGGCGAGCAGCTCATAGGCGATCACCGCCAGCGAAAACTGATCGCTGCGGCCGTCCACCGGAACACCCCGGATCTGCTCCGGCGACATATAATGCGGCGATCCGACCGCGGTGCCCACGGTGGTCAGCTCCGCGCGCTTGCCGTGCAGAATCTTCACTGCGCCGAAATCCATCACCTTCAGCCCGCCGTTTTCGGTGAGCATCAGATTGGCCGGCTTTACGTCGCGGTGCACGATGCTCGACTGGTGTGCGAAATCCAGCGCGCTGGCCGCCGCGGAGATGATTCGCGCCACGTCCTGGACGGAAAACTGTTCGTGTTTGTCCAGGGCCTCCTGCAGCGGGCGGCCGCGGACAAACTCCATCACCAGGAAAACCTGGCCCTGGTCCTCCTGAAGGCTGTGGACGCGCACAATGTTGGGGTGTTGAAGCATGGCGGTCGATTCCGCTTCGCGCCGCAGCCGCTCCATCATGGTGCTGTCGCGCACCGGGTCCAGGCCGCCTTTGGGCAGCGCCTTGAGCGCGACTTCCTCGCCGCTTTGCGGATCGACGGCGCGATAGACGATGCCGCCCGCGCCGCGGCCCAGCTCGGCCTTGATCTGATAGGGACCCAGTTTTTCGATCACTTATTCCGCCGCCTTCCCGGGACAGCGCACGGCGAAGAAATTGCGGTCGAAGACATCGACGCCGGAAGGAAATTCTGAGATTTCAACGCGCAGCACGATGGGATGCCCCTGCGCGTCGGTGGGCGCCTGCGGCTGCCCGTGGCCCTGCCGCAGCATGCTCCACTGCGCGATCTTTCCGCCCGGCGACCGCGTGTCGGAGTCGTACATCCAGCGCAGCACCGCCCACGGTCCGGAGTACGACCCGAAGGGAATGTTGCCGCCGGCGCGAACCGTCACCACCACCTGCCCCGATCCGGGCCAGTTCAGTTGCTGCGCCTCCGGCTTGCCGCGCGCGACGGTGAATTTGTGCCCGTCGATGTCGAGCGTCACGGCTTCGACATTCTGCTCCGGCTCCGGTTTGAGCGAATAGCGCATCCTGAACTGCGGAGAGCCGTCGGCGAACAGCGCGTCCTGGGTCTGCTGCATGCGGTTCAGGAAGCGTAAAAACTCCTCGGAGGGACGGGTATCCTGCGCGGCCGGATTGGCCACCCAGACCTTGCCTTGCTTGACGATCAGTTTTTCGAGCTGCTGCTCGAGCGCGGCCAGCGCGCCGGTCTGCGGCGCGAAGATCGCCGCGACTTCGTCCAGGGTGGCGTCTGTGTCGCTGGCGGGATTGAACGGAAATTTCCTTTCCAGCGGCGTCAGGCGCGAGCAGAACTGCCGCAGCGCGGCGTTGGCCCGCTCGCGTCCGGCCTTGGAAGGATCGGTGATAATAAACTTCAGCGACTCGCGGAACGGCGATTCGAGCAGCCGTTTCAGGTTCTCGTCCACCCCTTCCGAATCGGCGATGTTGAAGCGCTGCGCGATCTGGCGAACCGCGTCGAGGCCGGCATCGGTTGCCCGGCGCGCCGCCTCGTGCAGCGAAAGATCGGGATTATTCGGGCGGTCGTCCTGAAGGCGCTGCATGGCCCGCTGCAAATCCGCCAGGGCGTTCATGTAAGCCCGATTGGGCTCGTCGATCAGCCGGTCGCGATTATTGGGTGAAACAACTTCCCGCGCGGGCTGGAAGACGCGGCCGATATCGGCCGGCGAACGCGCCGGCGTCATCGCGCTTTTGGCCGCGTCGCTGACCATGGTGGCGGCTCGTTTCGCGCTGGCCGGAACCAGCTTGTCAGCCAGCTTTTCGGCCATGGCGGTTGTCTGGCCCGGTGCTCCCGCGGCGGGCTGAAAGTTGGTGTTCTCCGAGATCAGGAACACCGCCGAAAGCAGTGGAGAGCGGTTGTCGGCGAGAATTTCCAGGCGCTTGGCGGCATCGGCGGGATTGCGGAACGAATCCACGCTGGTGGAGGCGAGAAACGCCTTCCAGTGCTGGATGTAATCCTGCACATAAAGGTTTTGCAGGTCGGATTGGACCTGCACGCCCTGCAACAACTGGGCCCCGGCATTGACCCCGCCTACAACGCAGGGTTCGCCGAGGGTGATCCGGCTCGGATCCTTGATCGCCGCCATGACGAAGCCGGAGCCTTCGAGCGTAAAGGCCGCGGCCACTTCACCCGGCGTATTCAAAACCTGCTTAAAATTGGGAGCCAGATCGCCCAGCCGGGCCGCTGCGCGGGGAGCCTTGTCGGCTTCCTCGATGATGCCGCGATAGAGCCGCTCCACGCCGCCGAACGCCGACAGATAGGCGCGGCCGCGCGCCAGCGCTTCTTTATTCTCCTCGAGCTTGTAGGGATTCTGCTGTTTGAGCTCGTCGGAATAGAATTGAATCTGTTTGAGCGCCAGCTCGCGCCGTTCCGGGTCGAGGTCCCTTCCGTTGAACCACACCGACGCCATCACCGGCGCAAGGAACGCCGGATTGGGGGAGCAGGCGCCTTGCGTGATCATGCGATAAGCTTTGAGCTTATCGTAAGTGGCGTTATAAGGATCTTGATCCTCCGGAGTAGCGGGCAGATGCAGCAGGGTGGCGGCAATGGCGCCGTAGGTTTCATCGAAGAACACCTGCCGGAAGCGCGAGAAATACAGATTGTAGGTGCCCGGCAGCAGGCGGTCGCCGGCATATAATCCCCAGCGCATCCGCCAGGGAGCGCCGTTGCGGTTGTACTCCAGCAGCGTGGCCAGTTCCTGGCGGATCGTCTCCATGCCGCGCAGCGTATCGAGCGATGGAATCGCGCGCGCGCTCGGCTGATAGGCGTAGCTGGACCGCGCCGCGGCGTCGACGTCAGAAACCAGATCGGCGTTGAGCCACCAGGAGCGGATCCACAGGAAGGCGGCGATCAGCGCCAGCGCGCCGGCGCCGCCAAATGCGGCGCGCCGGTACATGGCCTGGCGCCTGCTGGCGAAAGCGACGGCTTGTCCCATCGGATCGGGAAGAATCACGCGATGAAACAGCTCGCTGACAAAGCACCAGCGCTGCACCGAGGTCTCCAGCGGGCTGGCGCTTTCGGCCAGCCCCATGCGCTTCTGATATTCGGCCAGATTGAACAGGGACGTCGCTTCGCCGGCCGAGCGCGTCATCGGCTCGCTCGCCGCCGGGCTCAGCGCGGAGACGGTCACCTGCCGCGTTCCGGTGAAATAAAAGCCGCGCAGAATCGGCCCCGGCTGGAGCGGATCGGGCCGGAAAACGTCCACCAGAAACTGCACTACCGTATCGCGGATGCGCTTCAATTCGCGCGGGAACTCGTACACCGCCGGACGCGCCGCCGGATTCGTCTCCCGCGCCAGCATATCCAGCCGCCGCTCGGCCAGCGAGTAGTAGAGCCGGTTGAAGGCGTCGGTCAGACGGGCCGTCTCGGCCTCGGCGAATACCTCCCCGGCCGGACGCGCCCCCGCCGTTGCCGCCTCCAGCGAGCAGCCTAAGATCTGCTGATCCTCGTTATCCACCAGGCGCGAGAAAAACTCGGGGAAATACGGGACGTTGTCCGCCTTGGTGAAGACCACGTAAACCGGAAAATTGGTTCCGAAGCGCTCGCCCACCAGCCTCAGGCGTTCCTGAATGCGGCGGCTCAAGCCGCTCAGCCGCGTGGGGTCGGGGACGCCGAGAAACGGGGCGGTGTCGCAGAACAGCACCAATCCGCGAAGCTGCGCCTCGCTGCGGCCGCCGAAAAGCCGCTTGAGGAATCCCGCCGCCGATCGGCCCCGAAGTTTTTTGAGCGCGGCGTTCCAGCGGGCCGCGTCTCCGCTGAACAGCGATCCCGACAGTTCGGCGAACAGGCAGTCCTCGGCGTACCAGAAATTGGCGAGCGGGGTGGGCACCACGTTCGAATCCCGGAAGACCTGGCCCGCGAGCAGTTCCGGCTCCAATCCGGACTTGAGAAACGTCGATGTTTTTCCGGAGCCCTCACCGCCGCCGAGCAGGAAAAGCGGCAAGCTGGTGAGCGTCGTCTTCGCGCGCCGGCTGGCCAGTTTGGGCGAACGCGCCAGGCGATTGTTGGCTTCGGCCATCAGCGCCTCGATCGCCGCCATCTCCCGATCGTCGGCCGATGCCGCCCGCATGCCGGCCTTCGCTCCCTCCTCGCGGCGCTCCGCGGCGGGCTCGACGGGGGCCGGATGAGGGCGCATGCGCGAAATCAGCAGATACACGATCAGCACCGTCAGCCCCACGGCGATCATCACGAACACGACGAGGGCCAGCGGCGTGCCGCTCAGAAAAAACGCGGCGCCAAACCAGACCAGCGCGGCATAAACGAGAAAGACAAGAACGGAAAACAGCAGCTTTCGTTTGGTCACGTCAATAATGCCTTCGCCAGCGCGTCCCGGGCCTGCGAACTCGTCCAGAACAGATGAGCTCCCGCCAGCAGAAAGATCGTCAAGGCCGCGCCGCCCGCGGCGAGCGCGCCGATTTTGAGGTATCCCGCGATCCGGTCCGGCGGCGCCACCGCGACCGGCTCATCGGGGAGAAAGCCGGCGGGCGAAAAACGCGGATCGCCGCCGCGGATGCGCTCGATCCGCTGGCGCACGCGGTCGGCCAGAAGATGCAGCTCGGTCTTGGGCTGGGTCGCGTACTGTCCTTCAAATCCGAGCAGGATGCAGAGGTAGTAGACCTCCAGCATATCGGCCAGCTCTTTCGAATCCGGCCGGCGCAGAAGTTTTTCAATCCGCGCGAAAAATACCTCGCCCGCCGTGGTTAACCCGAACAGCTCCTCCTGCAACGGGCGCTGCGCCCACGCCTCCCGGCTGGGATCGTGCGAGCTGAGGATCACTTCGTCGAGCAGCGCCACCAGGGCGAAGTCCGTCTCCATGGTATGCTCGGCCGCGTAGCCGCGCTTGATCGCCTCGCGGGTGACCTCGCCCAGCGCTTCCTTGGTCCGCCGCCGGAACATCTCCGCGTTGGCCAGCGGCTGCTTTCCGGAGCGGATGCGCACGATTCCGGTCAGCAGACCCTGATAGAGCAGCGCCAGATTCTCCTGCCTCACCGATGAAACTCCCGGTTCGCCAGATTGGCCTCGAAATTCACCGTATCCAGGTGGATCTCCAGGCCGTGCTGGGCCTGATCCGCAAACCGGATGGTGAACGTTTTCGGATACATCGCCTTGCCGATGGCGGCGTAGCCGGAATAGAGAATCTCCAGGCCCGAGCCGAGGCCCGAGGCCGAGTCGTAGCGGACGCGCGAAGGCAGAAAATCGGGCGTCAGCGCAATGGTGAGGGACTGGTCGGCGCCGGAGGCGGACAGCGTCCATTCCCCGTTGGCGCCCGGCTCGGTATCGGCCGCGCTGACTTTCATCTTTCGCAGCGCCTCCACCAGCATGGCCGGCTGATAATCGCGATAGAGCCGCACCAGCTTCTCCATTTCCACCGCGACCGGCCCGCCGCGCATCTGTTTGGACCCGTCGGCCTTGGAGTCGCTTCCGGCAAGCGAAGTCCACCACTTCAGGCCTGCGCCCTCGATCTCGATCAGCGCCATGGCCGGCAGCTTGAGTTTCGAGATCATTTTCCATTCCGTGCGCTGCCCACCGCTCTGCCACAGGCTGGCGTTGCCGGTTCCGGAAAGAATCGAGGACTGCCGCAACGCCTCCGGGCCGCCGAACTTGGCCGTCATCTTCGCCACCAGATCCCTGCCCTGCTGCGCCAGCGTGGCGGCGTTCGGCTTGAGCCGCACGTGCTGGCTGGCCGGCGCGCCGGCATGAAGGGCGATGGTGACCTGCCGCGGCTCGAAACCCTCCTTGGAAAACTCGATCAACACGTCGCCCGGCGGCAGGCCGCGAACTTCCATGGCCCCCTTCGAGGTGCTGCCGCGCGCTTTGCCGTTCACGCTCACGGCGCACTCGGCTGGGGCGCACTCCAGCAACAGCGGACCGGCGGTGGGCGGCGGCGCGGGCTTGACCGGTTTGGGCGGCGGCGGAGCCTTCACCGCGATGGTCTGAATCAGTTCCGCGCTGGCGCCGGCTTTCTTCAACTTGTCATAGTCTTCCGGAGTCGGCGAAAAACTTACGCCGCGCCGCAGAACGGCGATGCGCAGCCGGCGGTCTGCGATCACGCCCACGCGCTGCAACAGATCGTCGAGGGAAAACGGCGGTCCGCTGAAAAACGGATCGTCTTTTTCCTCGCCTTTCTTGGCTTCTTTTGCGGTCTGCGCCGGCAGATGCGGTGTCCAGAGCAGGGAAACGGCCGCCAGCGCAGCGATAAACGGAGCGAATCTCATGGCTTGCCCTCGAGTTTGCGCGCCTTCTGCACCTTATCGAGCAGTTGTTTGGCCGCGGAAAAATCCGGCTTGATTTGAAGTAGACGCCGCAGCAGACGCTCGGCCGGGTCATATTGCCCGTTTTCCCAAAAAGACTGCGCGCGCGCCAGCATCGCCGCTGGATCCTCGGCGGGCGCCGGCGAAGCCGGTTTTGCGGGCGCCGCCGCTTCGGCTGCGGGCGGGCTCAGATTCGCCAGAGCCCCTGCCGCCTGATTGAGGTCGGCTTGCGCCTGCGCCAGCTCCGGAGCTCCGGCAAAGCGTTCGATGAAGGCGGAGAGTTTCTGCTGATAGGCGCGCCATTCTTCCTCGCCCGCTCCGGCCCCGGGCGCCTGCATCTCCAACAGCCGGAGGGCGACGTCGGACTTATCGCTGTTCCAGTTGGTCAAGGCGGAGGTCCGGATGGCGCCCGCCGGATAGATCTTTTTGCCGGCGATGTACTGCACCGCGGTCCACTCCTGCGTCAGCGAGCGGGGCGGCTGGAGGACATTCACCGTATCGCCCTTCTTGAGGTTTACGACGACCTTGGCGGAATCGGAAGGCTCGCGTAAAATCGCGGCGCGCTCGACGGCGATCTCCGCCGTGGCGGCCGCCGGAACGGCGACGGCCGGCGAGGGCCGGAGGATGAAAAAGACGCCCGCTGCGATCACCGCCAGAGCTGCGATGACGATCCCGCCGATCAACGCCAGATTGCTCTTTTTCCCGGTAGCCGCGGCCGGCTTGGGCTGTGGCGCCGGTCTTTCCGCCGGGGGTTCGATCTTGGGCGCGGCTTTGGCGGCCGTCGCCGCGGCCGGAGCAGGAGGAGCGGCCGGAGCAGAGGGCGCCGGGGGAGCGGGAAAGGCAGCGGCCTGCGCCGCCTCCGGCTTGGCGGCGAAAAACGAAGTCACTTCGCCGGACACAGGCGAGACGGACGAGATAGGCGCGACCGGCGAGGCCTGCGCCGGAGGATACTGCGGGCGCGGCGGCTCGGCGGCCCTGGCTGGCGCAACAGGCGCTCCGGCCGTGGGAGCCTCCGCGCGCAGCGCCTCGGGCGGCGACACGGCCACGGTTGCGATACCTTCCGGCGCTGCGGCGAGAACCGGTTCAGGAGACGTTTCCGGCGCTGGCGCCCGGGCCTCGAGCTCTTCCAGGCGGCCGCGCGACTCCCGGGCGGCGGTGGCGAAGCGGTCATCGGCTTTGGCGAGCCGCTCGATCCGGGCCAGCGCCGCGCGCGCCGCCGCCACGTTCTCCCGCTCCATCGCCAGGTCGAACTCCTGGAGCGCCGCCAGAATCTCCGACATTTTGTACTCGGTGCTGGCGTTGGTCAGCGTCGGCGCCGGCGGCGTCGGTGGGGCGGCCGCAGGAGCCGGGCGCGCGGCGGATTCTCCCTTGCCGAGCGCCTTGCGCAGAGCCTCGGCGAATTCGCCGGCCGTGGCGTAGCGGTCGGCGGGCGACTTCGCCAGCGCCCGCGCCAGCACCGGCTCCAGCGCCGCCGGCAGCGAGGGATCCCGCGCCAGCAGCGAGTCCGGCGGTTCATTGATGATGCGCTTGGGAATCGACTCGCCGGCGAAGGGATGGGCGTAGGTGAGAAACTCGAAGGCCACGATCGCCGCCGAAAACAGATCGCTTCTCGGCTCGCACGGCTTGCCCAGAATCTGCTCCGGCGCCATATAAAAAGGCGTTCCCAGCACGCGCCCGAGCATGGTGAGCTGCGACGCCGAAAGGCGGGCCACGCCGAAGTCCAGAATCTTCGCCACCCCGTCGCTGGTCAGAAAAATATTGCTTGGCTTGATATCGCGGTGGACGATGCCCGCCTGGTGGGCGTGCTGAAGGGCATCGCAGACGCCGGCGATGGCCTCGATTTTCTCAGCCAGCGGAAGCGCCTGCCGCCGCTGGATGAACTGGCGCAGATCGCATCCGGAAAGCAGCTCCAGGGCGATGTACAGCAGCCCGTCCTGCTCGCCGAGCTCGTATACCGTCACCACGTTGGGATGATTCAAGCGCGCGCCCGCCCGGGCCTCGCGGTAAAAACGCTCCTTCAGTTCGGGATCGACCGCGCCTCCGCCCGCGATGGTCTTGAGGGCGACCTCGCGCTCGAGAACCGTGTCGCGGGCGCGGTAAATGACGCCCATGGACCCCGTTCCGAGCTCGCCCGCCAGTTCGTACTTGCCGATTCGTTGCATTCTTTAAGAACTCGCCGCGTCATGGCGGAGCAAAATGCACGATGCGTTATCGGGCCCGCCCCGGTCCAGCGCCGCTTCGATCATGCGCCGGGCGCCCTCTTCCAGACTCCGGCACGAAGCCAGAATCGAACACATCGCCGAATGCTCCAAAATCCCGTGGATTCCGTCAGTGGTCAGCAACAGCATATCGCCATCGAGCAGGCGGTGTTCGGAGGTGTGGATCTCCACCGATTCCAGTCCCATGGTCTGGGTCACCACGTTTTTCATGCTGTGCGTTCTCGCCTGCGCCTCGGTGAGCGCGCCCTCGCGGACCAGTTGTCCCACCCAGGTATCGTCCACAGTGAGCTGCTGAAGCACGTTACCCCGCATCAGATAGACCCGGCTGTCGCCGACGTTTCCGACCGTGGCCACGGAGCCGTCGATCAAAACCCCGACAATGGTGGTCGCCGCGTTGGCGTGCTCCGGCGACTGCTGCCGTAATTTCTGGACCTGCCGGTTGGCCAGTTGAAAGGCCGTGCGCAGACGGTTTTCGTTCGCCGATCGATCCACATCATAACCGAAAGGCCAACTCACATCGACGGTGTTGTGCGAGGCGCGCAGGTAGTACTGGCAAGCGTTGACTGCCAGCTCCGCGGCCGTGTCGCCGTGGCGTTGGCCGCCCACGCCGTCGGCCACCAGATACAATCCCAAAGCCTTATCGATCAAGGTACGATCCTGGTTGCTGGTCCGGACAAGCCCCAGATCCGAAATCGCGACGGATTGTAGCATTCCCACCGATTTTACTCCAGTTTACGTTGCACCGGAAGAACAGAATTCCGAGTCCTCTGCAAGGAGCGCGCCGGTGGGGTAAGGCGATGGGCAGTATTGACTTCTCCATGTAACGCTCCGTATAATCGGCTGTCCTGATTCGCGAAACGTTTTGGCTTTCTCCCTGAGCGGGAGAGCGAGCCGAGTGGACTGAGAGGAGTTACCTGTCATGGCGCGTGAAAGCATTAACAAGAAGTTGGAGCGGGTCCGTCCGCCCCGAGTTCAAATCACCTACGACGTTGAAGTTGGCAATGCCATCGAGCTGAAGGAGTTGCCCTTCGTAATGGGCGTTCTAGGCGATTTCACCGGCCAGCCGGAGGAGCCGCTCGCCCGGTTGAAGGACCGCAAATTTGTGGAGGTTACTCTCGATAACTTCGACAACGTGCTGGCCAGCATGAAGCCGCACCTGTCTTACTTTGTGGAGAACAAATTGAGCGAGGATCCCGACGCCGGCCGCATCGGGGTGAACCTGCGCTTTCAAAGCATGGATGATTTCGAACCGGAAAACGTCGCCCGCCAGGTGAAGCCGCTGCGCGAGATGCTGGAGCTGCGCACCAAGCTGGCCGACCTGCGGGGCAGCCTCCAGGGCAACGAAAAACTGGACGATATTCTGCTCGAAACGGTCAAGAACGAAGAGAAGATGAAGAAGCTGAAGCTGGAAGTGGAGGGCGCGAACAATGGCTGATCCTCAACAGGCGACGCCGGCCGCGGCCGCCGAAACGACACAGGAAAAAAGTCTGCTGGACTCGATCGTGGAAGAAGGGCGCCTGGCCAAGGATGAGGCGGCGCGCGACCGGGGCAAGGATCTCATCAAGCATTTCGTCAAGGAGGTGTTGCAGGGCACGATTACTCTGGCCCGCGACACCGACGCGATGATCAACGCGCGCATCGCGCAGCTCGATCATCTGATCTCGATTCAGTTGAACGAGGTGATGCACGCGCCGGAGTTTCAGAAGCTGGAAGCCACCTGGCGCGGCCTGAAGTATCTGGTCAGCAACAGCGAAACCAGCGAAAAGCTGAAGATCAAGATCCTGAACGTCAACAAAAAGGAGCTGCTGCGGGACTTGCAGCGGGCCCCGGAGTTCGACCAGAGCGCGTTGTTTAAGAAGGTGTATGAGGAGGAGTTTGGTGTCTTCGGCGGATCGCCGTTCGGCGCGCTGATCGGCGACTACGAATTCGGCAAGGGCGGCCAGGATATCGAGCTGCTCGAAAAGATTTCGCAGGTGGCCGCCGCGGCGCACGCTCCGTTCCTCACCGCCGCCTCGCCGGAGATGTTCAATCTGGAAAGCTTCACCGAAATCGACGCCCCGCGCGATCTGGGCCGCGTTTTCGACACCACGGAGTACGCCCGCTGGAAGGGCTTCCGGCAGAGCGAGGATTCGCGCTACGTCGGATTGACCTGCCCGCGCATTCTGCTGCGCCTTCCCTACGGCAAGGACACGGTTCCGGTGGAAGGGTTCAACTATGAAGAGAAGGTGGATGGAACCGATCACTCCAAGTATCTGTGGGGCAACGCGGCCTGGGCGCTGGGAGCGAGGCTGACCTCGGCTTTCGCGCAGTACGGCTGGTGTGCCTGCATCCGCGGCGTGGAAAGCGGCGGCTTGGTGGAAGGTTTGCCGGTGCACACCTTCCGGACCGGGGAAGGCGACGTGGCGATGAAATGTCCGACGGAGGCGCCCATCACCGACCGGCGGGAAAAGGAGCTGGCGGATTTGGGGTTCATTCCGCTGGTGCACTGCAAGGGAACCGATTACGCGGCGTTTTTCAGCGTGCAGTCGGCACAGAAGCCGAAGGTCTACGATCAGCCCGCGGCGACGGCCAATGCGCGCATTTCCGCGCAGTTGCCGTATATTCTGGCGGTCTCCCGCTTTGCCCATTATCTGAAGGCGATGATGCGGGACAAAATCGGCGGCTATATGTCGCGCCAGGACGCCGAGGTGTTTTTAAACACCTGGATCCAGAACTATGTGGTGCCGAACGACAACGCCGCGTTTTCGGTGAAAGCGCAGAAGCCGCTCAAGGAGGCCCGCGTGGAGGTCATGGAGATCCCGGGAAAGCCGGGCTGTTACCGCGCGGTGGCGTTTTTGCGGCCGCACTTCCAGTTGGATGAGCTGACGATTTCCATGCGCCTGGTGGCGGATCTGCCCCAACCGGCCAAGTAAGCGGTACATTCAGCGACACACAAAACGAAAAGGAGAAGAGAAATGGCATTCGACACTTATATACGTTTTGAAGGAGGCTCCCCCAATATCGAAGGAGAAGCAACCGCGGAGGGTCTTAAGCCGGCCACCGGCTGGTTTGAGATTTTCAGCTTCAGTTGGGGCGCCAGCAATCCGACCTCGGTGGGCACGCATAGCGAAGGACTTTCCGCGGGAAAGGTCAGCGTCAGCACCTTCAACTTCGTGAAGAAGACCGACAACGCAAGCCCATTGCTGTTCAGCGCCTGCTGCAGTGGCCAGCACTATGGCTCGGCGAAAGTGGTGATGCGCAAGGCGACCGGCACTTCCGGCAAACAGGCGACGTTCCTTGAATACGACTTCACAAACGTCATGATCGAGTCGATTAATTGGGGCGGTACCAGCGGGGGAGACGATACGCCGACCGAGAATATCAGCATCGCGTTTGCAGGAGTCAAGATTCAATACTTCAAGCAGGACACCAAGACGGGTTCGGTGAGCGCCGGAAATATTGGCTCTTGGGATCTTACCAAGGCTGCCGCGTCATCCTAGATCTATGACTTCCCGGCAGCTTTTCGACGCCGGAAAGCTACAAGCAGCGATCGAGGCGCTGGGTGGCGAGTTGCGGGACAATCCCTCTGACGCCCAGCGCCGTGTTTTTCTCTTTGAACTGCTGTGCTTTGCCGGAAATTTCGACCGCGCGGAGAAGCAACTCGACGTGCTGGGTTCGAGCGGGCCCGAGGCGGGAATGGGGGCGCTGCTCTACCGCAGCGCCCTGCACGCCGAACGGGTGCGGACGGAGATGTTCCGCTCCGGGACCTTTCCGCTGGATGGGGCGCCCACGGTGGAGATCAGCGGCAGCTTGAACGGCAAGCCGTTCCGCTCGATCGAGGATGGCGATCCGCGGATCGGGGCGCGGCTGGAGGTTTTTGCGGCGGGGCAGTATCTGTGGCTGCCCTGGGCGCACGTGGCGAGCCTGAAGATCGAACCTCCCAAGCGCCTGCGGGATCTGCTGTGGACGCCGGCGCTGCTTACCACGAGCGAGGACTTTCGGGGGCAGGAGTTAGGGGAGATTCTTCTGCCCTCGCTGGCGCCGCTGTCGTTTGAGTCTGGCGATGACGAGATCCGGCTGGGCCGCGCGACGGATTGGGTGGATCTTCCCGATGGCGATTTCGCTCCGGTGGGGCAAAAGATGCTTATGGTCGATGGCGAACAGGTTCCGCTGCTGTCGATTCGCGAGCTTCGGATTTCCCGCGCCGGGACGGCCGCATCGTAAAGTATGCCGTTGAATTTGGAGGAACTGCTCACTCCGATTCCCGGCGAAAATCCGTCCGGAGCGGATCTTCGTTACGAGCCGGTTTACGACGAGATCAAAGAAGCCCGCCGGCAGGAGGATGAAGCTCCGCAGGGCCAGTGGGAGCGCGCCCGGAAGACGGCGGACTGGCCGCTGGTGTTGCGGCTGTGCAGCAACGTTCTCGCCAAACAGTCCAAGGATCTGCAAATCGCGGCGTGGCTTCTGGAAGCCTTGCTGAAGCTGGAAGGCTACGCCGGGCTTCGCGCCGGCCTGGATCTGATCTGCGGCCTGCTCGACAAGTTCTGGGACACGCTTTATCCCGCAATCGAGGATGGGGACGTGGAACTGCGCGCGGCGCCGTTGTCCTGGATCGGCGTGAAGCTTGATATCGCGGTCCGCAGCGTGCCCCTGGTGCGCGCCGGCTACGACTTTTTCAAGTACAACGAGTCGCAGGTGATCGTCGGCTACGAGGCGACCACCGAGCCCGACAGGCGCCAGCAGCGGGAGGCGGCGATCGCCGAAGGGAAACTGGCGGGCGAGGAGTGGGACAAGGCGTTTGAGGAGACCCCCAAGGCCTATTACAAGCAGATCGTGGCCGATTTGTCCGCGTCGCTGAACCGCATCGCTGAAATCGAGCAGATGCAGGAGCGCTTCGGCGACGCCATGCCGAACTTCGGCCCGACGCGCAAGGCGCTGGAGGAGGTTCACGCGGTCGCGGCTTCTTTGTTGAAGAAGAAGCTGGAGATCGATCCCGATCCGGTGGAAGCCGAGGCGGAGGCGGGCGGGGCGGAGCAGGCGCCGGCGGAAGCGGCGCCGGCCGGCACGCTGACGGTCGAGCCGGTGTCGCGCGATGACGCCATCACCCGGCTGATTTCGGCGGCGCGCTATTTGCGCGCTTCCGAGCCGTTCAATCCGGCGTCGTACCTGATTCTCCGCGGGTTGCGCTGGGGCGAGGTGCGGGCTTCGCGGGGAAAGCCGGACCCGCGGCTGCTTCAGGCTCCTTCCACCCAATTGCGCAGCCAGCTCAAGCTGCTGCTTCTCGATGGGAAGTGGGCGGCGCTGCTGGAGGCCGGCGAGAATGCGATGGGGCAGCCCTGCGGCCGGGGGTGGCTGGATTTACAGCGTTATGTCCTGGTGGCCTGCTCGAAACTGGGCCCGGACTACGCCGCGGTGGAGTCCGCTCTGCGCAACGCGCTGCGCGCGTATCTGGCCGAGGTTCCCGAGCTGGTGGAGATGACCATGATGGACGACACGCCGACGGCCAACAGCGAGACCCGGGAGTGGCTGGCGGCGGAGTTGGGCGATGGCGCTCTGCCGCGTCCCAGCCAGGCCGACCGCGACGGCGCCGCGAGCGAGTTCGACGATCTTGAGGTTTTCAGCATCGCCCGCGCGGGGCGGACCGAGGAGGCGGTGGAGCTGCTCAAGCGGCAGCAGGCTCAGGAATCGACCACGCGCGGCCGGTTCCGGCGCAAGACGCAACTGGCGGCGGTGCTGGTGGAGGCCGGCCGCGAAGCCATCGCGCAGCCGATTCTCGAGGAACTGATGGCGCAGATCGATAATTACAAGCTGGAGGAGTGGGAAAGCGGGGAGATGGTGGCCGAGCCGCTGGCGCTGCTCTATCGCGCCCTGCACGCGCAGGACGGCGACATTGGAATGCGGCAAAATCTCTATCTGCGGATCTGCCGCCTGGACCCGATCCAGGCGCTGAAGTGCCCGGTGTAAGGGATGGCCAGGGAAGATCATCGTCTGGTTCAGCAATCCGTGCTTGATCGGTTGATGGACCGCGACCAGGGCGCCGCCGATGAGGCGATCAGCCGGGCGCAGTCGGTCCGCATGCTGAAGGCCGCGGTGCGGCGCGATCTGGAATGGCTGCTCAACACGCGGTCGGTGGCGGTGCCGCCGCCGGAGGGGCTGCGCGAGTTGAAAGCTTCGCTGTACACCTACGGTTTGGGCGATATTACTTCGCTGAGCGCCGACGATCCCAAGGCGCGGGCGCGGCTGCGGAGCATGATTGAACAGTCCATTGCGACGTTTGAGCCGCGGCTCAGCGCGGTGCAGGTGCAGGAGAAGGGAACGACCTCCGGCGAAGCGCGCCAGATCCGTTTCACCATTCAGGCCCTGCTCAAAATGGATCCGAGCCCGGAGCGGGTCGCCTTTGACACGGTTTTGGATCTGGCCTCGGGCCAATATCTGATCCAAGGGGATTCCGGTGCGCGATGAACTGCTCGAATATTACGAGCGGGAACTGACGTTTCTGCGCCAGAGCGGCGCGGAGTTCGCCGAGCGTTATCCGAAGATCGCCTCCCGCCTGCAACTGGAGCCGACCAAGTGCGAAGATCCGCACGTGGAGCGGCTGCTGGAGGGATTCGCCTTTCTGGCCGCGCGAATTCATTTAAAGCTGGACGACGATCTTCCGGAGATTTCGCAATCGCTGCTGGAGCTGGTATATCCGCATTATGTCCGGCCGATTCCGTCGGTTTCGGTGGTGGAGTTCCGCAGCGATCCGGAACAGGGCAAGCTTACCACGGGATTTGAGATTCCCCGGCAGTCGCTTTTGTACTCGCGCCCGGTGTCCGGCACGCCTTGCAAGTTCCGGACCTGCTTTGACACCACGCTGTGGCCGCTGGCGGTGGAGTCGGCGGAGTGGAAGACGCCGGAGCGGATCCATCCCCCGCTGCGCACTGGTCCGGAGACGCGCGCGGTGCTGCGGCTTGAGCTGCGCTGCTTTCAGGACATCAGCTTCGAAAAGCTCGACCAGCTCCGCTCGCTGCGTCTGTTTATCAACGCCGACAGCAATCTGGCGTATACGCTCTATGAGCTGCTCGGCAACAATGTGCGGCAGATTGTGGTGCGCGATCTGGCGCCGGGATCGAAGCGCCCGCCGGTGGTGCTGCCGGCCAGCGCGCTCACCCCGGCCGGGTTCGCCGAGGAGGAGGCGCTGCTGCCCTATCCCAAGCGCTCCTTCAGCGGGTACCGCCTGCTTCAGGAGTATTTCGCGTTTCCGCAAAAATTCCTGTTTTACGATCTTCAGGGGCTGGAGCGCGTGGTGCGCGCCGGTTTCGGCGGCGCGGCCGAGGTGCTGATTCTGTTTTCGCCGTTTGAGCGGGCCGAGCGGCAGCAGCTTCTGGAGGCGGGTGTCGGGGCCGGGACGCTGCGGCTGGGCTGCACGCCGGTGATCAATCTGTTTGAGCAGACCTCGGAACCGATTCTGTTGAGCCAGCGCGTTCACGAATATTTGGTGGTGCCCGACGCGCGGCGGCGGCAGAGCATGGAGACGTTTTCGATCGACGAGGTGCTGGGGGTGAAGCCGCGCGCCGCCAGTGCGACGCGCTACGCCCCGCTGTACTCGTTTCATCACGATTCGACCTCGGCGCGCGCGTTCTGGTTCGCCACGCGCCGGCAGTGCGGCTGGCGCACCGACGGCGCGACGGACATGTATCTGTCCTTTGCCGATCTGACGGGCCGGCCGGCGCTGCCCGATGAGGACTCGCTGACGCTGCGGCTGACCTGTTTCAACCGCGATCTGCCCAGCCACCTGCCATTCGGAGGCGCGGACTCGGACTTTGAGCTGGAGGGCGGCGGGCCGGTGCGCGGCGCGGCGGCGCTGCTGAAACCCACGGCGGTGATCCAGCCGCCGCTCGGAAAGGCGCTGCATTGGCGGCTGATTTCCCAGCTTTCGCTGAATTATCTGTCGATCGTCGAAGGCGGGGCGGCGGCGCTGCGCGAACTGCTGCGGCTGTATAACTTCGCCGATCTGGCCTTTCACGAGCGGCAGATCCAGGGCATCGTCAACGTGAGCAGCCGTCCGGCGCTGACCCAGATTACGTCCGAGGAAGGGGTGAGTTTCGTGCGCGGGCGCCGCGTGGAGATCGAGTTCGACGAGGAGCAGTTTACCGGCGCCGGCGTCTACCTGTTCGCCAGCCTGCTGGAGCGCTTTCTGGGGCATTACGTGTCGCTGAACAGCTTCACGATTCTGGCCGCCCGCACGCGGCAGCGAAAGGAGGTGCTGCGCCAATGGCAACCCCGGACGGGCGATCGGGTGCTGATTTGAGCGCCGCCGACACGCATCTGCTGCGGCTGCTGAAGGGGTGCCCCTGGGAAGTGGAGTTTTTCCAGGCGGTGCAGTTGCTGGAGCGGATTTATTCCCAGCGCGAGCCGGTGGGGGGCTTCGCGCATCCTGCGGCGGAAATCGCGCGGTTCCGGGTGAATCACCGCCTGATCTTTCCGGCGAGCGAAATCCAAGAAATCGAATGGCCGGAGGACGGGCCGCCGGTGATCGCGGTGAACTTTATGGGGCTTACCGGTCCCTCCGGCGTTCTGCCGCACATCTATACGGTCACGGTGATCGAGCGGCGCTGGGCGCGGGACCGCGCCATGGGCGATTTTTTCGATCTGTTCCATCACCGGGTGATTTCGCTGTTTTACCGGGCGCAGCGCAAGTACCGGGTAACGGCTTCCTACACCGAAGACGGCGGGGTATCGCCGTACCTGAAGGATCTGACCGGGATCGGCACGGCGGGGCTGGAGAAGCGGCAGGACATACCGGATGCGGCGCTGGTCTATTACGCGGGCCTGTTGGGGCTGCAACCACGGTCTGCGTCGGCGTTGAAGAACATCATCGAGGACTATTTCGGCGTGCCGGCCCAGGTGCTGCAATTCGTGGGCGCCTGGCACGATCTGCCGCGCGAATCGCAGTGCGAAATGATTGCGGAAGAGACGCCGGCGCGCCAGCTCGGACTGGGGGCGGTGGCCGGCGATCAGGTGTGGGATCATGCCTCCAAGGCGCGCATCCGGCTGGGGCCGCTCACGCTGGCGCGCTACCGCGAATTTCTGCCGGGTTCGGCCGGCTGCCGTGCGCTGCGGGCGCTCACGCGGTTTTATTCGGGCGGCCAGGTGGCTTTCGATGCGCAACTGGTGCTGGCGCGCGGCGAAGTGCCGGCCTACGATCTGGGCGGCGGCAGCGAACTTCCGCTGGGGCTGTGTTCTTGGGCGAAAACAGAAGAGTTCGATCACGATCCGGATGACGCGATCGTTTCCTTGGGAGAAGAATCATGGGCGTAAATTTAAAAGCACTGATCGGGAAATGCAACAGCGAATCGCGGGCTGCGCTGGAGGCCGCCGCCGGCCTGTGTCTTTCGCGGACCCATTACGACGTGGAGATCGAGCATTACCTGATGAAGCTGCTGGACCAGAATGAAGGCGACTTTGCCGCGATTGTTAAGCATTACGGCATCGACCGTTCGCGGCTGGCGGCCGAGCTGACCCGCTCGCTCGACCACCTGAAGTCGGGCAACGCGCGCAATCCGGCGCTGAGCCCCACGCTGGTGCGGATGTTCCAGCAGGCCTGGACGCTGGGGTCGCTGGAGTTCAACGCCACGCAGATCCGCACCGGCCACACCATTCTGGCGCTGCTCAGCGACGAAGAACTGAACCGGGTGGTGCGCGACGTCAGCCGGGAGCTGCCGAAGATCAACGCCGACGGCCTTAAGCAGGAATTTTTCAACATCACCGCGGCTTCGCATGAGAAGGATTTTACGGCCGCCGCGGGGGGCGACGACGCGGAGTCCGCGCCGCGGGCGGCTGGCGGCAAGACTCCGAATCTCGATCAGTTCACCATCGACCTGACCGAACGCGCCAAACAGGGCAAGATCGATCCGGTGCTGGGCCGGGACTTTGAAATCCGCCAGGTGGTGGATATTCTGACCCGGCGGCGGCAGAACAATCCGATTCTGGTGGGCGAAGCGGGCGTAGGCAAAACCGCGGTGGTGGAGGGATTTGCGCTGCGCATCGCCCAGGGCGACGTGCCCGAGGTGCTGAAGAATGTGCGCCTGCGGACGCTGGATCTGGCGCTGCTGCAAGCCGGGGCAGGCGTGAAGGGCGAATTCGAAAACCGGCTCAAGGGGCTGATCGAGGAGGTGAAGTCCTCGCCGACGCCGATCATTCTGTTCATCGACGAGGCGCACACCATGATCGGCGCGGGCGGCGCGGCGGGACAAAACGACGCGGCGAATCTGTTGAAGCCGGCGCTGGCGCGCGGCGAGCTGCGGACGCTGGCGGCGACGACGTGGTCGGAGTACAAGAAATACTTCGAAAAGGATCCGGCGCTGACGCGGCGCTTTCAAATGATCAAGGTCGACGAGCCGGACGAGAAAAAGTGTGCGATGATGCTGCGCGGGATCATTCCGGCGCTGGAAAATCATCATCAGGTGCGCATTCTGGACGAAGGCCTGGAGGCTGCGGTGAAGCTGTCGCATCGCTATCTGCCGGACCGCCAGTTGCCGGACAAAGCCGTCAGCGTGCTGGATACGGCTTGCGCGCGCCTGGCCCTGGGACAGAATGTCACGCCGGGCCCGATTGAGGACTGCCACCGGGTTCTGGACGACGTCGCGGTACAGATGCGCGTTCTCGAACGCGAGTCCTCGGCCGGCGCCGATCACTCCGAGCGGCTGGCGGCGCTGGCCTCGCTCAAGGCGAAGACCGAGCAGCGCCTTGCCGGCTTGAGCGCGCAATGGGAAAAGGAGCGCGAACTGGTGAGGCAGATCCGTGAGATCCGGACGCAGCTTGAGGCGGCGGCGCATCCGGCGCCCGCCGGAGAAGCGGGGACGGCGGCGCAGCCGGCCATTGATCCGGCGGCGCTGCGCCAGGAACTGGGCAGGCTGTACAGCGAGCTGGAAGCGGTGCAGGGCGAATCGCCGATGATGCGCGTGGCGGTGGACGCAAATCTGGTGGGCGAGGTGATCTCCGGCTGGACCGGCATCCCGGTGGGGAAGATGTTGACCGACGAGGTGCAGGTCGCGCTTTCGCTGGAGCAGCGGCTGGGGGCGCGCGTCATCGGCCAGGACCACGCGCTTCAGGTGATTTCGATGCGCATCCGCACCTCGCGCGCCGGCATTGAGGATCCCGGCAAGCCGGTCGGCGTGTTCCTGCTCGCCGGACCGTCGGGCGTGGGCAAGACCGAAACCGCGCTGGCGCTGAGCGAGCTGCTCTATGGCGGCGAGCGCAACTTGATCACGATCAATATGAGCGAGTTTCAGGAGGCGCACACCGTTTCGACGCTCAAGGGTTCGCCTCCCGGATATGTCGGCTACGGCGAGGGCGGGGTGCTGACGGAAGCGGTGCGGCGCCGGCCCTACTCGGTGGTTCTGCTGGATGAAGTTGAAAAAGCGCATCCCGACGTGCTCGAATTGTTCTTCCAGGTCTTCGATAAGGGCGTGATGGAAGACGGCGAAGGACGGCAGATCGATTTCAAGAACACCATCATCATCCTGACCACCAACGCGGGCACGGAAACGGTGATGAAGCTCACCGCCGATCCGGAGACCATGCCGAGCCATCAGGGGCTGGTCAAGGCGCTCAAACCGGAGCTCGATAAAATCTTCAAGCCCGCGTTTCTGGGCCGGCTGGTGATCATTCCGTACTACCCGGTGCGCGATGAAGCCTTGAAGCGCATTGTGCTGTTGAAGCTGGAAAAGATCAAGCGGCGGCTGCTGGAGACGCACAAAATTGATTTCAGCTATGACGGCGCGCTGGTCGAGGAGGTGGCGCGGCGCTGCACGGAGGTGGAGAGCGGCGCGAGAAACATCGATAATATTCTCACCAACTCGCTGCTTCCGGACATTTCGCGGAAACTGCTGGAGCACATCGCCGAAGGACGCAAGCCGCAGGGCATCCGCACCGGCATCGGCGAAAACGGCGAATTTACTTACTCTTATTCCTGAGCGCTGACCAATGGCCTCTTCATTCACACAAGCCCAGCGGCCGATGCGGGTTTACACCCCGCTCGGCCCGGACGTTCTGCTGCTGGAGAACATCGAGGGGAGCGAAGCGGTGTCGCGGCCCTTCGAGTTCCGCCTGGATATGCTTAGCGAGAACGATTCGATTTCGGCCGACGCCCTGATCCGCAAGGCGGTTCACGTCGAGATCGATCTTGCCAGCGGAGATTCGCGCTATATCCACGGCCGGGTCAGCCATTTCGTGCAGCGCGGCCGCAAGGACGTGCTCACTTCGTATCAGGCGGTGATCCGGCCCTGGCTGTGGTTCCTCTCGCTGTATCGGGACTGCAAGATTTTTCAGAACCTGTCGGTGCCCGCGATCGTCGAAAAGATCTTCACCGAGCACGGATTCACCGATTTTTCCCTGGCCCTGTACGGATCCTACAGCCCGCGGGAATATTGCGTGCAATACCGGGAATCTTCGCTCGACTTTGTTTCGCGGCTGCTCGAAGAGGAGGGAATTTTTTATTACTTCAAGCACAGCGCCGACAAGCATGAACTGGTGCTGGCCGACAATGTTTCCGCATGCGAGCCGTGTCCGCATCAGAGCAAGGCGCGGGTGTGGGTGGAACAGACCTCGTCTCTGGAGGACGACATCATCGAGAAGCTCGAATACACCGTCGCCGCCCAGCCCGGGCTGGTGACGCTGGAGGACTACAACTTCACCACGCCGAACAACAACCTGATGGTCAACGCCGAGGGCCAGGGCGGCGAGGAGATTTACGACTATCCGGGGAAATACGAAGACCGCGGCGCCGGGGAACGCTACGCGCGCCTTCGGCTGGAAGAGCGGGAGGGAGCGGAAAAGATCATCCGCGGATCGGGGGGCACGCGGGCCTTCGTCGCCGGATTCACCTTCACGCTTCAGGATCATTACCGCGACGATCTGAACGTCGAATATCTGATCACCCGGCTGAGCCTTACCATGAAGACCAGCTCGTTTGAGACGACGCCGGAGCCTCGCGCCGATTACGTCAACCAGTTCGAGGCGGTTCCCGCTTCGGCGCCATACCGGCCGCCGCGCGTGACTCCCAAGCCGCTGATCGCCGGGCTCCAGACGGCGTTGGTGGTGGGCCCCAGCGGGGAAGAAATTTACTCCGATCAATACGGACGCGTGAAAGTGCAGTTTCACTGGGACCGCGTGGGGAAACGGGACGAGAACAGCTCCTGCTGGGTTCGCGTGAGCCAGGAATGGGCCGGCAAGAACTGGGGCGCGATCTTTTTGCCGCGCATCGGCCAGGAAGTCATCGTCGAGTTTCTGGAAGGCGACCCGGACCGGCCGGTCATCACCGGACGTGTTTACAACGCCGAACAGATGCCGCCCTACACCCTGCCCGCCAATCAGACGCAGAGCGGCATCAAAACCCGCAGCTCCAAGGGAGGAAGCGGATCGAACTGCAACGAGCTTCGCTTCGAGGACAAGATGGGCAGCGAAATGGTGCTGCTGCACGCCGAAAAGGATCTGACCACCGAAGTGGAGCACGATGAGACGCGCACGGTGGGCAATGACCGCACCACCACCATCATCCGGAACGAAACCAAGACCATCGACCAGGGCGACGAGACCATCACGCTCCACACCGGCAATCAGACGATCTTGCTGAATATGGGCAATCAGAGCACCAAGGCCGATCTGGGCTCGATCACCATGGAGGCGCTTCAGTCGATCACCTTGAAGGTCGGGGAAAACAGCATTGTGATCAATCAGATGGGGATCACCATTTCCGGTTTAAACATCACGGTTCAGGGCCAGATTCTGATTTCCGCCGACGCGCCGATCATTGAGGTTACCGCCGACGGGGAGCTGAGCTTGACCGGCGGCATTACGATGATCAACTGAGAGATGACGGCACAGGAACTTTGCGATCTCGCGGAATTGAACGAAGACGCCCGGCGGATGGCGCAATCCGGCCTGCCGGCGCGCACCATGCTCGAACAGATCGCGCGCGGCGGCGAGATCCGGGCCGCCATCGGGGCGCTGGCTCAGGCGCTGCCGCGGGCCGAGGCGATCGCGTGGGCGCTCTCGGCCATCCGTTCGGTGGAACCTGTTCTCAAAAAACCGGGTGCGGATCAAGTCCTGGAGGCGGTGGACAAATGGCTGGGAGAGCCGGACGAGCAGCGGCGGCGCGCGGTGCGCGAAGCGGCCGACCGGGCTGGAATCGCGACACCCGCCGGATGTCTCGGTATGGCGGTGTTTTACAGCGGAGGGAGCATCGGCCCGGCGGATTCTCCCGTATCGCCGGAGGCGCCGCGTACGCTTTGCGGAAAGATGGCGGCGGGAGCGATCGCGCTGGCCGTGGCGCTGGAACCGCAGCGGGCCGCCGAGCTGCTGCGCGCATTTTTCGAAGCCGGCATGCGCCGCGCCAATGATCTGAAGATTTGGGAGAAGGAAGCCTGATATGGGAATGCCCGCGGCCCGCGTCACCGACATGCACACCTGCCCGCTGGTGGATCCCGGTCCGGTGCCGCACGTCGGCGGACCGATTATCCCGCCCTGCGCCGTCACCGTGCTGATCGGGGGCCTCCCCGCGGCTCGCGTAACCGATCTGGCGACCTGCGTGGGCCCGCTGGATATGATCGCCATTGGCTCGCCGACGGTGCTGATTTCCGGCCTTCCCGCGGCGCGGATGGGCGACATGACCGGCCATGGCGGCGTGATTATTGAAGGCCATCCCATGGTGTTGGTCGGCTGATGGGCTCTTTGTATACTTAGGATTCGTTCGCTATGAAGCAATTGCAGCGCGTCGTCTGGACCAAGGGGATGTTCCTGACGCCGCAACATTTTCAGGCGCAGGATGAATACTTCGAGCAGCACATCCGCTTCCGCGCGGATTGCTCCTCTTCCTGCAACTGGGGGCTGGCCGGCCTTTCGATCGATCTGGAGGCGCTTTCCAACGGAATCTTCACGCTCCGCCACTGCCGGGGGATTTTTCCCGACGGGTTGGTTTTTAATATTCCGGAGTCGGACGAGCCGCCCCCAGGGCGCGAGATCAGCGAATACTTCGCGCCGACCGATCCCGAGCTGGAGGTGTTTCTGGCGGTTCCCGAGGCCAAGCCGCGCGGCAGGAATGTCACCGTCCATAACGGCCAGCCGGCGGGCGGCGCCGGAACCCGTTACATCGCCGAAACGCACATGATTCTGGACGAGGCCGGCGGCCAGGAACAGAAACCGGTGCAGCTTGCGCGAAAGAACTTTCGCATCGTGTTCGGCGGCGAGTCGCTGGATGGCGCGGTCTCGCTGCGGATCGCCTGCGTGACGCGCAGCGCCGCGGGGACCTATATCCTGCGGCCGGATTTCATTCCGGCCGCGCTGTCCATCGATTCGAGCGAGTACCTGCTGCTCATGCTTCGACGCCTGATCGAACTGCTGGCGGCCAAATCGGCTTCGCTTTCCAATCTGCGCCGCCAGGGCGGGCGGAGCCTGGCCGAATTCGGCCCCGGCGATACGGCCAATTTCTGGCTGCTGCACACCGCCAACACGTATCTGCCGCAGTTGAAGCATTTATGGACGGCGCGCCGGCGCCATCCGGAGATGATGTATCTGATCATGCTCGGGCTGGCCGGGGCCCTGTCCAGCTTTTCGCTGGAGGAGCACGCGCGCAATCTGCCCGATTACGACCACGAAAATCTGGGAAAATGTTTTACCGAGCTGGACGAGAAGATCCGGGTTCTGCTGGAAACCGCCATCCCGTCCAAGTGCATCGCCATCCCGCTTTCGCTTACGGAAAAGTCGATCTGGTCCGGTGAGATCAAGGAAGACTATTTCAAAAGAACGCAGTTTTACCTTTCGGTGGGCGCGCAGATGGGCGTGGAGGAGGTCATCAAACAGGTTCCCAAACTGTTCAAGGCGTCCTCGCCGTCGGAAATTCAGCGGCTGGTGCGCAACGCGCTGCCGGGGATCTCCCTACGCCACACCGCGGTGCCGCCGGCGTCGGTTCCGGTGAAGCTGTCCCGGCAGTACTTCGCGCTCAATCAAAGCGGAATCCTCTGGGATGGAGTGGTGAAGTCGCAGAAAATTTCGATCTTCGTCCCGGAGGATATCGCCAAGCCCGAATTGGAGCTGCTGGTTGTGATGCTGGATTGATGGTCGTATCACTGGAAAAATTGGGGCTGGCCGTCTACAGCAAGTGCGGGCAGTCAGGAGAAACAGAAGGAAGGAGCGTGAAAGGAGGTTTAAAACGTGATTCGGTACAGCGATTTAGGTACGAATAAAAAACTGCATGAAATCGTGATTGCGGGAAGTCATGACGCGGGCATAACGGAGGGCGGATCCAACGTTCAAACGCAGTCTTTGAACATCTTGCAACAGGCGTGTTCTGGAGTCCGCTTTTTTGACCTCCGAATTGCCGCGGCGACCGTCCCGGGAGGCCCTGGCGAGCCAAAGAAAGCGGAACTCAAAGCATTTCATGCCGATGGCGCCTTCCAGAAAAAAGAGACCAAAGTACGCTTAATGGACGGAATCGGCCCCGTTGCTTTGAAGCGGACCAAGCTGAGGGCCGGCGCTTTCGGTTTCGGGCTCGAAAGGATACTGGAGCACGCCAGGGAGTTCGTTACGAACGTAGCTCCCAGTGAATTTCTGCTGCTTAAATTCGATAAGTCCACGAACTGGCGGCTTATCGCCCAAGCCTGTGTTTTTACTCTGGGCGATGCCATATACACGGGAGGGGGCAACTTGAATGTCACCCCGATCTCGCGCTTGGCTGGTAAGGTCGTTGTGCTGTTTTCGTCCATCGGGTTCAATGAGGTTAGCGATACATTCACGGAGATGGACGGGATCCTTAAATGGAAGAATCTCAACGAGGAAGGAGCGTCCTACAATCCAAATTTCAACGGGCTCCAATATTTCGGCAAGGGCGGGACGTCTCCATTCAAGCCATTTCACAAGATATCGCAGAACGTGAAGAGGCAGGGAAGAATTTTGGAGAGAGCCCAATGGGCCCCCCTGGAAGTGATCCGGATGATGTACTGGACCACCACCGGACTCATGGGGAGCATCAGAAAACGGAATGACAAGATGTGGCAGCCTCCGAACGTGGAAAGAATGAAAGCGCTCTGGAGATCTGGCCTGAGGCAATATGCAGAATACTACAATGGTTTACTGGTTGAGATTTCGCCCGATTCCCCGGTTATGGGACAGGCCATCAGAACAACCATGCCGAATATCGTAATGATTGATTTTGCGGATCCGAACAAGTGCGAGACCATCTACGAGCTAAACCTCGCGGCGCCTCAAACTTTGGCCTTAGCCGCGCAGGATGCTTAGTTTGCGCCCGGTTGTCGGTGGTCAGCGCGCGCCAGGCCTGAGCGGCGCCGACGGAGCGGCCGGTGTCGCTTCCGGAAAACGTCCGGGGCGCGGGGCTCCGGTCCAAGGCCTCAAGACACGAAGCCCGGCCGGATTTGCGAGGCTAACCGGACGTCGGCCGTAAGCGTGTGGGGAGCGGAATCCGCGTGCGCGGGCGAAAGACTCGTCGGGACGCGTACCCGATTCCCACCCCTTTGCCGGGTCTCGCATCCCGTCTCCCCGAGCTGGAGAGGATCCGGACGACGACGCGCTGAAGATTTCTATTTCGGTGAAGCCGGCGGAGCAGCGATTTTAAAATCGGCCGGCACCTTGAACATCCCCGGATCGAGCTTCACGCCGGACTGCACATTTTTCATCTGCGTCTGCATGACGCAGCCTGTGGCCGGATCGGTGACCGTGGAATGAATCGGCAGTTGGAGATCCTTCGAAGTCCAGACTTCTCCCATCAGCGGCTGGGGCTTGCCCGGAACCGTGAAGGCCAACTGCTTGCCGGAGACTTTGATGCCGTCAATGGTCTTTTGGCCCAGGTCCGCGATTTCCTTGGGCGGCTGCGGCGCTTGCGGCAATGCGCCTGGCGCCTGCGGAATCCGCATCCCCGGCATCTGCGGCAGCGTCACGCCCGGGACCGCCGGAATTTTCGGAAAAGCCATGCCGGGCACTTTCGGCGCTCCGGGAAACGCGAGTTTTTTCGCCGGATCCAGGGTGTAGCTCTGGCCGCTTATCGGATCGTGAATGCTGGCCAGGCCACTCTGCTCGACGCGCGTGCGAGACTGTTCATCGCGGAAAAACTGCATGGTGCTCACGCGCGTGAACGACTTGCAGCGGGTCTGGCTTTCCAGAATCGCCTGAATCGGCGGCACGTTCTCCATGGCGCCGATTTTATCAGGTTGCTTCGGGTCGGCGCGCCAGCGCTCTCTGGGCTGCCCGCCGGCACAACTCTTCTAATCTCTCCAGGGTTCCTTCCGGATCGGGCGCCCCCTCCGGCGGCGTCCACCCGACCGGCGACCCCGCCGCAATCAGCAGCTCCGCCACACCTACGTGGTCCGACCCCTCCGCCGGATGGCTCCAGCCTTCCGTTGCCCACACCAGCGGACTCGCCGCGAACATCCCATCGACGGCTGTCAACGACGCCCCATGCGCCAGCAGCACTCGGACTGCTTCGACGTGGCCAGCCATCGCCGCCCGGTGCAGCGCCGTCACATTGTCTTTGTCCCCAAAGTTCGGGTCGAAACCGCATGACAGCATCGTCTCCAACACTCGTGCGTCGCCCCGCTCCGCCGGCCTCTGCATCATCAAATGATGCTCCGGCTTCAGCGCGCCGCGAAGCTCAGGCTTCTCGCCAAGGATGGCCTCGGCGAGCGCCCGATCGCCGCTCGCGCAGGCTGAAACAAACCGCTCCAGCGGCGACCGTTCGTCTTTGGCCCCGTGCGCCAGCAGCCACTCGGCGATCTCCCGGTTCCCGTGCAGTTCGGCCAGAGTATACGGGGTGCGCCCGTCCGCACGGCGCCGGTGAATGTCCGCGCCATAGCGCACCAGTAGCTCGACCATCGGCACATCCCACCGTTCCGCGGCGACATGCAGGGGCGCGTCGTGGAGCTCGCCCCACGCCAGGTTTGGGTCAGCACCATGCTCCAGCAGCCACCTCGCACCGTCCGGCGTCCGCGACCACGACATCATGTACCGCAGAGGCGGCACGCCCCCCGGAATCCCATTCACATTCATGCCAAAGCGGTGAAGCAGCTCCAGCGCCGCCAGGTTCCCGGCGCCCGCGTTGATATGCGTCGAGACACCGTCGGTCGGATTGGCGCCGCTCTCCAGCAGCGCCTCCGCCAGCGGCAGGGACTCCACTGCGCAAAGCGCGCCCCAGAGTGCCGTTCGCGGCAACTCCGGATGCCAGTTCCAATGGTATTCCGCATTCGGATTCGCGCCCCGGCGCAGCAGCGCCCGCGCAATCCCCACCAGTCCTTCGCCCTTGGAGACACAGGTATGGCACACGTATAAGATCGGCTGCCAGTTCCGAACTCCGCCCGGCCGTACCGCCGCCGCTGCGTCCTGGGCCAGCCGGCCCTCTACTGCCGCCGCGTCTCCCAGCACCAGCTCGCTGAAGAGGCTCGCGTGCGCGATGCCGGGAAAGGCTCCGAGCAGCGCCATCGCCCTCTCCAGGGCGCCGCCGGTGGCGCACCGCAAGAACTCCTCGGCCGCCGCCGCGAAGGACAGCGACTGCATCTCCACTTGCTCCCGCAGTTCCTTCCACGATGAGAACCCATACTCGCGGGCGATCGCGGACTGCGCGTCATGCAAGGCCAAAGCCGCTGCTTCAACCCCGCTGGCGAACGCCGGCAGAGCGCGAAACCGCTCCATCGCCGCCGTATCGCCGGACTGCGCGGCGTGCAGTAAGTCTTTAGCTTGTTTCTTGAGCTGCTCCAGATTGGCGCGCTCAGGTAACTTCTGCGACGTCATATTTCCTCCATGCTTCAGCCTGCGGTTCGCAATCAGGCAGCACGGATTTCGACGTGCAGCGAATTTTACTCGGGAGGCAGTGGGCTCAGCCCTTCGCGCGAACCCGCGGGCGCCTGCGGCGCACGTTTATGGGATACCATGCCCTCCGCGCACGTGTCAACACTGGTGTAATCTTTCTCTGCCGACGGATGGCGCGGCAGCGGGCGCTTTATCCGGCTTTTTCCGGCCACTGGTGTTTGGGATATTTTCTGGAAAGCTCGCGCCGCAGTTGCGGGTAGAGCCGATCCCAAAATCCGGCCAGATCGGTGGTGATCTGCACCGGCCGGCGATTGGGCGCGAGCAGATGAACGGCCACCGGCGTATTTCCGATGCGCGGTGTTTCACGGATTCCAAAGAAATCCTGCAAGCGCGATTCAATCCAGGGCGGCTTGCCCGGTTCGTAATGCACCTTCACCTGCCGGCCGCCGGGCAACGCCAGCCGTTCCGGAGCGAGCTGATCGAGGCGCGGCGGTCGAATCGCCTCCAGTAATCCGGCCAGTTGGGCGAAACTGTTCCGGCCGCGGCACAGCCCGCGCAGCGCGGCCGGTATATCGATTGGAATACCGGCGAATGCCGCGCGGGCGCACAGCCGGTTCAATTCTCCGCGATCGGCGAAGCGGCCGAGGTCCGTTTCGAGGGCTTTTTCCGCCAGCAGGCGCGAAGTTTCCTCGGAAGGTGGCGCGGGCGCGCGCGTTTCCTCGATCACGAGCTGGTCATAAAGGAGCGCGGTCACCTGCTCGACGCGCTCGGCCGCGCGATTCCATTCCAGACGGGAGCGCTCGACGGCGTGATCGAGCAGCCATTCGGGCTCGACCGGCGCGCTGAGGCGGACTCGCGGCAGGCCGCGCTCGCGGCGCTCTTCCACGTCGATGGCGACCAGAAATTCGTGGCGGCAATCGCGGCAGATGGCGGAGCCGCCGGAGGCGAGCCGAATTTCATCGGCGTTGCGCCGCCGCGCGACGCGGTCGGGAAACGCCGCGAGCACGCATTGCAGAATCTCCGCGTCGCCGGCGCGGTCCCGGCCGGGGATCCAGCGGCGGAGTTGTTCAAAGACGCGCCGCGTTTGCGGCTGCCAGGCGCCCGATTCGGCGAGGGCGAGCAGATCCGGGGAGCCCCGCTCGCCTGCGCTGAGGACCGCCGCGATCTTGCAGGCCGATTCCGGAACGCCGCGGCGCGCGCCTTCGCACACGAGTTTCGCAAGACGCGGCGGCAGCGGCAGCCGCGCCATTTCCGGCGACGCTTGCAGGCGGTCGAGCAAGGCGTTGGCTGCCGCGAGGGCAGTCTCCGGCGGAGCTTCCAGCCAGTCCAGCGAGGCGATGTTCATGGCGCGGAGATGCAACACGATTTGCGACAGCTCCCGCCGGCGGATCTCCGGGACCTCCGCCAGGGGGCGGCGATGAAAGTCCTCGGCGGTATACAGGCGAATGACGCGCCCGGGAGCGGTTCGGGCTGCGCGTGCGGCCCGCTGCGCCGCCGACGCCTGGCTGATGCGGTGCACGTTCAGCGCCGGCAGTCCGGTCCATGGCGAATCGATGGCGATGCGCGCCAGCCCGCTATCGATCACCGCCGTGACGCCCTCCACAGTGATGGAGCTTTCGGCGACGTTGGTGGAGAGAATCACTTTGCGCCGGCCAGCGGGAGCGACGGCTCGATCCTGCTCCTCCGGCGGAAGATCGCCGTGCAGGGGGACGGTGAGAAGGCCGAAACGCTCCAGAGCGCGGGCCGCGCCGCGAATTTCCGCCGCGCCGGGCAGGAAAACAAGAACGTCGCCGTCCAGGCCCTCCGCAAGCAGCCGCTCCAGCGCGGAGGCCACCTGCTGCTCGAGCGGGGCGTTGGAATACGGCGTGTATTCGACCCGCAGATCGAAGCGTCTTCCCTGGGAGCGCAACACCGGACAGTTCAAATATTGCGCGATCGGACCGGCATCGAGCGTGGCGGACATCACCACGATTCGTTTGCCGGTTCGCTTGAGCAGCGCCAGAGCGAGATCGCTGTCGAGATGGCGCTCATGAAACTCATCGAGCACCACGGTATCGACGCCGCCGAGCTGCGGATCGGCGAGCATGCGGCGCGTCAGCACGCCTTCGGTCAGGAATCGCAGCCGGGTTCGGGAGCCACCCACATCCTCGAAGCGCACCTGATACCCCACGGTTTGGCCGAGGGGCTCGCCCATTTCGCTGGCGACCCGCCGCGCGGCCATTCGAGCCGCCAGCCGCCGGGGTTCGAGCACGAGGACCTCGCCGCGTCCCAGCTCCAGCAGGGCCGGCGGAACGCGCGTCGTCTTTCCCGCGCCCGGCGGAGCTTCGATCACCAGATGGCGTCCCTGGCGAAGCTCCTGGAGAATTCGCGGCAGCAGATCGTCAATGGGAAGCGTCATGGCAAGCGAGCGGCGCGAACGAAGGAAGATGCGCGCCTCAAGCGGGTTCACCCACCGGCTTCTTCAACTTTACAGCGGCGCGCCGGCCCTCCGCCAGACCGATGCTTGACAGCATTTTGGCGGCGGATGTAGGATCGGATATTTGCCCACAGGTCAGACCAATACACCAGATCGCAGGCCGCGCCTTCGCCGCGCGGCTCCGGGCATTTCCGCAAACGGCTCCGGCGGCGTCCGGCGGCCCGCGCCCGAACTTTTATGCGAGAATTGCAGTTTGCTCTCAACCCGTAGATTGACCCTTGCGGGGGATCCCGGCGGGCCGGCCGGCGGCCTGTTCACGCTTGGGAGCCCCTGCGTTCCTCAGTGGAGGCTGGCCCATGTGGCAGCAGAATTTTACCCCCCTCGCGGGTAGCCTGGGCTATTCGGCGATCCTGGCCGCGGCTCCGATCTTCGTGCTGCTGTTGATGCTCGGCGTGCTGCGAATGCCCGCCTGGATCTCCGCATTTTGCGGGCTGGCCACGGGAGCGGTGGTGGCCGTGGCGGGCTATGGAATGCCGCTCCGCAATCTTTTCGGAGCCGTGACGTTTGGCGCGGCCTTCGGGCTGTTTCCGATCGGCTGGGTGGTGTTCACCGCGATGCTCATGTATTACGTGATCGTCGAAAGCGGCAAGTTTGAAATTATCAAGGACTCCGTCGGCCATTTAACGGAAGACCGGAGATTGCAAGCCATTTTGATCGCGTTCGCTTTCGGCGCTTTCATCGAAGGCGCCGCGGGTTTTGGCACGCCGATCGCGATCGCCGCGGCGATGCTGGCCGGACTGGGATTTTCGCCATTTTCGGCCGCGGCCATGGCTCTGATCGCCAACACCGCTCCGGTGGCGTTCGGCTCGCTCGGCATCCCGATGGTCACGCTGGCGGCGACCACCGGCCTTCCGCTGGACCATTTAAGCGCAGCGACGGCGTGGATTCTCGCTCCGCTTTCGGTGATCGTTCCGTCATATCTGTTGCTGGTGATGTGCGGATGGAAGGGTCTGAAAGGCGTCCTGCCGGCGGCGATTCTGTGCGGGCTGGCGTTCGGCGTTACCGAATTTTTCATTCTGAACACTGTGGGCGTGCAGGTGACCAATATTATTTCGTCGCTGACCTGCATCCTGGCCCTGGTGATTCTTTTCCGGGTATGGAAGCCGTCCGACGATTTCGTGCTCGACGCCAAGCACGGCAGCCATCGCTTCATCGCGCCGCCGCGCCATAGCGCATCGGAGCTGCTGACCGCCTGGAGCCCTTATTTGCTGCTGGTGGTGATCATCCTGCTGTGGGGTGTGCGGCCGGTGGCGGCGTGGCTCAACGCGCGGAACATCATCGTGAACTGGCCCGCGCTGCACAACGAGGTTCTGCGTGTGCCGCCGATCGTGGCCAAGCCTTCGCCATACGCCGCCTCGTACACGTTTTCCTGGCTTTCCGCCTCCGGCACGGCTTGCTTTCTGGCCACGATTCTTTCGGCGGTGGTGTTGCGCATGAGCCCGCGCGTTTTCTGGAAAGTTTTCGTTCATACCTGCAAGCGGCTGCTGCCCGCGGAAACGACGCTTGCCTGCGTGCTGGGTCTGGCGTATCTGATGAATTATTCAGGCAGCACGGGAACGCTGGGCTTGGCCTTCGCCGCCACCGGTTCCCTGTTCCCGTTCTTCAGCGGATGCCTGGGATGGGTCGGCGTATTCCTCACCGGAAGCGACACGTCGTCGAACGCCCTTTTCGGAAACCTTCAGGAAATCACCGCCAATCGCCTGCATCTGGACCCGGTATTGATGGCGGCCGCCAACTCCAGCGGCGGCGTCATGGGAAAAATGATCAGCCTGGGCAGCATCGCGGTGGCGGCCGCGGCGACCAGCATGAAGCGCGAGGACGAATCGAATCTGTTTCGTTTCACCATCGGCCACAGCATCGTGCTGCTGCTGGCGGTTTGTTTGCTGGTGATGCTGTATGTGCGCATCCAGCCGCATTTTTACTGAATACGTCCGGCGCGGGAATGGGGGGGACGTCCCGGGAAGCCGCAAGTCCCGCGCCGAAGATTTTCCGATGAAGGAGATCCCGCTTGAGTACGATGACCGCAACCCGACTTTCGCCCGTGGAACCGCTGGCCGAGCTGCACGACCGCGAAAAGATCGAAGACGTCGGATTTCTCACCTGCATGACGCTGGTGCTGCTCGGCAACTACGCGCAAACCGGGCACTTCGGCGGACCGCTCGCCTGCACGCCTTATAACGTCGCGCTGCATCTGGCGGGCCCCGACTTCGGCGGCATGACTTACGATTACCGCCATCCGAAGCTGCCGCTCTGCGACAAATTCCTGCTGGCCGGCGGCCATAACATCCCGACCTGTTACGCGTTGTGGATCATCATGGGCGAGGCGCTGGCGCGGAGGCACAAGGCGACCGGCGATCCGCGCTATCACGTCGATCCGAACACCGCCATGCTGGCCATCGACGCGCTCGGTTTCCGGCGCGGCGCGGGCGCGCTGAAGACGCTGCTTCAGGACAACGGTCTGGCCGATCATCCGCTGTTTGCGCAGGCCAAAATCCGCGGCATCCGCGCGCTGCAAGGCCACGCCGAATCGACCGATCTGACCAACGACGTCAATGGCGGGCCGTCCGGCGTGGGCGTCGCCACCGTCGCCGGGAAGGCGGCGTTCTGGGATTTCGTGGGGGCGGGCGCGGGCCCGCGTATCTTCGCCATCGAAGGCGAGTTCGCCATGACCGAAGGCCACGCGCAGGAATTGAAAACCCAGGCGCTGGCGCTCGAAGTCGGCAAGCGCGCGCGTGTGCTGCTGTCCTATAACAACGCCGGAATCGACGACGTTCTGGTGGGCGGGGTGGTGCGCGAAAAATACCGTGGTCTCTATAATCTGATTGATCAATGGACCTCCTACGGCTGGAACGTTTTCTCGCTCGCCGATGGAAACGATTACGGCCAGGTTGTGTCCGCGCTCAAGAGCATGGAGAACTGGGACCCGGCGGACCGGCGACCGATGATCCTCATCGGCGAAACGGTGAAGGGCTACTGGCCTTGCGCTTCGCAGGGCAAAATCGGCGGCTCCTGCGATCAGATCGTCAGCTATAAAAGCCATCCGTATTCGCTGAAGATGAATTCGGAGTATTTCGTCGCGCTGGCGTCCACTTTTGAGAAACGGTACGGCGTCGAGTTCGCGGGCATCCGCAAGGGGCCGGTGAGCGACCCCCGCGAACGCCTGATTCAATTCAAGACCAACATCGATATCGCGCTTTCCGTTCTCGACCGGGGCCTGGGCGACTGGCTGGCGGATCGCCTGGTCGCCATCGGCGATCGGGTGCCGAAAAGGCAGCCGCTGCGCATCGACGTTCACGCCAATCCGTTCCTGGACGAGCGCCTGAAGGCCGCCAACCTTCCCGTGGAGCCGCAAAAGGTGACGGTCCGCAACGCGATTTCCGGAGAAGAAAAACAAGTCAGCATCCAATTGTTTAAACAGCCGGGCGAAGCCGCCGGGGCGCGCCGCGCGGTTTCGGAAATCATCAAGTGGATGAATTACGTCACGGAGAACCGGTTCTTCACCATCGCCGCCGACCTTTCCGAATCGATCAACGTCGAACACGGCAGCCTGTGGGGCCATTACAATCCGGAAACCAATCCGCTGGGCACGCGCCTAAAGGCGGCGATCCAGGAGGCCGGCAACGTCTCGACGGCCATCGGCATGATCAGCCAGAACGCCTCGCCCGATCCGAAGAATTTCGCGGGGGTGTGGGCGCTCAGCGGCACGTATGGCGCGTTCACGCCGCTGATGTACCTGCCGGCCCGCGTCTGGAGCCAGCAAAGCCAGGACAGCCCGTTCCGCACTGGTGTGCTGCACATTTTGGCGGCGCATTCCGGACCGGAAACGGCGGCGGACGCGCGCACCCACTTCGGAATTTTTTCGCCGCAGGTCTGGAAGCTCTTTCCGCGCGGCCACACCATTCACCTGAGCTTCTGGGATTACAACGATGTGGCGCCGGGCTACTTCGCCGCCGCCGAAATCGCCGCGCGCGAGCAGAAAGTCAGCATTATTGTGATCGAGGTCGCGCGCCCGGATTTCGCCGTGGCGGACCGCAGCGGATTCGCGGACCCGGATCTGAAGGCGGCGGCCAAAGGTTTTTACCTGATCCGCGACTTCGCTCCCGGCAAGCCCAGGCATGGCTACGTGGTGACGCAGGGCGCAAGCTCCACCGTCAATCTGGTGAAGCAGCTTCCGGCGCTGGAGAAGGCGGGCATCAATGTCCGCGTGATCGCGGCGGTGAGCGAAGAGCTGTTCGACCGCCAGCCCGCGGCATACCGCCATTCGGTGCTGCCACCCGAGGCGTATTACGATCTGATGATCGTCAGCACCGGCACGCGGCGGGTTTGGCCGCTGCGCAATGTAGGCCCGCTCACCGACGAATACTCGATGACGGCGGATTTTCACGACAACTGGCTGACCGGAGGCCTTGAAGCGGACGTGATCGCCGAAGCGCACCTGGATGGCGCGTCGATTTTCGCCGGTATCGAGCGTTTCGCGCGGGATCGCGCGCGGCGCCTGGAACGGCAAAAATCCGCTCTGAACCAGTTGTAGCGGAATGCTAAACTATCCAGTGACGGCCATCTAACGGGCTCGTAGCTCAGTTGGTTAGAGCGCCTGCTTGACACGCAGGAGGTCACAGATTCGAGTTCTGTCGAGCCCACCACCCGCCGGTTCCCCTTGCGCCAGCGCCGCGCGCTTTTCCAGCCGACTACAAGCTGCGGGTTCGCCGTGCTGGTCATGAAATCATCGTTCTTGGCGATTTTGGCTCCTCGAAAGCCGCAACCCACTTCACAAAGCGATCAAAGTCGCTGTGCTCCTCGAAGCCACGGCGGGGCAAGATGTAGGCCTGCGTCGAGGTGATATAGATGTATGCTCCTTCCGGGCGGATGGCCACGCAAACGACCGATTTCCACGGGAGCTTGTTGGTCAAGCCGTCGGAATTGCTGACGTGGATTCCAGTCGCATCAATCATGGTATGGGTGGGAACGAATAGATTGTCATGCGCGCCATCCGCGATGCGGCGCAGCGTTTCGCGCTTGGCGGACCAGCGGCCCAGGGGTCTGGCGAAAGCGATCATGAAGGCTGAAGCCAGAATGAAAAGCAGGGCGGACCTCAAGCTCAACCAGATCTTCGAATGGACAAGCGTAGCCAGAATGAGGAACCAGCACACCAACTGAAGCCGCAGAGACCACCGACGCCGGCGCAAGTAGGGGGAGTGGTCCCAGGTGTACACGCTGAAGCGGATGTAATCATCCGGCGTCAGCGTGTAGTCCAGCGTCCAGGATTCCGGCGCCGCGGCCATCTTCATTGAACCTGGGACATAATTCGCGCGCAAACGTGCTTTCCCGCCCAAGAGCCGGGCATCACGTCCGTTCCGTTGCTGGCAATGATTGTCGGGTCCAGCGAGTTGTCGCCAATGCAGTATTGCTGGTAGCCGTGCGGAACGCTGTACAGCTTTCCGGTTTGCGGGTCGCGCACGAGGTCTTCACCGCGCAGCGCAGCGGACCATTGCTCCGCATCATGAACGATCTGCGCCTGCCGCCGCTCAAAGGCTTCCTGCTGCATCTGTTGCACCGCTCGTCCGGCCTCGGCGATCATCTGCTGGCGATATGCGAAGCTATTCGCGGTACTCCGGCCCATGTTGATCAGCGCCTGCGCTTCCTGGGCATATCCGTTCACCAGGGTGGCAGCGAAGCGATTACCCCACGCCGGCGACGGCCGCAGCGAGTGGATGATTCCTGCGCATGTGGCGTAAAAGCTCTCCGCCTGGCCGGAAGGCGCCGAACAGCCGGCCAGCAGCGCCAGACTGGTGATTTCGCCCGGCCCTAACATCGGGTTGGCGAAGTGAAACATGGTGATGCTGCCCCAATTATCCAGCGCGCCCTCGGCGCCGGTGCTGGAGACGCGGTAATAGGCTTGCGCCGGAGACGCCGGGCTCCACTGCGGTGCGCCGAAAGAGACGCGGCCGGTCTGCTGGAGCCTTTGCATGATGATCTGCGCGGCTTCCTGCGGAGTCCACGGGCGGCTGGAGTCCTGAAGCTGCATCCGCACCGAGGGGATCACACAGCTTGTCAGGATGTTGCCCAGAGGGTTAAAGGATCGCGAGCAGGCCGTGAACCGCGTCGCGTAACGCAGATCGGAAACCGTGAACAGGGCCATGATCACCGAAGGCTGCGTCCTGCCGGCCGGGGTCATCGTGAGCGAATCGCCTTGCGGAGACGCGTTGATGTTCCAACCGGCGGGAAGCGCCACGGCGACGGCGCCGTCAGGGGAATGCGTGGGCGTCAACGGAACGCCCGGAACGACCTGTATTCCGGCCGAGGACGGGGCGAAACCTGAAGCCAGGGCTGCCGCCAGAGAGAAAATCGCCAAGTTACGCATAGGCGCTGGCGTTCAACCGCGAATATGTCCAAAGAGGGCGTGGAACCATCCCTCGATCGAGTCCAGAATCGACCCGATACTAAAGGCCGGATTCGCGCGTTCGCGATCCGGAGAAGAGAGTCCGATGCCCCACGCCTGCCCACTCAGACAAGCCAGAGCCAGCGCAGTTGTCATGAACATCCGACGGATCTTTTTCATTCTCTGTTCTCCTTTCCGGAAGTTCGCTCTTGCGAGCTTCACCTGGTAATGCGCAAAACGCACCTTAAACCGGGTCAACGAGCCTCAGCCGGTGCGCCCAAAGGCGCCGGTTCGCCGGGGAATTTGAGGTTGAAACGCCGAACAAGGTCTTCTACGCTTTCCGGAGCCATATCCAGTCCATAGCGGCCGCACAACTCCGCCAATGCGGAGGTATGAAGCACCGCGGCGCCGCCCAAATCGGACAGCTCATGGAAAAACTTCTCAAATCCCGCGGGCGAAATGATCTCCAGGATGCTCGCCGGCTCATCGCCGGCATTCCAGAAGGTATGCCACTGATTGCGGGGCTTGAAAACCAAGTCGCCAGGACTGGCGATCACCACGTCGTCGCCGAGCAGCGCGCCCATGCGGCCGCGAAGAACATAACTGTACTCGTCTTCGCGGGTGTGCCGGTGCAGCGGCGCCGCCAAAGCGTGGGGCGACATGGGATGTTCGACCAGCGAGAACCTGTCGCCGGCCTCTTTGCCATCGATTATGAATCGGACTCCGATGCTGCCCAGGAAACCGAGTTTCCCATCCCCTGGACCAACGATTTTTACAGGCATAGTTGTCTCCTCCCGAACAAGAATCCGGTGCGCGCGGGCGAACGCGAAATCCGTGCCGCGCGCTGGTGAGTCGTGCAAATCGGCGGCCATCTTTCCGTTGTGGATCGATGGAGCCTCAACGGTCGGTCGAGTCTAACCCGATGAGCGCGTGGAGCCATCCCTCAATCGAAGCCAGAATCGATCCGAAATAAGAGGCGGTTTGCTGGGCGGAAGCCTGCGGCTTGAGGCCATCTGACCTGCCGAGCCCGATCGCGTCCGCCTGCCCACTCAGGCAAGCCAGAGCCAGGGCAGTTGTCATGAACATCCGACGGATCTTTTTCATTTCTGTTCTCCTTTCCGGAAGTTCGCTCTTGCGAGCTTCACCTGGTAATGCGCAAAAGCAGCCGTGGAATGGCTCAATGCGCCAGCTCGCGCTGGAGGGCCTGGGCGCGCCGGCGGGCGCGCTGCGCCTCGTCTTTCTGTCCGGCCGCGTCCAGCAGATTGGCGAAGCGGCTCAATCCGGCTGCGAGCTGCGCCTTGCGCTGCCGGTTGGCCGGATCGGCGGCCGCCACCTCTTCCGCGATCCCGATTGCGCGGCGAACGTCGGCGATGGCCCGGTTGCGGTCACCGCTCTCCGCCTCGGCCTCACCCAGGGAACCCAGCGAAACGGCCAGATCATCCTTGAACTGCGCGTTGGCCGGATCGGCGGCGGAAAGTTTCTCGGCGATAGCCAGCGACTTGCGCAGGAGGGCGAAACCCTCGCCGCGGCTTCCCGAATCCCAGAGGTATGCGCCCAGGCGCTGCTCCTCGTAGCGCAGCTCGCGCTGCGCCTGCGCGTTATCCGGCCGGGCTTCGGCCACCGTCTGAAACATTTTTAGAGCCTGGCGGTGATGCTCGACGGCGCCGTGAAAATCCTTCTGAAAGCCAAGAATATCGCCGATTTTCGACTCTTCGATCGCCAGGCGGCGCAGCGGCTCCATGTCTCCCGGATGGGCGCCGCGCGCCCTTTGCAGGATCGCGACCGCCTTGCGGTAATTCTCAAGGGCCTGGCCGGGCTGGCCGAGATTGGCGACACTGGCGTGGCCGGAGGCGTCGCCCAGAGTCTCATAACAGGCGCTCAGCGCCAGTTGTTGGTCCAGGTTCCCGGCGTTCCGCTCGGCCAGAGGTTCCAGCAGAGCGATGGCCTGGTTGAGATTCGCCACCGCGTCCTTCGGCTTGCCGGAGAACAGTTGCGCCTGGGCGATGTCGTAATCGGCGTCAGCCAGCACGCGAATATCGTCCGCATTGCCGGGCTGCTGTTTCACCAGCCGTTCGGCGATTTCGCGGCTCTTTTCCGCGCTTTTCTGCCAGCCTCGCAGATCGCCGAGATTGGGTCCCACGGGATTGCCCTGGATATCGCCGACGCGCAGATACGCGCGCGCCAGGTCGCGTTCTAACGAAGGGTCCGCGCCGGTTTCCGCCGACAGGCGATTGAGATATTCCAGCGCCTTTTCCACAACGAGCTTCCGGGCGGGCGTGCTGCCCGGCAGGGTGCGAATGGCGCGGTCGAATTCAAACAGAAAGGAATCGGCGAGTTGATGCAGGTCATTGAAGCGGCGTTCGGCGGCCGCGCGCTCGCGGCTCGCCACGCGGGCTTCATACATGCTGATCGCGGCGGCGCCGATCAGCGACACGGTGACCGCCGAGGCGACCGCAACCGCCGCCGCGTGCCGTCGGATAAATTTTCGCGCGCGATAACCAAACGTCGCCCTTCGGGCGGCAACCGGAAGATTGGCGAGAAAGCGGCGGATATCCTCCGCAAAGTGGTCAACCGAAGCGTACCGGCGTTGCGGTTCCTTCCGCAAAGCCATCAGGACAATGTTGTCGAGGTCGCCCGCCAGGCGGCGGCTCAAGCGCTCCGCATTCACCTCGCCGCGGGCCGCGCAGATTTCGGCGCCCGCCTCTGCCGCCGCCGCGCTCGGCGGCAGGGGATCCTGCTCGCAAACCACGCGTTCCCACTCGAGCGGAGATTCCCGTTCAAATTTGAGAGGCAACCGCCCGGCCAGCAGATCGTAAAGAATGACGCCAAGAGAGTACACATCGGCCGCCACCGTCACGTGCTCGCCGCGGACCTGCTCGGGACTGGCGTACTCCGGGGTCATCGGGCGCGCGGCGGCGCGCGTCACCACGGTCTCCGGTTGAAGCTCTGGATTGAGCAGCTTGGCGATTCCGAAATCGAGCAGTTTTACGGCGCCGCCGGAGGTGACCAGAATATTGGCCGGCTTGAGGTCGCGATGAACCACCAGATTGCGATGCGCGTAATGCACGGCGGCACAGACGGTCAGGAACAGAGTGAGCCGTTCGTGGATGGTGAGGCGCCGGGCGTCGGCGTAATCGTCGATGGGCGCGCCCTCGACGTAGTCCATTACCAGGTACGGCAATCCCTCGGCGGTGGTTCCTCCATCAAGCAGCTTCACAATATTGGGGTGATCCAGCGCAGCCAGGGTTTGGCGCTCGTTCCGGAAGCGCCGGACCAGCTCCTCGGAACCGAACACGTTGACGATTTTCACCGCCACGCGTTTGTTGAACTGTTCGTCGCTGCGGGCGGCCAGATAGACGGTGGCCATGCCGCCGCGGCCGATCTGGCGAAGCAACTGATAAGCGCCAATGCGGCGTCCTTCCAGGGCCGCACTGGGGCCGGCTGCCGGTTCCCGCATCGTCTGGGTCGAGTCGTGTGATTCGAGCAGGGATTGAACCTCCTGGAGAAGTTCGGCGTCGTCTCCGCAGGTTTGCTGGAGAAAGCGCGCCCGTTCCCCGGGCGGGCGCTCGAGCGCGGCGGTGAACACGGTCTTGAGTTGCGCCCAGCGTTCGGCGGTCATGACTTGCCGATTTCGCGCGTCAGCCAGGCCTTGGCCATTGCCCAGTCGCGCTTGACGGTGGCCGGCGAGATGTCCAGCGCCTCCGCGGTCTCTTCAATGGTCAAGCCGCCGAAAATCCGCAGCTCCACGACGCGGGCCTGCTGCGGATCGAACTCGGCCAGCCGGTTGAGGAGTTCGTCCACCGCCAAGAGATCGCCGGGCTGCTCGTTGGAATACACGATCGCCTCGTCGAGCGTCAGTTGGGGCCTGGCGCCGCCGCGCCGCTGCGCGCCTTTGCGGCGGGCGTGGTCCACCAGCACCTGGCGCATCGCTCGGGCGGCGATTCCGAGGAAATGCGCGCGTCCGTTCCAGGGCGGGTCACTTTGCTCCACCAGCCGCAGATAAGCCTCGTTCACCAGGGCTGTCGGCTGAAGGGTGTGGCCAGCCCGCTCCCGGCGAAGATAGCAGGCCGCCAGCCGGCGCAGCTCATCATAAAGCAGCGGGATCAGCTCATCCGTGCTTCCGGGTTTGCCTTCCCGCACTTCGCCAAGAAGCTGCGTGATGCGGTGGCCGGAGGCAGGCATAGTCTGTTTCGAAAAAAAGTATACCGCCGTGACGAGCGCTCCGCTGCGCCGGCGCCGCGCGCATGAGCGTGGATCTTTGCAATAATTCTTAGGCGTCCCACCGAAGCAAATTTTTTGACGCGGGAGAGAATTCATGTTATCCAGGCGCTCCTTCATGTTGGTTTCCTCGGCCGCGGTGTTGTCGCGGACAGCGCCGCCGGTCTTGGCGCAGCGCGCGCAACCTCCGGCCTTCCACGGTCCGCTTCCGCCTTCCATCGCCGCGCTCCAGTCCTTGACGGGCCAGGTCCGGCCGGTCAGCAACGAGGAGCGCCAGGCGCGCATCGAGAAAGCCAGAAGATTGATGGCGCAATACAAGATCGGCGCCATCATTCTTTGCGGCGGCGCGAGCTCTCTTTACTTCGCCAACCTTCAGATCGGCGGCAGCGAGCGCCTGTGGGCGCTGGTGATCCCGGTCAGGAACGATCCGTTTCTGGTCTGCCCGGCATTTGAAGAAGACCGCGCCCGCGAGCTTCTGGCCAATACCCCGTTTGCCGGCCGCGCTGACATCCGCCTCTGGCAGGAGGACGAAAGCCCTTACGTCCGGCTCATCCAGGGATTAAAAGACCGCGGGATTTCCGGCGGCCGCATCGGGATCGAGGAGACCGTGAAGTTTGTCTTTGCCGACGGCATCGCGCGCGCGGGCGCGCCGGCCTTCACTGCCGTGAGCGCGACTCCGGTGACCGCCGGCTGCCGGATGATCAAGGATGAACACGAAGTCGCGTTTCTGCGCCTGGCCGGCAAGGCCACCTTGCAGGTGTATGAGGCGGTGTACAAAGCGCTCCAGGAAGGAATGACGCAGCGCGATGTGAGCGCGCTGATTCAAGCCGGCTACGCGCGCGTCGGCTTTCCCGGAGAAGCCAGCCTGAACATCGGCGAATACACCGCCTCGCCGCACGGCTCGCGGGCGCCGCAGACTATTCGCGAAGGCACCATCATCATGCTCGACGACGGGTGCCGCGTGGAGGGCTACACATCCGACATCACGCGAACCTTCGTGCTCGGCAAGCCGTCGGAAAAAATGGTTCGCGTGTTTGAAACCGTCCGCCGCGCGCAGCAGGCCGCCCTCAAAGCCGCGCGCCCGGGAGTTCCCAACGAAGCCGTGGACGCGGCCGCCCGCGCCGTGATCACGGAGGCGGGTTACGGACCGGGCTTCAAATACTTCACGCACCGGGTGGGGCACGGCCTGGGCATGGAAATGCACGAGTGGAATTACCTGGTGAAGAACAATATGTTCGGTTACGACGGCAAACCGACCTTGCAGGCGGGCATGGTTTTCAGCGACGAACCCGGCATCTACATCCGCGGCGAATTCGGAGTCCGCCTGGAGGACGATATGCACATCACCGCCGACGGTGCCGAGCTTCTGACTGCGCCCAGTCCGTCTCTGGAGCATCCGTTCGGATAGGCGCCGGCTGCCGGTCTATTCTGCGGGGCCGCCGATCGCGATCACGTTCTTAATCCCCTCGACGCGCCCCGACAGCGCCGCGGCCGCCTGCTCGAGCGGGATACGGTGCGAAATGATCCCGGAAAGAGCCCGCGGCCATCGCTGCGCAAACGCGCCGATATCGGCGATGGCGCGCCGGAAGTGGTCCGCGCTGGCGTTTACCGTGCCGAAAACGATCTGATTCTTCAAAACGTGATCGCGCATCAGTTGATCGGTATCCACCGGAACCGGACCTTTCCGGCCGGGCACGCCGGTAAAGATAAAAACTCCATTCACGCCCAAATAACGGATCGCCTCGAAGGCCAGCGACGAAGCGCCCACCGCCTCATACACCACATCGATATTGCCGATCTGCGCGGCCAACGCGGCGACGCCGGTGGTCTCGGCGTGAACGAACTTCGCTCCAATGCCGTGCACCAGGCCCGCGACGTCTCCCACGCGTCCGGTGCGCGAATAAACCGTCGTATCAAATCCCTCCATCACCAGCTTCATCGCGCCGAGAAGCCCCACTGGTCCGGCGCCGAGCACCAGCGCGTTCCGCCCGGCCCCAGGCGGTTCGCCCGGTTTCACCGCCAGCGCCCAGGGCAGCCGCCGCTGCACTTCCCAAAGTTGCTCCACCGCCTTTTCGGCGATCGTCAGCGGCTCCACCAGCACCGCGACATCGCGCAGCGAGCGCGGCACCGGATTCACGTAGGCGGCGTCCTCGACTGTCCATTCCGTCATGTAGCCGTGCCGCTTCAGGATGCCCCGCTCGGTGTACTGCATCGTGTAGCAGAAATCCGGACGGCCCGCACGGCAGGCGGCGCAGCCCGCCACATCGCAGGGGCGGCGCACCGTGGCCACCGCCAGATCTCCCGGCTTCAGCTTCGTAACGTCCTTGCCCGTCTCCACCACCTCGCCGAGCGATTCATGGCCGATGATCAGGTACGGCGAACCCGGCGGGGGTGTGCCGTATTGAAAATTGACAATTTCTTTGTCGGTTCCGCAAATTCCGACGTCGAGCATCCGCATTTTGACTTCGCTTGCGCTGCTCAGGTGCGGCTCCGGATGGTCGACCAGATCGAAGCGATGTTCCGTTGGAAAAACGGCGGCGGCTTTCATTTTTGTTCGACTCGAATCCGGTAAAAAGGTTTCATCCCTTCCGGATCGGGCTCGAACCACCCGCTGTTTTCCCGGTTCAAAATTTCAAAATAATAGACCAGATCCGAAGAAGAGCCCGGAATTTCAAACGTCATTGCGGAAGCCGCCGGTTTCTCGATCACCCCGCCCAGCGCGGCCGATTCGGCCGGCCGGTAATGCAGACGCACCGTACGAATCTCCTTGAGCGGGCTCAGTTGCAGGGTCAAACGGACCGGCTGATCCGCGGGTGCGGATTTCACCGGAAGGTGAACAATCCGCGGGCGCGGCAATCTCCTGGGCGCGGGAGGAATCGCCGCGCCCGCCGCGACCGCGTTTGTCTGCCGGCGCTCCGCGGTTGGCCCACCGGCGGCGGGGAACAGGGCCTGCGCGGCGCTCATCTCCCGTTCGGCACGGTCGAGCGCCGCGCCATCCTTGACCTGGTCGAACAGCTCCAGCTCGTAGGCGGCGCGCTCCCGGTGCGCATGGAACTTCGCCAGTCTGGTCAAGAGCTGAAAATCCGGCACGCCGCTGTTCTCCAGCAGCGCCGCCGCGCTGAGCAGCGCGTCATCGATCTCCGGCGGCGTCCACTTGGCCGAGGCCGAATGCTCCAGGCGGTTGCGGACCGCCTCGTCGATGGTGGCGATCCAATCGTTTCCCGCCTCGCCCGGCTCCGGTTCCGGCCGCGGGTCCTCCGGCATCACCGACATCGCTGGATCGGCGGCCTGCGCTTCGGCGAGCAGGGTGGTGATCCGCTCCGCCGCCTGAAACTCCTGCGGATTTTCGCCGTGCGCAGGCTTGAGCTTCCGGTCGTAGGCGGCGCGGCCCCACAACCAGTAAAGTTCGGCGTGGGATTCGAATTCGCGCGGCAGATCCAGCTCGAAAGACGGCGGAAACGACGGCGGATCGAAGCGCAGCGCCACTCCCATCGCGCGCGCCGCCTTGAGAAAATCCGCCCGAGCGAGCTTCCCGCGCGGGTCGAGCGCGACCCGGTGGCCGGCCTCGCGCAGCGGGCGGAACAGCGCATTGCGGTACACGTTCACATCGGCCGCTTCGCCGAGCACCTCCACCGTGCGGATCAGGGGGCAGGCGCTCACCACCTTCGCCAGGCCGCCGGGGAGATTCCCCCACAAGCCCAGGGTAAAGTCGACGGCGTAATCCGCCGCCAGTTGCGAGATCGCGCGCAGCTTTTCCAGATTCGCGGGCGCCGAGGTGAACACCAGCGTAAACCGATTGAAGCGGTCGCGCGCCAGCATCTGAAAAAACGCGCGCCAATCCGCCTCCGGCGCTTGCATATCCTCGGCCGACGCAAACCGGCGGACGCCGCGCACCGGCGTCGCCGGTTCGCCGCGCGCCTGCCGAAGCCGGCCCGTCGCGCGGATCTGATCCGCGGCTTCGAGCAAACCATACATCAGCCCGCGCAGATCCCCGCCGGTGATGTGTGCTCCGCCCGCCGCGTAGGGTTCGATCCGGTAGGTTTCCGGCGGATCCGTGGTCAGCTCGCATTGAATTTTCCACTTCACATGCCGCGCCTGCGCCGCGGCGCTATACTCGTCCAGCCCGAAATCGACCGGTCCGGCCGCGGCAGAAACACAGAAAAGGGCTACCGCCAGGCCGCCTGCGGCCAGCCTGCCGGCCGGGTTAGTCCACCACCGCACTCCAACCTCTCCTTGAAAGATCCCAGTAAATCACCGCGCCCGCGCTCAGGCCTGCCGCGACCAGCGCCACCCCGGATAATATCTCGTGCAGCAGCAGCTTTCCGGCGCCGAACAACAGGCCGTAGATCAGCACGCATCCGGCGATCCAGTCCACCAGGTTCGACCACCCGTCGCGCGAAGGCCGCACGTCGGGTTTCAGGCGCGCGATCCGCCGCCATCCCGCCTGCGAGGGACGCGTCCGCGCATAAAACGAAATCAGCACCGGATCCGGCTCCGGCCGCGTCAAGAACGTCGCCGCCAGCCAGGTTACGGTGGTGATGGCCGCGGTGAGGATCATGATCCAGGCGAAATCCACCGGTTTGTCCGTATCCAGTTTCCAGATCGTTTGCAGGCTGAGGGAAACCGCGAACGCCGCGATCATCGACGAAACTTCGCTCCAGGCATTGATGCGCCACCAATACCAGCGCAGCAGCAGCACGCCTCCGGTTCCCGCGCCGGTCGCCACCAGCAGTTTCCATGCGCCGGCGATCGAATCGAGATAGAACGTCACCACGGCGGAAAGCAGCGTCAGGAGCACTGTGGCCGCCTGCGAAGCCGCCACATAATGCCGATCGGATTCGTGCGGCTTCAGAAACCGCCGATAGAAATCGTTGACAAGATAGCTGGCGCCCCAGTTGAGCTGCGTGGCGATCGTGGACATATACGCCGCCGCGAACGCCGCGATCATCAAGCCGCGCAGCGACGGCGGCAGATACGCGATCATCACGCGAATATATCCGGTTTCCGGCTTTTCTAATCCCGGATAAAGAATCAACGAGGCGAGCGCCACCAGGATCCACGGCCACGGCCGCAGCGCGTAATGCGCGATATTGAACCACAGCGTCGCCAGCAGCGAATTTTTCTCGTCCTTCGCGCTGAACATCCGCTGCGCGATATATCCGCCGCCGCCCGGCTCGGCGCCCGGATACCAGGTCGCCCACCAGTTCAGCGAAATGTAGACCAGAAAGGTGATCAGCGGCATCCACGCCGAATTCAAATCGGGAATGAAGTTTAAAACCGACCCCTGATTTCCCCGCGCCGCATCCAGGGCGAGCAGCTTCGTCTTCATCCGGTCAATCCCCCCGACGGCCCGCACCGCGAACACCGCCAGCGCGATCACCATGCTCATCTTGATCACGAACTGGAACATATCCGTGACCAGCACGCCCCACAGCCCGCCCAGCGCCGAAATCAGCGAGGTCAGCGCGATCATCCCGATCACGATTCCGAGCGCCTGGATCTTGCTCACGCCCAAAACCAGCATCAGAATATCGACCATCGCCTTATTTACCCAGCCGAGAATGATGCAGTTGATCGGGATGCCCAGATACAGCGCGCGAAATCCGCGCAAAAACGCCGCCGGCTTCCCGGAGTAGCGGATTTCGCAAAATTCAATATCGGTCATGACGCCGCTGCGCCGCCACAGCCGCGCGTAGAAAAATACGGTCATCATGCCGCTGGCGACGAAGCACCACCACAGCCAGTTGCCCGCAATCCCTCCCACCGCGACCATGCCCGTCACCGCCAGCGGCGTATCGGCGGCGAACGTCGTCGCCACCATGGACGTCCCCGCCAGCCACCATGGAACGTTTCGTCCGGAGAGAAAGAATTCGCTGACGCTCGATCCGGCGCGGCCTTTGTAATAGAAACCAATGGCGAGGTTGAAGGCGAAGTACGCCGCCACCACCGCCCAGTCCACCACCGTGAGCCGCACTCAAGCATCATACCGTGCGCCGTCTACCCTCCCTACGGGACTGCTTCCCGGCGCGATTGGCGTCATCAATAGATGTAGGATGTACGCCGAGACTTTACCGCAACTGATCCAGGATCACCGCGGCCAGATCGTCAGCGGAGCCATCGATCGTGTGCGCCTCGAGCCCGAGCTCGCCGGCCTGATCGACAGCCGCTGCGACGTCGCCGCCTGGTTCCATCGCATCATCGAAGCGCTGGACCGCTGGCCCGGCATCGCCACCGATAATCAGGCCGAGCGCCTGCACCTGGCCTTCGGCGAAGCCTGCGCGCGCAACGCCATTCCGCTGCATCAGCTCCTGCGCGCGCTTCATCTGCTGAAGAGCCGCATCGTCGATTTCGCGCGGTCGCAAGGCATGGCGCGGAACGCGCTGGAAATCTACGTCGAGGAGGAGCTGGAGAATCGGGTCAGCTTCTTCTTCGATTGGGTGCTCTATCAGGTGGTGCTCGGCTATGAATCCGTGCGCCCGCTCCAGTTGGATAAGCCGCAAGCGCCCGGGACGCCCGACATGCGGGATCTGCCCGGCTGGGTCCCGCTCTAAGCCGGCGGCGCGGCGAAGGTTTTCCCTTCCTTTCGGGTCCGGGGATCCCCCCCGGCGGGGATTGGTGCTCGGCCAGAAGAGAGCTTAATCTGGATCCAGCAAGGAGAACAGGAGCAATGAACCGGGCGCAACGAGTTCGCATCGTCTTGTATTGTTTGCTCGCCGGCGGGGCCGGCATTCTGGTCGGGTCCAAGGCTCTGACGCCGTATTTCCGGGTGCCGGAGGTGGCGGCGGCGCCGCAGTCCGCCGTGCCGCAGTCGATGGCGGGAATTCAAACGACATTCGCCCCGATCGTGGATAAGGACTTGCCGGCGGTGGTCAATATCTCTTCTTCCAAGATCGTGCGGATGACCGGCGCCGACGAGCCGTTTTTCATGGATCCGTTCTTCCGGCAGTTTTTTGGTGATAATTTCGGGCGGCAGTTCCGCGCGCCGCAGCAGCGCGAGCGCGGCTTGGGCTCGGGCGTAATCGTAAAGTCCGACGGCTACATTCTCACGAATAATCACGTGATCGAAGGCGCCAACGAAATCACCGTGACGCTGCTCGATAAGCGGAGTTTCAAGGCCAAGACGATCGGCACCGATCCGAAGACCGATATCGGGGTATTGAAGATCGACGCCACCGGCCTGCCCACCCTGCCCCTGGGCGACTCCTCGAAGGTGCGCGTCGGCGACCTGGTGCTGGCCATGGGCCAGCCGTTCGGCCTGTCCCACACGGTGACCATGGGAATCGTGAGCGCGAAAGGCCGCACCGAGCGTGACGGTCTCGACCTCAATCCCCAGGGCTACGAGGATTTCATTCAGACCGACGCGGCCATCAATCCCGGTAACTCCGGCGGTGCGCTGGTGGATATGCACGGGGATCTGATCGGCATCAACACGGCGATTCTTTCCGGAGGAGGCGGCGGCAATCAGGGCATCGGATTCGCGGTGCCGGTGAACATGGCGCGCGCGGTGATGGATCAGTTGATCGCGCACGGCAAGGTTTCGCGGGGCTATCTGGGCGTGCAGATCCAGGAGATCACCCCGCCCATGGCCAAGTCGTTCCAGCTTACCGATACGCGCGGCGCCCTGGTGGCTGAAGTGGAGCCGAACACGCCGGCGGCCGCCGCCGGGATCCAGCGCGGCGATATCATCCGCGAAATGGACGGGCAGCCGGTGGAAAATTCCACGCAGTTGCGTCTGCGCATTTCGATGATGCCGCCCGGCACCATCGTGCACTTGAAGCTGCTGCGCGACGGCGTGGAGAAGGCGGTGACCGTGAAGCTCGGCGAGGTGCCGGGAGATCAGGCGCGGGCCTCCTCCGGCGGCGGCTCCGGGAGCGGGTCGAACGCTCTGGACGGAGTTTCGGTGCAGGATCTCGATTACCAGACGCTGCGCCAGCTCCAGTTGCCAGGTTCGACCAAGGGCGTGGTGGTGACCGATGTCGCCGACGGCAGCCCCGCCGCCGATAACGGTCTTCGCCCCGGCGATGTGATCCAGGAGGTGGATCATACCCCCATCTCCAACACCAACGACTTCAACCGGGCGATTCGCCGGGCGGCGGGCCGTACCGTGCTGCTGCTGATCAACCGCGGCGGCACAACCTCCTACATCGCGATTGAACCGCGCTGACGCAGATTTCCGTCCTTTCGGCGCCCGGCGCGGAGCGGCAAGCCCCGCGCCGGGAAAATTCAGCCCCGCGGGCTTGTAAGCTGTGAAAAATGCCGATCGCTCTGGACGCGACTTACAGCCTGGGCCGGAATCTGTCGGGCGTCGGCGTTTATTCGCGTCGAATCCTGGCCGGTCTGGCCGCGGCGCACCGGGATGAAACTTTTTTCTATTGCTACCGGCCGCACCGCTTCCTTCGCTCCTACCGCGAACGAATCCCGCCCAACGCCGCGCGGCGGCTGCTGATCGGCGCTCCGCCCGGCGACCTGTTTCACGCCCTCAACCAGCGCGTGGACCGGCCCGCGCGCCGCACCGTTTCCACCTTCCACGACCTTTTTGTCTTGACCGGCGATTATTCCACGCCCGAGTTTCGCGCCCGCTTCGCGGCTCAGGCGCGGCGGGCGGCGCAAAATAGCGATGCCATCATCGCGGTATCGAACTTCACCGCTTCGCAGGCCGAAGAGCTGCTCCAGGTTCCGGCGGCGCGCATCCGCGTGATCCCGCATGGCGTCGATATCGTCGAATCGAACGCGCCCCGCGAAAACCTGGTGCTGTTTACCGGCGCGATCCAGCGGCGAAAAAATGTCGCTCGCCTGGTTCGCGCCTTCGAGCGGATGCCGCGGGGCTGGCGGCTGACGCTCGCCGGCGCCGCCGATGGATACGGAGCGGAAAAGGAATTGGAAGCGGTCGGGCAGAGCCCGCGCCGCGCCGACATCCACGTTCCGGGCTACCTTCCCTCGCGCGCTCTCGAGGATCTGTACGCCCGCGCGCGGATCTTCGCGTTTCCCTCCCTTGATGAAGGCTTCGGAATGCCGGTGCTGGAGGCGATGGCCCGCGGCGTGCCGGTGGTCACTTCCTGGCGAAGCGCTCTGCCGGAGGTCGCCGGAGATGCGGCGCTGCTGGTTGATCCCTTCGACGTGGAGGCGATCGCCGCCGCGCTGATCCGGCTGGCGGAAGATCCGCAATTGCACGCCGATCTGATCCGCCGCGGGCTGGAGCGCGCGCGGCGCTTCCGTTGGGAGTCTGCGGTGGAGCGGACCTGGAAGCTCTATCATGAGATCAAATGAGACTCCTGGTTGCCGCACTGCTGGCGATCGTGCCGGCCTGCGGCGCCGATCTGATTGTGGCCGCGGCCTCGGATCTGGCGCCGTTGACGCCCGCGCTGGCCAAAGCCTTCGGCCCGGTGCGCTTCACCATCGCTTCCAGCGGATCGCTGGCCCACCAGATCGAAAACGGCGCTCCTTTCGACGTCTTTCTCTCGGCGGACGAAAACTACGTCAAAGAACTGGCCGCGGCGGGCAAGATCGGCGCCGAGACGGTGGTGATTTACGCCCAGGGCCGGATCGCCGTGTGGTCTCCGAAGGTCCCCCTCCGCTCGCTGGAGGATTTGAAGAAGCCTGAAGTGAAGCACGTCGCCCTCGCCAATCCGGAACACGCGCCCTACGGCGCGGCCGCACGCGCGGCGCTGGAAAACTCTGGCGTCTGGACGGCGATTCAGCCGAAAATCGTCTATGGGGAAAACGTGCGCCAGGCCGTGCAGTTCGCCGAAAGCGGCAACGCCGACGCCGTCATCGCCTCCTGGACGCTGTTGAAAGGACGCGGAATCTTGATCCCCGCCAATCTGCACCCGCCCATCCGCCAGGCGGGCGGAGTGGTCAAATCGTCCCCCAACACCGCCGCCGCGCGCAAGTTTCTGCAATTCCTGATCAGCGCGCAAGGGCGAACAATATTCGAAGAAAACGGCCTCTTCAAGCCCTGACAGGGAACCGGAATCGTGATAGCCTTCGATCAGCCATGCAAAGGACCGGGGCAGTGGAGTGTCCGTTTTGCCTGGACCGGATGCAGATCGAGGATCGCGATGGCGTCTTGTGGCTGGTGTGTCCGAACGGTTGCGCCACCGAAGTCGAAGCTCCGGTGAAGAAACAGGCTGCCGCCGAGGCGGAACCGCCGGTGCGGGCGCGCGCGGTTGCCCGCGGCGCCCGATAATCCGCCGGCAGGCGCGTCCACTCCGAGGCGGTGGTGGCGCCGCGCCCGATACAATGGAAGATCCCGATGCGCATTGCTTTGGCGCAGATCAATCCCACGGTCGGCGACCTTGCGGGCAACGTCGACCGGATGGCGGAGGCGGCTCGCCGCGCCGCTGCGCGCGGCGCCGAGGTCGTGGTCTTTCCGGAACTCGCGGTCACCGGTTATCCCCCCCGCGATCTGGTCGAAAAACCCAGCTTTATCGAGCGCAGCGAAGCCGAGCTGCGCCGCCTGGCGCGGGATACCGCCGCGCTGGATTTAAGCGTCATCGCCGGATACGTCGCGCGGTCGCCGTCGGAAACCGGCAAGCGCGCCGTCAACAGCGCGGCCGTGCTCGAACAAGGCAACATCGTCTTCCGCCAGGATAAAATGCTGCTGCCGACCTACGACGTTTTCGACGAAGCGCGTTATTTCCGGCCGGCCGAACGCGAATATGTCTGCACGGTCCGCGGCAAGAAGATCGCGCTGACCATCTGCGAGGATGCCTGGAACGACCGGCGCTTCTGGAAGCAGCGTCTGTACCAGCGGGATCCGGTGGAGGAGCTGTTCGCGGCCGGCGGCGAGATGCTGATTTGCATCAATGCGTCGCCGTACAACATGGGCAAGCGCGAAATCCGCCGGGGCATTTACCGCGCCTCGGCCCGGCGCTATCAGCGGCCGGTGATTTACGTCAATCAGGTGGGGGGCAACGATCAGCTTGTCTTCGACGGATCCAGCTTCGCGATGAACGGCGCGGGCGAGGTGATCGCCTCGGCGCGGTCTTTTGAAGAGGATCTGGTGGTGGTGGACGCCGGGGCCGGCGGCGGCGATCGTCATGAAGATTTCACCGACGAGTGCGAAGCTGTTTATCAGGCGCTGGTGCTCGGCACGCGCGATTATATCCGCAAGTGCGGCTTCGCGCGCGTGCTGATTGGCCTGTCGGGTGGAATCGATTCGTCGCTCACCGCGGCGATCGCGGTCGAAGCAGTGGGAAAGGAAAATGTCAGGGGAGTCGGCATGCCAGGACCTTTTTCCTCGGAAGGCAGCGTGCGCGACGCGCGGGAGCTGGCGGAAAGGCTGGGCATCCGTTTCGACATCATTCCGATTACTCCCGCCTATGAACGGATGCTCGAGCAACTGGCCCCGGTTTTCGCGGGATCTTCCGCCGATGTCACCGAGGAGAATCTGCAATCGCGGCTGCGCGGCATGACGCTGATGGCGCTTTCCAACAAAACCGGCGCGCTGGTGCTGACCACGGGCAATAAAAGCGAGCTGGCGGTCGGCTACTGCACGCTCTACGGCGATATGTGCGGCGGCCTGGCGGTGATCAGCGACGTTCCCAAGACCATGGTGTATTCTCTGGCCCGTATCGCCAATCGCCGTCATGGCGGCGCGATTCCGGAAAGCGTCTTCCGCAAGCCGCCTTCGGCCGAGCTGAAACCGGATCAGAAAGACACCGATTCGCTGCCGCCCTACGATGTGCTCGATCCGATTCTGGAGGATTACATCGAGCATTACAGGACTCCGGCGGATATCGCGCGGCGCATGAACGTGCCGCTTGCACTGGTCAAGGACATCGTCGGCAAAGTCGACCGGAACGAATATAAACGCCAGCAGGCCGCCCCAGGATTGAAAGTGACCACCAAAGCGTTCGGCATCGGGCGGCGTTTCCCGATCGCGCAACGATACTCAGAGTGAGGTTCCATGAAACGATATTCCGGTGTGGCGTTCATTGTTGTGTGCGCAGCGGTTCTTAGTTCGCAGCCTTCCTGGAGAGAACACGTCGGCCCCCAGGCGGATGGATCGTTCCTGTTATCGAACGGCTGGCGATTAAAACCGGCGGGCGCGCAGGTGGACCTGGATACGCTGCCGATGGCGTCCGTGTTATCGAAGGATAAAAAGTACCTCCTGGTGCTGAACAATGGCTTCCGGCCGCCGTCGGTGATCGTGATCGACACGGCGTCGTGGAAGGAAGTTTCCCGCACGCCGGTGGCGGACGCCTGGCTGGGGCTGGCGGTCTCGCCGGACGGCGAACGCGTGTACACCAGCGGCGGCGCGCGTGGATCGGTCTTTGAATTTTCGTTTTCCTCCGGGACCCTGCGGCCGCTCCGCGAACTGCACATCGCCGCCGGAAAGCCTGCATCTCAGGATTTCATCGGCGACGTGGCGGTTTCGCCGGACGGCGCGCGCCTGTACGCGGCGGAGCTGTATCACGACTCCGTCGCGGTGCTCGACGCCAAAAGCGGCGAAGTGCTGAATCACTTCAAGACCGGGCGGCGCCCCTACCGGATTCTGTTCCATCCGGGCGGAAAGGCATTTTTCGTTTCGAGCTGGGCCGATGCAAGCGTATCGCTGCACGACGCCAAAACCGGCGGTGAAATGGCGCGCCTGCGCCTGGGGCCCCATCCCACCGACATGGTGCTCGCCGATAAAAGCCCGGAGGGCGCGGAAAAAGATCAGCCGTACCGCCTGTTCGTCGCGGCGGCCAACACCAACAGCGTCTTTGTGGTGGGCGTCGGCGATAACCAGGAGTTGAAGCTCATCGAATCCATCAACGTGGCGATGACCGCGCGCCATCCGCTGGGAATGACGCCCTCGGCGGTCGCGCTCAGCCCGGATCAGAAAACGCTGTACGTGGCCTGCTCGGACGCCAACGTGGTCGCGGTGGCGGATATTTCCGAGCCGCGCAGCCGCGTCACCGGTTTTATCCCCGTGGGCTGGTATCCGACGGCGGTCCGCACCCTGGACGATGGCCGTCTCCTCGTGCTGAACGGCCGCGGATCGCGCAGCTATCCCAATCCCAAATACCACGGCCCGGCCGCGCCCGCGACGCCCTATCAGGGCGATCCGCGCGGGCCATACTATGTCGGCGCGATGCAGACCGGGACGCTTTCGGTGATCGATGCGCCATCGGCCGACGCGCTTGATGCCTACACCAAAACCGCGCAGAGCTTATCGCCCTACAGCGACGATGATCTGGATGCCGGCAGCCTCCCCGGCAACAGCGTGATCGTGTCCAAGCCGGGCAAGCCCTCCCCGATCGAGCACGTCATCTACATCGTCAAGGAAAATCGCACCTACGATCAGGTGTTCGGAGCGATCGGAAAGGGCAACAGCGATCCGGCCCTGTGCCTGTTTGACGAATCGGCCGCGCCGAATCATTACAAGCTGGCCCGCGAGTTCGTCCTGTTCGACAATTTTTACGTCAACGCCGACGTGAGCGCCGACGGGCACAACTGGTCCACGGCGTCTATCGCCCCGGATTACGTCCAGAAGCTGTGGCCGAACGAATACGCGCATCGCGGAAAGTCGTACGATTTCGAAGGCTCGGACGCGGCCAGCCAGCCACCGGCGGGCTACATCTGGGATAACGCCGTCGACGCGGGTCTTACGGTGCGCAATTACGGCTATTTTTCGACCAACCGCAAGCAGCCCGGCCCGGACGGCGAGCAGGTGGAGAATCTGCGCGATCCGGTGCTGAAATCCATCACCAACATGAAGTATCGCGGCTTCGATCTGGATTATCCGGACACCGAGCGCGCCAAAACCTTTCTCGACGATTTGAAGCAGTTCGAGGCCAGCGGCCAGATGCCGCGATTTATGATTCTGCGCCTGGGCAACGATCACACCAACGGCACCACGCCGGGAAAGCTGGCGCCGAGGGCTCTGTTCGCCGATAACGATTACGCGCTGGGAATGATCGTGGACGGTGTTTCGCACAGTCGCTTCTGGCCCCGCACCGCCATTTTCGTGGTCGAGGACGACGCGCAGAACGGGCCGGATCACGTCGATTCGCACCGCTCCGTGATGCTGGCCATTTCGCCGTACACCCGGCGCGGGATTATCGACAGCACGTTCTACAACACCACTTCGATTCTCCGGACAATGGAACTGATCCTGGGGCTGCGCCCGATGACCCATTTCGACGCCGGCTCGCATCCGCTGTATGCGGCGTTCTCGGCGCAGGCCAACCTGGCGCCCTATCAAGTCGAAAAACCCCGGATCTCGCTGACCGAGCGCAATCCGGCGCGGTCCGCCACGGCGGCGCGATCGGCCAAGATGGACTTTGAGGACGCCGACGAAATCGACGATGATGAGTTGAATGAGATTCTCTGGATCGCCATCAAGGGCACGGAGCCTCCCGCGCCTGTTCGCAGCTACTTCTCCGGACGGCGCTAGCGCCGCGCGCGGCCGCCGATGACCACGCTGTGCTTTCTCTGGCACATGCATCAGCCGTTCTACAAGGATCTGTGGACCGGCCAATATAAGCTGCCCTGGACGCGGCTGCACGCGCTCAAGGACTACGCCGGAATGGTGCAAATTCTGGACGAGTTTCCCTCCATCCGGCAGACCTTCAATCTGGTCCCGTCGATGATCGCGCAGATCGAGGATTACGCCGGCGGCGCCGCCTCCGATCCGTTTCTGGAGGTGGCGGTCGCGCCGGCCGAATCGCTCGACGAAGCCCGCCTCCAGTTCATGCGGCGCTATCTGTTTCAGGCCAACGTCCCGCGCATCATTTACCGCTATCCCCGTTACCGCGAGCTGTACGAGAAGCACGGCCCCTTTTCGCTTCAGGAAACGCGCGACCTTCAGGTGCTGAGCCAGATCGCCTGGTTCGATGAAGACGTGCTGGTGCGCGACGAAGAGCTGCGCGAGCTGATCCGGAAAGGCCGCGATTTTTCGCCCGAAGACCAGGCGTTGATGGCCCGCAAGCAGCGCGCGCTGTTGCAGCGGGTCCTTCCGGTGTATCGCGATTTCGCCTCGCGCGGCCGCATCGAAATTTCCACCACGCCGTTCTATCATCCGATTCTGCCGCTGATCTGCGACACCGACGTCGCCGCCGTCTCCCATCCCGGGATCCCGCTGCCGCCGCGATTCCGCTACCCCGAGGATGCCCGCGAGCAGCTTTGCCGGGCCCGGGCGTATGTCCGCGAAAAACTCGGCGCCGAGCCGGTGGGACTGTGGCCGTCGGAGGGATCGGTATCGGATGAAGCGCTGGCCATCGCCGCCGACTGCGGCTTTCAGTGGGCGGCCAGCGACAACGGCGTGCTGGCGCGGACGCTCCGCCGCGACGCCGGCCCGGAGGCGACCTACCAGGCCTATCTCTGGCGGCAGCAGGGCCGCGAAATACGGATGCTGTTCCGCGATCATTACCTGAGCGATCTGATCGGCTTCGAGTATCAGCGCATGGACGCGGAATCGGCGGCGGCGCACTTTCTTGCTCGCATCCGCGAGAATTCAGCCGGCCGCGAGGCGCTGGTGCCGATTATTCTCGATGGGGAAAACGCCTGGGAATGGTATGAGGCCAACGGCCGGCCCTTTCTTCGCGCGCTCTATCGCCGGATTGCGGAGGACCCGGGGTTGGAGGCGGTCACGGTGAGCGAGGCGCTGGCGCGGTTTAAACAGCAGCCGCTCGACTGGATTTTTCCCGGCTCCTGGATCAATGCGAACTTCGATATCTGGATCGGCGCCGAAGAGGATAACCGCGCCTGGGAATTGCTGCTGGAGGCTCGCCGCGCCTACGACGGCGCGCACGATGTTTCCGGCGAAATGCGGCGGCTGGCCTACGAAGAGCTGCTGATCGCCGAAGGCAGCGATTGGAACTGGTGGTATGGTCCCGAACACGGCTCCGACAACCGGCCCGAGTTTGACCAGCTTTATCGCGATCATTTGTCCAATGTTTATCGCGCCCTGGGAATTGAACCGCCCGAGGCTCTCGAACGCCCGATTCTGAAATCGCAGGAAGGCGAGTTTCATTCCCCGCCCGCCAATCCGATCCATCCGGTGCTGGATGGCGAGGTCACGTCATTTTTTGAATGGCTCGGCGCGGGCGAGTATCGGCCCGATCCGCGCGGTGGCGCGATGCACGGCGGAGCGCCGCGCCTGCGCTCGATCTTCTACGGAACCGACGGCCGCGATCTTTTCGTGCGAATCGACGGAGCCTCCGACGCGCAGTTCGGAATCGAGTTCGAAAGCGGCGCCCCCGCGGTCGAGGCTGTGCGCGGGCGAATCATCGAGTTACGCGCGCCTCTTGCGAGCCGCAAGTTCCGCGTCACCATCGCGCGCGAGGGCCTGCCGCCCGCCACCATCCCGGCGGACGGTTGGATGTCGATTCCCTAAAGAGCGAGGCGGGCGTCAGATTTTGGCAAACCAATCAGCCTCGACGGAGAGCTCCTCGGGCGTGCCGCCCGGCAGTTTCCGCGCCTCGATGGGCTCGGGACGAGCCTCGTAGCGATAGCTACTGCGGTCCAAGTCGAGAAGCTTGCAAGCCTGGCGTTCGCTGTACCGAAACTCGGTCATGACGAACGCCACGTCCCGCCGTGCGCTCACAAGCTCCAGCCGTTTTTTTGGATCACCGCTTTCAGCGCTTCTTTGTCGAGACTGAGATCGGCGACCATCGTCTTCAACCGCCGGTTCTCGTCCTCGAGCGCCCGCAGAGCCGCGCCTCATTGACCTCCAGGCCGCTGTACTTGGCTCGCCAGTTGTACAGCGTCTGGTCGCCTGCTCTTCGCTGAACTTCGTCTTCTTCATTTCGAAAGCTCCTTTTGCTGTCTTCAAGGGAGCCTTCCAAACGATGGCTGGAGGAGATTATCGGGAGAAGGTCACACGAACACTGCCTTCATCGCCTCGCTCACCTCGGTCTAGCTGCGCTTTTGGGCACATGCACCAGCACGTTGCGATAAAAATGCACCTTGCAGCGCTACCACTGAGCCTTGGGCACCTTCCGCGCCGCGGCCTTCCCGGAGCCAGGGCGGCCCACAGGCCGGCGCCGATGTGATGTAATTTCTTCTTTAGAAGATCACACTTGAAATACTCCGCTCTTTGTCGTGCCGCCGGAGCTTGTTTGTGCGCCACGCTGGCCGCCTCCGCCGCGCCGGATCGTATTCACCAGCCGATCGACCCCCGCCGCACGGTGGCCCTTCACGGGCAGGTGCATCCCAACGCCCGCGCGTCGTTTGACCGCGGCGTGCTGGACCCTTCCTTTGAGATCCGCTACGCGACGATGTTGCTGGCGCCCGCCGCCGGACTCGAATCATTTCTCGCCGAGCAGCAGAATCCCGCCTCGGCCAACTACCGGCGCTGGCTCACCCCGGAGCAGTTCGCCGACCGGTTCGGCCTCAGCGCCGGCGATATCGCGCAGGTGACCGCCTGGCTCCAGTCGCAGGGGCTGCGGGTGGAGCGGGTCGCCCGCGGCCGCCATTGGATCGCCTTCAGCGGCACCGCCGCGCGGATGTCCGCCGCGCTGCACACCGAATTTCATCGCTACGTCGTCGGCGGCGAAACGCATTTCGCCAACTCCGGAGATCCCTCCGTGCCGGAGGCGCTTTCGGGCGTCGTCGCCGGTTTCACCGGCCTCCACGATTTCCGGCTGCGCCCCGCGGTGTTGAACGCGCGCTACAACTCCGGTTCCTCGCACCTGCTCGCGCCGGAGGACATCGCGGCCATCTATGATATTTCCCCCCTGTATCGGGCCGGCATCGACGGATCAGGACAAAAGATCGCGGTTCTGGGGCAGACGGCCGTTGCGCTCTCCGATATCCGCGCCTTCCGGATGCGGTTCAACCTGCCCGCCAACGATCCCCAGCTTGTTCTGGCCGGGCCGAATCCCGGAGTCAGCCCGCCGGATCTGGTGGAAGCCGATCTGGATCTGGAATGGTCCGGCGCGATCGCTCCGGCCGCGGCGATTGTCTACGTATATTCCTTCGATGTCGGTTACTCCGCGCAGTTTGCGGTCGATCAGAACCTGGCGCCGGTGATTACGATGAGCTACGGCGGATGCGAGCTGGCCAACACGCCCGCGCTGCGCACCATCGCGCAGCAGGCCAACGCGCAGGGCATTACCTGGGTCGCCTCATCGGGCGATCAGGGCGCCAACGCCTGCGATATCGACGCGCCATCGCCGCAAGCTTCCAAGGGATTGACCGCGACGTTTCCCGCCAGCATCCCCGAAATCACCGCCGTGGGCGCCACCCAGTTGACCGAAGGCAGCGGCAACTACTGGTCGGCGGCCAATGACGCCAATGGCGGCTCGGCTCTCGGCTATATTCCCGAGGCGGCCTGGAACGGATCGCAACTGCGGCATGAAATCGCGGCCACCGGCGGCGCGGCCAGCGCATTTTTTGCGAAACCCGTATGGCAGAAAGGCGCGGGCGTTCCCAACGACGGCGCGCGCGACGTGCCCGACGTGGTTTTCGCCGGATCGCCCGATCACGACCCGTATTGGATCACCACCGGCGGCGCGAACATCGCCGTGGGGGGAACGTCCGCGCCGACTCCCGTATTTGCGGGCGTGGTGGCGCTGCTCAACCACTGGCTGGCCGCCCGCGGGAGCCTGCCGCGGCCCGGCCTGGGCAACATCAATCCGCTGCTGTACCGGCTGGCGCAGGCCTCCGCCGATGTGTTTCACGACGTCACCGCCGGAGATAATCAAATCCCGTGCGAGCAGGGAAGTCCGGCATGCGTCAATGGGCTGGCGGGATACGTCGCCGCGCCGGGCTACGACATGGCTTCCGGCCTCGGCTCCCTCGATGTCGCGCGCCTGGCCGCGGAATGGAACAGCGGAACCGGCAGCACAACTCAACTGAGCGTGAGTCCCACGAACTTCGATTTGAGCGATACGCTTCAACTCACCGCGACCGTTACCGGCGGCGCGATTCCGCCGACCGGATCGGTCACTTTCATCGCCGGCGACCTCTCGCTGGGCGACGCGCCGCTGGTCTCCGGAACGGCGTCCCTGAGCGTGCCGGGCGTGCTCGTGGCCGCCTCCACCGGTGCGATTACCGCACTGTACAGCGGCGACGCGGTCTACAACGCCTCGTCGGGAACCGCCACTGCGGCGCTGAATCTGCCCTCTTCCGGCTCCCTCGTGGTTCCTTCAGTTTCGCCGAACCCGGTGAATCAGAGCGTCAATGAATGGCCCTATACCGTCTCGCTCATCGAAAGGGCGGGCGTCGCCACCAGGCTCACCGGATTCACCATCAACGGCGTGCCGCAGAATCTGGCCTACTGGTCCTCCACCAACATCCCGGCGAATGGAAAAGTGTCGGCCTCGCTGGTTGCGTCGGGAATCGCGCCGCCGCTCAACCGCGTGTTTCACTTCACCGGCGCCGACGCCGGGGGCGCCACCTGGACGCGCGACCTCACGGTGCCGTTTCTCGGGCCCGCCGGTCCGCCGTTCGTGCCGTCGCTTACTCTCACCACGACCTCCGCCGTTACGCGGAATCCGCAAGGCGGGCCGCTGTGCGCCTGGTCGCAGGAGCTGACGCTTCAGGAAACCAGCGGCTTCCTCTTCCTGCTCACCGGCCTCAGCGCCGGCGGGGTGAATCTGAGCAGTTCCCTACAATCCGTCTTCGGCACCACCCGCCTTGCGCCCTACTCCGCTCTTCGGGGGCGCATCTGCTGGAGCGAGGCGACTCCCACGGGCGGCGTCAATTATCAAGTCACCGCGGAAAGCGAGATCGGAACCACGGTCACGGCGAAAGCGGCGTCATCGCTCGTCGCGGCCGCTCCGAACCCGCCCTCGCTGGCGGTGTCGCCCGCCGTGGTCGAGATGCTCGCCGCGGACTCCTCGGAAGCGGGAAGCGGAACGGCCAGCATCGATTTCAACGGCGCGCCCGCCAACTGGACCGCGGCCATCGTCCCCGCGCGTGCGGCTGGCTGGCTGAAAATCTCTCCGCTCTCCGGCGCCGGAGCCGCGCAACTGAATCTCACCGCCTCCGGGTCCGGACTCTCCAACGGCGTCTATGACGCGACGATCCTCGTTCATTCGCCGGGCGCTTCGCCCGAGGTGGCGGCGATCCGCGTCGTCTTCGTTGTCGGCGCCTCCGGCGAGGTCACCATCGATGGCGTCTCCAACGCCGCCTCCGGCGGGCCGGTGCTCGCTCCCGGAGCGATGGCCATCGTGCAGGGTTCGAACCTGGCGGCCTCCCGCCAGCAAACCGGAAAACTGCCCCTGGCGCTCTCGCTCGGGGGCGTGTCGGCGACGGTCAACGGAATCACCGCGCCCTTGTATTCGATCGCGCCGGACACAGTCGCCATCCAGATCCCCTATGAGACCGGACTCGGCGACGCCGTGCTCGGAATCAACAATAACGGGCGGATCGCGTCGTACCTGTTCCCGGTGCAAGCGGCCGCGCCCGCGTTTTTCACCACCCGCGGCGGCTCGCTTGTGCCCAACGGATCGGCCGAACAGGGCCAAACCATCACCGCCTTTATCACCGGCGAAGGCGACGTCACGCCCTTTCTCGCCACCGGCGCCTCGCCCGCCGCGGGCTCTTCGGCGAAGTTTTTGCCGCAGCCGATTCTCAAATACGCCGTCTCCGTCGGCGGCGTCAACGCGCCGATCACCTTCATCGGAGTCCCGCCCGGCTTGGTCGGAGTGACGCAGATCAATTTCGTGGTTCCGCTTGGCGCGCCCGTGGGAGCTCAGCCGGTGTATATCGGAACCGCGGCCACTCCGGCGTGGGTTGGAGGCAGCGGTCCGCCCGTTCCCGCCGGACCCTCGGCTGTTCTGAGCTGGACTCCCCAAGCCGCGCCCGCGACACTGAACGTTCTGCCCGCCGGAAGCCGGTAAACGGCACGGCTAAAATAAACCGATGGCCCTTTTCTGGACCCTGATCTGGGTCGACCCGCTGATCATTCTTTCCACGATCTTTTTCGGATCGGTCAGTGTCGCCTTATCTCTGTTCGATAAGAGCGGCCGCGGGATGATCGCCACCGCGCGCCTCTGGGCCAAATCGCTGCTACGCATCGCCCGCGTTCGTGTCACGGTTGAAGGACTCGAAAAAATCGATCCGAACGGCGCCTACGTTTTCGCCGCCAATCACCTCAGCTACATGGATACGCCGGTCGTGCTCGGCAACATTCCGGTGCAGTTCCGTTTTATGGCCAAGAAGGGTCTGTTTCAGATCCCGTTTCTGGGCACGCATCTGATGCAGGCCGGCCATATCCCGGTGCCGCTTGAGGACGCGCGCGCTTCGGTCAAGACGCTGCACCGCGCCGCGGAAACGATTCGCGATCGCGGCATCTCCATTCTGATTTTCCCGGAAGGAGGACGTTCCATCACCGGCGCGCTTCAGGAGTTCAAGGAAGGCGCGGCCTACATCGCGATCAAGGCCGGCGTTCCCATCGTTCCCGTCGCGCTGGTGGGAACCCGGAATATTCTCGCGATGGGATCGGCGACGTTCCATTCCGGTCCGGTGACGGTGCGGATCAGCGCGCCCATCCCGACCGCGGGAATGTCGCTGCGCGACCGCGCCGCGTTGACCGCGACCGTCCGCGAGCGGATTGTGTTCCTGCTGGGAGGCGAATAAATGCACTTCGTGGAGCTTGACTCGACGCGGATATGGCTCTCTGAATAAAGAATCGCCCTCGCTATCGCGATTCAAAAAACGGCTTCAGGCGCGCCATCGCCTCTTCGAGAATCGGCCGGTCCGAGGCGTAGCAAACCCGCACATTTCCTTCGCCGCCCGCTCCAAACGCGACCCCCGGCGCCAGCCCCACGCGTGTTTCCATCAACAGCCGCTTGCAGAATTCGAAGGAATCGGTGACGCCCTCGACTTTCAGGAAGAGATAGAACGCGCCGTCGGGATTCGGAATCGTCACGCCGGGCAATTTGCTCAGCGCCGCCAGACAAAAATCGCGGTTCTCCCGCAGCTTGCAGACCATCTGGCGGATGGTGTCCTCGCCCCACAGCAGCGCCGTCTCCGCCGCGCGCTGCGAAAAGCTCGGCGCATTCGAGACGACGTATTCGGTCAGTTGCGACGCCTTGCTCACCAGATCCTTGCGCCCCACCAGCCAACCCAGCCGCCATCCCGTCATGCAATACGCCTTGGAAAACGATTGGATCACGATCACCGCATCGTCGCGCGTGCATTTCCGCAGGATGGAGGGCGCCGCGCCCGAAGGCTTTCCTTTTTCGGCGGGCTCGGCCAGCCCCGGATAGTAAATCCGCTCGTAGACCTCATCCGCCATCAGCCACAACTCATGCCGCCGCGCGAAATCGAGCAGCTTCTCCTGCTCCTGCCCGGTGGCGGTCGTTCCCAGCGGATTCGAGGGCGAGGTGTAAATCAGCAGCCGGGTGCGCGGGCTCACCGCCCGCTCCAGCGCGTCGAAGTCGATCGCGTAGCGCCGGCCTTCGAGCACGCACGGAACCTCGCGCACCGCCGCGTTGCACATCTGAATGATCGCCGACCCGTTGGGCCAGCTCGGCGTGACGACGATTCCCTCGTCGCCCGGATCAAGCACCGCGCGAATCGCCACGTTCAGGGCCTGCACGCCCGACGCCGTCACCGCGATCTCGGATGAGGGGTCCAGCTCCACGCCGTGCAGCTCGGAATAATACCGGGCCAGCGCGCGGCGCAGCGACGGCAGCCCCGCATTTTCGGTATAGAACGTGTATCCGTCGGCCATCGCTTTTTGCGCGGCGCGCTTGATGAAGTCGGGAGTCGGAACGTTGGATTCGCCGAAGTACAGCTTGGAAACGCCCTCCATCGACATGGCCAGCTCGGCGATCTGGCGGATGCGGGATGAGGGGACCGCGAGCGCGGAGGAGGAAATTTGCGCGGGCATGAGCTTCTATTTTACTTGGACGCGGCCGCGTACACTGCCATCTTCTCCGCCCGGCGCACGCTCCGGCGCTTCACCCAGGCGATCGCCAGCACGGCCACGATGGAGCCCAGCGCGGCCATGAACATGTCTTCCTGCGAATCCCACATATCGCCCTGCATGCCGACGAACTCTTCCCCCCGCTGCGGCGTCAGGATGTTGGCCATCAGCGCTTCCAGAATCTCGTAAATCGCGCTCAGCGCCAGCGTGCATTCCACCGGCAGATAGTACAGCCAGCGCCCGGTGACGCCCAGCGCCCGCATGGCGACCTCCCGCATGGGATATGCCAGCAGCAGCCCGAAGCTGAAGTGCGCGATGCGGTCGTAATGATTGCGCTGCGTGTGCAGGATCGGCTTCAGCCACTCGCCCACCGGCACGTCGGAATATTTGTAATGCGCGCCGAGTTCGTGGATCGAGAGATAGATGAAGAACAGCAGGTAAGAGAGATCGGAAAAAGTGAACCGCCGATAGGTCGCGATCAGGACAGGAATGAAGCAAAATACCAGCGCGTTTTCCAGCGCCCAGTCAAACATCGTATCCGGCCGGTACGCCGCCAGCAGGAATGAGACCAGCATCGCCCCGGAGAGGAGTTGAAGGAACCGGTTCTCGCGGTAGGGAACCGGTACGACGGTGGAGGCTGTGGTCAAAAGGGCATTATACAAGGATAGAAACCAGGCCCGGCAGCTATCCCCGCCGGTCCTTGGACGCCATCAGCTCCCCGATGTTGACGAGCTCGGTGGGGTAGTGGCCGGTGTAGCAGGCATAGCAGTAGTCGCCGCGGTCGGCCACCGCCTCGCGCAGCGCTTCGAGCGAGAGATATGCCAGCGAATCCGCCTCCACAAAGCGCCGGATCTCTTCGACGTTGTTGCTGGCGGCGATCAGCTCCGCCACGCACGGCGTGTCCACTCCGTAGAAACAGGGCGAAATCGTCGGCGGGCAGGAGATGCGCAGATGCACCTGGCGCGCCCCGGCGCCGCGCACCATCCGCACGATCTTGCGGCTGGTGGTGCCCCGCACGATCGAATCGTCCACCAGGATCACGCGCTTTCCCTCCAGCAGGTGCCGCACCGGATTCAGCTTCAGCTTCACGCCGAAATCGCGGATCGCCTGCGAGGGTTCGATGAACGTCCGGCCGACGTAGTGATTGCGGATCAGCGCCTGCCGGAAGGGAATTTTCGATTCCGCCGCATAGCCGATCGCCGCCGCCACGCCCGAATCCGGCACCGGCACCACCACGTCGGCCTCCACCGGCGACTCGCGCGCCAGCAGCCGTCCCAGATTCTCGCGCGACTGCTCCACCGGACGCCCGAACACCACCGAATCGGGACGGGAAAAATAAACATGCTCGAACACGCACTGCGCCCGCGGCCGCACCGGCGCGTAGCGCTCGCGCGAGACTCCTTGCGGGCCCGCCACCGCCATTTCCCCCGGCTCGATCTCGCCTGCATAAACCGCGTTGATCAGGTCGAAAGCGCACGTCTCCGACGCGAACACGTAGGCCTTGCGCCCGTCCGGCAGTTCCATCTGTCCGAACGCCAGCGGGCGGAACCCGTGCGGATCGCGCGCCACTAAGATGCGGTCCTCGGCGAGAAACACCAGCGAAAACGCGCCTTCCAGTTGCATCAGCGCCTCGCGCAGCGCCCCGGAAAGCGTCCGCTCCCGGGACCGCGCCACCAGGTGCAGGATCACCTCGGTATCGCTGGAGGCCTGGAAAATCGACCCTTCGCGCTCCAGTTCCCGCCGCAGCTCCGCGGCGTTGGTGATGTTGCCGTTATGCGCCACCGCGATGCGCCCCTTGTTGCAGGAGACCGAAAATGGCTGCGCATTCAGCAGCACCGTGTCGCCGGCGGTCGAATAGCGGGTATGCCCGATCGCGTGATCCCCCGGAAGCCGCCCCAGCACCTCCGGCGTAAAAATATCGGCCACGTGGCCCATCGCCTTGTGGCAATGAATGGCGCGCCCGTCGCTCGAACAGATGCCCGCGCTCTCCTGCCCCCGGTGCTGCAACGCGTATAAGGCCAGATAGGCCAGGTTGGCCGCCTCCGGGTGCCCGTAAATGGCCACCACGCCGCACTCCTCGCGGAATTTATCGCGCAAGATTCCGTTGCGGCGAACCCGCGGCGCCTTCCATTTCACCATCAGACCCTCGCGGCGAGCTGATTCTCCAGCGCCTTCTCCCAAACCTGGCGGAGCTGCTGGACCGGGCAATCCACCAGAGTCATCGAATCGTTGCCGATTCGCAAGATCCCTTTCATTGTAACGCCGGCCCGCAGCGCCTCGACGCCGTGCGCCCGCGCGATCCGTTCCACCTCGGCCGGGACCGCCGTCGAAAGGATCACGCGCGACGGCCCTTCGTGAAACAGCAAGAGCTCCGGCCTCAGGCCGCTGGCCACTTCCACCGCCGCGCCGATTCCCTCCATCGAGCACTCGGCCAGCGCCACCGCCAGCCCGCCGTCGCCTATATCGTGCGCCGATTCGGCCAGCCCCCCGTTCACGATCTCGCGAATCGCGGCCTGCACGCGCTTTTCGTAATCCAGATCGAGCGCCGGCGGCAATCCCCACAGCTTCTCCAGCACGGCCTTGGCATACTGGGTCCCGCCGAAGCGGATCTCATCGCAGGATCCCAAGCCGCCCAGCAGCATCACCGTCCGGCCTTCTTCCTTGAACGGAATCGTCACCGGCGCCGCCGTCCTCATCAACCCGACGATGCCCACCACCGGCGTGGGCCAGATCGATTCGCCCAGCGTTTCGTTGTACAGGCTCACGTTGCCGCCGGTGATCGGCGTCTCAAAAAATTCGCACGCCTCCGCCAGCCCCTCGATCGATTCCACCAACTGCGCCATGATCTCCGGCCGCTCGGGATTGCCGAAGTTCAAATTGTTCGTCGCCGCCACCGGCGTCGCGCCGGCCGTCGATACGTTGCGGCAGCACTCGGCCACGATCAGCTTTGTTCCCTCCCGCGGCGACAGCGCGCAATAGCGCGCGTTCCCATCCAGCGACATGGCCACGCTCGACCCCGTCTCTTTGATCCGCACCACCGCGGCGTCGGCTCCCGGCCCGGCGATGGTGTTGGTCCGGACCATATAGTCGTATTGCCGCCAGATCCACTGCTTCGAGCAAATGTCGCCGGACCCCAGCAGCTTCAGCAAATCCGCCGTCAAATCCGGCGATGAAAACTGCGGCGCGTCCATCCCCGCCGGACGATACGGCGGAACATCGTGCGGCCGGTCGTAGACCGGCGCCTGGTCGGCCAGCTCGCGGTTGGGAATCTCCGCCTCCACCACGCCGTGATTCTTCACCCGCAGCATCCCGTCGCCGGTCACGCGTCCGATGGCCACCGCGTCGAGCCCCCATTTGCGGAACACGCGAAAGACTTCCTCTTCGCGCCCCTTTTCGGCCACGATCAGCATCCGCTCCTGCGATTCCGAGAGCATGATTTCGTACGGCGTCATCCCCGTTTCGCGCTGCGGCACCAGCGCCAGCTCGATTTCGACGCCGGTTCCCGCGCGGCTGCCCATTTCGCAGGTCGAACAGGTCAACCCCGCCGCACCCATATCTTGAATGCCGACGATCGCGCCGGTCTTCATCGCCTCCAGGCAGGCTTCCAGCAGCAGCTTCTCCAGGAATGGATCGCCGACCTGCACATTCGGCCGTTTCTGCTTCGATTCCGCGGTGAACGCCGCCGACGCCATCGATGCGCCGTGAATCCCGTCGCGCCCGGTTTTCGCGCCCACGTAAATCACCGGATTGCCCACGCCCGAGGCGCGGCCGTAGAAAATCTCGTCGTGCCTGAACACGCCCAGCGCGAACACGTTCACCAGCGGATTGCCGTTGTAGCAGGCTTCGAAAACACACTCCCCGCCGACCGTCGGCACGCCGAAGCAGTTTCCGTAATGTGCGATCCCGCTCACCACGCCTTCCAGGATCCGGGCATTGCCGGGATCCTCCAGGGGCCCGAACCGCAGCGCGTCCATCACCGCGATCGGCCGCGCGCCCATGGTGAAAATGTCGCGCAAAATTCCGCCGACTCCCGTCGCCGCGCCCTGAAACGGCTCAATAAAGCTCGGATGATTGTGCGATTCAATCTTGAAGGCGATGGCGTATCCGTCGCCGATATCGATAATTCCTGCGTTCTCGCCCGGCCCCACCAGAACGCGCGGCCCGCGCGTCGGCAGCTTCTTCAGATGCAGCCGCGAGCTCTTATAGGAGCAATGCTCGCTCCACATCACCGTGAAAATGCCCAGCTCCGTCTCGGTAGGTTCGCGCTTCAGGATCGACCGGATTTTCTCCCGCTCGAAAGGGGTCAGGTCGCTCATTGAGCCACGAGGGAGTGCACCATGCTCTCTAAAATCACGCGCCCGTCGGTCGAGCCCAGCAGCGCATCGGCGGCGCGCTCCGGATGCGGCATCAGTCCCATCACGTTGCGGCGCTCATTGCAGATGCCGGCAATATCCCGCAGCGAGCCGTTGGGATTGTCCAGGTAGCGCAGCACCACGCGGTCCTCGCGCTCCAGCCGGTCGAGCGTGTCCTCATCGGCGAAATAACAGCCCTCGCCGTGCGCCACCGGCAGCCGCAGGGTCTGAGCCGGCCGGGCCGCCGAAGTGAATGGAGTGTTCACCGTCTCCACCCGCACCGGCACTTCGCGGCAGACGAATTTCAAATCGCGGTTGCGCAGCAGCGCGCCGGGAAGCAGCCCGCTCTCCACCAGAATTTGAAAGCCGTTGCAGATGCCGAGCACCAATCCGCCTTGCCCGGCGAACCTCCGCACCGCCGTCATCACCGGGGAAAATTTGGCGATGGCTCCGCAGCGGAGATAGTCGCCGTAAGCGAATCCGCCGGGAAGAATCACCGCATCCACACCGCCCAGAGAAGGCGAGTCGTGCCAGATCATCTCCGCCTGCTGGCCAAGATTATGGGTGATCGCGTACCAGGCGTCGTGATCGCAGTTGCTGCCAGGGAAAACGACAACGCCGAATCGCATGGAAACTTCATGTTACCAGATCGTCATTCCAGGCCGATCGGGCCCCGCCGCGCCCGAAAAGCGTATCGCAGGGCGGCCATCACCAGAAAGACGAAATTCTCGGGCGGCGGTTCGCAAAATTTTACGGCCGGAGCCACATCGCCAGGAAAGGGTCCACCATCGCCTCCGGCACCGCGATCGAAAGGTTGACCCGCTGCTGTTCTGCGCTTACGCGGATCGTGTCGTAGATCGCGGCCAGTTCCGGATGGTCTTTGGGCACGCTCAACCGCCCGATGCCGATCAGCGCGCGAACGGCGCCGGCAACCTGTTCGGCATCCTGATCCGTCGCGCAGTCGGCCCGCGCCAGCCCGTTCAGTCCGGAGTTTAGGTCGAACGAGAAAAACCCCGACTGCACCGAGGCCACCAGCTTATTTAAATTTCCCAGCGGCGTCCCATCTTCGAACGGCAGATGAATCGGTCCGCCGGCGTAGGCCGCCCAAAACTGCGCCGTGGCCGGGATCTGTTTCAACTTCGCCGCCAGCGCCGCCGGCGGTCCCGCTGAATGGCCCCGCTCGTCGATCAGCCTGCGCAGCGCCTCCACCGCGCCCGCCGCGGCCACCGTTGGGCTGAACAGCGCCACCGCCTGGCGCCCGTCGCCGTACAGAGGGAAACCCTTGTAGCTCGACCTCGCCACGCCCTGGCGCTCGAAATTGGGCTCCATCATTTCATCGCCGAATTTGCCGCGCGCCAGCAGCACGCCCGCGCCGCCGTTGGACGCGTAGAGCAGCTCCCACAGGTCCTTGCGTGGATCGATGCCGGTCCGCTGCGCGAACTCCTCCACTTGCGGAAGCTGCCGTTTGGCGAAATTCCGCTGATAGAGCGGCGTCTTGAGCAGCGATTCGAGCCGGGCGCCGGCCATCAGCGTGGTATCTCCGGGCACCAGCGTCTCCAGCGAGGCGTCGATCTTCACGCTGGACGGCGCCTGGGAGCCGCATCCGGCCAGCGCCAGGAAGAACACCGCCATCGCCGCGGGCCAGGTCCGCCGCCGGAAGGTCCCGATGCGTGCGCTCATCTGCCGTCATTGTAGAATGTTGCTTTGACGACAAACCAGCTCCCTCGCGTCTGCGCCGTCAGCTACCTCAACACCGTCCCGCTGGTTTGGGGAATGTTGAAAGGCGAGCAGCGCGGCATTTTCGACCTTCAATTCGCCCTGCCCTCGGTCTGCGCCGACCGGCTTGCCGGCGGGGAAGCCGATATCGGCATCGTCCCGGCCATCGAGATGCGGCGCCAGCGGCTCGAATATTTTCGCGGCACGGGAATCGCCTGCCACGGCCCGGTCCGCAGCATCCTGCTGATTTCGAAAACGCCGCTGCGGGAAGTTCGCACGCTGGCCACGGATACCGGCTCGCGCACCTCGGTGGCGCTGTCGCGGATCATCCTGGAGGAAAAGTTCGGCGTGCGCCCCGCGCTCCTCTCGCGCCCCGCCGATCTTCCCTCGATGCTCGGCGAGGCCGACGCCGCGCTGCTCATCGGCGACGCCGCGCTGCGCGTCGATCCGGCGGCGCTTCCCTTTGAAACCCTCGATCTGGGCCGCGAGTGGAGCGAACTCACCGGGCTGCCGATGGTTTTCGCCGTCTGGTCCGGCCGCAAGGAAATGATCCAAAAGGCTTACGAGCAAGCCTTTATCGGCTCGTGCCGCTACGGTCTGGCGCACCTCGACGAAATTGTCCGCCAGGAGTCCGCCGCGCGGAATTTTCCCGAGCCGCTGGTGCGGAAATATCTGACCGAACATATCGTCTTCGAGCTCGGCGAGCGCGATTACCGCGGGCTGGAGCTTTTTCTTGAACGGGCATCCAAGCTGGAAAGGCAGGCGGTCGCGTTATGATCACCCGCGCGCAGGCGATCGATCTCTACCGCTCGGATAATCTGCTTGAAATCGGCATGGCCGCGGACGAGGTGCGCCGCAAACTGCATCCGGAAGGCGTGGTCAGCTACATCATCGACCGGAACATCAATTACACCAATTTTTGCACCGAATATTGCAGTTTTTGCGCATTTTATCGTCCAATTGGGCACGCTGAAGGCTACGTGCATCCCAAGGAAGTGATTTTCCAGAAGATTCAGGAGACCATCGAGCTGGGCGGCACCGGCATCCTGATGCAGGGCGGCCTGCATCCGGATCTGAAGATTGAGTGGTACGAGGATCTGCTGCGCTCCATCAAGCAGCGATTTAATATCTGGTGCCACTGTTTTTCCGCGCCCGAAATCGTCAACATCGCCAAAGTCAGCGGCCTGACCATCCGCGACACGCTGGCCCGGCTGCGCGACGCCGGGCTTGATTCGCTGCCCGGCGGCGGCGCGGAAATTTTGGACGACGAAGTCCGCCACCGCATCAGCCGCCTGAAATCCTCGGTGAACGATTGGATTGAAGTGCATCGCGCCTGCCACTCTCTGGGCATGCGCTCCACCGCCACCATGATGTTCGGCACCGGCGAAACGCTCGAGCAGCGGATGAATCATCTCGACATCGTGCGGCAGATCCAGGAAGACACCGGCGGATTCACGGCGTTCATCCCCTGGAGCTTTCAACGCGAGAACACCTCGCTCGGCCGGTTCGTGAAGGAGGAAGCCACCGCCGTAGAATATCTGAAGATGCTGGCGCTTTCCCGGGTGTATCTGGAAAATATCCTGAATATTCAGTCTTCCTGGGTGACGCCGGGATTGAAGACTTGCCAGCTCGGGCTGCGCTTCGGCGGCAACGACGTCGGCTCCATCATGATTGAGGAAAATGTCGTCAGCGCGGCGGGCACGCATCACCGCGCCACGGAAGAGGAGTTGCGCCGCCTGATCCGCGGCGCCGGATTCATTCCCAAACAGCGGGACACGCTGTATCGGACCTATTTTCTGAATTGATGAGGCTCGGCATCGCAGTAATGACGGCGTTGGCGGCCGCCGCGCCTGCGTTCGCCGATACCACGGCCGTGCTGGCCTTTTGGAACAACTCCAAGGCGCAGCCGAACCTGGATTGGATCGGCGTCAGCATCGCGGAAACCATTCGCGAGTCGCTTGGCTCGCGCGGGCTGTTGGTGCTGGACCGCGATGAGACCGAGGACGCCGTGCACCGGCTGGGGCTGCGCAGCCGCGCGCCTCTTTCGGAAGCCTCGGTGATGAAAATCGGCGACGTCACCGACGCCGAGCAGGTGATCTTCGGCGCCTTCGAGTTCGTTCCGGAGGACGGCTCCCCGGCCGCGGGTGCGCACGGATCGCTGCGGATCTCGGCGCGGATTCTGGACCGGCGAAAGATGCGCCTCAGCCCGGAGTTCGCCGAGGGCGGCGCGCTGGAGGATCTGGCCACGCTTCAGGCTCATCTGGCCTGGCGGGCGCTGGCGATGCTGGCTCCCCGGCTGGCCCCGCCGGAGTCGGAGTTCCGCAGCGTCCGCGCGCCGATCCGGCTCGACGCCGAGGAAAACTACGTTCGCGGACTGCTGGCGCGCGATCCGGCGCAAAGGGAGCGCTTTTTCCTGCAAGCCGCGCGGCTCGATCCGCGCTTCAGCCATCCCTGTTATCAACTCGGCCAGATTCATTACCGCCGGAAAGAATATCGGGAAGCGGCGGAGTGGCTGCAAAAAATCCCGCCGGAAGATCCGCATTACCGCGAAGGACAGTTTTTGCTCGGCCTCGCGCTCTATCAATCCGGCGATTTCGCCGGCGCGCAGAAGGAGTTCCAGATGATCGCCGCGGTGGTCCCGATTGGCGAGATTTGGAACAATCTGGCGGCCGCCGAGAGCCGCCGCAATCTGCCGCAGGCCGCCGATGATTTCCGGAAAGCCGCCGAAGGAGATCCCGCCGATCCGGTGTACCAGTTCAATTTGGGCTACGCGCTGTGGAAGAAAGGCGATTTTGCCGGCGCCGCCGAATCTTTCCGGCGCGTGCTCAACCACGATCCGGAAGACGCCATGGCCACGCTCCTGCTCGGCCGCTGTTTAAAAAAGCAGGGCTACCGCGGCCCGGCCGACGAGCGGCTTTCGGCGCTGGAGCGCCTGAAAACGGTCTACGAAGAGCGGGCGTACTGGCAGTTGAAATCGGTGCTCGGAAAATCGCAATGAAGCTGCGGCTGCGCTTTCGAACATCGGCCGGAGGAGCGCCGGCGGCGGCCGAACCGGGTATAATCGAAAAGCCTATGATCCAGGCGTTCGGAGCATCCGATCCGGGATGCGTTCGGAATAACAATGAAGATTACTTCCTGATCGCCCCCGCCTTGGGCCTGTATCTGGTGGCCGATGGGATGGGCGGCGCCAACGCCGGAGAGCACGCCTCCAGGCTTGCCTCCGAAACGGTCCGCGAAGTGATCGAATCGGCCGACGGCCACCGCGACGCTTCCACGCTGGTCCGCGCCTTTGAGGAAGCCAATCGCCGCGTGATGGCCCAGGCCTCCCAGGATCCGAACATGGAAGGAATGGGCACGACGCTGGTGGCCGCGCTCGATCTCGGCCAGGAACTGGTGATCGCCAGCGTCGGCGACAGCCGCGTCTATATTTACGAAGACGGCAGGCTGCGCACCATCACCGAGGATCAGACCTGGGTCAATGAAGTCGGCCGCCGCCTCGGCATCGACGAGGAAAGTTTAAAGTCCCACCCCATGCGGCACGTGCTGACCATGGCGATCGGCGTTTCCGAGGATTTGCGCATCCACACCTATCCGCTGAAACCCGCGCCCGGCACCGAGGTGCTGATCTGCAGCGACGGTCTGCACGGCGTGGTGAGCGAGCAGCAGCTTGCCGCGACTCTGGCCGGCTCGGGAACGCTGGAGGCCAAATGCCAGGCCCTGATCCGGACGGCGCGCGAGCAGGGCGGGCCGGACAATATCACCGTGGTCCTGTTGCGCGCCTGCTGAGCAGGGCGAAGCTTTCATGTTTCCGGCCGGAAGCGCCGGAGCAGAGCCGCCGGGAGCCGCTGCCGCAGCTCCAGAACCGGCGCGAACAGATCGCCCCGTTTGGCGATCCGCTCCAGCGCCGCACCGGGAGGAAAATCGAGGGAGCTGCGGTCTTGATTCGATAGAGCGCGGTGCAGTTCTTCCCAGGTGACCGGCATGGAAACGAAGGGAGACGGGCGCCTGGCGCGAAGCGAATAGACGCAAACCGTCGTTTTGAAGTCCGAGTTCTGGCTCCAGTCGATGAATACTTTTCCGGCGCGGGAAATTTTCGCCATCTCCGCGACGACCAGACCGGGGTGTTCGCGTTCGAGGTGCTCCGCGATCGATTTGGCAAGCGGGCGAACCACGTGGTAAGTCACTTTCGTGTTCAACGGCATATAGACCTGAATCCCGCGCGAACCGGAGACCTTCGGAAACAGCTCCAGCTTCCAGGGCGCCAACAGATCCTTCAGAAGGAAAGCGACCCGGCCGCAGTCGAGAATGTCGGCGTTGTCGCCGGGGTCCAGATCGAAAACCATCGCTGTGGGCTGGTCGATGTCTGGCGCGCGATGCAGGAAGGGATGAATCTCCAGATTCGCCAGATTTGCGCACCAGACCAGCGTCGGGAGATCGTTGATCAGGATGTAGCGGATATCGGGTCCCCCGGCCCTCCGCGGTACGGGGAAGGTGGCGACCCAGGGCGGCGTGGACCTTGGTTTATTCTTTTCGTAGAAGTATTTTGCCGCGATTCCATTCGGGTAACGCTTTAAAGTTACCGGACGATCTTTAAGATGTGGCAGGATCACCGCCGCGATCTGGACGTAAAAGTCGATCACCTGGCCCTTTGTGAAGCCCGCTTCCGGGTAGAGCACCTTTTCCAGGTTCGAAACTTGAACCTTTCGTCCGTTCACTTCGAGAATGTGTTTGAGGGGCACGGTTTTCCTTCCGGAAGCTTCCTTCGATTCAGGGGAAATCAACGCCGGTACCGAAGTACCACTGCAAATAAGACTCGGAACCTATTGTGTCGAAAGAAGCACATTGGCATTCTCAGTTTAAATATGAGGACCCAAAATCCATTATGGGAAGGCCCGGCGCGGCGGGCAGCCCAGACGGTTGAGCGGAGGGCTTCGACGCGTCTGCCCATCGAGCAGGACGTGCAGTACCGAGTCCTGAACAAACGAGAGGGCGATCTTGAGGCGCGCGGCAAAACCCTGAACATATCGAGCTCGGGAGTGCTCTTTACGACCGAAGATATTCTGTTGCCGGGGCGCCGGGTGGAGCTGTCGATCAACTGGCCGGCGCAGCTTGACCAGAAATGCGCGCTGAAGCTGGTGGCGCGCGGCCGGGTGGTGCGCTTTGAGAACGGCACGGCGGCGATCGAGATTCTGCAGCACGAATTTCGCACGCGGCGCAACAGGCCCAGTTAGCGGCCGCGGCGCAGCACGCGGGTCCGGATGTCGGGCCAGAACTCGATAGCGGCGTTTTTGCTCAAGCGGCCCAAAAATCCGAGCCCGATCCGTTCGATGGCGTGTCCGGTGTCGGCTTCGCTATCGGCCCGCCAGGCGTTTGAAAGAAAGCTGCTTCCGCTCATCGCCGCGTAGCGCGCATAGGCCGGCCTCAGTTCGCCGCGCCGGTCTTCGGCGAAAAACGTAAACTTGATTACGTGCCGCAGGCGATGTCCGAAGGGCGCATCCACATCGCGGAAATAGCGGGGATCCTCTCCCCACAGCGCGCCGAGGCTGGCTTCCATTGCGCTCTCGGTGGCGATTCCGGTCATGCGCATTCCGTACCGCTTGGCGAAGCCGAGCGCGTGCGTGCCATACTCCGGCGGACGATCGAACAGAGTTCCCCACCCGGCGCTGACCAATCCGCCGGCCAGGCTCGGCAGGCCCAGCGTATCGCGGACGGTCCAGGTGACGCGCTCGCCGCCGCTGATCGGCTGGTACACTCCGGAGGGGAAGTCCGCGTTCTGGGCGGCGGCGAAGCTGGCGGCGCACCCTGCGACGAAGAGCAAGCGGCGCATCGTTCTACCTCGATTCTTCTGTGCAAGCCTGTTTCCATTCCAGTCGCCGTGAAATTCGCGAAAATTTCACCGCTGGTTCCATTCGTTTTTGCCGTGATCCGGAGCAGGAAGGCTGTGCTGATGCTGGCGGCCGCGGCGGCGCTGCGGGCGCAGATCACGGCAGGCATTGTCGAAGGGAGCGTTCGCGACCGGGACGGCCGCGCGCTGGCCGGCGTGGCGGTTTCGGCAGACGGTGGGGCGGGATTCCACATCTCCGCGCGCAGCGACGCCAAGGGCGAATTCAAGCTGATCCTGCCTTACGGACGCTACCGGATCAACGGCGCCGAAATTTTTGTGCGGCCGCTGCGGATCACGCATGTAACTTTGACCGGCGTTCGGCGGGCGGCCATCTCCTATCCCTTTCCGTTCAGCCTGCCGGGGATTTTGCTGAATCGCCAGGCGGCTGTGGTCACCGCTCCGCTGGATCTCACCGGGCTCCACGACAACCGGCTTGCGCTCCTCTCCGGCCGGGCGATGTCCTGGACCGCGACCGAGTTCACGCTGAACGGCATGAACACGACGGACGCGTATCAGCCGGGCCGCCCGCTGCTGCTGGCTGATCCGGACGCGACGGCCGCAGTTGAGATGCGCGCCGGAGTTTCGCGAATCACCTCCGATGCGTTTGCCTCCGAGGCCGGGGTGTTTCTCGAAGAGGCCGGCCGGTCCTGGCACGGACGCTTTTCGACAGCGGACAGCGGATCGGCGTTTGCGTGGTCCAATCTGCCGCCGCCGGCGAGCCGCGGAATGGTCCAGCAGGCGGAGTACTTCCGCTGGTTCACGCACGATGCGGTTCAAGCCGGCGGGCCGGTTTCGCGGCGGGCGGACCTTTTCGCCGCGGCCGCCGGGCAATGGTCGTCGCAGACCGAACCTCTGGCGGCGGGCCGGGATCAGAACACGCGCGCGCTTTACGGCAATCTGCGCGGGCGCTTCCGGCTCGGTGAAAAGGATCGCTTGGACGCAGTCTATAGCGGCTCGCGCCTTGATCTTTCGAACTTCGGAACGCCGGCGGGAATGGAAGCGCTGGCCGGCTGGGCCGATTCGCCGTCGTTCGTTCTGCCCGGCGGATTCGACGGGCAGGGAGAATCGGACCGTTTCCACGCGTTTCAACTCGGATGGACTCACGCCGGCGCCGCTTTGACCGAGGTGCGGTACCAATATGCCAACGCCGCGCTCGACACCACGCCGGCGGCGGCGGACGCGCAAAGCGCCGTCGAGCTGCTGGACGGGGCGGTGACGGGCGCGCCTCCGCTGAGCAACCGGGCGTCGCGCGCGCGCCAGGCGGTGGAAGCGGCATGGCAGCCGGGCTCGCTGTTCGGTTCAGCCCGAAACGATTTCGTGGCGGGCGGGGGATGGATGAGCGCCGGCGCGGAGAATCGGTTCACCGCGCCATCGAACATGAACTGGATCACGGCGGGCGGCGAGCCGGCCTTCGTGGTGAAGCTGAATACGCCGTCGGAAACGGCGGAAACCGTCCGGTCGTTCACCGCCTACGCGGCCGACCGCGCCCGCATCACCGAAAACTTTGCGGTTGCCGCCGGCGTGCTCGCCGACTTCTCCCGCGGCTCGCCGATTGCCTGGAACAGCGTCTCCCCGCGCGCGGCCTTTTCCTGGCGTCCGGCGCGCCGCGTGGTGTTGCGCGGCTCCTACCTCCGGGCCGATTCGCCCCTGGCCGCGCGTTACCTCGATTTCGGCAATCCCGGCAGCCTCAGCGGGATGGTATACCAGTGGCTTGGCGGAAGCCCTGCGGCCGAGACCGGGCCTCTGCTGGCGCGCTTCGGCGGCGCCTACTCCTCGATTTCGCCGTCGCTCAAGCGCCCCTACGCCGATCAGTTCGATCTGGCGGCTCAGTTCGCCGCCGCGCCCGGCGTGTGTTTTGTCGCGCAGCTCTACCGGCGCGACGATAAGCGCCGCATCGCCCTGACGGATCCCGGCGTTCCCTTTTCCGCCTACACCGCGGTCCCTTATTTCGATCCGGTGGGAGAACAGACGATCACGGTTTACGCGCAAAATCCGGCGACCTTCGGCCAGGATCGATATCTGCTCACCAATCCGCCGGATCTGCGCTTTGAAACCTCGGGGATGACCGCCGCGCTGCGGATTGGTTGGAGGAAGCTGTTCCTTGAGGCTTCGTTCACGGCCGAAAACGCCTGGGGACCCACCAATCCCGGGGACAGCGCGATGGAGAACGATCCGGGCGTCATCGGCGCGCTTGGGCTCAATCCCAACACGCTGATCAACGCGGGCGCGCGAAACTATTTCGATCGTGGATTCACGGGCAAGCTGCGCGGCGCCTATCGGCTGCCCTGGGGGGTTGAGTTGACGGCCGCGGCGGTCTATCTGGACGGCTTGCCGTTTGCGCGGCAACTGCTGGTGACGGGCCTGCCGCAAGGTCCGGTCGTGGTTGCCGCCACCATCCGCGGCAATCCGGGGAACGGCAACCGCGCCGAGTATGTTTTGAACTGCAATGTGCGCGCCGCCCGCCGGTTCCGCTCGCGCCTGGGAGTTTTTACCGGCGCCATAGACGCGATGAATGTGGCCGACGCCGGAGACAAGATACAGGAATCGGATCTGAGCTCGCCCCGGTTCTCCGCGCGGCTGCCGGTGGCCCTCCAGGAACCGCGTTCGCTTCGGCTGCTGTTCCGCTATGAGTTCTGATTCAGCGGTCCGGTTTTGGCGGGAGCCGGGCGGCCAGGCGGTCGAGAAACTTTTCCTGGCCGCGGAAGATTTTTTTGCGCGCGCCGGGCAGAGAAAACCAGGCGCCGCGGTCGATCTCCGGGATTTCGATCTGCCGGCCGGAGTTTCGCGGCCATTCGATGAAGCAGGTGTTGCTGACCAGTTTCGACGGGTCGCAGTCGCCCTCAAAAGCCCACGCGAGCACGCGTTTTCCGCCGGGCTGGGTGATTTCGCCCAGTTCGAGGAACTCGCCTGCGGCCTCGAATCCGGTTTCCTCGTGAAATTCGCGCCTGGCCGCTTCGAGCGGAGATTCGCTGTCTTCGAATTCGCCCTTGGGAATGGTCCAGGCATCCTTGTTGGACCACAACGGCCCGCCCGGATGCGCGAGAAAGACCTCGAGCTGTTGGCCGCGGCGGCGATACATCAGGAGTCCGGCGCTTTTTTTACTCAAATCGCGAGAGTAGCACGGAAAGACGCGGGCCGCGGTCAAGCCGGCCTCGCCGCCGCAGCGCGCTTGCCGCGCCGGACCCATCCGTAGACCGAATACGCGCTTCCCACCCCGCACAAAATGATAAAGCCGATCATGGCCCAATAAAACGGGCCGGATCTGGCGATTCGAAGAATCTCGTCTCCCAGCAGAATCGCCGCCAGGCCCACCAGGGAAAAGCGGGCCAGCCGCGCGAAAAACACGATCAGGAGCTCGCGTCTCCGGGGATACTGGAACGCGCTGGCGGCGGCGATCACCGGAGTGAACGGGAACGGCGGCGGCGCGATACAGGCGAGCGCGATCATCAGGCCGGCGCTGTGGTCCATCTTTTGCTCGAAGTATTCGTAACGTTTCGGCTTGAGCATCTTCCGCAATCCTTCTTCGCCGCCTTTACGGCAAACCAGATCCAGAAGAAGAACGCCTGCGGTCGAGCCCGCCGCCGCCAGGAGCACGCACCAGGCGTAGTCCTGAGGTTTTCTGGCGATCAGCACCACGATCAAAATGTCGTTTCCAAACGGCAAAAACAGAAACGAGGAGTCCAGCACTCCGAGGATGAGCGGTCCGAACACTCCAAGGTGCAGGAAAAAAACGAAAAGCCGGTGCACTGGGCTTTTTGTTGCACTCCGGCTGCCAAGTTCTTCATCTCTAGTTTGAGATGAGAAACGAATACGAGGCGATCGAAGATTACGGTGTGATCGGGAACATGCTGACGGTGGCGCTGGTGTCGCGCTCCGGATCCATCGACTGGTTTTGTTATCCCCACTTCGACTCGCCGAGCGTGTTTGGCGCGATCCTCGACGCCGGCAAGGGCGGGCGCTTCCGCATCGCGCCCCAGGTGCGCGATCTCCGTTGCAAACAACTGTACTGGGCCGACACCAACATTCTGGTAACGCGCTTTCTGGCCGCCGAAGGAGCGGCCGAAATTATCGACTACATGCCAGTGGCGCCGCAGGAAGGCCATGGCTACGACGGCATCATCCGGCAGCTCAAGGTGGTCCGCGGCGAAATGAAGTTCCGGGCCGAATGCCAGCCGGCGTTCAACTATGCGCGCGATTCGCACGAGATCGAGTTTCAAAAAGGCGGCGTGAACTTCCACTCCCGGAAGCTTACTTTGCGGCTGGCGTCCCGCGTCAAGTGGCGGCGGCAGGAGGGAGCGCTGGTGTCGGAGTTTACCTTGAAAGCCGGCGAAAGCCGGACCTTCGAGCTCTACGGCCCGGCGCAGGATCAGCAGCCGGGCGTGGGCGAGGCGCAAAGCGAGACGTTGTTCCGGGCGACCGTGGATTTTTGGCGGCGCTGGCTCCGCAAAAGCAAATATCACGGCCGCTGGCGCGAAACCGTCAACCGGTCGGCGCTGCTGCTCAAGCTGCTCACTTTCGAACCCACGGGCGCGATTGTCGCGGCGCCCACCTGTAGCCTGCCAGAGGTCGTCGGGGGAACGCGGAACTGGGACTACCGCTACACCTGGATCAGGGACTCGGCATTCACGATTTACTCTCTGCTCCGCATCGGATTTGTCGAGGAGGCCGCCCGGTTCATGTCCTTTCTCGATGCGCGCTGCCATGAGATGAAAGCAGACGGAACCTTGCAGGTGATGTATGGAATCGACGGCCGCCATAGTCTTGAGGAAGAAACTCTGGATCATCTGGAAGGGTATAAGGGCTCACGTCCGGTGCGCATCGGCAACGCCGCCTGCAAACAGCTTCAGCTCGATATTTACGGCGAGCTGATGGACTCGGTTTACCTGTTCGACAAACACGGCTCTCCGATTTCCTACGATCTGTGGACTTACCTCCGCCGGCTGACGGATTGGGTGGCGGCGAACTGGGAGCGGAAGGACGACGCCATCTGGGAAGTTCGCGGCGGAAGGCGCGAATTTGTCTTTTCGAAGATGATGTGCTGGGTCGCGCTGGATCGGGCGCTGCGCCTGGCCAGCCGGCGGGGGTTTCCCGCCAACTGGCGCAAGTGGAGGGAGACCCGCGACCGGATCTACGAAACCATCATGAGCCGCGGCTGGAGCCGGAAGCGAAACGCCTTCGTGCAGTCCTTCGGAAGCGACTCGCTGGACGCCTCCACGTTGCTGATGCCGCTGGTGCGGTTCATCGCGCCGTCGGATCCGATGATGCTGGCGACTCTGGAGGCGATCCTGAAACCGCCGTCCGAGGGCGGGCTCGTCTCCGATGGTTTGGTCTTCCGCTACGATCCCAAAGAATCTCCCGATGGACTGAAGGGCCGCGAAGGCACCTTCGATCTGTGCACGTTCTGGCTGGTGGAGGCGCTGGCAGGAGCGGGAAAACTCGACGATGCGCGCCTGGTGTTCGAACACATGCTGGCCTACGCCAATCACCTGGGCTTGTATGCCGAGCAGACCAGTTTGCAAGGCCAGGCGCTGGGAAATTTTCCGCAGGCGTTCACGCATCTGGCGCTGATCAGCGCCGCCTGCAACCTGGACCGTCATCTGGACCGCCAGTAACCGATCCTGGGATTTTGCGGAAACCACCCGTCCGCGGAAGTATCATATTCTTCGTGGCGCAATCCAAGGATTTTGCGGCGGCCTGGCCGGTTCTTCGCCAGATGGAAACTCGTGATCTGTTCGGACTGGGGGCCGCGGCGGCTTCGCCGCGAACCCGCGCGCTGGAGGCGCGGACCAATCATGCCGGCCGCGTGGTGCGCTCCATCTGCCCCTATTGCGCGGTCGGCTGCGGGCAACTGGTATACGTCAGAGACGAGCGCATTATAAATGTGGAGGGCGATCCCGCCTCGCCCATTTCGCAGGGCTGCCTGTGTCCCAAAGGCGCGGCGACTTTCCAGTTGGTGACGTCGGAACATCGCCCGCGGCGGGTGTTGTACCGCCGCCCCTACGCCACCGAGTGGGAGACCTTGCCGCTCGAACTCGCCATGGACATGCTCGCGGACCGGATCAAGAAGACGCGCGACGAGAACTGGGAAGACGGAACGCGCCGCACCATGGCCATGGCGCATCTGGGCGGAGCGACGCTGGATAACGAAGAAAACTACCTCATCAAGAAACTGTTTACGGCGCTGGGCATCGTTCAGATCGAAAATCAGGCCCGTATTTGACACTCCAGCACCGTCCCCAGTCTGGGGACCTCATTTGGCCGCGGCGGCGCAACCACGTTCCCGCAGGATCTGCAAAACGCCGATTGCATCGTCATTCAAGGCTCCAATATGGCGGAGTGCCATCCGGTCGCGTTTCGCTGGGTGATGAAGGCGCGGGAGCGCGGCGCGACCATTATTCACGTCGATCCCCGATTCACGCGCACCAGCGCCGCCGCCAACATCCACGTTCCGATCCGCGCCGGCTCCGATATCGCTTTTCTCGGCGGGATTATTCGCTATATTCTCGAAACGGAGTCGTACTTCAAAGAGTACGTCGTGAATTACACCAACGCGGCGGCGATCGTCGCCGACGAGTTTCAGGATACGGAGGATCTGGACGGCTTGTTCAGCGGATGGGATCCGGACAGCGGCAGATATCGAAGCCGGAGCTGGATGTACAAAGACGTCGATCCCACGCCGGCCGCGGGCAAACGCGAAGGCGAATCCGGCAGAATTCAACGCGCGCCGATCCAGGCCAGGCACGCCGACCGGACCCTGCAACATCCACGCTGCGTGTTCCAGATTTTGAAGCGGCATTTCGCGCGCTACACGCCGGAGATGGTCGAGCGGATCACCGGCGTTCCCCGCGATCTTTTCCTCAAGGTCGCCGGAACGCTATGCCGGAACTCGGGAAGAGAACGGACCACCGCTTTCTGCTACGCGGTGGGCTGGACGCAGCATACCGTGGGGGTGCAGTATATCCGGGCAGCGGCGATCATTCAGCTTCTGCTGGGAAATATCGGCCGGCCGGGCGGCGGGATTCTGGCGCTCCGCGGCCACGCCTCCATTCAGGGATCGACGGACATTCCCACTCTCTACAATCTGCTGCCGGGCTATCTGCCGATGCCCCAGGCAAAGCACGATAAGGATCTGGCGAGCTATTTGGCCAACCATGAATCGCCTTCCGGCTGGTGGGGCGAATTTCCGAAATATTTTGTATCTCTGATGAAGGCCTATTTCGGCGGCGCGGCGAAAAAAGAGAACGACTGGTGCTACGATCATCTGCCGCGCCTCACCGGCGATCACTCGCACATGAACACGGTCGCCGCAATGGCGGAGGGAAAGGTCAAGGGCTACTTCGTGATGGGGGAAAATCCCGTGGTCGGCTCGCCCCACGGCCTGCTTCAGGCCAAAGGACTGCGGAATCTGGAGTGGCTGGTCGTCCGCGACATGGAACGGATCGAAACGGCGGAGTTCTGGCGCGGAGGTCCGGAAGGCGAAGTCCATCCCAGCGAGATCGCCACCGAGGTGTTCTTTTTCCCCTCGGCCGCGCACACCGAAAAGGACGGCTCCTTCACCAACACGCAAAGACTCCTGCAATGGCACCACAAAGCGATCGATCCGCCGGAGGACTGCCGCAGCGATCTCGATTTCATCTACCAGCTCGGAAAGCGATTGAAGAAGCTGTACGAAGCCGAATATGACCGGCGCCGCAACTGGCCGATTCGCGATCTTGCCTGGGACTATCCCACCAGGGGACCGCGCCAGGAAGTGGACGCCGAGGCGGTGCTCCGGGAGATCAACGGCTACCATGTGGAGGCAGGCGAGCCCGTCGACGGATTTACGTCGCTAAAAGACGACGGATCCACGGCCTGCGGCTGCTGGATCTATTCCGGCTGTTACCGCGACGGAATCAACATGACGGCTCGCCGTACTCCGCATTGGGAGCAGAACTGGGTCGCACCGGAGTGGGCGTGGGCGTGGCCGAATAACCGGCGTCTCCTCTACAACCGCGCCTCCGCTGATCCGGAAGGCAAGCCGTGGTCGGAGCGAAAGAAGCTGGTGTGGTGGGATGAGGCGAAAAAACAATGGACGGGCTTCGATACTCCGGATTTTATCGTCGATCGGCCGCCTTCCTATCGTCCTCCGGAACAGGCGCGCGGGAAAGATACCATCGCGGGAACCGATCCGTTCCTGATGCAGGCCGATGGTAAAGCGTGGATTTACGTGCCGGCCGGACTGGAAGACGGTCCCTTGCCCACGCACTATGAACCGCAAGAATCCGTGGTGAACAATGCCCTCTACGGCCAGCAGTGCAATCCCGCGCGCATGGAATGGCGCGGCGAGGACAACCCCTACCATCGCCCGTACCTCGATCCCCGCTTCCCCTATGTCATCACCACCTATCGCCTGACCGAGCATCACACCGCGGGCGGCATGAGCCGCTGGCTGCCGTGGCTGTGCGAACTTCAGCCGGAGATGTTTTGTGAAATTTCGCCGGAGCTGGCGGCCGAGCGGGGACTGCAAAACGGCGATTGGGCCACAATTCGCACGGCGCGGGCCGAAATCGAAGCGCGCGTGCTGGTGACGCGGCGCATCAAGCCGCTGCGCATCGGAAATCGCTGGGTTCATCAGATCGGCTTGCCCTATCACTGGTCCAACAAGGGCCTGGTGCGCGGCGATGCCGCCAACGATCTGATCGGCTTCGCCGGCGATCCGAACGTCGCCATTCAGGAATCGAAGGCGTTCACCGGAACGTTGGTGGCCGGGCGCAGGAGCCGCGGCCGTCCTCCGCTTCCGCCGCAGCCAATCGAGCTCAATGCCGGGGAACGCGATCTGCCGCAGGCGCGGCGCAAGCCGGAATCCAAGGAAGGGAACCCCTAGATGCCCGCCACGATGGGATTTTTCACCGACACCACGCTGTGCATCGGCTGCAAGGCGTGCGAGGTCGCCTGCAAGCAGTGGAATCAATTGCCCGACGATGGATTCCAGTTCACCGGCATGTCGTACGACAACACCGCCGCGCTGGGCGCGTCGACATGGCGTCACGTCGCCTTCATCGAGCGGCAGGAGCCGCTTTCGTTTCAGGATGCCGGACAATTTTCGTGGCTGTTCTCCTCCGATGTTTGTAAGCACTGCGCGCGCGCCGGGTGTCTGGAGGCCTGCCCCACCGGGGCGATCCTGCGCACCGAGTTCGGCTCGGTTTACGTCCAGCCGGATGTTTGCAACGGGTGCGGATACTGCGTCGTCTGCTGCCCGTTCGGCGTGATCGACCGGCGCGAGGGCGATGGGCGCGCCTGGAAATGCACGCTATGCTACGACCGCCTGCGCGCCGGCATGGCGCCGGCCTGCGCCAAATCCTGCCCCACCGAATCGATCCAGTTCGGCGAGATCGAGGATCTGCGCCGGAGAGCCCGGGAACGCGTCGAGCACCTCCACCAGGCTGGCGTCCACGAAGCGTATCTCTACGGCGCGAGCGCCGAAGAGCAGCCGGGCACCGAAGGACTGAACGCGTTTTTCCTTCTGCTGGACCGGCCCGAGGTGTACAACCTGCCGCCCGATCCCGTCGTGCCGACGAAAAAAGGAAAAGACGCGTGGGCTTCGATGGGCGTGGCGATGGCGGGAATGGCGCTGGCGGCGATCGGCTCCGTTTTATTCAGCCGGCGGGGAGGACGGGTGTGAAACCGGCCGGCGGGCGGCCCACCGGCGGCCGCGAGATCAACCCGCGGGCGGGCATGCCCGGAGGCGAAGAGGCGCTGCAAGAATCCATGCCGGCGCCGGAGCAGGTCGAACTCATTTCGCCCGCCGGGCGGCGACTTCCGTTTCCCGATTCCGCCGGTCCGGCCTATTACGACCGCCCGCTGCTCAAGGAACCGGTGTGGGGATGGCACATCCCGGCGTATTATTTCGTCGGCGGCATCGGAGGCGCCGCGCTGGTGATGGGCGCCGCGGCGCAGCTTGAGCGCGGCGGCCGGTTGAACGATTTCATCCGCCGCTGTCACGGCGCGGGAATCTTCGCCAGCCTGATCAGCGGCGGCCTGCTGATCTACGATCTGGGGCGCCCGGCCCGATTCCATCACATGTTCCGCGTCTTTAGGCCTACCTCGCCGATGAATGCCGGAGTGTGGATTCTCTCCTCGGTCTCCCCGCCGGCGATCTTCGCCGCCCTTCTCAGCCGGCGGGGCGGTTTTCCGGGCTTCCTTGGAGAGATCAGCGGAGTCGCCTCCGGATTGGCTGGCCTTGCGCTGTCCACCTACACAGGGGTCCTGGTTGCGAACACGGCGGTGCCGGTCTGGCAGGAGTCCCGCAGGATCCTGCCGATTCTTTTCGCCGCCTCCGCGATGGCCAGCGCCGGGTCGGCTCTGGATCTCGCCTCCGACGACCCGCGCGCCCGCAAAATCACCTATACGTTCGGCACCATCGGCCGCGCCGCCGAACTGGTTTCTTCGGCGGTCATGGAAAGGCAGGCCGCGCGGCTCGGCGATCGCGTGGCCCGCCCGCTTCAGCACGGCGCCAGCGGCGCGCTTTGGAAAACGGCGGGAATGCTCACCGCCGGAAGCCTCCTGCTCGCCCTGTTGCCCGGAAAATCGAAGAAGAAGAGAATCGCCGCCGATGTTCTGGGATTGGCGGGATCGCTATGTCTCCGCTTCGGCGTGCATCGCGCCGGCGTCGCCTCCGCGCGCGATGCGCGGGCGTCGTTCCGCCAGCAGAGGGCGGAACTGGAAAACCGCAATCCCGGCTGATTTGCGGCTCCGGTCAGCCAAAGTAGCGGAACTGCCTCCAGAATTCCGGCCAGCTCTGCTTCAAGCCGCGGCAGACAAAGATATCCGGGTGATCGGCGGTCTCTTCGTTCCGCACACCGAAGCGGTTCCAAACCTTCGCCGCGACCTGGCAGGACTCAAAATTGCGCTGGAGGAAATCCCGCGAGAAGCCGGCGGCGATCACCACCTCCGGGGGCGGATCGCCGTAGCCTCGGGCCCAAAACGAATTGACGCCACTGATCGCCCTCGGGAGCCGGTAGCGGGGTCCGTAGAGATCGATCGCTCCCGCCTCGCCATAGTTCCCCGCAAGAATTCCCAGATGCTGGCGCTCCCCGGCGGGCAGCGAATCGCGGATCCCCGCCACGGTCTGGACCAGATCCGGCCATCCGATCTCCTCGAGAAAATCGCCGTTGACCCGGCTCGCGATCTTGAACCAGCCCGAATCGACGGGAGCGATCGGGAGCGTAAATAACGTGGCGATGGCGGCGTTGGCAACCAGGATGAGCGCGGCCGCCCATCGCGCCAAACCGCGGGTCTTGAAAGGACGCCAGCTTTCCAGGCCCACCGCGCCCGCCGCGTAGAGCATCGGATAGGCGCCCGCCAGATAATAATCGCGGCCTTGCGCGGCCAAAAACAGCGCCAGCGGGACCAGGTACATCCAGGCGATGGGACGGAACCGCACGCTTGTCCAGCAAAACCACAGTCCGGCCGCCCACAGCGGCAGCGCGAACAAAGTCAGCTTGATCTGTCCCGGCAGGAATCCCCGCGTCCGCCCCAACGCGACGTCCCGGGCGTGGATGTGCCGCACGAAATCGAGATATATAAAATGATTCCGCGCCTGCCAGATCAGATTCGGCAGGAAAACCATCAGCGCGATGGCGGCGCCCGTCCACAGCCACTTGCTGCGCAGGTAGCGCCGGGCTCCGGTGAGCGCCAGTCCCGCGATCAGGCCGGCGGCGAAAAACGGGATCGAGTACTTCGCCAACATGCCCAATCCGATCGCTGCGCCCGCCGCCATCCACCATCGCGCATCTTCCGAGGCCAGCGCGCAAACGGTGAAATACGCGGTCAGGACCCAGCTCAGATAATCGAAGGAAACGTACTGCATCAGGGCGCCCGCGCCGATCGAGAAGGGCAGGGAAGCCAGGGCCGCCAGGATCTGCGCCCAGCGCCCGCCGCGCATCTGGCGCGCCATCAGGGCGGTGATCCACACCGCGGCCCCGTCGGCCAGGGCGGCAAAGAAGCGGAAGCCGCGCAGGGACTCGCCGAACAGTTCCAGGGAGAGGCGTCCGAAGAATGGCGTCACCGGCGGATAGGCTACGTAGCCCCAGGCAAGATGCCGCGCGTCGTCAAGCGTCGCCAGCTCGTCGCGGTGAAAACCGTAGCGGCCGCCCGTGAGCACATGCGCGATCACCGTGGCCAGGGCCAGGGCTGCGGCGATCGCCGCGCCGTCCCCCCGCCCCGTCTTCATAATCCGATGATACGAGCCCGCGCGCTCAGGCGTTCCGTAAAACCGCGTTCAAGGCGATCTCAAGAAAGTCGTCCATGACCTCGCCCGCGGTGAGCTTTCCGGCAGGACGATACCACCGCGAAATCCAATTGATCATCCCGAACAGGGCAAACGCCGCTACCGTGGGATCCACGTCCCGCAGCTTGCCTTGCGCCTGAAGCTCCACGATCGTCTCCCGGACCAGATCGAAATAGCGGCGTTTCCTGGCGCGGATCGCCTTGCGATGCGCCGGCGTGAGTGCGGCCATTTCCTCCAGGATCACCGTAATGGCGCCGCCCAGCTCGAGAATGCGGCGCGCGTGGCGCTCGATGATGGTGCGCAGCCGCTGCTCCGGATCGGCAATCTTCCGCGCCGGCGCGACCACGTTTTCATCGACCATGTCCATGGCGAACGACATGATCTGAAACAGCAGATCCTCCTTGCCGACGATATAGTGATAGATGCCCGCCTTGGTGAGCCCCACCGCATCGGCGATGTCCTTCATCGACGTCGCCTCGTAGCCCTTCTGGCACATGATCTCGGCGGCGGCTCGGTAGATGTGCTCCGCGCGCTCGCCTCTGCGGCCATCCACCGCGGTTTTTACCTTGTCGTCCGGAATCGCCATCGCCGCCCAGCTTCGGTCAAAGCCGGAGCTTACGACAATTGGCTCGAATTGTCAAATTTGACTGGGGAAATCAGGGACCGAAAATGCGCCCTGGGGATCAAAACGGCAACCAGGGCCAGCCCGCGGCGCCGTTCGCCACGGCGGAGGCGCGGGCCGGCGTATGCGCAAATGCTTCAGAAATGGATTCGCAGTCCGAATTCCATATTCCGCGGTACGTTGGCCTGGGTCGTGAGCCGGCCGAACGACGTCGGATTCCCGATATCGAGCGAAGAGCCTGGGACACCCATGATAACGTGGTTGGTGACATTGGTGAACAGGAAAATAAACTGGGCGCCGACGCGCTCTTTCCAGATCGCCACATCCTTGGTCACGCTGACGTCCATGTTCCACTGCGGCAGCCCGCGGAAGTTCGCGTATCCGCTGCAACTCTGATCGATGCCCAGCGTGCAGGGCCGGAAAGAGTTGTAAACCGCTGCCGGATTCGTAAAGAGATTCACCGCGCTGGGATTGTTCGTCCCGATTCCGCCCGAGCCAGGATTGTTGTAATGAGCCGTCGTGCTCACGGAAACCGGCGTGATGGCCACCGCGTTCTCGGTTCCGTAGGTCGCGGGTCCGAACGAGGACGCGCCGCCGGCGGCCACTTCGCCAAAGGCGCAGCCGCCGGAGGAATTGCCGCAGCTACCCTGATTACTGTCGTAGATGCCCACCGGTCCCCCGGTTTGCGCCGTAAAGAGCGGCGCGATCGTCCATCCGCCCAGCACATGGCCGAGCAGCCCTTTCTGCGAAGCGTACCAGGTCGGCGAGTAGGAAATGGCTAGGTTATAGGTCAGCCGGATGTCGAACGGATTGGGACCGTAGTTGTTCCCGATGTTATACGGATCGAGAATCGTGAACGTGCCCGAAGACTGCGTGAAAGCGCCGATACCCAGCGCATGGCCCCAGGTGAAGTTCGACAGCGCCGTGAGTCCTTTCCAGTTGCGGGTCTGGAAGGTCGTGAATAAGGCGTTGTAGTTGCCGTAGCCAATCGCGTCAGCCAAGCCGAGCGCCGTCATCTGGCGCGGATTCGAGCTGATATTGGTGCGGCCCAGGGTCCAGCCATTGGCCGCCGCCATCTGGATCCACAGGTCGGAAACCGAGCTCTGCGCGATATATCCGGCCATGCTCTTGTTGGCGATCACCGCCGCGGTGCAACTGCTGTAGCCGGCGCAGAACGGCGAGTTAGGCCCGCCCAGCGCCGCCTCAAACCAAGGCTGCGTGGTGACCGCCGCGGCGTTCTGCACGCAGCTTGCGCCGAGCCCACAGTACTCTTTGTAAACCGTCGAATAGGCCTGCGAGAACTGCTGGCCGTTCAGCGTCAGCATGTACGGCACCGCGTCCAGATTGGTCATGGTCGATTCGTGCCGGATAATGCGGCCGATGTAGCCCACTTCAATTGTCGATTTGGAAGTGAGCTGGCGCTGGATGCTGACCGTCACATTGTCGGTGCGGTTGGGCTGGAAATTGCGGTCGAGCGACATCAGATCGCCGGCAGCCGCGTCATTGCCGCCCGGCAAGGCGCCCGGAAAGTCCGGTTGAGGCAGTTGGTTCGGCACGCTGGCCAGCGGAGCGGTCAGGCCATCCGGACCGATCCGGAACGCGGTCGCCGGAGTGACGCCGCCCGGGCCAAGGCACTGGCCGGTCCGGCTCGCGCCCGGACACGTGATCGGCTGGATCGGCCCGACTCCGAGCAGGGGCAGCAGCAGCAGCTCCACGCCGTTAAGACGCCCGTAGATCCGGCCATAACCCGCGCGGATCACAGTCTTGCCCTGGCCGAGCAGAGTTCCCAAAAGGCCGCTGCTCGCCTGCGGATTCCAGGCCACGGCCGCGCGCGGGCTGAAATCGCCGTAGCGCGGATTGTAGGGATACTTTAACCCGCTCCCTACATTGGCGTTGGTCGCGTAGCCGACGATCGGATCGTAGACTTGGCCCCGTAGTGCCGCATTCTTCTTCGCCGCCAGATAGTCCTGTACCGAAAGCGGCTGATCGGCCTGATCCACCGGGATGGCCTGATTCTGATTCAGCTCGTACGGAGGCATTTCGATCACGTAGCCCAGTCCCAGCGTCAGGGTAAAGCTGGAGCTCATGTGCCAGGTGTCGCTCAAATACCAGTCGTAGAAGGGAATGATGCTGTGCTCGAAGGCTTGCGATCCTACCGGCAGCAGATGCAGATCTTTGCCCGCGCGCACCTGGGCCACCTGGGGCAAGTTCACCAACCCGAGAACGTAGGAGTAATAATTGTTGAAATTGGTGTGCTGGCTGGCAGGAACCCCGCCCGGATAGGCGAAGTTTGAAAAATCGATTCCGGAGCTGCTCACCTGATACACGATCTGATTATTGATGGTCCCGCCGTTGTCGGTGCGCATGTGGTAATCGTCGTTGCGCTGGTAGCTGAAACCGAACTGCACCAGGTGTTTTCCGCGAATCCAGGTCACGTCGTCGCGGATCAGGTTGTCTTTGCCATCCCAAAAGCGCTGCCGCGTGTTCTGGTTGTTTACGTTGTAGGGAATCAGCGCCGTGCTGGTCTCTCCGCCGATCTCCACGGCTCCGCCCAGGCCGGCGAACTGCGGCGGATCGTTCGAGCTGCCCCACTGCCAGAAGTTGCGCGTGTAGTTGTACCGGAAGTCGTTGGTGAGGTTCGGGCTGAGGTTGGCGGTCAGTCCGGCGACCCAGAAGCTGGGAACCTGATCGCGCGGCGCGCGCGCGGCCGGCTGCCCCAGCGTATCGCCCGGCAGCGCCCCTCCGATGTCCACCTGGTTGGTGGTCAGGTTGACCAGCCGGGTAAAGCGATAGGTCCCGAAAAAGCGCAGCCTTTCGCTGAAGTCGTGATCAATCCGCGCAACGTAATTGTTCGTCGTCAGCGGCGCCCGAATGGTCGAAAGATAACCGATTGTGTTGTGTCCGTCCCCGCCGCTGTAGATCGGATCGTTGCCTTCCGGCATCTGCGTGTTCCAGATCCTCTGAATCACCGGGCTGATCCCGATGTTGCGCGGATCCAGACCCGAAGGCTGATAGGTCACGCCGTTGTAGGTGACCGGGAACGGATTCAAATTGTAGCCGACGTACTGGCCGGCGCTGTTGGGGATCTGAATGACGCCCAGCTTCAGCAGATCCGAGGGCACCCGCCGCTCATACGTCCCCACGTTGGGGAAGCGGAATCCTTCGTAATTGAAAAAGAAATACGTCTTGCCGCCCCAGAACTTCGGCGTCAGCGGGCCGCCCAGCGATCCGCCAAAACGGTCGCGGTGATTGGACGGCAGCGGCGTGTACGGATAATGGATTCCGTTGACCGTCGCCGGCGTGTGGTTGGCCACCCAGGTGTTCGCCGCCCCCAGATTGGTGGCGAAATAATATCCGTACGCCGAGCCGTGCCACTGATTGGTGCCCCGCTTGGTCACCATCTGGATCTGGCTTCCGGCCGATCCGTTGAAGTCAGCCGTCTGATTGAACCCGGAAACGCGGAACTCCTCGATGCTTTCCACCGGCGTCGGAATCACTCCGCTCGGGCTGCCATTGGTCTGCACTCCGCCCAGACCGTTGAAGTTAGTGGTGTAGCTGTTGGTCGTACCCGCCATATCGTCGGTGTTGTTGCCGCCATCGAGCTGGAACGTATTCTGATCACGAACCGCCCCCGCCGTCGAGCCGTCCAGCGCCACGCCCGGTTGAAGCACCGCCAGCGTGCTCGCCTCGCGGCCCATGTTCGGCAGCGCCTGAAGCTGCGCTCCGCTGATGGTCGTTCCCACGGCTGCGCTGCTGGTTTGCAGCTCCGCGCCCGCGGTGGCCGTCACTTCCACCGTGGTGGTGGTTGAGCCGACATCCAGTTTCGCGTTCACTGTGATCGCGGCGCCCACCGTCACCACCGTATTGCTTACGCGATACGTCGAGAATCCGTCTTTGGAAAACGTCATCGAGTAGGTGCCCGAGGGAACGTTCACAAAAACGTACCGGCCGACGTCGTTGGTGGTCGTTGACAGCGTGGTGTTGGTCTGAGGTTCGGTCATCTGGACCGTTGCCGCGGGAATCGCGGCGCCCTGCTGATCCGTAACCTGACCGGTAACCGTGGCGGTGGATGTGTTTTGCGGCCACGCGGGCATGGCGGCAACCAAAACAAGAACACATACGGCCAAGCGCGAAGCGCCGGCCCACGAACGGCGAGTCATACCTTTCCCCTTTTCCCCTTTTTCCCCAACAAACACAAAACCAACGGCAGCTTCTGCCGAATGGCGTAGGAAAATTATCCACAAAACCGCCCGCCAGGTCAAGCGGGAAGACGCGCCTGATCAAAAATTTCAATTCGCCTCATCAAAAGGTTTGAGCGGATGGCGAAGCGGTCTGCTCTTATACTGAAAGCTCGACGCGAGTCACAATGCGCATGCTTGCACTGCATCTTCTGGCCGCCTCCGCGCTTTTGGCGGACGATCCCGCTGCCGCCGCCGCGCGCCTGGCGAACCTCGAAGCAGCCGTAAAATCCGCGCAAAGCGCCGGCGATAACGCCTGGATGCTCGCCAGCGCTGCATTGGTCCTTATGATGACGGGGCCGGGCCTGGCCCTGTTCTACGGCGGTCTGGTTCGCCGCAAAAACGTCCTCGCCACCATGATGCACAGCTTCATTCTGATGGCGCTGGTCTCGATTCTTTGGGCGGTCGTCGGCTACAGCATCGCGTTCGGGGAATGGACGCCTTTCTTCGGCGGCGGCCAGTTCGCGCTGCTCCGCAACGTCGGCCCGGCGCCCAACGCCTCCTACGCTCCCACCATTTCCCACCAGACCTTCATGATTTATCAGCTCATGTTCGCCGTGATCACGCCCGCGCTGATCTCCGGCGCCTTCGCCGAGCGCATGAAATTTTCCGGCATGCTGCTGTTCACCGCACTGTGGAGCCTGTTCATCTATTTTCCGCTCGCCCACATGGTCTGGGGCAAAGGCGGGCTGTTCAACGCCACGCTGGGCGGAAAACTTCCCGCCTTCGACTTCGCCGGCGGAACCGTGGTGCACGTCAGCTCCGGAGTTTCGGCGCTGGTCTGCGCGCTCTATCTCGGACCGCGCCAGGGCTACCGCGTCGAGCCGATGCGCCCGCACAACCTGGTGCTGAGCACGGTGGGGGCGTGCCTGCTGTGGGTGGGCTGGTTCGGCTTCAACGCCGGAAGCGCGCTCGCCGCATCGGGTCTGGCCTCGAGCGCGTTTGTCGCGACTCACCTGGCGGCCGCCGCTGCATCGCTTGCCTGGCTCGCCGTCGACTGGATTCAGAACGGCAAGCCCAGCGTGCTCGGCGCGACCTCCGGCGCCGTCGCCGGCCTGGTCGCCATCACTCCGGCCTCGGGCTTCGTCCAGCCCTTTCCCGCCATGCTGATCGGAGCCGCGGCGGGGGTCATGTGCTACTTCATGGTCAGCACCGTCAAGAACAAATTCGGCTACGACGATTCGCTCGACGCATTCGGCGTTCATGGAGCCGGCGGAACGCTGGGCGCCATCCTCACCGGCGTTTTCGCCACCAAGGCCGTCAACGACGTCTGGAACGGCAAGCCGATGGGTCTGGTCGACGGCAACGCCTGGCAGATCCTGAATCAGATCGGAGCCTGCGCGTCTGCCTGGTCGCTGGCCATCGCCGGAACCTGGATCATTTTGAAAATCTGCGATCTCGCCACCGGCATCCGCGCCGCCGCGCCGCAGGAAATCGAAGGACTCGACCTGAGCATGCACGGCGAAGAAGGGTACAATTTCGAAGCATGAAGAAGATCGAAGCCGTGATCCAGCCGCACAAGCTCGAAGACGTCAAGGAAGCGCTGAAAAATATCGGCATCGACGGCATGACCATCAGCGAAGTGCGCGGGCATGGCCGGCAGAAGGGACACAAGGAGATCTACCGCGGCATGGAGTATCAGGTGGACCTGCTGCCCAAGATCAAAATCGAGATGGTCCTGGCCGAGGCGCGCGCCGAGGAAGCCATCCGGACGATTCTCTCTTCGGCGCGAACCGGCAAGATCGGCGACGGGAAAATTTTTGTCTTCGATGTAGCCGAAGCGATCCGCATCCGCAACGAGGATCGCGGCGAAGCGGCTCTATGACCCCTTCGACGCGGCCGCGCAAATGATGTTCCCATGAACCCCGAAGCAGTTCTCGTTCCGCGCGCGCCTGAAAACGTTCGCCCCGCGCTCGCCGCCCGCACCGCGGCTGTCGCGGCGATCCTGCGGCGCAAGTGGCCCAAGCTTGGCGGAGCCGCGCTCGCCGCGGTCGGCGGCTTCGGACGCGCCGAGCTTTTTCCTCACTCCGACATCGACCTGCTTCTGATCGCCGCCTCCGAGGAAGAAGTCCGCCGTCTGAAGGAACCGTGGTCCGAATTCCTCCAGTCGCTGTGGGATCTCGGCCTGCGCCCCAGCCACGCGGTCCATACCGCTGCCGAGTGCGCGGCCGATCACGACGGCAATCTCGAACTCATCATCAGCCTGCTGGACCGCCGCTTCCTCCTGGGCGACCCCGCGATTTTCGCCGGCCTCGATCATCGCTTTGAAGCCTTTCTGACAAAGCGGCGCGCCGCGATCGCCCGCCGCCTGATCGATGCGACGGAGGCGCGCCACGCCAAATATCAAAACACGATCTATCACCTTGAACCCGACCTTAAGAACACGCCCGGCGCTCTGCGCGATCTGCAAACCATCCGCTGGCTGAGCCGGCTGCATCCGCAAGACGAAGCGCCGGAACTTTCCGCGCCGTTTGAAATGCTCGCCTCGCTTCGCTGCCGCCTGCACGAAATGGCCGGCCGCGACCGCAACATTCTGCACTTCGAGGCGCAGGAAGCGCTCAGCTCCAACCCGGCCGCGCTGATGCGCGACTACTATCGCCAGGCCAGGATCGTGGAGCGCGCGCTCGCCCGCGCGATCGAAGCCGTCCCGCCGAAAGAAACGGCGCTGCTCGGGCGATTTTACGAATGGCGCTCGCGTCTGTCGACGTCTCAATACACCGTGCAGCGCGACCGCGTCTGGATGCGTAATCCCGCCGCGGTCGATTTCGGCGTCTTCGAATTTGTCGCGCGCCATCGCTTGTGCCTTTCCTCCGCGGCCATCGACCGCCTCGCCGGCGCCGCGCCTCAGGCGCGCTGGGAAGACTGGAAGCGGCTTCTATCGCTGCCTTATCCCGCCGCCGGATTGCGCGCGATGCAGCAAGCCGGAGTTCTCGCCTCCCTGATCCCGGAGTGGCGATTCATCGACTGCCTGGTGGTCCGCGATTTTTACCATCGCTACACGGTCGATGAACACAGCATCGTCGCCATCGCTTCGCTGGAGTCCATCGCCGACCGCCGCTTCGCCGCTCTGCTCTCCGAAATTCCCGATCCGCAGTTGATTCGCTTCGCGCTGCTGCTGCACGATATCGGCAAAGGCTCCGGACACGATCACGTCGAAGCTTCCCGCCGCCTCGCCCGCGAGATCCTGCTTCGCCTCGGCGCCCCGGAGGAGGATCGCTCGGCCATTGAGTTCCTGGTCGCCCATCATCTGGATCTGTCGGCGGTCATGACCTCGCGCGACCTGCACGACGCGGCCACCGCCAAGGAGGTCGCCGCCCGCGTCCAAACGATCGAGCGGCTGAAGCAGCTCACTCTGCTTACCTACGCCGATATCAGCGCCGTCAATGCCGAAGCGCTGACGCCCTGGCGCCGGGAGCAGCTCTGGCAGGTTTACCTGCTGGCCTCCGCCGAGCTCACCAGCGGGCTCTACTCCGATCGCATCCACGCCGCCGAGGCCGATCCCGCCCTCGCCTCGTTTCTGGAAGGTCTGCCGGTCCGCTATCTCCGGACCCACACCCACGCCGAAATTCAGGCGCACTTCGATCTGGCGCGCCAGCTCGAATCGCGGCCCACCGCCATTGAAATCACGCATCACGAGAAAATCTATCGCCTGACGCTGCTGGCGCGCGACCAGCCCGGTCTGTTTGCCTCCGTCAGCGGCGCCATCGCCGCCTTCGGCCTGAGCATCGTCAGAGCCGAAGCCTTTTCCAACGCGCACGGGATCGTCGTCGATACCTTTACCTTCTCCGATCCGCATCGCGCCCTGGAGCTCAATCCCTCCGAGTTCGACCGCCTCCGCCGCACCGTCCGCCGCGTGGTGGAGGGCAGGGAAACCGCGGAGCAATTATTGCGCGGCCGTCCAAAGCCATCGCGTTCCGGTCGTTTGAAGCCGTCCGTCAACCTGAACGACGCCGCCAGCGAGCGCGCCACTCTGATCGAAATCCTGGCCGAGGACCGTCCCGGACTCCTCTACGATCTGGCCCGCGCGCTCAGCGCCGCCGGATGCAATATCGAGGTCGTGCTCATCGATACCGAAGCGCATAAGGCGCACGACGTCTTCTATGTGACTCGTGATGGCCGCAAGCTCGACGCCGCCGCCGCGGCGCGCATCCGCGAGTCCCTGCTCGAAGCGGCGCTTTAGCGCGGCTATCCGGTAAGCTGGTTGTTGTGATTCCGGCAGCGCCTTATCTCATCGAAAACCACCGCGAGCTGCTCACTCCCGCTCTGGCCATTTATCCCCGGATCGTCGACCACAACATCGCCGCCACCCTCCGCCTGCTCGGCGGCGACCCCAACCGCTGGCGGCCCCATGTCAAAACCGCCAAGCTCGGATTCATCATGCGCCAGATGGTCCAGCGCGGCATTCTTCAGGCCAAATGCTCCACCACGATCGAGCTCGCCGCGGCGTGCGAGGCCGGAATCTCCGACGTCCTGCTGGCGTATCCGGTGGTGGGAGCCAATGCCGCGCGCGTCCGCCAGCTCGCTGAAGCCAACCCCCGGGCGCGGATCTCCGTGCTGGCCGAAAATCCGGAGCAGGCCGCCGCGTGGAAACAAAGCCGCGTCGGAATTTTTATCGACGTGAATCCGGGTATGGACCGCACCGGCATCCCGCAGAGCCGCATTGCGGCGATCCTGGAAACCGCGCGCGCGATTCCCACCGAATTTCGCGGCCTGCATTATTATGACGGCCACGTCCACTCTGAATCTTTTAAAGAACGCGAAAAAATCGCGCACCAGGGCTATGACCGTCTGATGGAAATCGCCGCCGCAATGGAGCAGGCCGGTTTTCCCGCAGGCGAAATCATCACTTCGGGAACGCCCGCGTTTCCCTGCGCGGCGTCCTATGCGCCCTTTCGCCAGGCGCGTTTCGTTCACCGCGCCTCGCCCGGAACGGTCATCTACAGCGACGCCACCAGCCTCGCGCAGCTTCCCGCCGAGTGGGGCTATCAGCCCGCCGCCGTCGTGCTATCGACCGTGGTCAGCCACCCGCGAGAAAATTATCTGACCTGCGATGCCGGGCACAAATCCGTTTCCGCCGACGCCGGCGTGCCCACCTGCGTGGTCGCGGGTCATCCCCATCTGCTGCCGCTCAAACCAAGCGAAGAACATCTTCCGATCGAGGTACAGTCCGGCGCGCGCCCGCCCATCGGCGAGCCGCTCTATTTAATCCCGCGCCACGTCTGCCCCACGGTGAATAACTTCGACGACGCGCTCATCATCGACAATCATCGCGTCGTTTCGATCGAACGAGTGACCGCGCGAGGCCACGAAGCGCCGCTTCCGCAGCCCATCGCCGCCGGTCGCTGATTCCGGCGCAAATCGTTTAGTACCCTAACGTTCAGGTGCGCATTTTGATCTCGGCCGGCGAAGCTTCCGGCGATCTCTACGCCTCGCGCCTGGTTGAAGCACTGCGCCGGAGCTACCCCGCCGCCGAGTTTTTCGGCTGCGCCGGGCCGCGCATGCAGGCCGCAGGCGTCCGTCCGATTGTGGATGCGCGTTCGATCGCAGTTGTAGGACTGGTTGAAGTTATCGCGCATATCCCACGCATTTGGCGCGAGTTTCACAAGTTGTCCCGCGCCGCATCCGAGCTTCGTCCCGATATTGCCGTGCTTACCGATTCGCCCGATTTTCATCTTCGGCTGGCGAAAAAATTGAAGCGGATGGGCATTCCGATCGTATATCTGGTTGCGCCGCAAGCCTGGGCCTGGCGCCAGGGACGGGTCCGGACCATGCGCTGCACCATCGACCGGCTGCTGGCCATTTTTCCGTTCGAACCAGCGTTTTTTGAGAAACATGGAGTACCAACGACGTATATCGGCCATCCTCTGGCGCGGATGTTCCGGGCTTCGCTGACGCGCGGCGAGTTTTGCCGCAAATTTGGTCTTCCGCCCGGACAGCGGATCATCGCCTTGCTGCCCGGCAGCCGCCGCGGCGAAGCCGCCCGCCATGTCCCGGCTCTGCTGGAGGCGGCCCGCCGGATCGGCGAAAAACACCAGGCGACGTTTATTCTGGCGCTTCCGCCCGGCTTTGGCGCGGAAAAGTCCGCTTTTTGGGAACGCCTTCGGGCGTCGTCCATCCAAGTAATTGAAGGAGCCACCTGGGATACGCTTGCTCATTCCGAGCTTGCCTTGGCGGCCAGCGGCACTGTAACCATCGAAGCGGCGCTGGCCGGCGTCCCGATGGTCACTTTTTACCGTGTAAACGCGTTAAGTTGGATGTTGGGACGGTGGCTGGTTCGCGCCCCGTTCCTTTCGATGGTGAACCTGGTGGCGCAGCGGCGGATCGTGCCGGAGCTGATACAGGGAGAGATGACCGGAGAGCGGATCGCGGCAGAGGCGCTTCGGCTGCTCGAAGATGAGGGAGCGAGGCGGCAGATGCTCGGTGGCCTGGCCGAGGTTGCCCGCGCCCTTCAAACCGACGCTGATCCGATGGACATCGCCGCCGGGACGATTGGAGCGATTTGCCTTGCAAATCGCCTTGAAGGTCGGGAAGGTGTGGAGTGAGCGCAAGGAAACCGTTCAAGTTGTTTCATCGTGGAATGCGCGCCCTGGCCGTGGCGCTGATCGCGCTGGCGGCCTGCGCTTACGGCCAGGATCGCGGATCCCGGGCGCGGCTCGACGTCCAGAGCTATTTAATTGACGCGCAGGTGGATCCGGCCGCGCAGACCCTCAATGCGACGGTTGTAGTGAGGTTCGTTCCGCTGGAGGACACCAACTCTCTGACCTTTGAATTGAACAACGCGCTGAGCTTGTCGAAAGTGCTCGACGAGAGCGGGCGGCAGGTGCCGGCCTCGCGCACCGCGCAGGATATGACGGTGCGGTTGAACCTGCTCGATATGCTTCCCAAGGGCAAGCCCGCCGCGCTGACGTTTATCTACGACGGCAAACTGACGGGAAATGAGGATTCGCCGGTTTTCGGCATCAAATTCGCTGCAATTCACCCCGATTTCGCGTATTTTATGTACCCGGCGCGCTGGTTTCCGCTGAACGACTACACGGTGGATCGCTTCAGCTCGGATATGAAGGTCACGGTTCCGCAGGGATATAAAGTGGTGGCGCCCGGCGTCGAGCTGCAGGAGAGAGCGCCGGCGGGGATGACCGCGACCCGCTTTCAGTTTTCGCAGGCGTCGTTTCCGGGGGATTTTGCGGTCGTCAAAGGCGATGCGCGGCGGGTGACCGCCAACGGCGTGACCACCTCGTTCTACACCCGCACGGTCAACGACCTGGTCGATCCCTATGGGCAGGAGATCGCCAAGGCCATGGCCTACTTCGCCAGCGTGTACGGGCCGCCGTTCAAGAAGGATCTGACCGTGGTGGAGACCGAAGACGGCACGCCCAACGGATACGCGGCGCCGGGATTGCTGTTTTTTTCCCCGCAGGGATTCGGCAAGCAAGTGAACCAGCAGCTTGTGGCCAATCAGGTTTCGCGGCAGTGGTGGGGCGCGCTGGTTTCGCCCAGCTCGCGCAATCACATGTGGATCGAAAACGGTCTGGCGCGCTACTCCGAAATTCTGTACGCCGAGCAGACCGGCGGTCCGGCCGCGGCCAATACGCAAATTCAGGCGACCTACACCGAAGCGTTGACGGTCAGCGAGCCGCCGCTGATCCAGGCGTCGCGGCTGGAGGATTATTCTCCGGAATATTGGGCGGCGACGGCCGGCAAGGGCGCGGCCGTATTAAATATGCTGCGATACGTGATCGGGGAGGATAATTTCCAGAAGCTGCTGCGCGAAATACCCGACAGGTTCGCGTTTGGATCCATCAGCACCGAGGATTTCCGCAAGCTGGCCGAGGAGGCCTACGGCGAAGAGCTGCAATGGTTCTTCACCGAGTGGACCGAATCGAGCGGCGCGCCGGAATTCAAAATGGAGTACACCGTTTTCCGCACCCAGAAGGGATTCCGCGTGATGGGCAAGGTGACCCAGGATTTGGATCTGTTCCGCATGCCCGTCGATTTACAAGTGCAAACGGAAGGAAATCCGGAGACCAAGCGAGTGGAAGTGGTGGGGACCTCGTCAGAGTTCGCCGTGGAGACCTTCGGCAAGCCCAAGAGCGTGACGCTGGATCCGGAGGATCGCGTTTTGCATTGGGACAACAATATTCGGGTGGCGGTGGCGATCAAGCGCGGCGAGCAGTTCACCGCCATCGGCGACTACTCCTCGGCCTTGCGGGAGTATCAGAAGGCGCTGGACGTCACCCGCAACAGCTCCCTGGCGCATTACCGGGTAGGCGAGCTGTTTTTCCTCCAGCAGAACTGGCAGGCGGCGGCCAATGAATTTCGCGAGGCTCTCAACGGCGATCTGCAGCCGAAGTGGACCGAAGTCTGGTCGCACATCAACCTGGGCAAGATCTTCGACATCAGCGACCAGCGGGACCGCGCGGTGAACGAATACCGGCAGGCGCTGCGCACCAAGGACAATACGCAGGGCGCGCTGGCGGAAGCGGAAAAGTACATCAATCAGAAGTTCGAGCGCCCACGCATGAGCAACTGACCGCCTTCACCCTTTCGCGAGCTCTCCGCTTTGCCGGCGGGCGCTGCGTCTGTCCGCCCGCCCGTTGGCGGCCTACTTCGGCGACGGCCCGCGGACGACCTGCACGAAGCCGTCCGGACGCAGCCACCTGGCGAAGGCGGCCCGAACCTCATCGGCGGTCATCGCCAAGTAGCGGCGCGCGGCGGTGTACGGTTCATCGAGCGGCAGGCCGAGCAGGGCGCGGCCCAGCAGCCCGCCGCCGATGGCCTCCTCGCTGGATTCGGAAAGCGGAAGCTGCCGCAGCAGCAGGGCCTTGGCCTGCCGCAGTTCGGCGTCGCCGACGTTGGTCGTCTGCATGGCGATGAGATCGCGGCGGATGATGGCCCGCGCCTTGGACACATTTTCCGGATCGCAGCCAAAACTGACCGAATAGAGGGCGCGGGTCTCCGACGCGCTGAGCGAATCGTCCACGTTGTAGACCAGCCCGGCGACCTCGCGCAGATCATGATAAAGGCGCGTGGCGTAAAATCCGCCGCCCAGCACGTGATTGCCGAGCTGCAAAGCGTAATAATCGGGGCTGAAGCGGTTGATCCCCACCGTTTCGGCGAGCACCACCGAATCCTGAATGCGCGCCGGATCGGGCACATCGACGGCGGCGGGTTGATTTATCGGAACCGGAGGCAGCGTCACATCGGGCTTGGAACCCGCGGCTTTCCAGCCTCCGAAATACTTCTCCACCGCGGCCTTCGCTTCGGCCGGCGTGATGTCGCCGATGATGACGATTGTGGCCAGGTCCGGGCGGAAGGCGCGCGCGTAGTAGTTTTTCACGTCGTCCAGCGTGACGGCGCCGACGGTTTCCGGAGTGGTTTCGCGCAATACCGGATCGCCTTTTGGATAGAGCGCGGCCTCCAGCGCACGGCGCGCGCGGTATTCGGGGCTGTTCCGCTCTCCGCCCGCCGCCTCCGCCGTTTGCCGCTTCACGATCTCGAACGCGCCGGCGGGAAAGGCCGGGTTCAGCTCGTTATCGGCGAGCAGTTCCAGGCCGCGGCCGAAGTGCGACTTGAGCACGCGCAGCGAAAAGGCGGCGCCGGCCGATTCCTCGGCGGCGATGTCGTCCAGATCCTTGCGCAGCGTCAGGCGGTCGCGGGTTTTGGTGCCGTAGGAAAACAGCTCATCGACGATATCGGCGACGCCGTCTTTTCCCGGCGGCGTTTCGAGCTTGCTTTCGTGACGAATTTCGCCGCGCAGGGTTACCGTCGGCGAAGCGTGCTCGGGCTGAACGATCAGGCGGAGTCCGTTGGGCAGGCGGAAGTCGGCCGGATGGAGGTCCGGCGGCGGCACGGCGAGCTTGGACAGTTCAGACTGCGCCCAATCGGGCAGCGTCACGGGTTTGGAAGGCGCCGACGTGATTTTTTCCGCGCCGCCGAATCCTTCCGAGGGGACCGCGGCGCCGGAGGGCTGCGGCTGGAGCACGGCCACAATGGCGCTCTGGTTTTGCAGGCACGCGCGCGCCACGCGGTTCACGTCGGCGAGCGTCACCTGCCGGATCGCCTCCACGTCCTCTTCCGGCGAATTCCGATGCTCGGCCGCCAGCGCCTGCGACCAGTCCTGCGCAAGTCCGGGAATGGAGTTGCGGCGGAATTCACTGGCGGCGATTTCCATGCGCCGCGCCGCCTCCACCAGCTCGGCCGGGAAACCCCTGGAAACATATCCGGCGATGATGTTTTTTACCGCTTCGATCCGCGGCGCGGCGTCGGAGCCGGGCGGAAGGGCCACGGCGGCCAATCCCACGCTGGCCTTCGGATAGGCCTGTTCGAGGGAGAAATCGGCGGCCAGGGCCTCGCCTTTGACCACCAGATTGTAGAGATCGCCCCGCTCGCTGGAAAGAACGCCGGCGGCCAGACGCGCGGCGGCGAAGTCGCGGGCGTTGCCGGTTCCGGGCATGCGGTAGGCCACGAAGACGAGCGGATACGGCAGGTTGCTTTCGAGCGTGAATGATTCGGCGTGCACCGGCGGAAGCCTCACTTCGGCCCGCGGCGGAAGCGGATGGCTGGGAATCGAGCCGAAAATCCGCTCGATGCGGGAAATGGCCGCGGCCGGATCGACGTCGCCCACCACCACCAGGATCGCGTTGTTGGGCGCATACCACTTCCGGTAAAAATCCCGCAACAGGTCCGCGGTGGTTTTGTCGAACGACGCCTTGGTTCCAAGCGCGTCATGCGCGTAGGGCGTGCCGGCGAACATATCCTGATTGAGGCGCGTCAGGAATTTGTAGGTCGGGTTGGAGAGGTCGCGCGCCACTTCCTGCTCGATCGCGCCGCGCTCCTGATTCCACTCGTCGGCGGAGTCGTCAATGTGAGCCAGGCATGCCGCTGTCGCGCGCAGCACCACCTCGAGGTTGGCGGCCGGGACCGTGGCGAAATACTGGGTGATGTTTTGCTGCGTATCGGCGTTGTTTTGGCCGCCAAGCTGCGCGTAGATGGCCGCGATCTGCTCGGCGCTGAGGCCGGCGCAACCGCGGAAGGCCATGTGTTCCTGGGCGTGCGCCAAGCCGGGATAATCGGGCGGCGTTTCGTCGGCGCCGGCCAGAATGTTCTCCTCCACGGTGACCACCGGCGCCAGAGGATCGCGCACCACCACCACGCGCATCCCATTGTTGAGGGTGGCGCGCGCGACGTTTCCGGAGATTTCCACCGGCGAGGCAGAAGCGGCCAGGAGCAAAACTGCGGGTATCAGAGATAAGCGCATGCGCATCCTTTCATGGATATAGACGCGCGGCCCGGGGCCGCGGCGGAAGAAATCGCCGCGCTTTGCCGAAGACGACCGCCTGGCGCGCCCGCCGGGAGTGCTACACTGAAGTTCACCGGAGTTTTCAAGTGGATCGGCGCACACGCAAAGAGCTCAAAAGCGACAAGTTTGCCCTGGAAGTCCAGCATGGCTTCGAATTTATCACCGATCACAAGGATCAGGTGATCCGCTATGGCGCGATCGTCGCCGCCGTGCTGTTGATCGCCGGCGGAGTTTATCTCTACAACAGCCATCAGGCCGCGGTACGCCAGGAGGCGCTGGCGGCGGCGCTGCGGATCGATAACGCCAGCGTCGGCAACGGGCAGGTGCAGCAGGTGGGCGTCATGCACTTCGACACCGAGGAGCAAAAAGAGGCCGCGCTGGCCAAGGCCATGACCGATATCGCGGTGAAGTATCCGGGGACGGAGGAAGGCGCCACGGCGGAGTTTTATCTGGCCTCCCAGGCCGTGGATAACGGCAATCTCCAGGAGGCCGAGAAGCGGTTTCAGCGGATTGTCAACAACGCTCCGGCCGCGTTTGCCTCCATGGCCAAGCTGTCCCTGGCGCGCGTTTATGAGTCGGAAGGCAAGGACGATCAGGCGGAAAAACTTCTTCAGGATCTGATCGCGCATCCCTCGGTTACCGTTTCCAAGGGCGAAGCGCAGCTCCGGCTGGCGGCGTTAAAAGCGCGCAAGAATCCGGAGGAAGGCCGCAAGATGCTGGAGGCGATGCGCGCCGACCGCACCGCGATCAGCCGCGCGGCGGTGCAGGAACTGGGCGAGTTGTCCAGCGCGCCGCAGCATTAGGTGAATCCGGGCCCGCTGGCGCATCTCCGCTTCCCGGTCGAGCGCGGGCGCGGGCGGCGGTATCCAGAGGCGCCGCATCCTTACCGCAACGATTTCCAGCGCGACCGCGACCGCGTGGTGCACGCGCGCGCGTTCCGCCGCCTGGAAAACAAGACCCAGGTCTTCACTGCCGGGATCTCCGATCATTTCCGCAACCGCCTCACCCACACTATTGAGGTGTCGCAGATCGCGCGCACCGCGGCGCGGGCGCTGGGGTTGGACGAAGATTTCACCGAAGCGCTGGCCCTGGCGCACGACCTGGGACATCCGCCTTTCGGGCACGCGGGCGAGGCCGAGCTGGACCGGCGGATGCGGAAATTCGGCGAGCGCTTCGATCACAATCTGCACGCCCTGCGCATCGTCGAACGGTTCGAGACCCGCTACGCGCGGTTTCGCGGCCTGAATCTGACGTTTGAAGTGCGGGAGGGTATTGTCAAGCACTCGCGCGATTTCGAGCCCGGCGAGTCTCGCGGGCTGGACGAATATCTGCCCGGCCTGCGCCCGCCGGTCGAGGCTCAACTGATCGATCTGTGCGACGAGATCGCCTACAACACCGCCGATCTCGACGACGGCTACGCGGCGGGGCTGGTTTCGGTCGAGGACGCGCGGCGCGGCGTGGCCAAGTTCCGCGAGCTGGAGGAAATCGCCGCGATGCAGTTTCCCGGCGCGCCGGAGCGGGTGCGGATGCACGAAGTCGTCCGGGGATTGATCGACTGGCTGATCTCCGGATTGCTGGCGGGGACCGTGGAAGCGGCGGGGGCTCTGGCCAGCGTGGAGGAAGTGCGCCGCGCCCCGCGCGTGGTCCGCTTCAGCCCGGACGCCGCGGCCGGAACGGCGGAGCTGAAAAAACTGTTGCGCCAGACCGTCTATGATTCGCCTTCGCTGATGCCGGCGCGGCGGCGGTCGGTGGAGCTACTCGGGGAGCTGTTTGACGCGCTGATGGCGCGGCCGGAGGCGATGCCGCTGGAGTATCGCCAAGATTCGGCCGATGAACCGCTGCATCGCCAGGTCTGCGACTACGTCGCCGGAATGACGGACCGCTTCGTTTTAAAAACCTGCGAGCAGTTGGGAATCGGATAAAGCTGCGCGGCGCGCGTGAAAGCGCGCTCCCTGTCAAACTTTTTGCCGATTTTGGCGTTTAAATAAGGTAGAAGGATCGACAAGAAGTGCGCAAAACCCTGGCATTCGCGTTATTTTTCTGTGCCTTAACGCTCTCGGCGCGGACCGTGAACAAGCCTCCGGCCGAGGATCCGCTCTTTAAAAAGAAGCTTTCCAAGGACGAGCAGGTGATTCACGCGCTCGACCGGCTGACGTTCGGGCCGCGCCCGGGCGACGTGGAGGCGGTGCGGAAAATCGGTGTCCGCAAGTGGATCGAGTTGCAGCTTCATCCCGAGCGCATCGCGGAGAATCCGGAGCTGGAGCGGAAGCTGGCGCCGCTGCAGTCGCTGCGGATGACGCAGGCGCAAACGCTGGCGGCGTATCCGTCTCCGGAGCTGGTGCGGGGCGTGGCCCTGGGCCTTCAGAAACCGCCGGAAGATCCGATTGCGCGCGCCGAGGTGGAACGGATGGTCCGCCGCTTCGATGTGAAAAAAGGAACCGGTCAAAGCGATCCCCTGGAGCCGCGGGTGCAGTTGGCCGACCTGCTGACGCGCGAGCAGATTCGCACGCTGCGCGGCGGGACGCCTGCGGAGAAGACACAACTGCTGGCCTCCATTGCCGAGGATAAGATTGACGACGTGATCGTGGCGATGCCGGCGGGACTGCGCGGGCAGCTCATGCCCTTCGCCAGCCCGGTGGTCCGGCGCAAGCTGCTGCTGGCCAGCCAGCCGCAGCAGCTTGTCTTTTACGATCTGGCGGAAGCGAAGCTTTATCGCGCGATTCTCAGCAACCGGCAGCTTGAGGAAGAGCTGGTCGATTTCTGGTACAACCACTTCAACGTTTATATTGACAAGGGCGCGGACCGCTTCCTGGTGCCGAGCTATGAGCGCGACGTGATCCGCCCGCACGTGCTCGGAAAATTCCGCGATCTGCTGGAGGCGACGGCGAACAGTCCGGCGATGATGTTTTATCTGGACAACTGGCAGAGCGCCGCTCCCGAGCGCGCCCCCAATGGGAAGCGGCCGCGGCGCGGGTTGAATGAAAACTACGCGCGGGAGCTGATGGAGCTGCACACGCTGGGCGTCGATGGCGGATACACCCAAACAGACGTCACCGAGGTGGCCCGCTGCTTCACCGGCTGGACCATCCGCCCGCCAGCCGCGGGCGGGGAATTTTTTTACAACGACCGGCTTCACGACAAGGGCGAAAAGGTCGTGCTCGGGGTGACGATTCCGGCCGGCGGCGGCAAGGAGGACGGGGAAAAGGTGCTGGATATTCTCGCCAATCACCCCTCCACTGCGAGATTTATTTCCAAGGAGCTGGCGCAAAGATTTGTCGCCGACAATCCCCCGGCGGAGTTGATCGACCGGATGGCCAAGACGTTCCTGCGGACGCACGGCGATCTGCGCGAGGTGATGCGGACCATGCTCGAATCGAAGGAATTTTTCTCGGCCGGCGCCTATCGGGCCAAGGTGAAGACGCCGCTGGAAATGATTGTGGCCTCCATCCGCGCCACCGGCGCGCAGGTGGATTATGCGTTTCCTCTGGCGCAGCGAATCGGCCAGTTGGGCGAGCCGCTGTATCGCAAGGTGGAACCGACCGGATACTCGAACGCGAACGCGGAGTGGGTGAGCTCGGCTTCGCTGCTGGGGCGGATGAATTTCGCGCTGGCGCTGGCGCAGAACCGCCTGCCGGGCGTTAAAGTGGATGCGGAGAGCTTCCCCGCCGATCCGCTGGAGACTGCGCGGCGGCTTCTGTTCACCGATCCCAGCGCGGCCACGCGCCAGGCCATCGAGAAGGCCATGGCCGATCAGAAAACGAAGGATCCCAAAGCGGCGACGCCCGCGCTGGCGGCGGCGCTCGCCCTGGGATCGCCCGATTTTCAAAGGAAGTAGCAGGTGAGGCGATGAATCGACGAATTTTTCTGAAGAGTTCCGCGATGGCCATGTTTGGCGTGGGATCCACCCCGGCCTGGCTTTCGCGAGCCTTATACGCGCAGGACGCGCCCAGCCCGCGGAAGAAGATCCTGGTGGCGATTTTCCAGCGCGGCGCCGTCGACGGATTGAACGTCGTGGTCCCGCACGGCGAGCAGCGTTATTACGATCTGCGGCCGACGATCGCGGTGCCGCGTCCGGACGGCACGCCCGATTCGGCCATCGATCTGGATGGATTCTTCGGCCTGCATCCGTCGCTCAAATCTCTGAAGCCGATCTACGATTCCGGTCACCTGGCGATCGTCCACGCCGCCGGCTCGCCGGATCCGACGCGCTCGCATTTCGACGCGCAGGATTACATGGAATCGGGAACGCCGGGCCGCAAGGCGACCCCGGATGGCTGGCTAAATCGCGCGCTGCCCGCGGAACCCCGCGAATCTCCGGTGCGCGCGGTGAGCTTCACGGCGGATCTGCCGCGCTCGCTGCGCGGGCGCCATGACGCGGTGGCGATCGCGAATCTGAACGATTTTCAGGTGCGCGACCCGGCCGGCGCGGCGAGTTTCGAGGCCATGTACGCCGGCGCCATCGACCAGGTTCTGAACGGCACCGGGCGCGAAACCTTCGACGCGGTAAAGTTGATGCAATCCATTCAAAAACAGCCCTATACTCCTGCTAACGGAGCCGTTTATCCTGGAGGCCGGCTCGCCAATTCGATGCGCCAGATCGCGCAGCTCATCAAGGCCGACGTGGGGCTGGAGGTCGCCTTCACCGACGTCGCCGGCTGGGACACCCACGTCAACGAGGTCGGAGCCAAGGCCAGCGTCGGACAGCTCCCCAACCTGCTGGCCAACTTCGGCGACACGTTGGCCGCTTTTTATCGGGATTTGGGGGATCGCATGGCGGACGTGGCCGTCGTTACCATGAGCGAGTTCGGAAGGACCGCCCGGGAGAACGGCAATCGCGGCACCGATCACGGTCATGCCAACGTGATGTTCGTCTTCGGCGGCGGCGTTCAGGGCGGCAAGGTTTACGGCGACTGGCCGGGCCTGGCCGAAGAGCAGTTGTACGAGGGCCGCGACCTGAACCTGACCACGGACTTTCGCGATGTGCTCGGCGAACTGGTCGTCCGGCATATGGGGAATCCCCAGCTCGCTTCGGTATTTCCCGGATACGCGGAGCCTCGCTTCCGGGGCCTGCTCCGGGGATAGGACGCCTTGGCTTCCCTTACTTAATCCCGTTGGCGAATCGGCCGATAACTACAGCAGGAGGAGTTGGAATCTTAGGATGCTGTGGTTATACCTGTTGGGCCTGCTGACGGCTCTGACCATCGTGTTGCGCAGGGTTTTGCGGCGGCAGGCTCCGCTCAACGACGAGCTCTATTCCAAGCGCGTGGCCATCGAACACGTGCAAAGCGGCGTCGCCTGGATTCGCGCCGACGGAACGTTCGGCAGCGTGAATCGCTCCTTTGCCGAAACCCTGCGCTGTTCGCCGGAGAGTCTGGCGGGTCAGGAATGGTACCAGATGTTTCCGGCGGCGGAGCGCCCGCGAGTGGGCGAGGCATACCGGCAGATGCTGCTGGGCGGCGTTCATAGCTTCGACGGTCCGGGGCGGCGCATGGACGGTTCCCCGGTTTGGCTGAACGTGAAGCTGGTGGCGGCGCACGACCGCAAGGCGCGCTTCGTCGGGCATCACTGCCTGATCGAGGATAAGACGCGCGAGCGCGAGCTGGAACAACGCATTTTGACGATGAGCGGGGCGCCGGAGGCGGCCCGGCGGCGGGCGGGAAGCGCTGTTTCGGGGTGACGCCCGCGCAAGGGCGTTTGGGCTACGGCCAGGCGCGGGCTCTATTTGAGGTCCACGGCGATCCGCTCCACGGGGCGGGGAAGCGGATTCTGTTCGGTGTGGATCATCGGCCCGTCCAGGCGCACCTCGCCGGCCTTGCCGCGGGCCTGATCGGTTAAATAGACGACGATGTGATCCAAGGAGTGCTCGTGGCGCGCGCTGCTTTCGCCTGCTCCGAAGCGCACGCGCAGAACCCGCACCTGGGGATTTTCGAAAACCAGCGAATAATGCTCCGGATCAACCTTCAGCGGATCGAGCGGGGAAAGGACGGGCTCGGACGCGGGCATCGATTTGACTTCAATTTCGATCAGCCGGACCGGATGATCGGCAAAGAATTCGCTGGTGTGAGGGCCGGCGGCAGGGCTCCAGCGGACGTCGCCCGCCTTGAAATCGATGGTCTGGCGCTCGCCGGACGGGCGGGTCTCGGTCATGCGGCCGCTATCGAGATAGATCATGACGCGGTTGAATTGGTGCTGGTGGAGGGCGGTCGGCTGATGCGGCTGTTCGGTAGCCGCGAGAACGCGCACCCGCGGCGTATCGATTTTGACTTCGCTTGCTGAAGTCTGCGCGGCGAGCGCCAGGGGGAGCAGCAGGAAAACCGCCACTTTCATGATCTCCAGCATACCGCCGGCGTTCCGGCGGATAAGCGCGGCGGCCTTGCCATGACGTATGATATGAAACCGAACTTCCGAAGGAGATTTCACGTGCCGCGCTTTCCGGTTTTGATTTTCCTGCTGCCGGGTGCGATTTTCGCGCAAACCCCCGTCCGGATTTTCACGGCCGCGCAGGCGGAGGCCGGCCGGAACATTTACAGGCAGATCTGTTCCGGCTGCCACGGCGCGAATCTCGAAGGCTCCGGCGACGCTCCGGCGCTTTCCGGCGGCACGTTTCTGCTGCACTGGCGATCGAAGATGGCGAGCGAGCTGTTCGGCGAGATTTTGCAAAACATGCCGCCGTCCAGCCCCGGATCGCTGGGCGAGACGGCGGCGCTGGACGTGGCCGCGTATATCCTTCAGCAGAACGGCGCCGCGGCCGGCGAGCAGCCGCTCGTATCGGGCGCAACCACGCGGATCGGCGCGGCGGCCCGCGGTTCGTCCTCGGCTCCGGCGGCGCGGGCTGCGGCGGAGATGACTGTCCTCGGTGCGGGAACCCCGGCGGGAACGGATGCGCGCCTGGCGCCGCGCATCACCCGCGGGGTCACGGTTCCCGGCGAGGTTCCGGATTACGTGCCCGTGACCGCGGAGATGCTGCGCAATCCGCCGCCGCGGGACTGGCTGATCTTCGGCCGAAATTATCAGCGCTGGAGCTATAGCCCGCTCGATCAGATTACGCGCCAGAACGTGAGCAGCCTTCAGTTGAAGTGGGTGTGGTCGATCAACGACTCCGGCGCCAACGAGACCACCCCGCTTGTGCACAACGGCGTCCTTTATCTGGCCAGCCCCAGCAATATCGTGCAGGCGCTGAACGCCGCAACCGGAGACTTGATCTGGGAGACCCGGGTCGGTCCCGATCAGGCGCCCGGCTACGGCGGCATCCGCAGCATCGCGATCGCCGAGGACAAGATTCTGCTGCCCACCAGCGACGCGCACATGGTCGCGCTCGACGCGCGCAACGGCAAAATTCTCTGGGATACGCCGGCCTCCGATAAGCCGCACGTATCGACCAGCGGCGATATCGTGATCGGCGACAAGGTTCTGATGGGGTTGACCGGCTGCGCGAAGTTCGACGGCGAAGGCTGCTACATCTCCGCCTTCGATCTGCACACCGGAAAACGCGTCTGGCGATTTTATACGATTCCGCGCGAGGGCCAGCCCGGCAGCGAGACCTGGGGCAGCTTGCCGATGAATAACCGCGCGGGCGCGGAGACCTGGCTTGCCGGAAGCTACGATCCCGAGCTCAACCTGACCTACTGGGGTGTCGCGCAATCGAAGCCCTGGAATTTTTTGAGCCGCCACCTGACGCCTTACGATAAGACGCTGTTTGCGAACTCGACCGTGGCGCTCGATCCCGATACGGGAAAACTGAAGTGGTATTTTCAGCACGCGCCGGGCGAATCGTTCGATCTGGATGAGGTGTTCGAGCGCGTGCTGGTGGATATCGGCGATCAGAAAGTTTCCTTCAGCGCGGGCAAGGCCGGGGTGCTGTGGAAACTCGACCGGCGCACCGGAAAATACCTCGGCCACAAGGAAATGGTGAAGCAGACGGTTTGGGACCGCTTCGACGCCGACGGCACGCCGCACTACCGCACCGATATTTTAGAGATGCAGCTCAACAAGCCGATCCATATTTGTCCCAGCACCGAAGGCGGCAAGAACTGGCAGGCGATGAGCTATTACCAGCCGGCGCAGTTGCTGATCGTGCCGCTGAGCCAATCCTGCATGGACTTTACCGCGCGCGAGGCCGATTTCAGTTCTCCCAACGGCGGCGGCACGGCGGGCGACCGCAAATTTTTGCCGATGCCGGGGACCAACGGGATGATCGGAAAGCTCGCCGCCTACGACGTCAAGACGATGAACGAGATCTGGAAGTATGAGCAGCACGCGCCGTTCCTCACCGCCGCGCTCTCCACCGCCGGCGGATGGGTGCTGGTGGGCGATATCGACCGCCGCGTTCATATTTTGGACGCGCAATCGGGAAAAGTGCTGTGGGAGACGCGGCTGGGCACCTCCGTGCAGGGCTTCCCGATCACCTACAGCGTGGATGGCAAACAGTACATCGCGGTGATGACCGGCCTGGGCGGCGGAAGCCCGCGGAACGTACCCGCCGCGATCGCGCCCGACATCAAAATCCCGCGCACCGGACAGGCGCTGTACGTATTCGCGCTGCCGTAGCCATCAGGGCGCGGCGCGGACGAACTCCGCGAACACTTCATTCGACAGCAGAACGCCGCGCGAGGTGAGCCGCAGCCGGCGCCCGTCGAATTCGAGCAGGCCCTCGGCGAGAAACCGGCGGATCGCGTCGTCAAACGGCGCCCATTCGCCTTCGATTCCTTCCGCCAACCGCAGCCCGAGAAAAAATCTTTCGCTCACCGCGTCCGCCGCCGTGCGATCCCGCGGGCTGGAATCGGAGGCGTACTCGGCGGCGGACTCGGCGTTTCTCCATCGCCATTCGCCATCGAAGGAGTGCGCATCCGCGCCGAAGCCGAGATAGGGCTCGCGCCGCCAGTATTTCAGGTTGTGCGCCGATTGGTAACCTTCGCGCGCGAAGTTGGAGATTTCATAGCGCCGCAGGCCGGCGCGCGCCAGCCGCTCGACCGCCATCTCGTAAAATTCGGCGATTGCGTCGTCATCGGGAACGTCGCCGGCGCCATAGCGCGATCCGCGGGCGAGAATCTCGCGTCCCAAACGGCTGTCCTCATCCACTTCGAGCATATAGACGGATGCGTGGGGCGCTCCGATCCGCTCGATCCAGTCCAGCGACTCGGTCCAGCTTTCGCGGGTCTGGCCCGGCAAGCCCGCGATCAGGTCGATATTGATGGATTCGATGCCGGCACGCCGCAGAATCGCGACGTCGCCAGCCACTGTTTCGGCGGTATGCTTGCGCCCCGTCCGCGCCAGCTCGCTTCTGACGAAGGACTGCACACCCAGGCTCACGCGATTGATCCCGGCGGCGCGCCAGGCCGCGGCCTTCTCGAAACGGATGGTCCCTGGCGCCGCTTCGATCGTGGCCTCGCGCCAGGGCCGTCCGGGAATTTCGTCCAGAAACAGGCGCGGATCCATCAGGCTCGGCGTGCCGCCGCCAAGGTAGACGGTCTCCGGTGTCCACTGCCATTTGGCGGCGCGCAGCCCGGCGATCACCGAGGCGGTGTAACGGTCTTGCAGAGCGGCCGGAGACACGCCCGAGGCGAAATTACAATAAGTGCACTTCTGCGCGCAAAAAGGATACGAAATGTAGACGCCGGCCACGGATGATTCCAAAATAGCAGCCGCGCGCCGGCCGAGGTGCTTTTCTGTGACTTTCGCGCACCCCACATCATCTGTTACCCTTGGACCGTTCGCCCGTCAACAGCTAAATGGAACCGGCCTGTATCCGACATACCGACCTTCCCTCGACCAGCCGTCTTTTCATCGATTTTACATACCATTTCGATCGGGTTGCCCGTTTTTACCGGCACAATCCGCACCATCCGGAGGCGCTGGCCGATGCTGCGCGCCAGATCGACTACCCTGACGACCGCCGCGCGGCCATGGTCCAGGCCCTGCGCCGGCAGAATGGCGAAAGCGCGTCGCTCGATCTGCTGGCCAGGCCGGGGACGGCCGCGGTGGTTACGGGCCAGCAGGTCGGGCTTTTTTCCGGACCGGCCTATACGATTTATAAGGCGATCACCGCGGCGCGGCTGGCGCGGGATCTCACCGCGCGCGGCATTCCCGCGGTTCCGATCTTCTGGCTGGCGACCGAGGATCACGATTTCGAGGAAGTGAATCACGCCTGGGTTTTCGACGCTTCGCATAATCCGGTGCTGCTGCGCGTTGATTCGGGGGGCGAGAACGGCCGTCAACGTCCGGTCGGCAATATCGCGATCGAGAGCGCGCCGCTCGATGGGCTGGCGTCGGCCATCGGATCGTTTCCGTTCGGGGAAGAGGTTATCGCCGCGGTTCGCCGGGCCTATGCACCGGGTATGACGATGGGCGCGTCGTTCCGGGCGCTGCTCGCGTCGCTTCTTCGCCGCCTGGATCTGGTTTTTCTCGATCCTCTGGATCCGGAAATTCGCCGGATCGGCGCTCCGCTGGTCGCCGAAGCGCTGGGCGCCGCGGCCGAGCTGAAAGAGAGGCTTCTTGATCGCAATCGCGAGCTGGAAGCGGCCGGATATCACGCGCAGGTGCACCTGGACGCGAAAACGTCGCTGTTTTTTCTGCTGGAAAACGGCGAGCGCGTTCCGCTCCGCCGCGCCGGCTCCGATTACAACGATCTGCGCGGCCGCGCCGCGGAAATTTCTCCCAACGCGCTGCTTCGTCCGGTAATGCAGGATTACCTGTTGCCGACCGTCGCCTATATCGGCGGGCCGGCGGAGCTTGCTTATCTGGCCCAATCGCAGGTGATCTACGACCGCCTGCTGGGGCGGATGCCCGTGGTCACTTCGCGCAGCTCCTTCACATTGTTGGAGCCGCGCGCGGAAAAACTGCTCCAGCGCTACCGCCTGAGCGTCGCCGATACCTTCATCGATGAACAGGCGCTGCGGGAGCGGATCGCGCGGGCGCTGGCGCCGCCGTCGATTGAAGCCGCGTTCGGCGATGCGCGGGATGGCGTGGCGCGCCATCTCGACCGCCTTTCGCGCGAACTGGAGGCGTTCGACCCGACGCTGGCGGCGTCGGCCGGAAAAGCGCGGGCCAAAATCCTGTATCAGCTCGAAAAGACGCGGCGCAAAATCGAGCGCGAAATCATGCGCCGCGATGAGCGCGCCGGCTCCGATGCCGGTTATCTCGCCCATCTGCTCTTCCCGCATCGCCATTTGCAGGAGCGCTTTTATTCCATCCTGCCGTTTCTGGCCAAACACGGTCTGGAGCTGAGCGGCAGAATCTACGACGCGGCGCGCCTGGACTGTCCCGACCATCGCGTCCTGACCATTTGAATTTATGCGCGTAAATCACGTGAAGTCCGCCCTGAAGCAGGGCAAATTGCAGCTCGGCTGCGGATTCGGCCAGATCCGCTCGGTGGAAGTAGCCAAGATTCTGGCCGCCGCCGGCTTTCATTGGACGTTCATCGATGCCGAACACGGAAATTTCGGGATCGAAACGCTGTTCGATCTGTGCCACGCCTCGGGCCTGGCCGGGTTGTCGCCGATCGTACGCGTCGCCGACATGCAGTATGCGCTGATCGCGCGCGCCCTGGACTGCGGCGCCGATGGCGTCATTTTCCCTCGCGTCGAGTCCCCGGAGCTGCTCGAACGGGCGGTAAGCTGGACCAAATTTCCGCCCGTGGGAGTCCGCGGCATGGGCCTGGGCGCGCAGCACTTTGAGTACGAACGGGTCAGCGTTCCGCAGATTATCGAGCATTTGAACGCCAATACGATGGTGGTGCTGCAAATCGAGACGCAGCGAGCGGTGGAGGCGCGCGAGGAATTACTCTCGGTCCCCGGCATCGACGCGGTGATGTGCGGACCGGTGGATCTGTCCATTTCCCTCGGCGTCCCCGGCGATTTTCAGCATCCCCGCATGGTGGAGGCGATGGAAAAGATCCGCGACAGTTGCCTCAAGCACGGGGTCGCGCCGGGAACCCAGACGCGCAGCGTGGCTCTGGCCAAGTTCTGGAAGGAGCGCGGTATGATTTTTCTCGGCAGCGGAAATGAGACGTCCTTTCTGCTGGATAAGGCCAGCGAAGTGGTGGAGGCTCTGAAGTAGCGCCATGAGCTCCTACGACGGCTACCGGCGCCTGAAGTTCGACCGCCCGCATCCCCGCGTTCTTCGCATCACCATGGATCACGGCAAGATGAACGCGGCCGACCGGGTCATGCACGGGGAACTGGTCCGCGTCTGGCGCGACATCGACGCCGATTCTTCGGTCAACGCGGCCATCATCACCGGCGCAGGCGGCGCGTTTTCGGCCGGCGGCGATTTCGCCATGATCGGGGAGATGATCGCCGATTTCGAAACGCGCGCGCGAATCTGGAAAGAAGCGCGCGATCTGGTATACAACATCATTAATTGCTCCAAACCGGTGGTCAGCGCGATGCGCGGCGCGGCCGTGGGCGCGGGGCTGGTTTGCGGACTGCTGGCCGATATTTCGATCGCGTCAAAGAACTGCCGCATCATCGACGGCCACACGCGCCTGGGCGTGGCGGCCGGAGATCACGCCGCGATCATCTGGCCGCTGCTGTGCGGCATGGCCAAAGCGAAATATTATTTGCTGCTGTGCGATCCGGTGTCGGGCGAGGAAGCCGAGCGCATCGGCCTGGTCAGCCTCACCGTCGAAGATCCGGAGCTGGAATCGAAGGCCGTCGAGATCGCCTCGCGGCTGGCCGAGGGCGCGCAGAGCGCGCTGCGCTGGACCAAATATTCTCTCAATAACTGGCTGCGGGCGGCCGGCCCGGTGTTCGACACCTCGCTGGCGATGGAGTTCATGGGCTTCTCCGGTCCGGACGCGCGTGAGGGCCTGGCGTCGCACCTGGAAAAACGCCCGCCGAGGTTCGAACCGGAGTCGGGCCTGTAGGCGAAGAACCGCCGCGCCCGGACGCTCGAGGTTTGCCGGGCCTGATAAAATCGGGTGATGGCAAAGAAGGCCGCTTTGATCACCGTCACCTGCCCCTGCTGCCAGGCCGAGCTGCACATCGATCCGGAAACCGCCGCGGTCATCCGCCACACCGAGCACGTCAAACCTCCTTCGATCGCCGACCTGGAGACGGCGATCGAGCGGATGAAGGGGGAAGCCGGACGCCGCGAGGACGCCTTCAAGAAATCCATTGAGGCCCACAAAACGCATCACGACGTGTTGAGCAAGAAGTTCGACGAAATGCTCAAGGTGGCCCGGGAACATCCCGACGAGCCGCCGCCCAAGCGCGATATCGATTTCGACTGATTACAGGTGAATCGGCCCGTCGCCGTCGCCCCGCGTCATGTGGACCGCGGCGCCGGCCGGGTCAAGCTGCCCCAGAAGACGGGTGAGCGGCGCCGAGGTCAGGAACAAAAAGTTCGAAGGGCCGCGCAAAAAGCCGGCGTGTTTCAATGCGCCGCACCAGCCGGCGTGCGCCTGATTGGACAGCAGCAGATCGGCGCCGCGCCGCTCCAGGACCTGCGCCGCCAGATAGATCACCTTGTGGGCGTCCTCCGGGCGGGCCAGGCAGTCGACGATCGAGCCGACCCGCATGTCGCCGAAATATTTGTTGTTCGACATCCGGGTATCGAGCAGCACGGCCCATCCGGCGACGCGGCCGGAGTCGACCACCCGCAGTTTGATGAACCGCGGGTTCTCGGCCGGATACAAGATGTTCAGGACGCGCGCGTCGCGCACCCCGACCATGGCGTAGCGGTCGTGGCAGTCGCGCCACAGCTCGGTGGCCCAATCGGAAAATTCGGTCACCTGTTCGGCCCAGCAGGATTCGTAGCGGCGCGGATCGGGACTCCGCGCCAGGTTCACCAGACGGGTTCCCAGCCAGCCGGCGCCGGAAAACGCGGCCAGATCCAGCGCCAGGCGCGTCCGCGCCGATTTCCTCAAATACCGGATGTTGCGCAAGAAAGGAAACGCATTGCAGACTTTGAAATAGAACGGCACCTCGCGCAGGCGCCATCCCATCGCCAGCAGAACTTTGACAATGGCTCCGTTGCGGTCACCCATGCCCAGGCCGTAGGAGAGCGGCTCCCGCCGCAAGGCGTCGTTGACGATCTTGGGTCCCACCAGGCTGTAACGCCTGTCGACGATGCCCTCGGAGATCGGCATCTGGCAGGCGCCCACCGGGCGGATCCGCCCGCCGATCGAAAACTCCTGATGCTTGAACGTATAGGCGCCGCGCACGAAGCCGTCCTCGACGGCGAGAAAGATCTCCTGATAAATTTCGCGGCCGTCGATTTTCGGCAGCCACTCCGCCGCGGGAGTCTCCGGGACCTGGAAGGAGATGTTGGCCGGCGCCATCCGGCGATTGAACTCGGCCACCGGGGCTGTCCACTCCGGCGTGTACGGCTGAATGCGAATGGGCAAAGCGATGTTCTCCTCAATCCTTCAGGCTTCGGGGGCGGCGCCGTACTTCCGCCCGCGGGTCTGTTTCTGATCCTCCGAAGACGCTCTCATCGCGATGGCAGCGGATTGCGAATCGCACACGCCTTGCGCGTGAGCGCAGTGCACGAGCGCTGCCAATCTTTTTTTCACGCGATAAATTGCCTTTCACGTGATATTTCACGTGATAAATTGCCCCGAACCGGCGCCGGCGGGGGCATTTGCCACGCGCTTCAGGTGCACCGGGATTCCATCAAACAGCACGGATCTTCCAATGCGCCGGGCGTCCTAAACCTGAAGCGTCGCGGGGATTAAAGGGAGGGATTGGCACCAGGTTTGCTTATTCGCTCCCGCGGGAGTACGCCTCGGGCTGAAATGGACATTCACGGGTGCGGCGGGTATTGCGGGCTCTGGATCGGCCGGGAACAATCGGAGGAAGTTCAATGGTGGTAAAACTCTCAGCGGCGAAGATGCCGTTTGAGCGCGGCGCGGTGATCCTGTCCTTCGACACGGAACAGATCTGGGGATATATCGATCTGTTCGACGAAGAGCAGTTTTTAAAGCGCTACCCGCAGGCCATCGAGATCCATGAAAATTTGCTGCGGCGGCTTTGCCGCGCCGGCATCCGCGCGACGTGGTTTGTGGTGGGAGGGCTTTCGCTCGACGGCAGCCTGGGCGAAGACGATCCGAGATATGACGATTTGCCGCGGGAGTGGGTAACCCGGGTCCGCCGCGGGGATGAACTGAGCGCACCGCTGTGGTACCGCCGCAGTTTTGTCGAGCGGCTTCGCGATTCGCGCCCGCGCCAGGAGATCGGCATTCACGGCGGGTTGACGCACCTGATCTGGACCCACCGCCACACCACTCCGGCGGTGGCCGCGCGCGAGCTGGCGCGCGCCCATAAAGCGCTGGGGGAGCTGGGCATTCGCGCGGCCTCCTTTTCCTATCCGCGGGAGGAAGAAGCCTACCGGAACCTGCTGCCGGCCCACGGCGTGCGCTGCTACCGGGGACGCTTGCAGGTTCGCGCGCATCTGCTGGGCCGGACATTTCTCGGCCGGCTGCTGCGCCTCGCCGATGAGCTCCGCCGGGCGGCGCCTATGGTGGTGTGGCCGCAGGAGACGCTTCCCGGCCTCTGGAATATTCCCTCGTCGATGTTTCTGTATCCTTTGGGCCGGACCCGGACGCGCTTCATCACCGCGCGCACCCGGCTTCAGCGGTTTGTCCGCGGCGTGGAGGCCGCCGCCCGCTGCCACGGAATCTTCCACTTCTGCCTGCATCCGGAAAATCTCGCCGAGCATCCCTGCGGGCTGAGCCTGCTGGAGGATTGTCTGGCCAAGCTGGTCAAGTTCCGGGATCGCGGCGACGTGGAAGTGGTTACCGTCGGCGAAGTGGCTGAGCGCATGCGGCGGTTCAAAGACGAGCAGCTCGCCGAAGCGCCCTCCGCCCGCGCCGTGGGAACCGCGCCCGCTTCCGGCGATTGAAGCGCGCGGAACTCCGGGCGCCGCCGGCGCGTCCAAAGCAGCGGATCCTGCTAAAGTGATAGAAAGCCCTCAGGTAAAATTAGGGAAACATGCCGCGAGGCGCCATTTTAAGAATTCGAGGTAGTTGCGTTTCATGAACCCGCGGTTGGCTATTGCCGCCCTGGCGCCGCTGGCGGTTTTCATCGCCCGCGCCGACGATCTTCACCCCCCCAAGGCGGGAAAGGTGGAAATCATGCGTCTCCAGGACGTCAGGCCCGGAATGCGTGGCGTCGCCTGGACGGTGTTCCAGGGAACCGAGCCCGAGCCGGTTCCCATCGAGATTATCGGGACCTGGAAAGGTCAACTGGGGCCTCGCCAGGATGTCATTCTGGCGAAGATGGGCGGGAAGGCCGAGCGCACCAACGTCGCGGCCGGCATGAGCGGAAGCCCGGTGTACATCGGCGGCAAGCTGGTGGGCGCGGTCGCGCTGCGCTTCAGCGTATTTTCGCCCGACGCGATCTGCGGGATTACGCCCATCGAGCGGATGCTGGAGATCGAGGATTTCGACCAGTCGAGGCCCTCCGACGCGCGCACGCCGGACCGCGCTGCCTCCCAGCGCGCCGACGCGGCCGCGATCCCCGGTGAGCTGCTGGGCAAATTGGCCGCCGCCGGAGCTTCCGGATCGCTGCCGGACCGCGTTCCGGTGATGACTCCCATCGATACGCCGCTGGTGCTATCCGGTTTCAGCCAGGCCTCCATCGACGCGTTTCAGCCGCTGTTCCAGCAGATGGGAATCGTCGCGGTGCAGGGCGGATCGAGCGCTTCGCAGTTGAGTATGAAGCCGTCGGGGGACTGGCGCCACGCGCTCAATCCGGGCGAGGCGGTTTCCGGCATTCTCGTCTCCGGCGATATGTCGGCCACCGGAATGGGCACGGTCACCTATAACGACGGCAAGAAAGTGCTGGCGTTCGGGCATCAGTTTTTCGACCTGGGCCCGCTCGACATGCCGATGGCCAAAAGCGATATTTTGATGGTGCTCAGCTCGTCGTTTCAGCCGACCAAGTTCGGCAATGCCACCGAAGTGGTCGGCGCGCTGCACCAGGATCGCTATAGCGGGATCCTGGGCGAGCTGGGCGCCGAGGCGCCGTCGATTCCGGTGACGGTGAAGCTGCGCTCGCACGGCGCCAACGGCCAGGTGTTCAAGCAAAAGGATCTGCACTTCAGCGTCTTCGTGCATCAGAAGTGGACGCCTTTCCTGATGATGCTGACGCTGTTTAATTCGCTCCAGCAGATGAACGAATACGCCGACGAGATGACCTACCGGATGAGCGGCGACGTCCGGCTGGAGGGCGCGCCGGATGTCAAAGTTTCCACCATGCTCGCGCCGGGCGAAATGCCCGTGCCTCCCCCGATGGTGCTGGCCGGATGGTGGGGCGACAAGTTCAACCGCCTTTTTCTGAACCCGGTCAACACGCCGAAGCTCAAAGCCGTGGACGTCGCCGTGGATCTGCTGCCGGAGCGCCGCGTGGCGACCATCGAGAACGCCTGGACGCCTTCGACCGAAGTCGAGGCCGGTTCGGAGATTCCCATCAAGGTCTTCCTGCGCCCCTACCGCGGCGAACGGATCGAGCGCGACGTGACCGTCAAAATTCCCGCCGGCATGCCGCGCGGCGATCACCGCATCGTCTTCTCCGACGCCGAAACGATGAACCGCATGCAGCACGCCGCCGCCGCGGAAAACCGCTATATGGATATCCCGGAAACGGTCTCGCTGCTCAATCAGGAGCGCGGCAATAATCAGCTTTATGTTTCGCTGGTGGAGGGCCGGCCGACGTTTTATTCCGACGACAAGACGCTGCCCGCCTTGCCCGCTTCCATTCTCAATGTCCTGCAAACCGAGCACACCACCAGCCGGGCGCTCATCGGATCGCCAGAAAGCGCGCAGGAGCAGTTTGCGATTCCGTTTGACCAGGTGGTCAGCGGCAGCTATTCGCTGAAAATTACCGTAAAGTAGCGTTCATCTCATGAAAATTCCGACCCTCGTGGCCGCGCTGGCGTGCGCCGCAGCATCCCTGCTGGCGGTGGACACCAAAACCTGGCGGCAGGCCGACCAGGCCGACTTCGAAAAGGGCGATCTCAACAGGCTTTCGCTTTCAAGCGACGGCCGCTTGACGCTGGCGCCCGCGCTGCGGGAGGTTTTCGATCCCTCGGTCACGTTCCTGTGGGCCGTGGCCCGCGATTCCAAGGGGAATTTGTACGCCGGCGGCGGCGGGTTGGGCGGATCGAAGGCCAGGCTGGTGATGGTCGATCCGGCCGGCAAGGCCAAAACGCTGGCGGAATTCGACGCGCTGGCGGTGCAGGCGATCGCCATCGACGCGCAGGATCGCGTCTACGCCGCCACCTCGCCCGACGGCAAGGTCTATCGCGTCGATGCCTCCGGAAACTCGCGGGTATTTTACGATCCTCACGCCAAATATATTTGGGCGATGGTCTTCGCCCGCTCCGGCGATCTCTATATCGCCACCGGCGAGCAGGGCCAGATCCATCGCGTCGCTCCCTCCGGCGCCGGTTCGGTTTTTTTTAACACGGAAGAGACCCACGCGCGTTCGCTGGCCATCGACGCCAGCGACAACCTGATCGTGGGGACGGATCCCAGCGGATTGATTTTGCGCATCACTCCCGCCGGAAAAAGTTTTGTTCTCTATCAGGCGCCCAAGCGCGAGATTACCGCGCTGGCGGTCGCGCCGGATGGAGTGATTTACGCCGCCGGAGTCGGGAGCAAGACTCCCTCAGCCGCGCCGCCGCCCGCTCCGGCTCCCATGCCCGCGCCATCGCCCGGCCCGGGCGCCTCCGGAGGGCTTTCGCTGGCGGCCCGGCCGCTGCCCGCTCCTCCGCCCACGCTCGCCGGTCCGGCGCCGCCGATCAGCGGCGGCTCGGACGTGTATCGCATTGAGGCCGGCGGCTTCACGCGCCGGATCTGGACGAATCCGCAGGACATCGCCTACGCGCTGGCCTTGGACTCCCAGGGCCGCGCCTGGATCGGCACGGGCAATCACGGGGCCGTGTATCGCATCGACTCGCCGCAATCCTACACCCGGCTGCTCAACCTCGCGCCGACGCAGGTTACCGCCTTCAGCGCCGCCGGCGGGCGGATCTACGCCGTGACGGGAAACATCGGCAAGATTGTTTCCATCGGTCCGGATCTGGAAGCCAGCGGCGCCATCGAGAGCGACGTTTTCGACGCCGGCGCGTTCGCCTACTGGGGGCGCCTGAGCCACTCCTCCGGACAAAACCAATCCGGATCGATTGTTTTTGAAACGCGCAGCGGCAACGTGAATCGCCCGCAGCAGAACTGGAGCGAGTGGGCCCGGCTCGACGCCGGCCGCGTCGCCTCTCCGGCCGCTCGATTCCTGCAATACCGCGCGACCCTGGCCGGCGGGGCGGAACTTGATGAGGTCGACGTCGCCTATCAAATGAAGAACATCGCGCCGACCGTCGACGCCATCGAGATCACCCCCGCCAACTACAAATTTCCGCCGCCCGCCGCGGCCTCCGCCGCAACCCCGCCGCCTCTGACGCTGCCCGCCATCGGGCGCACGCGTTCGTCCTCCTCCAATCCGGCGCCTGCCGCCGATTCCGGGTCGTCCCCGGCGATGACTTACGCCAAGGGCGAGATCGGCGCGCGCTGGCTCGCCAACGACGACAACGGCGACGCCCTTACGTTCAAGATTGAAATTCGCGGCCTGAAGGAAAGCACCTGGCAGCTTCTCAAGGACAAGATCCACGAGCATTATTACAGTTGGGATTCCACTTCGTTTCCCGACGGCAGATACGTGATCCGGGTGACCGCCTCCGACGCTCCATCCAATCCGCCGGCGCAGGCGCTGGCCGGATCGCTGGAAAGCACCCCCTTTCTGATCGACAACACGCCCCCGGAGATCAGCGGCGTGCGGGGCGCGGCCGCAGGCGGAAGAATCGAAGTAAGTTTTCACGCCCGCGACGAGTGGAGCACCATCGTCAGAGCCGAATACTCGGTCAATGGCGGCGAGTGGCTGATGGTCGATCCGGTTACGCGCCTGAGCGATTCGCAGGAAGAAGATTACCGCTTCACTGTCGACCACGCCCCCGGCGAATGCACCATCGCGGTCCGCGTGACCGACGGCTACGATAATCAGGCCGTCGCCAAAACCGTCGTGAAATAGCGCGGGGATCCAACTCCGCGCCGGGCCGCCGCTGGATACCGGCGGAGCCGGCCGGGCCTGCCCTCCGCACGGCGCAACGTCGTATTTCTTTTTTCAAAGTTGGAATCCAGTTGCGCGCGGAAAACGTAGTTCCACACGAAGGGTTCGGAGTTGCCGGCGATGTGAGTCGCGCACCAATTCTGAAACGCCGGCGCTAATAGCGAGTCGAAAAGGCGGAATCTCAATTCCGATGGGAGAAAAAATGTTTCGCAGTCAACGTGTATCCACGCTGTTGGGCCTCGCGCTATTGTGCGGCGTTCCGCGTCTGGGAGCGCAAACCGCAGGCTTTGTCACCGTTTCCGCGGCGAACTACGGACCGATCGTTGCACCCGATTCGATCGCCACCGGCATGGGGATGAATTTAGCCAGCGTGACGGCGCCCTCGGCGGGTCTGCCGCTGCCGGCAAGTCTCGGCGGGGATCAACTCTCGGTCGCCGATAGCGCCGGGAAGAGCACCGCCGCAAGCCTCTATCTGGTCGCGCCGAGCCAGATCAACTACGTCGTTCCGTCCGCGGCCGCGCTGGGCCGGGGAGCCGCGCAGGTTTCCGGCAGTGTAAACGTTCAAGGCCCGGTTTTGATTTCGAACGTGGCGCCCGGAATCTGGACGGCCAATCAGAACGGAACGGGAGTGCCGGTAGGCCAAGTCGTGTACGTCAACGCGTCGGGCGCGCAAACCGTCCAGACGTTGTTTAAATCAGGATCTGCGGGTTTTGTGACCAATCCCGTTGATGTATCGGGAGCCTCCGGCGCCGCCTACCTGGTGCTCTATGGAACGGGCATCCGGCGCCATTCCCTGAACCCGGTGAAAGCCGTCATCGGCGGAACGGGCGTAGCAGTGCCCTACGCCGGAGCTCAACCTTCCTATCCCGGACTGGACCAGATCAACATCGGCCCTCTTCCCCCCAGCCTGGCCGGCAAAGGCGACATCAGCCTGATCGTTTCCGTAGACGGCGTGCCAGCCAACGCCGTGACCATTGGCATCCGGTGAGGGGTTTTTCGGGCCTTTTTTGTAAACTTCGAAGACTTTTAGAGGAGAAATATAATGACCGCTCGTAATGTGTTCCCGGACCGCCGCTCGTTTCTAAAAAATTTAGGCCTGGCCAGCGCCGGCGTTGGCGCTGCCCTGGCTTCCATCCGGAACGGGGAAGCCCAAACCATCTCGGATGCCGATATCGTCCAGTTCGCGCTGAATTTGGAATACCTGGAAGCCGAGTTTTACACCGTGGCGCGCACCGGCAAAACCATAGACCAGTTCGGGATTGGCATCACTGGAAGCGGCAACGCCGGGCCCACCACCGGCGGGCAGAAGGTGACGTTCATCGAAGGCTCGACGCTGGCCTTGAGCGCCGATGAGATTGCGCAAGATGAGCGGGAGCATGTGGCCCTGCTCCGCCAGACCTTGACGTCGCTGGGGATCACGCCGGTCGCCAAGCCGGCGATCAACTTAAACGCGCTCGGGACCGGATTTGAGAGTCAGGAGGCATTCATCAATCTCGCCCGCGCGTTTGAAGACGTCGGCGTTTCCGCTTACGGAGGAGCGGCGCCGCTGCTCCAGAGCAAGACGATCCTGGCGGCCGCGGCCAGGATCCTGGCGACGGAAGCCGAACACACCGGCAACTTGCGTCTGCACGCGGCCCTTTACCAGGCCTCCACCATCACCGTCGACGGGATCGATATCGCGCCGCCGCCCTCCGGCAAACAGTTCTTTTCGACGGACTCCAACGGGCTGACGCCGGTGAGAACTCCGGGCCAGGTGCTGTATATCGTTTACGGCGGAAACGCCAATGCCAGCGCGGGCGGTTTCTTTCCCAACGGAGTGAATGGATTGCTGAATACCTCCTCAGCCGCCGCCTCCGCGAGTTAGCCCGGCCGGCGTTTCAAAACGTAACCGTTTCTCTTTGACCTTCCGCGCCGGGCGATGATAAGGTTTCAAAAGTGCCACAAATCAAGTTCGACGCAGTGGATTTTATCCGGCGGCAGGAAGCCGGCGAATTTGACGAAACCCTGGAGACGGAAATCGAAAAACTCTCGCTTATGGAGCTGGAGGAGCTTGCCTTTCTGGTGCTCAGCCAAAGGCGGGTGAAAGAAGCCTCCGGCGCGGCCTGAACGGGGTGGCCCGCGCCGGACGCGCCGGCCTTCGCGCTACACTGTTCTGCTTGAGACGACGCCTGGCCTGGACCGCTTTCCTCGCCGCGCTGGTCTTGGCGATCCGCGGCTTCGCATCCGGGCGTCTGTTTGCCGAACATCTGTGGAGCCCCGACGGCCTGGCGCGGCTGATCGCGTTCAGCGCCGCGTACTGGACCGCCGCCGGAGCGCTGTTGCGGCTTCGCCCGGCGTGGTTTTTGCCGGCTGCGGCGATTTTCGCCCTGGGTTACAGCGAATGGTGGTGCGCGCAGGTTTTTACTCCCTGGGCGCCGCTTGCCGCGGTCTATTTTCTGGGTTCGTGCTTTTTGCTGGGCCGCGTTTTGTTCCCGCGGCTGGATGGAGCGCTGGCGGCGCTCGCCGGATTATCGGTATGGATTTTTCTGCTTTCGATTGCGGCTCATTTTCCGGTGAATCGCCCGGCGGTTTACTTCATTGCTTTCGCGGCGCCGTATCTGGCGCGGCGGGCGTGGCCGAAAATCTTTTTCTCATTTCCGCGCGCGACCGCGGGACACGCCCTTCTGATTTTCGTATTGATGATGCACTGGCTGATCGCGCTGAAGCCGGAGACCGGCTCGGACGCGCTGGCGATGCATCTGGCGATTCCGGAAATGATGGCCCGCGCCGGCCGTTTCTCCTTCGATTTCCGGCAGTACACCTGGGCGCTGATGCCGATGGGCGGCGATTTTGCGTTTGCGGGCGTGTATCTGCTGGGGGGCGAAGCGGCGGCGCGGCTGCTGAACTTTGCGCTGATGGCATTGCTCGCAGCGATCGTCTACCGGGCGGCTCTGCGCTGGCTTTCACCCGGACGGGCGGCGCTGGCCGCGGCGCTGTTTGCCTCCACTCCGTTGACCCAGCTCGTCACCGGTTCGCTGTATGTCGAAAATCTCTGGGCGGCGCTGATCACCGGCTCCGCCGTCGCGCTGTGGACCGGCGAAGTCGCCGCCGGCGGCATGCTGCTGGGCGCGGCGTTCTCCACTAAGCTCGGAACCTCGGCCTATCTGCCGGGCGCGATCGTGCTGGCGGCCATCGCGCTGCGCAAAACGCCGGGCCGCCTGCGGCAGGCGGCGGCGGGAGCGGGGCTGCTGGCGCTGTTTGCCTCGCCTCCGTATTTGTACGCCTGGGTCCGGACGCGCAATCCGGTCTTTCCCTTCGCCAACTCGTATTTCCGCTCGCCTTACTTCGATCCCTCCTTTTCGATGGTGGACGCCCGCTACCGGCCGGAGCATCCGTGGAGCGCCTTCTACGCGCTCGCATTCCGCTCCGCTGATTTTATGGAAGGGCGCAATGGCGCGATGGGTTTTCAATATTTTTTGCTGCTGCCGCCGCTGTTGATTCTGCTGAGCCGGAAAGGACCGCGCGCTCCGGTGTGGTTCGGCGCCGCCGGCGCCGTGATCACGTTCCTGTCGCTGCCCAACCTGCGCTATCTGTATCCGGCGATGCCGCTGGTTTCGATCGGAATCGCGTGGCTGCTGGCCGAGCTGCCGGCGATGAGCCTCGCCTGCGCGGGGATTGCCGCCGTCAATCTGTGGTTCCTGCCGGCTTCCGGCTGGCAGCACGGCGACTTCGCGCTGTTTACGCGCCGGCAATTCGAGCAATACCTGCGCACGAACGCGCCGCAGCGCGGGCTGGTGGAGACGCTCAACCGGATCGCTCCGGGCCAGCCGGCGGCGCTGCTCAACGGCGATCCGATCGCCGGCCTGCGCGCCCGCGCCTTCACCGATACCTGGCACACCTTCGATTTCTGGCGGCGGTATCTGGCGGCCGGAGACGCGGCGGCGATGTCGCGCCTGTTCCATGAAGCCGGCGTGCGATACGTGATCGCGCCGGCCCGGCCCGATTCCGAGATCGCCCGGCAGTTTCTCCAGGAATGGACCGCGCCCACCGGATACCAGGCCGCCAACTATGAACTGCGCGCGGTGACGGACACCCGGATCGTCAAGCCTGCCGAAGTGACGGCCGTTCCGGCGGGCAGCTATGACGATCTGGATCCGGGAATCCAGTACGCCGGATCGTGGCTGCATGACCGGCAGTTCGCCGAAGCGGCCGGCCACTCGATCACCTACTCCAAGCGCGCCGGCGACACCGCGCAACTGGCCTTTTCCGGCGCCTCGATCGAGTACGTGTACACAAAGGCGGCCAACCGCGGGATCGCCGAGCTGTGGATCGACCGCAAATTACTGGCGCGCGTCGATCTTTACTCGGAAAAAACGCAATGGCGCCAGAGCACGGCGATCGGCGGGCTGGAGCCGGGCCCGCACACGCTGGAAGTGCGCGTTTCGGGACGAAAAAACGCCAAATCGGCGGATTATTTTGTCGATTTGGACCAATTTGTGGTGAAAAACTGACGCTTAATCGCGCAGCGTGGTGTCCAGGAACGCGCGCAGGCGGTGGCTGCGGCTCGGATGGCGCAGCTTGCGCAGCGCCTTGGCTTCGATCTGGCGGATGCGCTCGCGGGTGACCGCGAAGTGCTGGCCGACTTCCTCGAGCGTGTGCTCGCTGCCGTCCTGAAGGCCGAAGCGCATTTTGATAATTTTTTCCTCGCGCGGGCTCAGCGTCTTGAGCACTTCCGCGGTCTGCTCGCGCAGATTCAAGTTGATGACCGCCTCGGAAGGGGAAACCACGCGGCGGTCGATGATGAAATCGCCCAGGTGCGACTCCTCCTCCTCGCCGACCGGCGTTTCCAGCGAGATCGGCTCCTGCGCGATGCGCAGCACCTTGCGCACCTTGCCGACCGGCAGCTCCATCTTCGCCGCGAGCTCTTCGGTGGTCGGCTCGCGTCCCAGATCCTGCTGCAACTGGCGCTGCATGCGGACCAGCTTGTTGATGGTCTCGATCATGTGAACGGGGATGCGGATGGTCCGTGCCTGATCGGCGATGGCGCGGGTGATGGCCTGCCGCACCCACCAGGTGGCGTAGGTGGAAAACTTGTAGCCGCGCTGATAATCGAATTTATCGACGGCCTTCATCAGCCCGATGTTGCCTTCCTGGATCAGATCGAGGAATTGCAAGCCGCGGTTGGTGTAGCGCTTGGCGATGGAGACCACCAGCCGCAGATTGGCCTCGATGAGCTGCTTTTTGGCGATTTCGGCTTCCTGCTCGCCCTTTTCGACGATTTGCAGGGTGCGGCGAAGCTCGGTCGCTGTGGCCCCGGACTCCTCCTCCAGTTGCGAAATGCGCTGGCTCTGCTGGCGCATCTCCTTGCGCAGGGCCGCCGCGGCGCCGTGCGCGCCGTTGCCCGGTGTCTCCAGCTTGCGCTGGATGCGGGCGATCTCCCGCTCGATCGGCTTCAGCTCCTCCACGGCGCGGCGCAATCTTCCGGCCAGCGCGCGGCGCGTGGCGGAGCTGAAATGGATTTTGCGGATCAGCCGGGAAATGTTGACCATGGTCCGCGCCAGGCTCCAGCGCAGGGAGCGGTGCATTTTGGGCTTCATGCCGCGCGAAATGGTTTGCAGCTTCTGGCGGAACTGCTGGGCCTTTTTGTAGTGCTTTTCAATTTCGGCGATGGTGGCGGCCAGCTCGTTGCTCTGCTCGATGACGTTTTCGTCGGTGACCACCAGATCCGGCATCACCAGGATGTCGCGCACCGCCGCCGGATCGCGGGCCAGCACTTCGCCGAGCGCGAGAATTTCGCGGATCACCAGCGGCGACCGCGAAAGCGCCTTGCGCACCGCCGCCTGGCCGCGTTCGATCCGCTTGGCCAGCTCGATCTCCCCCTCCCGCGTCAGCAGCGGCACGGTGCCCATCTCGCGCAGGTACATGCGCACCGGATCGTTGGTCTTGTCGCTGAAATCCTGGGTCAGATCGAGGTCGCCCAGCTCGTCGCCCTCTTCGATTTTCTTGTCGAATTCGAGCTTGGGCTCTTCGAGAATTTCCACGCCCGCGCTGTCCAGCTCCGTCAGCAGATCGTCCAGCTCGCGGCCGCCCGGGTAATCCTCGGTGAGGAGCTCGTTGACCTCGTCGTAGAGAACGTAGCCCTTCTCTTTTCCGGTGTCCATCAACTGCTTCAGCCGGCCGAATTTGTCGTCAATCGCCACAATGCCCCAGGGCTCGTTACCATTTTTAGCGCCTTCCGAACCCCTATAGGAGAAGCGCCGAACTGATTACGTTAAGTGTACAACACGTCCTGCGGCGGCGGCCGCCGCTACTGGCAGCCGCCGGTCCCGCCGTGCTTCTGGATTTTCTCCAATTCTGCGATCATACCGAGCGCTTCCTCCATTCTGCCCTCACGCTCGGCTTGCTTGACCCGGGCGCGCAGCTCGGCCGTGCGCTGTTTCCGCCGGTCGGCTTCCAGCCGGCGCAGGCAGGCCTCGGCCTGCTCCAGCGCGGCTTCCTCTTCCATCTTCTCATCGGCAGCCAGCAGAAAGTGCAATAGATCGCGCGCGGCCGGGCCCAGGCGGCCCTCCAGCGCCGAATACGTCGTGTTTTCCGCGTGGCGGAGGGCTTCGAAAATCTCACGGGAAGCGAAGTTCTGTGTGATCTCGCCGGTGAGGCGGGGCAGCATCTGCCGGCGCGCCTGGTCGCTTGCGAGCAGGGCCGAAAGCAGGATCCGCTCCAGCGCGGGGATGGCGGGGGCGGCGGGGGCGGCGGCCGGCGCGCGGCGCTCGGCCGCGGCTTTCTTGAACTGATCGAGCACCAGCCCCGGCTCGACGCCCAGATACTCTGCCAGATCGCTGGCGACCGCCGCCCGCTCGAGCCTGCCGGAAATTCTGTTCACCGCCGGCAGCAGGAATTTGAACGCATCCATGCGCCCTTCGGCGGTGCGCATGTCGAAGCGCGCGCGGACGCGGTCGGCGAGCCAGTGGAAATAGCCGCCGGCTTCCTCCAATTTTTTGCGATAGGACTCGGCGCCGTGTTTCCGGATATATTCATCCGGATCCAGGCCGCCTTCCAGGGTCACCACGCGGACGTGCAGGCCCTCATCGAGCAGCATCTGCGCGCGCTGCTCGGTGGCGCGGGCCCCCGCCGGATCCGGATCGAAGCTCATCAGAACCGCGTCGGCGTGGCGGCGAATCCACCGCACCTGCGCGTCGGTGAATGCCGTCCCGCACGGCGCGACCACTTCCTTGACGCCCGCCGAATAGACTCCAATCGCGTCCATATATCCTTCCACCAGGACCGCGCGGGCGGAGCGGCGCATGCCCTCGCGCGCGCGATGCGCGTTGTATAAGACAGATGATTTTCGATAAATCGGTGTTTCCGAGGAGTTGAGATATTTGGGCTGATCCTCGTCGCGCAGGGCGCGGCCGCCAAAGGCGATCACCTTGCCGGCGTCGTTGTGAATCGGAAACATCAGCCGGCCGCGGAAAAAATCGTAGGCCGATCCGTCTTCGCGGCGGCGGATCAGCCCGCTGGCCTCGATTTCCCGCGGCGTGAACCGCTCCTGTGCGAGCCGCCGCGCGAGCGACTGGCCGGAGGCATCCGCGTAACCCAGCGCGAAGGTCTCGATCATCTCCGCGCCCACACCGCGCCGGGCCAGATAGGCGCGAGCTTCCGCGCCCCGCGCATCGCGCAAATTGGCCTGATAGAAACTCGCCGCGATGGCGTGAATTTCATAAAGCGCGGCGCGCAGCTTCGATTCTTCATCGGAGTATTCGGCGCGCCGGGGCATGGGAATGCCGTTGCGTTCCGCCAGAAGCTTGAGAGCCTCGGGAAAAGTGAGGCCGTCGATCTCCATCACGAAACTCAGGGCGTCGCCGCCTTTCCCGCAGCCGAAGCATTTAAAAAATTGGCGGGTCTGGTTGACCGAAAAGGACGGAGTTTTTTCCTGATGAAACGGGCAAAGGCCGATCCAGCGGCCGCCCGATCCGCTGCGCTTCAGGCGCACGTATTCGCCGATCACCTTGACGATGTCGATCGAGGATTTGAGCTGATCGACGAAGTCCATGACGGCCTCCTATCTCTTTCTCGCCAGCGTCACTCCGTCGCCGAGCGGAATCATGCTCAGGTCGATGCGCGGGTCGCGATGCAGTTTGTCGTTGAATTCGCGCAGCGCCATGGTGTCTTCGTCCTGTTCCCGCTCGTCGGCGACGCGCCCGGACCATAACACGTTGTCCACCATGATCAGGCCGCCGGGGCGCAGCAGGCCGAGCGCACTCTCATAATAATTGAGGTAATTGGTTTTGTCGGCGTCGATAAAGACGAAGTCGAAGTTGTTCTCGCCGCGGGCCTGCAGGGCGCGCAGCGTGTCGAGCGCGGGCGCAATGCGCAGGTCGATCATGGAATCGACGCCGGCTTCTTGCCAATAGCGGCGCGCCACGGCGGTGTACTCCTCGCTGATATCGCAGGCCACGATCTTTCCGCCGGGTCCCATCGCCAGCGCCGCCGCAAGCGAGCTGTAGCCGGTGAAGACGCCGATCTCCAGCGCCCGTTGCGCCCCCATCAGGCGCACCAGCAGCGCCAGGAACTGGCCGTGTTCGGGCGTGATCTGCATTCGCGCGCGGGGATGCGCGGCGGTTTCCCGGCGCAATCGCTCCAGAATCGGCGGCTCCCGCAGGGAATGGCGCCGCAGGTAGTCATAGATGTTTCCGGGAAGAAGAAGATCGCCGGCCATGAAGTGAAATTATGGCATCTTCCCGCTGGAGCAAACCAATCCGATCATCGCGAAGAAAAAGGCGGCGAGCGCGGGACGCTGCTGCATCGGATAATCGACCAGGCAGTGCGCGAAGACGGCGAGCATGCCGATGCCCCACAGCGAACGCAGCGCGGGCCGGATGGTCAGAGCGGCGATCGCCACCAGGATTGCGAAAAACGGCAGGCCTCCCTCGACGGCCCATTGAATCCAGTCGTTGTGCGCCTGATTGACATAATGGCCGTCGTCGAAGCGCGCGTAGGCGGGATAGGCGTCGGCCCAGGCGCCGAGCCCAAAGCCGGCGAGCGGGCGGTCGCCAATCATGGCCAGGGAACTGCGCACCAGCTCGGCGCGTATCCAAAAAGGATTGGGCTCCTGAAAACGGCGCCAGATGGTTTCCCAGCCGACGATGGCGGTGAAGAGCACGATGGCGGCAAGGCTTGCGCCGGCGGCGCGGGCCAGCGCCCGTCCGGAGATGAGCTTGCGAAGATAGGCGGCCGCCGGCACGGCCACGATCTCCGCCAGGCAGAGCAGTGTGCCGGTTCGCGATCCGGCGGCGATGACGGACGCGAACAGCATCGCTGAGATGGCAAGGTACAGGGCGGATCGTGTGCGATCGAGAATCCCGTTCAGAATCGCAAAGGGAAGCACGGCTTCGACGAACGCCGCGTATTGATTGCGGTAAACGAACGGGCCAAGCGTGGGCAGTCCCGTGCCGGTGTCGAACCACCAGAATATTTTTCCGGGCGGGGAAGAAAGCGCGGTGAAGATCGCGAAAATGCCGAGCACTGCCGCGAAAATCAGCGCCGCTTCCAGAACGCGCTCCTTTCGCGCGACGCACAGCGCCAGGGAAAACGCGGCCAGGTTGGTGATCCAGTTCAACACGGCGTCGCCGGTGCGCCAGGCGTAAATAGTCTGATGCGCCGCGATCTGCGCCATGCCCCACAGCGCGGCGACGGCCAGCAGCGCCGCGACGGGATGCCAGCCGATTTGAAATCGCCGCCTGAGGATGGTGAACGCCGCCAGCGCGAACAGCGCGAGTTGAAACGCCGCAAGCGCCCACCGGGCGGGAATCCACATGGTCAGAATCCCGGAAAAAAGAATGACGGCGAGAAGCACGGCGAACGGCCATTGTAACCTGACTCTTATGAGCCTCCCAAGCGAGCGGATCGCGATCGGCCCGGAGGAGTTCGAACAAGCCCGGCGGCGGGTTTGCGCGCACGCCTACCATACGCCGCTGCTGACGTCGCGCATTTTGAGCGAGCGCACCGGATTCGAGATTCGTCTGAAAGCGGAAATGTTCCAGCGCGGCGGATCGTATAAAATTCGCGGGCCGCTGAACAAGATTCCGCAGTTGACCGACGAACAGAGACGCGCCGGGGTGATCTGCTCCTCGGCCGGCAATCACGCGCAGGGCGTGGCGATCGCCGCCGCGGTGCATGGCGTTCACGCGGTGGTGGTGATGGCGGAAAACGCGACGCCGTCGAAGATCGCGGCGACAAAAAGCTACGGAGCCGAAGTGGTGCTGCACGGCTCGATTTGGGACGAGGCCAACGCGAAAATGCTGGAGCTGGCGCGCGAGCGCGGCTATACGATGATTCATCCATTTGACGATCTGCAGTTGATCGCGGGGCAGGGAACGCTTGGCCTGGAGATTTTCGATGATTTTCCGCAAGCCGAGGTGGTCGTCGTGCCGATCGGCGGCGGCGGGCTGATTTCCGGGGTCGCCCTGGCGCTGAAGTCCCGCAATCCGAAGATACGAATCATTGGCGTCGAATCCTCGGACGGTCCGGCGATGAAGAAGAGCGTTGAAGCCGGGCAGGTGGTGACGCTGGAATCGATCGGTACGATTATCGACGGGCTGCGCGTGAAGCGGGTGGGAGAAAACACGTTTCGCGTGGTGCGCGATTACGTGGATGAAATTGTCGCGCTGCCGGACGCGCAAATCTTCGACGCCATGCTCTGGATCATGTCGCACTGCAAGGTGGTGGCGGAGGGCGCCGCCGCCGCGCCGGTGGCCGCACTGTTAAATGGATTGATCCAGGCGCCGGCGGGATCGCGCGTGGTGTGCGTTTTAAGCGGCGGCAACGTCAATCTGGACCAGTTGCGCGGGTTGAAGTGGAACTGACCACCCGCACCCGATCGAATCCTTCCTCCCGGGTGGGCGGCTGAAGGCGCCGGGCCATTTTTTCGATTGCTTCGTCCGGCACCACGCGCTCGCGCCGGCGGTTGCGGAGGCGGCAGACCTCCAGCGGCACGTCGAAAAAGATCGCTTCAATCCGGCAGCCGTGACGTTTGGCCAGCTCCAGATACGGTTTCCGCTCGCTGCGGCGGAGATTGGTCGCGTCGATGTAGGTCACCGGACGCCGCAGCTCGATGCGGTGCCGCAGCAGGCCGCGGAGGACGGCGAACACCCGCGAATGAATCGTCTGATCGGCCGGATCGTCGGCCAGCAGGCGGCGGATCTCGTCGCTTGAGAGCGTGGCGCCGAGAGGCTTTACGTAACTCGATTTGCCTGCGCCGGGCAAGCCGACCAGAACCACGATTTTCGGCTTAGACGACGTATCGTTCCGCCCGCAACAGCCGAGCCGCGATGCGGCGGCGCAATCCGATCACGTCCACCGGTTCGTATTTTGCGAACCGCTTCAGCACGGCGAGATTGGCGCGCAGCGCGTCGCCTTCCGAACAAGCCGCGAGCACGACGCGGGCGGCCGATTCGATCGAATCCATGGCCTCGCAGCAGAAGACCTGGGCCATTTCGCCCGCGTTTTCCGCGCCGCCGCCGCTTGCCGCGATCTTGTGCGCGCGCAGCTCGGCCGATTCCATGGCATAAGCGTTCATCAGGATATCGGTAATGTTGGCGATCACTTCCTGCTGGTCCTCGATCGAGGCGCCGAATCTCTGGTAGGCGACGGCGAGCGCGAAGAGCCCGATTTGTTTGGCGTTGGCGACGATGTTGGCCGCTCCGGCCGGCGGATTGAGAATCTCGGCTTGCAGCTTGGCCGCGGCCTCCACCAGCGGAAGCGCGCCCTTTTGCGCGCGCTTGAGCAGCATGCCCGTCGCCAGCAGGCGGTTGATCTCATTGGTGCCCTCAAAGATCCGGTTGATGCGCGAATCGCGGTAGGCGTGCTCCACTGCGTAATCCTGATGGAATCCGTAGCCGCCGTGAATCTGCACGCCTTCATCGACCACGTAATCGAGCGTTTCCGAGGCGAACACCTTCACGAAGGAGCATTCAGCGGCGAACTCCTCCACAGCTTTGAGCATTTGTTTTCCAGCGTCGGGATGATCCCAGGAAAAATTTTCAAGCTGCGCCTCGATATCGCCGACCACGCGATACGACATGCTTTCGCTCGCATAGGCGCGGATGGCCATCTCCGCCAGCTTGTGCTGGATCAGGCCGAATTCGGCGATGGGCTTGCCGAAGGCCTTACGCTCCTTGGCGTATTTGATGGAAAGCGCAAGCACGTTCTTGCAGCCGCCCTGCGCGAAGGGGCCCAGCTTCAATCGCCCGAGATTCAAAATATTGAAGGCGATGACATGGCCGCGGCCGATCTCGCCCAAAACGTTTTCCACCGGAACCCGGACGTTATCGAAATAAACCGCGGTGGTCGAGCTGCCCTTGATGCCCATCTTCTGCTCTTCCTTTCCGGGCGAAACGCCGGGCCAGGTCCGCTCCACCAGAAACGCCGTGAACTGTTCGCCGCCGACCTTGGCGAAGACGGTGTACAGATCCGCGAAGCCGCCGTTGGTGATCCACATTTTCTGGCCGTTGAGGATGTAATGGCGGCCGTCGGCGGAAAGGTCGGCGCGGGTGCGCGCCGCCAGCGCGTCGGAGCCGGCCTGCGGCTCGCTCAGGCAGTAGGCCGCGATCATTTCGGCGGAGGCCAGCTTGGGCAGATATTTTTTCTTCTGTTCTTCCGTGCCGAACAGCAGCAGCGGCAGCGTGCCGATGCCGGTGTGGCCGCCGTGCCAGGCCGAATAGGATCCGTCGCGCGCGACGCCTTCGGCCACCACCATCATCGACGTCAGATCCATTTCCATGCCGCCGAATTTTTCCGGGATGACGACGGCGGTCAAGCCGAGTTCGGCTGATTTTTTGAGGATTCGCGCGGCGACGGCGTGCTGCTGATGTTGAATTTCCTCGAGATGCGGCGCGACTTCCTTGTTAAAAAATTCTTCGGTCGTCTTCGCGATGGCGCGATGCTCGGCCGTGAAATCCTCGGGCGTGAAAATCGTTTCCGGCGCGCGCCGCTCGATCAGAAACGCGCCGCCTTTGGTTTTTGGAATCGCAACCGCCGCCATAATCCCCTCCTGCTGCCTCCAGGATCTAATTCAACCGCTCGAAAATTCCCGCCGCGCCCTGCCCGCCGCCGACGCACATGGTGACCATCCCGTATCTGACGTTGCGCCGCGGCATTTCATGCAGCAAAGTCGCCGTCAGCTTGGCGCCGCTGCAACCCAGCGGATGCCCCAGCGCGACCGCGCCGCCGTTGACATTCACCGTATCGAGATTCAATCCCGCCTGGCGGATGACGGCCAGCGCCTGGACCGCGAAGGCTTCGTTCAGCTCCACCAGCCCGATGTCTTCCAGCTTGAGGCCCGCCAGCCTCAGCGCCTTGGGAATCGCCACCACGGGCCCGACGCCCATAATTTCCGGAGGCACGCCGCCCACGGCGAAGCTCACGAACCGGGCCATGGGCTTCAGGCCCAGCTCGCGCGCCTTGCGGTCCGACATGACGATGGCTGCCGCCGCGCCGTCGCTGGTCTGCGAGGAGTTTCCCGCCGTCACGCTGCCGGAGGCGTGAAACACCGGCCGCAGTTTTGCGAGCGCCTCCATTGAAGTATCCGCGCGCGGGCCTTCGTCCTTGGCGAAGGTGATTTTTTGCGTGCCGCTCAACGTCTTTGTTTCGACCTCCAACGGTACGATCTCTTCGTCGAAATGCCCGGCGGCCTGCGCCTTCAGGGCGTTCTGATGGCTGCGCAGCGAGAATGCGTCCTGATCCTGGCGCGAGATGTTGTACCGGCGCGCCACCTCTTCGGCGGTGAGGCCCATGCTCATATAAATTTCAGGCATGTGGTCCACCATCCACGGATTCGGGGCAAATTTATTGCCGGCCATCGGCAGCAGGCTCATCGATTCGGCGCCGCCGGCGATCACGATCTCGGCTCCGCCGGCCCGGATCTTATCCGCGGCCATGGCGATGGTCTGCAATCCCGAGGAACAGAACCGGTTCACCGTAACGCCGGGCACTGTCTCCGGCAGGCCCGCGCGAAGGGCCGCAATGCGCGCCATGTTCATCCCCGATTCCGCCTCGGGAATCGCGCAGCCGAGAATCACGTCGTCGATTTCGCCCGTGGGAATCTGCGGATATTTTTCCAGCAGCCGCCGGAACACGGCCGCCGCCATGTCGTCCGGACGGCAGTTTTTCAGCGTCCCGCGCGGCGCCTTGCCGACCGCCGTGCGCAGGCAATCGATAATCACTGCTTCTGGCATCGTCATCTCCGATCCCGCCCGCAAAGGCCGGGCTTAGTTCCTCAGCGGCTTTCCCGTTTTCAGCATGTACTGCATCCGCTCCTGCGTCTTGGCCTGCCCGCACAGGCTCAGGAAAGCCTCCCGCTCCAGATCGAGCAGGTGCTGCTCGCTTACGGTTTGCTCGCCGGTGAACCGGCCGCCGCTTAAGACATTCGCCAATTTCTCCGCGACCACCAGATCGTAGTCGGTGATGTATCCGCCTTTGTGCATGGCCCAGGCGCCCAGCTTCAGCATCGCGAAGGCGCTCTCACCGCCGGCTTTGATATCGGTCCGCGGGCGGCCGGGCGTGTAGTCGCGAGCCAGCTCCAGCGCCCGCGCCTTGGCGTCGCCGATCAGCCGGTTGGGGTTCATCGACACGTGATCGCCCTGGCTCAAGAAGCCGAACTGCCGCGCCTCCTCGGCGCTGGAGGAAACCTTCGCCATGCCGATCAGCTCAAACGCGCGCCGGGGGTCCTTCAACCGCAACAGCATCTCCTTGCATCCGCCGCCGGCCGGGATCAATCCCACGCCGACCTCGACCAGTCCCATGTAGGTTTCGGCGGAAGCCTGCACCGCCGCGCAATGCAATGGAATTTCGCAGCCGCCGCCGAGCGACCGCGCAAATGGCGCGGCTACAACAGGTTTCGGAGCATACTTCAAGGCCATGTTTACCTGTTGAAAGCGGTATATCGCCGCGTTCAACTCGTCCCATTCGCCTTCCTGCGCCGCCAACAGGACCAGCATCAGGTTGGCGCCGACGCTGAAATTTTCGCCCTGATTGGCGATGATCATCGCCTCGAAATTTTTCTGCGTTTCCTCCAGGCCCGCCTGGAGCATGGAGATTTGATCCTCGCCGAGCGAGTTCATCTTGCTGTGGAACTCCACGCACAGCACGCCGTCGCCCACGTCGATGAGCGAGGCGCCCGCGTTCTGCTTCACCACGCCGCGCGCGCGTTTCAGGTCGCTCAGGGAAACGATCCCCGGGCGCTGCTCGAGCGCCGCGTAGCGCGTGCAAACCAGATCGAAATACTCGGTTCCCGGCCTGCCGTCAGAATCGGCCGCGCGGTACAGCGACGCCGCGCCGGCGCGCCGCATCTTCTGGATGTTTTCCGGAATCTCTCGCTGTTCCGCCTCCAGGCGCCGGCAGACGTCTTCAAAGCCGAGCGCATCCCACAGCTCGAACGGCCCAAGCTTATGCGCGTAGCCCCAGCGCATGGCGCGGTCGATCTCCACGATGCGGTCGGAGATCTGCGGAACCATCTCCGCCGAATATAAGAACAGATCGCTGTAAAGGCGCCACAGAAACGAGCCCACGCGGTCGTCGGATTTCACCAGCATCCGCAGCCGCTCGCCGAGATCCTCGATATTGCGCGCCGCCTCCGCGGAGGGAAATTTGACTTTGGCCGCCGGATGATACTCCAGCGTGTGCAGATCGATCGCGTAAATTTCTTTCTCCTTGCCGACGCGCTTGTAAAATCCCTGGCCCGATTTTTCTCCCAGCCAGCCGCGCTCGATCATTTTTTTCTGCGCATCGGTCATCAGGTAGCGGTCGCGCCAGCGGTCCTCGGGAACCGCGTGGTAGAGATTTGTTCCGACGAACGCCCACACATCGAGGCCGACGATATCGAGCAATCGAAAGCTCGCGCTATTGGGCAGGCCGATCAGCGGGCCGGTGATGGCATCGACTTCTTCCACGGTGTAATCGCCCTCGGCGGCGATTTTGGCGACCGTTCCGCCGAAAAAGCTGCCGATGCGGTTGGCGATAAAATTCGGCGTATCCTTGCACGGCACCACGCCCTTGCCGAGGCGCTTGTCGGCGAAACTCGAGACGAAATCGAGGATTTCGCGATCGGTATCGGCGCCCGGGATCATCTCCAGCAGGTGCAGATAGCGCGGCGGATTAAAAAAATGCGTGCCTAAAAAATGGCGCCGGAAAGCGGGGGAGAATCCTTCCGAGATCTGCCGCAGCGGGATGCCGCTGGTGTTGGTGGAGACGATCGAGTCGGGCTTGCGCAGCGCCTCCACTTTTTTAAGAAGCGCGCGCTTGATCTCCAGGTTTTCGACCACGGCTTCCAGAATCCAGTCGCAATCTCCGATGCGGGCCAGATCGCTTTCGAAATTCCCGGGGGAAACAAGCGATGTCAGGGAGTCGAGAAAAAATCCGCCTGGCCGCTGTTTGGCGGCGTTTTCGACGCCCTTCTTTGCAAGCTCGGTGGACACGTCCAGCAGCAGGGAAGGGATGCCGGCGTTGGCGAAATGCGCGGCGATACGGGAGCCCATCGTGCCGGCTCCGAGGACGGCAACGCGTTGAATCAATCGCATCAGAATTCTAACTTAACACTGTTCGCGGCGAATCCCCGGCGGGGCTCGGCGCGCCGGGCGGCGGGGCGCCGCGGCTTACGGCTCCAGGAGCAATTTTCCGCTGGTGCCGCGGCTTTCCAGGTCCTGCTGCGCCCGCGCGGCTTCGCTTAAGGGATAGACCCGATCGATCTTCAAGACCAGCTTTTTTTCCAAAAGCCAGCGGAACAGATCGCCGGCGCGCCATTCCAGCTCCTGGCGCGTGGCGACGTAATGCGCCAGCGTCGGCCGCGTCAGAAACAGCGATCCTCTCTGGCTGAGCGCCAGCGGCTCGATGGCCGGCGCCGGACCGCTGGCGTTTCCAAACTGCACCATCATGCCCCGCGGCCGCAGGCAATCGAGCCCCTTGAGGAAAGTGGCGGCTCCCACCGAATCGTAGACCACGTCCACGCCGCGGCCGCCGGTCAGCCGTTTGGTTTCCTCCAAAAAATCCTGATCGCGATAGAGAATCACGTCGTCGGCGCCGGCCTCGCGTGCGACCGCGCCTTTTTCCGGCGTTCCGGCGGTGGCGATGACCCGCGCGCCGAGCATTTTCGCCATCTGCACGATGAGGCGTCCGGTTCCTCCCGCCGCCGCGTGCACCAGCAGGGTATCGCCGCTTTTGAGCGGAAAGGTGGAGTGCGTCAAATAGTGCGCGGTCATGCCTTGCAGCATCACGGCCGCCGCCTCGCGGAAGCTTACCCCGTCGGGAATCCGGACCAGCGCGCTTTCCGGCACTGCCTGATATTCGGCGTAGGCTCCGCGCGCGGTTGCCCAGGCGACCCGGTCGCCCGGCTTCACGCTCGCGGCTCCCTCGCCAAGGGATTCCACCGTGCCGGCGCCTTCCGATCCTAAAATCGCCGGCAGCGGGAGTTTGTAGAGCCCGCTGCGATGGTAGGTGTCGATGAAATTCACGCCCGTTGCGGCGAGCTTCACCAGCACATGGCCGGCCGGCGGCTCCGGCGTGGGACGGTCCCCATAGACCAGCGCCTCCGGCCCGCCGGTTCTTTCGATGTAAACGGCTTTCATAGCGTCCTCAACTTTCTTCGAAGATGAACGAATGCGGCGTATAACGACAAATAGGAAAGCGTGACAGGGAAAAACAGCAAGCGCGCGAGCGCGGGAATCGCGGCCGATCCGGTGAGCCCGGCGCGATATAGAACAAAATGCAGCGCGATGCGCCAATGGCCGCGGTCGAGCCAGAAAAAGTCGCCGTTTTCGTTGAGCACCAGGATTTTCGAGCGCAGATGCGCTCCCAGGGCCCACTTCCACTTCATCATGATCGGCTCGCCGGAGCAGATGATGCAGGCGATGGGGTAATCCCGCCCGGCCAACTCCTGGTACAGGCGTTTGCGGCCGGCGCGGCCTTGATAATCGCCGATGCGGAACACTTCGCCGCGGAAGCCTTGCGGCGTGCCGGAAAAGCAGGTGACCAGGCCCATCTCGACGGCGTCGCCCAAGCGGCTGCGCAGCAGGCCGATCACGTGCTCGATGAGGTGGCGCGATCCGCTTTCGATGAACAGGATTTTGTTGAAGTCGGGAGTGGCCCGGCTCAGGAATCGGCGCAAGCAATCATTCTAACGTCCGGGCGGCCGCGAAATCTCCAGCGTCCCTGGGGAAGCGTTACGTCCGGGATTCAGGGAGGGCCCCGGCAGGTTCCCCCAAATTCCGGCTACCATAAAATCGGCGGTGCCACAGGAAATCCGTGTAGCAACGTTGCGAACCGGAGCGTCAAACCCGGGCGAACGGTCTGGTCGAGGAACGGACCCACCTTTAACGGATAGATCTTCAGGGCCGCCGTTACCCTTCCGATGATCACCGGACAGAACAAGGCTCGCTCGGATTTTCTCTCCGGCGCCGGAGAAATGGGCGCGCGGATTCGCGCCTGTGACTGGAGCCGCACGCCGCTCGGTCCGGCCGAACAGTGGCCGCCTGAGCTCAAAACCTCGGTGAGCTTGATGCTCGCCTCGCCTCATCCGATGTGGATCGGCTCGGGCCCCGAGATGACGCTTCTTTATAACGACGCCTGCCTTCCCGTGCTTGGCGCGGCCGCGCTGGCGAAACCCGCGGCCGAGGCGTGGGCCGGAATCTGGGATGTGTGCGGACCGCCGGCCGGCAAGGTTTTGGACAGCGGTGAGGCGGCCACCCTCGACGGCGTGCGCCTGTTGCTGGACCGCGGCGCTTATCAAGAAGAGGCATTCTACTCGTTTTCTTATAGTCCGATCCGCGGAGATTCGGGGCAGGTCTGCGGCTTGCTTTGCCTTGCCACCGATGTTACTCCGAAGCTGGTGAACGCGCGCCGGCTGGCGACGCTGTCCGAACTGGCGTCCCGTTGCCTGGCCGAAAAGACGGTGGCGGGGGCCTGCGCGGCGGCCGCGCAGGCGCTGCGCAACAATGCCGGCGAGGTGCCGTTCGCGCTGCTGTACCTGGCCGGCGCGGAAGGACGGGAGGCCAGGCTCGTACAGGCGGCCGGCGATTTCGCGCCGGATTTTGCGCCCGTTTCTCAGGTTTCCCTGGAGGAGGATTCGCCTCCCTGGCCGCTGGCCGCGGTGTACCGTTCGGCGCAGCGCCGGATCGTCGATGCCAGCGGCATGGAAGGTCTGCCGCGGGGAGCCGCCGGACAGCCGGTGAGGGAGGCGGTGGTGCTGCCGGTGATCTCCGGCGGCGGGCGCCCCCCTTGCGGCGTGCTGGTGGCGGGGGTGAATCCGGGACGTCCGCTGGACGCCGATCATCTCGCATTTTTCGACCTGCTGGCCGCCCAGGTGGGCGCGGCGGTTCACAGCGCGCGCGCCGGCGAACAGGAACAATGCCGCGCCGCGCCGGAAGCCGGTCCGCCACAGAGCCCGTCCCTTGGTGCGGAAGGCGTGAGCAAACACCAGCAGCCGGAGCGCGCCAGCTTGCTGCTCGGCGCCATCGTCGACTCCTCCCATGACGCGATCATCAGCAAGGACCTGAACGGGGTCGTCACCAGTTGGAACAAGAGCGCCGAACGCCTCTTCGGCTACACCGCGGAGGAGGCGATCGGCCGTACGGTGATGACGCTGCTGATTCCCGCTGACCGGCACGACGAAGAGCGGGAGATTCTTGAGCGGCTGCGGCGCGGCGAGCGCGTCGATCATTTCGAAACCGTGCGCCGGCACAAGGACGGCCGCCTGCTCGATGTTTCCGTCGCTGCTTCCCCCATCAAAGACGCCCGCGGCAACATCATCGGCGCATCCAACATCACCCGCGATATCTCCGACCGGAAACACGCCGAGACGGCCATTCGGGATCTAAACGCGCGGTTGACCAGCGAGCTTGCGGCCATGACCCGCATGCAGCAGCTCAGCACGCGGCTGGTGGCCGCCGGCGATTTCGTGCGGCTGCTGGAGGATATTCTGGACGCCGCCGCCGCCATCACCGGCGCGGATATGGGCTATATCCAGCTTGACGAGGGCGGCCTGTTGAGAATCGCCTGCTCGCGCGGCTTCGGCCGGGAGTTCCTGGAAGTTTTCGAGGCGGTGCGCCCCGCACAGACCGCCTCCGGCGCCGCGCTCCAGCGCCGGGAGCGCGTCATCGTCGAGGATGTCGCCTCCAGCACGATGTTCGACGGCGCCTTGCGCGACGCGCTGCTCGCGGCCGGAGCGCGGGCCCTGCAAAGCACGCCGCTGATCACCCGGTCCGGCGAAACACTTGGAGTCTTTTCGACGCATTACCGCGTGGCCCAGGGTCCCGGCGAGCGGGAGCAGCGGCTGCTCGACCTTCTGGCCCGCCAGGCGGCCGATTTGATCGAACGCCGCCGGGCCGAGATTGCGCTGCTTGAAAGCGAAAGAAAATTCCGCCAGCTCGCCGACGCCATGCCGCAGATCGTCTGGACCGCGGACGCGGCGGGCCGTCCGGATTACTTCAACCAGCGCTGGTACCAATTCACCGGCCTGGAGCCCGGCCGCTTCGACCGCCAGACATGGGAAGGCATCCTCCATCCGGAAGACTTCCAGGCAGCCGCCAGGCTTTGGGCCGAGTCCGTCGAGAAGGGCGAGCCATTCCGCGCCCAGACGCGGCTGTGGGATCGCGCCGAGCGCCGCTGGCGCTGGTTCATCAGCCGCGCGCTGCCGGTCCGCGGCGCCCAGGGCGGAGTCGTGAAGTGGTTCGGAACCTCCACCGACATCGACGAGCAGAAGCGCGTCGAAGCCGAACTGCGCCGCGCCAATCAGGATCTGGAACAGTTCGCCTATTCCGTCAGCCACGACTTGCAGGAGCCTCTGCGCAGCATCAAAATCTACGGAGAACTGCTCAGCCGCAGATACGGCGGCAGGCTGGACGGCCAGGCCCTGGAGTTCCTGGAGTATTTGCGGACCGGCGCCTCGCGCATGGAGATGTTGCTCCGCGATCTTCTCGCATATACTCAGGTGACGCGCCTGGATCCGCCGGAGGAGCCGGCCGACACGCTGGAAAGTCTTCAGGCCAGCCTGGCGAATCTGAGCGGAGCCATCGCCGAGAGCGGGGCCAGGGTGACTCACGATCCGCTTCCGCCGCTGCGCCTGCACGCCACGCACCTGCGCCAGCTTTTTCAAAATCTCATCGGCAACGCCATAAAATACCGTCATCGGGACCGCCCCCCGCGGATTCATATCAGCGCCGCGCGCGAGGCCGGAGCCTGGATCGTGTCTGTGCAAGACAACGGCATCGGCCTCCCGCCCGAGTACAAGGAGCACATCTTTGGACTGTTCAAACGTTTGCACTGTGGAGACGAGTATTCCGGAACCGGCATTGGACTCGCCATCTGCCAGCGGATTGTGGAGCGATACCATGGCCGAATTTGGGTGGAATCCGAAGCCGGAACAGGATCTGTTTTCCGCTTCTCCATCCCGCTCTGAAACAGCCCCGCAACCCACGTCCCGGGTGATCCTGCTGGTGGAGGACAACCGCGCCGACGTCTTCCTGGTCCGGGAAGCGATCCAGGCCGCCGGCATTCAGGCCGAGCTCGAAATCCTGGCCGACGGCGAAAAAGCGATTCAGTATTTCGAGCGGCTCGATGCCGACGCATCGAGGAAATGCCCGGCGCTCATGATCCTCGACATCAATCTGCCCAAGCGTCCGGGCAATGAGGTGCTCGCCTACATGCGGCGCACAAACCGGTGCCGGGATACGGCCGTGGTGGTGGTCACCTCCTCCGATTCCGAGCGCGACCGCCAGGAGATGGCCCGGCTGGGGATCAAGGAGTATTTCCGCAAACCCTCGGATTTCGAGTCGTTCATGAAGCTGGGCGATATTTTGAAGGATCTGCTTCCGCCCCGGGCCTGACCGCCGCGGAGCGATCAGTGGGTCAGATCGTAAACGAAGTAGTTCATGGCGATCCTGTAGGCCAGCGAGGCGAACTTTTCCGGATAACGCGGATCGTCGGACCACTCCCAGGCGTCGCCAAGATCCATGTTGTGGCAGATGGCCACCATCACGCGGCGCTTGTCATCGAAGATCGCCCGCCAGTGCGGCGTCATGCCCGTGGCGCCGGCTTCATAGGTGATGCCCCGCCGCGCGGCGCCCCAGCCGGGCACTTGAAAGCGCTGATCCAGGTCGTAGATGGTGTGGAAAATCGGATTGGAATTTTCCAGCTCTTCAATCGGGCGGTCCGGAAAGACCTTGCTCATGCTGGCCACGAAGACCTGCCATTCGCTGCTGACGCCGTGATAGGGCTGGTCGCCGTGAAAATCGTCGACCATCAGGAATCCGCCGCGCAAAAGAAAATCGCGCAACTGCGCGGCCTGCTCTTCGTTCAGCGCCCAGTGGCCGACCTCGACCGCATAGAGCATCGGCCAGTTGTAAATATCGTCGCTGCCGTCCAGATCGACCACCTGCTCGACCGAGCGGGCGTCGATACGGGTCAGGCGGCGCACGCCTTGCAGCAGATGGCGGTCCGAGCGGGGATAGTCGGTGGTCCAGCTCAGATCCGCGCCGCGCCAGCCGCGAAATACGCCGGGGTAGCGCAGACGGGCGCGGGTCCACTCCGCGGGTTTCTGATAATCGGAGGGCAGGGGAAAGTCGTCGTATTCGAGCGCCTCGTATTGCCGGAAGGGCCGCTGCGCGCGGAGGGCGCTCCAGAAACCGATGCCCGCCAACAGCAGCAGCAGCGAGGAGATCAGGCGCATCGCGAATCCTCGAAGGAAGAATAACACGTCGCCGCCGGCCGGGAGCCGCCGCGGGACGCCTCAGTGCGTCAGATCATAAACGAAATAGTTCAGGCCCACGCGGTAGGCGAGCGAGGACCATTTCTCCGCGTATTTCGGATCGTCGGAATTTTCCCAGCCATCGCCCAGATCCATGTTGTGGCAAATGGCCACGATGATGCGGCCGCGGTCGTCGCGGATGCAGCGCCAGTGCGGCTGCTTGCCGCTCGGACCTTTTTCGTAGGTAGTGTGCGTTTCCATCCAATTGGCGTAGCCGGGAACCTGGAAACGGTCCTGCAAATCGTAGAGGGTGTGAAAAATCGGATCGCTGTCGGGAATCTCCTCGATCGGACGATCCGGGAACACGCGCGTCATGCTGCGGGTAAACGTCTCCCATTCATTCAGCGGGCCGAGAAAATCCGGGTACGGCTCCGAGCCGTGGAAGTCGTCCACCATCAAGAACCCCCCGCGCAGCAGATATTCGCGCAACTGCCTGGCCTGCGCCGGCGGCAGCAGCCAGTGGCCCACTTCGACGGCGTAGAGGCAGGGCCAGTTGTAGATGTCATCGGTGCCGTCCAGGCTCACCACCTGCTCGACCGACCGCGTATCGATGCGCGTCAGCCGCCGCACGCCTTGCAGCAGATGGCGGTCCGAGCGCGGATAATCCATGGTCCACTGCCCTGGCCAGGGACGTCCAGGCCCCAGGCTCAGCCGCGAATCGTTGGGGTAGCCGTAAATATCGGGATAACGCAGCCGCGCCCGCACCCATTCGTGATTCGTATCTTTGTAATCCGGCGGCAGCGGAAAATTTTCGTACTCAATCGCCGGATACTGCTGGAAGGGTTTTTGGGCTTCAAGCAGGCCCAGGCAAACCGCCGATCCCAACAGGCCCGCCGCCAGCGCGGTGCGGAAACGCATGAAAACGACGCTTTCGACCCCCAGAATAGCACGCAGCCCGCCGGGCTAGATCCGCGCGCGCCATCCACGCTGCGGTGGCAGATTGCGCACCGCTTCGCTGACGCTCTGCTCCAGCGCGTGGTTGCGGAGAACGAAACGGTCAGCGCCAGCGCCGACAACAGGCACAGTTCGCCCGGAATGTAGTCGTCGCCTTTCCGCGTCTTCACCCTGCGTTCCCGGCACGGGCCCGATTTGTCGATCGCGAAGTTCGATCTTCGTCGACAACGCCGGCCGGCGCCGGAAGGTGCGACAGTTTCAATCCCGGCAAGGCGCGCCCCCCAGCCTCGGCACGAACAGTCGTTCTGCACCGAGTCTTCGAAATAGCGGTTCTGCGCCTGAAAATGATGCGGGGCGATATACATCCCCTCCGACCACACGACTCTGGACAGATTCCTCATCCGCACCCGCACGCTTGTTTGACTTCCGGATACAAATTGGCATCATGATACTACAGCCCAGGATTGTGCGACAAACAATGGACGGCAAGCCGCGATGAGTTTTTACAGCAAGTACGAACTGGAGCGCCTCATCGCCGACGGCGAAGTCAAAACCTTCCGCGCCAAGGAAAATGCCACCGGTCGGCCGGTGCTTCTGCACATGTTCCAATCCCAGGGACAGGACCTGCTGGCCGGTTTGAAAGCCCGCCTGGCCCAGGATCCGCGCAGGCCGTCGCCGCCGCTGATCGAGCTGGGCGAGTTCGCGGGCGCGCCTTACGCGGTGACCGAGGCGTTTACGCCGTTTCGCACTTTGCGGGAATGGCTGGAACGGCCCGCCCCGGCCGCCGCTTCCGATGAGTTCGAAAAACTGTTCGGAGCCCCCAAACCCGCCACCCCGCCGCCCGCGCCGCAGACTCAGGGCGAGTTCACGAAATTTTTCGGATCCGCTCCGGGGCCGTCTCCGCCGCCCGCAGCGCCCGCGCCGCAGACCCAGGGCGAATTCACGAAATTTTTCGGATCCGCTCCGGGGCCGTCTCCGCCGCCCGCAGCGCCCGCGCCGCAGACCCAGGGCGAGTTCACAAAATTTTTCGGATCCGCTCCGGGGCCATCTCCGCCGCCCGCAGCGCCCGCGCCGCAGACCCAGGGCGAATTCACCAGGATGTTCGGGGCGGCGAAGCCCGCGGCCGTTCCACCCCCGGCGCCCAGCACTCCACCGCTTCCGGAGACCGGACAGTTTACCCGCCTGTTCGGATCGGGACCCTCGGGCGAGTCCATCGACATCGAACAGGAACAAGCCCGCGCGGCGCAGTCGGCCGTACCGGAGAGCCGCCCGTTTCCGAAACCCAGCGAATTCACCCGCGTCTTCGGCCCGCAGCAGCGAGGTCCGCAGGCGCCGCCGCGCCCTTTGACCATCGGCAGCGCCTCCGGGATCTTCAAGGCGCCTTCCGCTCCGGAGCCGGCGAAAGCGCCCGCGGAAAACTCCCCGGGAGAATACACCAGGCTGATCGGACGGCCTGGCGATCCGCGGCCCGCGCCTCAGGCGCCGCCCCCTCCGCCGCCGGTCACCCCCGTTCCGGTTCCCGCTGCCCGGCGCGCATGGATGGTCGCGGCCGGCGTCGGCGCGGCCCTGTTGCTGCTGGCGATGTTTGTGCTGCTGGCGATGGTGGCGCAAAGGAAATGAGTGACGCTCTTTGCGCCGCGGCGGTCGCGGCCCGCCAATTTGCCCACGCGCCGTTCTCGCAATTCCGCGTAGGCGCCGCGCTGGAAGACTCCTCCGGGCGCGTCCACACCGGCTGCAACGTCGAAAATGCGACCTACGGCCTCACGGTTTGCGCCGAGCGAATCGCGGTCTTCAAGGCCATCTCCGAAGGCGCGCGGCGGTTCAGCCGCATCGCCATCGCGGCGGACACCGCCGACCTGACCCCTCCTTGCGGCGCCTGCCGGCAGATTTTATGGGAATTCTGCGGCGATATCGAGATCGTTCTCGTAAATCTTCAAGGATACCGGGAGTCGCTGCGGCTGGCTGAACTCTTTCCAAGACCCTTCGATGCATCGTTCCTCAAATAATCGGGCCGCGCGCTTAACGCTGTTCCTGCTGCTGGCGGCGGTGGCAAGCTGCGCCGCCCCCGCCGATTGGATCTGGAGCGCACGCTATGTCGTCACCATGGACCCGCAACGCCGGGTCATCGAAAACGGCGCCGTCGCGATCGTGGGCGACCACATCGCCGCCGTGGGGCCGCGCGCCGAAATCGACCGCGCCTGGCAGGCGAAACAACGGTTGGATCGCCCCGATGCAATTCTCGCGCCCGGCCTCATCAACGCGCACACGCATGTGCCGATGTCGCTGTTCCGCGGCGTGGCCGACGATCTCGACTTGCAGGACTGGCTGGAGCATTACATTTTCCCGGCAGAAGCCAAGAACGTCGACGCCGATTTCGTCCGTTGGGGAGCCCGCCTGTCCTGCCTCGAAATGGCGCTTTCCGGAACCACCACGTTTGTCGACATGTACTATTTCGAGGACTCCATCGCGGCGGTGGCAAAACAAGCGGGAATGCGCGGAATCCTGGGCCAAACCATCATCGGATTCCCCGCGCCGGATTACAAAACGCCGTCCGACTCGCTGGCCGCCACCGAAAAATTTTTCCGCGAATTCTCCCAGGACCCGCTGATTATCCCCGCCGTGGCCCCGCACGCAATTTACACCAACTCCGAGGACACCCTGAAGCGGGCCCGGGCGCTGGCCGACCGTTACCATCGCCCGCTGGTCATCCATCTGGCGGAAACCAAAAAAGAAAACCAGGACGCGCTGGCCCAATACAAGATGACGCCGGCCGCCGCGCTCGATGCGATGGGGGTGTTCGCCGGCTGGACCATCGCCGCGCACGGAGTCTGGCTCAGCGACGCGGATTTAAAGATTCTCAAAGCCCGCGGCGTGGGGCTGGCGCACAATCCCTCGAGCAACATGAAGCTGGCCAGCGGGATCGCGCCTGTGGTGAAAATTCTGGGGCAGGGAATTGCGATGGGCCTGGGCACGGACGGCGCGGCGTCGAACAATGATCAGGATCTGATGCGCGAAATCGATCTGGCGGCGAAGCTGCAAAAAGTCGCGGCCGGCGATCCGCGCGCCCTTCCCGCCGAAGAAGCCTTCGCCATGGCCACCATTACCGGCGCCCGCGCCATCGGACTCGAACAAATGATCGGGTCGATCGAGCCTTCCAAGCGCGCGGACCTGATCGAGATCTCCCTTGGCGCCCCGCACGCCGCGCCGCTCTATAGCGTCTATTCGCAGCTTGTCTACTCGCTCCAGGGTTCCGACGTCTCCGACGTGATGGTGAACGGGCGGCTCATCGTGCGGGATCGCAAGATGTTAACCCTGGACCAGGCGGCGGTGCTCGCCAAAGCCGCTCAATACCGCGAGAAAATCCGGAAATCGCTTCCACCGTGACCTCCATCACGCAAGTAATCTTTCTGGTAATATCCCTGATGCGCATTATGCCTCTGAGGGCGGCACCACCCGTCGGGCAGATAGCGTCCGCGCTTCGTTCGTTCTCCTACATACTTCCGATAACAGATATTATGTTAACTAAAATATGGCCGGCCGCGAGCCTGGTCTGCTATCCTGTCTTCTAGAGGCTTTCCGCCCATGAATCGACGTTTCCAATTCGCCGTGGTGGCATCTTCCACCTGCCTGGTGGCGCTGCTTTTGTTCGGTGCGGTGCGCGGCCGGAGCGCTTCCGCCGATAGTACCTACACTCATCTGAGCGTGTACAGCGAAGTGCTGTCGCGCATCAAGATGGATTACGTAGAAGAGCCGGACATGAAGGCCGTGACGGCGGGCGCGATTAACGGGATGCTCGAATCGCTGGATCCCTATGCCAGTTATCTGAATGCGGATCAATACAAGCAGTATCTGAAGGCTAAGGAATCGCCGAAACCGCAGGTCGGCCTGGTGCTCTCGCGCCGCTATGGGTATTTGAGCGTGGTGGATGCGATTCCGGGCGGACCGGCGGCCAAGGCCGGCATCTCGACCGGCGACGTCATCGAATCGATCAACAACGTCTCGACGCGCGATATGCCGCTGGCTTTCGCCGAAATTCTGCTTAGCGGCGAGCCGGGCACCTCGGTGGAGATGAGCGTGCTTCGCGTCCGCAAATCGGAGCCGCAGAGCATCACGCTGATTCGCGCCAATCTGGTTCCCTCGCCGGTGAGCGGCAAAATCGTGACCCAGGATGGGCAGCAGGTCGGGGTGATTCAAACCTATTCGCTGGAGCGCGGCCGGGCCAAGGAGATCGCCGCCAAGATTCAGGAATTGGAAAAACAGGGCGCCAAACGATTTGTGCTGGATCTGCGGCACTGCTCCAGCGGCGATCCTGAAGAGGGCGTCGCGGTGGCCAATCTGTTCATGGACAAAGGCCTGATCACGTATCTGCAAGGCCAGAAAGTAAGCCGGCAGGACTTCAACGCGGCCGCCTCCAAGCAGGTGACCAAGGCGCCGCTGGTGGTGCTGGTCAATCATGGAACCGCGGGCGCGGCGGAGATCGCCGCCGCGGCTCTGCTCCAATCCAAGCGCGCCGATCTGGTGGGCGAGCACACCTACGGCGACGCCGGCGTTCGCAAGGCGGTGACCATGGATGACGGCAGCGCGGTGATTCTGTCGGTGGCCAAATACTACGCACCGGACGGCAAGGCCATTCAGGATACCGGGGTCGCGCCGAATATCCAGCAGGATGAAGCCACCGCTGGCGACGACGACGACGATACCGATGATCCCAGCGTCCAGAAACCCGGACCGGACGCGATCATGCAGAAAGGCCTCGGCCGCGTGATCACCATCATGCAGAACTGACAATCAGGCAGGACGGATATGCCCCTGTATGAATACCGGTGCGCCAAGTGCGGCCAGATTTTTGAAGTAATCCAGAAATTTTCCGACGCCCCGCTGGGCACGCATCAGGCCTGCGGCGGCGCGGTGGAGCGTCTGCTTTCTCCGCCCGCGTTCCAGTTCAAAGGCAGCGGATGGTACATCACCGACTACGCCAAGGGCGGCTCGCCGCAGCCCGATTCGAAACCGGCCGAGAACAAAGGCGACGCTAAACCGGCGGAGAGCAAATCCGGCGAAAGCAAACCGGCGGAAAACAAATCCGAATCCAAGCCGGCCGGCGCGGACAAGACGTCCTGACCGCCGCGGCGAAGAACACAGGAATCCGGTGATTTTCGTCATCCGTTTGCCGGAGTCCGCCGCGTCCCGCCGGGCGGCGGCGTTTCTTGCAGCCATGGCGCGGCCGCGGTTTGGCAAGGCGGTTCGCGGCGCGCTGGCCGGGCTGCTGCTTTGCGCCGGCGCAGCAAATGTGAATCTCGCCCGCCCGCAAGATCCGTTCATCCAGGCGGCGAATCCGCCTGATCCGCGCGCCGAACGCCTCCGCGCTTTCTTCCGCGCCTACCACTGCCCCGAGCCGCACCACGTGGAGGCGTATCTCCGCGCCGCCGATCGTTACGGCCTCGATTACCGTCTGCTGCCCGCCATCTCCGTGCGCGAAACCACCTGCGGCTGGAACGAAAAGAACAACAATTTTTGGGGCTATCACCCGGGCCGCCAGAGCTTTGCCTCGGTCGAATCGGGCATCGAGTTCCTGGCGCGTCAGCTCGCCATCAATCCTCCTTACGCCGGCAAGGATATAGTGGAAAAACTGTTCACCTATAATCCGCGGCGGGCGTATGCCGATGAAGTCCGGCGAATCATGCGCCAGATCGAATAGGCGCCGCTTCCCTGCCCTGATCCGGCAAAAATCTTTGAAACGAGTCTAAATTTGTCCGTGAATTCCGCAGGAGAGTTGGGAGAAATACAACCTCCCGACAAGGCAAGGAGGATGCCGGAATGGAATTCAAGGCTCGTTATACGGTTTTGTCCGCAATTTTCGCAGTGCTTGGAAACGCGCAAACGCTTCCCAACTCTTTCCCGGTGCCTGATGAGGGCGGATTCCTCGAGACCTACAACGTCAACGGCGCCGGCCTCGACCTGACCGGCGCATTTTTTCAGCCTCTGGGCACTAATGGACGATCCTGTTCGAGCTGCCACAGGCCGACGGAAGGCTGGTCGTTTTCGGCGGCCGAAGTTCAACGGCGATTTCTTTTCTCCCAGGGAACCGATCCAATTTTCCGCACCAACGACGGCTCCAACTGCGACCACAACATCGACACGTCCACCTTGGAAGGGCGCATGGCGGCTTATAGTTTGCTGCTGAGCCGCGGCTTAATCCGAATCGCCCTGCCGGTTCCGGCCAACGCGCAGTTCACCGTGATCAACGTCGCCAATCCCTACGGCTGCGGCGATATGACGACTTTATCCATGTATCGCCGCCCTCTGCCGGCGACCAATCTGAAATTCCTGAGCACGGTGATGTGGGATGGCCGCGAATCTTCTCCGCAGACCGGCACGCAGAAGATTACATACGCGACAAATCCATTCGACCTGATGGCGGATCTGGCCCAGCAGGCGATCGATGCGACGGCGGGCCACGCACAGGGCGCGAATCCTCCGACGGCGGCGCAAATTCAGAGCATCGTGAACTTCGAGATGTCGCTCCGAACCGCGCAGGCGATCGACTTCCAGGCGGGTTTTCTGAACACCGACGGCGCCCAAGGGGGTCCGGTGACGCTTGCCTCGCAGCCGTTTAATATCGGCATCAATGATTCGTTTCCTCCGAGCTTCGGATTCAATCCCTTTCCAGCGCCGTTCAATCCGGTGATTTTCAAGCTCTACGATGCATGGCTGAATTCGCCCAACGCGGCGCGCGCGAGCATCGCCCGGGGCGAAGAGCTGTTCAATTCGAAGCCAATCAATATTACCAACGTCGCCGGCCTCAACGATGTGCTCGGCGTGCCGTCGCTGACAGGAACGTGCGGGACCTGTCACGATACTCCCGGCGTGGGGGACCATTCGGCTTCAGTTCCGCTGAATATCGGGGTCAGCGATGTGGACAGCCCTCTGGATGTCAGCTATCTGCCGGTGTTCACGCTGCGCAATAACTCGACGGGCGAGATCGTTCAGACCACCGATCCCGGCCGCGCGTTGATCACGGGCCTGTGGGCGGATATCGGCAAAGTCAAAGGTCCGGTGCTGCGGGGCCTGGCGGCCCGCGCGCCGTATTTTCATAACGGATCGGCGCGGACGCTCGACGATGTGATTGAGTTCTACGATCAGCGCTTCAACATAGGATTCACGGCGCGCGAAAAGGCCGACATCATCGCCTTCCTGAAGTCGCTTTAGTGGCTGGAGGGCGGGATATATCCAGTGGATGCGCGCTTTGCGGGGCCGGATGATTTTAGACGCGATAAGATCTAGGGAAAGGTCCGCCGGATGAATCGCGAGGCCGAAATCCTTTTTCATAGAGTCGCCGATCTTCCGGATGCGGAGCGCGACGAGATCTATCGTCGCGAAAGCATTCCCGACGAAATCAGATCCGAAGTGGAGGCGCTGCTGCGTTTTGACACGGACGCTGAACGTGTCCTCGACGGCTGCGTGGCGGAGGGCGCGGAACGGTTGCTGGAAGCCTCGCCGCCGGCGGAGGGCGCGCGCTGCGGGCCGTACCGGTTATCGCGCCTGCTGGGACGCGGCGGAATGGGCGCCGTCTATCTGGGCGAGCGCGCCGACGGCGAGGTGAATCAGCGCGCCGCCGTCAAGCTGCTGCGCTACGACCAAACGGGTACGTCGTTTCGCAATCGCTTCCTTCAGGAGCGGCACATTCTGGCGCGATTGAACCACGCGGCCATTGCCCGTCTGCTCGATGCCGGCCACACCGCCGGCGGCCAGCCTTATCTGGCGATGGATTACATCGAGGGCGTGCCCATCGATGAGTACGCGCGGAAGCTCGATCTGCGCGCGAAGCTGGCGTTGTTCCTTCAGGTCTGCGACGCGGTGGCTTACGCGCATCGCAATCTGATCATTCATCGCGATCTGAAGCCCTCCAATATTCTGGTCAACCGCGCGGGTGAACCGAAGCTGCTCGATTTCGGCATCGCCAAGATTCTGGATGAAGCGCCCGACACCGGCGCGGCGACGCTGACGCAGGATCGATTGCTGACACCGGAATACGCCAGTCCGGAGCAGGTGCGGGGCGAAGCGCAGACGGCGGCGACCGACATCTACTCGCTGGGCGCGGTGCTCTATAAGCTTCTGACCGGCCGCTCGCCGCACGACATTGGGGCGGCGTCGCGTGGCGAGATCGAAGCCGCGATCTGCTCGCGCGAGCCCCCCGCGGCGAGCCAGGTGAATCCGGAAATCCCGAAGGATCTGGATTACATCCTGGCCAAGGCGCTGCGCAAGGAGCCGGGCGAGCGCTATGCTTCGGTCGACGCCTTCGCGGGCGATCTCCGCGCATTCCTGGAGTGGCGTCCGGTGCGCGCGCGATCCGGAAACGCCTGGTACCGCTGCCGCAAATTTCTCCGCCGCTATCCCTTCGCCGTGGCCGCGGCCGCCTCGGCGATCGCGGCGCTGTCGGTCGGCCTCTATTTCGCCAATCGCGAGCGCGCCATTGCCGAGCGCCGCTTCGATCAGGTCCGCCGCCTGGCGAATAAGACCCTGGCGCTCGACGCCGCGCTTCGCTCTCTGCCCGGCGCCACCAAAGCCCGCGAGGAGATCGTCGCGATGTCGCAGGAGTACCTGGAAGGACTCCGGACCGCGGCCCGCCGCGACCCGGCGTTGGAGTTTGAAGCCGCGCAGGCCTACGCGGAGCTGGCGCTGATTCAGGGCGTGCCAACCAATTCCAACCTGGGGCGGACCGCCGACGCCGAGGCCAGCCTTCGAAAAGCCGGCGCGCTGATCGAAGATGTATTGACACATTCGCCCAAAAACAAGGAAGCTCTGATGACCGCGGCCGAGGTCGAGCATGATCTCATGATTCTGGCCAACACCGCGCATCGGCGCGAGGAAACCCTGGCGCAGGCCGCCAAAGCCGCGGGCCGGGTGGAAGCTCTCCTGCGGCTCACGCCGATTTCCCGGAAGGAGGCGAGGGATTCCGCCCGCATCCTTTCAAATATTGCACTGGCTTACAAGAACGAACATCTCTATTCCGAGGCGATCCGCTACGCGCGGCGAGCGGTGGAGATTGCGAGCTCCGGCGACGATGCGGATATGGTTAGCGGCAATGCGCTGAGTATTCTGGCCGATTCGCTGCGCTTTTCCGGCGATCTGGACGGAGCGCTTCAGGCGATCACCGAGGCGCGAATCCGCATCGAAAGATCAGTCCCAAGCGGCGAGGCCATTCGCCGCAGCAACCTGTACAACGTGTACTGGCGCGAAGGCACGATTCTCGGTCAGGACGGCAGCATCAGTCTGGACCGCACTGCGGACGCGATCGTGGTGCTGCGGCGCGCCCGCGACATCGTGGAGCAAAACGCGAAATTGGACCCTAACGACGCGAGGAGCCGCACTCAGGCCGGCACCGCAACGCGCGAGTTGGGCCCGCTGGTCAACCGCACCGATCCGGCGGAGGCCCTGGCGCTTTACGAACAGGCGCTTTCCCTCCTTCGCCAGGTGAAAAACAACGGTGACGCGCGCCAGCTTGAAGCGGTGCTGCTGGCGCGTTCGTCTTATTCGCTGCGGCGGCTGCATCGTCCCGCCGAAGCGCGCGCCAGAATCGAAGCCGCCATTCGCCAGATGCGCGATTTGAAGCAGTATTCGGAAGATCGCATGGACCCGACAGCCGACGGCGAAACCGTGATGGCGGCCTGGGGCGATCAGTTCGCCGAAACCGGCCAGCCGGAGCGCGCGGCGGAAATTTACCGGCAACTGCTCAAGGCCATCGATGCCTTCCAGCCCGACCAGAACGATCTGACCGTCGCCATCCGGCTCTCGCGGGTTTATGAAAGGCTGGCCGATCTGGACCGCCGGACCGGGAACGCCGGGGAGGCGCGTTCGCTGGCGCAAAAGCGGCTCGATCTGTGGCAGACATGGTCCAAAAAACTGCCCGGAAGCGCGTTCGTCCTCCGCCAGCAGGCCGCCGCGGCGGCCGCCCGCTGACCTCCTTCATCCGGCCATTTCCTTGCGCAGCCAGGCCTGCGCCAGCCGAAGATCCTTGCGAACCACGTGAACCGACATGGAGAGCGCCCGGGCGGCTTCCTCCGCCGTCATTCCCCCGAAGTAGCGCATCTCGATCAGGCGCACTTTGAGCGGATCGGTCCGGTTCAGCTTTTCCAGCGCATCTTCCATCCGCAGCAACGCTTCGTCGGGCTGCTTTCCCAGGTCGGGAATTTCGGTGAGGCAGACCTCGCGGCCGAAATCGCGCTTGCCCGCCGCGCGGGCGCGCGCCGCATCCACCAGGATCTGGCGCATCAGCCGCGAAGCGACTCCGTAAAAATGCGAGCGATTTTCATAAGCCGGATGCTTTCCGCCGGCCAGCTTTAAATAGGCCTCGTGGACCAGCGCCGTCGTCGCCAGCGGCCGAGCTCCCGCTTCACGCCGCAGCCGCGCCGAGGCCAGCTTTTTCAGCTCCTCGTAGACGAGTGGAATTACCGCGTCCAGCGCCGCGCGATCGCCTTCCCCGACGCGATGCAGCAGTTCCGTAATCTCCATTCCCGCTCCTGGAACCTATTACAACATGTCCTTTCCTTTCAGGGCCTCATCCCCGCTTTGCCCACGGCAGGAATGGCACGGCGTGTTTTAAATGCGGCCATGGTATAAAATGGCTTCGCAATAACGCAGGAGGAGTGGAAAGGAGCAAATTTTATGGCAACCCAACCGCAAACCTCTATCCGTCCGGTCCGCGAAGAGAAGCTGAATGCCCTCCTCGGCCAAGCCGTTCAGGATATGGGAGCATCGTTACAAGCGGCGCTGATCGTAATCGGCGACCGGCTCGGATTATATCGCGCGATGGCGGACGGAAATCCCGTCACCGCCGCGGAATTGGCCAAGCGAACCGGGACGGGCGAGCGTTACGTGCAAGAGTGGCTGAACGCAAACGCCGCCGGCAACTACGTCCAGTATCACCCCGAATCGAACACCTATTCGCTTTCACCGGAGCAGGCTTTCGTGCTTGCGCTGGATAATACGCCGGTTCACCTTCCCGGTTTCTATCACATGCTTGCCTCCGCGATGAAGGACGAGGAGAAGCTTACCGAAGCGTTCCGCGCGGGCAAAGGCTTCGGCTGGCACCAGCACGAAAAAGGACTCTTCGAAGGATGCGAGCGCTTTTTCCGGCCCGGCTATCTGGCCAATCTGACGACCAACTGGATCCCCGCGCTCGAGGGCGTGGAACAGAAGTTGAAGGCCGGCGCGAAAGTCGCCGATATCGGCTGCGGGCATGGCGCATCCACCATCCTGATGGCGCAGGCTTATCCCAAATCGCGCTTCTTCGGTTTTGACTACCACGGCGCCTCGATCGAGCAGGCGCGGCGGCGCGCCGCCGAGGCGGGAGTTGCGGACCGGATCACCTTCGAAGTCGCGCCGGCCAAATCGTTCCCCGGCACGGGATACGATTTTGTCGCCTTTTTCGATTGCCTGCACGATATGGGCGATCCCGCCGGCGCCGCCAAGCACGTCCGCGAAGCTCTCGCTCCGGACGGCGTCTGGATGATCGTCGAGCCGTTCGCCGGCGATGACGTGAGCTCCAATTTGAATCCGATCGGCCGCATCTACTACTCGGCATCGACGCTGTTCTGCGTACCGGCGTCGCTTGCGCAGGAGGTCGGACTCGGCCTGGGAGCGCAGGCGGGCGAGGCTCGCATCCGACAGATCGTTTCCAGCGCGGGATTCTCCCGTTTCCGCCGCGCCACGGAAACGCATTTCAACCTGGTGTTCGAAGCGCGCCCGTAAAAAATACGCCCGGCGCCGGCGCGTTCAGGATACAACCAGTTGGATGACGCTCATCGAGATCCAACCCATCATCGCCGACGCCGGGATCGTCAGAATCCACGCCCATAAGATATTCGTCGCCAATCCCCAGCGCACCGCCCTCAGCCGCTGAATCGAACCGACCCCGGCGATCGCGCCCGCGGTGACGTGCGTGGTCGAAACCGGCAGATGGGCGTATTCGGTGGCGAAGAGAATCGAAATCGCCGCCGCCGCTTCCGCGCAAAAACCGCTGCGCGGCTTGAGCCGCGTCAACCGCGACCCCATCGTGTGCACGATCCGCCAGCCTCCGGAAAGCGTCCCCAGGGCGATCGCGCCGTAGGCGGAAAAGATCACCCACTCCGGCATCTCAAACGTCTTCACCATCCCCGAGGCGGCCAGAACGCCGGCGATGATGCCGGCGGTTTTCTGCGCATCGTTTCCCCCGTGCGAAAAACTCAGCAGCGCCGATGAGAAAAGCTGGAGGCGGCGGAAGTACACATCCATTTTGAGCGGCGACGCCTTTCGGAACAGCCAGTAGACCGCCAGCATGAATCCATAGGCGAGCACGAAACCGAGCAATGGCGCGATCAGGATGAACGCGATGGTGTTCATCCACGCCGCCGGGATCAGCGCGTCGAAGCTCCGCCCGATCCCGCGCAGATGCGCCACTCTGGCCATGGCGGCGCCGGCGTAGCCGCCCAGCAGGGCGTGCGAGGAGCTCGTCGGCAGCCCCACCCACCACGTCACCAGATCCCACACGATCGCACCAATGAGCCCGCCGAGAATCACATAAGGAGTCACGTACTTGAGATCGATCATCCCGGAGCCGACCGTCTTGGCCACCCCGGTGCCGATCACAAACACGGCGATAAAGTTGAACCCGGCCGCCCACAGCACCGCCTGCGCCGGCGAAAGCACGCGGGTGGCGACAATGGTCGCAATCGAGTTGGCGGCGTCGTGAAATCCGTTGATGAAGTCGAACACCAGCGCGACCAGAACGATCGCGGCGACCAGAATCAGATTGGCGCTCATTCGGACTGAAGGGCCTGCGCCCCGCGTTTCCGCTCCATCGTATTCCGCATCGAGTGGTCCGGCATCTTTATCCGCTATCGCCCTTAGCTGTTTTTTACCTGCACGTTTTGCAGCGCGTCGGCCACGTCTTCGCAGTAATCCGTGGTCTGCTCCAGAAACTCGTAGATCTCCTTCAGCTTGATGATCCGGATCGGATCCTTCTCCGACTCGAAAAGCTGGCGGACCGCGGCGCGGCCAAGCTGGTCCGCGGCCTCTTCCAGTCGATTAATTTCGATGCTGTGATCGATGAACGGCCGGCCCTTGGCCAGAGCGTCGAACGCCTTCTGAAGAATCAGGCAGCAGGAGCGGACGATCCGGCACAGCTCGATCGCGGTGGCGGGCAAGGGATCGATCTGATAATCGAGCATCCGGTGCACCGCGTCTTCGATCCCGTCGATCACGTCGTCCAGATGCGAGGAAAGAGACTGAATATCCTCGGGATCGAGCGGCGTGATGAACGTCGAGTTCAAGCGCGTGTAGATGTCGTGAAGAACGCCGTCGGCCTGCTCCTCAAGCACATGGATCTGATGCGCCGCGCTGGCCAGGTGCGCGTTTCCCGAGGCGGCGCCTTCCACCAGCAGATCGGCCGCGCGGGTAATGAGACTGGCCTGCTGCTGGAAGTACTGGAAAAATTTGTCGTCACGCGGCAGCAGATTCATAAGCCTTTCGCGCCGTCATCAACCTCATCGCAGGTCGAGCGCGTTGGTCAGATCCCCGAATGGCTTGCCTCCCCTTGCCTTGACCTGGGCGTCTCGCGCCGCGATTCCCGGCAGCACCGGAAGATCGAACCGGTGTGTGATCAGCCGCAAAATCGACGTCGTGTCGTACTGCGTGTGATCGACGAAATGCCGCTTCGCGTAAGGTGAAATGACAATCGCGGGAATTCGCGTTCCCGGACCCCAGCGGTCTCCCTTTGGCGGGGCCACATGATCCCAAAACCCGCCATTTTCATCATACGTCACAATCACCACCATGTTTTTCCACTGCGGGCCCCTTCGCAGATGCTCGACGACATCGGCGATATGCGCGTCCCCGGAACGAATGTCCGCGTAGCCGGCATGTTCGTTCAAATTTCCCTGCGGCTTGTAAAAAACCACCTGCTCCAGCGCGCCGGCGTCGATTGCTTTTAGGAACTCCGCCCCGGCGAGGCCGCCGTCTTTGAGATGCTTTTCCCGTTCCGCGGTCCCCGGAGCGAAATTCTTGAAATAGTTGAACGGCTGATGATGATACTGAAAGTTCGGAACCGGCCGCGCGTTGTGGCCCTCCAGCGCGGCTTTCCAGGCCGCCCCGTACCAGGCCCAGCTCACGCCCTTGGCCGACAGCAGATCGCCGATGGTCTGCTCGGTTTGAGGCGGAAGCGTGGTGTCGAGATCGGGATCCGCCAGCCGGGGATCGCCGCCCGGTTTCGGTTTGTTCCCGCTCGGCTGATAGGGCGGCATCATGGTGTTGACGGCGTAAAAATCCGGCGTCAGATTCCCATCCGCCACGAATTTCGGCGGGCCGTCCAGGGCCGAAGCGGGAGAATTGGCGGCCAGCTTGAGCGTGACGCCGTCCGGCTCGACCACAGAAATCTGCCGTTTCGCCGGACCCTGATCGGCGTGGGGGATTCGGGGCACGCAGGCGCAGATCAGCCACAGGTGATTGATGTAGGATCCGCCAAAAGCGCCCATGAAAAAATTGTCGGCCAGGGTGAACTCCCGCGCGAGCTGCCACATCTTCAGCGTCGATCCATCGTAGTGGCCCATCACCAGCGCGCCGGAGTCGGCCCAGGCGACGAAGCGGTCGTTCTTGCCGCCGTGAATCTGCATCTGATTCTGATAGAACCGGTGCCACAGATCGCGGGTGGTTACCTCGAGACCGGCGTGAAATCCGTTAGGATCGTCGATGGCGAACGGCGCGTTGGGAAGATGAGCCGTGCGCGCCTCGGGAATCGCCGGATGGACGCCCGCCGCTGTCAAACCACCCCAGACCGGCGGCAGCTCCTTCAGAACCGACCCGTCGCGGTCGGTCTGCGTCCCCTTGGCGTTCTTCAATCCGTTGGCGCCGGGAAAGCTGCCGTAGAGCGTGTCGAAGCTGCGGTTTTCGGCGAAAATCACGACAATATTCTGTATGCGGGCGAGCGGGGCTGGCTTCTGGGCCCAGATGAGCGCGGCTGCCGCCGCCGCGGAAGCCATCAGGCGTTGAATCTGCATGGATCTTCAATCGTATTACAGTTCACCGGTTCGATTCCTGGCGGCGGTCTGCCTGATCTGCTCCGCCGCGTTGGCCCAGCCGCTGACGCGCGCTGCCGCAGAGGCCCGCGCCCGCGATCTGGCGGCTCTGGGACGCCGGCTGTTCTTTGATCCGGCGTTGTCGGCTTCGGGCCGGCAATCCTGCGCGTCGTGCCATGATCCGCGGTTCGCGTATGGTCCGCCCAACGATCTATCCGTTCAGTTCGGCGGCAAGGATCTGCGGCGGCAAGGCCACCGCGCCGCGCCGTCGCTGCGTTACTTGCAAAAAATTCCGCAGTTTGCCGAGCACTTCCACGACGCGGAGACCACCGGCGAGGACAGCGCCGATAACGGCCCTACCGGCGGGCTCACTTGGGATGGCCGGGTCGATCGCGGCCGCGATCAGGCGCGAATCCCCTTGCTTTCGCCCGAGGAAATGGCCAACGACAGCCCCCGGGAGGTCGAAATAAAGGCGCTGAAGGCCGGCTACAGCTCCCAGTTGCGCCGGCTGGCGCGCGGCGGCGTGTTCGCCACCATTCTCCAAGCCCTGGAAGCCTTCGAGCAGGATGAACACGAATTTTATCCTTACAGCTCCCGCTACGATGCCTGGCTTTCCGGAGCCGCGTCATTGACCCGGAGCGAACTGCGCGGGCTGGAGCTGTTCAAGAATCCGGAAAAAGGCAACTGCGCCCGATGCCATCCGGCCGATCGCGGCGCCGACGGGACGCCGCCGCAGTTCACCGACTACGCGTTCGCCGCGCTCGGCGTTCCCAGAAATGGCGAGATTCAGGCCAATGCGGATCGCTCCTGGTTCGACCTGGGATTGTGCGGGCCGGACCGGAAGGATTTTCTGGATCGGCCGGATTACTGCGGAAAATTCCGCACGCCCACGCTGCGCAACGTGGCCGTGCGCCGCGCGTTTTTCCATAACGGCGTCTATCACACGCTGCGCGAGGCGGTCGCGTTTTATGTCGAGCGCGATTCGAAACCCATCGAGCCGCGCTTCAGCGATCTGCCTCCTCAATTTTGGCCGAATCTTGAAACGGACCGGCCTTTCGGCGCGAAAACGCCGGCTCTGAGCGATGACGAGATCGATTCCATTGTCGATTTTCTGGGAACCCTCACCGACGCCGATGCGCGCCCGGCTTACGCCGGCGGCTCCCGCTCCGCGGCGCGTTGAGGGCCGGAGAATGCGGAGACGATCAGCGCCACCAGGATCGTCACCAGGCATCCGGCGACGTTGTACCAGAGATAAGCGGAGGTGAAGCGCGAGGTCAGCACGATCGCGCCCTCGCCGGCGATCGCGCCGAAGAAAGCTCCGTTGCCGTTGACGCGCTTGACGAAGAACGCCAGAACAAAAACGCCGAGCATGGTGCCATAGAAATACGAGCCGGCCTGATTTACCGCTTCAATCAGCGCTCCGAAGCCGCGCGCGAAAACCGCCGCGAAGGCGATGGCGTAGGCGCCCCACAGCACCGTCGCGGCGCGCGAGGCCATCAGATAGTGCCGGTCGGTGCCGTCCGGGCGGATGTGGCGGCGGTAAACATCGACGACGGTCACCGTGGCGAGCGAATTGATTTCTCCCGAGATCGCCGACATCGCCGCCGTAAAGATGACTCCCAGGACCAGGCCCACGATACCGCGCGGCAGGTACCGGGTGACGAAAGAGAGAAATATATAATTGGTGTCATTCTCGCCCGCTAGCTTCAAAGCGTCCCGGTGGGCCGCGTCCATCTGCGTTTGCGCGGAGCGGAATGCGGCCAGCGCCGCCGACCGAGCCGCCGCGCCGCGCGCCTCCTTCCACTCCCGTGCGGCCGCGCGCCGCTGTTCGAACGCCTGATTGTGACGAGCCCGAAGCGCCGGATATTCCCGCATCTTTTCCAGGCGCTGCATATCGAGCGGCTGAAAGACCAGCGGCGGCGGCACGAAAATGAACAACACGAAGACCATCGCGCCGATGAACAGGATGAAAAACTGCATCGGCACTTTGGCCACGGCGTTGAACAGCAGGCTCAAACGGCTCTGCCCGATGGACCGGCCGGTGAGGTAGCGCTGCACCTGGCTCTGATCGGTGCCGAAGTAGGCCAGCATCAGAAACGTCGCGCCGATCAGGCCGGTCCACAGATTGTAGCGGTCGTTCCAGTCGAATTTTGTCTGGATGACGTTGAGCTTGCCGGCGGCGCCCGCCAGACGAACGGCGTCCAGAAAGGAAATATCGTGCGGCAGAAGCATGATGGCGATCACCAGCGACAAGACCAGCGACGCCATGATCACCGCCATCTGCTGCACATCCGCCCAGGTGACCGCCTTGATCCCGCCGGAGGCCGTATAGAGAATCACCAGGCCGCCCATCAGGACGGTGGTGAGCGGAAACGGCCAGCCCAGAATCACCGAAAGAATAATGGACGGCGCGGCCAGCGCGACGCCCGATTGCGTACAGCGTGAAATCAGAAAGACCAGAGTCAGCAGCGCGCGCGTCTTGGCGTCAAAGCGCTTTTCCAGATATTCGTAAGCGGTGTAGACTTTCGCGCGGTGGAAGATCGGCACTGCCGTCTGGGAAAGAATCACCATCGCGATCGGCAGGCCGAAGTAAAACTGCACGAAGCGCATGCCGTCGGTGTAGGCCTGCGCCGTGGTGGAGATGAACGTGATCGCGCTCGCCTGCGTGGCCATGATCGACAAGCCCATGGCGTACCACGGCATGGTTTTCCCGGCCAGCAGATATTGATTGACGGTATCCGATCCGCGCCCGCGCCAAAGCCCGTAGCCGACCAGCAGCGCCAGCCAGCCGAAAAGAACCGCCCAGTCCAGCGCCGTCATGGAGCGAAGTACACCGTGAACCCGTAAAAGAGCGCGATCAGCGCGGCAAGGTACATCAGCACAAACAGATAGACGCGCGGCCAAGTGCCGAGGATGGGAGGCGGCTCGTCGCGGATTTCCTGCTCGTCCATTTATTTGGCGCTGACCATGTTGGCAAAGAGCCGGTACGCGCCGGGAACGCCGGCGGGAAGCTCCCGGAACCAGGAATAGGCGGAAAAAATATAGACTCCTTTGCCGTAGCGGAGATACAGTTCCCCGCCCGGATGCGGCTCCTCGCCGGGATCGTGGCATTCGAGCACGGTTTGATATTTAGGATCCCATTGGCTGGCGAAGTAAAGGCCGCGCTCCTGCACCCATCCGGCGAAATCCTTCTCGGTGATGGTGTTCGGCGTATGGAGCAGCGGATTTTCGGGATTGGGAAACGCCACCGGCGCGGCGGGATCGGTCACCCGGTCGCGGCTGAGGGTGATCGGATAAGGGCCGATGCGATCGGGCCGCGGCGCGCCGCCGCCGAAAGGCCCGCCTTCCAGCACATTGTATTGGACCACCATTGTGCCGCCGTTTTTGACGTACTCAAAGAGGCGCTCGGCGTTGGCGCGCAGATCGGGCCGGGTGTTGAAGGCGCGGATGCCGGTGACAATGGCATCGAACGGCGCCAGGTCGCCATGGGCGAGATCTTCAGAGGAAAGCAGCGTGACGCGGGCGCCGATCTGTTCGAGCGCGCCCGGGATTTCGTCGCCGGCGCCCATCACATAGCCAATATTTTTGGCGCTGGCGCGAATCTCGGCGCGGACGAACTTGCGCTTGGCCGCGGGAAAAAGTGTTTGTACCGGGATGTGCGGGTACCGGATGACTTCGGTGGCGACCGCGATTTTGCGATCGCCGATCGCCGCGACGGCTTCAATGTTTTGCTCGGAATCGCCATCGGGCGGGGTCACATTGAACATGACGGTCGATTCCTGATCCTGCGCGGCGAGTTCAAAATGTTGCGACGCCGGTTCGACCCGCCAGCCGTGCGGCGCCTCCAGATGAACCTCGCCCGCCACGTGCGCCGTGTTGGCCTTTAGCGGAACTTCGACGCGCCGCGGCGCGCCGGACGGGAACACGCGCGCGCCCCCGGTGAAGTTCACCGCCACCGGTGGAACAACCGCCAGCGGCCGGACCATTTCGCCATACATGGGATCGACGTGGCGAAACCGCGCGGGCCGCGAAAGGTCGAGATCGGCGCTATCGATGGTCACGTGAAAATGCGCTTCGAGAACCGGCGGATTCTCCGGATCTCCGATTTGGCGCGGATCGGCGACGCGGTACATCCAGCCGTCGGGCGGCTCCGCCAGCCAGTAGGGCTGGGAATACGCCGCGTCCTGGGGCACCGGAACCGTCGCACTATATCGCGCCGGCTGATTGGCCGCCAGCATCAGCGGAGCGAGGTTCACCGCCGGCGCGCCGTTCAGGCCCGTAACCCGGATGCCGTCGAGTTTCACCCGGCCTTGCAGCCGCGCGATGGCCGTGAAGTTCACTTTGAACGATCCGCCCGGGACCGCGGAATCGCGGTCGGCGGCGGCGTCCAGCCACAGCCCGGCGCAGAGCGCGATGGTTTCATCGAGCTGCTTCAGCTTGTACTGGCTGAGCGGAGCGATCCGGGGCCGCAAGGCCGTGAGCCGGTTGATCAGCGATTCGGGATGGTTCGGCTCGAAACTGTGCTCGGCCTGATCGATTTGCGCCTGAATCGCCGCGCCATTCGGGTAACGCGACCATGAAGTGTCGATTCCGTCGAAGACGTCGCCCGTGGCTTTGTCGCCGGCGATGGTGACCAAGTAATTCTTGATCGAACCTTTCTGCTCCGGCGCGCCCATGCCCTGGCTCCGATGCTGGCTGCGGCTCATTCCGGCGATCTCGGCGTAGGAATAACCCAGCTCGGGATTATACTCGCCGACGTCGATCACCACTTTATCGGCCATCTGCTCGGCTTGGCGCTCCTGATAGGCGGTGAAGGCGATGACGTTGTACATCAGCCGTTTGGCCTGCCACGGCTTCACCCATTGAAGCTGTTCGGGATAGCGGGCCGGATCGGCGGCAGCCGCAAACGCCTCTTTGCCGAGAATCGCCGATGCCTGATGCTGGCCGTGGCCGTCGAGAGGCGTGCCGGAAAACCGCAAAACGATCACGTCCGGACGGAAGCGGCGGATGTTCCAGACCACGTCGCCCAGAACTTTTTCGCGCGGCCAGTGGGCGAACGCGTCGGCGGCGGTTTTCGAAAAACCGAAATCGATGGCGCGCGTGAAATACTGTTCGGCGCCGTCGATCCGGCGCGCCGCCAGCAGCTCCTGCGTGCGGATCACGCCCAGAGCCGCGCCCTGTTCCGGGCCCAGCAGATTTTGCCCGCCCTCGCCGCGGGTCAGCGACAGATAAGCCGTGCGCATGTGCCGCCCGCGGGAGAAGTACGCCAGCAGAGCGGTGTTCTCATCATCCGGATGGGCGGCGATCATCATGATGCTGCCGGTATGGGCGAGTCCGGCCAGCTTGAGGCGAATTTCGGTTTCCCCGGCGAGATCGCGCTGCGCCCAGGCCGCGCCGGCCAGAAACACAATCGGACTGAGATGTTTTATGGAACGCGGGACGCTCACCCGCTTCCATGTTATCAGGATGTCCGCGGCGCCATCGCGAGCCATGGATCGAACTGTTTCCCGCTCCTTTCGAAAGGGATAGCATTTTAGAAGGGGCGCAAAATTATGGCGGCCGAAGAAAAGTCACAGGCGGGGCGGGAACACGAGGTGGGCACTTTGGCCGCGCCGCTCCTGACGCTGGACCTTAACCATGAGATGGAACAGCTACGAGCCGAAGGGCGCTGGCAGTCCGGACATACGGCGAAGACGCTCGTCAAATATCCCGATCTGCGGCTCGTGCTGATCACCATGAAAGCGGGCGGCCGCATGGACAAGCATCGGGCCGACGGGCGCATATCCGTCCACAGCCTGGACGGAAAGATCCGGTTCAATACGGCCGAGCGATCGGTCGAACTCGCCGCTGGTCAGATCCTGACGCTTGAACGCGGGATTCCTCACGACGTGGAAGCCATTGCTGACAGCGCTTTCCTGCTGACCATTGCCTGGTGCGATAGGAGTTCGACTCCCTAACGAGCCACGATGTCCAGAACGTTCAAACGCCGCAGCCACCTAGCTTGGAACTCAGAGGCAGGGCGCGTGAGCGGCTTCGGTTATTGAAATTACCCGCTCGAAGAATCGGAATAAGCAACGGACGAAGGCATGAACCCCGAGCCGCGATTCAATCGGGGTCGACCGGGTCAGGAGCGCTCCACAACGGATAGGGCAGACCGGCGAGCCGGTTGATTACCAGAGCCTGGGCAACAAGCAGGAGTACCGCCACTTCGATAATCACCAGTTCCCGCGATTTCGAAATAATGCCGAGAGAAACGATCAGAGTGGTGGCACCCGCCGGCGGATGACTGACGTCGAGTAGAACCATGAAGGCGCCTGTCGCGGAAAGCGAAAGGGCCGCCGCCAGCACTCTTGGCCAGAAGATTCCCGGATGCGCTCCGAAGGGCACCGCTCCGGCGCCGGTCGCAACGAAAGCCGCGTACCCGCAGATGAGGCCGATCGCATGGCCGAAAACCGTATTCCGCGGGCTTGCAGTCTTTCCCAGCGGCGTAAAGAACAGGAGGTACGCCGTGGGTCCGAGTGAGGGGAACACAAATGGGTTGCGGCTCACCAGCGCCAGTAGCGCAAGCACGCCGATGGTGATAAAGCCATTCACGAAAACGTAAACGGACCGCACGAGCCGCGGCGGAAAATGCAGCAGCAGCCAATCGAGCCGGAGCTTTCGGAAAATCGAAAAAATAGGGTCGGGATCCGCCATTAGATATTCGGCAGCAGGTCGAAATACTCATCGTCTTCGTTTTTGCCGCCTTCTCCTTTGCCCAGCGATTTTTCCGAGGCGATGAATTCTATGCGCTCGATCCACTTGACCATCTTGTAGCCAAGCTGGTTCTCGACGCGCAGCCGCAGCGGCGCTCCGTAGAGTTGCGGAAGCGGCTGCCCGTTCATTCTCGTCGCCAACAGGCATTCGGGCTTTTGCAGGTTCTCCAGGTTCTGTGTGTCGTAATACTGGCCCCCATAGAGAGCTTCGCCGAAGGAGAAAAAAGCGGCAACTTTCGCTTCCGGCTTTGGTTGCACCAGCTCGATGAGCTTCCACATCGGAATGCCGCCCCATTTGGCGATGCCGCTCCAACCCTGAATGCAGTGATGCATGGTGATGTGTTCGACGACGCCGAAGCTCTCCAGATCGGCGAGAGAAAGTTCCACGGGATTGCGGACCAGCCCCCCGACCTTCAGGCGGAAATCTGAGAATCCGTTCTCCGCCATACGCTTCCAATCGTCGCGGACCGGCATTTTTCCGTTGGGCCAGAAGTAGGGAGAGATATCCTTCTCCGAATATCTCTGCCGGGGCAGGAGCCGGTTCAGGGTCAGAAGCTGCATCGGATACGCCACCGACTTCCAGGCATGCTGCGCGGCGCGCGGGCGATACCAGGAAATATAGTGCGCCGCGACCCAGCACAGAATCACCACGCCGATTCCGGCGAAACCCCAGTACATCCCGGCCGGATCCTGATCGTCGGTGCCGCGGACAATGTGATTCATATTCCGCGCAAAGCCCGTCATCACGATCAGCGTCACGTGCACCACCAGGAATGCAAGGAAACCGAACATGGTCAGGAAATGGATGGAACGGGCGGACTGCCGGCCCCCGAAGATCCGCGCATACCAGGGAAACCGGTTGACCACCGCCGGCGACATGGCGATGCCGGTGGCGACCGCGACCACTCCGAAGACGAACACCACCACAAAATAGGCGATCTGTTGCAGCGCATTGTAGCCGTAAAACCCGTTTGGCTCCGGCGGCAAATGAAAAGTGGCATAGTGCACGAAGACATCCCATGCCTGCTTCACCACCAGCGGCGAAGCCGGCACAATCCGCCTCCACTGTTCGGTTGTGAAGAGCAGGACGATAAAAACAATACCCGTGGCGAGGAAGCCGTGCACGTCGATGAAGTGCCACACGCGGGCAAGACCAATGGTGTGGCGATAGCCTGGCGTGCCGACCAGAGGCGAGATGTAGCGCGCATCGTCTTTCGCGGTCCAGACGCGGTCGCGTGGAACTTTTAAAGGCGTAAACCGGATCCATTCGCTCCCCGGCGTGCATCCGTCGTTGAAATAAAGCCGGGGATGGTCCATCAGGATGGAGAGCCCGCTGCGGATCAGCATCGTCACAAAAAGAAAGTTGAAGAAGTGGCAGTAGCGCACCCACACGGGAAAGCCATGCGGTCCCGCGAAGTTGTCGGGGGCGATCTGGGGAACGGCCGGAACAGGCGGCATCCCGGTCACGGCGACCTCTATCCAGGCCGCCGCGATCAACGCCGCGATCACGCCGCCGGCGCCGGCCAGAATCGAGGGCCGAATCCAGATCCGGAACCGTCTGTCGGGCGGCGCGTGAACCGCACGATGCGCCGCGTCAAATGCAATCATCCCTTACGCCCTCAACTGTTTCCCACTGCGCCCCCATTATATGCGCCTCCCCTCCGCGCCGGCAGGAACGGAGGCGGCGCTAGGCGACCTGCTCGTCGGCCAGCCGGAGCGCCGCGTCCATCGCGGCCACCCCCTCGTCGATCTCGTGCCGTTCAATGATCAGCGGCGGGGCGATGACGAAATGGCTGATCCAGGCGGAGACGGCGACGCCGCGGCTCATCATCTCCGCCGCGATTTTATCCACCATTGTCGGCTGGCCCGCCATCTTCTCCTTCATGGTGTTGAACGGCTGCCGCGTTTGGCGGTTCTTCACAATCTCGACGGCCCAGAACATGCCGAGGCCGCGCACGTCGCCGACGCTCGGATGCCGGTCCTTCAGCGCGGCCAGCTTTTCACCGAGATACTTGCCGACCTCGCGCGCGCGATTCACCAGATCCAGGCGGCGCATTTCATGAATCGTCGCGATCGCGGGCAGCATCGCCAGCGGATGCGCCTCGTAGGTGTGGCCGTGCGCGAAGAAGTGATCCTCGAAATAATCGGCGATTTTCTGTGTGGTCGCGCACAGGCCCAGCGGAACGTAAGCCGACGTGATTCCTTTGGCCGTCACCAGGATATCGGGCTTCACCTTCCAGTGATTCACGGCGAACCATTCGCCGGTGCGTCCCCAGCCGGACATGACCTCGTCGGCGATCAGCAGCACGCCGTGATCGTCGCAGATGCGGCGCAGCTTCGGCAGATATTCCGGCGGCGGCACCAGAACGCCGTTGGTGCCGACGACGGGCTCGACGATCACCGCCGCGACATCGTTCTCGTTGGCGATGATGTGCTCCATGTAATCGGCGCAGGCCACGTTGCAGCCGGGATAGGTGTGATGAATGGGGCAATCGTAGCAGTTCACTTCGGGTCCGAAGACGACGTTCTGGCCCTTCGCCGCCGGCTCGGAAGCCCAGCGGCGGGCCTCGCCGGTAACGGAGATAGACGCCATGGTGGCACCGTGATAGGAGCGGTAGCGCGAAAGAATTTTGCTGCGCCCGGTGTACATCCGCGCGATTTTGAGCGCCGCCTCGTTGCCTTCGGTGCCGGAGGGCGTCAGGAAAAATTTGGTCAAGCCTTCCGGCAGGACTTCGAGAAGAAGGCGGCTCAGCTCGGCTCGCGCGGTGGTGGTGTGGGCCGGGGATACGTAGCAAAGCTGGCGCGCCTGTTCGGCGATGGCCTCCACCACCGCCGGATTTTTGTGCCCCAGGTTGACGCACATCAACTGCGCGGAAAAATCCAGATATCGCTTTCCCTCGGCGTCGACGATGTAGCAGCCTTCGGCGTCGACGATGTGCAGCGGCTTCCAGCTCTTCTGGTACCGCCAGGTGCCATAGTTGGTGCGCCGGGTCAGGCCGGAGATGTCGGTGGAGGTGACGTACGGTTGAGCCATTCCTTCATCCTACTGCCGGCTGCGCGCGGAATGGATCCGGCCGGGCTTTCGCTCCGCCCGATCCCGTCTGGGCCAGCTTGTCCCCGCGGCTGGGACAGATTGACGCTTCCCCGCCCTCCCGGCGCCGGAAAGGCCCGCGATTGCAGCGCCGCGAATTTGGCACGCCGGCTGCATCAAACCGCCGGCGTGGAACAGAGAGCGCGAAACGGTTCGATCTTCTCCTTCGTCCCGGCGCACGGCGGATCCAGGGCGGGTGCGGTTGCAGAGCAGTTGAGCCGCACCTTGGCGGAGGGCCCTGGGTCCGCCGTTCTTTTCATTGATTTCCAGCGCCGCGGTTATCCTCTCTGGCACGATGAATCCCCGCGCCGGTTCGACGGGCGCACCTGGGGAGCCTTCCGGATCGACTGCGGCGGACTGGAGGTGCTCGCCGCCGTCGATGTGAATCCGCGCGAGCTCGCGCCGCTGCTCTGCCGCGCGCGGGAGAATTATTCGATCATTTGCGCCGATCTGAGCGAAGCGGCGCCCCCGCAATGCTCGCGGGCGCTCGGCGCATCGGAGGCGATTTTCCTGGTTTCCGGCGACGCGCGCCGCTCGCTTGAAGGCGTTTGCGAAAAAATGGAATGGCTGAAATCGCTTGAATGCGAGGATCACTGCGCGCTGCTGCTTTCTCATGAATCCGGCGCGGTCAGCGCCGCTGACGCCGAGGAGATTACGGGAGTTCCGGTCTGCGGTTACGTGGACGGCGCCGCGCAGATCGCCCAGCTCGGCCGATGGCTGGCCGCGAATGTGGGCTTGCCGGAGCCGCGGGTCGCCGCCGTCGCCTAGGCTCGCTATAGCTAGAGAGCGAGGCCGGCTTAAGAGACTCGGGAGCGCGGCGGGATCCTCCGCCGCCATGCCCGTTTGCTTTACTGAAGCGGCAGCTCGTCCTGCCCGCTGCCGGTTTCCGGAATCAGGCTCGCCGCGGCGACCTGGTCGCCGGCTTCGACGTTCACCAGCCGCACGCCCTGCGTGGAGCGTCCCGCCTGCCGGATCTCGCCCGAATCGATGCGAATGATCTGTCCCTGTTTGGTGATGATCATCAGGTCCGAATCTTCCTTCACCGCCAGGATGGCCACCACCTTGCCGACGCGCGGCGTGGTTTTCATGTTAATGACGCCCTTGCGCCCACGCGCGGTGAGCCGGTAATCCTCCAGCGGCGTGCGCTTGCCGTAGCCGTTTTCCGAGATCGAGAGGATCAATCCCTCCTTGCCCACCACTTCCATGCCGACCAGGTAGTCGCCTTCCTCCAGCTCCATGCCGCGGACGCCGAAGGCGGGCCGCCCCATGGGGCGCACGTCGGATTCGGCGAAGCGGCAGGCCATGCCGTCGTGCGAGGCCAGGAAAATGTAGTCCGTTCCGCTGGTCAGGCGGGCGCCGAGCAGCTCGTCGCCCTCTTCCAGGCCGATGGCGATGATGCCCCGCGAGGTCGGATTATCGAATTCGGTCAATTCGCACTTCTTGATGGTGCCCTTCTTGGTCACCATCACGATATATTTTCCGGCGACAAACTCCTTCACCGGCAAAAACGCCGTGGGCGTCTCGTCGGGCTGAAGGTGGATCAATCCGGAGGCGTGCTTGCCCTTGGAAGCCGTGCCGGCGTCCGGAATTTCGTAGATTTTCAGCCAATAAACCCGCCCTTTATTGGTAAAAATCAGCAAATAAGCGTGGGTGGAGGCGATAATCAGATGCTCGACCACGTCCTCGGCGCGCGTGGACATGCCGATGCGCCCCTTGCCCCCGCGCGACTGCCGGCGGTAGGTGTCGACGGCGGTGCGCTTCAGATAGCCGCCGCGGGTGACCGTCACCGCGACGTCCTCCATCTGCACCAGATCTTCCAGTTGGATCTCGCCGCTGTCCTCGACGATCTGGGTGCGCCGCGCGTCGCCGAAATCCTTCTGTACTTCCTTCAATTCCTTGATGATGACCGACCGGAGGGCCTTTTCCGATCCCAGAATTTCCAGATATTCCTTGATTTTTTCCTGAATTTCGGCCAGCTCGTCGAGGATCTTCTGCCGCTCCATTCCCGTCAGCCGCTGGAGCTGCAATTCGATGATGGCCTGCGCCTGGCGTTCGCTGAAGCGCGGCCCGCGCGCGTCCGCGCCGGCCAGCGCGGCGTATTCGGCGGCCTCGGCGGGAGTGATGAAATTCATCAGGGCCTCCCGCGCGTCCTTGGGCGTCTTCGCCGCGCGGATCAGCGCGATGACCGCGTCCAGATGGTTCAGGGCGCGCTGGAAGCCGAGCAGAATATGCTCCCGCTCCCGCGCTTTGCGCAATAAGTAATCGGTGCGCCGCCGCACCACGTCGACGCGGTGATCGATGAAGCGCTTGAGCGCCTCCACCAGCGGCAGCTCGCGCGGCTGCCCGTTGACGATAGCCAGCATGATGACGCCGAAGTTGACCTGCATCTGCGTCTGCTTGTACAGATTGTTCAGAATCACTTCGGCCTGCTCGCCGCGCTTGAGCTCCACCACCACGCGATAGCCGTCGCGGTCGCTTTCATCGCGCACGTCGGCGATGCCTTCGATCTTTTTCTCGTTCACCAGCTCGGCGATCTGCGCCACCAGCCGCGCCTTGTTGACCTGGTAGGGAATCTCGGTGACCACGATCGCTTCGCGGTCCTTGCCCATCTTTTCGATGGCCGCCTTGGCCCGCATCTTCACCGTGCCGCGGCCCTTGGCGAAGTATTCGAGAATGCCGTCGCGCCCCAAAATCAGGCCGCCGGTGGGAAAATCCGGACCTTGCACGATCTGCGCGATTTTCTCCAGGTGCGTGTTGGGGTCCTGCACCAGCAAAACGGCGGCGTCGATGATCTCGCTGAGGTTGTGCGGCGGGATCTTGCTGGCCATGCCCACCGCGATGCCCTCGCTGCCGTTGATCAGCAGATTGGGCACGCGTGCCGGAAGCACTTCCGGCTCCTGCTCGCTTTCATCGTAATTTGGCCGGAAATCGACGGTTTCCTTGTCGATATCCTCCAGCAGCGTCGAGGCGATGCGCGACAGCCGCGCCTCGGTGTAGCGTTCGGCCGCCGGCGGATCGCCGTCCACCGATCCGAAGTTCCCCTGCCCGTCCACCAGCGGATAGCGCAGCGAAAACGGCTGCGCCATGCGCACCAATGCGTCGTAAATCGGAGCGTTCCCGTGCGGGTGGTATTTGCCCATCACGTCGCCGGTGATTTTGGCGCATTTGCGGGTCGGGCGGTTGTAGTGCAGCCCGAGCTCGTGCATTCCGTACAGGATGCGCCGGTGCACCGGCTTGAGCCCGTCCCGCACATCGGGCAGAGCGCGCCCGATGATGACGCTCATGGCGTAGTCCAGATAGGACCGCCGCATCTCGTCTTCGATATTGATGGGGATCAGATTCTTCGCCCCGCCGTCGCCGCCTCCGCCCAGAGGAAGCTGGCCGCCGGACGGCGGAGGAGCCGGGTCGCGAGGGTCCTGGGAATCAGCCAAAAGATTGCTCCTTCGAGTTCGCGCCGGAGAAGGGGCGCGGTCCTTTCTTTATTTTATCAGCAGCGCGTTCCGGATCAGGGAATTTTCCGGCCTTCGATGCCGGCATCGACGCGGAACAGGGAGTTGTGGGTGGCCAGCACCATGGACTTCGACGGGGTAAACGCCAAGCCCACGATCGCCGGGCCGGACAGGAACAGCTCGGCGCGGGCGTCCGGCGACAGGCGCACCACGCCGCGCCGCCCGCTGAGCGATGCGGCCACGTACAGGTTGCCCTGGACGTCGAAAGCCATGCCTTGCGGGCGGCCCAGGCCGCGGTAGAACAACTCCACGCGGCCGTCGCTCGAAATCCGATGGATGGCGTCGTAGCTCGACGTGGTCGGGCCGGTCACGTAAAGGTAGCCGTCGGGGCCGAACGCCAGATGATAGGCGGCGATGGACGGCTCCAGGGTGGCGAAGACGTAGATCTGGCGCGAGCGGCTGATCTTGAAGATAGTGCCGCTGCGGTCGCCGACGTACAGATTCTCTTCGGGATCGAAAACGATTCCCGTGGCCACGCCCATACCTTCCACATACACCGCCAGGTTTCCGGCCGGCGAGATCTGATACACCACGCCGTCATGCCGGCTGGAGGCGTAGAGTACGCCCGCCGGATCGAAGGCCAAACCGGTGGCGTTCATCAGATCCGTCACCAGCGGCTTGGGCCGGTAGTTGGTATCGATTTTATAGATCGATACGGGAGTCTTCTGGCCCGGCGAACCGCTGAAGGTGGTGTAGATGTTGCCATAGCGGTCGATCACCGGATTGGCCACCGGATGCAGGCTGTCGGCGATCTGGATGCCGATGCCGCAGGTCCACGGCACGCTCGAATGATCCCCGTTGCCGACGATCAGTTCGCTGGCCTGGGCGTTTTCGGGAACGCGGACGATCAGAAAATGATCGGAGCCGATGACCACCGGCGCCACCACATCTCCGAAGCGCACCCGCGAATGGTCCGAAGGAGCTAAGCCCCTCCCCCGGATCTGGAATTCGCCGCCGGGGATCGCCGCGGCCGGAGAAACATCGAGGATCTGCGGACGGGAGTCGTTGTTCTTTCGAAGAGCCATGGCTTGCTGCGGCGCGGGCCGGAACCTCACCCCCGCGCTCCTGTATCCAATATACGCCGGGGTGCGGCGCCCATGATTAATGGTCGTGTTTTTTCACGTATTCGGCGTCGGCGACCTTTTTATCGATGTAATCCTTGCTGCGCACGGCGGCGCGGCGGGCCGCTTTGGCGTTCGCCTGGCGGATTCCTTCCGAGCTTACCGCGAAGGCGGTCAGCATCTGCTCCAGATCCCGGCTCCCGCACTGCGGGCAGGCCGCCTCGCCCCCGCGCAATACCAGCAGCTCAAATTGATGGGCGCAACCGCGGCATTTATATTCGAAGATCGGCATCGGGCAACAGGATAGCAGCTATTTTTTAGAGACGTGGAACAGATCGTCCGGAATCGAGCCGTTCACCAGCACCTCGGTGAAGCTGAGCGTGCGCTGATTCTCGCTGGAGGTGGCCGAGGCCGGTCCGTCGTCGGAGCCGCTGACCTGCTTGAGCACCAGGTGCCGCGTCTTGTCAATCCAGAGTTTTACCGGAACGCTCCGCGCCGGACCCGAGGCGGTGACGCTGTTGCTTGCGGCCTCAATCACGTAGCAGTCATAGCTCTGGCCGCCGACGGTGACCGCCTCCGACCCGGCGATCTTCGGATTCTGCAAATCCTGCGTCAGGTTCTCGAACGCAGCGATGGGCGAGCCGTCCAGCATCCGCAAAGCGTCGTCGGTGGCCGGCGCCTCGGTGAACTCTTTGGTGATGGAGCGCTTGTTCCAGAACGTCTTTCCGTCGGAGGCCCGGATCCACTCGCCCGCGCTCGGATAATCGTATTCAATGCGAAATTCGTTGGGCTGTTTGAAGGCCACGGCAAACTGCGTCTCGGTCTTCGACACGGTGCTCCCCACCTTGGTCTCCGACGCGGTGACGCCTTTAAACTCGTAGGCGGTGAGGCTTCGGTAGGCCTGTTCGGTGGCCTTCAGGATCTGCGCGGCGTCCTCGGCCGCCAGGACTCTTCCGGCGAGGAACACGCACGCCAGGACAATCCGTTTCGGCGCTTGCATGTTATGGTCCCCTTTCCGGAATCCAGTTTCAGGGATCGTCGGCGCGGGCGCTATCCCGTGGAGGCTGTAGGGCGGCGGCTTGCTCTGCGGCCCGGACGTAAAGCTGGAAGGGCGCCCAGTAGAACGGCTTCCGGTAAGCGCCCGCAGAGCCGGCCAGGCGCAGTTTGGCCGCGCGGAGCGCCTCGGCCGGCGCGCTGCCCCGCATCATCTCCGCGTAAAAACCGGCCATCAGCGACGCCGTGGAGGTGTCGGTGACATCCCACAGTCCGGCGACGACGTTCTGAGCGCCGGCGCGGAGAAACGCCCACGACAGTCCAACCAGTCCCTCGCCGGAATACGTCTTGGCGCCCGCCCCGCGGCAGGCCGAGAGCGTCACCAGTTCGGCGTGGAGGGGGATCTCCATCACCTCCCGCGCCGAAAGCGTGTAGACGCCGTTATGGCGCGAAAGGATCAGCGCGGATTCCAGCGGATTTTCGCGGTTGGCCGAGGCGTGCGCGGCGAAATGAATCCAGGAGTATCGATCCGGCGCGGCGGCGCGGTAGGCGGCGGGGTTGGCCTGAACTCCGCCCAGCTCCGTCAAGGCGCGGGGACCGAAGACTCCGGCGATCATTTTCATTTCCCGCCAGGCGTTGGGCAGCCGCGGGTATTCCTCGACGGCGGATTCCGGGTCGCCGATCAACAGCAGCCCGCGGGTCCGCGCCGGCTTCGGACGCGCCGCGGCCAGCGCATCCAGCGATGGGGCCACAGCGACCGTCGCCCGGCCGATGAGATAGCGCGAAGGATCGCCGGGATCGGGCAACGTTTCGAAATTGAGCGAATTCAGAACGCCGTCGGGGGCGATCAGCAGACGGACGCCGTCCCGGAGCAGCCCGCGCACCGGCCCCAGCAAAATTCCGGAGAGCTGGCGGCCATCGGCAAAGCCGGAGGCGAGCGGATCGCCCAGATTCTCAATAAACGCGCGGTAGCTTTGGACCCGCCGGGCGATCTCCTTTTCCGGCGGCAGAACGTGAAGCTCGACCGCCTCCGGCGTGATGACCCAAAGAAACGACCGGTTCGGCGCGAGCCAGTAAGAAAGTACGACGGCGCGCGAGGAGCGGGCGATGCGGCGGAAGGCGGCGGCGGTCCCGGCGCGGGCGGCGGTGCGTGCCGCGTCCAGCCGCTCGTCCAGCAGCCGCGCGCGGCTCGCTTCGGCCACTTCGGCGGCGCGCTCCACCTGGCCGCGGTCCACCAGAAAATCGACGTAGCGCTGATAGAAGTCGATCAGGCTCGAAAGATAGGAGAGCTTATAATCGTCGCGGGCCAGGGTGGCGCTGCTCCGCTCCACGCGCTCGATGCCGGAGCGGAACTGCGCGTCGGCGCCCGCCAGTTGGCCGGTTTTGACCAGAACGCCGGCCAGTCCCGATTCGGCTTCCAGCAGCGGCACCGGATCGTCGGCAGCACCGTCGAGCACCTGGCGATAGAGTCTTTCCGCTTCCCCGTAATACCCCCGCCCCTCGGCGATTCCGGCGCGATTGACCAGCGGAAAGGCGACCGGCGCATGAATGCTCTGCTTCAACCGCAGCGCTTCATCATTATGGCGCTCAGCCTCGTCGTAGCGGCCCAGCTTCAAATAGGCGTTGGCGAGATTGTCTTCCCAGGCCGCCGCCGAAAAAGGATCCTCCAGGGCGTGCGCGATCGAGGCGGCGCGCGTGTAGATGGGAATCGCGGCGGCGTACTCTCCGCTATCGAGCAGCACATTGCCGATGTTGCCGAGCCAGACCTCCTGCTGGCGGCGATCGCCAAGCTGTTCGAAGCTATGTTCGGCTTCTCGAAACAGCGGCAGTGCTCGTTCGTAATCGCCCATCCGGTAGTAGGCCGAGCCGAGATTTCCCTGCGCGTTGGCCACCTGCCGCGCCGCTCCCATCCGCGCCGCCAGATCGCGCTGGCTTTCCAGCCAGTAAATCGCCTGGTCGGGATGGTGCGTGAAGAGAAGAAACCAGCCCAGGCTGCCCAGCGCGCGCACCCGCAGATACGGCTCCCCGGACTTTTCGATGCCCGCCAGGGCGCTGCGGAGGTTGGCCTCGGCGGCGGCATACCGGCCCTGTTGGGCCAGCACGATGCCGCGGTCCAGTTCGATCTCCGCCGCGATTGGATTGGACGCCGCGCCGGAGGCCAGCTCCTGCGCGCGGTCCAGCGCCGCCTCCGCCGCCGGATAGTTCGAAATGAGATAGTTGGCCCAGCCGCGGTCCAGCTCCAGGCGGGCGCGGACCTCCCCTGGAGCGGGATCGCCGGCGGCGGCGATTTCGGCCAGCGCCGCCCGCGCGTCGATCTGGAGAAGAACGTCGATCTTAAGCAGGCGGAAGCGCCAGCTCGGCTCCCTGCGGTAGCCGGCTTCCGCCGCCCGCCGCGCCTCTTCGAGCTTGCCCTGATGCAGCAGCGTGGTGGACCTTTGATACAGCCCGTCTGGCGAGGGGCGCCGCAAGCAGGCCAAACCGCCCCCCAACAGCAGCAGCGAAACCGCCAGCCGCGCGCCCATATCTGTTATTGCGAAGGGGGTGGGCTGCCGTCGCCGTCCGCGCCGCCAATGCCGTAGCCTCCCTCCACCGCGCATCCAAGATCGACGTGCATCATCAACAGCCGATGCAGGGCTTGAGAGGCGAAATATTCGGCCAGATACACGGTTCCGAAATGAGGGACATAGATCCCGTGCCCGTTACGCGATAACCCGCCTGGAAGCGGTTCGGGAAGGCGGGCAAGCGTCACATGCATCCTATTATCTTTACCGCGGGCCACAGCAAGCTTGTCCAGCTCCGCCTTGACCGCGGGTTTGTTCTGATGGGCGTGATTCAACTTGGACCAGGTGTCGTGCTCGGCGAAGAGATCGGTGGCGAGATCGATCTCGATGCGATGCCCGGCGATGCGCAGATTTTCAAAGCGCGAGCCGAGCGGGATAAACGCGGGATCGCCGTCGCCGGGATGTTTGGTGGTGATGCGCGCCACGATGCGGTCACAGGTGACCACGTCCATGATGTTCAATCCTTCGATGGTCGTGGAGGCGAGGGTGCCGTGCGCCCGGTCCTTTTCACTGTAGCTGCCGACCACGTGGGATTCGGCGCGATCGAATTTCAGGTAATTGCGATGACGAAAATTCTCCGCCGACGCCGAGGCGTGGCCGCCGAGGATCGGCAGGGCCACCGACGCCTGAGCGGGCATGATTTCCTGAACCGGCAGGGTGAGGTATCCCGCGGCAGCGACCGCTTCGGCATGGTAGAGAAATCGAATCTTCACTTAAGGTGTAGGTTATTCGATGCGCAGAGTGAACGGGTAGCGGGCCACTTCTTCGCCCCCGGCGGAAACGATCAGCGTGTAGCGTCCGGAAGGAAGCGCCGCCGCCGGAATCAGGATGTGAATCGATTGACCGGGCGCCGGCGCGGCCAGCAGCACCGAGAATTTTTCCGCGCCTCCCGTGATAAACGAAGCGCGGTAGGCGGGATAGTCGCGGTCCCAGGTTTTATCCATGTAAAGGGTGTAAAACTTCGCGCCGGACGGTGGAGCGATGACCGTCTCCTCGCCGCGCGCTGCGGCGTACAGCGGAAATTCGGCCACGGCCTGCGGCGCTGGTGCGGCGCGGCGCTGGCCCGCTTCGTATCCGCCAAAGGCGGCGATGGCAAGCAGGGCCAACGCCGGGACGAATATCTTGAAATTCCACCAGCTCGCCCGCGGCGCTTCCATCGCCGGCGCGGGCTGGCTGGCGGCGATCGGCCGCGGATCACGCCCGGCAAACACCGCCCGGGCGTTGTCCTGAAACATAGCCATCGTCCTCAGCTCCTCCGAGCACTGAGGACAATCGAAGAAGTGGCGCTCAAACTCCTCGATCTCGGAAACCGAAAGATCGCCGAGCACGTAACGCTCCACGGCGCTCATTGCTGACGCTTCCGAATGATCCATGTCTTGCCGGCCTCACAATCTTGAAGTGAATCCATTGCCTCATCCGTTTCAGGGATGTAACTTCCCGCTCTTTTCAAGCACTTCGCGGAAACGGTTCTTGGCGCGGTGCACCAAAACCCTAAGATAGTCGCGGTCTACGCCGAAGCGCTCGCAGATTTCGCCTTTGTCGGCTTCCTCCAGGAAAACCGACCGCAGGATGTCGCGGTCTCTCTCGGCCAGTTCGTTCAACACGTCCCGAACCAGTTCCTGGTGTTCGCGCGTGACCAGTTTGGCTTCTGCGCTGGCGCGCTCGTCGGCCAGATGGAAGGCGTCTTCGGGAATCGGCGGATGACGCGTCGAGGCGCGAAGCAGCTCCATCATCACATTCATCGACACGGAATGCACGTAGGCGCCGAGCCGCTCGGGATGGTCCAGGCTCCGATCCGTGCGCAGGAAATTCAGGACCCGCAGAAACGTCTCCTGTCGGATGTCCTCGATCAGCTCCCAGCTCCGCAGGCGGTAGCGCAGCGAGAGCCGAATGACGTTCGAAAAATGAGCGACGAAATGCCGCTCGGTTTCCGCGTCACCGTCGCGCAGGCGGGCCAGATAGGCGCTGTCAAATGGCGGATGGCTCAAAACCTTAGGATACTGAATCTTCCCCGTTATCATGGAGCTAATGCCGTTCGATCCGCTGGTCCAAAAATGGTTCGACGCGCGCTTTGCCGGCGTTACCGAGCCGCAAAAGCTGGGCTGGCCGCTGATCGCCGAAGGCCGCGATGTGCTGATCTCCTCGCCAACCGGATCGGGCAAAACTCTGGCCGCGTTTCTGACCGCCGTGGACGGGCTCGTCCGCCAGGCCCGCCAGGGGAGGCTCGGCGGCGGCACGCAAGTCCTCTACGTCTCCCCGCTCAAGGCGTTGAGCAACGATATTCACAATAACCTCCAGGCGCCGCTGGCGGGAATCGCCAGGCTGGCGCGCCAGGAGGGCGTCGGGCTGGCGCCGATCCGCGTGGCGGTCCGCACTGGCGATACATCCGCCTCCGAGCGCCAGCAGATGGGCAAGGAGCCGCCGCACATTCTGGTGACCACGCCGGAATCGCTGTACATTTTGCTTACGGCGGAGGGCCCGAGGAAGACGCTCAGAAGCGTCAAAACGCTGATCGTCGATGAAATTCACGCGGTCGCCGACGACAAGCGCGGCTCGCATCTGGCCCTGTCGATCGCCCGGCTGGAGCATCTGACCGGAACAACGCTGCAAAAAATCGGATTATCGGCGACGGTGAGCCCGATTGAAGAGGTGGCGCGCTTTTTAAGTCCTTCGGCGGCCGTCGTCCAGGTGGGCCACCGGCGCGAAATGGACCTGGCGGTGGAAGTTCCGCGCGACGAGCTAAGCTCGGTGGCGAGCACCGAGATGTGGGGCGAAATTTACGACCGCATCGCCGAGCTGGCGCGGGAAAACCGGACCACGCTGGTGTTCGTGAACACGCGGCGGCTGGCCGAGCGCGTGGCGCATCACTTGAGCGAACGATTGGGCGAGAACGCCGTGCTTCCTCACCACGGGAGTTTATCGCGCGAGCTGCGGCTGACGGCGGAGCGGCGGCTGAAATCCGGCGAGCTGCGCGCCGTGGTGGCCACCGCGTCGCTCGAATTAGGCATCGATATCGGCACCGTGGATCTGGTGTGCCAGATCGGTTCGCCGCGATCGATCGCCGTGGCCTTGCAGCGCATCGGCCGGGCCGGCCACTGGGTGGGAGCGCTGCCCAAGGGGCGGTTGTTCGCAACCACGCGCGATGAACTGATCGAATGCGCGGCGCTGGTGCGCGCTATTCGCGCCGGCGAGCTGGACCGGCTGGAGATTCCTTCAAAACCCCTGGATATTCTGGCGCAGCAGATCGTCGCCGCCTGCGCCGCCGGCGATTGGGATGAAGACGAGCTGTTCACCATGGTTCGCCGCGCCTATCCTTATCGCGATTTGACGCGCGCCGAGTTCGTCTCCGTCGTCGAGATGCTCTCGGAAGGAATCGCCACATCGCGCGGCCGCCGCGGAGCGTTTCTGCACCGCGATCAGGTGAATCATCGCCTGCGCGGGCGCCGCGGAGCACGGCTGGCGGCGATCACTTCCGGCGGCGCGATTCCCGATTCCGCGCAATATCAGGTGGTGGCCGAGCCGGAAGGAACCGTGATCGGCTCGCTCGATGAAGATTTCGCCGTCGAGAGCCTGGTGGGCGATATTTTTCTGCTGGGCACGACGTCCTGGCGCATCCGCCGCGTCGAGCCGGGGCGCGTTCGGGTGGAGGACGCGCAGGGCGCCGCTCCTTCGGTTCCGTTCTGGAGAGGCGAGGCGCCCGGCCGCACGCGCGAGCTGTCGCGCGAGGTGTCGCGGCTGCGCGACGACATCGCCGGCTCCGCCGATCCGGTGGAGCTTCTGGAACGCGAGTGCTCGCTCGACCGCCGCGGCGCGGAGCAGGCGAGCGCTTACGTCCGCGCGGGCCTGCGCGCGCTGGGCGCGATGCCGGGAGAAAACGTCGTCGTCGCCGAGCGATTTTTCGACGAAGGCGGCGGAATGCAGCTCGTGATTCACGCCCCGTTCGGATCGCGCATCAACCGCGCCTGGGGGCTGGCGCTGCGCAAGCGATTCTGCCGCACCTTCAACTTCGAGCTGCAAGCCGCGGCCACCGACAACGGCCTGCTGCTTTCCTTGAGCGATCAGCATTCCTTCCCGCTCGAATCCGTCTTCAGCTTTCTGCGGCCTCATTCGGTCAAGCACGTGCTGACGCAGGCTCTGCTCGCCTCGCCGATGTTCGGCGCGCGGTGGAAGTGGAACGCATCGCGGGCGCTGGCGGTGCTGCGATTCGCCGGCGGAAAAAAAGTTCCGCCGCCGATTCAAAGAATGCGCTCCGATGATCTGCTGGCCGCCGTGTTTCCGGATCAGGTAGCCTGCGCGGAAAATCTGGTCGGCGAGCCGCGCATTCCCGATCACCCGCTGGTGAATGAAACCATTCTCAATTGCCTGCACGAGGCGATGGATATCGACGGCCTGATTCATCTGCTGGAGCGGATGGATGAAGGCTCGGTGCGCACCGTCGCCGTAGACACGCCGGAGCCTTCGCCGTTCAGCCACGAAGTTCTGAACGCGAATCCCTATGCGTATCTGGACGACGCTCCGCTGGAGGAGCGCCGGGCGCGAGCGGTGCAGCTCCGCCGCACCCTGCCCAGCGAGGACGCGGGCTCGATCGGCGCGCTGGATGCGGCGGCGATCGCGCAAGTCGCCGAGGAATCCTGGCCGGTGGTGCGCGACGCCGATGAGCTGCACGACGCTCTGCTCACGCTGATCCTGCTGCCGCCGGTCGCGGAATGGTCGGGATTTTTCGAGGAGCTGGCGCGCGCCGGCCGGGCGCGCCTGATCGAAGGGCGATGGGTCGCAACCGAGCGCGTCGAACGCGTGAACGACGCCACCGCCATCCTGCGCGGATGGATGGACTCCATCGGACCGGCGTCGCCGGCCGCGCTCGCCGAACGAATCGGCCTGCGCTTGAGCGACGTGGAAATCGCGCTCGGCCAGCTCGAATCGGAGGGCCAGATCCTGCGCGGGCAGTTCTCGCCCGATGGCGCGGGCCAGACGGAGTTTTGCCATCGCCGGATTCTCGCGCGTATCCATCGCCTTACGCTCGGCCGGCTGCGCCGCGAAATCGAGCCGGTTTCCTCGGCGCTGTTCATGCGCTTTCTGTGCCGCTGGCATCATCTGACGCCCGGCGCTCAACTGCACGGAGTCGACGGGCTGTTTCAGGTGCTCAAGCAGCTTCAGGGCTACGAAATTTCCGCGGCGGCGTGGGAATCCTCGGTACTGCCGAAGCGAGTCGCCGGATACGATCCGGAATGGCTCGACCGGCTGTGCCTCGCCGGAGAGGTGATGTGGGGAAGATTATCGCCGCATCCGGCTTTGGAAACCGAAGGCGCGCGCCGCGTGCGCCCCACGCGGGCCGCTCCGCTGGCGATTTTTCTGCGCGAGGACGCCGCCCGATTGCTGCCCGCCGCCGCGGGCGACGCGCCATTGTCTCCCGCCGCGAGCGACGTTCTGGCCGCGCTCGAAAAACGCGGCGCGTCGTTTTTTAATGAGCTGGTTCGCGCCACCGGCCGCCTGGCGAGCGAGGTTGAGGACGGCTTGTGGGAACTGGCCGCCGCGGGGCGAGTTACCGCCGACGGATTCGAAAATCTTCGCGCTCTGATCGATCCCAAACGCCGGCGCGGCGAAGGCCGGGGACGATTCGCGCGCCCGCGCCACGCCGCCGGAAGATGGGCGCTTTTGGAGCGCGGCGCGGGCGGGATCGACGCCGAATTTTTCGCCCGCCAACTGCTCGAACGCTGGGGCGTCGTGTTCCGCGATCTGCTGGCGCGCGAGCCGCTGGCGCCCGCCTGGCGCGATCTGCTGGTAGCGCTGCGGCGCATGGAGGCTCGCGGCGAGATCCGCGGCGGCCGCTTTGTCGCCGGCTTTGTGGGCGAGCAGTTCGCCAAAATTGAAGCGGTCGATCTCCTCCGTCAGATCCGCCGCGGCGGCCAAGCGCGCGAGCAGATCGACATTGCCCTTGCCGATCCGCTAAATCTCACCGGAATCGTGCTGCCTGGTCCGCGAACCAGCGCGCTCGCCCAGGGCAGCCTTCGCCTGACCGACGGTGTCGCCACCCTGGCCGCCACAGGCACCTGACGGGAAAATCCAATTGATTTTACTGGCGGAGAGGGGGGGATTCGAACCCCCGGTACAGGTTTAGGCCCGTACGACGGTTTAGCAAACCGCTGCTTTCGACCACTCAGCCACCTCTCCGCGAGGTGTGAGGCGTTCAACAGGGATGGTAGCACAGAACCCTTCAGACGGCCAAGAATTTGCTTTCAGCGGCGTTTCTGTGCGCGGGAGAGGCTCTTTAAACGAAAATGCTCACCCGGAGGTGAGCATTTACGCATTCCCCTGGTTTTCGCAGGGTGATGTACATGGGAGAATCAGCTTCGACGGCATCGCAACCGCCAAAACCTTCGTGATTGGATATTAGGGCGTGCGGCGGATGATGTCAAGAAAAAAACTCGCGGATCGCTTCTTATACGTAAGATTCTATATAACAATAATTTGCGGATACCATAGCAAACCCGGCACGGGCGCCAGAACCCTTCCGCAGCCGCCCCGCGACCCCCCGTTTTCCGTTCTAAGACACCAGAATTCCGGGGCTTATTTGCCCAAATGAAGCGTAATCATCTCGTCCGGGTCGCGGCCGCGGTTCATCTTGCGCAGCAGCACCCGGCTTCCTCCGTAAATCAAACCAGCGACGAGACATAGTCCGATCAGCAGGCCGGCGAAAAAGAACACGTCCACCAAAAACTTCAAGGTGCTCTTCGCTTGATCCTCGGGAACTTTCTCATTCCAGGTGATATTTTGCTCGTACTTGACCTCGTCTAGGATGCGCTCTGCCGCGTCCGCGTCCGGCGGATTGATTGTAATCGCCACCAGCGGGCCTATCCGGCGGGCCATCGCGCCCGGAATCTTCTGAAACTCCTGGACGCGCTCGCGAGCCATGTTGGGAGTCGGATAGTTGAAGATTGCCAGCGAGAGCAATCCCTTAGGCGTTCGATATTTCCCCGCCTGCGCCTCCGCGCCTAGATGAAACGCCGCCATCGAGGGCGAAATCCCGGGGAAGAACCGGTCGAGCGATACCGGACCTATAATGTAGCGCTCCGAGTTGGGCACCAGATCCGGCTTGGGCAGATCGGTCATCAAAGCCGGCAAAGGGGACTGCTCCAGCTTGGGCAAAACCGCGAAAATCTGCTGAAGCTGGGCCGCCGGTGGAACGTCGCCGGTCAACTGAAAAACGTAATTCCCGTAGGCGAAGATCGTGCCATCCGAGGTCTGGACGGCGAGCGGCGTCATCTCGGACGGCACCGCGCCCGGCGGGCGTCGCGCCTGAAAAAAGGCCATGGCGCCGGTGGAATCGCGGAAACGCCACAAAGTCGCGGTGAAGTGCTGGTCGCCGGAAACGTATTCGGCCTGCTCGGTGGCGTCCAATCCGTACTCGTCGAGCAGAGCCCGATCGGGAACCGAAATCGTTTTTACGTCGCCTTTTTTAAACGCGCCGATCGCGTCCGGAAAGATCGCCGCCGATGCAAGGCCGCCGCAGGCCAGCAGCAACGCCAGTATTGTGAGTCCTTCGCGATTTACTGCGCTCCGCAGCATTTTTTGTACTTCTTTCCGCTGCCGCAGGGACAGGGATCGTTGCGGCCGGCTTTTTGCTTGGCGATCACCGGCGCTTTGGCCGGCGAGGCCTCGCCGCCGAGGAATTGCAGCGCGGCCATTTCCTTTTCTTTTTTGCGCTGGATGTTGCGCGTCAGGTCGAGGATCGAATTTTGGGCGGCCTGGCGCTGCGCCTCGCTGATGGCCGGATGAGCGGCGACGGTGACCGGCTCCGGCGGGCCGCCTTCGTCCTCCTCCTCGTCGCTCCACACCTCGGGATGAGGGACCTCCAGCTCCGGATTTTCGACGCGCTGCATGAAGAAGAGCCAGCGGATGGTCTCATCTTCGATGCGGTCCATCATATCTTGGAACAGGATGAAGGACTCCTTCTTGTACTCGACCAGGGGATCCTTCTGGCCGTAGCCGCGCAGCCCGATGCCTTCCTTGAGGTGGTCCATCGACAGCAGGTGGTCCTTCCACTGGTTGTCGATGACGTTCAGCATGATCATGCGCTCGGTCTCGCGCATCAGCTCGGGGCCGATCATGGCCTCCTTTTCGGCGTACTTGTTCAGCAACTGCTGATTGATTTCCTCTTCGATCTGCCGCCGGTCGAGCGACTCCAGCTCCTCGCGCCGGATCTTGACGCCGAATTGCGTCAGGATGTCGGTTTCCAGGCCGGTCCAATCCCACTGGCTGGGATGGGTTCGCTCCGGGCAGCGGGCGTCGATGAAGGAGCCCAGAATGCCGGCGATGATCTCGACGATCCGCTCCTTCTGGTCCTGTCCTTCCAGCAGCGCGCGGCGCATCCCGTACACGGCCTGGCGCTGCTTGTTCATGACGTCGTCGTATTCGAGGATGTGCTTGCGCGAGGCGAAGTGCTGCGCCTCCACCGCCTTCTGCGCCGCCGCGATGCGCTTGGTGATCAGCTTCGATTCGATCGGCACATCTTCTTCCATGCCCAGCCGCAGCATCAGGTTCTGCATGCGCTGGCCCCCGAAGATGCGCATCAGGTCGTCCTGAAGCGAGAGATAAAAACGCGCGCTTCCCGGATCGCCCTGGCGCCCGGCGCGCCCGCGCAACTGATTGTCGATGCGCCGCGACTCATGCCGCTCGGTGCCGACGATGTGCAGGCCGCCCAGCTCCACCACCTCGTCGTGGTCCTTCTGCCATTCGCTCTTGAAGCGGTTGTAGACCTCGTCCCATTCGGTCCGCTCCGGCGTGCCGACAGCGCAGGTCTGCATGTAATCGGGATCCTTGTTCTGCTTGCGCAGAAACTCCTTGGCGGAGAACTCGGGATTGCCTCCCAGCAGAATGTCGGTTCCGCGGCCGGCCATGTTGGTCGATACCGTCACCGCGCCTTTTCGTCCGGCCTGGGCGATAATGTAGGCTTCCCGCTCGTGATTTTTGGCGTTCAGCACCTCATGGGGCACGCCCATCTTCTTCAAAATTCCGGACAGGATCTCCGATTTGGCCACCGAAATGGTGCCCACCAGGACCGGCTGCCCGCGTTCGTGGCAGGCCTTGATTTCCTTGGCGGCGTTGCGGAACTTTTCCTCCTCGGTGCGGTAGACGATGTCGGGAAACTCTTTGCGCCGCAGCGGCTTGTTGGTGGGAATAATGGTGACGTCGAGTTTGTAGATCTTGTCGAACTCGGCCGCTTCGGTGTCCGCGGTGCCGGTCATGCCCGCCAGCTTCTTATACATCCGGAAGTAGTTCTGGAAGGTGATGGTGGCCAGCGTCTGATTTTCGCGCTGGATCTTTACGCCTTCCTTGGCTTCCACCGCCTGATGCAGCCCGTCGGACCAGCGCCGGCCCGGCATGAGCCGGCCGGTGAACTCGTCGACGATGATCACCTCGCCGTCTTTGACCACGTAATCGCGGTCGCGCTGGAACAGCACGTGAGCCTTGAGCGCCTGCTGCACGTGATGGTTGATCTCCATGTTCACGGCGTCGTACATGTTGCTCAAGCCCAGCAGCTTTTCGACCTTGAGGGAGCCTTCCTCGGTCAGCGCCACGCTGCGGAACTTCTCATCCACCGTGTAATCGCCGGTGGTGTATTTCTGGCCGGGCTCCTTGCCCTCGATCACCTCGCCGCGCACCAGGCGCGGGATGATGCGGTTGATCTTGTAATATTTGTCGGTGGATTCCTCGCTGGGGCCGGAGATGATCAGCGGCGTCCGCGCTTCGTCGATCAGGATCGAGTCCACTTCGTCGATGATCGCGTAGTGATGCCCGCGCTGCACACAATCGGCCAGCCGGAACTTCATGTTGTCGCGCAGATAGTCGAAGCCGAATTCGTTGTTGGTCCCGTAGGTGATGTCGGCGGCGTAGGCGGCGCGGCGCTCCATATCGTCGAGGTCGTGAACAATGACGCCGACGCTCATGCCGAGCGCTTTATAAATCCGGCCCATCCACTCCGAGTCGCGCCGGGCCAGATAGTCGTTGACGGTGACCACATGGACGCCCTTGCCCTCCAGCGCGTTCAGATACACCGGCAGCGTCGCCACCAGCGTCTTCCCCTCGCCGGTCTTCATCTCCGCGATCTTTCCCCGGTGCAGCACAATCCCGCCGATCAACTGCACGTCGAAGTGGCGCATGTTCAGCACGCGCCGCGCGGTTTCGCGCACGGTGGCGAAGGCCGGGATCAGCAGGTCGTCCAGCGAAGCCCCCTGCGCAAGCTGCTCGCGGAAGCGGACCGTCTGCGCTGCCAGCTCCTCCATCGACAGAGCCTGCATCTGCGGCTCCAGATCGTTAATGGCCGCGATGATCGGGCGCATTTTCTTGATCTCGCGCCCGTGCTTGGTCCCAAAGATTTTCTCTAGCGTCTTTTCAAACATTTCCGCCTCTCATCCGACCGCTGCGAATCCACCGGGGGCCGCCTTTGGCGATCCGGTCAGCAGCGGAGGAGACTGGGCTGGCGCCGCCGCGGAATGCGGTGGACGGCCGCCAGGCTGGCGGCCAGAACCAGAGATCCACAGTGCCGCGCCGCCACTGGCGCCAGCGCCAGAAGGCAATGCGCGGCGCAGGGAGCCGCCGGCGCGGAAGTGACCGCTTCGGCCGCGTGGACCAGCATCGGAACCGCGGCCCCCCACACGCGCAGGGCGTGAGCGTCGGGCGGGGGCGCGCTCGCCGCCCAGCAGGCCCCGGCAAGAGCGGTCAGGCCCGCCAGCAGAAGTCGTCCGAATCGCATGGAATGGTCGCCCATTCCAGTTTAGCATCTGCGCCCGTCCCCGCGGCCGGGCCTGGCGGGCTACTTCAGCGTGACCGGATGCAGTTGCCGGGCTCTTAACGCGCCTCCGCGAACCGGGCGGCGCGCCGGGCGCCCCGTCTCGGCCTGGGGACGCGCCATGGAGGTCGCGGCCACCGCTCCCACCGGAATCAGCGCCGTGAACGAGTCCGAATCGGGCCCGACAACTTCCAGCACGTTGTCGCCCGCGGTGACTCCGCTCGGAATGGTAAAGTTGATCTGCGCCAGACCCGCGACTTCGGCCGGCGCCAGCCCGACATACGAAGTGGTGGCCTGTAATCCGGTGGCGCCGCTTGCCGAGGTGGAGCTCAGATACACGGTGATCGGGTTGACCGGGCCCGCCGTGGGATTGGAAGGACCAGGCGCCCCGTCGTTCACCGTGGGGGTCACCCCGCCGATCCCGGTCAGAAAGACCGCGACAGTCTCGCCCACCTGCGCCGGATTGGACGGCGAAACCACCTGCCCGTTGGCGTGGATCACGGCGGCGTAGTACATATTGCCCGAGCCTTTGCCAAGCTGCGGCAGAAGGAACGGCCCGGGCGCTGTGTAGCCGACGAAAGCGCTGATGGTGTTGGACATGTGACCCTGGTTGATCAGTTGAATATCGGCGATGCCGGGCGAAGGCGTCTCATAGGGCACCACAAAAGTGGCGCACGGGTACGGCCCGCACTCGTTCACCGCCAAAACCGGCGCCGGCACGCCGTTGACCGTGATCTGGGTGTTGTCGAGCGTGGTGGCCAGGGTCAATGTCCCGCTTTCCTGCGCTCCGTTGGCCAGCGTCGAACCCTGCATGCCGTAAATCGTCAGCAACTCCCCGGGGGCGATGCGCGAGGTGAACGGAATATTGCTGCCGGTATTGACCAGGCCGGTCGGATCGAGCGCCAGCCCGGAGCCGGTAAACGTCGGCCCGGCGATCGCGGCGCTGATTCCCAGCCCGGGAAAATAGCCCAATCCCACACGATACTGACCGTTTGCCGAGTAATAGTAGTGTTGCAAGCCGTCATCGCCCTGATTGCCGGTAATCTGCACAGCGTCGGTGAAGGTGAAGTCGTAAGGGATCACATTGCCGTTGCTATCGGTGACGCCCTGCGAATTGACCCGCTGCTGGGCCACCGAATTGGCCTTGAACGCCGAAAAATAGGAATCCTGATAGCCGACCAGGTACTGCGCCGAAGGCGCCGCTAGAAAAACGTCCAGTCCGGCCTGGTAATAGAGCCCGTTGTATTGCGTCGACGATCCGGTCTTCACCCCGACGAAGAAATCCCAGCCATACGGCTCGCCGCCGAATACAAAATTTCCGTCCGGCGAAATATAAAGATAGTGCTGCCCGGCGACCAGAGCCGTCACTCCGACATTATTCAGATTGTTGTTGAAATTGATGTTGCCGGCCCCGTTCTGAAAAATGTATTTAGCGTCGCCGATGGAGTTTTGCGTCGCCGAGCCGCCGTTGGCGCCGATGTAGCCCACCGCTTTCGACACGTTGAAGTTTCCGTTGCCGTCCGCCGTCCCCAGGATCGCGTAATCGAGCGTGTAGGCGACGCCTTCGGTTGTGCCAAGTCCCGGAGCATCGAGGCCGACAATGGCGTAGGACCCGGAAAACGACGACGCCGTCGCCCCGCTCACCGGCGCGGCAATCAGCAGATCGTTATAGAAATTCGTGTTCTCGGTCGCCGCGCCCATGAAAATTCCGTTGGAAACCAGCCCGTAGATCTGCTCCGGGGTGCTGAGCGTGACGCCCAGCACCTGGGCGATGTACTGGGTGAGCGGGCTGTCCATGAATCCGTAGCCGCTGGCGGCGATGGTGTAGGTGCCGTTGATGCTGAAGCTGCCCGAGGCGTTCTGGTAGGCGTCGTACACGGTCGCGTTGGTGATCGTGTAGTGTCCGCTGCCGTCGAAGGTGATGGTGTTGTACGCGGTGAGCGCGTCGCCCAGATCCCCGTATTGATCGCCCGGAAACCACACCACGTGACGGAAGTAGTAAGTTCCTTTGAGCAGCCCGTCGCCGCTGCTGTCCCAGCTCTGGGCCAGGCACGCCGGCGCGATGGCGAATGCGAAAAGAGCGAAGAAATGTTTGTAGATCCCCACGTTACTCTGGACGTATCGCCCCGTGAGTCGTTGACCAAGATTTTTTCGCGGCCTCTCCTAACTTAGCACGGGCCCGGCCGGCGGAACTTGTTGCGGCCGGCCGGGTTTATCAATAAAGCGCGATCTGCGCGGCGCGGTCCCGATCCGCTACCATCCCCTCTTATGGGACCTCTGCCGGAGACGCTTCGCGGCGCCCGCCTGCTCAGCGCGCCCGCCTGGAACAAGGGCACGGCATTCACCGAAGAAGAGCGCAACCGCTTCGGCCTGCACGGCCTGCTGCCGCCCTACGTCGAGACGCTGGAAGCGCAGGTGGCGCGCGCCTGGGCCGCTTATCTCGCCTACGAAAAGCCGCTCAACCGCCATATCTATCTGCGCCAGCTCCAGGACAATAACGAAGTCCTGTTTTACCGGCTGCTGCTCGATCACATCGCCGAGACGATGCCGGTGGTCTACACCCCGACCGTGGCCCAAGCCTGCCGCTACTTCAGCCAGATCTACCGCCGGCCCCGCGGCCTGTTCATTTCCTATCCGCAGCGCGGCCGCATCCCGGAGCTGCTGCGCAACCGGCCGCATCCGGAAGTCGACGTCATCTGCGTCACCGACGGCGAGCGCATCCTCGGCATCGGGGATCAGGGCGTCGGCGGCCTGGCCATCCCCATCGGCAAATTGTCGCTTTATTCGCTGATCGGCGGCATTCATCCGGCGCGCACTTTGCCGGTGGTGCTCGATGTCGGCACCAACAACGAAGAGGTGCTGCGCGATCCCACCTATCTCGGCTGGCATCACCAGCGCATCCGCGGCGCCGAATACGACGACTTCATCGAGCAATTCGTGCAGGCGGTGAAACAGGAACTGCCTGGCGCCTGCCTGCAATGGGAGGATTTTTCGCAGCCGCATGCGCGCTCCATCCTCGACCGCTACCGCGGCAGCCTGCTGACCTTCAACGACGATATTCAGGGCACCGGAGCGGTGGCGCTGGGCGCGGTCCTGGCGGCGGCCAAAGTCAGCGGCCGGCCCATGCGCGACCAGAAGATCGTGTTCCTTGGCGCCGGATCGGCCAGCATCGGCGTGGCCGACTACTTGCGCGCGGCGATGATCGAAGAGGGCCTGTCGGACAGCGAAGCGCGCAGCCGCTTCTGGATTATCGATAAAGAAGGCCTGCTGGTGGAATCGCGCGCGGACCTCACGCCGGAGCAGCGCGTCTACGCGCGGGCCGGGATGACCGGCGACGGAACCCTGAGTGGCGTGATCGGCGCCATCGACGCCACCATCCTGATCGGCCTTTCCACCGCGGGCGGCGCCTTCACCGAAGCGGTGGTGCGGGAAATGGCGCGCAAAGTTGAGCGGCCCATTCTTCTGCCCCTCTCGAACCCGACCGAGCGCTCGGAGGCCACCGCGGCGGAACTGATCCATTGGACCGGCGGCCGCGCTCTGGCCGCCACCGGATCGCCATTTCCTCCGGTCCATTACAACGGCCGCTCCATCACGGTGGCGCAGTGCAATAACGTCTATATTTTTCCGGCGATGGGGCTGGGCGCAGTGGCGGCGCAGGCCCGGCGCATCACCGATTCGATGTTTCTGGCCGCGGCGCGGGCGCTGGCCGCCTGCTCGCCGGCGCTCCAAGATCCCTCCGCTCCGCTGCTGCCGGCCCTGGAAGACCTGCGCCGGGTGAGCCTCCAGATCGCCTTCGCGGCCGGATGCGAAGCGCAGCGCACCGGCCACGCCCCGCGCCAGCCGGCGGAGTCGCTGATGCGGTCCATCGCGGCGGCTCAGTGGACGCCGGCGTATCCGGAGTTTTAGGATCCGGCGGCGGGTCCGCCGCCGCCCCTGCTAAGCTGAACTCATGCGTCTCTCTGTTTTCGCGCTGGCCCTGCTGATAGCCGCCTGTTCGTCCAAGCCCGAAGGCGAGGCGTTTCTCGACAAGGCGGCGAAGGAACCCGGCGCCGTCCGCACCGCCAGCGGCCTCATCTACCGCGAGCTTCGCCCCGGCAGCGGACCGTCGCCGCGCGCGACCGACATCGTCACCGTCAACTATCGCGGCACGCTGACCGACGGCACCGAGTTCGACAGCTCCTATAAGCGCAACCAGCCCGCGCAATTTCCGCTGAGCCAGGTGATCCCCTGCTGGACCGAGGGAGTGCAGAGGATGAAGGTCGGCGGCAAGTCCCAACTGGTCTGCCCGGCATCGATCGCCTACGGCGAGGCGGGCAGCCCTCCGGTGATTCCGGGCGGAGCGACGCTGGTTTTCGACATCGAATTATTGAACATCGGGCAGTAATCCCGCCGGAAAATTCCGGATTGAAATCCGGCCCGCTCCCGCCGATGAGAACAACAGCGGCTCTTCAAAGCCGCGGGAGTTTCCGTGAAAAACATTTTTACGCTCGCAGCGGCCGTGTGTTCCTTCGCTTTCGCCCAGTCGACCAGCGGTCTGACGGCCAGCCCGGCGGTGCTCAACTTCACCTATCAGATTGGCGCCGCTTCGCTGCCCGCCGCCCAAACCCTGACGATCACGCCAACGCCCAAGACGCTCACCTTCAGCATCACGGTCTCCGGCGCGCCGTACAACGCCGCGTGGCTGCTGGTTTCCGCCTCGAGCGGGACCGGGCCGGCGTCGCTCAAAGTGCAGGTGAACCCGACCGGGCTGGCGGCCGGAAACTACGCGGGCACGATCACGGCCACCGCGGTCAGCGGAGCCCAGACCTATACGGCTTCCACGGCCGTGAATCTCTCGGTGGCCAGCGCCCCGGCGACGCTGGAGGCGACGCCGTCCAGCCTGAACTTCACCTACACCACCGGCGATCCGATTCCCAGCCCGGCGCTGAGCAGCTCCTTCATTTTGTCCAGCAACGGCGCGCCACTTTCGGCGACGCTCAGCATCTCCGGCGCCACCTGGCTGAGCGCGGCTCCCAGCGGCAACATTTCGCTCATCGGCCTGCTGAACACGGTGACCGTCACCGTGAATCCGGCCGGCCTGGCGCCCAAGGTGTACACCGGCACGATCAAAATCAGCGCGCCGGCGGCGACCAATAAAACCCTCACGCTCACCGTGACGCTGACGGTGAACGCGGCGGTTCCCTCGATCACCTCGACGTGGCCGGCCGGAGCCATTCAAAATTCGGCGCAAACCATCGCGACGATCAACGGCGGCGGGTTCTTTTCCAACTCCACCGTGGCGGCCACCGGTTTTACGCCCGCTTCGACCATCACGGTCACGGACGGAACCAGCACCACCAGCCAGACGTTTTACATCCCGGTCTACGCCTCCACCTCGAATGAGCTTCGCCTGGCGGTCGCCTCGCCGCTGCCGTCGGGCGCGGTGGGCGCGGCGTACTCGCAGAGCCTGGCGGCGGCGGGCGGAACGCCGCCCTACAGTTATTCGCTGCTGGCGGGAACCTTGCCCGCCGGATTGTCGATCAGCGGCGGCGCGATCGCGGGAACTCCATCCAATGCGGGGACGTTTCTGTTCACCCTTCAGGTCACCGACAGCTCCGCGCAGCCCGTCAGCGCCTACAGCCAGATGCAGTTGACCATCGATCCGGCGGGCGCTTCCGCATTGACTATCGAAACCGCCGCCGCGCCGCTGCCGATCGGCACCATCGGCTCGGCGTATGGTCCGGTGACGCTCGCCGCGGCGCATGGCTCCGGTTCGCTGACCTGGTCGGCGGCGAATCTTCCGCCGGGCCTGACGCTGAGCCCGTCGGGCGTGCTGAGCGGCACTCCTTCGACGGATGGAAGCGCTGGTGCGATCCCGGCCACTATCGTGAGCGACAGCTCGCTGCTGGCCACCATTCCCGCCGCCGATATGACCACCGCCGGAATTTTGCGGATGGCCGTGACCACTCCGGCGCCGGGCGGCGGCACCTCCAACGAAGCGCAGTTCCAGATCTATGGGCCGAATCCGCAGATCACCGCCGTGGTTAATTCGGCCAGCTACGCGCAGGGCACGCTCGCCCCCGGCGACATGGTGGCGATCTTCGGCGTAGGCCTGGGCCCCTCGTCGCTGACGATCTTCGATCCGAGCACGCCGCCGATCCCCACCGCGCTGCCGGCGGCGGCGCCCTCCACCTCGGTGACCATCAACGGCGTTGCCGCGCCGGTGCTGTACACCAGCTCGAGCGTGGTCGGGGTGATCGTCCCTTACACGATCAGCGGCTCTACCGCACAAGTAGTGGTCACCTACGGAGGGCTGGCCTCGCAGCCGTTCACGGTGGCGGTCGCCGCGGCCGATCCGGGGGTGTTCTCGCTGGCCTCTTCGGGCCAGGGCCAGGGCGCGATCCTGAACTATGATCCCGTCACCGGCAACTTCACTATCAACGGCCCGTCCAATCCGGCCGCCGCCGGATCGACGGTGGTGATTTATATGACCGGCGCGGGCACCACCACCTCGAGTGTGGATAACCAACTGATCCCGCCCTCGCCGCCGGTCACCCCCGTGCTCACGCCAACGGTTTCCATCGCCGGACAGGGAGCAGTGGTGCGGGCGGCGCAGGCTCCGCCGGGATCGGTGCCGGGCCTGATCCAACTGAACGTCACCGTGCCTTCCGGCCTCAAGGCGAATCCGGCCGCGCCGGTGGTGGTCACCGTGGGTGGAGTTCCCAGCCAGTCCGGCCTCACCATGGCCGTGAAGTAAGCAGCGGAATGGTCCCGCCGGCGGCGGCGTTCCCAAAGCCGCGTTTTTTTGAGAGACTACTCCCAGGACGATAAAGCGAGCTGCCGGCGCAAGGCAGCGTCTCGCTTAAACGGATGGAGGTTCTCCCGATGAAGCGAACGATTCTCGTGCTGCTTCAGGCCGGCATTCTGTTGCTGCGCGCACAAACGCCCGCGCCGCGATGGACGCCGCCGCGCACGCCCGACGGCCATCCCGATCTGCAAGGCACCTGGACCAATTCGACTCTCACGCCGCTTGAACGTCCGGCTGAATTCGCCGGCAAGCCCGTCCTCAACGGCGCCGAAGCGCAGGCTTACGAAAAACGGGTTCTCGAACAATCCAACCGCGACCGCCGCGACGGCGGCCCGGAAGCCGACGTGGGCCGCGCCTACAACGAGCTGTTCTTTGATCGCAGCGGAGGCATGGTTGAGATCGGCGGCCAGTTCCGCACCTCCATCGTGATCGATCCGCCGGATGGCCGGATCCCGCCGCTCACGCCCCAGGCGCGGGCCCGCCTGGAACGGGACCGCGCCTACGCCCGCCAGCATCCCGCCGACCAAGCCTCGGACCGTTCGCTCACCGAGCGCTGCCTGTTCTGGGCCACCGCCGGCCCGCCGATGCTGCCCGGTCCCTACAACAACCTCTATCAGATCTACCAGACGCCGGATTACGTGCTGATCCAAAGCGAAATGATCCATGAATCCCGCATCATTCCGATGGACGGCCGCCCGCACCTGGGTCCGGAGATCCGCCGCTGGACCGGCGATCCGCGGGGCCGCTGGGAGGGCGATACGCTGGTGATCGAAACCACCAACTTTAACGACAAGACGAAATTTCACGGGGCGAGCGAAAATCTGAAAGTCACCGAGCGGCTGACCCGCGTCGCTCCCGATCGGATTGTGTATCGCTTCACGATCGACGATCCGAGCACGTTCACCAAACCCTGGACGGGGGAGCTGACGCTGGCCGCCACCAATGAGCGGATCTTCGAGTACGCCTGCCATGAGGGCAATCAGGCGCTGATCGATATCCTGGCCGGCGCCAGAGCCCAAGAAAAAAAGCAATAGCGCGCGGATCGCTCAGGCGTGCATGTCCTTGCCGCTGATCTGGAGATCGAAGCCGTCCGGGTCGAGAATATGGAAACTGTTTTCCGTATCCGGGCGGTACTCCATGGGTTGGAGCGGCGAGAACTGCCCGCGCTGGCCCTGATGCAGTTTGTAGCCGCGGCGCTTGAGTTCTTCTTCCACCTGTTCCTTGTTCCAGTTTTCGATGGTGTAGGCGATGTGATCGACCTTGGGCGTCTGCGCGGCGGCGCCTGCTCCGCTCCGCGCCCGCGGCGTGCGCGGCAGCAGGAAAGTATCGCCGAAAGCCATGTAGCATTGGCTGCCGTTGTCCTGGGAAACCTTCATGCCCAGTAGATCCGCGTAGAAGTCGCGCGTCTTGGCGTAGTCGGCCACCTGATAGGAGATGTGGTTGACGGCCGTGGCCTTGAATCCTTTGCCTCCCGCGGCCGCCGCCGGACCCGCGGCCGCCGCAGCCACCGCCAGGCTCTTGACCAACTGCCGCCGGTTCATCTTTCCGCTTTCGAAGTCGTGAAGGAGCTGTTCGATGAGGTGTTCCATAATCGTGAGCCAGTCTACGCGAGGCGGCTTCGCCAGTCAATCGCCGGCCGGCGGTGCGTATTTTGGCATATTTTTTCTTGACACGGCCGCACTTCCGCATTAAACTGCCTTCAATTGCTTTTAATTAGAGGGTAACAAGGGCTTAGGGCCGAAAATAGATCTGGGGAAAGGGGAAGCTGCATGCAGGTTAGCTGCGCGTCGGGACGGCTGCCTTTTTGGGGAGCCATTTTTCTCTTCTTCGCCGGCGCGCCGGTTTGGGCGCAAACCGCCGCGACGGGAGCCGTTTCGGGATTAGTCACCGACCCGCAGGGGGCCGCGATCCCGCAAGTTGAGGTGACGCTCACCAATCCCGCCACGAACGGTACGTTAAGGGCCATTACCAACGACGCCGGCCGCTATATTTTTCCGAGTGTTCCGCCGGCGGTCTACAACGTCACTTTTAGTAAACAGGGATTTAATCTCCGGCGGATCGACGCGCAAAACGTGCAGGTGGGCCAGATGCTCACCCTCGATGCGCAGATGCAGGTCGGTTCGCTGACCACGGTGGTGGAGGTGTCGGAGACGCCGGGCGCGGAGCTGCAAACCGTGAACGCCACGGTCGGCACGACGGTCAACGCGCAGTCAATCATCACCCTGCCGATCTTTGGCGCCGACGCCTCCAGTCTTGCGCTGATCCAACCCGGCGTTACGCCGGAAGGGTCCGTCGCCGGAGCCATGTACGATCAGAACACCTTCCAGCTTGACGGCGGCAATAACTCCAATGACATGGACGGCAGCATGCGGGACTATACCGGCAGCTATGGGCACAACTCGTTCGGCGGTTACAGCGCGCCGCCGAGCGGGGTGCTGCCGACGCCGCCCGACACCGTCGAAGAGTTCAAGGTCAACACCGCCGGCCAGACCGCCGATTTCAACGGCTCCAGCGGCGCGCAGATCCAGATGGTGACCAAGCGCGGCACCAACGATTTTCACGGCACCGCTTATTGGTACTACCACTCCAGCGATGTAGGCGGCGCCAACACCTGGGACAACAACCACACCCCGAGCGGCAACCTGGGCTACACTCCCATCCCCATCGCCCACGACAACCGCTACGGCCTTACCATCGGCGGGCCCATGCTGCCCAAGTTTTTGGGCGGCAAGACATACTTCTTTTTCGGATGGGAAGGCTTTAACTATCCGCAGTCGGCGATCATTACCCGCCAGGTGCCCACCGATACGCTGAAAGCCGGCGTGATTCAGATCAACGAGGGCGGCATCTGGACGCCGTTTAACCTGAATCCGGGGCCGGTGACGGTCAACGGCGTCACCTATCAGCCGGCGCAGTGCGGCGGCGGTCCGTGCGATCCGCGCGGGATCGGCTTGAACCCGGTGGGTGCCTGGGCACCGGCGGGGTGACCCCGGCGACGGCCTTCCGCATCGGCAAGGACGGATTAGTGGCTCCGATTCCCGCGCCGAGCCAGACGCTTTCGCAGCCGATTATCACCGGAGCGGGCAGTGTGGCGGCGGCCGGGGCGGTCAGCGTGCTCGATCCAAGCTTCCGGCCGGCGGCCACCTACAACTACAACGTCAGCATCCAGCGCGAGCTCTCCCACGCGATGCTGTTTGAGGTGGGCTACATCGGCCGCGACATCACGCACGAGTTCCAGCAGCGGGACATCAACGCGGTCCCGACCATGATGACGCTGAACGGCCAGAGCTTTGCGCAAGCCTTCGCGCAGACGTATTTCGCGGTCACCGCCAACCGCACTCCCGCACCGCAGCCGTTCTTTGAGGCGGCCCTGGGCGGCCCCAATTCGGCCTTCTGCGCCGGCGCCGCAAGCTGCACCGCGGCGATCGCCGCTAACCCCAGCATGAACAGCTTCATCAGCCTGACCCAGGTTTTCCAGCTCTGGTCGGCGCTGGAGCAGTCCGGATCCTGGAAGCTGGGACGCACCCTCCCCAGCAGCGTGGGGCCGGGGTTCCCTGCCGGCCAGGCGGTGGGCATCAATGCTGACGACAGCTCCGGATCCGGCAACTATAACGCGCTCTACACCACCTTCACAATGCGCGATAAGAAGGGGATCACCACCACTTCCAACTTTACCTGGGGACGCGCCTTGGGTACCGGCGCCGCCTCTCAGGCCACTTCGGGCTTCACCGCCCTGAACCCCTATAACGTCCGCCAGTCCATGTACGGACCCCAGTTCTACGATTACAAGTTCACCTACACCCAGAGCTTCCTTTACGCCGAGCCGTTCTTCAAGAACAATCACGGCATCCTGGGATACGCTTTCGGCGGATGGCGGTTCGGCGCGATTCTGGCCGCCCGCAGCGGCGCGCCCCTGCCGGTGGGGAACTCCAGCGGCGACGGCTTCAGCGAAGCGTTCGGCGAAAGCCAGAACTCTTCCACCTGCCTGATCTGCAACTTCGGGCAGGATCCGGCGGTGGCCGCCGCGCCCTACACCGGAGGCAACTCGGCGCACTACAACACCAACATCCCCAACAGCAGCTCCGGCGCGGGCGTCAACAGCAACAGCGCCAACGGCGGAAACAATATCAACATGTTCGCCAACCCCAACGCGGTCTACGGCGAGTTCCGCAACTGCGTCCTCGGCTACGACACCAATTGCGCCCCCAACAGCGGCATTCGCGGGCTACCGCAGTGGAACATGGACGGCAACATCGTCAAGGACTTCCGCGTCTTCCAGGAGCGCGCCTATCTGACCCTGTCCTTCATGTTCACCAACATCTTCAACCACGTGGTTTTGAACGATCCCTATCTGGATTTGAGCGACCCGGCCGACTTCGGCGTGCTGGGCAGCAACAATCCGGTCGGCGGCCAGCTCAACGGCCCGCGGCAGATCACCTTCAATCTCCGCGCCCGCTTCTGAGCCGGAAGCCCCCCAAGCCGGGACAGTCTCTGGAGGACTGTCCCGGCGGCACTCTAAAACTCCAGCCGCGCGCCGAACATGATCCAGCGGCTGCTGGCCTGGCGATTGGCCGGAACCAGAGTGTGGGAGATCACGCCGAAGTTGGTGACGCTGGCGCCGGTGAGCGGAAGGCTCGGGCTGGCGAAGTTGGGATGGTTGAACATGTTGTAAAAATCGAAGGACAGCGACAGGTTCAACTTCTCGCCAAGCGGGATGCGCCTGCCGATGGAGGAGTCCACGTTCCAGAACGGCAACCCGAACAGCGGATGGCCGTAGCCGTCGATGTTCTGGCTGAGCTGCACGTAACCGAACTGATTGTAGGCGGCCTGCGGATTGGCGAACAGATTAAGCCCGCTGCCTCCGCTGGCCGGACTTCCCGCGGTTCCGATCCCTCCCGATCCGGCGACATTCGAGTTCAGCCCGGTGCCGATCGAGCCGACCGGAACCAGCGGCACGGCGGGCGTGCTGAAGTTGCCGCGCTGCCCGCCGCCCCAGACCTGGCTGCCCTCGACGACGTAGAGCGGCGGGCCGCTCAACGCGGTGACAATACCGGATACGTACCAGCCGCCCAGAGCGTAGCTGAGCGGCCTCGGCAGGGTGCGGTAGCTGCGCGGCAGGTTATAGACGAACAGCGCGTTGAAGGTCTGTAAATGATAAAACTTGGAAGGCCCGTAGTCGACGCCGGGCTCCATCGGATTGGCCAGCGTGGCCGAGTCGTTCTGCACGCCCTGATCGGTATCGAGCGAGCGGGCCAGCGTGTAGTTGACATCGAAAGTGAGATTCTTCCCGGCGCGGCGTAGCGTCAGCACCAGAGCGTTGTAATTCGACCATCCTTCGTTGACCACCTCGAGAAACTCGTTGACCTGGGTCTCATCGTACTGCGGCAAGCCAAGCTGGGAGCGCAGGAAATTCAACCCCGGCGTGCTGGCGCTGGTCGAGTCGAACAGGCTGGACACCGAACCGAGAGTGAAATAGGAAGCGTCATGGCTGGCCAGGTACGCGGTGGTGGAGGCTGCGCCGTTTTTCACGCCGATCCCCGGCAATTGATTTTCAAACCACGGCTGCACCGGGACGGCCGATCCCGCGCGCAGCGCGTTGGCCACCGCGTCGTAGGCTTGCGCGAATGTCTGTCCCGAGGCGCTGTCCTTGAACATATAGGGATTGGCGCCGAGCTGCACGTTGGAGAACAGATCGCGGCCGTAGCGCCCGGTCCAGCCGACCTCCAGAAACGTGCCCTTTCCTAGGTTGCGCTGGACGGTGAAGTCGGCCGTGTAGACGCGGGGATTTTTAATCGCCGGATCCAGTCCGAAGGAGACCAGTTCGCTGTAGTTGCCGGCGGGAACGTAGGGCGAGCTGATGGTCTGGGGGGCGGTGGGCAGCGGAATCGGGCCATCCCAGCCGATGCGGAAAGCGCTCAGCGCCGGATTGGAGTTGCCGGGCGCGCATCCGGCGCCCCCCGCTCCGGTGGCGTTGCAGGGCTGCAAGGCGGTGGTGATGCTGGAACTGAAGCCGGCGGTCAGGCCGGGCGACACCACGCTGTCCTCAGAGGTGAGGCGGCTGTAAAAAATCCCGAATCCGCCGCGCAGCACGGTCTTGTTGGAGCCCAGAATTTTGCCGAGCAAACCGCTCGAATAGTTCGGGCTCCAGGCCGCGGCGGCGCGCGGCGCGACGTCGCCCCAGTCGGTGTTGTACACCGCGGACCGGCCGGAGAGAGCGACGGGCTCGAATCCGATCGGCGGATTGTAGATCTGGCCTTGATTCGCCGCGGCGAATTTCTGTTGCAGATAAGACTTGGCCGAGATCACCTGCCCGGTGGCGGTGTTGACCACCAAAGCCTCCTCCTGGTTGGCAAAGGTGTACGGCGTCTGAAAGCTGTAGGCCAAGCCGTAGTTCAGGGTCAGCGTGGGGCGGATCCGCCAGGTGTCCTGCGCGTAGTAGGACGAAAAATATCCGCTGGCGTCCATGTAAATGGCGGTGCCGAACGGCTGCGACTGCAACTGCCCGTTGCGCACCAGCAGCACGTTGTTATCGTTCATCAGGCCAAGTTCGGTGGTGTAAAGCGAATCCCAGGTGGCCACCGCCGACGACGGCAGGCATAGCGCGGCCACCGCGCCGCCGCAGGTCGGCGGGCGATCCGCGGGCGGAATCACCAGAAACGAGGAGTCGGCGGTTTCGGTGGCGTTGAGCGAGTTGACCGATCCGCCCACCTTGCCGGTGTGCAGGTGGTACTGGGGGATGCTCTGGAAATTTCCGCCGAACTGGAACAGGTGCGTTCCTTTGTTCCAACTGACGTCGTCCACCAATTGATCGTTCAGGTTGCGGTTAAACTGGGTGCGCACCGTATTGCTCATGTAAATGGGCGCGTTGATGATGTTCGGAGTCACGGCGACGTAACCGCCGGCGGAGTTGGTGCCGGGCAGCGCCAGCTCGGTGGCGATGGAGGACAGTTGCGGGCGCAGGCCGCCGTTGCGGTTGCGGACGTCGCCGAAGCGGATGGTGTTGACGATGTTCGGCGTCAGTTGTCCGGTGACGTTGGCGATGGCCGCGCTGGTCCAGGCCGGCGTGAAATCGTCGTTGATCACATCGGCGGGATTGCGCATGTCGATGACCAGCGGCGAGGGATTATAAGACAGATCGCGCGAGTAGCTGAAGCTGGCATTGAAGTGCCATTTATCGGTGATGTTGTGATCCAGCCGGAAGGTGCCGAAGTCGTCGGTCAGCGGCGATTGCACGTTGGCGGTGAAGCCGGTGGTGTTCAGGTTATCCACTCCGGATACGTTGGGATTGTTGCCGGCCGGCTCCAGCGCGAACATCGCCGCCATGGTGGGGCTCAATCCGAGCCCGCGCGGATCGCAGGCGCCCCCGCCGGAGGGGCCGCAGGCGGTCGAGTTCAGCAGATTGTAAGAGTCGATGTTGCCGGCCGCGTCCTTAAAGCGCAGAATCCCCTGCTTCATCGAAGCGGTGGGCACGATGGAGTTGACCTGAAACGTCTCCGGATAACGCCGCGCCTCGTATTCGGCGAAGAAGAAGGTTTTATTGCGGATGATCGGACCGCCGAGGCGGCCGCCGCCCCGGTTATCCTCCACCTTCGGCTTCACCAGTCCCAGCCGGTTGTTATCCCAGGTGTTGGCGTTGAGCGCGCTGTTTTGCGTGTACCAGAAAAGCGAGCCGTGAAACTCGTTGGTGCCGCTTCTCTGCATCAGCGAGACCTGGCCGCCGGAACCGCGGGTGAAGGTGGCGTTGGCGTTGGCGATGGCCACGCGAAATTCGTCGGTGGCCTCCACCGACACCATCAGCACCGGGCGCGATCCCTGATCGGTGTTGATGGTGGAATTGGTGGAGTTGTCGGTGATATCGATGCCGTCCAGAGTAAAGGTGGTTTGATCGTTCAAGGCGCCGGAGATGGAGCCGCCGCTGTCGCTGCCGGTTTGCGGAGTGGTTCCCGGTTGCAGCAGCAGCAGCTCCTGGGCCTGGCGCAGCCGGGTCGGCAGGCGCAGCAGCGGCTCGCTGCCGATCACGTCGCCCACCGTCGAATCGGCGCGCTGCAAATCCACCTGCGCCGCCGAGGCGCTCACCTCCACGGTCGAGTTCACCTCGCCGACCTCCAGTTTGAAGTTCACCGTGGTGCTGGCGTTCACTTGCACAGTGACGTCGTTGACCACCGTGGTGCGGAAGCCCGCGGCGCGCGCGCTCGCCGTGTAGTTGCCGGGCGGAACGTTGGGAACCGCGTAGGTCCCCTGCGCGCTGGTCACGGCGGTAATCTTCGCGCCGGTGTCCTTGTTGGTCAGCTCAATTTGCGCCGCAGCGACCATCGCCCCGGTGGGATCGGCCACGGTGCCCAATACCGCCCCGGTCGACGCATTTTGCGCCGCGGCAAACGTTTCAAAGACGGAAAAGAAAAGGACTGCGGAGAAAATCGCTCTTTTCACTGCTTGCCCCCATCTCGGAATTTGCGAGTAGTTGTAGGCAGTATACGGCGGGCTCCGGTCATTTTTCAACTTCGCTCCGGCCGGTTGTTCCGGAACCTCCGGAGCGATCGCTTCCGGCCAGCCTGGAGGGATGGCCAGAGAATTTTGCGCCCCTCCGTGACCATCGCGCGTCTCAGCCGTCCATCCGGAATGGACCAGCGAGCCAAATCGGCAGCCGCCAACGCCGCGCCGCGCCTGCTCTTTATCGACAACCTCCGATGGAGCATGATCCTGCTGGTGATCAGCATGCACGCAGCCGATACCTACAGCCCGCTGGGCAACTGGTACTTCACCGACCGAACGCCGCTCGCTCTTCCCACACTGCTGGTCTTCGCGGCCTGGCAGATGTATTTGCAGTCGTTCTTCATGGGATTGCTCTTCTTTGTCGCCGGCTTCTTTGTTCCCGCCTCGTTCGACCGCAAGGGGCCCGGCCGGTTCTTACGCGATCGCGCCTACCGGCTCGGGCTGCCCGTGGTGTTTTACATGTTCGTCCTCGGACCGGTTACGGAATATTACGCCGCGCATTCCTGGAACTCCACCAAGCCCACCTCCATGGCCCACGAATGGATCAAACATATCCGGAACGGCCAGTTCCTCCAGGAAAACGGCCCGTTGTGGTTTTGCCTGGCGCTCCTGATTTTCTGCTTCGCCTATGCCGCGATAAGAAGCTTGCGCCCAAAGGCAGAGGCGGCGCGGGCACGCGCCATAAAGCCCGGACCTCTGAAGCAGACTGCAATCTTCGGCTTTGTCCTGCTCCTGGGGGCCTCCACGTTCCTTGTGCGCGCGCTCCGGGCGCCGACCATCCTCAACATGCACCTGGGCGACTTTCCGCAATATATCCTTCTGTTCTGCGCCGGCATCTTTGCCGCCCGCAGAGGCTTTTTGTGGAGTCTGAACCATAAAGCTTCGATGCGCTGGCTGCTGACGCTTCCTGTGAGCTTCGCCGTGTGGCTCGGTATCGTGGTGGGGGGAGGCGGGCTGCGCCCAGATGGAAGAGTCAACTTCGCCGGCTGGCATTGGCAGGCCGCGGCCATCTGTTTTTGGGAGGCATTTGCGTGCGTCGCAATCAGCCTGATTCTCCTGGTGCTGTTTCGAGACAGGTTCGGCTCTCAGGGCTCCCTTGCAAAGTTCCTGTCCGCCAATGCCTTCAGCGTATACGTGTTCCATCCGCCGATCGTCATCATGGGGGCGCGCCTGTTGCGCGTGGTGGCATGGGATCCGCTGGCGAAGTTCGTCGTCCTTTGGGCCGCCGCCGCGGCTGTCACTTTTGCCCTCAGCGCCGCTGTGTTCCGCCGGATGCCGCTCCTTCGGGCGATACTTTAAGCCACTGGCTGAAGCGCCCGGCTGGTTTCGCGATAACATCAAAAAAGATGCCTCCGATCTTTGAAGACCCGCGCCTGAAACCCATCTCGGAAAAAGTCCACGCCGGCCAGCGCCTCAGCTTCGAGGACGGGCTCACCCTGTATCGCTCCCCCGATCTGCTCGGCGTCGGCTGGCTCGCCAATCTGGTTCGCGAGCGCATCAGCGGCAACGTCACCTACTTCAACGTAAACCGCCACATCAACCCGACCGACGTGTGCGTCGCCAGTTGCCGGCTGTGCGCGTTCGGCAAACGCGTACGCGATCCCAAGGCGTACACCATGTCCCTGGAACAGGTCTGGGAAACGGCCGGCCGCGGCTGGAGCGAGGCCGTCACCGAATTTCACATCGTCGGCGGTCTGCATCCGGAATTGACGCTCGATTGGTATTGCGAGATGCTGCGCGGCTTAAAGGAACGTTTCCCGCAGGTCCACCTGAAGGCGTTCACCATGGTGGAGATCGGGTACCTGGCGCAGCGGGCCAAACTTACGCCCCGCGAAGTTCTTCAGAGGCTGAAGGACGCCGGCATGGATTCCCTGCCCGGCGGCGGCGCGGAAATTTTTCACGACCGCGTGCGCCGCATCATCTGCGATCACAAAATCACCGGCGAGCAGTGGATCGAGGTGGCCCGCACCGCGCACCAGCTCGGCCTTCATTCCAACTGCACCATGCTCTACGGCCACATCGAAACCGAAGAGGACCGCGTCGATCACTTAATCAAGCTGCGCCAGTTGCAGGATGAAACCCGCGGCCTGGTGACCTTCATCCCGCTGGCCTTCCATCCGGCCAATACGCCCTTGCAGCATATCCCCTCGACCACCGGCTTCGACGACATCCGTCAAATCGCCGTATCGCGGCTGATGCTCGACAACATTCCGCACATTAAAGCCTATTGGATCATGATGACGCCGAAGATCGCGCAGATCGCCCAGCGCTTCGGCTCCGACGATATCGACGGCACGGTGGTGGAGGAAAAAATCTATCACGACGCCGGCGCCACCACCTCGCAAAGCCTGCGCCGGAGCGAGCTCCTGCGCCTCATCCGGGAAGCCGGACGCGAGCCGGTGGAGCGCGACACACTGTATCGCCCGGTGCAGCGCGTCGAAAACGCGTTCACCGTCCTGGTCTGAGCGGCCGGAAGGGCGAAATCCCCTAAAGTTTCTCTAAAAACCGCCGGTGCACCCGCAAATCCCCGGTCAGCTCCGGATGAAACGTGGTCACCATATGCCTTCCCTGCTCCACCCACACCGGATCGCCGCCATAGGACGCCAGCACGCGGGCCTGAGCTCCCACCCTGCGGATAATCGGCGCGCGGATAAATACCGCCTCCAAATCGCCGTCGATCTTCGCAATGCGGCTGTCGATCTGCCGCCCATAGCCGTTCCGCTCCACCGTGATGTCGATCAAATCCAGACTCGGCTGCGGCGGATTGGTCACCTCGCGCGCCAATAAAATCGCGCCCGCGCAAGTCCCATAAATCGGCTTCTTCAAACCAAACTCGCGCACCGCCGCGGCCAGCCCCTCCGCTTCGAGCAGCTTCAGCATGGTCGTGCTCTCGCCGCCGGGCAGGATCAGCCCGTCGATTGTTTCCAGCTGATCCTTCGCGCGCACCTCCACCGCGCGGGCGCCCGCGCGCTCCACCGCCTTGCGGTGCGCTTCGAAATCCCCCTGCAGCGCCAGAACGCCGACCGTCTTCATCTACCAGCCCCGCGTTTGCAGCAATTCCCCCTCGGGCAGCTTCGCGACATCCAGGCCGCGCATCGCCTCGCCCAGCTCCTCCGACGCCTCCAGCAGCTTCGCCGGATCTTTATAGTAAGTCGCCGCCTTCACCACCGCCCTGGCCCGCGCCTCCGGATCCTCGCTCTTGAAAATTCCGCTGCCGACGAACACCGCTTCCGCGCCCAACTGCATCACCAGCGCCGCATCGGCCGGAGTCGCAATGCCGCCCGCCGAAAAATTCGGCACCGGAAGTTTTCCGTTGGCGGCCACCCACTCCACCAGCTCCAGCGGAGCGCCCAGATTCTTGGCCTCGTGCACCAGCTCTTCCTTGCCGAGCACGGTGAGCCGCTTCATCTCCTTGACGATGGTGCGGATGTGCCGCACCGCCTCGACAATATTGCCCGAGCCGGCCTCGCCCTTGGTGCGGATCATCGCCGCGCCCTCGGCAATGCGCCGCAGCGCCTCGCCCAAGTTGCGCGCGCCGCAGACAAACGGCACTTTGAAACTTTTCTTGTCGATGTGATGCTCCTCATCGGCCGGAGTCAGCACCTCGCTCTCATCGATGTAATCGACGCCCAGCGCCTCCAGCACCCGCGCCTCCATGAAGTGCCCGATGCGCGCCTTGGCCATCACCGGAATCGACACCGCGTTCATGATCTCGCGAATCACCCGGATCGACGCCATCCGCGCCACCCCGCCTTCTTTGCGGATATCGGCCGGCACGCGCTCCAGCGCCATCACCGCCGCCGCGCCGGCCTGCTCGGCGATCTTGGCTTGCTCCACGTTGGTGACGTCCATGATGACGCCGCCCTTGAGCATCTCCGCCAACCCCACCTTCAACCGGAAATCTTCGGAAAGATACATATGCCCTCCTTGACTTTGAATCCTCTCAGACCAGCACCGGAACCGGCTCCTGCCGCTGTTTGCGCGCGCGGGCGAACTCCGTACGGAAAATCACGCCCAGCACCTGCAACCCGTACTTGATATTCTCCGGCGTCATGGCCGCAAAGCACAACCGCAGCCCGTGCGTCTGCGGGCGCGACACCGCGAAGTACTTGCCCGGCGTGAAGCTGACGTTCTCCCGCGCCGCGCGCGCCGCCAGTTCGGCCGCGTCCAGCGGCTCGGGCAGCCTCACCCACAGATTCATGCCGCCCTCCGGACGCGTGAACTCGCTTCCTTCCGGCAATTCCTTTTCGCACGCCTGGATGCAGGCCCGCAGCCGCTCGGCGCCCGCCGCCAGCATCTTCTTGCGGTGCGCCGCCAGCCGCCCCGTCTCGGCGAAGCGCAGCAGCACCGCCTGCGAGAGCTGATCGGAGTGGAGATCGCTGGCTTCCTTCGCTTCCGACAAACGGGCGATAAAATGTTTCGGCCCCACGCACCAGCCCACCCGCAGCCCGGGAAACGCGATCTTCGAAAAACTCCCCAAAAGAATCACGTCGCCGCACTCGTCCAGCGCCTTCATCGCCGGAACGTCTTCGCCGAAATAGCGCAAGGACCCGTACAGATCGTCCTCGACGATAATGACTCCGAAGCGCCGCGCCAGTTCGAGAATCTGTTTCCGCGCACCCTCGGGAATCGTCGCGCCGGTCGGATTTTGAAAATTCGGCGTCAGCACCGCCAGCCGCGGCCGCTCCTTTTCGAAAATCCGCTCCAGCGAATCCACGTTCACCCCGCTCCGCGCGCCCCGCAGCGTCACCGGCGCGCCGATCACGCGCGCCCCGCCGCGCTGGAAAACACTGCGCAGGCCCGGATAGACCGGATCTTCCAGCACCACCGTCTCGCCGCGCGGCGCAAGCACGCGCTGGATCAGATCGAACGCCTGCTGGCATCCGCTGGTGATCAGAATGTCGTCGTTTTCCGCCGCCTCGCCGCGCCGGCGCAACTGCTCGAGGATGAATCTTCGCAGCGGCTCATAGCCGCTTGCCGGCCCCAACTGCAAAATGCCGGCGGCGTCTTTCGAATCGATCACCTCGCGGCAGGTCGCGCGAAACTCCTCCAGCGGAAACTGCATCTCCGAGGGCCGCGAAGCCGAAAAGCTGATCAGCGCCGACGGCGCAACGGGCGGATTTTCTTCCGCGGCGATGAGCGACTCCCAATCCACCCGGTTCGCCCACTGCACAAAGCTGCCCCGCCCGACGTGGCTCTTGATGAGCCCTTCGTTCTCCAAGAGCTCATAAGCGGCCGTGATCGTGGTCCGGTTCAGTCCAATCGATACAGCCAATTCCCGCGTTGGAGGCAACCGCTCGCCCCGCGCCATCCGGCCGGAAAGAATCGCCGCCCGAATCTGTTCATAGACTTGGCGGTAGTAGGGAACCTCGCTCGGCGAGACGATCTGGATGTCCGGTATCACGCCAATCTACCGCCAAGCATACCATATTGGCTGGCGCCCCGGTTCAGAACGTCAAACGCAGCGAAAATTGAATAATTCGCGGGCCGCCGCCCACCAGGCCCGCCGTGGTGCCCACCGCGGTCGCCACCGCGCTGCCCACATCCGCCGTAATCTTGCCGAAACTGGCGCTGCTCTGATTGCTCACCGGATTCGAAAAATTGGTGTGATTGAGCAGATTGAAAAAATCCGCGCGGAACTGCAGCCGAATGCGCTCGCTGCGGAGCGCGAAACTCTTGGCCGCCGTCAGATCCCAGTTGAACAGCCCCGGACCGTAAAACTCGTCGCGGCCCGAAGTTCCCACCCGGCCGGTCGGCGGCGTCGCGAAATACGAAGTGGCGAACGCGGCGTCGGGATTGCCGTTGTTCTGCGGCAGCGGGCCGCTTCCCACATAATTCGGACGGTCGTCGAATTGATTGAAGCCGCTGAAGTCCTGCGAGCTGTTATACACCGTGAAGGGCGTTCCGCTCTGAATGGTCGCGATGCCGGAGACCTGCCAGCCGCCGATCACTTCCCGATTCACCAGGTTGTTCCAGCCGAAGAGACGATGGCCGGGACCAGCGGGAACATCGACGACATAAGTCACCACGGCGCGATTGCGAATATCGAAGTTCGACGGGCCGTAATCGGCGTGAAGATTTCTGGGGTCGGCGAGTCCGCCCGGCTGGCCCGCCGGCACGGACCACGACGAGCTGTCATCCAGCGATTTGCTGAATGTGTACCAGGCTTGCAGGATTCCGTAATGCCCCTGATACTTCGCGGTGAGGACCAGGCCGTTGTAGTTGGAGTTGGCGATGTCCTTGCCCATGTTCAAGCGTCCGAAGAAAGGATAGGGGAAGATCTGCTGGTTCGGCGCCTGATTTCCGCGCGCCGCGGCGCTGGCCACTTGCACCACCGGCTCGTTCAGATCGGTATTGACCATCAGCTTGTGGCCACTCGATCCCTGATAATCGGCTTCCAGCGAAAAACTCCTGCCGATTCTCCGCTGGACTCCGAAATTGAACTGATAAATATAGGCGCTGCGCAGGTTCGGATCTTCGGCGCTGAATCCGATTACGCCGCTGGTCGGCGTGCCGGGGCCCTGCTTGCCGTAGTTGGAGACGAACGGCACATTCTGGTTGAACCCCGTGGCCCAGGAGAATTTTCCAGGCTGGGTTACGTTCGCCGTCTGCGTGGTCGTCAGGCTGTAGGGCGCATTCAGACCCATATTCGCCGGAATGTTGTTGAAAACGTCGTCGTAAGCGACGCGGAATCCGGCGCGGATGACGGTGTCGTCGTGGCCGAAGATTTTATCGGCGAAGCGCGGCGTGTACGCCATACCCACCACCGGCGCCACGTTATTTTTATCCGAATGGACACCGCTGTTGGAGAGCGTGAACGGCGCGGTGGTGTAGAAGAACGACGCCGGACCGTTGACCGCGGGATTAATGTTGAGCACCTGATTGGTGCCGAGCAGCATGGGGCCCACGCCAGGAATGAAGTTGGTGGCTTCTTTTCGCGTCTGATAAATCGCCGACGGATACTCGTAGCGGATGCCGTAGTTCAAAGTGAAGTTGTCCTTCACCTTGTAGGTGTCCTGCCAATAGAGATCGAAGGGATAGCGGGTCCAATAGGCCAGCGTGTTGCCGGTGTGGAACGAGGAGGTGTTGACCAGGCCGCTGGCGAAGTCGGACCAGTTCACGAAATTAAACGACCCGCGCGCCGAACCGTCCAGGAAGCGCTTGGCGTCTTCGCGCCGGACATGATAGCCCCAGCGGAAGGAGTGCTTGGAAGCGCCGAACGGGGCCACCCAGCTCATGTTGTCGAACAGCTCGTAGGTGTTGGTGACGCGGCCCTGCGGATAGTTATTGGCCGTGCCCAACTGCGCGTATCCGCCAGCGACGACGATGGTGGGCAGGCCGGAATCGAGCAGGTTCTTCGTGGCGTCCACCACGCCGGGCAGAGGCACGCCGTTTACCTGCATCACCGAAGCGGCGTTGAAGCCGGAGTCCTGCACCAGCAGAAAGGTCCGGTTGCGCGAATAGCCGAAGCGGAATTCGTTCAGCAGATTGGGCGAAAACGTATGGGTCTCGTTGAGCATGCCGGAGCGGCTGATGGGCGAGTTGGTGGTGCCGCCCTGAAGCGGCAGCGCTCCGGCGGTGACCACGGCGCCCTGATATTCCGCCCACCGGCCGGTGAGATGATCCTGGTCGGTGAGGTTCTGGTCGATTTTGATCAGGCCGGTGTTGTCAAACGTCGAAGCCGCCACGTTGGCGATGTAATTCACAGTGGAGTTGGCCTGCGTCGCGTTCGGCATCGGCCAGAACTGGAGCAGGTTTCGCGAAACCGGATCGGTTACCTGCGCCCGCTCGGCCGCGGTGGGCACGCGCGTGGTGCTGACGGTGGGATTCACCTGGCGGAAACCCTCCCAGGAGGCGAAAAAGAACGTCTTGTTTTTCTTGATCGGCCCGCCCAGCGCCGCGCCGTACTGGTTGCGGTGCAGAACGTTTTTCGTGCCGCCGAGCTTGTGCGTGAAAAAGTCCGTCGCGTCGAAATCGGAGTTGCGGAGATACTCGAAAACGGAGCCGTGAAATTCGTTGGTGCCGCTTTTGGTCACGATGCTGACCTGCGCGCCGTGGCCGCGGCCGAACTCGGCCGTGGGCACGCTGGTTTGCACGGCGAACTCCTGCACCGCGTCGGTGATGCGGAAGTTGCCGAGCGCGGAGCCGATCTGCGTGTCCATATTGCTGATGCCGTCCAGCAGAAACAGGTTCGATTGCGAGCGGGCTCCGGCGACATTGAAGCCTCCGCCCTGCTGGCCGGGCGCCGACGGAACCGCGCCAGGCGTCAGCAGCGCCAGATCCAGATACTGGCGGGCGTTCAGCGGCATGTTGCCGATGGTGCGCGTATCGACGACGCTGCTGATGGTGCTCTTATCGTTTTCAAGCAGCGGCGCCACACTTTCCACCTGCACCGATTCGGTGAGCGTGCCGACCTCGAGCGTCAGCTCCAGATGCGTGATCTGATCGACCTGCACCAGCACGGAATTGACGGTGACGCGCTTGAATCCGTTGGCCTCGGCGACGAGAGAGTAAGTCGCGGGCGCCAGATCGAGGAATTGAAATTCGCCCTGCGGATTGGTGGTGGTGGTCAACTGCGCCCCGGTTCCGATGCTGGTCAGCGTGAGTTTCACCGCGGGCACCACGGCCCCGGAGGAATCCTTGACGGTTCCGCTGATGCTGCCGACCGGAGACGCCCAGACAGCGATAGCGGTAAACAGAAATAATCCTGTGAAAATTTTCATAAAGAAACCCTCGTTACTCTACCGGCCCCGCTGAACTGCCGGAGACCGGCTTAGACCTCTGTTGCGATCACGTCAATGCGACGTAAATTGCTCCCAGAGTACTGGAAGCTGCGGGATTCGTCAAGAGAGCGCCGGATTTCGTCTGGATCCGCTCATACTGCGATTCTTCCAACCGCGCTACGGGCGCAAGGAAAGCGCCGGTCACCTTCCATCGCGCCGGTCGGCGCGGCAGAGCGCGGATTGCAGAAACCTGGCGATGGATTCGGTCAGCGCGCGGGGATGGTCGGTGCGCGCCATGGCCAGCGCCTGCTGGCGCTTGATGGGCCGCCCGGGCACGCGGTAGACCTGAAAGAACCGCGGCTGGCCGCGAAGCGCCTTCTCCGGCAGAATCGAGTATCCGAAACCAGCCTCCACCAGCCGCTTGATCGCAACCGTGTCATCAGCTTCCATGATGACCTCCGGGGTCAGCGCCAGATCGCGGAAGAAGCGGTCGATCATCGCGCGCATATTGCTGCGCTTGGGATAGAGCAAGAACTGCGCCGCGGCCAGCTCGGAGGGGCGGATCGCGCCGACATGCCAGCCGCGGATCCGCCTCGGCGATGGCTTCAGGATCAGCATCTCTTCTTCAAACAGCGGCAGGATCGAGAGCTGATGATGGTCGAAGGGCAGCGAAATCAGAGCCAGATCGAAGCGCCGGTCCAGCAGCCCGGAAACCATCTCCTCGGTGGCGGCCACGGTGATCTTCACGCGGATCTGGGGAAAACGCTTGCGCAGCAGCCGCAAGGGGCGCCCAAGCTGATGGATCAGGGCGGTCGCTCCGGTGGCGAAGGAGAAAGGGCGGCGGTCGGTGGCCGGATCGTTGGAAAATTCCTGCTCGATGCCGCGCATCTGCCAGAGCACGCCGCGCGCCAGCTCGGCCAGGCGCAGCGCGGCCGGAGTCGGGATCAGGCGTTTGCCGTTCCGCACAAACAGATCCGCGCGCAGTTCCGAGGCCAGATTGCGCAACTGCAAACTCACCGCGCCGGGCGAAAGGTTCACCCGCCCGGCGGCGCGCGTCACGCTGGAGCACTCCAGCACCGCCATGAACAGTTCCAGTTGACGGATATCCATAAACCTTAAATCTTAATGAGGATCTCACAAGGCGGCCGCTTGCGCCGCGCCGCGCAAAGCCAAAATCGCTAAAGGTCCGCCGTAAGCGCCCGATAGTATAAGTGTGCAGGGTGAGGACAGGCGCCGCGAGCCGCGGGTGAAGGTCGATATGCCGGCGGCCGTGACCGTTCTGGGCGCCGCCCCGGAGGTGATGACCGCGCGGGTCGCCGATGTCTCCGGCAGCGGACTGCTGCTGGCGACGCCGCGCCCGATCCAGCCGGATTCCCCCCTTCGCATCGAAGTGGAGGACGTTTTGCTATTGGGCGAGGTCTGCCGCTGCCAAAACGACGGCGCCCAGTGGCGTGTCGCCGTGCGGGTGCACCATTCCCTCAGCGGCCTGAAGGAGCTGGAGCGGCTGAACCGCGCCTTGCTGGACACAGACAAGGAAGCCCGCCAGCGCACGCCGCGCCCGGATCGGTAAGCAGGATCCGCGCTCCTCGGCCGGCGCTCGCCTGCCTCTTTCCCAATCCCGCGCTCCCGCCCTCCGTGGACTTTGCGATAGTACGGACTAGAGGGATGCTTCGCTACGCCGCGGTCGACATTGGAAGCAACTCGGTGCGAATGCTGGCCGTCGAAGTGGTCCCCGGATCGGCTCCGCGGGTGCTTGCCTCCGAACGGGAGGTGACCCGCCTGGGGGCCAGCGTCTTTCACGGCGGCCGCATCAGCGCCTCGGCCATGACGGCGACCCTCCGCGTGCTGGCGCGGATGGCCGGGATCTACCGGGAGCTGAACGTGGCCGGAGTTCGCGCCGTGGCCACCAGCGCGGTGCGCGACGCCTCCAACCAGGGCGAGTTCCTCGCGCGCGCCTCGGCCGCGCTGGGAACGCCGGTGGAAGTCATCACCGGGCGCGAAGAAGCCCGCCTGATTCATCAAGGCGTGATCCACCGCTGGCCTCAGAACGGCCGGCGAGTCCTGATCGTCGATATCGGCGGCGGCAGCGCCGAAATGATTGCCAGCGAGGACGGCGCGCTGCTGGAAGCGGTGTCGAAGCCGCTGGGCGCGGTGCGGCTCCAGGAGATGTTCCTGCATGGCGATCCGCCGGGCGAGCGCGAACTGCACCAGATGGCCGAATTCATCGACGCCAAGCTGGAAGGCGCGGCGGCCCGCCTGGGCTTGCGCTTCGATCGGGTGATCGCGACATCGGCAACGGCGGCGGCCGTGGTCTGCGCGGTGAATCGGGTGCCGCGCTCGCGCCGCGACAAAGCGGACCGCCTGCGCGCCTCCACCGCGCAGATCCGCAAGCTGTATCGCAAGCTCGCCGCCCTGGATCTCGCGGGCCGGAAAAAGGTGGCCGGCATCGGACCGCGCCGGGCCGAGATCATTGTCGCCGGAGCCGGCGCGCTGCTGCGCATCCTCGAACGGTTCCACGCCGCAGGCCTGTATTATTCGGCGGCCGGCGTGCGCGACGGCATCATCGCCGATATGGTGGCGCGCGGCGTCGGCGGGGAGCTGGCCCGCCTCGACCGCGGCCAGCGCAAGGAAGTGGAGCGAATCGCGGCGCGCTTCGGCGCCGGCGTCCAGCAAGGCCGCCGGGTCGCGTCGTTCGCGCAATTTTTGTTCGCCCGTTTGCAGAGCCTGCACCAGTTGCCGCTCCATTACGGGCGCTTGCTGGAAGCGGCGGCCTATTTCCGGGAAACCGGCCACTATATTAACGACTCGGCCCATCACAAACACGCCTACTACATCGTTTCCCACGTCGATTTTTCCGGATTTACCAATCGCGAGCGCGAGTTCATCGCCGCCTTGTGCCGCTATCATCGCAAGGCTATGCCGTCGCCCGCGCATCCGGAGTTTCAGTCGCTCCCCGCCGAAGAGCGGCGGCCGCTGCTGCTGCTGATCCCCATCCTGCGCCTGGCCGGGAATCTGGCCCGCGGGCCGGAGGAGGAAAACATCGAAATCGTAAGCTGCGAGATTCAACCGGCGCGGATTCTGATCCGCCTTCGCGCGCGGTGCGAGCCGGATTTGGCCGAATGGGCGGCCTCGCGAGTGTCAGATGTGTTCGATGAGGTGTACGGCCGCGCGGTGGATGTCAGCTACGCGAAGCCGTGAGCCGCCCATAAAATCAAACGCGCTCCACCACCGGGATGGAGCGCGCTGCGCAAAGCCGGGAAAGGAGACTTCGCGGAAAGAAGCTAGGCGAACGCCTTGATGAACGCCGCCTGGAACTTCTCCATTTCCTCCTTGGTTCCCACCGACACGCGGATCCAGGTGGGCATGCTGGGCCACGGCCGGCCGACGTAAATCAGGTCTTTTTGCAGGGCCGCGCGGGCTTCGCGGGTGGGCCGGCGGGTATCCACCATGAACTTGTTCGATACCGAGGGAATCACCTTGAAGCCTTTCTTTTCGAGGAAGGCGATGGTGCTGTCGCGGATCTCGGCGTTGATCTTCTGCCGCTGCGGGATCACTTCCTTGGCCTTCAGCGCGGCCATGGCGCCGGCGACGGAGGTTACCGGATTCCAGTTGATGCCGAATCCGCGCGTTTTCTTGATCAGGTCGGGGCGGCCGATGGCCACGCCGGCGCGCAGTCCCGCCATTCCGTAGAGTTTGGAGAAGGTCCGCAGAATGATCACGTCCTTGTCCTGCGCCACCAGCTTCATCGAGGTGTGCTCGTCCTTGCCGGCGAAGTGGATGTAGGCTTCATCGATCATCACCACCGAACCGGCGGGCTTGTTGGCCACCAGCCACTCGATGTCTTCCTTTTTGGTGAGGGTGCCGGTGGGATTGTTGGGATTGCAGATATAGATCAGGCCGGCGTTTTCGACCGCGGCCATCTTGCGCACGTCGTGCGCGTAGTCCTTGGTGAGCGGCACCTGCACGACCTTGGCGCCCACGAACTTGGCCGCCTCGGCGCCGGCTTCGTAGCCTGGATCGGCGATGACGAAAGGCCGGCTCGGCGAGGTGAAGGACAGCACCGCCTGTAACAGCGGCGCGCTCGAACCGTCGTGCACCTGCACGTATTTTTGCGAGACGCCTTCCTGCGATCCCAGCAGTTCGGACAACTCGCCCGGCAGATAAAACATGTAACGCCCGCCCTGCGGCAGGATCGCGCGCATCGCCTCCAAGGACTCGTTGCAGGGGCCCAGCGGATTCTCGTTGTTGTCGATTTTGACCGCGCCCGGCGGGAGCTTGCGGTTGTCGATCGCCACCTGCGCGCAAGCGAACTCGTTATAAAACGGCAGGCTGGAGCCGGCGGCCAACAGCGTCGCCAGGCGGCCGAAGCTCCGCCGTGAAAAACCTCGCGCCAGAAAATCGTTCTTCTGTTCGGTCGTCAGTGTCACGTGAAATGCTCTCCTTGGCTGGGAATGTTGCACGAACTGGGTGCTCGGAGCCACAAGGCCAAAACCGACCTCAGTACGGCGGTAGAATACCCCACTCCGGCGTATAAAGTCAATCGCTTCCACAGCGGGTTAAGCCACGGCAAAAATCGCGCGCCGCCGCTCAATTGGCCGCGGCGGGGATTGACAAACTTTTAACCGTGGAATATTGTTTTCGTAATACTTTGTTCGGGGTGTACCCACATGAGAATGCATCGAATCGCTCCGTTTGCGGCGGTTGCGGCGCTGTCCGCGGCGATCGCCATGGCGCAGTCCTTCGTTGGGGAAATCCGCGGGTTGATTCTGGACCCGGGCGGCGCCATCATCGCCGGCGCCAACGTATCGCTCAAAAATGAGGCGACCGGAACGGTGGTCAACACGGTCAGCACCACCGCGGGGCAGTACGCCTTCGCGCAGTTGGAGCCGGGCACCTACACCATTACCGTGCAGGTGCAGGGATTTAAGACGCTGACACGGCCCGGCATCATCGTGGGCGTGCAGCAGAAGGTCGGCCTGGATCTGAAAATGGAGCTGGGCGACGTGAATCAAAGCATCGCCGTGACGGCGGAAGCTCCGCTGATTGAGAGCGCCACCGCCTCTAACGGCACCGTCACCACCACGCAGCAGATCACCGACCTGCCCAACCTCGGACGGAACACGTTCCTGCTGTCGAAAGTCGATAACAACGTGGTTCCCTCCGGACCTCCCCAGTGGAACCGCTTTCAAGACCAGATCGGCTCCTCGAACCTTTCCATCAACGGCGGCCCCATCCGCGGCAATAACTATATTGTGGACGGCATCCCGATCACCAGCTCGCAAAACCTGGCCATCTTCATCCCCGAGCAGGATTCGGTTCAGGAGATGAAGCTCCAGGAGGACACCTACGACGCGACCATGGGACGCACCGGCGGCGGCATGTTCAACGTCGTGCTGAAAACCGGCGGCAACGATCTGCACGGAGACGTGATGGGATATCTGCGCACCACGGACATGACCGCCAACAGTTTCTTCAATAACGCGGCTGGACGCCTGCCCAACGGAAATCTGGTTGACCCCCGGCCTAATGAGAAATGGGAGAACTGGGGCGCCACGCTGGGCGGACCGGTCGTTATCCCAAAAATCTATAACGGCCGCAATAAAACCTTCTTCTTCGCTTCGACGGAAGGATATCTCGAAGCTCAGCCCGCCTCGGGGAGCTACGCGGTGCCTACTCCGGCCGAGCTGAGCGGCAACTTTTCCGCCGCCGGCAAAACGATTTACGACCCGCAGACCAACGTCGCCGGCGCCAACGGCTCCGTCACCCGCAGCCCCTTCCCGGGAAATGTTATTCCCCCAACCCGCATCAATCCCGTCGGCCAGGCGATTCTGAGCTATCTTCCAAAGGCGCAGAATCTGACCGCACCGGCTGATACGAACAACTTCACGGGTGAAGATACGCTAGGTAACCACGCCGAAGAGCACGTTTTCAAACTGGAAGAGGACCCGAGCAACTGGCTGCGCCTCAGCGGATCGTTCGTTTACTACAAGAGCCACGAGCCTGGCGGGAACACGTTGGAAACTCTGCCCGGCAGCGGATCTTACCTGCTCGATCGCCACGTCGACGCGACTGCCGTCAATGCTATCGCCACGCTGAACCCCACCACGGTGCTAACGGCGCGCTTCGGTTTCAACCGCTTCCCCAATATTTATAATTACGTCAGCCAAGGCTTCGATCAGACCAAGCTCGGCTTTCCGGCAAGCTACGTCAATTCGCTTCAGGTAAAGGAATTTCCGGGCATCAACCTGTCGCAGGCCGGCACCAGCTTTGGCGGCGGCAGCCCCTCGAATATCACCTACTGGTCGCGCAACGCTTCGTTCGCCTTATCCAAGAACGCCGGCCGCCACAACCTGACGGTGGGTTTCGATTACCGGCTGATCCACACCGACGGCATTAGTTGGACGAACGGGTTCGGCACCTTCACCTTCAACGGTATCTTCACTTCCTCGACCAACCAGTCGGCGAATGGCATCGATTTTGCCGACGCCCTGCTCGGCTACCCGTCAGCCGGCGCGGTGCAAACCAACTCCCACGAATACTTCTTCATCCGTTACTACTCCGGCTACATTCAGGACGATATCCGCGTATCGAACAAACTGACCATCAATGCCGGCCTCCGCTACGAATACGAAACGGGCGAGGCGGAACAGTTCAACCACATGCTGGTGGGGTTCGACCAGACTGCCTACAATCCCATTCAGGGCTTCCTGCCGTCCGGATCCGGCGTTAACGCCTACGGTCTCCCGCTGATTGCTGGTCAAAATTCAAATCCGACAGCCTGCTGCGACGCGCTCAAGGACAAATTCGGCCCGCGAGCCGGGTTCGCTTACCAGATCGACGATAAGACTGTGTTCCGCGGCGGCTATGGCGTTTTTTATGCGCCGATCTACTTTAGTTTCGATAACCAATATTCACCCGGTCTGGCGCAGACGACAAGTTATCTCGCCTCCACCGACGGCAACGCCACGCCGGCCGGCTCGCTGAGCAATCCGTATCCCAAAGGCATATTGCAGCCGAATAGCATTCAGGCCGGCGTGCTCCAGCAGCTCGGAAACCCCACCTATTTCCCCGATCAGCGCCGCACCCAGGGAATCGTCCAGCAATTCTCGGCCGATATCCAGCGCCAGTTGCCTTACGGCATCGCCCTTGAAATCGGCTACTCCGGCGCCCGGTCGCGCGACTTGCAGATGGGCTCGACGTCCACCGCGTATCTGCCGCTGAACCAGGTTCCGGTACAGTATCTGGGCATGGGATCGGCGCTCAGCGCGAAAGTGGCCAATCCGTTCTACGGGCTTCCCAACGTCGGCGGAATCCTGGCCGGCGCCACCGTCGCTGCGGCGCAGCTGTTGATGCCCTTCCCCGAGTATCAACAGGTCTATGATTCCAACAATCTGGGCCACGCCAACTATGATTCGATGATCGTCAAGGCCAATAAGCGACTGAGCCGTGGCCTCACGTTCTTGTATACCTTCACCTGGTCGAAGAACGAAGACAACACCTATGCCGGCGCGGCCTCAAATTACTTTATCTCTTCTTCGGGCAGCACCGCTCCGGCGTATCCGCAAAATGTCTATAATCTCGGCGCCGAATGGTCGCTTTCGGCCGGGAGCACGCCCTGGCGCTCCAGTGCCGCCTGGACCTATGAGCTGCCCTTCGGTAGAGGCAAGCCCTTCGGAAACGGCGCTCCGGCCGCTGTCGATTATGTGATTGGCGGATGGTCCATCAATGGCGTGATGACCCTTGCTACGGGCTTCCCGCTGTTCGTTTATCAGCAGAACAACAACTCCACGATCGGCACGCTCGAACAGCGGCCAAACGCCACCGGCGTCAGCCCGAACAAATCGGGCAGCCCCGAATCGCGACTCTATCAATACCTGAACCCGGCCGCGTTTTCCCTCGCGCCCGCTTACAGCTTCGGCAATCTCTCGCGCTCGATTCCGATGTATGGGCCCGGTTTGGCCAATTGGGACATCTCTGTGTTCAAGACCGTCACGGTTCGCGAGCGCTTTAAAGCTCAATTCCGCGCCGAAGCGCTGAACGCGTTTAACACCCCGAATTTCGCCAATCCCAACGTGAACTTCCAGGGCTTCAAGTCCGACGGCGTAACACCCAACGGCAACTTCGGACGCATTACCTATCAAATGAACCTGCCGAGAGAACTCCAACTCGGCCTGCGCTTCTCGTTCTAATCCATTGGAGGGCGGGATCGATCCCGCCCTCCTTAAGCTTTTTTTGATCTTTGCAGCGCGAAGGTATGACGCTCGACCGGCGTTGAGAGCACAATACTCGTGGTCGGGATCCCGTAGCGCAGCAGCTTCATGATCAGGGCCTCCAACTGCTCGATGGAAGGCGCCAACACTTTCATCATCAGCGCGTCGCCGCCGGTGACGTGATAGCATTCGCGCACCTGCTCGCAGTCTTCCAGGAACTTCATCAGGTTCTGATACTGCACGCCGTCGGCGGTCATGCGGATCAGAGCCATTAGGCCCAATCCCAGACTCGCCGGATCGATGTCGGCGCGGTAGCCGCGAATGATCCCGGCGTCTTCCAGGCGCCGCAGCCGCTCCGCCGTCGCCGAGGGAGAAAGCCCCACCCGGCGCCCCAGCTCGGCGTAGGACGCTCTGGCGTTTTTCTGCAACTCCTCGAGCAGCCGGCGCGCGATGTCGTCAATCAACGGGCTCATCTCCGGATTGTTCACGAGTCCATCATATAAAACCACAATCCGCCGTTGAATCCACCACAATCCCGCTGTTTTCCCGTGGAAACCAGCTTTGCCAAGCCCTCTGCTTCTGCCATACTGCGGTGGATGAACCCTATTCGCCTGGACGGGCGCTCGCTCACGATCGAGTTGGTGGCGGAGATCGCGCGCCACCGCCGGCCGGTCGAGCTCGACGACGGCGCCATCGCCCGCATCCGCAAATGCCGGGCGCTTCTGGAGCGGAAGATCGCCGCGCGCGAGGTGATGTACGGCGTCAACACCGGAATCGGCGAGCTCGCGGGCGTCGTCCTCACTCCGGAGCAGGCGCGGGACTTCCAAAAATATCTGCTTTACTCGCACGCCGCCGGCTGCGGCGAGCCCTGCTCGGAAGAGGACGCCCGCGCGGCCCTGGTTTCGCGGCTGAACACCCACTGCTGGGGACACTCCGGCATCCGGCTGGAGGTGGTGGAGGCCCAGATCGCCCAGTTGAACCGCGGCGTGACGCCGGTGATGTGCCAGAAAGGATCGGTGGGCGCCTGCGGCGATCTTTCGCCGATGTCGCAGGCCGCCATCACGCTGATGGGCGAAGGCGAGGTTTTCTTTCGCGGCGAGCGGCTCGCGGCAGCCGAAGGAATGAAGCGCGCCGGCATCGGGCTGGTCGTATTTCAGGAGCGCGACGGCCTGGCGGCGATCAACGGCTCGGATCTCATCACCGGAATGGGCTGCCTTCAGCTTTACGATGCCGTTCGCGCGCTGCGCACGCAGGAGATCGCGCTGGCCATGACGCTGGAAGCGCTCAACGCCAACCTGATGGCCTTCGACCGCCGCATTCACGAAGTGCGCGGCTACCCCGGAGCGCAGGAAAGCGCGGAAAATGTCCGCCGGCTCACCTCCGGTTCGGGGATGCTCAACCGGCCCGGCAAGAAGTTGCAGGACGCCTATTCGCTGCGCTCCTCGCCGCAGGTGATCGGCGCCGCGCGCGACGCCTTCCGCTGGACGCGCCAGATGCTCGAAATCGAGCTGAATCACGCCGCCGACAATCCTTATTTTTTCCCGGACGAGGAGCTGACGCTGACCGGGGCGAACTTTCAAGGCACGCCGATGGCCTTCGGCCTGGAGCTGCTCGGCATGGCATTAACCACCGCCGGCGTTCTCTCCGAGCGGCGCATGAACCGGCTGATGAACCCGCACCTGTCGATGGGCCTTCCCGCGTTTCTCACCAAGGGCGCGGGCATGTACTCGGGCATGATGGTTTCGCAGTACACCGCCGGCGCGCTGGTCTGCGAAAACCGGGTGCTGAGCACGCCCGCCGCCACCGGCTCCATTCCCGCCGCGGCCGATCAGGAAGATTTCGTCTCGATGGGCATGACCACGGCGATCAAGACCCGGCAGATCATCGAAAATTCCTGGCAAATCGCGGCGATCGAGTTGATGATGGCGGCGCAGGCCTTCGATCTGCTCGCGCCGCTTGAACCGGCGCCGGCCACGCGCGCCGCCTATCACGCCATCCGCCGGCATGTGGCGCGCCTGGACGCGGACCGCCCGCTGCATCCCGATATCGACGCGCTGGCCCGGGCCGCCAAACAGGGCGAGATTCTCGAAGCGGTGGAAAACGAGATCGGCAAATTAAATTAAATTAAATTTGCGTTTTCCGGCGTGGATTCCGGCCGTCCTGCTGGGGATTTTTCTCTCAGGCCCCGGCGTCATGCCGGGGCCTGTTTGCAAAAAACCGGTCAGAAAGCCGCGGTTTTTTTATGCGGTTTTCCCCAGCGGCCGCGGGAATTGCAAGTGCTTCGGGGGCGCCGGTTCACGCCGGACCGGGGCGGCCGGGCGGGCCGGCGCCAGGCGCGACGGGCCATGAAAGTATTCATCCAGCGGAAACAGCGGATAGGGCTGCAATTCGCGGAACACCCGGCCGAGCTTCTGCTCGATCCGGTACACCGCGTGAAAGAAATTTCCGCGGTCGATTCCCAGGCGGCGCGAGCACAGCCGCCAATCCGCGCCCAGCAGAAAATGATAGCGGAACAGCCGGTGCTCGAAGTCGTCCAAAACACGGCGGGAAATCAGGCAAAAATCCGCGATATATTCCTCGTCTTTTCTGCCCCACGTTCCCACCCGCATCCTTCCCGCGTGCGGCTCCAGGGAAACGCGGCTCAGATGGCGTTCCTGCGTGACGCAGCGCACAAAACGCTCCCAGCAGATGCGAAAAATCGCGCGCAGGACGCAGTTGCAGGGCGACGCCGCGCCCTTCTTATTGAGCCGCAATCCAGCTCCGTGGCATTGCGTGCAATTGTGCATGGCCAGCGCCAGCGTTTCCGATCGATTCCATTCCATTGCCAGTATCCTCCTGGTCATCCCCTCTCAGGGGGGTAGGTATGTAGGTATAGTACGTCCATTCTCGGAATACTGTCAATAATTTTTCCACTAATCTCTGTAAATTTCACGATATATCGCCAAAACCTCCCGCGCGGTGCGGTCCCAATGAAAGCGTTGCGCCTGTTTTTCGCCCGCTTCGGTGAGCCTGCGGCGGCGCTCGGGATCCAGCAGCACGGTGCGGATGCCGCGGGCGATATCGAAGACGTTGTCCGGACTCACCAGCTCGGCGGCGCCGCCGACAGCCTCCACCAGCGGGGGGATGTCGGAGGCGACCACCGGCGTTCCGCAGGCCATGGCTTCCAGCGGCGCCAGGCCGAAGCCTTCATAGAGCGAGGGAAACGCGAATAAGACCGCGGCGCGATAAAAAACCCGCAGCGTTTCCAGTGGAACGAATCCCAGAAAGCGCACATAGGGCTCCATCCGCGCCTGGGCCACGGCGCGGCGTACGGCGGGATTTTTTGAAATTTCATCGCCGATTATGATTAAATGCAGATCGCGATATTGGGGATGCTGCTCGAACTCGGCGCGCAGCACCGCGAAGGCCTCGATCAGGCGCGGCACATTTTTCTGCGGCCGCACGGTTCCGGCGTAGAGGATGAAGGGATAGGCGATGGAGTAGCGCTCCAGCGTGGGGCCGTCTCCGCCGTTGGGGTGCGCGGTAAAGGCCGGATCGGGCGCGCTGTAAATCGTGCGGATGCGGCCGCGCGGCACGTGCAGCACCGTCTCCAGATCGCGCTGGGTCGATTGAGAGACGGCAATGATGCGGCTGGCGCGCAGCGCGCCGCGGCGGTAGCGCGCCTGGCGCAGGGTGTGGCGGAAGTCGCGGCTGGGCGGAAACAGCAGCGTGCTCATGTCGTGGATGGTGACCACGTAGGGCCGGGGCATCCACCAGGCCACGGAATTGAGCGGAATATGATATAGATGGGCGCGGAATTTGCGTAAAAACCGGGGGAAAGCCGCGTGATGAACTAGCTCGCTTTCCGGGCGGGGATAAACGGCGATGGCGAAATTTTCCCCCAGCCCGGCCAGTTCCGCGGTTTCCCCGGGCCGCGCCACCAGCGTATAGCGGTTTTCCGAATCGAGGCGCGCCAGCGCGCGCACCAGATTGCGGATGTAGGTGCCGATTCCGAAATCGCGTATGCGGCGGACGTCGATGACGATGTGAAACATCGATGACCGCCCGCCGTGCTTACCGCGCCGCCGCGGGAGCGAGCTTCCAGGCGTACAGCGGGAAGCGCTCGGTCAGCACGCCGACAGCGCGCCGCACCTCGTCGAGAACGCTTTCGTTTGAAATGTTTTCCAGCACGCGCGCGATCAGCCGGGCCACCTCCCGCATCTCCGCCTCGCCGAATCCGCGCGTGGTGACCGCCGGAGTTCCGAAGCGCATCCCGCTCGGGTTGAGCGGCGGATTGACGTCGAACGGAATCGTATTTTTGTTGGCGGTGATATAGGCGCGGTCGAGCGCCGCTTCGGCTTCCTTGCCGCGCACGCCTTTGGCGAACACATCCACCAGCATCAGGTGCGTATCGGTGCCGCCGGAAACGACGCGGCACCCGCATTGCTGAAGCTCGGCGGCCAGCGCCTTGGCGTTGGCCACCACCTGCCGGGAATACGCCGCGAACTCCGGCGCCGCCGCCTCGCGGAAGCACACCGCTTTGGCGGCGATGATGTGCACCAGCGGTCCGCCTTGCACTCCGGGGAAGACCACCTTGTCGATGGCCGCGCCGAATTTTTCCTTGGCGAGAATCATTCCGCTGCGCGGCCCGCGCAGAGTTTTGTGCGTGGTCGAAGTGACGATATCGGCCCACTCGCAGGGATTGGGATGGACGCCGCCCGCCACCAGTCCCGAAAAATGCGCCATATCGACCAGAAAAATCGCGCCTACGGAATCGGCGATTTCGCGGAAGCGGCGGAAATCGAGGATGCGCGGGTAGGCGCTGCCGCCGGCAATGATCATTTTCGGTTTGTGCTCATCGGCCAGGCGCGCCAGCTCGTCGTAATCGATTCGCTCATCGTCGCGGCGCACGCCGTAGGGAATGATTTTGTAGGTTTTCCCGGAGAAATTCAGGTGGTGGCCGTGAGTCAGGTGGCCGCCGTGCGAAAGATTCATGCCGAGCACGGTGTCGCCGGGGTTGAGCACGCTGGCATAAGCGGCCATGTTGGCCTGCGATCCGGAATGAGGCTGGACGTTGGCGTATTCGGCGTTGAAAAGTTTTTTGGCCCGCTCGCGCGCCAGATTTTCCACCTGGTCGGTCCATTCGCAGCCGCCGTAATAGCGCCGGCCGGGATAGCCCTCCGCGTATTTATTGGTGAACACGCTGCCGGCGGCTTCCAGCACCGCCTCGGAAGTGAAATTTTCGCTGGCGATCAGCTCCAGGCGGGAATTCTGGCGCTCGGTTTCCTTGTGAATCAGCTCCGCGATTTCGGGATCCACCTGGGAAAGGGGGCGCGCCATTCTTTGCTGCTCAGTCATAAGCGATACCCAATTTTACATGAGCGCGGCGCCGGGCATCAGTGCGCGGCGGCCGCGCCCCGCCGGGCCGCGGTTTTTTTCAGCAGAAAAACGATAGGGACGCAAATCACACAGATTACGGCCATGTAGCGCAGATCGTAGACGTAGGCATAGATGGTCGCCTGCTGATTGAGGCTGTTGTTCAGCATGGCGTAGGCGCGCAGCATCGCCTGATGCGGCGATGCGTGCGGCAGGAGCAGGCTGCGAAGCGCGCCGTAGGAATGCTCGAAGGGCTGGCGCGGGCTGAGATTGCGCAGCAGCTCGGCGCGATACACCTGCTGGCGGCGCGCGATCATCGTTTCCACCATGGAAATCCCCACGCTGCCGCCGACATTCCGCAGCAAATTGAACAGGCCGGTGGCGTTGCCGATTTTTTCGTTGCTCAATGTGCCGACGGCGACGGTCGAGGTGGGGACGAACACCATCCCCGAAGCGGAGCCGCTGAGGATGATCGGCCACACCAGTGACCACTGCGAAATTTGCAGCGTGAGATCGCTCATCCACAGCGCGCAGACGGCGAACAGGAGAAATCCGCTGGCCATGATCCAGCGGGCGTCGAGGCGGCCCAGCAGAACGCCGACAATGGGCATGACGACGACCGCTCCGACGCCGCGCGGGCTGACGGCGATGCCCGCCGCCCAGGCGGTGTAATTCATCTGCGTCTGATAGAACAGCGGCAGGATGGTGATGATGCCATAGATCACGCCGCCAAACAGCCCGATCAACAGGCAGCCGATCGCGAAGTTGCGATCGGCGAAGATCCGCAGATCGGCGATGGGCGAGCGCGTGGCCAGTTCGCGGATCAGAAACAGCACCAGCCCGGCCGCGGCGGCCAGGGCGGCCCAGCGGATGGTGACGGAGCCGAACCAGTCCTCTTCCTGGCCTTTATCGAGCAGGTATTGCAGCGCGCCGATCCAGACCGCCAGCAGTCCCAGGCCGATGCCGTCGATTCGTCCCGGGCGCGCGGATTTGATGTAGGGCGGGTCTTCGACGAATCGCGAAATCATCATCACCGCGAGAATGCCGACGGGAATGTTGATGTAAAAAACCCAGCGCCAGGAATATTGATCGGTGAGATAGCCGCCAAACGTGGGACCAAGCACGGGCGCGACCACCACACCGAGTCCGAAGGCGGCCATGGCCGAGCCGCGCCTTTCCGGCGGAAAGCTTTCCAGCAGGATCGCCTGCGAAAGAGGCTGCAAAGCTCCGCCTCCGGCGCCTTGAATGGTGCGCGCGAAAAGAATCATTCCCAGGCTGGTGGCGGCGCCGCACAAAAACGACGCCAGGGTGAAGAGAAAAATGCAGGCGATCAGAAAATTTCGCCGTCCGAAGCGCAGCGCGAACCAGCCGCTGGCCGGGAGAATCACGGCGTTGGCCACCAGATAGCTGGTCAGCACCCAGGTGGCTTCATCGGTGGTGGCGGCGAGGCTGCCGGCGATGTGCGGCAAAGCGACGGTCGCCACCGAGGTGTCCAGCACCTCCATGAAGGTCGGCAGCATCACCGCCACGGCAATCAGCCAGGGATTGCAGGTGGGACACCAATCCTCGAGCGATCCGCGCGCCGCTGCCTCCAGAAAAAAAGACCTCCGCCAGTTGGATGACGGAGGAGGCGGCGGCGTTGCCGGGAAAATGCCGGCCGGGTGTGCGAGTTTCGATAATAGAGGGCGGTACGCAAAGCAAACTCACCGAATATCTGAATCGCGCGGCGAAACTGGACGCGGAGTTTTTGATTTACGACGACGGCTACCGCGGCCGCACCTATCGCTACGGGCAGGTGGCCGCGATGGCCAACGCCGTGCGCGAGCGGCTGCGCGGCGCGGGCATCGGCAAGGGCGACACCGCGCTGATCTGGAGCGAGAGCCGCCCCGGATGGGTGGCGGCGCTGTGGGCGTGTCTGCTCGAAGGGGTGGTGGTGGCGCCGGTGGATCCGCAATCGTCGGCGGCGCTGTGCCGGCGGATCGAGGATCAGTCGCGGGCGCGCGTGATGTTGATCGGCGAGCGTGTCGCGGCCCCGGAGAGCGCCGCGCCGGTGTGGCGGATCGCGGAGCTCGAGGCGCAGCAAAGCGCGGAGCCGCTGGAGACGCCGGCGCTCGATGAAAACGATATCGCCGAAATTGTATTTACCTCGGGGACCACCGCCGAGCCCAAGGGCGTGGTGATCACGCATCGCAATCTGCTGGCGAACCTGGAGCCGGTGGCGGGCGAGATCGCGAAATATCAGAAATACGCCAGGCCGTTTTTGCCGCTGCGGCTGCTGAATCTGCTGCCGCTGAGCCATCTGTTCGGCCAGTCGCTGGCCCTGTTTCTGCCGCCGCTGGTCCCGGCCTCGGTGGTGTTCCTCAGCGGAACCAGCGCGCAGGAGATCGCCCGGCAGGTGAAATTGCGCAAGATTTCGGCGGTCGTCGCGGTGCCGAAAATGCTGGAGCTGCTGCGCGATCTCGTCGCGATTCGTTTCCCGGAGGTGAACGATCCGCGCCTGGACCGCGGAAAATGGCCGGCGCGGTGGTGGCGGTACCGTCGCGTGCATCGCTACTTCGGATGGAAATTCTGGGCATTTATTTCGGGCGGCGCTCCGCTTCCGCCGGAGATTGAAAATTTTTGGCGGAAGCTCGGCTACGTGGTCGTGCAGGGCTACGGCCTGACGGAAACGGCTCCGATCGTGACGCTCAGCCATCCGTTTCACGTACGCGGGGGAACGGTGGGCAAGCCGCTGCGCGGCGTGGAGGTGAAGATCGCCGAAGACGGCGAAGTGCTGGTGCGCGGGGCCAATGTGACGGCGGGATATTTCCAGTCTCCCGAAGCGACGGTGGCGGCGTTCGAGGACGGATGGTTTCACACCGGCGATATCGGCGAGCTGGACGCCGAAGGTCATCTGCGGATCCGCGGGCGGAAGAAGGAGGTCATCGTCACGCCGGAGGGATTGAAGGTTTTTCCCGAGGACGTCGAAAAAGTTTTGAACGCGGAACCGGGGGTGCGCGAATCGGCGGTGATCGGCACGGACCGGGTGCACGCGGTGCTGGCGCTCGAGGAGGGCGCGCAGGCGGAGAACATCGTGCGCGAAGCGAATGCCAAGCTGGAGGATCATCAGAAGATTCGCTCGGTTTCGATCTGGACGCAGGGCGGATTGCCGCGGACGCAATCGACCGGCAAGCTGCGGCGGGGCGAGATCGCGCGGGCGATCGCGGCGGGCGCGGCGGCGGTGGAAGACGGTGATGAGATCACAAAATTGCTGCAAAAATACGCTCCGGGACGCAAAATCACGCGCGAAACGACGCTAGATGAGTTAGGTTTGTCTTCGCTCGACCGGGTGCAGTTGATGATGGAGCTGGAGCAGAAATTATCGTTAGAAATCGACGAGCGCGCGTTTTCGGCGGCGAGCCGGGTGGCGGATCTGGCGCATCCGGCGCCGGTTGCGCCGCATCCGGCGATGAAATTTCCGAGCTACAGCCGGTCGGCGGCGGCGCGCGCGGCCAGGCATCTGGCGCTGCCGTATTTTTTGCTGCCGCTGATGAGAATTTGGGCGCATTTGCGCGTTGCGGGGCTCGAAAATCTGGCGGAATTGAAGGGGCCGGCGATTTTCGCGTCGAATCATCAGAGCCACTTCGATGTTCCGGCGATTCTGGCGAGCCTGCCGCCGCGGCGGCGGTACCGGCTGGCGACGGCGATGTCCAAGGAATTCTTTGACGCGCACTTCTTTCCGGAGCGGCATTCGCGGCGCGAGTATCTGACCAACAGCTTGAATTACGGGCTGGCGACGTTCGTATTCAACGCGTTCCCGCTGCCGCAGCGGCAGGCGGGCGCGGGCGAAACGATCCGCTATATGGGCGAGCTGGTGGAGCAAGGCTGGTCGATTTTGATTTTTCCGGAGGGAGACCGCACGGCGACGGGTGAAATTCTGCCGTTTCAGCCCGGCGTGGGAATGATTGCGGCGCGTTTAAGAATCCCGGTGGTTCCGGTGCGGATCGTGGGGCTGGATAAAGTGCTGCACCGCAGCGCGAAGTGGCCGAGTTTCGGCCGGGTGGAGGTGAAGTTCGGGCGGCCGATGCGGCTGGAGGGGGAAGATTTCGCGGGGATGGCGCGGGAGGTCGAGCGCGCCGTGCGGGCGCTGTAAGGCCGGGAGAGATTCAAGGAATCTGTCCCGGGGCGGCGCTGGCGGTCTTTGGGCAGAACTTTGAAGCACTTAAAGATTCAGGGTGGCGGACGGGCCGGAGTTGGCGCTTTAGACTGAGGTCGCGTTCAAGGAGGCGACAAGGGAATGTTCAGTTTGAGGCGCGCGGTGGCGATGGCGATGGGGGTTGCGGCGGTGGCGTCGATCACCGCGGCGACGGCATGGGGACAACCGGCGCTGACCACCATCCAGGATATCTTGTACCGCGCGGACGGAACGCGGTTCAACGGGACGCTGTATATCCGCTACAACGCGTTTCAAGCCGGCGACGCTTCCAACATCGCCACCGCGAGCCTGACGGTTCCCATCGTTAACGGGGTGCTGAACGTGCAGTTGGTGCCGACGACGACGGCGTCGGCGGGGGCGCAGTACAACGTGACGTTCAACAGCAATGGGATTGATCAGTTCACCCAGGTCTGGGCGGTGCCGCCGAGCACGGTGCCGCTGACGGTCCGCAGCGTGCTGGTGTCGCAGGGCACCGTGGTGGGTCCGCCGCCGGTGACGACGCAGATCAACATCTCCGACGTGAACGGATTACAGAATCAACTGGCGATCCGGCCGCAGGCGGGAGTATCGTTCACGCCGGGACGGGCGGCGGTGATCGACAGCTCCGGGCAGATTGATGGAGCGGCGGGGAATCTGACCGACTGCGTGCGGGTGGACGGCAGCTCGGGTCCCTGCGGGGCGGGGGGAGGCGGGGTTCTTCCGTCGTTTTCCGACGAAGAGACGCCCAGCGGGGCGGTGAACGGCGCGAACACGATTTTCACGCTGGCGTTTGCGCCCTCGCCGGCGGCGAGCCTGCTGCTGTATGTGAACGGGCTGCTGATGATACAAGGCGTCGATTACACGATCAGCGGAAACACGGTAACGTTTCTGGCCAACTCGATTCCGCAAAGCGGCGACGTGGTGACGGCGAGCTACCGGTACGCCAACCCGTCGAATCCGCTGGGGACGCTGACCGCGGCGCAGGTGGTTTGCAGCTCGGCGGGAGCGGGGACTTCGGCGACGTCGCCGGTGCAACTGGGAAGCTGCACGATCCCGGCGGGGCTGCTGGGCGCCGGGGACCGGATTGAGGTGGAGTTCCGCTACTCGCACACGGGAACGTCGGCGGGATTCACGGGATCCATCCTGTGGGCGGGTACGAATCTTATTTCCCGCACGGCGGGCGCGGCGGAAACGGCGTTTGCCGGGCGGATCATGATCGGAATCGCGGCGGGCGGCCAGAGCTGGGATGCGGAAAGCTGGGGGAATAATCTCAGTTTCACGGCCTCCTCGGGCAGCGCGGCGGCGCCGGCGGGCCAAAATTTGACGATCTCGTTCCAGGCGGGGCTGGCGTCGGCGGCGACGGATACGATTTCGCTGACGAATTTCACGGTGATCCGGTATCCGGCGCAGTCCAATCCGTAAGGGAAAAACCTGAAGCGGGCGAGAGGATTCGCTAGGAGATTTCGATAGCACCAGCTACGGTCAATTTGTCCTTGTAGGAATGCGCGGTTTGGCCGAAGATAGTTACAAGAGAGAACACACGAGGTGACGACCATGGCCAAGAGGTTCCGGATCGCGCTCCGCACCCTGTGGGCGAATGTCTATGGACAGGACCTGATCGAATACGCGCTGATGGCGGCGGCGATTGCGGTGGTGGTGGCCGGATTCCTTCCGCCGGCGCTGATGCCGGCGGTGAGCACGATCTTCTCCAAGCTGGGTTCGGAGTTCAGCGCCAGCTAAGCGCGTTTCCTCCATCTTCGAAACCGCGGAAGAAAGCCGCCAGGAGCCCGCGGCTCTGTTGTATTTTGCGGCGCTTGTTACCATATTCTTTCGCATGTTGCGTTTCGAAACGGCGGGGGAATCGCATGGGGAGTGCCTGGTGGCGACGCTGGTCGGGTTGCCCGCGGGCGTTCCGATTTCCGTGGAAGCGATCGACCGCGAGCTGTGGCGGAGGCAGCAAGGCTACGGCCGCGGCGGGCGGATGAAGATCGAAACCGACCGCGCGCGCGTTGTGAGCGGCGTGCGGCACTCCAAGACGATCGGGTCTCCGATCGCGATTGTGATCGAAAACAAAGACTGGAAAAACTGGGCGGAAGCGCTGCCGGTGGAAGCCGGGGACACGGCGGAGGACAAGCGCAAACCGGTGACGCGTCCGAGGCCGGGGCACGCGGACCTGGCCGGATCGATGAAATACAACTTTCCGGAGGCCCGTTATGTGTTGGAACGGGCCAGCGCGCGGGAGACGACGGCTCGCGTGGCGCTGGGCGCGGTTGCCAAACAGTTTCTGGGCGAGTTCGGGATTGAAGTGCTGAGTCATGTGGTTGCGGTGGGACCGGCGCGGCTGGAGCGCGCGGCATCGTTTGAGGAGCTGATCGCGCTGAGCCGGCGCGAGGAAGTGCTGCTGAACTGCGTGGACGCCGAGGCCGAGCAGCGCATGAAGGCGGTGGTGGATCAAGCCTACCGGACGGGGGACACGGTGGGCGGGGTGTTCGAGGTGGTCGCGCACGGGGTGGCGCCGGGTTTAGGATCGCACGTGGCGTGGGACCTGCGGCTGGACGGGCGGCTGGCGCAGGCGATCGTTTCCATTCAAGCGGTGAAAGGCGTGGAGATTGGGGCGGCGGCGGAAGGCGCTTCGTCGTTCGGGTCCCAGGTGCAGGACACGATTCACTACGACCGCGCGGAGCGGCGGTTTCTGCGGGGAGCCAACCGCGCGGGCGGCATCGAAGGAGGGATGACCAACGGCCAGGACGTGGTGGTGCGCGGGATGTTGAAGCCCATTTCGACGCTAAGACGGCCGCTGGAAAGCGTGGATCTGGCGACGCGCGAGCCGGCGCTGGCGGCCTACGAACGGAGCGACGTTTGCGTGGTTCCGGCGGCGGGCGTGGTCGGCGAGGCGATGGTGGCGCTGGTGCTTGCGCAGGCGCTGATCGAGAAGCTGGGCGGCGATTCTCTGGCCGAGATGAAAAGAAATTTTGAGGGATATCAGGAACAGGTGAAGAATTTCTGATGATCTATCCGATTGTGAAGTACGGCCAACCGGTGCTGGAGCAGAGCGCGCAGCCGGTTACCGATTTCGACACGCCGGAGCTGCACAAGCTGATCGAGGACATGTTCGAGTCGATGTACGCGGCGCGCGGGGTGGGGCTGGCGGCGCCGCAGATCGGGATCGGCAAGCGCGTGGCGGTGATCGATATTTCGACCGGCGAGGATCCGGCGCAGAAGATCGTGCTGATCAATCCGCGGATCGTGGCGCGGGAGGGATCGCAGACGGGAGAAGAGGGATGCCTGAGTCTTCCGACGTTTCGCGAGCCGGTGACGCGCGCCAGCCGGGTGACGGTGCGGGCGCAAGACGCCAGGGGCGCCGAGTTCGAGATGACCGGCGAGGATCTGCTGGCGCGGGCGTTTCAGCATGAGACGGATCATTTGGACGGAACCCTGTATCTGAACTACGTGAGCCCGCTGAAACGGGATCTGATCCGAAGAAAGATCCGCAAGCTCCAAAAAAACGGCGAGTGGCGATGAGCAGCGCGGGATTCCGAATTTGAGACTGGTGTTCATGGGCACGCCGGAGTTCGCGGTGCCGCCGCTGGAGCGCGTAAGCTCGGAACATCACGTGGTTGCGGTATATACGCAACCGGACCGGCCCAAGGGCCGCGGCGGGGAGCTGGCGGTCTCACCGGTGAAGGCGGCGGCGCTGCGGTTGGGCTTGCGCCTGGAGCAGCCCGAACGGGTGAGGCAGCCGGAAGTTGCCGCGCAGCTTCGCGAGATGGCTCCCGAGGCGATCGCGGTGGTGGGCTACGGGCAAATCCTGCCGCGTTCGATTCTGGAGATTCCGCCGCGAGGAATTATCAATGTTCATGCCTCGCTGCTGCCGAAGTACCGGGGCGCGGCGCCGATTCAGTGGGCGATCGCGCGGGGCGAGACCAGGACCGGGGTAACTACGATGCGTATTGATGAGGGGTTAGATACCGGCGACATCTTACTCACCTGGGAGACTTCGATCGGCGATGAGGAGACCGCGGTTGAGTTAGGCGAGAGACTTTCGATCGCGGGCGCGGAGTTACTGGCGGAGACTCTGCGGAGGCTGGACGAGATTACTCCCCGTCCGCAGGATCCCTCGCAGGCGAGTTATGCTCCGATTTTGAGGCGCGAAGATGGGCGGATCGACTGGCGGCGTCCGGCGGCGGAGATCGCCAACCGGGTGCGGGGGTTCCAGCCGTGGCCGGGGTGCTATGGCTTTTTTCGGGGGAAGAGATTTCATATCTGGAAATCGAGGGTTGTTGATTTGGAGATTGCGCCGGGTGAGATGCGCGCGGAGGGCCGGCGCCTGTTCGCCGGATGCGGGGAGAAGGCGCTGGAGCTGCTCGAAGTTCAGTTGGAGGGCAAGAAGAGGATGACTGCGGCGGCATTTCTGAACGGGACGGCGGTCCACGCCGGCGAGGTGCTGGCGTGAATTTGCCGCGAGGCTATCGTTATAGCTCGGTATACGCGGGAGTGCGGAAAGCGGCGAAGGATGATGTCGCGCTGATCGTCTCGGATGTGCCGGCGGCGGGCGCGGCCGTTTTCACCCGCAATCGGGTGGTGGCCGCGCCGGTGACGGTGGCGCGGGAAAATCTCCGGCGGTCGCGGGGGAGGGTGCGGGCGCTGCTGATCAACGCGGGAAACGCAAACTGCGCGACGCGAACGGGCGAGCGCGTTGCGCGGGAGTGCATCGCGGCGGTGGCGCGGGAGCTGGGGACGGCGGCGGATGAGATCCTGCCGGCGTCCACGGGCGTGATCGGGGTGGAGCTCGATTCCCGGCTGATTGTCGATTGCGTTCCGAGGCTGGTGAAGGGCCTGGACGAGAAGCGGTTTGAAGACGCGGCGGCGGCGATCCTGACGACGGACACCCGTCTGAAGACCGCCTTCGCCGAGGTGCAGGGCGCGCGGATTGCGGGGATGACCAAGGGAAGCGGCATGATTCATCCGCGGATGGCGACGACGCTGGGATTTATCGTGACCGACGCGCCGTTCACGCCGGCGGCGCTGCGCGCGATGCTGCATCGGGGAGTGGAGCGAAGCTACAACCGCATCTCGGTCGACGGGGACACCTCCACCAACGACATGGTCGCGGTGGTGGCCAATGGCGCTTCCGGAGCGAGGCCGTCGCCGAAGGAGTTCGAAGCGGCGCTGGGCGGGGTACTGGAGTCGCTGGCGGCGCAGATCGTCCGCGACGGCGAGGGCGCGCGGAAGCTGATCACCATCGAGGTGGAGGGCGCCTCAAGCGATGCGGCGGCGGAGAAGATTGCGCGCGCCATTGCCAATTCGCCGCTGGTGAAAACGGCGGTCGCGGGATCGGATCCCAACTGGGGGCGAATTCTCTCCTCGGCGGGAACGGCGGGAGCGCCGTTTGATCCGCGGCGGGTCGATATCGACCTGCAAGGATGCGCGGTATGCCGCGAAGGCGTGGCGGCGGATTTCGATGAGAGCGAGTTAAAGGAGAAACTCGGCGCGGCGGAGTGCCGGATCCGTTTTACGATCCGCGGGCGCGGCCGCGGGCGGGCGCGCTTCTGGACCTGCGATTTGACCGAGGACTATATCCGCATTAACGCGAGTTACCGGACGTGATGCTCGTATTTCTGCTGGCCGGTTTGCTGGCGATGGCGCAGTATGAGACGCCTCCGGACGTGATGCAGTTTTTACATGAGCTCGCCGGCGATTTGGCGAATCCATGCCCGGAGGGTCCGGATGCGTGCGATGCGTCGGCGTTTTTGAAGCACTTCGACCCGGCGATGCCGGGCTACGCGGAGATCCGCGCGGAAGTGCAGGAGCTGGCGGCGCGCGGCGGGGTGGGGTCGGCGATTGAGGTCGCCAGCGAGTCCGGCGACGGGAAAAGACGGGTGCTGGAGCTGGACTGGACGCTGGAGTTCACCGATCAGCCGCAGCGCAGGGAGCTGATCCGATGCACGATCGAGAAGAAAGGCCGCGCGTGGAAGTTTGTCGCCTTTCAACCCACCGATTTTTTCAAGTATTGACGCGTCCGAGATAGTAGTTCTTCTTGCCGGTCCTCAAAACGAACATGGATTCCGAAGCCAGGTCCTCGCGGCGGATCGGGACGTCGGCGGAGGCCCGGCGGTTGTTCAGATAGACTCCGCCGCCGCCGATCAGGCGTGCGGCTTCGCCCTTGGATTTGGCGGCTCCGGCGCGCACCAGGGCTTCGCTGAGCTTGAGCGGGTGGGAGAGATCGACCGAGAAGGAGGGGACATCGGCAAAGATCTCCGATAACTGCCGGTCGGTCAAGCCAGAGACTTCGCCGCCGAACAGGACCTCGGAGGCCTTGCGCGCATGGGCCAGGGCGTCCTCGCCGTGAACCAATCGCGTGACTTCGGCGGCGAGACGTTTTTGGGCGACGCGCTGCTCGGGAGGCGCGGCGCAGAGCCCGGCGATTTCCTCCAGGCTCAGGAAGGTGAACAGCTTCAGGAAGCGGGCGGCGTCGCGGTCGTCGGTGTTGATCCAATACTGATAAAAGCGATATGGACTGGTTTTTGCGGGGTCGAGCCAGACGGCGTTGCCGGCGCTCTTGCCGAATTTTTCGCCGGAGGCGGTGGTGAGCAGCGGAAAGGTGATGCCGAAGGCCTGCTGGCCGCGAATCCGGCGGATCAGCTCAATGCCGGCGGTGATGTTTCCCCACTGATCGCTGCCGCCGCCTTGGATATTGCAGCCGTAGCGGTCGTGCAGGACGAGGAAATCATATGCCTGCAAGAGCATGTAGCTGAATTCGGCGTAGGAGATGCCGTGCTCGCGATCTTCGAGGCGGCGGCGGACGGACTCCTTGGCGAGCATGTAATTCACGGTGAAATGCTTGCCGACTTCGCGGAGAAAATCGAGATAGCTCACCGCGCCGGTCCAATCGTAGTTGTTGACGACGATGGCGGCGTTGCTCCCTTCGAAGGCGACGAAGCGGGCGAGCTGGTTGCGGATGGCTTCCAGGTTGGCGCGGACCATCTCCGGCGTCATCAGGGGACGCTCCGAGTCGCGGCCGCTGGGATCGCCGATCATTCCGGTGGATCCGCCGACCAGCACGATGGGCCGGTGGCCGGCCCGCTGGAAACGGGAGAGCATGAGGGCGGGAACCAGGCTGCCGGCATGAAGGCTGTCGGCGGTGGGATCGAATCCGATGTAGATGGGCTGGCCGGGGGTGGCGAGCAGCCGCTCCAGCGCGGCGCGGTCGGTGACATCGTCAAGGGCGCCGCGCTGCTCGAGTTCCTCGAGAAGAGTCATCGCTTTTCGAAAGTGAGCATGTACTGATTGTTGCCGGTGTGCTCGGTGGTGGCAAGGAGACGATAGCCGTTGGACTCGACTTCCTTGGCGACATCGTCGCGCTCGAGCCGGATGTGATCGGGGCGGTCTTTCTTATAGAAATCGACGATGACCAGACGGCCTCCCGGCTTGAGGGCGCTGCCGATGTTGGCGAGCATCTTGTCCGGATAATCGAAGTGGTGATAGACGTCCAGGACCAGCGCGATATCCACGGAATGGGGCGGGAGTTTAGGATCGGTGGGAGTGCCCAGGATCAGGCGCGTGTTGGTGAGCTTGCCGGCGGCTACCCTGGCGCGCGCGCGGTCGAGGAAATCCGGCGCGATGTCCTCGCCATAGACGCGGCCGTCCGGCCCCACGGCGCGGCTCAGATGCGGAAGCATGTAGCCGGTGCCGGTGCCGATATCGGCGACGGTCATGCCGGGCTGGATCCGCATGAGCGCGATGATCTCCTCCGGCTTCTGCGATTTATCGCGGTCGGGATTATCCAGGGTTTTCGCGATTTTGTCGCGGCCGTCTTTGGTGGCGTAAGGTTTGTTGACCTCGGTGGCCACCTGCGGCCAGGCGGTGAATGCGGCGAGCAGCAGAGTGAGGATTGGTTTCATAAAGATTGCTCCATGGGCATCGCCAAGGGTGGTTCGATCAAAAATTTCAGCTCCGCCATGCGCGCGACCGCGGCGCGGACGGAGGCTTCGGTGGTGGGCTCCACGGTGATGACAAAGGGCAGGTCGCGCCAGTTGGCTTGCGGGAGCTGCAAAACAGAATCGATGGAAATGTTTTCGGCGGCGAGCGCGGAGGCGAGCTGGGCGATGATGCCGGGGCGGTCCTCGACGCGGAAGCGCAGGAAGTAGGCGCTGCGGTGAAAGGTGATGGGGATCGGAAGATACTCGCCCAGGCGTGCATGGGCGAAGGGCGAGACGCGTTCCGGGCTGCCGCTGCGGATCTCGCGCGCGACGCGCATCAGGTCGCTCACCACGGCCACGCCGGTCGGATGCGAGCCCGCGCCGCGGCCGTAGTAGAACGTATCGGCTCCATATTCGCCGCGGACCCAGACGGCATTGTAGGCGCCGCGCACGCCGGCCAGAATCGTGGACTGCGGAATCAGCGACGGCCGCACCGAGAGAATCAAGCCCTGCGGCGTCCGCCGGGCCGCGCAGATCAGCCGGATGGTGTGATGAAGCTGGTGCGCGTAGTCGAAGTCGACGGGCGTGATGCGGCCGATGCCTTCGGTGTAAATATCCTCGGGCAGAATCCGTTCGCCGAACGCCAGCGCCGCCAGGATCGCCAGCTTGGAGCGGGAGTCGTAGCCTTCCACGTCGGCGGCGGGATCGGCTTCGGCGTATCCGGCGCGCTGCGCTTCGGCAAGCACGTCCGCGAAGCCGGCGCGGGTTCGCTCAATTTCGGTGAGGATGAAGTTGCAGGTGCCGTTGAGGATGCCGTAAAGCGTATGGATCCGGTCCCCGGAGATGCCTTCGCGCAGAACCGCATGAATGGGGATGCCGCCGGCGACGCTGGCCTCCATGGCCAGATTGATGCCGGCGGCGATGGCCTGGTCCCACAGCTCGGCCCCGCAGCGCGCCATCAGTTCTTTATTGGCCGTCACCACTGATTTTCCGCGGCGGATGGCGGCGTGAATGATCTCGGCGGCGGTGGTGGTTCCGCCGATGAGCTCGGCGACGATGTCTACGCCGGGGTGGTCCACCACCTCGCGCCAGTTGGTGGTTCTGAAAGCGCCGTCGGGGGCGGGCTTATTTTCCAGATTGCGGCTGCAAACAGCGGCGATGCGCAGCGGGAAGCCCAGCTTGAGCGCGATCTGGCCGGCATTTTCCGTGAGAATCTGCACCGTGCCTGCCCCGACATTGCCTAATCCGATGATGCCGACGTTGACCATGCGTTGGGGTTAACTTTCTACTTTACGACGCCGCTCGTCGAAAGTCGAAAATTGACGCCATGACTGTTCGCGGCGCCGGGGCGGACTTTCGCGTTCAGATCTGTAGAATTGTAGTGATGAAACGCCTGATTTTGACGCTTGTCTTGCTCGGCGGGTGTTTCGCGCAGCCGGCCTCGCGCCCGCCCAACCCGGACGGTCCGGAGCTGGATCAAACTCTGCCCAATGGGAAAACGCAACGGGAGATGATCGTCAAGGACGACTACAAGAAAAACCTGGAGGACGCAGCCCAGATGGCGAAGCTTGCCGAGGATTTGAAGCAGGATCTGGAGAATGGCGACAAGTACATCGTTTCGGTTAAGGCAATCAAGAAAGCGGAGGACATCGAAAGGCTGGCGCGCAATATTCGGAACCGGCTGAGGCGGTATTGAGGCGCCGGAGGATCACCGGGGAAGCGGGCCGCCGGCGCCCGCCAGTTAGCGCCGCCCGCGCGAGCCGCCGCCGAAGCTGTGCCCGCCGCCGAAGCTGTGCCCGCCGCCGAAGCCGCCGCCAAAGGAGCGCGGCGCCGAAAAGCTCCGCGCGCCAAAGTTGGGAGCCGAGAATCCGCGGTTGAAGCTCGGGCTGGAGAATCCGCGGTTGAAGCTCGGGCTGGAGAACCCGCGATTCACATTGGGAGCCGAGTAGCTTCGGCTGTAACCGGGGGTTGAATAGCTTCGGCTGTAGCCTGGGGTCGAATAGCTTCGGCTGTAGCCGGGAGCGGGACTCGAATAGCCGCGATTGCCTTGCGGAGCCGAATAGCCGCGGTTCGGAATCGCCGCGCCGCGATTGTAATTGCCACCCGCGGCTCCGCGATTGAAATTATTCACGGCGCCGCGATTTTCGGGAGCGAAGGCGCGCGCGCCCGCATTGTTGTTGAAGCTCCTCCAACCGCCATTGGCGGAGGAGCGCGCCGCGAAGCCCGATCCGGCGTTGTAGCGTCCCGCGGCGAAGCGGGCGTTGGTGTACCGCGCCGCCACGCTGCTGTTCGCGTAGGGAACGCCCTCGCGATGGAAGGAGTCATGCACCCAGGCCATGCGTCCGCCGGCCAGGTAGTGCCCGCCGAAATAGACGTTTTCGAAGCCGCAGCGATGGAAGAAAACCGTATTGACGTAAATACCGCCGCCGAACCAACTCACGCCCCAGCCCCAACCGAGGCCCCATCCGCCCCATCCGATACCCCATCCGGGGAAAATGGCGCCGAGATAGATGCCAGGTCCAAAGCCGAATCCGAAGCTCACCGGAGGATACCAGAGCGGCGGATAATATCCCCACACCGGGGGACCCCAAACGTACACCGGATTGTAAACTGGCACATAGATCACCTGCGGATCGGCCGGCTGGATCACAACCACGGTCTGCCCGTTCTGCGTTTCGGTCGTGACCGTCTCCTGCGCGGTCGACGTCAATTTACCGTTTTGCTGAGCGCGGCGGCGCATGGTCTGAATCGCCGCCATCACATCGTCCTGCTGGGCGAGATAGGCGTTGCCGAGGTCGGTGGTCCACTGGATATCGCGGTTCAGCAATGCCAGAACGTCGGGGAAGGCCACCAGCGCCTGCACGCTCGGATCCCAGTTCTGCTGTTTTGCCGCATCCAGCAGTTGTCGACCCTTGAGACCGGGATGCTGCTGGAGCCACTGCTGCGCCTCGACCACCTCCAGCGGGTAGGTGGACGCGGCCAGGATCTGGCCCAACAGCGGGTCCGGGTACAGGGCGATGGGCGCTACCAGATTCTGCAGTTGATCCGGAGTGAGGCGAACGGGTTCAGAAGGCTGGCCCACGCCTCCGGAGGGCGCCGGAGGGGCAGGAGTTTGGGCGAAGATCGTTCCCGGCGCGGCCATCAGAACGGCCGCCAGGAGCGCCGCCGTGATTCGAACCTGCTGAAGTTGTTTCATGATCCACCTTCCGCTGAACGTAGAGCACCTTGAAGGCCAAATTTAAGTCTTTGAAAAATAAGAATTAACTGATGTTCTGTCCGGTTCCGGGGGTGGTGGAAAGCCACCACTCCGGCCGATCCCGGCCAAGGCCGCGCAGCCGCCGGTTCAGCCGCCGCGCAAAGTGCGTTATGATGCGAATCTGTCCTGATGCCGAAAATGAAGTCCACTCCCCCGCCCGCTGTAGCCCAGCCTGCTGAAAATCCGAGCATCCCGCCCGATGGTTTTCCCCTCCCGGCGGCCCATTTGCCGCTGCTTCTGGCGCTGTTTGTCGGCAGCGGATGCGCCGCGCTGATCTATGAAGTGGTTTGGTTCCAACTGCTGCAACTGGTGATCGGAGCGTCGGCCTTGTCGCTGGGCGTGTTGCTGGGCACCTACATGGGCGGGATGTGTCTGGGCAGCCTGCTGTTGTCCCGCTATGTTTCGGCGCGGCGGCATCCGCTTCGGGTCTATGCGGCCATCGAGGCGGGCATCGGCGTCTGCGGCCTGCTGGTGCTGTGGGGGGTGCCGCTGATCGACAAAGTTTATGCCGCGCTGGCCGGGCAAGGGCTGTGGGGGATCGTTTTGCGGGCGGTGGTGAGCGCGTTGTGCCTGCTGCCTCCGACACTGCTGATGGGCGCGTCGCTTCCGGCGATCGCGCGGTGGATCGAAACGACGCCGCGCGGGGTGGCCTGGCTTGGTTTGTTTTACGGAGGCAACATCGCGGGCGCGGTGTTCGGATGCCTGCTCGCCGGATTCTATCTTCTGCGGCTGTACAGCATGCCGGTGGCGACCTACGCGGCGGTGCTGATCAACGCGGCGGTGGCGCTGGCCAGTTTTCAATTGTCCAAGCGCACGCCTTACGCGGCAAAGCCTTGCCCGGCCGGCGCGCCGCCTCTGCGGGGATCGCGCGCGGTCTACGCCGCCATCGCGATTTCCGGCATGTGCGCGCTGGGCGGCGAAGTGATCTGGACGCGGCTGCTTTCCTTGATGCTGGGCGCGACGGTATACACGTTTTCGATAATTCTGGCGGTATTTTTGGCCGGGCTGGGGATCGGCAGCGCGGCCGGCTCGCATTGGTCGCGGCAACTGAAGAATCCGCGCGCCGCTCTGGGGGCCTGCCAGATGCTGCTGGTTTTCGGAATCGCCTGGACCGCTTATACCCTGGCCGATTCGATTCCGAACTGGCCGGTGAATCCGCTGCTTGCGCGCAGCGCGTGGTTCAATTTTCAGCTCGACCTGATGCGCTGCGCCTGGGCGGTGCTTCCCGCGGCGCTGTTGTGGGGCGCGAGCTTCCCGCTGGCGCTGGCCGCCGTAGTGGCGCGCGGCCAGGACGCCGGAAAACTGGTCGGCGAAGTTTACGCCGCCAACACCATCGGCGGAATCGCCGGGGCGCTCGGCTTCAGCGTCATCTTCATTCCCTGGATCGGCTCGCAGGACTCCGAGCGGCTGCTGATCGGGCTGGCGGCTGCGGCGGGGCTCATGATGTTGCTGCCGATGTGGGACGCGCTGGCGAAATCGGGCGTGGCCGCGCTGATCGCGGCGATGGCCGCCGGCGTCTGGCTCATCGCGACCGTACCGGAGATGCCCTGGCTCGCCATCGCCTACGGCCGCCGCATGGCGACGACAACGAATGCCGGACGCCCGCTATACGTGGGCGAAGGACGCAACTCATCGATCGTGGTGTCGGAACTGCCGGGCGGACAGCATTATTTTCATGTCAGCGGAAAAGTGGAGGCATCGACCGAACCTTACGATATGCGCTTGCAGCGCATGCTGGGGCATCTTCCGGCGATGCTCCACCCCGGACCGAAGTCGGTGCTGGTGGTCGGCTTTGGCGCCGGCGTCACCGCGGGCACCTTCGTGGTTCATCCCTCGGTTCAGAAAATCACCATCTGCGAGCTGGAGCCGCTGATCCCGCCCGTTTCGGGCGAATATTTCCGCCGCGAGAACTACAGCGTGCTGACCGACGCGCGCACCGAAATTCATTACGACGACGCCCGGCACTTCATTCTCACATCGAAAGAGAAATTCGACATCATCACGTCGGATCCGATTCATCCGTGGGTGAAAGGAACGTCGTCGCTTTATTCCAAGCAATATTTCGAGCTGGTGAAGGAACACCTGAATCCCGGCGGCATCGTGACCCAGTGGGTTCCGCTGTATGAAAGCGACGAAGCCACCGTGCGCAGCGAGCTGGCCACGTTTTTCCAGGTTTTTCCCAACGGAACCGTCTGGGGCAACGACATCGACGGCGACGGCTACGACGTCGTGCTGCTGGGGCAGATCGAGCCGTTGAAGATCGACCTGGAAGCGCTCCAGCAGCGGTGGGAGCGTCCGGATCATTTGAATGCCGTGCGCTCGCTCGGCGAAACCGGCTTCACCTCGCCCATCCATCTGCTGGCGACCTACGCCGGCCGCGCCAGCGATCTGGCGCCGTGGCTCAAAGGCGCGGCGATCAATGACGATCTGAGCATGCGGCTGCAATATCTGGCCGGAATGGGGCTGAACTACGATCAGCCGGCGGTGATCTACAGCGACATGCTGGGCTACCGCCGCTTTCCCGAGGATATTTTCCGCGGCTCGCCGGACCGTCTGGAGACGCTGAAAATGGCCATCGCCGCTTCGGGCCGGCGCCTGTAGGGGGCGGTTCGGCGCAGCACCCACCCCGGCTTGCGTTTGTGATTTACTGCTACAAGTGAGGAGCCACACCATGCACAAGCTCGCTTTGATTTTCGTTGCCAGCGCGGCGCTGTTCGCCGCCAAGCCGGGATTGAACACCCAGACGATCTGGGACATGCGCACGGTGAGCGATCCGCAGATCAGCCGGGACGGCAAAACCGTTATTTATGTGCTTGGCTGGAGCGACAAGATGGTCGATCAGCGGTTCAGCAATCTTTGGATGGTTTCCAGCGACGGCAAGGACAACCGTCCGCTGACCACGGGTTCCTACCGCGACTCCTCGCCGCGCCTGTCGCCCGACGGCACGCGCCTGGCTTATCTATCCAACCGCAGCGGCAAGACGCAGATCCATGTGCGCTGGCTCGACAGCGGGCAGGAGGCGCAGATCACCGACCTGCAACAATCGCCGTCCAATATTGAGTGGTCGCCCGACGGCAAATGGATCGGCTACACGGCCCGCGTGCCGGCCAAGAACGACTTTTCGATTCACCTGCCGGAGAAGCCCAACGGCGCCAAGTGGCAGGACCCGCCGATCGTCATCACCCAGCTTCGCTGGACCGCGGATGGAACGGGAATCCTCCAGCCCGGCTATACCCATGTTTTCGTGGTGCCCTCCACCGGCGGCGCGCCGAAGCAGATCTCCAGCGGCGACTATAACCACAACGGGCTGGCCTGGAGCGAGGACGGGAAGTGGATTTATACGGCGACGAACCGCATCCCGGACGCGGAATATTCGCTGGAGGGCGGCGATATTTACGCGTACTCGGTCGAGGACGGCTCGGTGCGGCAGTTGACGCATCGCAAAGGGCCGGACACCGACCCGGTGCCCGGCCCCGGCGGCAAAAAGATCGCCTACGTGGGCCACGACTGGAAGTTTCAGAGCTACACCGTCAATCATCTTTACCTGATGGACTCCGACGGCGGTAATCCGCGGAACCTCACCGCCTCGTTCGACCGCGACGTCCGCAGCCCCCATTGGTCCTGGGACGGCAAGACGATTTACTTCCTCGCCGAAGATCACGGGACGGTGCAGCTTTATTCGGTGAACGTGGCGACCGACGAAGTGAAGCAGGTCACCAGCGGCAGGCAGGAACTGGGCCTCGGCGGCGGCTTCACAGTGGCCAACAATCAGATGATCGCGACGGTGCGATCGACGCCGGAATCGCCCGGCGACGTGGTGCTGATCCCCGGCTACCGCCAGGCGGCGCCGGTACGGTTGACCGCGGTGAATGACAGCCTGCTGTCGCAGTATCAGTTAGGAGCGGTGGAAGAGCTCGATTTTGATTCCTTCGACGGCAAACCGATGCAGGGCTGGATCATCAAGCCTCCGGATTTCGATCCCTCGAAAAAATATCCCTTCATCCTCGATATTCACGGCGGCCCGCACAGCATGTACGGCGTGAATTTCCAGCACGAATACCAGATCCAGGCGGCGCGCGGCTTCGTGGTGCTGTACATGAATCCGCGCGGCTCGACCGGATACGGCGAGGAGTTCGGCAACATCATTCACACGCACTATCCCGGCGACGATTTCAAGGATCTGATGATCGGCGTGGACAAGATGATCGAAAAGGGCTACATCGATCCCAAGAAACTCTGCGTTACCGGCGGCAGCGGCGGCGGGCTGCTCACTGCCTGGACCATCGGCCACACGGACCGCTTCGCGGCCGCCGTTTCGCAATATCCAGTGACGGATTGGACCACGCAGGCAGGCACCGCCGACGGCGGATACACGCATTCGGCGCTGTGGATGAAGACATTCCCCTGGGACAATCCGCAGCAGTTCATCGAGCATTCGCCCATTTACTTCGCCAAGAATTTCAAGACGCCGACCATGGTGATCACCGGAGAATCCGACCGCCGCACGCCGATCGCCGAGAGCGAAGAGCTGTATTTCGCCCTGAAGGCGCAGAAAGTCCCGGCGGTGCTGGTGCGCGTTCCCCGCGAGTTCCACGGGATCCACGTCTACGACAGCCATTACATCGAAAAAATCGAATATGTCCTGGCCTGGATGGAGAAGTGGACCAAGTGAGCGGGCGAAGCGAGCTGCGGCGCTACCCCAATCGCGGGTCGCACGAGCCGGAGGTGATTCACAAAATTCTGGATGAAGGTTTTCTCGCCCACGTCGGATTCAACGTGAACGGGCAGCCGTTTGTGATCCCGACGCTTTACGGGCGCGCCGGGGACCGGCTCTATTTGCACGGATCGGCCGCCAGCCGGATGCTGAAGGAGCTCGACCGCGGCATTCCGGCTTGCGTGAATGTGGCGGTCGTGGATGCGCTGGTGCTGGCGCGCTCCGGCTTTCATTCGTCGATCAACTACCGCTCCGTGGTGGCGTTCGGAACCGCGAAGATGATCCACAACGCGGAGGACAAAACGGCGGCGCTCGAGACCATCAGCGAGCACGTGATGCCTTCGCGCTGGCGGGAGATCCGCGGCCCATCGGAAAAAGAACTGAAGGCGACCGCGGTTCTGGAGTTTACGATCGAGGAAGCCTCCGCGAAAATACGGAGCGGGCCGCCGCTTGACGACGAGACGGATTACGATCTTCCGGTTTGGGCCGGACTGCTTCCCATAAAATTCAGCCCGGGCGAGCCGGTCGCGGACCCGCGGCTCGCGCCCGGCATCGAGGTTCCCGAATACGTTCAGCGCTACCGGAGATCCTAGGCGCCGCGCCAGGACCGTCAGGCGATGTGCGCGCCGGTGGTCTGCACATACACCGAATACAGCGACTGGCTTGCGGCCATGAACAGGCGGTTGCGCTTGCTGCCCCCAAAGCAAATGTTGGCGCAGGTCTCCGGAAGCCGGATCATGCCGATGCGCTCGGCGCTGGCGGTCCAGATCTGCACGCCGGGACGCGCGCCGCACCACAGATTGCCGTCGGCGTCGCAGCGGATCCCGTCGGCGATGGTCGGCTGGCCGGTGCCGGGAACGTCCAACTGCGCAAAGCGTTTTCCGTTGCGCAGTTTGCCCCCGTCAAGCTCGAACACTTTGATATCGTGCGGCGCGCCGGTGTCGCAGATATAAATTTTCTTATAATCCGGCGAAAAGCAGATGCCGTTGGGCTGTTCGAACTCATCGCTGACGATGGCGATCTGGCCGGATTTGCCGTCGACGCGATACACCGCGGTTTTTAATTCCGAATCCGCCTTGAAGCCTTCGTAGTTGCCCGTGATGCCGTAAGTCGGATCGGTGAACCAGATGCTTCCATCCGGATGCACCACCACATCGTTGGGCGAATTCAAGCGTTTGCCCTGGAAACGCTCGGCCACGGTGGTGACGGTTCCGTCGTATTCATAGCGCGCCACGCGCCGCCCGCCATGCTCGCAGGAAAGCTGGCGGCCCTCGAAGTCGAAGGTGTTTCCATTGCTATAGCCGCAGGGGCGGCGAAATTCGCTGACCCGCGAATCTTCTTCGAGGAAGCGCAACTGCCGGTCATTTGGAATGTCGCTCCAGACCAGGTACCGGCCAACCCCGTTCCAGGCCGGACCCTCCGCCCACAGCGTGCCGAAGTAGTGGCGGCGGATGACCGTGCTGCCGACCATGTACCTCCGGAATCGCCGGTCCAGCGCGATAATATCCGGGTCAGGATAGACCAGCGGCTGCGGATCGGCCCAGTTCCGCGGCGCGGGAGTGGGCGAGATACTTGATTGCTGCGCGGCGGCGAGTCCCGCAAATCCGCCGGCGAAAGAAGCGGCCAGGAATTTTCTGCGGTGCATAAGGATAAGATATACCGCAGTTCCGATCGGCCGCGTGAAAGATGCGGAATGGATCTCAGCCGGCGGCTGTATCGCTCGCTACCGGCAGATGCGGAGCCAGCCACTTGAGCACTTCCGACTTGGGCATCGCCCCCACGCGCTGGTCCACCACTTTGCCGTCCTTAAAAAGCAGCAGCGTGGGAATTCCGCGCACCTGATAACGCATCCCGGTGGCGGGATTATCGTCGGTGTTCAACTTGCCGACCTTCAATCTTCCGCGGTACTCCGCCGCCAGGGCGTCGACGGTGGGAGCCATCGCCTTGCAGGGACCGCACCAGGGGGCCCAAAAGTCCACCAGAACGGGGACATCCGATTTCAAAACCTCCTGATCCCAGGAGCTGTCGGTGAAGTTCAAGGTGTGATCACCAGCCATAGAATATGTTTTCCTCTTTCCAATTCCAGTTTTAATGATGCTTGAAACCAAACATAAGATGCAACTCAACCGGCTAGAATAAAACGAGCATGCACCGCTATCTTCTCCACAACGATCAGCTTCGCGACGCCGGCGAGCTGTTTCTTTCACCCGGCCAGGTGGGCCTGCTCAACGGCTGGGGCGTATTTTCAACCATCCGCGTCTACGGCGGGGTGATGTTCGCCTGGGAGCGGCACTTTGCGCGGATGCGGCGCGATGCGGAGCTGATGCGCGTCCCGTTTCCGCCCGGCGCGGCGTGGATGGAAGAAAGACTCTACCGCCTGATCGCCGCCAACCAGGCCTTCGAGTCCACGCTGCGCGCCGCAGTGGTCCGCAACCGCGGCGGGATGTGGGAAACTCCGGCGGTGACCCACGATTTCGACCTGATCGCGTTTACCGCGGACGTCAATGACTGGGGCGGCGGCGTGAAACTCGGCCTGGTGCCCAACGCCCGCTTTGCCGCCAACGAATTCGCCGGTGTGAAGTGCCTGTCCTGGTCGCAGAATCTGACCTGGTATGAGCGCGCGCGAGAGCGCGGGCTCGACGAGGTGATCCTGCTCAACGAGCGCGGCGAGCTTTCCGAATGCACCTCGGCCAATATTTTTTTGGCCTTCGGCGAGGAGGTGCGCACGCCGCCGCTCGGCTCCGGATGCCTGCCCGGCGTCACCCGGACGCTGCTGCTCGAAGAGATCCGGGTCGACGGCGCGCGCGTGGTGGAAAAGACGCTCTTTCCCGCGGACCTGGAACAAGCCGACGAAGTTTTCATCAGCTCCAGCACCCGGGAGCTGCTTCCGGTCCTGTCGGTGGAAGGCTTGAAGATCCGGCGCGGAGAGCGCGTCAAGAATCTGCTTCAGACGGCTTTCTCCGATTACGTCGCACGCTACACCGCGGCCCGCAAACAATCTCTGACCATTAACGTAACACGCTAGCGCCCGGCATCGTTTATACTTTTAACCGAACCGTAAATGCAGCTTGCCTGTCCACAGTGCGGGGCCAGAGATGTACGTGTGTCCCACAGGCGAAGTCTCGGCGAATACTGTAAGGCGCTTCTGGGAATTTATCCGCTTCGCTGCCGCCGCTGCCGGACACGCTGGCAGACCAGCGTCTGGTCCGGCGGCGCCTGGAAGTTCGCGCGCTGCCCGCGCTGCTATCGCCAGGACCTGACCACCTGGAGTGAACAGTATTACCATCCCCCGTTCTGGACGCGGCTGATCCTCAGGCTGGGCGCGACCCCCTACCGCTGCGCGCCTTGCCGTTGCAACTTCGCCAGTTTCCGCCCCTGCCGGGACCGGATGTCGTGGAGAAAGGCGGCGCAGGCCTCGCAGGCAAAACAGTAGCTCACAGCTTCCGGGGGCGCTATACGGCCGGCGAGGCTTGCGGCTGTACCTGCGGGGTTTTGCCGCGGAAAGCTTCCCAGCGGGCGCGGGCCCGGTCCAGATAGAGATACACCACCGGGGTGGTGTAGAGCGTCAGAGCCTGGCTGAACAGCAAACCGCCCACAATCGCCATTCCCAGCGGCCGGCGCATCTCGGCCCCTTCGCCGTGCCCCAGCGCCAGCGGCAGGCCGCCTAACAGCGCCGCCATGGTGGTCATGGTGATCGGGCGGAAGCGGAGCACCGCGGCCTGGTAGATCGCCTTCTTGGGCGAGAGGCCCTCATACCGCTCGGCTTGAATCGCGAAATCGATCATCATGATGGCGTTTTTCTTGACGATGCCGATCAGCAGAATGATCCCAATGAGCGAGACCACGTTCAGCTCGTTATGCGTGAGCATCAGAGCCAGCAGGGCGCCGACGCCGGCCGAAGGCAGCGTCGAAAGAATCGTCAACGGATGGATGAGGCTTTCATAGAGCACCCCCAGCACGATGTAGACGGTGACCAGCGCGGCGGCAATCAGCACCGGTTCGCTGGAGAGCGCGTCCTGGTAGGCCTGCGCGGTGCCCATGAAGCTGCCGTGGATCGAGGAGGGCAAACCGATCTCCCGTTCGGCGGCTTCGATTGCCGGAACGGCGCTGCTCAGCGAGGTGCCGACCGGCAGGTTAAACGAGATGGTGACCGAAGGGAACTGCCCGTCGTGATTGACCGAAAGCGCAGTGTTGCTTGGGACGTATTTGGTAAACGCGCTCAGCGGAACCTGTTGACCATTGTTGCCCTGGACATAGAGATAGCGCAGGCCTTCGGGATTCTGCCAGAAGGACGGATTCACTTCCATGACCACGTGGTATTGATTCAACTGCTTGTACATCACCGAGACCTGGCGCTGGCCGAAGGCATCGTAGAGCGTGTTGTCGATGGCCTGCGCCGAAATGCCCATGCGTCCGGCGGTGGCGCGGTCGATTTGCAGGCCCGCTTCCAGGCCGCGGTCCTGCTGATCGCTGTTGACGTCGGCAAGCTGCGGGAGCAGGCGCAGGCGCGCGTACACCTTGGGGGCCCACTCGTTCAGATCGGCCACACTATCGGATTGCAGCGTGTACTGATACTGCGCCCCGGTGGAATGCCCGCCGATGCGCAGATCCTGCACCGATTGCAGATACAGGCTGACGCCGGGCACCCGCATCAGCTTGGGCCGCAATCGCGCGATGACCTCGTCGGAGCTGACGCCGCGCTGGGCGAGCGGCTTCAGGGAAATGTTCATCCTGCCCTGATTCAGCGCCGAGCCCCCTCCGCCGCCGCCCCCGCCGCCCACATAGGCGTTCAGCGTGTCGACCGCCGGATCCTGCTCGACAATCTCAATCAGCTTCCTGACATGCTCGCGCATGGCCTGGAAGGAGGTGGCCTGATCGGCCAGAATGGTGCCGGAAAGCCTTCCCACGTCCTGCTGCGGGAAAAATCCCTTGGGAACGCGGATGTACAAATACACGCTGAGCGCCACCGTGGCCAGCGTGATCGCCAGCGTGACCGGCTGATGATCCAGCACCCAGCCGAGCGACTTCGCATAGCCCCGGCGCAGCGCCTCCACCACGCCGCCGCTCAGGCGATAAAAGATACCCCGCCCGCGATCCTCTCCCGCTCCGGTGAGCCGCGCGCACATCATCGGAGTCATGGTCAGCGAAATGGCCAGCGACAAGGCGATAGCCACCGACAGGGTCATGGCGAATTCCCGGAACAGGCGCCCGACGATTCCCGGCATCAGCAGAATCGGGATAAACACCGCAATCAGGGAGATGGTGATCGAAAGCACGGTGAATCCGATCTCCGACGATCCCTTGAGCGCGGCTTGCAGCGGCGCCAGCCCCTGCTCGGTATGGCGCGTGATGTTTTCGATGACCACGATCGCGTCGTCCACCACGAATCCGGTGGCGATGGTCAGCGCCATCAGCGACAGATTATCGACGCTGTAGCCGAATAAATAAAGCACGCCGAAGGAGCCCACCAGCGAAACCGGAACGGAAATGGCCGGGATCAGCGTGGTGCGCGCGCTGCGCAGGAAGAAAAACACCACCAGGATCACCAGGCCCATCGAGATCGCCATGGTGCGCTGCACGTCGCGGACCGAGGCGCGGATCGTGGTGGTGCGGTCCATCAAAACCTTCATTTCAATCGAGGCCGGAATGGAGGCCTGCAACATCGGCAGGATCGCGCGCACCGCCTCGACGGTCTCGACAATGTTGGCTCCCGGCTGGCGGAAGATGTAGATCACCACCGCCGGCTTGTCGTCCACGAATCCGATGTTGCGCACGTCCTCCACCGAATCCTCCACCGTCGCGACTTCGGAGAGCGTCACCGGCGCGCCATTGCGGTAGGCGACAATCAGCGGCGCGTAGTCTTTGGCCTTCAGCAACTGATCGGTCGCCGTAATGATCCAGGACTGGTTTTGATCGTTGAACGAGCCCTTGGGGCTGTTCACGTTGGCGGCCGCCAGCACCCGCCGGACGTCTTCCAGGCCAATGCCCATCTGATTGAGCAGCGTGGGATTGACCTCCACCCGCACCCCCGGCAGAGCGCTGCCGCCGACAAAAACCTGGCCGACCCCGTGAACCTGCGAGATCCGCTGCTGGAGAATGGTGGAGGCCGCGTCATACATCTGCCCGGCGGGCACCGTGGTCGACACCAGGCCGATCATCAGGATCGGCGCGTCGGCCGGATTGACTTTGCGCCAGTAGGGATTCCTCGGCAGATTGGGCGGTAGCTGCCCGCGCGCCGCATTGATGGCCGCCTGCACGTCGCGCGCGGCGGCGTCGATGTTGCGGGTCAGATCGAACTGAAGCGTGATTCCGGTCGAGCCCAGCGTGCTGGTGGAGGTCATCTCATTGATGCCCGCGATCCGCCCAAACTGCCGCTCCAGTGGAGCGGCCACCGACGACGCCATCGTCTCCGGACTGGCGCCGGGCAGGCTGGTATTGACCGAAATCGAGGGAAAATCCACCTGCGGCAGCGGCGCAACCGGCAGAAAGTTATAAGCCACCGCGCCGGCCATCCCGACGGCGACCGTAAGCAGAGTGGTCGCCACCGGACGGTGAATAAACGGAGCGGAAATGCTCATGAGCGGCGAACCGAGCTTCAAGAATATCACTCAATCCCCTGAAATTCCACTGCTTAATGGCCAGTGCGGCAACCGGCCATTTGTGCTAATCCTTCAATTTTTGGGAGCCGGGGGCCATTGAATCCGCTGATCGTATTCGACATGGATGGTGTGCTGGCCGATGTGAGCGAGTCCTACCGCGAAGCCGTCGTGCAAACCGTACGACACTTCACCGGGCAGACGATTTCGCGCGATCGGATCCAGCAGTACAAAAATCAGGGCGGCTGGAATAACGATTGGGCGCTGTCGCAAAAAATCGCCGCCGATCTGGGATTCGCCGTCGGCTATGACGAGGTGGTCGATTACTTCAATGAGATTTTCCTGGGGCGCGACGGCGATGGTTTGATCCAGCGCGAAACCTGGCTGCCGCGGCCGGGGCTGCTCGAGCGCATTGCAAGCCAGTGCGGCCTGGCGATCTTCACCGGCCGCCTGCGCCAGGAGGCCGAAATTTCCCTGCGCCGGTTCGCGGGCCCGCTGCCCTTCGACCCCATCGTTTGCGCCGACGACGTCGCACGCGGCAAGCCGGCGCCCGACGGCCTGCTGGTGATCCGCAAAAAGAAGCCGGGATGCAAAATGCTCTTTGTCGGCGACACGGTGGACGACGCGCGCGCGGCCCGCGCCGCGGGCGTGCCCTTTATCGGGATCGCCGCCCGGGCCAACTCCCGGCGCCAGGAGCTGATCCGCCTGTTCGCGCAGGAGCGCGCCATCGCCGTTTTGGAAGACGTCAATGAGATCGAGCGGGCGCTGCCCGATTTTCAGGAGCACCAGAGCTGATGCCCCAGAGGCGGCCCGCGCGGCGGTTCAGCCGGGCGCCAGCTCCGCGATCGACTCGATGTGAAACGTCTGCGGGAACAGATCCACCAGCGTGAGGCGCTCGATCCGGTAATCCTTCAGCGCCGCCAGATCGCGCGCCAGCGTCGCCGGATCGCAGGAGACGATGGTGATCTGGGCCGGCTTTAGCCGCGCCAGGCTCGCGGCCGCGGATTTCCCCAATCCGGCGCGGGGCGGATCGGCCAGCACAAAATCCGGCGCGCGGTCCAGCCCGGCCAGAAAATCCTCCACGCGGGACCGCACAACCTGAATCTCCAGGCCGGCGCGGCGCGCGTTGAATTCCAGATCCCCGGCCGCGCTCGATCCGGCTTCGACCGCGGTCACCGCATCGAACCGCCGCGCCAGGGGCAGCGCAAACAGCCCCACCCCGGAATAAAGATCGAGCGCCGATCTTCCTCGCGCCCGGGACAGCGCGCGCTCCACCAACGCCTCCAGCAGAAAGCGATTGGCCTGAAAAAACGACCGCGGGCTCACCCGGAACTCGCCATAATCGAGCGTCACCACCGACTCGAACCAGTCGTAAAACCACCGCGCCACCGGGCGCTCCGAGTCGAGCACGTTCAATTGAACGTCGCGCTCATTGGTGAAAACTTCAATCGAGCGGACAAACCGGGGAAAGCGCGGGTCCGGCAGCCGCTCGCGGATCTGCGCCAGCACGGCGTTGACCCGCGGCGAGGAGATCGGGCAGCCCTCCTCCAGCGCCACCAGCCGGTGCGAACGCGCCGCCCGGTAGCCGATCTTTCCTCCGGCGAGATGAAACTGGCTGCGGTTGCGGTAGCCCAGCGCGGGACCGCTGATGGTTTCGATTTCGCCGGTGTAACCGATCTTTCCCACGCGCCGGATCTGCTCCCGCAGAATTTCCGCTTTCCGCGCCAGTTGATACTCGTACGGCGCGTGCTGGTAATGGCAGCCGCCGCACCGCCCGAACAGGGGGCACGGCGCGGCGACCCGGTCCGGCGAGGGCTCGATCACTTCAATCAGCCCGGCGTGAACGCCGCCTGAGTCTTCGATGCGCGCCCGCTCGCCCGGCAGAACGAACGGGGCCAGCACCACGCGTCCATCGATCCGCGCCAGGCCCTCGCCCCCGTACACCCACTTTTCCACGTCTACATCGTTTACGATAAAAATTCCTCCAACTTTCCATGAAAGCACGAGTCTTCTCCGGCATTCAGCCCACCGGCAGCCCGCATATTGGAAATTATCTCGGCGCGCTCAAAAACTGGGCCAGGATGCAGTACGATTACGAGAGCATCTACTGCATCGTCGATCTGCACGCGATCACCCTCTATCAGGATCCCCAGCAGTTGCGGCGGCAAATTCAGGAGCTCGCCGGAATGCTTCTGGCCATCGGCATCGACCCGGCGCACTCTTCCCTGGTGGTTCAATCGGCCATCCCCGCGCACGCGGAACTGGCCTGGATGCTCACCTGCGTAACTCCGGTCGGCTGGCTGGAGCGCATGACTCAATACAAGGCCAAATCCGCCGCGCAGGAAACCATCGGCGACGGCATTCTGCAATATCCGGTGCTGATGGCCGCCGATATCCTGCTCTACGACGCCAAGGTGGTGCCGGTCGGCGACGATCAGTCGCAGCACGTGGAGCTGACCCGCGATATCGCCCAGCGCTTCAATTCTCTATACGGCGAGACATTCGTGATGCCGGAAACGCGGCTGCCCGCGGTCGGCGCGCGGATCATGGGCCTGGACGAACCGGAAAAGAAAATGAGCAAATCCGCGCCGGGCAGCGGCCATGCGGTGGGCCTTCTCGATTCTCCGGAGGCGATCCGGAAAAAGATCCTGCGCGCGACCACCGACTCCCATCCCACCGTGGACTTCGACAGGCTTGGCCCCGGCGTGGCCAATCTGCTTACGATCTTCCAGGCCTTCACCGAATGGAGCGACGCCCAAATGCGCGGGCATTTCTCCGGCATGCGCTACGGCGATCTGAAAAAGCAGGTCGCCGACGCGGTCATCGCCGCGCTGGAGCCGATCCAGCAGCGCTATCGGCAAGTCATGGACGAAACCGGATACCTCGCGCGGGTGCTCGAGGAGGGCGCGCAGCGGATTGCTCCCATCGCCAGGACCACGGTGGAAAAGGTCAAGCGGGCAATGGGACTCTACACGCCGGAGTAGCCGCGCCTGATCGGTCCTTCGCCGCGACTCCCGCGGTTCATCCGTGCCGGCCATGGTCCACGGCGCAGGGAACCGCCGCCCTCCGCAGCGTCACCTCCACCCGATTCTCGCCGTTTGGCAAGGCCCGCGCCAGCGGCAAGAATCCCGTGCACCAGAAAAACAGCGCCAGTTCCGGACGGGCCAGAATGAAGAAGCCGTCCGCGTCCGTTTCCGCGTAATTCAGGTCGGCGCCCATCACCAGCACGCCTTCAATCGGCGCGCCATCGGCGGTGCGAACCGTGCCGGCGACCGCCACTAGATCGCCTTGGAACCGGCCGCGGCCACGATCAGCGAGACGATGTTCCAGGCCACCACCAGCGCGAACAAAATATTGATGCGGACCAGCAGCCGGTGCCGGCCGCGCCGCCACGCGTAAATGCCCAGCGCGATCGCCGCCAGCTTCACCGCCAAGAGCCCGCCGATCGGATATGGCGTGTACCGCAGCGCCAGATTCACCAGTGGATTTCCCTCGCGAACGCCGTGCAGCAGGAATGCGATGGTGGTCATGAAATCCAGAAATTGCAGGTACGAGTATTGAATCAAAAGTTGGTTCACTCGCGCAGCCGCCCTATCCAATCTAGAACAAATCCCCTAGAAACGTAAATAGGACTTTCACGCGGTACTGGCGGGATCCGGGTCCTGGTACCTCCGGGCTTCGCCTCAAGGCTTCCGCCGGGCCGCGGATCCGCGGAGCCTCGCCAGCCAGCGGAACGCCGGGCGGCTGGTCCGAAGCAAGCCTGCGCGCCCTGCGGAAACGCGTCTAAATCCGTCCAGCCTGAGCTGCGGCGGCCGCCAGCGCGCGGACGATTCCTTCCACCGTGTGCGGGCGGGCCTCCGCCGTCACCTCCAGCCCGTTTTCCCGCGCCGTCGCCGACGTCACCGGCCCGATGGAGGCGATCTTCACGCCCGCCAGCGCCTCTTTTCCTGCCACCGCTAAAAAATGGGCGACCGTGGAGGAACTGGTGAACGCGATCCAGTCCGGCCGCCGGGCCAGGACCTCCCGCGCGCGCCGCTCCGCATCATCCGGAATGCCGGTTCGATAGGCCTCAACCACATCCACCCTGGCCCCGCGGCGTTTCAGCTCCACCGGCACCACGTCCCGGGCCACCGCCGCGCGCGGCAGCAGAATCTTTCGCCCGCAGAGATCTTCCCCCTCAAACGCCCGGATCAGGCTCTCCGCCACGTACTCCTCGGGCATCTTGTCGACTTTCAGATGCAGCGCCTCGACCGCCGCCCGCGTGGCCGGGCCAATCGCGCAAATCCTGGCCTTCAGCGCCCGGAGATCCACCGGGGAACGGTCCAACCGCTCCAGAAAGAAGCGGACCCCGTTGGCGCTGGTGAAGATCAGCCAGTCGTAGGAGGCGAGATTCCCGATCGCCCGGTCGAGTGGGCCCGGATCCGCCGGAGCGCGAATCTCGATCACCGGCAGCAGCAGCGCCTCGCCGCCCAGCGCCTCAATCGGCTCGGCCAATTCCGCCGCCTGCCGCCGGTCGCGCGTGACCACGATTTTCTTTCCGAACAGCGGCAGCTTTTCATACCAGTTGAACCGCTCGCGCAGGGCCACCACCTCGCCGATCACGATCGTCGCCGGAGGCTTCATTCCCGCATCGGCGATCCGCGAAGCCAGATCCTCAAGCGTCCCGGCGATGGTCTGCTGATCCGGCCGCGTCGCCCAGCGCACCGCCATGGCCGGCGTTTCGGGCGACCGTCCGTGCCGGATCAGCTCCTGCGCGATCGCCGGAAAATTCACCAGCCCCATGAACAACACGATCGTCTCCGCCGCCCCCACCCGCGACCAGTCGATCGCCCCCACGTCGTGCCCGGTGACGAACGTCACCGCCGAGGTGTGCTCGCGATGCGTCAGCGGAACGCCGGTGTAGGCGGCCAGTCCCAGCGGCGTGGTCACGCCCGGAACGATCTCGAAAGGAATCCCCGCGGCGGCGAGCGCTTCCATCTCTTCCCCGCCCCGCCCGAAAATGAACGGATCGCCGCCCTTCAGCCGCACCACCGTTTTGCCCGCGCGCGCCCGCTCCACCAGCATCGCCGAAATTTCTTCCTGGGAAAATTCGTGAGCCGATCGTTTCTTTCCAACGTAAACACGCTCGGCATCCGGCGGCGCCAGATCGAGCAGCCGCTCGCTTGCCAGATGATCGTAAAGAATCGAATCGGCGCGCTCCAGAATCCTGCGGCCTTTCACCGTGATTAGCCCGGGATCTCCGGGACCCGCGCCCACCAGATAAACTTTCATGGCTTCCGGATCGCGGCTCCGCCGCCCCGACCCCGGCGGTTCACGCGGCGTACACCTCATTCAGGATTTTTTCCGCGCCGCGGGCAAGCAGATCCCGCGCCAGCGCCGCCCCGGCCTGCTCCGCGTCCTCGCCCGACGTCTCGCCGCGAATCATCTTCGATCCGTCGGGGGAAGCGACAATCGCGCGCAGGTGAATCCGGCGCCCATCCACCCGCGCATACGCGCCGACCGGCACCTGGCAGCCGCCGCCCAGCGTCCGCAGCAGCGCCCGCTCCGCCGTCACCGCGATTCGCGACGCGGCGTGATCCAGCTTCCCAATGATGCGCTGCGCCGCTCCGCCATCGCTCCGCGTTTCGATGGCCAGCGCGCCCTGCCCCGCCGCCGGGCACATCAACTCCACCGGCAGCATCTCCGTAATCCGCTCAGTCCATCCCAGCCGGCGCAAGCCCGCCGCCGCCAGCACGATCGAATCGTAATGGCCCTCCTCCAGCTTGCGCAGGCGCGTATCGACGTTTCCGCGCAGCATTTCGACCTTTAACCCGCGCCCCATCGCGTGAAGCTGCGCGGCGCGCCGCAGCGAGCTGGTTCCCACGCGCGCTCCCTCTGCCAGCGGCTTGCCGCACAGCGCGTCGCGCGGGTCCTCGCGCTCCGGAATCGCCGCCAGCGTCAAGCCCTCGGGCAGCTCCGAGGGAACATCCTTTAAGCTGTGCACCGCCGCATCGATCGATCCGGCCAGCAGCGCCTCTTCAATCTCCTTGGTGAACAAGCCTTTTCCGCCGGCCTTGGCCAGCGGGACGCCGGTGATCCTGTCGCCGCTGGTCTTGATGATCTCGATGCGGCTCTCCACGCCCATCGCGGCCAGGTGCGAAGCGATATGCCGGGCCTGCCACAGCGCCAGGGCCGAACCGCGCGAACCAATGGTCATCATCATCATCGAATCCGCACTCAGACGTCCCCCAATCGGAACAACCGCCGGATGACGCCGGCCAGATGGATCCCGCCCGCATCGGCCGCCTGCCGGCGCAGTTCGCTGATCGGCCCGTGCGCGACTTTGTTCACGATCCCGCGCGCGATGGCCTGCACCGCTTCCTCCTGCTGCGGCGTAAGCTCGCCCAGCCGGCCCCGCTGGCGTTCGATCTCGGCCGCCGCCAGCGCCGCTAGCTGCTCCTGCAAACTGATGATGGTGGGCGTCACCTCGCGCGTCTTCAGGCGCAGCATCGTGCGCTCGACTTCCTCGCGAATGATCTCTTCCGCCTCCGCCGCCACGTCGATGCGGCCCTGAAGATTTGTCTGGACCACTTTATCCAGATCGTCGATGTCGTATAAAAACACGCTTTCAAGCTCGTTCACCGACGGCTCGATGTTGCGCGGGACGGCGATGTCGATCAGGAACATGGGACGGTTGCGCCGCCGCGACATGACCCCGCGCATCTGCTCCTGGGTGAGAATGAAATGCGGCGCCCCGCTGGAGGCGAGCACGATGTCCACCTCGGGCAGCACCGCCGCGAACTGCTCATAATCGAGCACCACGCCCTGAAACTCGCCGGCCATCGCCGCGGCCCGCTCGCGCGTGCGGTTCGTCACCAGGATTTCGGAAACTCCCGCGCGCCGCAGATGCCGCGCCGCCGAAGCCGCCATCTTCCCCGCCCCGGCCACCAGCACCCGCTTGCCCGCCAGCGATCCGAAAATCTCCTTGGCCAGCTCGACTGCGGCGTAGCTTACCGAAACCGCGCTCGATCCGATGTCGGTCTCCGAGCGCACCCGCTTGGCCACGTTGAACGCCCGCGTCAGGATCAGATCCAGAAATCCGCTGATCGCCCCGCACTCCTTGGCGCGGGCGTAGGCCGCCTTCAGTTGCCCCAGGATCTGCGGCTCGCCGACGATCATCGAATCCAGGCTGGAAGCGACGCGGAACAGATGCCGCACTGCGTCCGGACCATCGTGCTTATAGAGGTAGGGAGAAAGCCAGTCGCGGTCCACCGCGCGCGACTCGGCCAGAAAATATTCGACCGCGCCTTCGGCGTCGGCCTGCTCCTCGGCGGTGACCGTGATCTCCACGCGGTTGCACGTCGAAAGGATCATCCCTTCAAGCACTCCCGGCTTCTGCTTCAGACTCCCCAGTGCCTGCGGCAGCGCGCGCTCCTCAAACGCCAGCCTTTCGCGCACCTCCACCGGCGCCGTCCGGTGGTTGAGACCCGTCACCAGCAGTTTCATCGTTCCAGCGCCGACCGCAACCCGTTCTGCGCCGCCCAGGTCAGCGCCGCGCAGCCCAGCACCGCCAGCGCCATCACCGCGGCCTTGCGCCCCCGCCATCCAGCCGTGGTCCGCAAAAAGATCATCACCAGGCACAGCAGCCAGGTGAACAGCGAAAATTGCACGCTCGCATACGACAGCCAGCGCGTCTGAAACTCGATCCACGCCCACGTCACCGCGAAAATAACTCCGAGCGTCAGCAGCACGAATCCAAGCCCCATGGAGACCGAGATCAGGTCATCGAGCGTCGCCAGCGGAGGCAGTTTTTCAAGCAGCGTCCCCGTCCGCTTCTGTTTCAGCCGCCGCTCCTGCATCAGGTAGAAAATGGAAGCCACCGCGGTCAGCAGCAGCGCCGCGAATCCGGCCAGCACCAGAACGATGTGCAGAACCAGCAGCGCTCCGCGCACGCCCAGACCGGGCCAGGACGCCGCCGGTTCCCTCAGGGAAGCCGCCAGCGACATCAGAAACACCAGCGGGAACAGCGCCACGGCCGTGCCGGCGAAATGGTAACGCCACTCGACCAGCAGAAACACCAGGGCCACCAGGAACGCTCCCACGTTTAGCGTCGCAAAGGAACTGTCCAGCGGCAACCTCCCGTAGGCAAGCGACGCCTCCACCAGCGCCACGCCATGCAGCACCACCGCGACTCGAAACGCTGCCAGCGCCGCCGGATACAGCCTCTGGCTGCGCCAGACCAGCGCCAGCATCGAATGCAGCAACCCCAGCCCGTACAGCCCCGCGGCGGCGCGCAGCCACAAAATACTGGTCTCCATGCCGTCACTTTGATTGTGGCATACGGATCCGGCGCCCTCACCGGCCCGCTCTGCCGCCCGCGGCCCGGCTTACGCTACTACTATGAGCCTTGAAAATCAAACCGCTTTGATCACCGGCGGCACGCGCGGCATCGGACGCGCCATCGCCAAAATGTTTTTAACCGGCAAGGCCCGCGTCGTGCTCTGCGGGCGCGACCAGAGCGCCGTCGATCGCGCCGTTTCCGAGCTCGCCGCGGAAACCGGCGGTAAAGTCGCCGGAAAAGCCGCCGATGTTAGCAACTATGACCAGGTTCGGGCTTTGTTCGAATTCGCCGACCGCACCTTCGGCCCCCTCGACATCCTGGTCAATAACGCAGGCGTGGGAGTCTTCGCGCCGGTTTCCCAGCTCTCGGTCGAGGACTGGCTCCGCGTCATTCAAACCAACCTCGACGGCGCCTTCTATTGCTCCCGCGAGGCGCTTGCCCGTTTCACTTCGGGAACCTCGCGCGGGGGCTACATCGTCAACATTAGTAGCCTGGCGGGAAAAAATCCGTTCGCCGGCGGCGCGGCTTACAACGCCTCGAAGTTCGCTATGAACGGTTTCAGCGAAGCCATGATGCTCGATGAGCGTTACCATAATGTCCGCGTCAGTTACATCATGCCCGGCAGCGTCGCCACCGGATTCGGCGGGCACGCGCCCGGCGCCGGCGACGAATGGATGATCCAGCCCGAGGACATCGCCGAAATCGTCCGGATGCTGATCTCCATGCCAAAAAGAACCCTGATCAGCCGGGTAGAGGTTCGGCCGTCTCAGCCGAAAAGATAAATGTTGCAGGCGAATCCGTCAGGTTCGGAGGGCATCTAAAAAAATGGCAATTGGGTTGCCTGAGAGTTTGTGGAAGCCGGCTGAAAGGCAGTCAGCCGGCAGATGGGTAAGCGCGGGAACGAGTTTGAGAGGCGCGAAAGTTAGAAAGGCGGTAGAGAAAATGGTACGGCTTAACATCCCGTTGGATCCTTCAAGGACCGGACGCGACGCCATGTCGCTGGAGGCGAGCCTGCGCCGCATGATTGTCGGCCAGGATGAAGCGATCGAGCAGATCGTCAACATTTATCAGATGCACCTGACGGGAATGAGTGCTCCCGGCCGTCCCATCGGGAATTTCCTGTTCCTTGGCCCGACCGGCTCCGGAAAAACCCGCATTGTCGAAGCGACTGCGGAGGCTTTGCTGAAGAATCCCCGCGCCGTCATCAAGATCGACTGCGCCGAGTTCCAGCACAGCCACGAGATCGCCAAGCTCATCGGCTCGCCTCCCGGATATCTGGGACATCGCGAGACCCATCCGCTGCTTTCCCAGGAGGTCTTGAACCAGTACCACACCGAAACCGTCAAGCTCAGCTTCGTGCTGTTCGACGAAATCGAAAAAGCTTCCGACGCGCTGTGGAACCTGTTGCTGGGAATCCTGGACAAAGCCACCCTCACTTTGGGCGACAACCGCAAAGTGGACTTCTCGCGGGCCATGATCTTCATGACCAGCAACCTCGGCGCGGCGGAGATGAGCAGCATCATGTCGCCGCGGCTCGGCTTCAACGTTCAGGAAGCCCGCGAAAAGAGCGCCACCGGCGTGTGCGATGAAAAAACTACCGGAAAACTTGCCCGCAGCGGCATTGAAGCGGCGCGGAAGAAGTTCACGCCCGAGTTCATGAACCGCCTCGACAAGATCGTCACCTTCCAGCCGCTGGGCACCGAACAGCTCAAAAAAATTCTCGATATCGAGCTCAATCTGGTCCAGCAGCGGATCTTCAACACCTCCCCCGAACGCGCCTTCGTCTTCACGCTATCCGAGGCCAGCAAGGATTTTCTGCTCCAGGAAGGCACCGATATGAAATACGGCGCCCGCCACCTGAAGCGCGCCATCGAGCGCCTGCTGGTGCAGCCCATGTCCAACCTGATCGCCACCGATCAGGTGCGCGGCGGCGACTGGATCCGGGTCGACTTCGACGACAGCAAACGAACGTTATGCTTCGCCAAGGAAGCCGAGGGACTGCCGGTCCAGGATATGGCGCGCCTGGTGGACACCTCCGTGACCATCCCGGCTATGGCCGCCGCCAGCGGCGCCTCGGTCGAACCCATTCGCACCGTCTCGGCGCGCAGCTCCAAACGAAGCTGAAACCGGAGGGCGGTTCGCTCCCGCCCTCCACCAGCCAACAGCCGCTAGGCGGCGCACTCGCCGCGTCCCAACTGAAGCGAAAAGTCCACCTCATCGCCCCAATCCCGGTACATCTCCGGGGCCAGTTCGGCCGGCTTCGCCAGATCCGCCGTAAGCGCCCGAAAAGTCTCAACTTTGTGCCGTAAAACGTACTCGCGAAAGGACTCGCCAGGTTGGTGATTCGCCGTGAAATGATCGAGAACCCGCAGCACCGCAACCGGAACAAGGCGCGCGGGAAGGCTCTGGACCGCCAGGCCGAATTCGTGCTGCGATCCGCCTAAAAGCATCAGATAATACGGCACTTCCCTGCCCCCGATCTTGCGCGCGTTGCCGTAGAATCCGATATCTCCGATCCAGTGCTGGCCGCAGGAGTTCGGGCACCCGCTCACGTTGATCTTCAACGCCCGCACCCGCGGATCGGGATTTTCGCGAACCACCCGGGCGATCTCCGCGCCCAATCCCATGGCCTTGGTCAGCGCCAGGTTGCAGCTATACGCGCCGGGACAGGTAGTCACGTCGCTGATCTCGTTGGCGCGCGCGCCGTTCAGCCCAAGCTCGCCCAAACTGCCGTAGACGCGGTTCAAAGCCGCTTCCGGAACATACGCCAGAATCACGTTCTGATTCATCGTGAAACGCAGCTTGCCGTCGCCCGCCCGATCGGCCAGATCCGCTAATCCGCGCATCTGATCCCCGGTCAGATTTCCCTGATCAACCCGGACGGTGACGATCGAATAGCCGGCCTGCTTCTGCGGCCGGACGTTGGTCTCGCGCCATTGGCGAAATCCGGCCGGCGCCGGTTCGAACACAGCGAGTTCCCGCCCCGTGCCCAGTGGTGGTTCCTCCGCTTGAAAACCACCAAATCCATCGGGGACCTCGTCCGGCATGGAAATGCCGCCATCCCTCAGAATATTGGCGTACTCTTCCGCGATCGCGTCGCGAAGCCAGTCGAATCCGCGCTCGCGCAGTACAAATTTCAGCCGCGCTTTGTTCTTATTGTTGCGATTTCCATGGCGGTTGAAGACACGAATCACGGCTTCCACGCGCCGCACCACGTCTTCGGCCGGAACGAATTCGTGCAACAGCCGCGCCTCGGTCGGCAGCGGACCCAATCCGCCGGCAATCGTCATGCGGAATCCGCGAACGCCGTCCCGAATCACCGCCCGCAGACCGACATCGTTAATCGCGGTCGCCATGCAGTCTTCCGGGCACCCCGAAAACGCGACTTTGAACTTCCTCGGCAGGCTGTCGGTTAACTCCTTGTGCAGAAATGCAAACGCCAGCCGCCGCGCGTACGGCTGCACATCGAACACCTCCTCCGGATGCAAGCCCGCCAGCGGGCAGGCGGTTACATTCCGCACCGTGTTGTAGCAGGCCTCGCGCGTTGTAAGCCGCACATCGGCCAGCGCGTGCAGCAGATCCGGCACCCTCCGCAGCGGAACGAAATGGAACTGCATGTTCTGCCGCGTGGTCAGATGCCCCTTGCCGCCGCCGAACTCGTCGGCGATAAACGCCAGTTGCCGGATCTGCCGCGAAGTCAGCCTCCCGCCGGGGACCTTCGTCCGCACCATGTGGACCCCCGGCTGGCGCTGCCCGTAAATCCCACGCCGCAGCCGGCAGGCTCGGAACTGATCCTCGGTAAGCTGCCCGGCAAGGAACGCCTCGGCTTGGCTGCGGAACAGCTCGATGTCCTGGCGAACAGTTCTATCATATTCCTGTTCAATGACTTGCAAATCCGTTAGCGCATCGGATGCGGTCATACTCTATATGTCTATAGAGATTATCATTATTCGCCCGGCGATGCAACGAATTCGCGCGGGGCTTGCATTTTCCTCCTCAAAATCGCCCATGATAGAGATTCAGGTGCTCGAAATGGAAGCCGGCGCCGCCGCGGGATCGATCGCAAAACGGACAACTTCAGGCCCGGCCGCGCATTTCGCGCTACCGCTGCTTCGGCTGGTGCTGATCGTGCATTGCGCCGCGCTGCTCGCCCAGCCATCGTTTGCCGGGGAGTTTCTTTCCGGCACCGACGGCGTGGTCAAGTTTCACGAATGGACCGCCTGGGCCATTCTCGCGCTGGGCCTTCTTCAAATCGCCGCCGTAGTTGCCGCGATGCGGCCGCAAATTGTTTCCTGGTGGATGCTGATCGGCAGCATTTTCATCCTTCTGGCGGAAATTCTTCAAGCCGGCACCGGATACGCGCGGTTTCTGCGCGTTCACGTTCCTCTGGGCGTGGTAATCTTCGGCGCCGTGCTGCTGCAGACCATTTCGGTTTTCCGTCTGAGGCGCGCGCCGTGACTCGGCGGGATCTTCTGCGGATCGGCGCGCTGGCGATTCCGGCCGGCGCAACAAGCTGCCTTCGACCGCGTCCCGAAGCGCGGCTGCTGGCCAGCGCCGCGCCGCTTCCGCCGCGATTCGAAGTTCCGCTGCCCCGCCCGCCCGTGGCGCAGCCGGTCCGAAGCGACGCCGGAACGGACTATTACGATTTCGCGGTCCGGCCCGCGCCGGCGCGGATCCTGCCGGGCCTGACGACGGAGATTTGGGGCTACGATGGAGTTTTTCCCGGCCCGACCATTGAGGCGCGGCGCGGCCGGCGCGTTTCGCTCCGCCTGCGCAATCAACTTCCGGTGCCGATCGTCACTCATCTGCACGGCGGCCGCACGGCCCCGGAAAGCGACGGCTATCCCACCGATCTGATTCTTCCCGCCGCCGGCTTCGCGCCGCTGCATCTGCATGATCCGCTGGCGCGCGTCGCCATGGCCGAGCGCGAGTACGTCTACGCGAACGATCAGCCCGCCGCGACGCTCTGGTATCACGACCACCGCATGGACTTCACCGCGCCTCAGGTCTGGCGCGGGCTGGCGGGATTCTATCTGCTGCGCGATCCGGAGGAGGACCGCCTGCCGCTGCCGCGCGGCGGCCGCGAAATTCCGCTGATGATCTGCGACCGCTCCTTCGCCTCCGACGGCTCCTTGCAATATCCGGCGCGCGATCCGGAACTGCGCCAGGCGCCGGCGTTTCTTCCCCAGTACATGGGCGGCGTGCTGGGCGACGTCATTCTGGTGAACGGCGCCCCCTGGCCGCGCCTCGACGTGGCCAACGTGAAGTATCGCTTCCGGATTCTGAACGCCTCCAATGCGCGCCGCTACGAGCTCGCGCTCGATCCCGCCCCGCGAACCGCCGCGCCGTTCATCCAGATCGGCAGCGACGGCGGCCTGCTTCCCGCGCCGGTCGCCCATCAGACCATTCGAATCGCCCCGGCCGAGCGCTTTGACGTCATCATCGATTTTTCGAAATTTGCCGCCGGATCGTCGGTGAAGCTGGTCAACCTGGCCGCATCCGGGCCGGCGAGCCAGATCCTGCGTTTCGACATCACCGAAAATCAGCGCGACGATACCGCCATTCCCGCCCGGCTGAGCGCCGAACCGGCAATCGCCGGCAAGCCGTCGCAAGTGCGCGACTTCGATTTCACCTTCGTTCGTTTTCATCCGCGCGGCATGATGAATGGCTGGACCATCAACGGCCTGCCCTTCGATCCGGCGCGCATGGACGCGCGCCCGCGCCTCGATTCAACGGAAATCTGGCGCATTCAATCCGATTTCTCTCATCCGCTGCATCTTCATCTGGTCCATTTCCGCGTTCTGGCGCACGACGGACGGCCCGGTCCTTACGATTCGGGCTGGAAAGACACGATTGATCTGGGCCCCGGCCAGGGCGCAACGATTCTCGCCAGATTCTCCGGTTACCGCGGCCGCTACGTTTTCCATTGCCACAACCTGGAACACGAAGACATGAGCATGATGGCCAACTTCGAGGTGATTTGAGTGCGAGCCCGCCGAATTGCCGCCGCCGCCGCGATCTTCGGCCTCGCCGCGATCGTTTCCGGGGCGCTGCTCACCAGCATCGGCGTGTCGTTACAGCCCGGGCAGACGCCGCCGCGCCCGGACGCGCACCGCGCCATTGCGATCGCGGCGATCGCGCTGGTAACGGCCTCGCTCATCCGGGGGCGCTCGCGCGCCGCGTTATCGGCCGCGCTGCTCGCGCTCTTCGGCGGCGCGGCGATTGGCTGGAATTTTCCGCTTTCGCCCGCGGCCGCCGTGGCGCATGCGGCGCTGGCGCACCTGTTCACCGCCGCCATCGCCTTCGCGCTGATCGGCGCGCCGGCCAAAGCGAAGGATCCGATCCCCGCCGGCGCGTTCGCCGCGCTGCGTCCCGCCTCGTTGTGGGCGCCTCCCGCCGTGTTCACGCAGATCGTCATGGGCGCGCTCTACCGCCACCAGATCACCGGCATCATGCCGCACATGCTGGGAGCGATGGCCGTGGCGCTGCTGACGATCGTCATCTCCGCCATCCTTCTGCAAAACTTCTCCGCATCGAAGCCGCTGCGCCGCGCCGCGATCGCTTTAATGACCGCGGTTCTGGTTCAGATCTGTTTCGGAATCGCCGTGTTTTTGCTTCTGCTGCTGAACGCCGGCGATACCCAAGCCTTCCTGTGGCTGGCGACCGCGCACGTCGCCACCGGCACGCTGGTTCTGGCGGCGAGCATTCTCACCGCCATCGAAGTGCGCCGCCATCTCGCCTGAAAACGGGCGATTATCTCTGGCGCGCGATTTGATTGGCCCGCGCCTGCTGGCCCTCCGGACGATCGTAATAGGCGATCCAGCGGCCGCAGGAAAGGATCCCGATCCACAGCGCCAGCGACAGGCACGCCGCAGCTTTGGCCGCGCGCGGCGGGCCGCCCGGCGCATCCACCGCCGCCGGATTGCGGTACACGCTGCGGCGGAACACCATGGCATGGACGAAAACCAGCAAAAGCAGCGACATTTTCATCAAAAAGTACGGATTATCGTAGTAATCGGCGAGTTTCGATCCGCCCAGGTGAATCCCCAGCGTCACCATGATCAGCAGGCCGGCGTGTTTGAACGGCCGCGTGCGCGCGATCACCTGCGAGGCGGGGATTTTGGTCATCGCCAGGCCAAGCAGCCGCAGATCGGTCATCAGAATCAATCCGCCGAAAACCGCGATGGTCGCCAGATGGCTCGCCAGAATAATCGGATAAGCCAGCGCCGATTCGCGCAGCGCCGTGAAATAGGCGGTGTTCTGAACCGCCAGGCTAAACTGGTGGACCGCCGACATAGGGAAGCTCCTCGACGAAGGCGTAGAAAATGCCCGCGAACACAATCGAGATCCACAGCAGCAGCGACACCGCTCCCACCGCCGCGTTCACCGCCGCCGTGCAGTTGGACATCGCCACCTTGCGGTGAATCGTGTAGTTGAAGACGATCGCCGCAACCAGCGCGATCATTTTATAGCGGAACGACCAGTTGTAGTAGTAGCTCAACGGATCCGTGGTGAAAATCACCATGCCGCTGGTGATCACCACGATCAGCCCGATCAGCGTCCACAGCGAGGTCGCCTTCAGCACCTCAGCCGGAGATTGTTTGCGGAACAACAGCCCGAGCAGGCGGAAATCGACGATGGCGATGGTCCCCACCGACATGGCGAACATGGCGATGTGGATGCACTCAAACAGCGGAAACGACCACTCGTTGTTGTTTAGCGGGTTGGTCGCCGGATCGTATCGGAACTGGAGCATACTCGCCGCAAAGGCCGATTCTACAACAACCGGCGGCGCCGCGTCGCCGATCTTCCCGCTCCGGCTCCCGTTGCAGGTACAATAACGTCCCAAGGAGGAAACCTTTTCATGCAGCGAAATTTAGGCGGGCGCTGGACCATCGCCCTGTGGTCCGGGCTGGGAGTTCTGCTGCTGATCAGCTTGCAAAGTCCGGGGGTTCGCCAGTTTCCGCCGGCGTCGCTGCTCGGCTACGTGAACCTTATCCTTTCTCCCTGGGGATGCGGCATACTCGGCAACAGCGGCGGTTCCAGCTCCTTCCTGAGAGGAAACCAGTCTTCCCTGAGCGCCTCCGGCCGCATCCGCTTCGAGCCCAACGTCGGACAGGCCGACTCCGCGTTCCGCTACGTGGCCAGCGGCGACGCGCAGGCGATTTATCTTTCTTCCTCCGAGGCCGTGTTCGACTTGCACGGATCCAGACGCGCGGGCGTGGCGCCGCGCCGGGTCCGAGCGGTGCTGGAGGGAGCGGGCGCCGCCGCCGAGGACGAAGCGCAGGAGCCGAACAGCGGGCGCGTGAATTATCTGATCGGGAATGACTCCAGCAAGTGGTATACGAATATTCCGACCTTCGGGCGCGTGACGTTTCATAACGTCTATCCGGGGATCGACGTGGCCTATCACGGCGCGGGCCGCCATCTGGAAAACGATTTCGTGGTAAAGCCCGGAGCCGATCCGGCGGTGATCCGCATGCGCTTCGAGGGCGCCGACCGCGTGCGCATCGACAGCGACGGGACCCTGGTGGTGGAGGCCGGCCGGCGGGAGCTGCGCTGGCAGCCTCCCTTCGTATACCAGCGGGACGAGCAGGGCCAGCTACAAAAAATCGAAGCCCGCTTCCGCATCCCCGAGGACGGCAAGGCCGGCTTCGAAATCGGAGCTTACGACGTCCGCCGCCCGCTGATCATCGATCCGGTGCTGACTTATGCGACCTATTTCGGAACGTCCAGCGCGGAAGCCGCGGTTCGGGTGGCCGGCGATGCCAGCGGCAACGCTTACATAATCGGCGGCACGGACAATGTGAATTTTCCGGTGAGCACGGGCACGTTTGCGACGCCGGCTTCCAGCGCCAACGGAAACGTGCTGGTGGCCAAGCTCAGCGCCGACGGCAAAACGATGATTTACGAGACTCACATCGGCGGCTCCGGGGGCGATGTGGGATTCGGAATCGCGGTGGATTCCTCCGGAGCGGTGTATCTGACGGGCATGACCGCCAGCGCCAATTATCCGCTGGTTCCGGCCTCGAATAATCTGTCGACCAAAAACATCACCGATCCGCTGAACTGCTTTGTCACCAAGCTGAACGCTTCCGGCAGCGCGCTGGTGTATTCGACGGTGATCGGCGGCGGCAGCGCCGACGGGTGCAGCGGGATCGCCGTGGACTCGTCGGGGAACGCCTACGTCTCCGGGGCCACGGGGTCGAGCGATTTTCCGGTGGTCAACGCGGCGCAGCCATCGCCGCCCGGAGCGGCGTTTGGAGCTTCGGCGGGATCCGCATTCGTGGCGAAACTCAATCCGGCGGGCACCGCGCTGCTCTACTCCACTTATTATGGAGGTCCCGGCAACAATGCCGCGACGGCCATTGCGGTGGACGGCTCCGGAAACGCCTACTTCACGGGGTTCACCACCAGCGCGTCGTTTCCGGTCACCAGCGGCGCCTATCAGACCTCTTTTGCCGGCAGCGGTGGGCAGAATTCGGTGCTCGCCAACCTGTTTCCCAGCGGGAACATCTTCGGCTACACGGTGGCGCCGGTCTTCGGCGACGCGTTTGTGGTGAAGCTCAACGCTTCCGGCCAGAAAGTTTATTCGACGTATCTGGGAGGCGAAAAGGACGACATCGGGTTCGGCATCGCGGTGGATTCCCGCGGCGATGCCTACATCGGCGGGGCCACGCTCTCGGCGCACTTCCCGACGCAAAACGCGTTTCAGGCGGGCTACCACGGGGCCGGCGGAAACACGCAGGTCTCCGGAGGCGACGGATTCATCGCGGAACTGGATCCTTCCGGCAGCAGTCTGTTGTTCTCCAGCTATCTCGGCGGCTCGGCGGACGACCGGGTCTTGGGAGTCGCGCTGGATTCCTCGGGCACCATCTATCTTACCGGCCACACCTTGTCGAAGGACTTCCCGACGGCGGGCCAGCAGGCGCAGCAAGGCTATGGGGGCGATAGCGAAGGTTATTTCCCCACCGGGGACGCGTTTCTGGCTGAAGTCGGCGCCAACCGCCAGTTGACGTTTTCGACGTATCTAGGCGGCTCCTCGGGCGACTGGGCGAGCGGAGTGGCGGTGGATGGCCAGGGCGGCGTGCTGGTGGCGGGCTCGACCGACTCCGCGAATTTTCCGGTGACGCCGAAGGTGTATCAAAGCGCGTACGCGGGAAGCGATTCGCAGTTGGCCGGCGTCGGCGTGGGCGATGCGTTTCTGGCGAAGTTCGGCGGCAGCACCTCAGCGGTTTCCCTGGCCGGAATTTCCAACGCGGCCAGCTACGCCGGCGGAGCGGTCGCGCCAGGGGAGGCGGTGCTGATCGCCGGTTCGGGAATCGGTCCGGCCACGCTGCAAGGAGCGGCGCTGACGGCGAGCGGAAGCGTCGCCACGCAGGTCGCCAACACGCAGTTCACTTTCAACGGCGTGCCGGCGCCGATTGTTTATGTGAGCCAGCAGTACAGCTCGGTGATCGTGCCCTATGAGGTGGCGGGAATGCCGAGCGTCCAGGTGGTGGCGACGGTGAACGGCCAGTCTTCGCCGCCGATGACGGAGAACGTGGTGCCGGCGCTGCCCGGGATATTTTCAGCCAACGCTTCGGGTACGGGCCAGGGCGCGATCTTCAATCAGGATCTGACGCGCAACTCCGCGCAGAATCCTGCGGCGCGCGGATCGACGGTGGTGCTGTTTGTCACCGGCGAGGGGCAGACGATTCCTCCCGGCGTCGACGGACAGGTGACCGCCGCGGCGATCGCGCCGGCTCTGACGCCGGTGACGGTGCAGTTCGGCGGCGTGCCGGCGACCAATTACGCCTTCATCGGCGAAGCGCCCGGGGAGGTGGCGGGCTTGCTGCAAATCAACGTAACCATTCCCTCACCTGCGCCGTCGGGTCCCAGCGTGCCGGTTACGGTGAACATCGGCAGCTATAGCACGCAGAACGGCATCACGATGGCCATTCAGTGACGCGCAATGGTAAAATTGTTTGAACAACCGGCCACGACGAGGTAGCAAGACGGGCCACCCTAGCTCAGTTGGTAGAGCGGCTGATTCGTAATCAGCAGGTCGCCGGTTCGATCCCGGCGGGTGGCTCCAGCTAACCCTTTCACCATCACTCGGGTGAACGTACCGCTTTGTGGTGTTCATGTCGGTGTGGCCCGCCAGAATGTGAAAAGTGAAGGAGTCCATACGCTTCGCCCATCGCGTAATGCGGGTGTGGCGGAGGGTGGAGGACGAACGGCGCCAGTGACCCCTTCTCAGTAGAGCGCGGGCTATTTTTCAATGGCCGCGTAAACCATGTCGCGGATCACGCTCATATAATGCGCGCGCTGCCGTGGCGACTGGATCATGAACACCACGAACATATCTTCTTTTGGATCCACCCAGAAGTGCGTGCCGCCAACGCCGTTCCAGGTGTAATCGCCGGGCGAGCCGTTATCGATCGCGCCGCCGGTGGTGCGCCGCACTGCGAAGCCGAGGCCGAACCCGTAGCCGGGTCCCGGAATATACAGTGGGCCGGGAACGATTCCGTCGGTGAGCTGGTCCGAGGTCATGTAGGCGATCGTCCGCGGACCCAGGATCCGTTTGCCGTTCAGCGTTCCGCCGTTGAGCATCATTTGCAGGAAGCGCGCATAGTCCATGGTGGTGCTGACCATCCCGCCGCCGCCGGACTCCCATTTGCCGGCGACCCGCGGATCGTTCATCACCGCGCCGATTCCGATAGTGCGGTCGTTGGCGTTGGGCTCGGCGATGCGCGCCTGGCGGGCCGGTTCGGTGACGTAGAAACCGGTGTCGTTCATGCCCAGCGGATCGAGCACGCGCTGCTTTTCATATTGGTAAAGGGTCATGCCGCTGGCCACTTCGACCACGCGGCCCAAAATATCGGTGGAGTGGCTGTACTCCCAGGTCGTGCCCGGCTGGTAGATCAGCGGCAGCTTGGCGATCCGCTCGGCGAACTCGGCGTTGGTGTAGTCGCCCTCCAGAACTTTGGCGTCGTTGTACATCTTCTTGACCAGCGAGGTGCCGAAAATGCCGTAGGTCAGGCCGGAAGTGTGGCGCATCAGGTCCTGTATGGTGATGGGCCGGCGCGCCGGAACCAGCTCGAGCTTGCCGTCCCTTTCAACGCCGACCTGCATATGCGCGAACGCCGGAATGTAGCGCTGCAAGGGATCGCTCAGCGAGATTTTGCCGTCTTCAAACAGCGTCATCGCGGCGACGGTCGTGATCGGCTTGCTCATCGAGTAGATGCGGAAAATCGCGTCGCGCGTCATGGGCGCTTTGGTTTGCGGATTCAGCACTCCGGCGGTTTCAAACCAGGCGACCTTTCCGTGCCGCGCCACCAGCAGCACCGCGCCGGGTATCGTTCCCTTGGCCGCATCGTCCCGCAGCAGGGCCATGATGCGTTCCAGGCGCTCGGAGGAAAGGCCCACCTCGGCCGGCCTGGCTTGAGGAAGGTTCTGGCTGAAGGCGCTGGTGATGAAGAGCGCCAGGATCGAAACAGAGACAAGGATCTTCATGCGGCTACATAGTTTCTCACAGATCAGGCCGGCAGCGGGAGGACCCGGCGCGCGGGAATGTCAAGTGCGAGGGACGCCGGAGAGCGTGATATCGTAGAGGATTCAAGCAAAATTCATGGCAACTCCCACATCGGCAACATCCACGCCCATCACCGTGGCCTACGGCGACGGCATCGGCCCCGAGATTATGGCCGCGACCCTGCATATTCTCAAGGAGGCCGGCGCGCGGCTGGAGATCGAAACGATCGACGTCGGCGAAAAGGTTTATCTGAGCGGAAACACCTCCGGCATCGCGGCCAGCTCCTGGGATTCGCTGCGCCGCACCAAAGTTTTCCTCAAAGCTCCCATCACCACGCCGCAGGGCGGCGGATATAAGAGCCTCAACGTGACCACCCGCAAGATGCTGGGGCTTTACGCCAATATCCGGCCGTGCGTCTCCTATCATCCCTTCGTGCGCACCAAGCATCCGAACATGGACGTGGTGATCGTCCGCGAGAACGAAGAGGATCTGTACGCCGGCATCGAATATCAGACGACGCCGGAAGAGATGCAGGCGCTGAAGGTGATCACGCGGCCGGGATCGGAAAAGATCGTCCGCTACGCCTTCGAGTACGCGCGCCAGTACAACCGCAAAAAGGTGACCTGCTTCACCAAGGACAACATCCTGAAGATGACGGACGGGTTGTTCCACAAGATTTTCGATGAAATCGGCCCGGAATACCCGGAAATTGAAAAAGAACACTGGATCGTCGATATCGGCGCGGCCAAGCTGGCCGATACGCCGGAGGCTTTCGACGTGGTGGTGATGCCGAATCTATACGGCGACGTGCTGTCGGACGTGGCGGCGCAGATCGCCGGGTCGGTGGGGCTGGCGGGATCGTCCAATATCGGCGATCACGCGGCGATGTTTGAGGCCATTCACGGCTCCGCGCCGCGCCGGGCCGGGCAAAATATGGCGAATCCCTCCGGACTGCTGCAAGGAGCCGTGCTGATGCTGGTCCACATCGGGCAGACCGACGTCGCCGAACGAGTCCAGAACGCGTGGCTGCGCACGATCGAGGACGGCATCCACACCTACGATATTTACGTCGAAGGACAAAGCAAACAAAAGGCCGGCACCAAGGAATTCGCCGAAGCGGTGATCGCGCGCCTGGGAAAGATGCCGGAAAAGCTGAAGGCGGTGCATTATTCGCCCAAGCCGGCGCCCGCGGCGGTGAGGCGCCCGCCGCGGCCGGCGCCCAAAAAGGATCTGGTTGGCGTGGATGTGTACGTGGAGTGGCCGTCGAAAAACGCGGCGGAGCTGGCGGCACGGATCTCCCAGGCCGGCGGCGGCGGCCTGGCTCTGGAAATGATCGCCAACCGCGGCGTGAAGGTGTGGCCCGACGGTTCCCCGGAAACCTTCTGCACGGACAGTTTCCGCTGCCGGTTCATCGGGCCGGGAACGACGCCGGAAGAGATCGTCGCGCTGCTGGGCCGGGTGGTGAAGCTGGGCCTGGAGATCGCGATGACGGAAAATCTGCGGAATTACGACGGAAAGGCCGGATTTACTCTGGCTCAGGGTCAATAAATGGACAAACCACTTGTCGCGGTAATCATGGGATCGAAGTCGGATTGGGAAACGATGCGCGCGGCCACGGAGACGCTGGCCCGCTTCGGCGTGCCGCATGAAGCGCGGGTTTTATCGGCGCACCGCTCGCCCGCTTTGACGGCGGAATACGCGGCGGCGGCCGAACGGCGCGGCCTGGAAGTGGTGATCGCGGCGGCGGGCGGCGCGGCGCACCTGGCCGGCGTGATCGCGGCGCACACGACGCTGCCGGTGCTCGGCGTTCCCATGGAGAGCGCTTCGCTCAAAGGTCTGGATTCGCTGCTGTCCACGGTGCAGATGCCGGGCGGAATTCCGGTAGGCACGCTGGCCATCGGCAAGCCGGGCGCGACCAACGCGGCGCTGCTGGCCGTCGCGATCCTGGCCAACCAGCGGCCGGAGCTGCGGCAAAAGCTGCACGCCTTCCGCAAGGAACAGGCGGAGAAGATCGCCAACGAAACGTTGAGTTAGCGTTCCGGCTCGCTGAGCACCTTTTCGGCCAGCGTCCGCAGATCGTCGATGATCAGATCGGGCGGCGCTTCCCGGAAGGTTTCCGGCCGGAATCCCCAGCTCACGCCGCAGGCGCGGACGCCGGCGTTGCGCGCGGTCTGGACGTCCACCGCGCTGTCGCCGACCATGTAAGTTCTGTCGCGGTCCGCGCCGGCTTCCTTCACCAGCAGGTGGATCCCGGCCGGGTGCGGCTTCTTTTCTTCGAAGCTGTTTCCGCCGTAGATGCGGAAAAAGTGCGGCGCCAATCCCAGGCCCTCGATCAGCCGCTCGCTGAAGCGCACCGGCTTGTTGGTGAGCACGGCCAGCGGAATCCCGGCGGCGTGCAAACGGTCCAGCGCTTCCCGCACCCCGGGATATAAAACCGTGGAATCGAGCATGTGCTGGCGGTAATAATCGAGGAAATAGGCGAGATAGCGCGCCAGATCGGCTTCGCTGGCGCCGGGGAAGGCGCGGCGCATGAGCATCGGCGCGCCGTTGCCGACGTAGGAGGAAACGGTCTCCTCCGGCAGCGGGGACAGCCCGGCCCAGGCGCGGGTGGCATTCACCGAATCGGCCAGGTCGCGTTTGGAATCGATCAGCGTGCCGTCCAGATCGAAGATAAGCAGGCGGCCGGGCAAGTCAGCTTTCCAACTCCTTTAAATCGGACTTGCGCCTTTTTCGCTTCAACTGCTCATCCCACATCTTCTGAATATCGCGTATGCTTTCGCGGAAATCGTTCTTCAGTTTGTTGGGCGCCAGCGCGGCGCAGATATTGGAGGCTTCCATCGCGTACGGCAGCAGGCGCGAATCCGCCATCCAGCTTGGCACCGGCCGCGGGGTGAATGCCAGCAGCACGGCCACAAACGCGATGGCGATCAATCCGCCGCGCGCCAGCCCGAAAGCGCCTCCCAGCAAACGGTCCAGCCAGGAGAGGCCGGTCCATTTGAAAAGCTTCGAAAACAGCTTGCCGAGCAGCGCGCCGGCGAAGAGAAAGGCCAAAAATACGGTGAAAAAGCCCAGCAAATTGGCGAGGGTGCCGGATTGGATGTGCTGGTGAAACCATTCGCCGGGAATGCCGTAGAACCAGAAGCCGAACAGGATGCCGCTCGCGGCGGCCAGCAGGCCGATGCCCACGCGCGCGAATCCGGCCAGGAATCCGGCGGCCACCGAGCAGAGGATGATGATCGCCAGCAGAATATCCAGCAGGTTCACAAACTTTTGCCCGTCAGCTCGCGGTACGCTTCCTTGTATTTTTCGCTCGTTCGAAGGGCGACCTCGTCGGGCAGGGCCGGCGCCGGCGGCTGCTTGTTCCAATGAATCGATTCCAGATAATCCCGCACGTACTGCTTATCGTAGGAAGGCTGCGGGCGGCCGGGCTGATAGGAGGAAAGCGGCCAGAAGCGCGAGGAGTCCGGCGTCAGGACCTCATCGGCCAGAGTGATTTTGCCGTCGTAAATTCCGAACTCGAACTTGGTATCGGCGATGATAATTCCGCGGGTGCGGGCGTAATCCGCGGCTTTTTTATAGATCGCCAGCGTCAGATCGCGCAGTTGAGCGGCGAGATCGGCGCCGACCAGCTTCGCGGCGTCCTCAAACGAGATGTTTTCATCGTGGCCGGTCTGGGCCTTGGTCGCCGGAGTAAAGATCGGTTCCGGGAGCTGCTCGCTTTCCTTCAGCCCGGCGGGCAGCGGGATGCCGCAGATGGCGCCGGTGCGCTGGTAATCCTTCCATCCCGATCCGGAGATAAAACCGCGCGCTACGCACTCCAGCTCGATCATCTCGCAGCGCTTCACCCACATCGCGCGGCCTTCCAGGCCGGCCGGAACATCGCTGGACAAAAAATGATTCGGCACCACGTCGCGCAGGAAATCGAGCCAGAACAGCGTCATTTGGGTCAGCAGGCGGCCTTTATCGGGGATGCCGCTGGCCAAAATATAGTCGAACGCCGAGATGCGGTCCGTAGCGACGATCAACAGGCGGTCGCCGTCTTCATAAATGTCTCGAACTTTGCCGCGGCCGCGCAGTTTCAGGCCCGGTACATTGGTCTGGAGCACAACAGATTGCGTCATTTGCGATTGAGAGGCCATTCCCAATTATACTGAGGAATTCAATGCTGTTATCCATCCTGATTCCGGTGTACAACGAGCGGACCGTGGTGGAAAAAAGCCTGGCGCTGGTGCTTTCGGCCGCCCTGCCGGAGAACATGGACCGGGAACTGGTGATCGTCGACGACTGCTCAACCGACGGCACCTCCGAGATTCTCAAACGGCTGGCGGAAACCGAGCCGCGCATCCGCCTGTTCCGGCATCCGGTCAATCGGGGCAAGGGCGCGGCGGTGCGCACCGCGATTGAAAAAGCGTCCGGCGATTTTTGCCTGGTGCAGGACGCCGATCTCGAATACGATCCGTCAGAGTACTGCAAGCTGCTGCGACCGCTGCTCGACGGCCGCGCCGACGCGGTGTTCGGATCGCGGTATCTGGCGGGCGAGCAGACGCGCGTGCTGCCCTTCTGGCATTCGATGATCAACAAGGGACTCACGCTGATCTCGAATATGTTCAGCAACCTGAACGTCACCGACATGGAGACGTGCTACAAGGCTTTCCGCACGGATTTGCTGAAGAGCATCCCGATCCGGTCGAACCGCTTTGGATTCGAGCCGGAAATCACCATGAAGACCTCCAAGCGCAAGCTGCGCGTCTACGAAGTTCCCATCAGCTATCACGGCCGGACCTATGAAGAAGGAAAAAAGATCGGCTGGAAGGACGGGCTCAAGGCGCTGGGCGTCATTCTTTATTTCTGGCTGGTGGATGATCTGTATGTTCCCAGCTACGGCCGCGGCCTGCTCAACAGCCTGACAGGCACGCCGCAGTATCTGAGCTGGATCACGCGCCTGCTGCGCCCGAGGCTGGGCGATTCGGTTCTGGAGATTGGCGCGGGGCTGGGGAATCTGACCGGCCGCCTGATGGCCCGCAAGCTCAGCTACGTGGCGGCGGAAAAGGATCCGCTGTACCTCCACGCGCTGCGCAACCGGTTTCTGCGCACCCCCAACGTCGCGGTCTTCCCGCTGGATCCGGAGGATCCGGCCGATTACACGCGCTGGCGGAATCAGTTCGACACTGCACTGTGCGTCAATGTGCTCGAACTGGCCGCGGCGCCCAAGACGGTCCTGGAGTCGTTAGCTGGCTGCGTCCGGCCCGGAGGGAATATCATCATCCTGGTGCCTCAGGGACCGGGTCTGTACGGATCGCTCGACCGCGCCATGGGGCACCTCCGGCGATTTTCCCGGCGGGACATCGAAGCGCTGGCCGCCCAAGCCGGGCTGCGGGTGGAGGGGGTGCATCAGCTCAACAAAGTGGGCGCGCTCTCCTGGTGGATCTACGGAAAGCTGCTGCGCCGGAAGAAAATCTCGAAGCCCGCGCTGAAGCTGTTCGATAAAACGGTTTGGATCTGGCGCCGCATCGACGGCCTGCTGCCCTGGCGCGGCTTGTCCCTGGTCGTGGTGGCGCGCAAGCCGTGAGAAACTGAAAACAGAATGAAGAGAGTCGTCGTAACTGGAGGCGCGGGCTTTATCGGTTCGGCGCTGGTCCGCAGACTGCTTGAGGACGGCGATACAGTGGCCGTCATCGATAATCTGCTCACCGGACATGAGCGCAACCTGGCCGAGGTGCGAGACCGCATCGAATTTCACCACGCCGATATTCGCGACGCGGCGGCCCTCGCCGGCCTGGTGCGGGGAGCCGACGTGGTTTACCACCTGGCGGCGATTCCCTCCGTGCCCCGCTCGATCGACGATCCGGTGCCGTCGCACGAAGTGAACATCGACGGGACGTTTAACGTGCTACGCGCCGCGGCGGAGGCGCGCGTGCGCAGGGTGGTTTACGCCGCGTCGTCGTCGGGCTACGGCGATAGCGAGACGCTGCCCAAGGTGGAGACCATGCTGCCCCGTCCCAAATCGCCGTACGCGGTGCAGAAGCTGGTGGGGGAATACTATGCCGCGGTCTTTCACTCCTGCTTCGGACTGGAGACCGTGGCGCTGCGATTTTTCAACGTCTACGGCCCGCGCCAGGATCCATCGAGCCCCTATTCCGGCGTGCTGTCGCTGTTCATGAAGCACCTGATCGCGCGTACCCCGCCGACCATCTTCGGCGACGGAGAGCAGTCGCGCGACTTCACCTTCGTCGAAGACGTGGCGGAACTCTGCACCAAGGCAGCGCGAGCGCCGGGCGCGGCCGGCAAGATGTACAATGCCGGCAATGGCGCGCGCTACACGCTGAATTTCGTCTGGGATCTGCTGCAAAAGATGGAACAGGTCACTCTGCCGGCCAAGTACGGTCCGCCGCGGGCCGGCGACGTCCGCCATTCCATGGCCGACACCACGGCGGCGGCAGCCGAGCTCGGCCATGCGCCGCGCTTTACTCTGGAAGAAGGTTTGCAGAGGACGCTCGCGTGGTACAAGCAGAGTCAAACGGCGGCGGCGTAAGGGGCGGGCGGGCGAAGCTCGGCGGCCGGGGCGCTGCTCCGCGGCCGGACACGGCGCGGCGGGCGCGCCAGCGGGTGCTGTTTGTGTGCGTCGGAAATTCCTGCCGCAGCCAGATGGCGGAAGCGTTCGCGCGAGCCTATGGCGCGGACGTGATGGAAGCGCACAGCGCCGGCCTGGCCCCGGCGCCGGTCATCATGCCCCACACCCGGGCCGTGCTCGCCGAGAAAAACCTGCGCCTGGACGGGCAGTTTCCCAAAAGTCTGGAGACGGTGGCGCGCGAGCCGTTCGATCTGGTGGTCAACATGAGCGGCCGCAAGCTGCCGGCGCCTCCCGGTCGGGTGATCGACTGGCCGGTCGCCGACCCGGTGGGCCAGCCCGAACAGACCTACCGCGCCGTTGCGGCGCAAATCGAAGATCTGGTGATGCGGCTGATTCTGAAGTTGCGGTCGCAGACCGGGGGAATTTGACTGCAAGCGCCGGATCTACGAAAATAAAAGTGTCAACCCGAGATCGTGCGGATGTGGCGGAACTGGCAGACGCGCTAGATTCAGGTTCTAGTTCTCGCAAGGGAGTGGAGGTTCAAGTCCTCTCATCCGCACCAATCCTCCGGCCCCGGCTTACGATCTCGCCCCGCCGCTGACAATCAGGATCTCGCCGCTCACATAATCCGAAAGCGGCGAACAGAAAAAGAGAACCGCTCCGGCGGCCTCCTCCACGGTTCCCAGCCGTCCCAGCGGGCACATCGTTTTGGCCGCCTCCCGCATCGCCGGCTGCACCCCGATCCGGATCTGCCTGCCTTTCATCTCGATTGTGCCGCCGGCGTCCAAAGGCTGCACCAGTCTGGTCTCGATCAGCCCGAAGCCTACCGAATTGACGTTGACGTTATAGCGGCCCCACTCCTTCGCCAACACCTTGGTCAATCCGTTGATGCCGGCCTTGCCGGCTCCGTAGCCGGCCTGCCCGGCGATCCCGTCGACGCCCGAAACCGACGTGATATTCACCACCTTGCGCATCACCCGGCGTCCTTCGGCGATTTCCCGCTTGGCCGCCTCGCGAATAAATCCCGCCGCTGCACGCAGGATCCGGAACGGCGCCACCAGGTGGATATCGAGCATCGCCTGAAACTGCTCGTCGCTCATTTTCTGGATGACGTTGTCCCAGGTGTATCCGGCGTTGTTGACAATAATGTCGATCGAGCCGAAACCGTTCACGGTGAAATCCACCAGCTTTTGCGGAAAATCCGGCTGCGTCAAATCGCCGGGCAGCGCCTTGGCCACCCCGCCCGCCTGATCGATCAGCGAGCCGGTCTCAAGCAGCGGCTCGCGATCGATATCGTTGAGCATGACCGAAGCTCCCGCCTGCGCAAGCTGCAAAGCGATGGCCCGCCCGATTCCCCGCCCCGATCCGGTGACCAGGGCGGCCTTTCCTTTCAGTGAAAATGGCATAAAGAAAATGGTAGCGTACGGCGCTGCGGGCGCTGCAAATCTCAGGGCAGCGTGAACACCAGCACGAATCCGCTCTGCTTCAGCGCGTAGGCGTTCTGCGCGTACCCGCTGGGGAATACATTGCTGGTGGTTACCCCGCCGATGTAGATGGCGCCCGCCGGATCGACATCGAGCCCGTAGGCGACCGTGTAGCCGGCGCTGGTCACATAGCTCGAATAAACCAGCGCCTTGGAGCTGAACGGCGGCTGGGAGGGATCGAGCACCGCGATGAATCCATCCACCGCACCGCCCGCCGACGCCGGGTTCAGCGCGTTCTGCGTCACCGGAAAATTGGCCGACATGGTGTAGCCCGACAGGTAATAACGTCCCGCGCTATCGCGATGCAGGTCATAGGCGACTTCGCCGCCGCTGCCGCCGAAAAACGTCGAGTAGATCAGGCCGCTTTTTGCGTCCAAAATCGTCAGGAAAGCGTTGCCGTTTCCGCCGAATGTGGTCTGATAAGCTCCCTGCGTGATCTGGAAATCGGGCGACAGCGTATAGCCCGTGATCGCCATCCGCCCCGCCGGATCGAGCAGGATTTTCTTGGCCTCATCCGCGCCGAGGCCGCCCAAAAACGTTGAGTAATCGAGCGTGCCCGCCCCCGGATCGAGCACCGACACAAAAACATCGCCCTCGCCGGCGTACACCGGCTGCACCGCGTTTCCGGCCACCGGAAAATCGGGCGAGTAGGTCACGCCCGCCACGTAAATCTTGCCCTGCGCGTCGACGGCGATCGATCGCCCCATGTCCTGCGTCGAGCCGCCCAGAAAAGTCCCGTAAATTTCCGACGGAACGCCCGGCTGTGTCGGATCGAGCTTCACCGCAAACGCGTTCCAGCAGTTGTCGGTGGTGCTGCCGGCGGCATTGTAGGTGGTGCCTCCGCTGACGTAGCATCCGCCGCCGATCGCCGCCTGATAGGCGCCCGCCACCGGAAAATCGGGCGAAGTGGTCCAGCCGGTGACATAAACAAAACCGTTGGCGATGGCGATCCCGTCCCCTTCATCCGTATCCGATCCGCCCAAATAGGTCGAATAGACCAGATCCGGCTGGCCCCCGCCCTGCGAGGAATCAAGAATGGTCATGAAGGCGTGCGACATGCCCGCGGCCGGCGTCACCGGCTGAAGCGCGGTGCCCGTCGTCGGAAAATTTCCCGATGCGGTCACGCCGGTCAGATACATCACGCCGTTGGCGTCCACCACCATCTGCTTCACCGTATCGTTCACCGCGCCGCCCAGGTAGGTGCAATACACGATGCCGCCCTGCGACGACAGCTTCATCACCCAGATGTCCTGGTTGCCTCCGTTCGATCCCTGAAACGCGTCGCCGGTGGACGGAAAATCGGTGGACCAGGTGTTTCCCGCCAGATCGATGGTCCCCTGCGGATCGTAGGCGACCGAAACCACCCAATCCGTCGAGCTTCCGGTCAGGTAGCTGTCATAGGTGATCACCGGATCGATCACCAGTTTGGCCGCCCGGTCGTAGCTTCCCAACTCCACGCGCAGCGTCCCGTCGCCCGCCAGGCGGTAGCGCGCATCGATCTTCACGATTTCGCCCGAGGGGCGGCGCTGGTAAACCACCGGCGCCCGCTGCACCACGTGGCCGTCTCCGAGGGCCAGAACGGCATCGCCCGCGTCATTCAACTTCACCGCGTCGCAGCCGCCAAACCGCATCCGGATGCGCGAGGCGTCGGCGCCGGGAGCGATTTCGAAATCGTATTCCATCTCCGAACCGCGGCCGTAATAAATCAGATCGATTCCGGGATAGATCCCGCTCCGCCGCAGCTTGCCGTAGGCCGGAACGGACTTAAACGTATTGCCGAAAAAATAATTGGACGGCGCCGGGAACCGCTCCATCCCTTCAAAACGCGCCGAACCGGAAGCGCCTAAAAACGTCAGGGTGATGTCCCTCTCCCCCAGGCGCATCCGCGCGCCACCGGACGTGAACAGGAACGAATAGCCGAGCCCGCGCGCCCGCCACCGCCCGTTGGACTCCGGTTCAAACCGGACCGGCAACGCGTTCTTCAGCGCCGCCGGAAGGCGCGGCGCGGAGCCGGCGGCGGCGCCCAACGCCACCACGCACGGGCACAATAAGCACAGGACCAACCGCATAAAGTCTGAGACGTAACTCCTGAATTCTCCGGTTTCAGCGGATCTCTAACCATTAGAGCACAGCGGCCGCGAAACTCCAGGCTCTTTCCACGGCGCCGCGCGGTCAGGAGATGACGCGCTTGCGCACCGCGTACAGGATCAACTCCGCCAGGCTGTGCAGATTCAGCTTGTCCTGAAGATTCCGGCGATGCGTCTCCACCGTGTACAGACTCAGGTTCAGCCGGGCGGCGACGTCTTTGTTCGACTTGCCCTCGGCGATCAGCTGCAGGATCTCGCGCTCACGCGCGGTGAGAAGCTCATAGCTGTCTTCGACGCCGCGGGTGCGGATCTCGCGAACGTAATCCTCCACCAGCATGCGGCTGATCTCCGGGCTGAAAAACGTTTTGCCCTGCCGCACCGCCTTGATCGCATCGATCAGATCCCCCTCGGCCGAATCCTTCAGCAGATAACCCTTCGCTCCGGCTTTGAGCGCGCGCAGCACGTAGCCCTCATCGGAGTGCATGCTCAGAATGACTACGGCGATTCCCGGACGCGCGGCGATCATCTGCTGCGCCGCTTCGATCCCGCTCAGATTGGGCATGGCGATATCGAGAACGACCACGTCGGGATCGGTCGCCTGGGCCTGCTCGAGCGCCTGGCGCCCGTCGGCGGCTTCGGCGACCACGGTGAACTCCGGCTGGCTTTCGAGCAGCAGCCGCAACCCGCGCCGCATCACATTATGATCATCGGCGAGCAGAATGCGTATGGGCTTCACGCGCCTCCTCTGGTTTTTGTTCAAGCGGCAGTTCGACCACCAGAACCGTTCCCGCGCCCGGCTCGGAATGGACCCGGCACGATCCGCCTAGCCGCGTCACGCGCTCCTGAATGCCCAGCAGCCCCAGGCCCCGAACCTGCCGCGCATCGAAGCCCTGGCCGTCGTCCTGGATGGACAAGATCAACCGGTCGCGGTCCTGTTCGACGCGGATGCGGACGCTGGAAGCCTTGGCGTGCGAGCAGGTGTTGTGCAGCGCCTCCTGCACCACGCGATAAATGCAGGTTTTATATTCGTCGGGCAGGTCGTCGCCCTGCAACTCCGCGGCGACGCTGACGTCCATCGAAGTGCGCTTGGACACCTCGCGCGCCTGCCATTTGAGCGCCGGGACCAGGCCCAGATCATCCAGCATCGACGGCCGCAGCAGCAGGGCCATGTTGCGCACCACGCGGATGGTGTTTTCGACTAAACCCTTGATGCTCTCCACCTGCGCGCGGGTGTGCTCCGGGGAACGGACGCCCAATCCCGAGGATAGATTCCGCAACTCGATCAACACCGCCGACAACGATTGACCGACTTCGTCGTGCAGCTCGCGCGACAGCGCGCGCCGCTCGCTCTCCTGCGCCTGCACCAGCCGGGCGGAGAGCTCCTTTAATTCGCCGCGCGCCTGCATGGCTTCCTGGTAGCGCTCGTGCGCCTGCGTTTCCAGGCGAAGAATGCGGCGGATGCTAAACGCCGTCATTCCCAATCCGAACCCCAGCGCCGCCAGCAGCGTGACCGCCAGCCGCGCCTGAAATTTCTTCAACAGCCCCACCACTTCCGCGTTTCCCGCCGTCAACTGCTGCTCGTTCATGGCCGCGATTCGATCCGCCATTTCGAGCATATTCTGCCGCCGCGGGAACACCTCGTCGCGCAGGAAAAGGTATCCGAGCCGCTGCCGCTCCTCCGGACTCCAGCGGAAAACCGGCGCCAGCGTCCGCCAGTAATCCGCCAGTTCGGCGCGCAGCGCGGTATAGTGCTGAGTTTCGCCGGGCGCCAGTTGCCGGGCGTAGGATTCTAGCGCCGCTTCCATCTGCCGGCGGACGTGTTCGAGGCTGGCGCGGTAGTCTTCGGCCCGCGAAGTTTCCGGCTCCAGCAGATAATCGCGGACGTAGGTGCCGGAAACGTAGACGTCGGAGCGGATCTCATTGAGGACGCGGTTTTGAAACAGGAACTGCGTGCGGATCCGGTCGTCGCTCGAATAGAAATTGTGCAGCACGCGGAGCGCGTCGATGCCGGCCAGCGCCATGATCGCCAGCACGCTGCCGAATCCGACCGCCAACGCCAGCCGGCTGTTGCGCACCACGCTAAAATCCTGCATGCCGCTTCTCCTTCAGACTAACCGATGGAGGCACGCGCTGCTAGGCCCGCCCGGCCCGGGCGCCCGCAACCGCCTCATCGCCGCAGGATTCGCTTGGCATGCTTGGCGTTGTGTAAGATACTTAGCCATTCGAATGAGTCTGACGGGAGGTGGTTGATGGCGCGGGAAAGTGTACATGCCAAGCTGGAGCGGGTTCGACCGCCCCGGGTACACGTCACTTATAGCGTGGAAATCGGCAATTAACGCGGAAATCGGCAATGCAATCGAGCTGAAAGATTCGAGGAGAAAGCGCCGCCCAAGCCTTCGCCGGCCGTGCAGCCGCAGGCCCCGCTGTTCCAACTGGACGACTGGATGAAAGTCCGCGGCTGGACGCGGGAAAATGGCGGGCTGGTTCATCAGGGCGGCGACTTCGTGCTCGCGCCGGTCGAGCTCTCCACCGGAAATATCCAGTTCACCATCCGCCTGCGCCGCGGCAAGCGCATCGAATGGGTGCTCGGCTATCGCGATCCCAAGAACTACTATCTGTTCCAGATCGATGAAACCAATCTCACGCGCACCGAAGTCATCGACGGCAAACACTCCAAACCCTTCAAGATCGCGCACGGCCTCAAGCGGGACGGCCCCAATACGTTCGGCGTCGACCTGTACGGCAAAGGGATCGCCACCGGCGTTCTGCGCGCGGGGCAATGGATCCAGCTCGATAATTTCCAGCCCGACGGCGGCCCCGCGGCCGGACAGTTCGGCTTCCACATCCCCGGCCGCGATCAAATCCAGCTCGACGAATTCCGCATTCTCGCGAAATAGCGATCCATTTCCGGGCTACTTCAGCAGCTTCAATTTGATGTTTTTGAACTCGATGGGATACTTCTGATACTGAAGCCGAATATGGCCGTCGGCAAACCGCGCATCATGCGTGTCCACCGTCTTGGCTCCATTCAGCACGACAATGAGATGGTCGCCGTCGGCGGTGATCTCGTAATGATTCCAGGCGTCCGCGATGAAATGATAGTCGCGGCCGGTTTTGGCCGTGCCGACAATCGAGCCGGTATTGTATCCCGCCGGCTGCGATCTCCAGATCTGCACCTCGTAGCCTTGAATTCCTTCCGGCGACCGGATGAAGATTCCGCTGTTGGTATCCCCGCCGGTCCGGAAATCGACCTGTAGAACAAAATTCCTGTATTCTGTCTTGGTCGAGAGATAACCCGCCGGATCGCCGCAGGGCGCCAGCACTCCATCTCGAACTTCCCAATGCGAAGCGCCGGGCGGGACTTCAACCGATTCGGAACAGGCGCGCGGATTCGATCCCACGGCCGGAGCTGCGCCCGGCTGCGGCGCTTTTTTCGCCTGCTTGCCCCGGCTCGCGGCGCTTGGCGGCGCCGGATTCGACGAATCCCAGCCGTCCAGCGTTTTGCCGTCGAACAGAAGAATCCAGCCCTCCGATCTTTCCCGGGCCGTGAGCGCATTGTCCGCCGCGGCAACAACGCCGGAGGCGGCGAACGCGCACGCCGCGAAAATCGCCGCTTTCATCATTGCGCCGATTGGACCATACCGCCGCATCGAAGTCAATCCGCTGCGGCGCTTTCGGGACATAATGGCAAGCGCTGTTACGATAAACTCTTGGAAGTACGCTCGACAGGAGACCCCAATGAGACGTGTGTGGCTGTTCGGCCTTTCGATGGCGTTATTCGCGCAGAACCGCATGGATTTCCCGCTGGTCTCCGCCGAGCAGGGACATGCCGCGCTCGGTCTGGCGCTGCGCAAGCTGGCGGTTTCAGGCACGTTCATGCAGACCGCGGCGCATCCCGACGACGAGCACAACGCGCTGTTCGCGCTGTTCACCCGCGGCATGGGCTTGCGCTCCATCGACGTTCAGACCACGCGCGGCGACGGCGGCCAGAACGAGATCGGACCGGAACTGTTTCAGGATATCGCGGTGCTGCGAACCTCGGAGCTGCTGGCGGCACACCGGCTGGACGGGGCCGAACAGTACTTCACGCGCGCTATCGACTATGGCTACTCCTTCGATCCTCAGGAAGTCATCAATAAATGGGGACGCGAGCAGATCGTCGGCGATTTCGTCCGCCTCATCCGCACCTTTCGCCCCGACGTCGTCTTGACCATGAACATCCAGGGCCGCGGCGGCGACCGCGCCCACGAGGCCACCACCATTCTGACCCGCGAGGCCTACCAGGCCGCCGGCGATCCAACCAAATATCCGGAGCAGATTCACCAGGGCCTGCGGCCATGGCAGCCAAAGAAGCTTTATTTCACCGTGTTCATGGGCGGCGGTCGCGGCGGCCGCGGCCAGCAGCCCGCCGGACCTCCGCCCGGAACGAAGCTGGCGCGTCCTGCAACCACCGCCTTCGATCCGCTGCTCGGCCGGACCTACGCCGAGATCGGCAACGACGCGCGCAGCAGTCATAAGTGCCAGGGCATGACTGGGCTGCCGCCCCTTCCCGGAACGAACGGACGCGGCGGCGGATTCGGCGCCGCTTATCAACTGATGGAAACCACCATCCCCTCGCAAAAGGATAAGGATGAGACATCGCTGTTTGACGGCATCGATACCCGGCTGGCGGCAATCGCGGACTTCGCCGGCCCCCATCCCCCCGCGGAGCTGGTGAGCGCGCTGGCGGCCATCACCGCCGACGCCCAGCAGGCCCAGCGCGCCTTTGAGTCGGGCAACGACGCCCAGGTGGCGGAGCCGGTCGAGACGGGGCTGACCGCCCTGCGGGCCCTGCGCGCCCGCCTCGGCTCGCTCGGCTTGAGCGATCAGGCGCGTTATGAGATCGATTTTCGCCTGAAAAACAAGGAGCGCGATTGGGAAGACGCCGTGATCGCCGCCCACGGGCTCGCCTTTGACGCCGTCGCCGACGACGGGCTGGTCGTCGCCGAACAGCCCGTCAAGCTGACCATCCTGGCGGTGAACCGCGGCGCCTCGGAAGTTTCCATCGAGAGCGTGGAAATCTCCGGCTTCGACGGCGCCGCCCCCTGCAAGGCCGCTTCGATCAAGAAGGACGGCGTCTTCAACTGCACCTCGGAGGCACGGGTGCCCAGGGACGCGCGCCTCACCACACCCTATTTCCACGACGATTATTGGAAGCATCCGGCCAATCCGGCCATCAACGTCTTCGATCCGGATGTGGAGTTCGGCGCTCCCTTCCGGCCCTCGCCATTCCGGGTGACCTTCCACGTCAAGGCCGGCGGCGTGGAGATCGCCCGCGATCGCCCCGTCGAGTTCCGTTACGTGCGCGATATTTACAACGGCGACAAGCGTATGGAGCTGAACGTCGAGCCCGCGTTTTCGGTGCGGATCACGCCGCCGCTGGCCGTCATTCCCATCGCCGCGAAAGCGGTGACACGCGAGGTCCACGTTTCCGTGACCAACGCCCGGAAGTCCGGCGCGCAGGCCACCGTGACTTTGCAGCTCCCGCCGGGATGGAAAGCCGCGCCGGCGAGCGTGCCGCTCAACTTCGCCCACGAAGACGAGTCGCTATCGGCGCGCTTCGAGATCACCGCTCCGGCGCAGGCCAAGGCCGGGGAGTATACCTTGCGCGCCCAGGTCAGCTCGCCCGCCACCGGCTCGCGGATCTTTTCCGAAGGCGTGCAGGCCATCGAATATCCCCACGTGGCGCGGCGGCAGGTGATCAAACCCGCCGAGGCGACCCTGAAGGTGATCGACGTCAAAACCGTTCCCAATCTGAGCGTCGGCTACATCGACGGCGTCGGCGATCAGGTGCCGCCGGCCATCGAGCAGCTCGGCGCCAAACTGGCCTTCATCGATTCCGACGAGCTGGCCTGGGGAGATTTGTCGCACTACGACACCATCGTCACCGGCGTGCGCGCCTATGAGCGCCGCGCGGACCTGCGCGCCTACAATCACCGCCTGCTGGAGTTCGCCACCCGCGGCGGTACCGTCATCGTCCAGTACAACAAGATGGAATTCAATCAGGCCGAGTACGGGCCATACCCCGCCAAGGTCAGCGGCGAGCGCGTGTCGGACGAGACCGCACCAGTGAAGGTGCTGGTCCCCGACGACCCCGTCTTCAACTTCCCCAATAAAATCGGCCCGGCATCGTGGGCCAACTGGGTGCAGGAGCGCGGCCTGTATTTTCTCGGCGAGAAGGACACCAAATACATCGACCTGATCGCCATGACCGATTCCTATAAAGATAACCCGGGAGAAAAGCTCGGATCGCTGGTGGAGGCGCGCCTGGGCCGGGGCCGCTGGATTTACGTGGGGCTCGCCCTGTGGCGCCAGCTTCCCGCCGGAACCGACGGCGCCTATCAGCTTCTGGCCAATCTCATCAGCCTGCCCAAAGCGCCCGGAGAAGCGGCACGGGCGAAAAAACCCTTGAGGGCGGCCCGTTAACAAGGTTGATTTTCCCCGCGCCCCGCCCCGGTTCGAGATATAGTAATCACGATATTCCTGCGCCGCTTGCGCGATCTAGGAGTTGCTCATGAAAATCTTCTCTCTCCGGTTCCTGTTCTGTTCCGCCGCGGTCCTCGCTTCCTGGGCCGTCCTGCCGGCCGCCGAAAAGACCGAACCCGTGCCCGTCCACAAGGCCAACTATGAGCTGGCGATGCGCTGGACGCCGCCGAAGGTCGCCAAGCTGGTCTTCGATACATCGGTGACGCCTCACTGGCTTCAGGACGGCGACCGTTTCTGGTACAGCTACGAAACTCCCAAGGGCCGCCATTTTTATCTGGTCGATCCGGTGAAGAAAACCAAAACGCCCGTGTTCGATAACGCCAGAATGGCCGAGATGCTCACCGAAATCACCCGAAATCCTTACGACGCCGCGCATCTGCCCATCCGCACCATCAAATTCACCCACAACGACACGGTGGTCGAGTTCGAGGTTCGCGTCGATCAGGACGCCGATATCAACGGCAAGCAGACGGTGATCGGCGGAAGTCAGCAGACCGAACAAACCTCCAACGTCCCGGACGATCCGCAGCAGAGAAATCAAGGCGCGGGCTCGGGCGCCGCGCGCCCGCGGATGCGGACGCTTTACTTCGAGTACGATCTGGCCTCCATGAAGCTCACCCTGCCGGCGCAGTACACGCCGGAGCCGGTTAAGCCGATGTGGGCATCGATCTCCCCAGACGAGAAAGTCGTCGTCTTCGCCCGCAATCATGACCTGTACATGATGGACGCGGCCAGCTACGCCCTGGCGCTGAAAAAACCGGACGACCCCAATATTAAGGAAACGCGGCTGACCACCGACGGCGAGGATGGCTTCAGCTACGCCCGCCGCATCTCCGGTACCGAGCTCGATCGCATCCGCCAGCAGGATCGCGAGAACCAGACCAACGAAATGGGAACGCTGCGCGATAAGAGCGGCCGCGTGCCGCCCATCACCATTCACTGGTCGCAGGACTCCTCCCGCTTTGCCGTGATCCGCCGCGATGAGCGCAAAGTAGGGGAACTGTGGGTGATTCATACGCTCGAAAATCCGCGGCCCACGCTGGAAACCTATCGCTACGCCATGCCTGGCGAAGTGAACGTGCCGCAATCCCACCTGGAGGTGTTCGAAGTGGCCGCGCCTTCGCGGAAGGAAATCAAAGCCGACCGCTTCAAGGACCAGACCTTGCAGATCTTCGACGCCCCCATCACCGCCCGCCAGCGCGAGCGCCATCGCACCGACGAGCAATGGGTGTCCAGCCGGCCCGATCTGCTCTATTTCCGCCGCATGAGCCGCGATCAGCACAAAGTGGATGTCTGCGTCGCCAATCCTGCGACCGGTGAAGTAAAAACGCTGATCGAGGAGCGGCTGAACACCTATGTCGAAACCAAGCCGCTGCGGCTGGCCAACGGCGGCGCCGATCTCCTGTTCTGGAGCGAACGCGACGGCTGGGGGCACTGGTATCGCTACGACGCCAATGGCGCCCTGAAGAATCAGGTGACCAAGGGAGAATTCGTCAGCGAGGACATCGAAAACATCGACGACAAAACCGGCACGATGATCTTCGCCGCCGAGGGCCGCGAAGAGGGCGAGAATCCTTACTTCACCCATCTCTACAGCGTGAAGCTCGACGGCTCCGGCCTGAAGCTGCTGGACCCCGGCGACGCTTCCCATGCCTTCGCGGTCGCCGACGATGGAAAATTTTTCGTGGACACCTCCTCGACGGTGTCCACCGCGCCGCATTCGATTGTGGGCGACCGCAACGGCGCGCTCGCCGTCGATCTGGAGACCACCGACATCTCGGCCCTGCTCCAAGCCGGCTTCCAGATGCCCACGCCGTTCACCGTCAAAGCCGACGACGGCTTAACCGATCTTTACGGCGTCATGTACAAGCCTTTCGATTTCGACAGCGGCAAAAAATATCCCATCATCGCCTTCGTCTATCCTGGCCCGCAAACCGAGGAGGTGACGCAGACCTTTTCGCCCAAGAACCCCAACGTCGCCCTGGCGCAGCTCGGATTTATCGTCATCGAGGTCGGCAACCGCGGCGGCAATCCGCATCGTTCCAAGTGGTATCACAACTACGGCTACGGCAACCTTCGCGATTATGGCTTGGCCGATAAAAAGGCGGCGATTCAGGAACTGGCGCGGCGCTATCCCTGGATCGATATCGATCGCGTGGGCATCACCGGGCACTCCGGCGGAGGATTTATGTCGGCCGCGGCCATGCTTCAGTATCCGGATTTCTTTAAGGTCGCCGTCAGCGAGTCCGGCAACCACGACAACAACGTCTATAACCAGAACTGGAGCGAGAAGCATCACGGGATCAAGGAAATCGATCATCCCGACGGCAGCGTGACCTTCGACTATTCGATTGACAAAAACTCGGAGATCGCCAAAAACCTGAAAGGCCATCTGTTGATCACCACCGGCGACATGGACGACAACGTCCACATGGCCAACACCATGCGCCTGGCCGACGCGCTCATCAAGGCCAACAAGCGTTTCGATATGTTCGTGCTGCCCGGCATACGGCACAGCTACGCGCCGGTGCAGAATTATTTCTTCTGGGTCCGCGCCGACTATTTCTGCCGCTGGCTGCTGGGCGATTTCGATCAGCGCGTGGACATGATCGAAGTGGATCCGCCTGAACAGTCGCCCGGCGGCAGAGGAAGGCGCACGCAGTGACCGCCAGTGCCTTGAAGAAACGGCCCGCCGCGGCCGCGGCCGTGCTGCTGGCCGCCTGCGCCCTCCGCGCGCCGGCCCAATCCGCGCGCCCCATCGTTCTCCACGCGGCGCGCATGGTGGATGTGGCGGCCGGTAAAACCATTCAGCCGGGCGAAGTGCTCATTCAAGGCGATCGCATCGTCGAAGCCGGAGCCTCCGTCCGCCATCCCGCCGGAGCCGAGACGATCGATCTCGGCGACCGGACCCTGCTGCCCGGATTGATCGACGCGCACGTCCATCTGTTCCTTCATCCGGGAGCGGAGGATTTGCAAACCATCCAGGAGTCTGTTCCGCAGCGCACCATCATGGCCACCCTCGCCGCCCGCGACGATCTGATGGCCGGCTTCACGGCGGAGCGCGATATGGGAACCGAAGGCGCCGGATCGGCCGACACCGCCGTCCGCGACGCGATCAATTCCGGCAAAATCCCCGGACCTCGCTTGCGGATCAGCGGAAACGCCATCGATATTCTCGGCGGCCATGAAGACGCCATCGGCTACAATCCCGCCCAGCACGCTTTATCCAACGCGACTTACGCCAACAATTCCGCGGAACTGATCGCCGTGATCCGCCAGCAGATCAAAGAAGGCGCTGACTTCATCAAGATCTATGAGACCGGCCGTGACGAGGTTCGCGGCGGCATATTTTTCACGCCTTATCAGTACACCGAGGATCAGTTGCGCGCCGCCGTCACTGAAGCGGCTCGCGTCGGCAAGCGCGTGGCGGTCCACGCTACCGGCGAGCCGGGGACTCTCTACGCGGCGCGCGCCGGAGTCGCCTCCATCGATCACGCCAGCCATCTGAGCGCGGAAACGATGCGGCTGATGAAGGAAAAAGGAATTTTCGCCGTGCCGACCTTCACCATTTTCGAATATTTCGCCGGGCACTCGCCCACCGAAGCGGCCCGCGCGCGGGAGCGCGAGATGTTCGATCTGAAAACGGCGGAGTTCAAAAACCAGATCGCGGCCGGCCTGTCCTTCGCCATGGGCTCCGATGTCGGCCCGTTCCCGCACGGAACCCAGGCCCGCGAGTTCGTCCTGATGGTCAAGTACGGCCTCACGCCGCTGCAATCCCTCCAGGCGGGAACCGTCAACGCAGCCAGGCTGCTCGGTTGGGAGGATCAGATCGGAGTTCTAAAGGCCGGCTATCTGGCCGACGTCATCGCCGTCCAGGGCGATCCGCTTCAGGATATCAGCGCCCTGGAGCACGTCACCTTCGTGATGAAGGGCGGCGTCATCTTTCGCCGGTAGCCCGCCCGCTCAGTCCTCGATCCGGATCTCCAGCCGGCCGCCATCCTCCTCCACCTTCACCGTGGCTCCGGCCATAATTTTTCCCTCCGCGACCATAGCCGCCAGCGGCTGCGTCAGGTGGCGCAGGATGGCCCGCTTCAATTCGCGGGCGCCGTATTCCGGGCTGGTGCCCTCCCGCAGCAGAAACTCGCGGGCGCCGTCGGTCACAAACAGGTCAAACGCCCGGTCCTCCAGCCGGTTCTCGATGTGCCGCTCCAATTCCTCGATCTGCTGATCGACGATCCGGCGCAGCGACGCGGTCTCCAGCGGCCGGTAGGTGATCACCGCGTCGATGCGGTTGACGAACTCTGGCGCGAACTTTCTCTTCACCGCGCCCATCCCGATCGCCGACAGTTTCGCCGGCGCGCACTGCGGAGGCACCATCGCTTCAAAGCCAAAGTCCGGCGCGATCTCTTTTCTCATTTCGCGCGCGCCCAAATTGCTCGTCAGAAATATCAACGCGCGCTCGAAGTTCACCGTGCTGTTGTCGCCCAGCCGCAGAACGGCCTTGTCCAGCACGCCCAGCAGCAGGCGCGTCATGCTTGGCGCGGCTTTTTCGATCTCGTCGAACAGCACCAGCGCCAGCCCGCTGCGCTCGCTCGCCACCGCGCCCAGCTTCTGCTGGGTCAGCATCGGCGTCGTTTCGCGGTGCCCCAGATATCCCGGCGGCGCGCCGATCAGCTTCGCCACTTCGTGCTCCATCTGAAATTCGCCGCAATCGATTTTCAGAACGTTCCGCGGGCTTCCGTGCAATACCTCGGCCAGCGCCTCTACTGTCCGGGTTTTCCCGGTCCCGGTCGGACCCAGCAGGAGAAACACCCCCGCGGGCCGCCCTTCCGGCGACAGCTCCGCCTGAAACATCTGCACGTAGGGAACAATCTGCTCCAGCGCGCGGGATTGACCCACCACGCGCTGGTTCAGTTGGCGCAGCAACTCGTTCTGTTCCTGGAAGGAGCGGCGCTGCCGGACCGTGGTTGGCATATGCCCCGATTGTAGGAACTCCGGCGAGGCGCGCCTCTTCTCCGGATCGCTAAAAAACTGACCGGAGGAGCATTACTCTATTTATGGCGATAGGTGATGCGGCCCTTGGTCAGATCGTAGGGGCTCAACTCCAGAGTGACCCGATCCCCGGCCAGCACGCGAATGCGGTTGCGGCGCAGCTTGCCCGCCAGGTGCGCAAGCACCGTGCGGTCCTGATCCAACTGAACGCTAAACAACCCGCTGGGAAATTTCTCGACTACGGTTCCAGTGACTTCAATACTGTCCTCTTTACTCATTCGCCTCCAGTAGAATTATAGCTCAGGGTTTCCCGCCCCAGACCCCTGCTCCGGGCGCGCCCAAAGCGCGATCCGGAACGCCGGATAATAGCCCCGGGCGCGCGCCTCCCCAAGCCCGGCGCGCCGCGCCAGTTCCTCCAGTTCCGCCGGCCGGAACGCCGCCTCCACCGAGATTGGGCCGTCGTGCACCGTCACCCAATTCCATCGGAAAATCCACCGCGTCCACGGCAAAAAATAGTAGGCGACCGGATGTCGCGCCAGATCGATCGCCAGCACGGACCGCCGGGCCACGCGCCAGAACTCGCGCAACAATTGCACAATCGCCTCGTCCGGAAAATGATGCAAAAACAGCGAGCAGAACACGAAATCGAACGATTTTGCGCCAAAAGGCAGCAAAAAAGCATCGCCTGCGACGCGCGCGCCCCGCGCCGGGAGATGCGACGGAATCCGGTCCAGCGAGATCACCCGCGCGCCCGGATACCACCGCTGAATCTTCTCGCCCATATCGCCCGAAGCCGCGCCAACATCCAGAAGGGAAAATGTTTCTTCCGGCGCGGCCACCTCCGCCATCAGCCGCCGCAGCGTCGAATATCCTCCCCAGCGCCGGTTGATCCGCGTCAGGTCGCGCAAACTCGCCCGCGCCTCCTCTGCTGCGAGCGTATCGAGGATTTCCGGCCTGATCCGGCGTCCGCCTCGCGCATGCATACTGTATTCTGGATTGTTTCTATGGATATTGTCACCACTCCCATCGGCTGGATCGAAGTGGTTTGCGGCCCGATGTTTTCCGGAAAGAGCGAGGAGCTCATCCGCCGCCTGCGGCGCGCCAAAATCGCCCGCAAGCGAGTCCAGGTCTTCAAGCCCGCGCTGGACGACCGCTACTCGGCCGACGAGATCGTCTCGCACGGCGATCAGCGCATGAAATCGGAAGTGGTTTCGACAGCCCAGGAAATCATCGGCAAGATCGACTGGCGCACGCAGGTTGTCGGCATCGACGAAGCGAATTTGTTCGGCGCGGATCTGGTGGATGTCGCCTGCCGCCTCGCCGATTCGGGAAAACAGGTGCTCATCGCCGGCCTGGATACCGATTATCTCGGCCGCCCCTTCACCCCCATGCCGGAACTGCTGTGCCTGGCCGAATCGATCACCAAAACGCTGGCCATCTGCATGCGCTGCGGAAATCCGGCGAAACACACGCAGCGCCTGGTGGAATCGAACGATCTGATCGTGGTCGGGGCGGCGGGCATGTACGAAGCCCGCTGCCGGCGGTGTTTTGAGGCGGGTGTACCCAAACAGGAGGTCCTCGAGTTCGCCAAACCCGCTCACACGCGCTAAAATCCCGAAACCGGCGGGTTGCGCCGCGGAGCGCTTTCGGCGAAGTTTTTGAAACCGGCAAATGGCGTACGGACATCCTTATATCAGTTAGCTGCTAGAATACGGATTGACAGAGGTCCCTTAACATGTTGTTTCCCCAGGAGAACCGAACGACGACAAACGCCGGAGCCAACCCCGGCGCTTCCACGCCCCCATCCGCTCCGCAGCCGCAGCCGATCGTGGTTCAAGCGCCGTCTTCGGGAGTCAAGATCCCGATCCTGTTCGGCGCCGTCATCGCGCTGGTCGGCGCCTGCGTCTACCTGTTTTATCAAATGAACCAGATGCGGGCCGAGCTGGCCGATACGCGCGATTCGCTTTCGGCGCAGATCGCCAAGCTCAGCGAAGAATCCAGCGTCAGCGTTCAGACCAGCCGCCGCAACATCGAGAACCTCGAAAGGGAGCTGGCCAAGGCGCAGAAACAGGCGGCGGAGTTGAGCGGCGAAGCGAAAGCCGCCGCCCTGGCGCACGCCGATGAAGTCGCCGCCAAGCTCCAGCGCGCCCAGGAAGAGCAAAGCAAGCAGCTCGCCAGCATGGGCACGGAAGTTTCGCAGGTGAAAAGCGACGCAACCGCGGCCAACACCAAGATCGGCGAAGTCTCGGGCGAGGTGACCACTGTCAAATCGGATCTGGCCAAGAACCGGGCCGATACCGAAAAGCTGATCGCTGAGATGAAGAGCGCCCGCGGCGATCTGGGGGTGCAAAGCGGCTTGATCGCGACCAACGCCAAGGAACTGGCCGCGCTGCGCGAGCTGGGCGAGCGCAATTACACCGAATTTAAGATCGCCAAGACCAAGCAGCCGCAGCGGGTCGGTGATCTGGCCATCCGCCTGGAAAAGGCCGATCCCAAGCACAACCGCTACACCATTCTGGTCACTGCCGACGACAAGACCGTCGAAAAGAAGGACAGGACGGTGAATGAGCCCGTCCAGTTCATGCTGGCGCGCGCCACGCAGCCTTACGAGCTGGTGGTGAACGACATCAAGAAGGACATGATCATCGGCTACGTCGCCTCTCCCAAGGTGCAGCAGCCGCGCGGGAACGGCGCGAGCAGCGCCTCGGCGAAACCGTAACGGGAATTTTCCGCGCATCGCATTTTTTGCTTGACGCCGCCCGCGGGTAGCGCTCAATTTTTAGCATGTCCGCGGTGAAGCTGAGCCGCCGCTTTCAGCCCTTGCCATCGAAGCCAACTTCGGGCTGAAGTAAAAATTTTGGAAACGTTCGCGTTTCGCGGCGACAAGCGAATCCGTTTACCTGTTGCCTGGATCTAAGCAAATGTGATAGGCAAAAAGCAGGAGATTCAGGTTTCGCCTGACCTGCGCCCCATGCAAAATTTAAATCGCCGGCCTCAGGGCGGCTTTCTGGAAAGATGGGTTGTCGGCAAAATTTTTGAGACGATCGGACGCGCGCCGGTTACGATAGCCGTCGGCGGCCGCGAATATCCGCCGCCGGGCGTCGAGCCGTTATTCCGCGTTTCGATCCGCGATTTCTCCACGCTGCTGGAACTGCTGCGCGATCCGGAAATCGGATTCGGGGAAGCTTATTCGGATGGACGAGTCGAAGTTGAAGGCGATCTGGTGCGGTTTCTGGTCACTGTCTATGAAACGATGAAAGGTCCGCGCTGGTATTCGCTCGCCGCCTCGCGGTGGATGGAATGGTGGCAGAACAATACTCCGCGGCGGTCGCGCGAAAATATTCATCACCATTACGATCTCGGCAACGATTTTTATAAGCTCTGGCTCGATCGCCAGCTTATCTACACCTGCGCCTATTTTCCGCGTGAAGAAATGACGCTCGAACAGGCGCAGGCCGCCAAAATGGACCATATCTGCCGCAAAATGGAGCTTCGCGCCGGGGAAAGCGTGGTGGAGGCCGGGTGTGGTTGGGGAGCGCTGGCGCTTCATATGGCGCGCAATTACGGCGTCCGCGTCAAGGCATTTAACATCTCGCATGAGCAGATCGAATACGCCCGGTGGAGGGCGCGCGAGGAGGATCTCACCGGGTTCGTCGAATTTATCGAAGACGATTATCGCAATATTTCCGGCAAATTCGACGTATTCGTTTCGGTCGGCATGCTGGAGCACGTGGGCGAGCCGCACTACCGCGAATTCGGCGAGGCCATTCACCGCTCCATTGGAGACGCCGGGCGCGGACTTCTTCACTTCATCGGACGCAGCTACAAGACGCAATTCAGCCGCTGGATCCGCAAGAGAATTTTTCCCGGCGCTTACGCGCCCGCGCTGCGCGAGGCGATCGAGGTTTTCGAGCCGCACGGCTACTCCGTGCTCGACGTCGAAAATTTGCGCCGCCACTACATCCGGACGATCGCGCACTGGCTGGATCGTTTTGAACGCGCCCGCAGCGAGGTTCGCCGCATGTACGACGAGCGTTTCGAGCGCGCCTGGCGCCTGTACCTGGCCGGATCGATCGCGGGTTTCGAGACCGGCACTCTTCAGCTTTTTCAAATCGTCTTCGCCGGCGCCAAGTGCCGCCCGCTGGCCTGGACGCGCGATCATCTGTATCGAGAACCATGCGTTCCCGCGATGTCCTGATCGTCGGCGGCGGGCCCGCGGGATCGGCTTGCGCCTGGCGGCTGCGGCGCGCCGGGATCACGGCGGCAATTCTGGATAAAAATGTTTTTCCGCGCGATAAAATTTGCGGCGGCTGGATTACCCCGCGCGTCCTGTCGGTTCTCGAAATCGATCCGGAATCCTATCCCGGCGTGCTTCAGCCGATTCTGGCCTTCCGCACCGGCGTGATCGGCGGCCGGACCTGCGAAATCGACTACGGCAAACCGGTCAGCTACGGCGTGCGCCGGCGCGAGTTCGATCATTTTCTATTGCAGCGCGCCGGAGCCGAAGTGATCGAGGGCTCGGCGCTGGAAACGCTGGAGCGCCGCGACGGCCGCTGGATCGCCAACGGCTGTATGGAAGCGCGTTTTCTTGTCGGCGCCGGAGGACATTTCTGCCCGGCCGCCCGGCTGCTGGGCGCCAAAGCCGCCCGTGAGAGCGCCGTCGTCGCTCAGGAAGTCGAGTTCGAAATGACGCCCGGGCAAGCGGCCGCCTGCCCGATTCGCGCCGATACGCCCGAACTTTTCTTCTGCCGCGATCTTCGCGGCTACGGCTGGTGTTTTCGCAAGCGCGACGTGTTGAACATCGGCCTGGGCCGCGCCGATCCGCACCGGCTTTCCTCTCACGTCGGCGATTTTTTTGATTTTCTTCGGGCGCGAATCGGCTTCGATCCGCCCGCGCCGCGCGGCCACGCTTATCTGCTTTATGGAAGCTCCGGGCGGCGAATTTTGGGTGACGGCTGGCTGCTCGCCGGCGACGCGGCGGGCTTGGCCTATCCTCTGAGCGGCGAGGGAATCTTGCCGGCGATCGAGTCCGGACTGATGGCCGCCGAGGCGATCGCCTCGGGCGATCCATCGAAATTTCCGGCCATGCTTGCATCGCGTTTTCGCGCCCATCCGGCGCTGCTCGAACGCGCCGGCGCGCGCCTTCCGCAAGCCCTTCTTTCGCGGATCGCGCCGCGGCTGCTGCGGTCGCGAAAATTTTCGCGCGAGGTCGTGCTCAACCGCTGGTTTCTCCATTCCGCTTAGGCATGATCGGCGCCTATTCGTGCAGCACGCACACGTCGGGCAGATTGCGGTAGTCTTCGGCATAATCGAGGCCATAGCCGACGACGAATTTATCGGGAATCTGGAAGCCGGTGTAATGCACCTCGACCGGACGCTGCCGGCGCTCCGGCTTATCGAGCAAAGTGGCGATGCGCAGCGATTTCGGTTTGCGCTGCGCCAGAACTTTCATTAAATAACTCAGGGTGACGCCGCTATCGACAATGTCTTCGATCACGATGACGTCGTGGCCTTCGATCGAGACGTCCAGGTCTTTGGTGAGGCGCACCTCGCCGGAGCTGGTTTTGCCGCGGCCGTAGCTGGAAATGCCGATGAATTCGATGCGCGCGGGAGTTTTCATGGCCCGCGCCAGGTCGGCCAGGAAAAAGCAGGCGCCTTTGAGAATCGCGATCAGATAGACCGGGCCGGGCGCATAATCGCGGTCCATCGCGGCGGCGATTTCCGCGATGCGCGCGCGAATCTGCCCGGCGCTGATGAGAACTTCAAGAGCGGGCCGCGGGGACACTCGACGATTTTATCAGCCCGCCGCACTGTAGTACGATACCAACAGGAGGATCCGACCTGGGCGGGGCTGAAAAGCTGCGGGCGAGCGAAAAAGCCGCTGAATCGTCCTGGCAGATCGCTGTTCAAGCCGCCGAATCCAAACAATCGCGCAACCTGGTGGTTCTGGACGTCCGCGCGTGCACTTCCTTCACCGACTACTTCGTGATTTGCAGCGGGTCCAATCCACGCCAGATCCAGGCCATCGCCGATGAAATCGAGCAAAGGTTGAAGAAACAGGGTGAATATCCAGCCAGCATCGAGGGTTATGAGAACGCGGAATGGGTCCTTGTGGATTACGGAGACTTCGTGGTCCATATTTTTTCGGAAAAGGCGCGAACCTACTATGACCTGGAGCGGCTCTGGCGGGACGCCAAGGTTGTGGAGCTGTAGCGGGAAGGGCGCATCTTTAACGCGACGGCCCGATTTTTGCGCCGGGAACGCATCTTTCCGCCGTCCGGCAGGGATGCAAATGTCGAAATTTGTGATATAGTGACAGAAGTTTGATCTCCAAAGAATGGGAGGCACCATGAAGAAAGTATTGACTCTGTTCGCACTCGCAGCGGCTTCGACGTTTGCTGCCGAAATCTCCGGATTCATCGCCGATTCGAGCTGCGGCGCCAAGCACGCGGCGGGCACGGCTGCCGATGCGAAATGCGCGCAGGGATGCATCAAGAAGGGTGGCGAGGCCGTACTGGTGACGAAGGACGGCAAGGTCTATAAGATCGATTCGGCATCGCAGGCCAAGGCGAAGCAGTTCGCCGGCAAGACGGTCAGCGTAAACGGCTCGGTAAGCGGCGACACGCTGAGCATCGAGTCGATTCAATAATCCTGTTCACAATCCTGGGCGGCTTGTTGAGGACCTCTGCAAGCCGCGCCAGATTTTCTCCATTCCGGCTCAGATCCCGCCAGCCGCTTTTCCTCGCAATGAACACACTGGTTTTGCTGCTCTCGGCGAGCGCTGTTTTCGCCGCCGGGCCGGTCACGGATTCACACACTTATGATCTCGCCGCGAATGGCGTCCTCACGATCAAAAACGCGGCCGGCGACGTGTCGATCGAGGCGTGGGATCAGCCGCGGGTGGAACTGACGGTGATCAAGAGCGCTGCCGATACAAAACTGCTCGATCGGATCCAGGTAAGAGCCGAAGGCGGAGCCAGCGCGTTAACGATCGTCTCGTCGTATCCAAAACACCGGCGCATCGAACGGCCGTTCCGCTGGAGCCTGGACTTCAATCTCGAATACCGGATTAAGGCTCCCCGCACGGCGAAACTGGTGATCGACGAGTATACGGGCCAGGTGAACGTCATCGGGATGAGCGGTGATATCCGCGCGAGCGACCGCAACGGTGACATTTTTCTGCTGATGCCGGAAGGGTCGTACTCGCTGCGGGCCAAGACCGGAATCGGGCAGATTGTTTCGGATTTTCCAGGCCGCCAGGCGCGGAGCCCGCTGCTATTCGGCCATCAGTTCACCGGTTCGGCGGAAAGCGGAAGGCGGCTGGATCTGCAAGCCGGGATCGGCACGGTGACCGTTCTCAAGATGCGCAGGCCGGATTTAGAGATCCGTTGAACCGCGCCGCGGTTACCCGCGAGCTCTGCGCCGCCGCTTCTGCTCGACAACAGGCTCGGCCGGAGCGGTTTCCGACGCGGCGGGCTTTTTCGCCATCGCCAGACTGTTCTTGAGAGCTTCCAAAATATCGACGACCTTGGCCTGCTGCGGCTCCGGCGTGGCGACCACGGCTTTGCCTTCCTTCTTGGCCTCGATCATCTTCAGCAGGTTGTCGCGATAATCGTCGTGATATTTTTCCGGCTCGAAATCGGCGGAGAGCGCTTCGATCAGGCTGGTGGCGAGCGCGAGCTCCTTTTCCTTCACCAGGCTGAGATCGGTGCGAAATTCATCCACTTTGCGGATTTCGTGGCTGTAGTACATGGTGTGCAGCAGAACGCCGTTCTGGCCGGGGCGCAGGATCACGATGTGCTCGCGGTTATGCATGGCGATCTTCGCCACGCCGACGTAGCCCGTCTTTTTCAGCGCATCGAACAGCAAGGCGTAGGGCTTTTCGCCGGCCTCCTCGGGGGCCATGTAATATGACGTTTCGAAATAGATGGGATCCACCTGATCGGCCTTGACGAATTCAAGGATCTCCATCACTTTCGCGGTGGCGGGTGCGACTTTCTTGATCTCCTCGTCCTCGATGACGACGTAGTGGTCCTTTTCGTACTCGAATCCCTTGACGATTTCGCTGCGCGGGATGGGCTTATCCTCGGCCTGGCAGTAGAGGACCTGCTTGATGCGGGAGCCGTCGGTCTTGTGCAACTGATTGAAACTGATGTTCTCGCTCCGCGCGGCGCTGTAGAGCCGGATGGGGAAGGAAACGAGGCCGAAGGTGAGGTGGCCTTTCCAGACGGTAGACGCCATAATACGAGCATAGCTCAAACGTTTGTGGCGGGATTTGTTGCGTCTGCTCGCGCGTGCGGCGAATACGGTACGGTGTTGTTAGGTTGTCCCTGGAAAAATACAAGGAGAAACGCCGGTTCGATAAAACCCCGGAACCGGCCGCTTTGACCCCCGCCGAGCCCGCGCCGGCGCTGCGCTACTGCGTGCAGCGGCATCACGCCACGCGCCTGCATTACGATCTGCGCCTGGAAGCGGGCGGCGCGCTGAAATCCTGGGCCGTGCCCAAGGGGCCGACCCTCGATCCGGACCAGAAACGGCTGGCCATGATGGTGGAGGATCATCCCATCGATTACGGCGGATTCGAGGGCGTCATTCCCAAAGGCAATTACGGCGCGGGCAGCGTGATGCTGTGGGATCGCGGGACCTACGAAATCCTCGGCGATGCGGCGGCCGAGGAGCAGATCGCCCGCGGCGATTTCAAATTCCGCATCCACGGCGAAAAAATCAACGGCGAGTTCGTACTGGCGAAAATCAAGCGCAGCGAAAAGGGAAACGAGTGGCTGCTGATCAAGAAAAAAGACGCCTTCGCGCAGCCGGGCTGGGATCCGGAGGATTTTCCGCGCAGCGTGCTTTCCGGGCGCACACAGGAAGAGATCGCGCGCGAGCTGCCGGCCATGCACGTTCAGGAATCCAAGCTCGCCGATCCGATGCCTCGCAATCTTTTGCCGATGCTGGCCGAAATCGGGCGCGGAACGCCGCCGTCGAGCGAGGAATGGCTGTTTGAAATCAAATGGGACGGCGTGCGGGCCATTTGCTATATTGACAACGGCTCGCTCCGGATGTTTTCGCGCCGCGGGAACGCAATTGATAAGCAGTATCCGGAGTTGTCGGTGCTGCCGCATCACGTCCGCGCATCGACGGCGATTCTGGACGGCGAAATCGCGGCGCTCGACCCGCGCGGCGCCCCGAGTTTCGAATTGCTGCAAAGACGAATCACCACCGCCGACGCGGCGGCGATTGCGGCGATGGCTCGCAAGGACCCGGTCGTGTTCTTCGCCTTCGACCTGCTGTATCTCAACGGCCGCGATCTCCGCGGCGTTCCGCTGGAGGACCGAAAACGGCTGCTCAAGGAAATCTTGGCGCCCGATGAAGTGGTGCGCTACTCGGAACATTTCGTGGGCAACGGAGCGGAGCTGTTCGAAGCGGCGCGCGCGCAGGGACTGGAAGGAATCGTCGGCAAGCGGCGCAAAAGTTTCTATACATCGCGGCGCAGCTCGGATTGGGTGAAATGGAAAATCACGGAATCCGGCGAATTTGTGATCTGCGGATTCACCAAAGGCGAGCGCGATCTGTTCGGAGCGCTGGTCCTGGGGGTCTATGACCGCGGCAAATTGACGTGGGCCGGAAACGCCGGGAGCGGTTTCGATCAGAAAAAAATGCGCGAGATTCACGCGCTGCTGGCGCCGCTTGAAATCAGCGAGCGGCCGATCGAGCCCGACAGGAATCTTCCCCGTCAGGTGACCTGGGTGCGGCCGGAGCTGGTGTGCGAAGTGAAATTTTCGAATTGGACCGAGGAGGGGCGGCTGCGCGCGCCGGTGTTTGTGGGGTTGCGGCCCGACATCGATCCGCGGGAGTGCGTGCGCGAAACGGCCGCGGCGGAACGCGCGCCGCTGCTCGATCCGGCGGCGAAGGAAACCATCCTCACCATTGACGGGCACCGGCTGAAGTTCACCAACCTCGACAAGGTTTACTGGCCAAAGGATGGATACAAAAAACGCGACTTGCTGAACTACTACGACGCGGTCGCGCCGCTGATTTTGCCCTATCTCAAGGACCGGCCGCTCTCGCTGCGGCGCTATCCGGAGGGAATCGCGGGCGAAGCGTTCTTTCAAAAAAACACGCCGGATACGTTTCCCAAGTGGCTGCGGACCGAAGTGGCGCCGGATGGAATCCGGTATGTGGTAGCCGACGACCGCGCGACGCTGCTGTTCCTGACAAATCTGGGCTGCATCGATCAAAACCCGTGGATGAGCCGCGTGGGTTCGTATGAATATCCCGACTTTGTGCTGATCGATCTGGATCCGGTGGAGTGCGGGTTTGAAAAAATTGTCGAGGCCGCCCTGCTGATTCGATCGAAACTGGAGCTGGCCGGCCTGGAGGGATATCCCAAGACGACCGGCGGCGACGGCCTGCACATCTATGTCCCGCTGGAGCCGCGCTACAGCTACGCGCAGGTGCGCGAGTTCGCGCGGCTGCTTTCCGAGCTGGCGCGGATGGACCGTCCGGAGCTGTTCGCCGCCGCGCGGTCCGTATCAAAGCGGGAAAAGAACCGGGTGTATTTCGATTGGGCGCAGATCGCGGAGACCAAAACAATTTCGGCCCCTTATGTTGCGCGGGCCTATGCGGGCGCGCCGGTGGCGACGCCGCTTTCCTGGCGCGAAGTGACTCCGAAGCTGCGGCCGGAACAGTTCCATCTTGGCAACGCCATGGCGCGATTCGACCGGGTGGGCGATCTGTTCGGGGGCGTCTTGCGCAATCCGCAGCGATTGGAACCGGCGATCGAAAAACTGGCCGGCGCGCTGCCCGCGCAGCGGCGTTGAGCTGGCCCGGGCGAACCGCCCGCGCGTCTGCGGAACCCGCCGAAGAGTTAATCGGTGGCTGCGGTGCGGCGATCGCCAATGGCCTCGGCCACCTCGATGGCCATTTGATAGCGTCCGAAGGGCGCGCTCAGTTGCACGCCGGCGACCATCGGACGAACGCGCCGCACCATTTCCCGCGCGATAGCGATGCCTTCGGCCCGCGCGGCTTCGGCGCCTTCGGCCCGGCGCATCCGGTCCATATACTCCTCGGGAACCGGGACGCGCAGCTCGTTGACCATGAACTCGGCGTTGCGATAGCTGGTCAGCGGCCAGATGCCGGCGATCACCGGAAGATGGTGCTGCTCGGTGGCCCTCAAAAACGCTTCGAGCAGATCCAGATCGAAAACCGGCTGGGTCACCACGAACTCGGCTCCGGCCTTGACCTTCCACTCCAGGCGGCGCAGCTCTTCCTCCAGGTTCAACGCGCCGGGATTGGCGCCGACGCCGATCAGCAGGGCGGTCTGCGAACCGATCGGGTTGCCGCCCAAATCGAGCCCGTGATTCAGATTGTTGACGATGTTGGTGAGTCCGATGGCGTCGACGTCGAAGACCGCCGTGGCGTCGGGATAAGCGCCCATGCGCGGCGGATCTCCGGTGATGCAGATCAGGTTGCGGATCCCGGCGGCGTGCGCGCCGAGCAGCTCGCTTTGGATACTCAAAATATTCCGGTCGCGGCAGCAGAAGTGCATCACGGCCTCGATTCCGGCCTGCTGCTGGATCAACTGGCAGGTGACCTGAGCGCTCATGCGCGCGCTGGCGCGGGGACCATCCGGAACGTTGATGCAGTCAATGCCCGCCGCCTTGCAAAGCCTGGCGCCCTCGATCTCGCGGGCCGCATCGACCCCGCGCGGCGGAAGGATTTCGACGAAGGCCACGAAATGCCCGGCGGCGAGTTTGGCGCCCAGCGAACTTTTTTGGGCCGCGGGAATTTTTTCCATGGCCTTGGGGCGCGCCGCGGGCGGCTCGATCACCACGCTATGAGGAGTTTCGACGTGCTGCAAGCTTCGCGCTTCGGCCCGCATGGCCTTGATATGTTCCGCAGTGGTGCCGCAGCAGCCGCCGATGATCCGCACGCCGGCGAGCAGAAACCGGCGGGCGTACTGCGCCATGTACTCGGGCGAGCACAAATACAGATTCCGGCCGTCCACCGTGGTCGGCAGGCCGGCGTTGGGCATCGCGCTGAGCGGCAGCCTGGTGTAGGCGGCCATTTTCTCGATGGTTTCCAGCATCACCTTGGGGCCGGAGGAGCAGTTCAGGCCGATCAGGTCCACCGGCAGCTCATTCAGCCGTTGCGTATAGTCGGCAACCGAGGTGCCGTCGCGCAGCCTGCCGTCATCTTCAATGCTCAACTGCGCCACGATCACCAGATCGTCGCCGGCGGCCTGGCGCGCGGCGAGAATCGCTTCGCGGACTTCGTTAAAATCGCGAAAAGTTTCCAGAATCAGAAGATCGACCCCGGCTTCGATCAGCGCTTCGACCTGCTCGCGGAACAGCGCGCGGGCCTCCTCGAAGCTGGTGGGGCCCAGCGGCTCCAGCCGAATGCCCAGCGGTCCCACCGCGCCGGCGACAAAGGCCAGATCGCGCGCCGCCTCCCGGGCGATCCGCACGCCGGCCTGATTGATCAGGCGCACCTTCTCGGAAAATCCGAAGGCGCCCAGCCGCTTTCGATTCGCGCCGAAGGTATTGGTTTCCAGAATCTCCGCGCCGGCCTTGACGTATTCCTGATGAACATCGCGGACCAGAGCGGGCAGCGACAGATTCAACTCATCGTAGCAGCGGTTGATGAAGACGCCTTTGGCGTAAAGCGAGGTGCCCATGGCGCCGTCGGCGACCAGGACGCGCTTACCCAGGGTTTCCTTAAATTCGGCTGCTCGGTTTTGGGTTGCGATAATGGGCATCTTCCCGTCGAAAATTTCCTTCCGTCAAACCTCGGCCGCTGGAGTTCCGGCGCCGAGAGCGCCCGGCGCGCCGCCTTGCCCGATGCGTTCTTGATTCGCCCGCCGCGCGTTGATCTCTTCCTCGGCGTCCCCGCGGCCCCGGGCCGCCGTCCGTCATGAGGCGCTCTTCGGCTCTCTTAATACAATAACGCCCGGCGGCGTTCTTGGGCGCGAACGAACCTGGCGTTCCTACTTCGCTTCGGCGGCGGGAGCGGGAGCCGCCGCGCCGGCGGGCTTCGCCGGACCGTACATGACCGGCTGCGGATGCAGCGCCCTGGCGTCGTCGCGCGTGTCGAAGTCGAGGAAGCAGAACATCAGGAAGATGCCCAGAAACAGAAATCCCGAGCAGGCGATCACCGCGTTCACCGCCTTCTCATAGCGCAGATGCATGAAGAACAACGCCACCAGCGACGCCTTAATGGAGGCGATCAGCAGCGCGATGATCACGTTGCCCGAGCCGAAGTCGATATAGGAGGCGGCCACCGTGAGAACGGTCAACAACAGCAGCGCCAGCAGCGTCCTGACGTAGACGGCGGAGCCGCCATGCTCGTGAGTGTGCTCTTGAATGCTCATTTGATCAGGTAAAAAAGCGGGAACAGATAGATCCAGATCAGATCGACCAGGTGCCAGTACAGGCCGACCAGGTCGACCGGCGTATAGTACTTCGAGGAAAACTCGCCGCGGTTGGCCCGGATGGCAATCCAGGCCAGCAGGAAAATGCCGACCAGGATGTGGAATCCGTGCAGGCCGGTCATCATGAAGTAAAACGCGAAGAAGGTGCCGTAGCCGTGGCTGACGTTGCCGGCGGCGTCGCGGACGGTATCGCCCGGCTGCGCCTGATACCAGCGCGGCGGCAGCAGATGCTCTTCGAACTTGTGCGAATATTCGAAATACTTGACGCACAGGAAGACGCAGGCGCAGAGGATGGTCAGGATCAGGTACATCACCAGCTTCTTTTTATCGTTGCGCTGCGCCGACAAAACGCCCATCACCATGGTGAAGCTGGAAATCAGCAGCACCACGGTGTTCAGCGCGCCCAGCGGGCGCTGCAAGTGTTCGTGCGCTTCCAGGAACTCCTGCGGGTAGCGCGCCTGCATCATCCCGAAGCCGACGAACAGTCCTCCAAACAGCAGAACTTCGGTAACCAGGAACAGCCACATCCCGATCTTGCTGGTGTCGAACTGCTGCTCCATGGTGGCGAAGTGATGCTGATGGTGCGCATCGCCGCCGTGCGCGTGGGGATCGTGAAAATCGAGTGTGGAAGTGCTCATCAGTGCGCCACCGGTTCAGGACGATAGTCGTACGGCGCCCGCTCCAGCACCGGCTGCTCTTCGAAATTATGTTCGATCGGCGGAGACGACGTCTTCCATTCCAGCGTCGTGCCGCCCCAGGGATTATCCGGCGCGTCGTACGGCTTTCTCAGCGAGGCGAGGAGATTGACTGCCGTAATCATCATGCCCAGCCCGATCACCCAGCTTCCGTACGTCGAAAACGCGTGCAGCGGCTGGTATTGATCGAGGTAGTTGTAGTAGCGCCGCGGCATTCCCTTGCTGCCCAGGAAAAACTGCGTGAGGAACGTCATGTTGAAGCCGATGAACACCAGCACGCAGCCCAGTGCGCCGAACTTTTCGTTGTACATCCGCCCGGTCATCTTCGGCCACCAGTAGTGCAGGCCGCCGATGAAGGCGATCACCGTGCCGCCCATCATGACGTAATGGAAGTGCGCCACAACGAAATAGGTGTCGGTCAGATGCACGTCGGTGGAAAGCGTGCCGAGGAAAATTCCCGTCAGGCCGCCGATGCCGAATAACAGCAGGAAGCTGATCGCGTAGAGCATCGGCGTTTCCAGCGAAATATTGCCCTTGTACATCGTGCCCAGCCAGTTGAACATTTTGACGCCGGAGGGAATCGCCACCAGGAACGTCAACGCCGAGAAGATCACCGTGGCGAGCTGCGACTGGCCCGCAACAAACATGTGATGGCCCCAGACGATGAAGCTCAGCAGGGCCAGCGAAACGCTGGAATAAGCCACCGCGCGGTAGCCGAACATCGTCTTGCGCGAAAAGGTCGGGATCAGCTCGCTGATGATGGCCATGCCCGGCAGAATCATGATGTACACCGCCGGATGCGAGTAAAACCAGAAAAAGTGCTGGAACAGCACCGGGTCGCCGCCCAGCTTCGGATCGAAGATGCCGATGCTGAACACGCGCTCCAGCGCCAGCAGGCAGAGCGTGATGCCCAGAACCGGCGTCGCCAGCACCTGGATGATCGCTGTCGAGTAGATTCCCCACACAAACAGCGGCATGTCGAACCAGCCCATGCCCGGAGCGCGCAGCTTATGCACGGTGGCGACGAAGTTGATTCCGGTGAAGATCGAAGAGAAACCCAGGATGAACACCGCCATCACCATCAGCGTGACCGTGCCGCTGGTGGTGGTCGAATAGGGGGTGTAGAAGGTCCAGCCGGTGTCGATGGCGCCGAAGATCATGCCGCAGACGGCCATCACCGCGCCAATCACCCACAGATAAAAGCTCGCCAGATTCAGCCGCGGGAAGGCGACATCCTTGGCTCCCAGCATCAGCGGGAGCACAAAATTTCCCAGCGCCGCGGGAATGGAGGGAATGATGAACAGGAACACCATGATCACGCCGTGCAGCGTGAACACACGGTTGTAGGTTTCGGCGCTCATCAGCACTTTGCCGAACAGCATGTGCTTGGGGTTGAGCAGCGACAGCCGGACGAACAGCGCGAAAATTCCGCCCATCAGGAACGCCGTCAGCACGCCGACCAGATACATGACGCCGATGCGCTTGTGGTCGACCGTGGTCATCCAGCTCCAGATGCCCTTTGAAGCGTTCAGATAGTTCACTTCCGGCCGCGGATGGTCCGCGATTTTGCCCCGCGATGTTAATGTGTTCGCCATCGTCTCCTCACTTTGTTCCGGTGGTCCCCGAAGCGCCGCTGGCGCCGGCCGGCTTGGGCGGCAGCGACAGCACCGTCGGCGCCGGAGGCCCGCCGTTCGGATTATTGCCCAGGGATTTGATAAACGCGATGAGTCCCTGAATTTCGTGCTCCCGCAGCAAGCCCTGAAACGTCGGCATGATCGGATCGTATCCCGCCACGATCTTGGCCTGCGGCTGCATCATCGATTCGCGAACGTAATCGGCATCCACCAGCACCTCCTTGCCGTCGTTCATTTTTTCCATCTTGCCCCAGATACCCTTCCAGCTCGGCCCGCCCGAGGCGATCCGCGAGCCGTCGATTGAGTGGCAGGTCGAGCAGCCTTTGCGCTCATACTGGATCCTGCCCCATTCGGCCGGCTTCATTTTGTAGTCTTCCCACTCCGTGCCGCCGGTCTCCATGAATTTCTGAAAATCGGCTTCGTTGTCCACCACTAGCTTGGCCTGCATGTCGGAGTGGCCCTTGCCGCAGTACTCGGCGCAGGTCACATGATGCGTGCCGGGCACGGTCGGAGTGAACCAGACTTCGGTATAACGCCCCGGGATGATATCGTGTTTCACGCGCATGTCCGGCACGAAGAAATCGTGCAGCACGTCTTCGCTGGTCATCACGAAACGAACCGGCTTGTTCAGCACAACGTGAATCTCGTTGGCTGTGCGCGTTCCATCCGGATATTCGAACTGCCACAGCCACTTCTTGGCGGTGATCTGGATCTCCATGGCCTCGCCCGGCGCGACGGCGTACTTCATCCAGCCGTTCAGACCCCAGAAAAAGATCGCCACGCAGAGCAGCAGCGGGATCACCGTCCAGACGATTTCAAGCGTGGTGTTGTGGGTCTGATGCGGCGTCACGCGGCCCGGCTTGTAGCGATAGCGCCAGGCGAAGCCGATGGCGGCGGCCGCGATCCCCACAAACAGGACGCCGCACAGCCAGAACAGGCCCATGTAAACGTTATCCACTTCGCCCGCAAACTGCGAGCCCTGTGGAGGCAACATCAGAGATCGGAGCCACTCCATTTATGCCAATCCTTCTTTAACCCGAGCCGAGCGGGACTTTTCGAGCTTCATCATTCGCCACAAAAACCAGCCGATCAGCAGCACCGTGAGCGCCCCGCCAATTTTCATGAAATTTGTCGCAAACAGCACGTATCCATTCGCCTTCGGATCGTAGTGATAACAGAACAGCAGAATCTTTTCGACCGTCATCGTCGAGCGGCCTTCGCTCGCCTCGGCCAGTGCGAAGCGCACGTCCATCTGCCGGAAGCGCGTGCCGTAGAGATAGCGGGCGATCTTTCCTTCCGGCGTCAGGACGAAGATCGCCGCCGGATGCGCGAACTGCTCCTGGACGGGATCGTAGCGGTAGTGATCGCCGATCTGCTCGGCCAGCTTTTTGGCGTTGTCGTCTTTATCGCAGAGAAAATGCCAGCTCGCCGGCTTGCCCAGGCTTTCGATATAGCTCGCTTTCTTGCGCCGGGCCAGATCGAACGATTCGTTCGGATCGATGCTGATGGTGACCACTTCGTATTGGTCGCCCGGATTCCAGGGAATCTCGCGCATCACCTGCGCCTGGCCGTTGAGGATCAGATTGCACAGCATCGGGCAGGAGTAATAAATGAGGTCCAAAATGACCGGCTTGCCCTTATGGAAGAAGTCGCGCAGCGCGACCGGATATCCGTTCTCAGCGATGAACTGCAGGTTGAGATCGACCGCCGCCCCCAGGTGTTCTTCCAAGCCGACACCCATCAGTTGCGGCGGGAGCACGCCGGCCGGCAGTGTTCCCGGTTGGCCGGAAGGCAGCGGGTCTTTCTGCGCAAACAAAGGAGCGCCCATCAGGATCGCCGCGATCGCCAAGGGCCGGATTTTCCTAAAACCTTCCATGGTCAGTTCACTTGGCAGGCGCCGCTGCCGCCGGGCCGGCCGCGTCGTCCTTCTTGGGCGGATAGCTTTTCGCCGGATAGAACAGTTTTCCCGCCGCCGCCTCCTGCGCGAACAACTCCATGGCGCGGTTCACCGGAATCCGCACCGTGCCTTTGGCCTTGTCCGCCCAGGAATAATGCGTTAAGAGCCAATCCTCGCGCCGGTGCAGTTCGAGCAACTGCTCGCTCGGAGGCGCCAGCACCTTTTCATAGACGGCCTCCTGCCAGATCTTGTTGAAATAGGATTGCAGCGCCAGGATCGTGATCACCAGCAGGACGATGCTGCCGATGCCGAATCCCACGATGGCCCCCACTTTGGGCTCGGCCGGATCGAAGCCCTCGGCCGGGGAAGCGTGTCGAATCTCCTGTTCACTCATGCGGCGTCCGCTCCTCGTTATGCATTTTCGAAATACAATCCCTGCTCAAACCGCAGGTCGCCCACCGGCACCATCTTGTGTTTCTTGAACCGGCTCCAGAAGACCAGACCCGCCAGGCTCACCGTGGCCGCCAGCGTCGCGAAATCCTGCCAGCTCAGCTCCGGCCCGGCCGGATAATAAGCCGGCATCGCCACCCAATACAGATCGATATACTCGACGACAACCGACCACACCGCGACAAAACCCAGGATCCCCAAGTTCCGTTTCGCCGGCCGGCACAGCAGCGTAAAGAAGGGGATGATGAACCGGATAAACGGCATCGAAATGGCGATCCAGAACCAGCCGCCGGCGATCCGGTGCCGGTACCAGGCGGTTTCCTCCGGAATATTGGCGTACCAGATCAGCAGGTATTGCGCAAACGCAATATAGGTATAAAACGCCGTCAGCGCGAACATCCATTTGCCGAGGTCGTGATAATGCTCGAGCGTGATCGAGTTCCGGAGCACGCCCGCGCGCCGGAACCCCAGCGCGATCAGCGTCACCATCGACATGAACGTCAACGCCCCGCCGGACAAAATGTACAGGCCGAAGATCGTCGAATACCACTTCGGCTCAATCGACATGAACCAATCGTAGGAAGCCAGGGTCCCGAGCACGACCACCAGAAACAAGCCGGGTGCGCTCCATCGCGAGGCGGCGTACATCTGCCGGACCGATTTCTCCGTATCCTGTTTTGTCGATTGGCGGTAAATCGAAAAAATCCAGACCGACCAAACCAGGAAGTAGGCCGCCGCACGGATCAGGAAAAACTTCTCTGAAAGATACGGCGCCTTCCAGCGCATCGCCGCGTCGTGCGCCGCGTCGTAGGTGGTCCAGGAGTAGATGTCTTTCAGACCCAGCGCCACCGGGATGAACAGCAGCGCGCCGAACGGCAGCGTATACATGATGTTTTCCATGATGCGCCGCACCGTCACGCTGGCCGCCGAACCGCTTAAGAACTGCACCATCACGAAAAAGAACGCGCCCAGCCCGGTGGCCGCCACGAAGCCGAACGCCACAATATAGGAATGGAAAAACCGGGCGGGATCCTGAAGGCAGCCCGCCACGCAGGCGATCACCGCAACCAGCGCGGCGAACGCCAGCGCATTGCGCCCGGCCGACCAGCGGGCCGGCTCCATCTGGTAATTATCTTCGTGACTCATTGCAAATCCGTCCTGTGCTCGGCCGGCACGTCGCCGATGGTGGAGTGCGCCGCGCGCTGCAGGACGCGCAGATAAGCGATAATCGCCCAGCGATCCTCCACCGAAATCTGATACTTGTACGGCGGCATGGTGCGCCGGCCCTCGGAGATGACGTTGAAAATCTCGCCGTCGGCGAACTCGACGACGCGGTCCTCCATCAAATTCGAAGGCTGCCAGGCGGGCACGTGAAGCGGCACGATTCCCTGCCCCGAGCCCGTCCGGTCATGACACGGCGTGCAGTAGGTTCCAAACTTAGCCTGGCCTTTTTTCAAAAGAGCCATATCCACCGGCACCGGACTCTTGCCGACATACTGATCGCCATCCATGCCGGTGTAATACGGAGTGTCTTCCCGCAGGTGACCGCGCGCGACGGTGTCCTCGGGCGGCACGCGGCTGTCGCGGTGGTCGGCGAAGATTTCGTTTTCCATCTGCGGCTTGAATTTTTCCTGCACCTTCATGTCGTCCCAGACCTGCACCGGCGGAACGCGCTGCACCGGCGAGCATCCGGAGAGAAGCAGCAGCGCGATCACCACGCAGGCAATCGGCAGCGCGCAATATCCGCCCACCCAGGCGAGCGCGTCCTGAATCCTGAACCCGGAATCCTGAGTCTTCATCCTTCCACGACCTCAACCGCCCCAGCGCCCACGCTGCGCAGATGTTCCGCCGCCCGCCGCGCCTCGAACTGGGGATCGTCCGCCTCGATCACCAGCAGGAACTTGTCGTCGCTGGCGCGGTGCGCATCGCGATAGTTCATCGACGGGTGATAGAGCCGCGGCAATCCGTTCAGCGCCCACATCCCCAGGAAACTGGCAAACGCCGAGAACAGAACCGTAAGCTCGAACGCGATCGGAATCGAAAACGTGAAATCGAACAGCGGCTTGCCGCCGATCACAAACTTGTCGTTGATGGCGCCGCAGTACCAGATCAGCAGGAACGCGGTGGCGGTGCCGCACAGCCCGACGCAGATCACGATCCAGCCCAAAATCGAACGCCGGATCCCCAAGGCGTCCTCAATGCCGTGCACCGGAAACGGCGTCATCGCATCGAGCTTCGTGTATCCCATCTGGCGGATCTGGCGGCCGGCATGGACCAGCTCATGCGGATCGTCGAACTCTCCGATCACGCCATAAACCTTGTCCTCGCCGATCCCCAGCTTTTCCCGGATGGCATTCGGATCGAGCTTCATTCCGCGGCTACCTCCACCGCCTGCCCTTTAAAAAGCTGCTTTTCGTAAGCCAGCACGCCCTTCACCTCGGAAATCGCAATCATCGGCAGGAACCGCGCAAACACCAGGAAAAGCGTCAAAAATAAACCGATGGTCCCGGCAAACGTGCAGATATCGACCCATGTCGGCCGGAAGTATCCCCACGAGCTCGGCAGAAAATCGCGATGCAGGCTGGTCACGATAATGACGAACCGCTCAAACCACATCCCGATGTTGGTGGTGATGGAAATGATGAACATCACCGGAATCGACCGGCGCATCGCCTTGATCCAGAAAAGCTGCGGGATAAATACGTTGCAGGTGTACATCGACCACGCCGCCCACCAGTACGGCCCGAAGGCGCGGTTCCAGAACGTGAACCGCTCATAAATATTGCCGCTATACCAGGCGATGAAAAACTCGCAGGCATAGGCGTAGCCGACCACCGACCCGGTCACCAGGATGATCTTGTTCATGTTCTCCAGGTGCTTCATGGTGATCAGGTTTTGCAGGTTGAGCGTCCACCGGGCGATCAGCAGCAGCGTCATCACGCAGGCGAATCCGGAAAAAATCGCGCCGGCGACGAAGTACGGCGGGAAGATGGTCGTGTGCCATCCGGGGATCACCGAGGTGGCGAAGTCGAAGGAAACGATGGTGTGGACCGAAAGCACCAGCGGCGTCGAAATTCCGGCCAGAATCAGATACGCCGCTTCGTAGTTAGTCCAGTGCCGCGCCGATCCGCGCCAGCCCAGGCTTAAAATCCCGAAGACCACCTGCCTGACTTTGCTCGCCGCGCGGTCGCGCAGCGTGGCGAGATCGGGAACCAGGCCGGTGTACCAGAACAGCAGCGAAACGGTGAAGTAAGTCGATACCGCGAACACGTCCCAGATCAGCGGCGAACGGAAGTTCTGCCACATGCTGAGGTCGGTGTTGGGAACCGGAAACAGCCAGTAGGCGCGCCAGGGGCGGCCGGTGTGGAACAGCGGGAAGATGCCCGCGCACATGACCGCAAACAGCGTCATCGCCTCGGCCGAGCGGTTGATCGAAGTGCGCCACTTCTGCCGGAACAGGAACAGAATCGCCGAAATCAGCGTGCCGGCATGGCCGATACCGATCCAGAACACGAAATTGGTGATGTCCCAGGCCCAGCCGATCGGCCGGTTGTTTCCCCACACGCCGATGCCGGTTGAGACCAGGTAGGTCAGCATGGCCGCCAGCAGAATGGTGATCGAGCTGGTGATGCCGAGCGTGATCCAATATTTTCGCGGCGTTTTAATGACGTCGCCTTCGACAATCGAGCTGATCTGTTCGGTGAGGTCGTGGTAATCCTTGGCCCGGACCAGCGGCGGATTCACTTCCATCAGTTGTGGATTTTGTGTGATCGCTACCTCAGACATATGGTTCTCTACGCCAACTCCTCGTTCACATTCCTCAACCGGGCCAAATAAGAAGTGCGCGGCCGCAGATCCATCTCCTCCAGCATTTTGTAGTTGCGCTCCTGCTTCTTCAGTTTCGAAACGCGGCTTTCCGGATCGTTGATATTTCCGAAGACAATGGCGTCGGCCGGGCAGGTCTGCTGGCAGGCCGTCTTGATCTCGCCGTCCTGGATCGCGCGCCGCCCCTCGACCTTGGCCTGAATCTTCTTCTCCTGAATGCGCTGCACGCAATAGGTGCACTTTTCCATCACCCCGCGCATGCGCACCGTCACATCCGGATTGGAAGCCATCGCCTCGATCTGCGGCATGTGCTTATGGAAGTTCAAGAAGTTGAAGTGCCGGACCTTGAACGGACAGTTGTTCAGGCAGTACCGCGTGCCGACGCAGCGGTTGTAGGCCATATCGTTCAGCCCTTCGGGAGAATGCGACGTGGCCGCCACCGGGCAGACGTTCTCGCACGGGGCGTTTTCGCACTGCATGCACGGAATCGGCTGCTCCACCGCGCGCGGATCGTCCTCCGGCCCGACATAGTAGCGGTCCATCCGCAGCCAGTGCATTTCGCGCCCGCGGGTCACCTGATATTTTCCGACCACCGGAATATTGTTCTCAGCCTGGCAGGCGATCACGCAGGAGTTGCAGCCGGTGCAGGCCGTCAAATCGATGGCCAGCCCCCACTGGTATCCCTTGTCGTAGACGCGTTCCGGATAGATCGATTGCAGCTCCGGAACCTCGTTCATCTCCTCAACCGCCTTGGGGTTCCTCTTGTACTCGGCGATGGTGACTTCGCGGTACAGGGGGCGGCCGTTCATCCGCTCCGCGCTGGATCCGCCGATCATGCCGTGCTCTTGCGTGGTCGCCACCACCACTTTGTTGCCCGTGGGGGTCAGCGAAAATCCGCCGCCGGACCAGTAGGCGTCCGAAGTGCGGATGAGGTTCGCGTTGACGCCGACATCCTTGCCGACGCGGCCGCACTTGGCTCGTCCATAGCCGAGCGAAAGCGTCACCGCGTCGTCGGCATGCCCGGGCTGGATCATCACCGGCACGTCCACCTTGTAGTTGCCGCGCGCCAGCGTCACCACATCGCCGTCCTTCAGGTTTTGCGCGCGGGCCAGAGCCGGACTGATCAGCGCCGCGTTGCCCCAAACCACCTTGGTCATGGGCTCCGGCCACTCCTGGAGCCAGGCGTTATTGGCGAAACGGCCGTCGTAAGTCGATGCGCCTGGCACGAAAGCAACCTCCAGGCCGCCCGAAGCCGGCCTGGCGCTGAACAACCCCGCCAGTTTCTTGGCGTCCGCGGAGACCTTCACCGCCTCATACGGCTTGGCGGCCGCCACCACGCCATCGTGGAGCGCCCTGCGCCAGGCCTGCTCCTTCTCGCGATCCTTGCCGGGGAACTGCGCCAGCCAATAATTCTTCACGATGGCGTGCGCGTCTTTGTCCTTGTAATCGATGATCAGGGCGACCATCTCCGCCGGCGTTTTGCCGCCGTACATGCACCGGATCATCGGCTGCTGGACCGCCACGGTGCCGTCCTGAGCCCGCGCGTCTCCCCAGGTCTCCAGATAATGCGCGCCCGGCACGTGCCACCTGGCCGCCGCGGCCGTCTCATCTTCCTCGAGCCCCACATGAATCGTATTGGCGACCTTGGCCATGGCGGAGGCAAATTGCAGATCCGCCGGCGCCGTATACACCGGATTGCCTTCAAGGATCACCAGCGTCGAAACCTGGCCCGAATTCATCTCCGCCGTCAGCGCCTTCAGCGCATCGAGCGACGCGCCGCCCGAAGATTTGCTGTAGCTGACCGCCGCGCTGCCAAGCGCTTCGTTGATCAGCGCTACGGCCGCGTGAACCTCCGCCGGCTGCCGGAGCCCGGCCACCACCAGCGCTTCCGGCCCCGCCGCCTTCAGATCCTTCACCAGCGCCGTCAGAAATTTTCCGCGCCGGTCTGCTCCACCCACCACGTTCAGCCCCGGAACAGCGCCCAGAGCCGCGGCCAGATCGAAGGCGAACTGCCGCACGTCGCTCGGCTTCACGCGCAGCCGGTGATCCGCGTTCGCACCCGTGATCGAAAATTGCGACTCGACGGCATACAGCCGGTTCAGCTTCTCCAGATCCTCCTCGCTGGCGACATGGCGGCGCCGGGAGAACAACTTGGTCGGCAGTGGCGAGGCCGAATCGAGCCCCAGAAAATCCGAATCGAGCGCCACGATCACCTTCGCCTTGTCAAACTGCGGGTGAGCCGCAACCTCCTGGCCAAACGCCATGCGCAGGCCGGCGGCTTCGTTTTCGCGCGTAATCGGCTCGTACTCGATCCACTTGGCCTTGGGATATTTCTTCAGCGCCTCGCCGCGCATCATCTCCAGCGACGGCGAAAGCACCGTCTCGCTTAAGAAGCGCAACCCCGAGCCGTCGCCCAAGGGAATCCCCTTAAGATAGGCGTGAAACTCCGGCCAGCTCTTGGCCGACGGCGATCCATTTTCCAGAAACCGCGCCGACCGGTCCGGATCGTAAAGCGACAAGACCGACGCCTGCTGCCAGGCCAGCGCCGCACCCAGGCTCGAAGGATGATCGGGATTGCCTTCTATCTTTGTCGGCCGCCCGTCGTGCGTTTCCACAATCAGCCCGGTGGCCGTGCCGCCCAACTGCATCACCGTTGCGTAGTAATACGGCGCGCCCGGAATCAGATCCTCGACCCCTTTGGCGTACGGCAGAATATGTTCCACCGGCCGCCGGCAAGCGGCCAGGCCCGCAAGTCCGAACGACGCCGCCATGATCTTCAACATGTGGCGGCGCGAATCGCCGTCGAGCATCTCCGCCGCGCTCGACGGAAACTCCCGCTCCACCCACTGGCGGAACTGCGGCGTATCGGCGAGCTGGTCCAGACTGCGCCAGTATTGAGGCCCGGTGGCGGCTTTCGGTTTAATTTGAATCAAACTCATCGATGACATCCCGAACAGTTCGTTGGCGGATTCAGATGCTTCTCGGCGATAATCTCATTGCCGATCTCCCGCGGATCGCGGTCGGGAACCCAGTCGAGCTTCGTCACCAGCTCCGCCGGCCGGATGTTCGGCGCGGGATCCTTGTGACAGGCCAGACAGAACGCCATGTTCAGCGGCTTGTCCTGATGCACCTCGATCATCTGATCGATGCGGCCGTGGCAGCTCACGCAGCTCACCCCAGCCGTCACATGCGCTTCGTGGTTAAAATAGACGAAATCAGGAAGGCGGTGGATCAACACCCACGGAATCGGCTGGCCGGTCTGGAAGCTCCGCCGCACCAGCTCAAGGCGCGGGCTGTCGGTTTTCACCTTGGCGTGGCAGTTCATGCAGGTCTGCGTCGGCGGGATCGCCGCGTAGGCAGCCTTGTACACCGTCGAGTGACAATAAAAGCAGTCGAGCCCAAGCTGCCCGGCGTGCAGCTTGTGGCTATAGGGAACCGGCTGCACCGGTTGGTATCCTGTGTCGATTACGGTGGGGTAGGTGTAATAGGTGTAGGCGCCAACCCCCGCCACGGCGCCCAAGCCGACCACCGCCCCGAGAACTTTCAGGATGAGGTCAGACGACTTCGGAAAGATCGCAGCCATCGTGAGTAGACTTAATCTTTGTTTCTACCATGAGTGTATAAAATACGCAAGCGAAGGACAATTTCTTGTCTAACCGCATGAAGTATAGCGTTACGAAATTCTTTGGGAACTTAAAAGTACGGCCAAAGTTAATGGTCCTTCATAATCTGTTCTTCCTGGTTCTCACCTGCGCGGCCTATTTTTCCCTGATTCCGCTGTTTGAAAAGCTGGTGGCGGATGCGCGGGCGAGAGAAGTATCCATTATTCAACAACTTCCCCACAACGCCGGGGAGGTGAAGCTGTCCCAGCAGTCCTACCAGAGCGCGGTGACGCGCGCCAAACTGACCTTATTCCTAATCCTTGGAAGCATTTACATCCTGGCCGTACTGCTGTTGGAATCGGCGATTATGCCGCTGTACGTTTATCGGCCGCTGCGGAGGATGCTCGAAGCGGACACGGCCACGCAGGCTGGCGACCGCGACCGGGAAATGATCCCGCCCGAGGAGATCATGGGCGACGAAATCGGCCAGATCATGCGCTCGCGCAACGAAACGGTGGCGGCCTTGCGGCGGCAGGAGGACGAGCTCGCCACGGCGCTGCGGCGTCTGGAGGAGCAGGACCGGCTGGTCAGCCTGGGCTTGCTGTCGGCCAGCGTCGCTCATGAACTGAACACGCCGCTGGCGGTTCTGAACGGGTCGATCGAAAAACTGATCGAAACCACCACCGACCCGCACACGCTGGAGCGGCTGGAACGAATGAAGCGCGTGGCGCAGCGGCTCCAGCGGATCAGCGAGAGCCTGGTGGATTTTTCCAAGGTCCGCTCCACGCGAATGGAGCCGATCGCAATCCGCCCGCTGGTGGATGAGGCCTGGGGGCTGGTGGCGATCGATGAAAAAGCCTCGCGCATCGAGTTCCTCAACGCGATCGAGCCCGAAGACCGGGTGATCGGCAACCCGGACCGCCTGATTCAGGTCTTCGTCAACCTGCTGCGCAACGCGGTGAACGCGATTGAAGGGCCGTCCGGCCGGATCGAGGTGAACGCCCGCAAACAGAAGGGCCGGACGCTGATCACCATCGAGGACAACGGCCGGGGCATTTCGGCCGATATTTTGCCCGACATCTTCGACGCCTTCGTGACCACCCGTCTGGACGCGCGCGGAACGGGATTAGGCTTGACGGTCGCCCACGGCATTGTGACCCAGCACGGAGGCACCATCACGGCGAGCAATCGTCCGGAGGGAGGGGCCCGCCTGGAAGTGTCGCTGCCATCGGCGGTTTAACCGGTGTGACGCCTAATTCGGAAGCGAGATGCGGATGTTCCGATACTTCATCCCGCCGGTGTGATCGCCCTGAATGTAGATCGGCCCCGGCGCCGCCTCGTTGGAATCGAGCGCGCCGCCGGTGATGCCGGGGATCTCCTGATCGTTGAGGATGGTCACGCCATCGCGCACCAGAGTCAGGCGCCGGCCGATCAGCGTCGCTTCCAGGGTCTCCCACTGCCCGGGCCTGCGCGGCATTTCGACCGACGGCTTCAGGAATCCGTAGATCGATCCCATGCTGTGATAGGCGTCCGGACCTTTCTCGTACGCCACCTGAATCTCATAGCGGCCGCGCAGATAAATGCCGCTGTTTCCGCCGTCCGGGCAGTTCAATTCGATGTGCAGCTTGAAGTCGTCGAAGACGCGGGTGGTCCGCAGATTCGAGCCGCGTTCTTCATTGAGCAGCACGCCGTCGCGCGCCACCCAATGATTGGCTTCCGGCCGGTCCGGCTGCCAGCCATTCAGATCGCTGCCATCGAAGAGCGGCTCAGGCGCGCCCCAGGACTTGGGCACGGGACGCCGCAGCGCCGGAGCGCGCACGCCCCGCAGCAGCGCGGTGCGATTGCCGGTTCTCTGCGTTCCGCTCAGCTCACCGCCGGCCGCGGTCAGATCCCAGTGAATATCGCGGCCGAAAGAAAAGGCGAGGCGGGTCCCCTCCATGCGGACGTTTTCCGCCGGCACCACGCTGCCGGTCCGCGGCTGCACGCGGATGCGCGCGCCGCCCTCATCCTCGACCACTTCCATCCATCCCGGATAGCTTTCATCACCCGCAGTGACGGTAAAATCCCAGCGTCCGGCAAACGGGCTGGCGGCATAGCCGGCCAGAGCGAACCAGGTCCAGCAAAATAGCAGGGGACGTCGAGCCATGAGAATTGAGTGTAGTCGAATGGGCAGAGAAATAGAAGAGCGGATTTCCGCGATGAATGTTAAAATGAGAAAACAGTTCCGGCCAGGTAGCTCAGTTGGTAGAGCGCAGCCCTGAAAAGGCTGGCGTCGGCGGTTCGATTCCGTCCCTGGCCACCACGACATCCAACCGAAGAAAACTCACCGGAACGTGATGCGGTCCTTCCGTTCCCTTAGTTTCCCGGCGTCGATTCCGGGCACCTTTTCCAGGTCCGCCAGATCTTTGAATTCCCCGTTCTTTTCCCGGTATTTCAAAATCGCGTCCGCCTCGGCCGGGCTGAGTTCCACAATCTCCTGGAGCTGCTTTGATGTGGCGGTGTTGATGTTGACTTTTCCAAAATACCGGGACAGATAAGCGACCACGGCGTCGAATTCCTGGTCGCTTCCCTGGGCTCCGCGGGCGGCCATCTCGTCCACCGTCGATTCCCACTGCTGGGGCGTGCGCCTGAGGCCGGTCACGGTCGCCAGCCCGTGGCAGCCGGAACAGATCTTTTCCACGGCGGGCTTGCCCGGGCCATCGGGCAGATCCTGCGCCAGCGCGCTGCAAGCGGCCAGAACCATCATCGATAAACAGCGTTTCATGATTGCTCACTCCCGGAGGAGGTTTCCTTTAGAAGTGCAATCAGGATGCAGGATAGAACAGACCAGGCCACCAACGGCAGAAACCCCTTCTCGAAGGCCGCTGGATCGTACAGGCGAAATCCGTTCTGCATCCTTCCGTTCCAGTTCCGGTCCAGGACCCAGCCGACAGCCGGCTGGAGAATCGCCGGACCCGACATATTACCGATGTTCACCGCCCCGGTCAGAGTTCCCAAATATCGCGCCGGAACGGACTCTTTGCCCGCCGCAAATCCAATCACCACCGGCCCGCAAGCCAGGCTGGTGACCGCGGCGGCCGCAATGAAAATCCACAGCGGCAACGCCGGCAGATAAAACATCGCCATCCATCCTGCTGCGGCGACCACACATCCGCCGAGGTAGATCGGCTTTCGCCGTCCCATCCGGTCGGACAGGTAGCCGGACAGCGGACTGGAAACCGCCCAGCAGATGGTCATGAGGGAACAGATCGCCGCCGCCGCGGTGGCCGGAATCCCGAAGCGCGCTCGCAGGAACGGCGTTCCCCATAATCCGGTAAAGGAGAGAATGGGACCGACCACGCCGCCCTGCGCAAACACAATCAGCCACGTGTTGCGGTGCGCGAAAATCTTCCGGAAGCCGGCCAGCAGGTCCAGCGTGGAGGCGCTGCGCCGCTGCCGGACGGCGGCCGGGGCAAAGCTGCGCAGGCCTAGCTCGGATGGATCGTCGCGAACCATCGCCCAGGCCAGCGCGCCAACCGCAATCAGGCTAAGGCCGGAGAAGACCACCACGCTTCGCCACCCGAAATGCTCCACCGCCACCCGCAGCGGCACCTGAGCTCCCAATGCGCCCATGTTTCCGAAAAAAAGACCCAGGCCTGTCAGCATCCCGAACCGCCGCGCCGGAAACCAGTGCGTGGCCAGCTTCAAAACCACCAGCCAGCCGACCGCCGTCGCTCCGCCCACCACGGCCCGGCCGGCGCAGGCCACAAGGAAGTCGCGCGTCGCGCCGAATAGGAATGTTCCCGCCGCCGCCGAAAGCGACCCCCAGATCAACAGGCGCCGCGCGCCCCAGGAATCGACCAGCACGCCGACCGGAATCTGCATCGCCACGTAGACATAAAAGTAAAACGCCGACAGCGTGCCGAGCTGTTTCGCGTCAATGCGGAAGTCGCGCATCAACTCGCCGGTCATCACCGCCGGCGAGACGCGCTGGTAGAAGCCCGTCAGGTAGAAAATCGCCGCGATTGTCCACACCGACCAGGCCAGGATCGGCCGTGGCTGTTTCAGTTCCGCCGCCGGACCGGCGGCGTTCACCGCGCACCCGGCATGGGCCGCGGCGTCACATCGGCGTCGCTCAACCCCAGCGACCACTTGAGCGCTTCCAGCCACATGGTTTGAATCGCCGGCTGGTCCCACAGAGCGGTTTCATGCCCGAAGGCGCAAAAGAAGACCCGTCCTTTGCCGTACATCTTGGCCCACGCCTGGGGAAAATCGCTGTCCCGGCGGTGCACGCCGGCGTGGTTCAGATCCACCTTGCTGGTGTCCAGACGAAGCAGTACCCGGATCTTGTCGCGGGAAAAATCCTTGGCCTGATAAATTTCATCGCGGATGGGAAAAACCGGCGGAAACGCCTTCATCGCCGGAAAATTCGGATCTTCCACGAGGATGGGCGCCTCGATGATCCCCCACGGATGACCATCAAAGCGCGCCCCCAGCATTTCTCCAAAATCCGGCCATTCCATAAACGCGGTATCGGCGGTGTGCGCCGCCACGAAGCCTTTGCCGTCATCCCGGACAAAGCTCAGCAAGTCGGCCTTTTGCTGATCGGTCAACGGAATCTCGCGCATGCCGTAGAAGAAAATCGCATCGAAGGAGTTCAGGTTCTTTCCCACACGCCAATCCCGGCCGTCGGCCTTCACCGTAAGATTTTGCTTGGTGATGAACTGCGAATCGGTGCGGATATAGGCGTCGTAAAGCCCGGATTCGCGCCCCAGATGTTCAATCACCGCCATGGCGTGCGAGACCGATTCGTGATAAGCGCCGCCGCCGGTCATATCGCACCAGATCAAAACCTGCTTGCGGCCGGAGCCGGCCCGCCGGTACGCCTGCGGCGGCTGCGCCAGCAGGGCAACCGAAATCAGCAGACCGATGGCAACACGCATATCACTCACCTTTTCGATAAATGTCGTTAATGTTCCAGCATCCCGGCGTCGGCGTGGGCGCGTTTTCCATCGGAACCTGAATCACGGTGGGAACCGCCGAGGCCAGCGCGTCCTTCAAGGCCGGCCCCAGTTCTCCCGCCGAGCCAATCAGGACGCCATTGGCGCCGCAGGCGCGGGCCATCGCCGCGTAATCGATCCGGTAGGGCTCGCCATCGCGCAGGAACATGCACCCGAAATCCCAATCGTAGTGCTGCTTGGTCAGGCCGGCGATGGTGCCGAAGCCGGCGTTGTCCATCACTACCCAGATCACGGCAAGACCCGCTTCCATGGCCGTCGCCACCACCAGCGGATTGCTCGCTCCAAAGCCGCCGTCGCCGATTAGCGCCACGGCCGCCCGATCCGGCCGCGCCCGCTTCACTCCGAGCACCGCGGCCGCGCCAAAACCCATGGTCGCCAGCCCGCTGGGAGTAATAAAGGTGCCCGGAACGGCGATCGGATACTGCTGGCCCACGCCGTTCTTGTTCCAGCCAACGTCGGTCACAATGAAGGTGTCTTCCGGCACCGCTTTCTTCAGTTCGCTCAAAATACGCTCGGGCCGCAGCGGGTATTGATCCGAAGTCCACTCACTCGACCAGTTCGCCGCGAATGCCGCCCGGCTCCGCGCGATTTCCTGGCGCAGCCACCCGGCCTCACGCCGCGGCAGATCGCGCGCCGCTTCCGCCAGGGCCCGCAGCGCCAGCTTGGCGTCAGCGATCACGCCCAGCTCGGTGGGATAATTCCGCCCGATCTCCGCCTCGTCGATATCGATATGGATCAGCCTCGTGGGCGGGATCGAGAAGGTCACGTCGCGATACCAGGAGCTCGAATTGGCCTCCGCCAGCCGCGTCCCGACGGCCACGATGACGTCCGCCTCGCGGCACTTTTCGTTGGCTACCGGCGTGCCCCAGAAGCCGGTCATGCCGAGCAGCAGCGGATGATCCTCGCGCAGGCAGCCCTTTCCCATCAGCGTGTGCGCCACCGGAATCTCCATCCGCTCGGCCAGCGCCGCAAGCTCCGCGCTGGCCCCTGCCGCCAGCACGCCGCCGCCCGCGTACAAGACCGGATTTTTCGCCTCCGCCAGAATTTTGACGATGGCCGCCGCGGTCTCCGCACTCATCGCCGGGCGGGCCATCGCCGGCGGGGGCGCGGCAAATGCACCCACATCCAAATCGGCCGAAAAAATGTCCATGGGGACATCCACCAGCACCGGACCAGGACGCCCCGATTGGGATAAGTGAAAGGCGCGCTCCACGATCCGCGGCAGGTCTTCGACCCGGTCGACGCGATAAATCCGCTTGCAAAAAGGACGATAAATTTCAAACTGGTCCGCGTCCAGGTGGAGATTGACCTCCTGATGCGGATGCCGCCCGTAGTAGTGCGACGGAACATCGCCGGCGATCACCACCATGGGAATCGAATCGAGCGCGGCGTTGGCCACCCCGGTGGTTGCGTTGGTCAGTCCCGGCCCCAGATGCGTCAGCAGAACGCCCGGCTTCCCCGATGCCCGCGCGTATCCGTCGGCGGCGTGCGCGGCGACCTGTTCATGGCGCGTCGAGATAAACCGGATCCGGCTCTTTCCCAGCGCATCCAAAAACGCGATGACGGTATGCCCGCACAGACCGAAAATGGTGTCCACTCCCAGCCGCTCCAGATACTCCACCAGCAGGTACGCGGCGATCCGCTTTGGGCGTTGACGGCTCTTGTCGCGGACCAATGCGGCCGCGTCTGTCAACATGCTCCCTCCCCGGGCGGCACACTTTACCGTCCCTCCGCGATACTAGCGGTTTCGCACCCGCAGGGGCAAGAACTTAACGGTGCCGATACCGTAAATCCGGAACCGCGCCCCGCGGCGGCGCCAAAAACGTCAGCGCTGCCTTAAGATCAACAATAGGTATGAACAGCCGGGCCGCCACGCTCGCGGCAACCAAGGAATCCGAGGAGAAAATTCAACAGCAGCTCTCGCGCATCCTTGCCAGCAAGGCATTTCAGCCGGTCGAGCGCCTGAAGCGCTTTCTCGATTTTGTGGTCCGGGAAACGCTGGCCGGCCGCGGCGAGCAGCTCAAGGAATTCCTGGTCGGGGTTGAAGTGTTCGGCAAGGAGTCCAGCTTTGACCCGCGGAATGACCCCATCGTCCGCGTCCAGGCCCGAAGGCTCCGCGCCCGCCTGGCGCGCTATTACCGCGAGGAAGGCCAGGCAGACCCGCTGATCATCGACCTGCCGAAGGGCGGCTACGCCCCCACTTTCAGGCCGGCGCATCCGGCGCCGCCGCGCCGCTCGGTGGCCGCCGCTCTGGCGAGCCGCAACACCATTCTCGTGCTGCCCTTTTCCGACGATAGCGCGGCCGGCGATCAGGAGTATTTCTGCCGCGGCCTCAGCCGCGAAATTGTACACGCCCTGGCGAAAGTCGAAGCCCTCCGGGTGGTCGCCTCCGATCAGGCCGCCCCGGCCGATTACGACCACGAAGCGCGCGACGCCGCCCTGCGCTTAAATGCCGCGCTGGTGCTGGCCGGAAGCGTCCGCACCTCCGGCGGCGCCCGTCGCGTCCTGGCCCAGCTCATCGATTCTTCCAGCGGCTGCTATCTCTGGTCAGAGTCCTTCAACAGCGCCGCCGCAAACACCGTCGCCGATCAGGAAGCGATCGCCCAGGCGGTTCGCGAACGCATTCAGGCCGGCCTGCTCGACACCGGCCATGGGCTCCGCGCCCGCCGGCCCACCGAAAACATCGCGGCTTACAATCTCTACCTGCAAGGCCGCCATCTGATGAATCAACGCACCGAGCAGGGGCTGCATCGGGCGGTGCACCTGTTTGAACAGACCATCGCTGAGGATCCGCAGTACGCCAACGCCTACTCCGGCCTGGCCGACGTCTACAGCCTGCTGGGCCATTACGGCGTGCTCGCGCCGGCCGAGGTCTGGACCAAGGCCGCCTCCAACGCCGCCTGGGCGGTGCTGCTCGACGACAGCTCCGCCGAGGCCCATTGTTCGCTGGCCCACGTCAAATCCACCCAGGATTGGGACTGGGCCGGAGCGGAGCGGGAATTTCAGCGCGCCATCTCGCTCAATCCGCGCTACGCCACCGCGCATCATTGGTACGGAATGTCGTGCCTGGCGCCTCTGGCCCGGCTCGACGAGGCCCTCGAAGAGATGCAACTGGCCGCCGCGCTGGACCCGGTTTCCTCCATCATCGCGCGCGATCTGGCGATGATCCACTATTTCAAGCGCGATTTCGAAGCCGCTCTGGAGCAGTGCGATCACACCATCGAACAGCATCCCCACTTCGCCGCAACCTACTGGACGCTCGGCCTGGTTCAACTGGAGATGCGCGATTTTGACGAAGCCATCGCCGCCTTCCAGCGCGCCATCCACCTGGCTCCGCAAACTCCGCGCATGCAGGGCGGGCTCAGCAGCGCGCTGGCGATGTCCGGAAACAAGGAGGCGGCGCGCCAGATTCTCGACGATCTTCACAGCCTCGCCGCCCGGCGCTATGTCTCCCCGTTTGAGCTGGCCTCCGTCCACTTCGCGCTGGGAGAAAGCGAGGAAGGATTCAAATGGCTGGAAAAAGCGTTTCAAGACCGCTGTTTTGAGCTGATTTCCTTGCAGGTCGATCCGCGCTTTGATCCGCTCAAGCGCGATCCGCGCTTTCACGCCTTGTCCAGCCACCTCGGCGTGAGTTAGGCGCGCGCCGGAGCCCCCTTTTCCGCCCCTCTAAAAAATCTCGCTGTTGTAAAACTCGCCGTACAGTTCCTGTTCCGAAGGACGGTCCTCCGCAATGGGCCGGCTGACCCAGGTGACGTTCATATAGTGCTTCAAATGAATGTTCTCGTTGGTGATGTTCCCGCCCCAAAACCCGCACCCCATGCTCGACGTCATCGGCATTCCGTTGTGAAAATTGCCCGCGTTCGACTTCGATTGCGGCTGGCGCACCATGATCCGGCTTACCGGCGCCGCCAGCGCCAGCCGGTGGATGTGCTCGTCGTCGAACGAGTAAATCCCGCAGGAGTGGCCCTTGCCTCCGACTTCGAAGATCTGGCGCACCATTTCCAGCGCGTGGTCGAATCCGTTGCTGTACTTGAAAACCGCCAGCACCGGCCCCAGCTTTTCGGTGGAGAACAGGTGCTGCCTGCCGATTTTGTCCTCCCGCACCACCAGAAAGGTTTTGTCGGGCGGAATTTGAAATCCGGCCAGCTCGGCCACGCGAGCCGCCGGCCGGGCAATCGTTTCCGGCGTGCGGCGGCCTTCTGGATCCCAATAGGCGGCGCGCAGCAGCCGCTTTTCCTCATCGTTTACCAAATAGCCGCCTTCGCGCTGCAACTCCTCAAGAAACGCTTCGTAAATCGATTCGTCCACCAGCGCGTTGCCGTCGGCCGAGCAGCCCGAGCCATTGTCGTTCGTCTTGCTGATGCGCACGGTTCGTGCCGCGTCCCGGACGTCCGCGGTTTCATCGATCACCATGGTCGCGTTGCCGGCGCCGACTCCGAAGGCCGGTTTGCCGGAACTGTAAGCCGCCCGGACCATCTGCTGCCCTCCGGTGGCGATGGTCAGATCGCAGAGACTCATCAGCTCCTGGGCTAGAGGAATGCTCGGCCGCTCGACGCATTGAAAGACGTCCTCCGGGCAACCCAGCTTTTTCACCGCGGCGCGCATGATGCGAACCGCCTCGTTGGTCGTTTTCCGGCTCGCCGGATGCGGCGAAAACACAACCGCGTCTTTGCATTTGATCGCGTAGATTGCAATGCCGGCCGGCGTCACGTAGGGATTGGTCACCGGGATCAAGGCCGCGATCACGCCGGCCGGCTTGGCGTATTTGACGATTCCTTTCTCGGGAATCTCCTCGATGACGCCCATGCTTTTCTGCCGCAGCGCGTCCCGCAGGACGCCAAGAATTTTGAAGCGGCGGCCGGGCTCGGGGCTGCCCATCCCGCTTTCCTCCACGCTCATCGCTGCCAGGCGGCCGGCCGCGGTTTCATTGGCGGTCGCCCAGCCGATGGCGCGGCACAGCCGGTCCACCCGCTCCTGATCGTAATCCGAGATTTGGCGCATCGCTTCTTGCGCCCGGCGCAGCAGCTCCTGCGCCAAAGTTTTCTCCTGCTCAGTGATCTCTCTTGCCATAGCGATTTCACTCCATGCGCCGGGGCGGAACCCCGTCGTATTCCACGGGAATGCGGATGCGCATGGCCTTTTCCCGCTCGTACTCTTCGGCGACTTCCGCCGTCAATCCCGCCGCTCTTCCGGCAATGAACACCAGCTTTCCAAAGGCCGGCGCGAACCCCAGGTCGTGCAGCACCGCGGCCAGGGCCCCGTCGATATTCAGCGGCAGAGGCTTGATCGCCTGCTCCGCCGCGGACTCCACGGCCCGCATGAAGCGGATTCCATCGCCCGCCACGCCCTCCGCGTTGGCCAGGGAAAACAGCACCTCGGTTCGCGGGTCGATCTTATGAACGCGATGCCCCAGGCCCGGCAGCCTTCTTCCCGCCGCTTTCGCCTCGGCGACCGTCCGCTGCGCGGCCTCCAAGATCGTGATGGATTCCTTCCGCGCCAATCGCAAACCCGACGCGATCATCTCCATGCACGCCGAGCCCGCGCCGCCGTGCTCATCGCCGATCGCCAGCAGTCCGGCCGCGACCGCCGCCGAGAGCGACTGCCGGTTTCCCGAAGCGGCCAGACGCGCGGCGGCGCAAGACGGCGCGCCCGCTCCATGATCGGCCACCGCGATCAGAATCGCGTCCAGGAGCTTCTTTTCGGCGCCGTTGGGCAGCCGGCCCCGGTGCAGCAGGAAGACCATTTCGGTAAAGCTGGCTTTCTGCATCAGCTCCGCGATTTCGTAGCCGCGAACCCACATGCCAGTCTCGTCCGACGTCGCAATTGCAGTCCGCCAAGGTTCCATGTCATGCCCATTATGAAGGAGCCGCCGGGCCGGGCAAACCGATTCGCGCTCCGGATACGGTAGCAGCACGGTAAAACGCCGGAAACAGCAGCCGCCGGAAGCGCCGCCCCGCCGGCGCCTCTTTACCGTAGCAGCACCGTTACTCTATTGGTCCGCTGAAGCTTGGGTGATAGCATTGACGCCAAGCTGAACGCGTTTTGTGCGGATTCGGCGCGCTTTGAGGTTTGGCGTACGGGAGGTGATCCAGGTGAGATCCATAATCCGTTCCACGTTCATTCTTTGGCTCGCCGCCGCGGGGGCTCGCGGGCAGGCGGTTTCGACTTCACAGATTTCCGGTACCATCCAGGACTCCACTCATCTGGTTGTGCCGGGAGCCACCATCACAGCAACACAGACGGCCACCGGATTTGTCCGCACCACGACCAGCGGCGAAGACGGCTCGTACGTCCTTCCAAACCTCCCGGTCGGGCCTTATAGCTTGCAGGTCACCAAAGACGGATTCAGCGCGGCCGTTCAATCGGGAATCGTGTTGCAGGTGGATACCAACCCGGTCGTCAATTTCACCCTGAAGGCCGGATCGGTCACCGAACAGGTCGTGGTGGAAGCCAGCGCGGCCATGGTGGAAACTCATGAAAACGGGGTCGGCCAGGTCATCGATCAGCAGCGCATCGTGGATCTTCCGTTGAATGGCCGGGAAGCGACCGATCTCATCTATCTTTCCGGAGCCGCCACCCCCGCTCCGGCCGGCGACCTTAATACCAACAAGAACTACCCCACCCAGACCATCTCGGTCGGAGGCGGGCTGGCAAACGCCATCACTTACGTCATGGACGGCGCTTCCAACAACGACCCGTTCAACAATCTCAACCTGCCGTTTCCCTTCCCGGACGCGCTTCAGGAGTTCAAGGTTGAAACCAGCGCGGCCCCGGCGCAATACGGCCAGCATGGCGCGGCGACCGTCAACGTGGTGACCAAATCGGGAACCAACGAACTGCACGGCGATCTGTTTGAATTCCTCCGCAACGGCGATCTCAACGCCCGCGACTTTTTCGCCACCAGCCGTGACAGTCTCAAGCGCAATCAGTTCGGCGGCACACTGGGCGGACCGGTTGTGAAAAACAAGATGTTCTTTTTTGCCGGTTATCAGGGCACCGTCACCCGTTCCGACCCGCCCTCGACGGTCAGCTACGTGCCCACACAGGCCATGCTCAACGGCAATTTCGGCCCGGTGACCTCGCCGGCCTGCAACGGCGGCCGGCAGATCACGCTTTCGTCCAAATACGGCTTCGTCAACAACACCATCTCGCCGGCGCTGTTCAACCCGCAGGCTCTGAACATCCTCAAGCACATTCCGGTTTCCACCGACCCCTGCGGGAAACTGGTCTACGGCATCATCAACGACAGCCGCGAACACCAGATTGTGGGCCGGATCGACGATAACCTCAGCGCCCGGCATCAGATCTACGGCCGCTATTTCATCGCCAACTACAATAATCCAACCCCGTCGGTGCCTTCCAATATCCTGGAAGACAACAAGACCGCGGTGGCCGACCAGAGCCAGTCCTTCGCGCTCGGTGACAATTATATTTTCTCCCCGACGACGCTGGCCGCTTTTCACGGAACCGTGAACCGCACGCGCAATCTCCGGACCCTGCCGCCGTATTTTTCTCCGGCCGACGTGGGCATTCAAGTCGCCAGCTCCATTCCGGGATACATGGGTCTTTCGGTGAGTGGGAATGGATTCTCGATCGGGGCCGGCGCGACCAATCCCGGCTACTTCAACTCCACCGACTTTCAGTTGGCCGAAGACGTCAGCCTGATCCGCGGCTCGCACCAGATCTCGCTGGGCGTCAATTGGATTCACGCGATCATGAACACGGTGAACAACCGGCCGACCAACGGCGCTTTCACCTTCAACGGCCAGGATACCGGGCTTTCGCTCGCCGACTTTATGGTGGGAGCGGTCAGCGGCGGATTTCTGCAAGGCAACCCTGATCTGGACAACGACCGCGCCAATTTCATCGGCGCCTATGCGCAGGATTCCTGGAAACTTAACCGCCGGCTGACGGTAAATCTCGGCCTGCGCTGGGAGCCGTTCATCCCCGAGCACAACGTCAACGGCTTTGTCGAACACTTTGACCCGGCTCTGTTCGCCGCCGGAAAAACCAGCGCCCAATACGTGAACTCCCCGCCAGGATTGATCTATCCGGGCGACCCGGGCTTTCCCGGCAGGTCCAACACCAACGCGAAAATGGCTGACTTCGCGCCCCGTGTTGGCCTGGTCTGGGATCCCGCGGGCAACGGGCTCATGACCATCCGCGCTTCCTATGGGCTGTTCTACGACACGCCGCAACTATTTTTCTTTACCCGTTTCTCCAACAGCCCGCCCTGGGGCGCCCAGATCAACATTCCGGACCCTGCGGGTGGGCTGACCAACCCGTGGCTCGGCTATCCTGGCGGCAATCCGTTCCCGGCGCTCAACAACGTCAACAAGAACATGCCGTTCCCTCTGGAAGGCGTTTACGTCAACATGCCGTTGAACACCAATCCGCCCTACCTCCAGCAATGGAATCTGAGCCTCCAGCGCCAGGTCGGAGCCAATCTGCTGTTATCCGCCACGTATCTGGGCAACGAAACCACGCATCTGTGGACGGGCCGGGAGATGGATCCCGCCATCTACGTTCCCGGGGCCACGCTGAGCTCCGAAAATCAGCATCGTGTCTTGTATCTGCAAAATCCGGCTTACGGGCAATACTATTCGACGATCGGCCAACTGGATGACGGCGGCACCGCCAGCTACAACGCCATGCTGATCACGGCGCAGCACCGGCTGAGCAGTCATTTCACCGTGTTGGGCAACTATACGCGGGCGCACTGCATCAGCGCTCCGGAAACCACCGAGCTCACCGGACCCACCTATGTGAATCCGAACAACCGCAACCAGGACCGCGCCAACTGCGATTCGGACCGGCGCAACATCGTGAACCTTTCCGCCATTGCGACATCGCCGCATATCGGCCGCGGCCTGCTCGACCACATCGCCGCGAACTGGCAGCTTTCGGCCATTGTGCGCTACCAGTCGGGGAACTATTCCACGGTGACCATCGGCGTGGATACTGCCCTGAGCGGCATCGGAGGGCAGCGGCCCAACCTGGCCGCCAGCGATGTATTCGCCCCCAATCCAACGCCAACCCGGTATCTGTTGCGCTCCGCCTTCACGACGCCGGCTACGGGAACGCTCGGCAACCTTGGGCCGCTGAATATCTTGAATCCGTCGATGTTGCAGATCGATATGGGCTTGGTCCGCAACTTCCCGGTTGCGGAGCGCCAGACGCTACAGTTCCGCTGGGAAGTTTTCAATGTGCCCAACCTGGTGAACTTTTCCCCGCCGGTCACAGGTTTGAACGCCGGCTCGTTTGGCCAGATCCTCAGCGATATTACGGCCTCGGTCGGGCAATCCGCGGGCGATCCCCGGATCATGCAGTTCGCGCTAAAGTACATGTTTTGACGGGAGAAGCTGTGAAAGGCAGATGCTTCGCTCTTTTGCTTGCGGCCGCCGCCGCCCGGGGCCAATCCGATTGGCCGGTCTATGGTCATGATCCCGGCGGCCAGCGCTACTCGCCCCTGGCCCAGATCAACACCAGCAATGTCGCGACCCTGGTCCGCGCCTGGACCTATCACATGAAGCCGACTGGCGCCGATTCTGAGCCGGCCCGCCGCGGCCGCGGCCGGGGCGATGCGAACCGGTCCTGGGAAGTCACGCCGCTGGCCGTCGATGGAGTCCTGTATCTCACCACCACCTACCATCGCGTCGTCGCGCTGGAGCCGGAAACCGGCAAGGAAATCTGGTCCTACGACGCCAAACATCCGCTGGCCACGCGCGGCCTGGAATATTGGGGAGGCGACCGCCAGTCCCCTCCGGAACTGTTCGTCGGCACCGAGGACGGCCGTTTGATCGCCATCAACGCCAAAACCGGCAAACCGGTGCCCGGATTCGGAAACGAAGGCGAAATCGATCTGAGGGATGGCATGTTGAACGGTTTTCCCAACGCGCCGTTCGGCTTGTCCTCGCCGCCGGTGGTGTATAAAGACGCCGTCATCACCGGCGCGCACGTTCAGGAATTCCCGAGCTTTGGCGCCTCCGGCGATACCCGCGCCTGGGACGTCCACTCCGGCAAACTCCTCTGGCGGTTTCACGCGACGCCCCTGCCGGGCGAGCCCGGCAGCGAAACCTGGGCGGACAACAGCCAGAAAAACCGCTCCGGAACCAACGTCTGGGGCCTGATGACCGTGGATACCCGCCGCGGCATCCTGTACATGCCCTACGGCGAACCCACCGCCGATTACTGGGGCGGCGATCGTAAGGGAAAGAATTTATATGGCACTTCGCTGGTCGCCGTCGACGCGCTGACCGGAAAGATGAAATGGTACTTCCAGGCCGTCCATCACGATACCTGGGATTACGATCTCGCCGCGCCGCCCGTCCTGCTGGATGTGGTGCAAAAGGGCAGAAAAATTCCCGCCGTCGCCCAGCTCACCAAGATGGGTTTTTTGTTTATCCTGAATCGCGAGACCGGGAAACCGGTTTTCGGCGTCGAAGAACGGCCCGTGCCCACCGCCGACGCCTTGCCCGGCGATGAAGCCTGGCCTACCCAGCCTTTTCCTGTGAAGCCGCCGCCGCTTGCGCGCAATAGCTTCCGGCGCGAGGACATCGCGGCTCTGACCGCCGAACATCAGAAGTTCTGCCAGGATCTTTTCGACCAGGATGGCGGCCTGCACGCCGGCGGACCGTTCACCCACTATTCCACCCAGCCCAGCGTGATCTTCCCCAGCTCCATCGGCGGCGGAAACTGGAACCCGCCATCGTTCGATCCCCGGCTTGGCTACCTGTTCGTCAATACTCAAGATTTCGGCAGCTTGAACCGCATGGTGAAAAATCCGGACGGCTCGTACTCGCGCGCGGGATTCGCCGGCGCCAACCGCTTCTGGGATCCCGATAAGCGGTGGCCGTGCAACCAACCGCCCTGGGGACGGCTGTTTGCGATCAACGTCAACACCGGAGACATCGCCTGGCAGGTTCCGCTTGGAATCACCGAGGATCTGCCCGCCGGTAAGCAACGCACCGGCCGTCCCAACCTGGGCGGTTCGGTGGCGACGGCCGGCGGACTGGTGTTTATCGGCGCCACCGACGACAGCCGCTTCCGGGCCTTCGATTCCAAAACCGGCGCCGAACTGTGGAGCGTGAAAATCGAGGCCAGCGCTCATTCCGCCCCAATTTCCTACCTCGGCAAAAACGGCAAACAGTATGTCGTGGTCACCGCCACCGGAGGCGGGTTCTTGAACGACCGCTCCAGCGCCGATACCATCATCGCCTTCGCCCTCCCCTAGCAGACACGGCCGGATCCAGCCCAGAATTCAGCCGCCAGCAACGGTTTGAGCGGCAGCGCGCAAAAACTGTTGACACAGGTTGAAAGATTGGCAACAAGTTCCTGCATTCGCGATGCTTGCGCGACAGCAGGGGCGTTCACCGGCCGGAAACGGCCATTCGCCGAATCGATCGCGGCTCCAGGCGGGCAAGCTTGCTAACATCGCTAACGGAAGGATATCGCGATGGCCGACACGCCAGAGGCGCCGAAATCGCCCTGGGAACGGAAAATGGAGGCCCGGCGGCGCCGCTTTGATGCGCGAATGGCGCGGCTTCAGGAGCGGATCGAGCGGCGCAGCCGGCGCTGGGAGGCTCGCGCCGCGCGGCGCGCGCGTTTCCACACCGGCCTCGGCGGCGCGATCATCGGCCTCATCCTGGCCGGCATCGGCGTCCTGCTGCTGCTGCAAAACCTGGGAATCGTCATCGTGGAGAACCTTTGGGATTACTGGCCGGTTCTCCTGATCGTCGCCGGGATGTCCAAACTGCTGCACTCCTGGGGGGTGGGAGGGCGGGTGGGCGGCGGGATCGTCGCCGCGCTCGGAATCCTGTTGCTGCTCCGCAACTTTGGCGTCATCCACGGAGACGTGTGGGGCTATTTCTGGCCAGCGATCCTGATCGCCATCGGCCTGGGCATGCTTCTGCGCGCGATCGAATCCGGAGGCCACCCCTGGGCCGGGACAGGATGGCGTCCCCGGGCCGCCTTGAACGACGAGAGCACCGTTCATTCGGCCGGCATTCACGCCGTGTTCTCGCACGCCGAAAGCAGCTTCGACACGCAGCAGTTCGAAGGCGGCGAAGTGAACGCGGTCTTCGGCGGCGTCGAGCTCGACCTGAGCAGGGCGGCGATCAAAGGCGACCAGGCATGCCTGGAGTGCAACGCGGTATTTGGAGGAGTCGAGGTGACCGTGCCGGAAACCTGGACGGTGGTGGTGCGCGGCACCGGAATCTTCGGCGGCTTCTCCGATGAGACGGTCCCGCCGGTGCGCGGCGATGTGAAGTCGCCGTCTCTGTTGGTCACCGGCAGCGCGGTTTTTGGCGGCGTTACGGTAAAGAACTGATGCACCCGATTCTGGCCAAACGGTCGTGGTTCGCCTCCTACCTGGGAGTGTGGGGCTTTTTCGCGCTGATGCTTTCGGCGCTGCTGCGCATCCCCGCCTCGCTCACCTGGCGCGAGGCGCTGCTGATCGCGGCGCCGTTGTGCTTCTTTTACGCCTTTTGCTGCCTGACGCCCTGGTATATGTGCCGCCAGATCCAGCTTCCGCGGCGGACCTGGATCGGAGTGATTCTGAATCATTTCGGCGCGGCCATGATCGCCACCTCGTTGTGGGTGGAGCTGGCCCGCCTGATCGCCTATCTGCTCGGCGCCGGAGCGCGGCTGCGGCCCGGCATTCCTGATCTGGCCGTCGTGGCTGTGCTGCTGTATTCCTTGTCGGTCGCCCTGCACTATGTTCTGTTCGCGCTCGAGCAGTCGCGCCGGGCGCAGATCCAGGCCCGCGAAGCCGAGCTGCGCGCGCTGAAGGCGCAGATCAACCCGCATTTCCTGTTCAACAGCCTCAACTCGATCACCGCGCTGGTGGGCAGCGACCCGGCCCGCGCGCGCGAAATGTGCATCCGGCTGTCCGATTTTCTGCGCAACACGCTCGGTTTGGGTGAAAAAGAGAGCATTTCCTGGCGCGAGGAACTGGCGCTGGCCCGCACCTATCTCGACGTGGAGCAGGTGCGCTACGGATCGCGCCTGCGCGTGGAAATGAATGTCGACGATTCCTGCGCCGATTGCCTGATTCCGCCGCTGGTCTTGCAGCCGCTGATCGAGAACGCGGTCAAACACGGAATCGCGACGCTGGTCGATGGAGGAATTATCAAAGTGGAAAGCCGAGTGAAAGATGGCCTGCTCGAAGTGAGCGTGGAGAACGGCTTCGATCCCGATTCTCCCGCGCCGCGCCGCCATGGACTGGGCTTGCGCAATGTCCGCGGCCGCCTGGAAACGCGTTTCGGTCCGGAGGCGCGGCTGACGGCGAAGGCGGTGAAGAATCAATTTCGGGCGGAAATGATTGTGCCCTGCCGGAGGAATGCATGACTCCCATTCGCGCCCTGATCGTGGACGATGAAGAGCTCGCGCGGCAGCTTCTGCGCGAATATCTGGAAGAATCCGGCGGCGTGGACGTCGTCGCCGAATGCGCCAACGGTTTTGAGGCGGTGAAGTCCATCGGCGATTTGAAACCCGACGTGGTTTTTTTAGACGTGCAGATGCCCAAGCTCGACGGCTTCGAAGTCCTGGAGTTGATCGACACGCCGGCCGCCGTTATTTTCGTCACCGCTTACGATCAGTACGCCATGCGCGCCTTCGAAGCCAGCGCGGTCGATTATTTGCTGAAGCCCTTCAGCGCCGATCGGCTGCAGAAAGCGCTCGAAAAAGTCCGGGCGCGGCTGGGAAATCCCCGGCCGCCGATCGCGGCCGCCGAGCTTTCCGCGGCCGCCCGCCCGCCGGAGCAGAAGCTGGAGCGGGTGGTGGTGAAAGACGGCACGAAGGTTCACATCATCCCAATCGACCGCCTGGATTACGTTGAGGCGCAGGACGACTACATCGCGCTGCGCAGCGAAAAGAAAAATTATCTGAAGCAGCAGACCATTTCGAGCATCGAAAGGCAACTGGACCCCAAAAAGTTCGTGCGCATTCACCGGTCCTATATCGCAAACCTGGAACGAATCGCGCGCATCGAGCCGTACACGCGCGACAGCCGCGTCGCGGTGCTCAGCGACGGCACGCAGCTTCCGGTCAGCCGGGCCGGCCACGCCAAGCTGAAATCGCTTCTGGGCGAAACGGTGTAGGCGCCGCGCCTGCGGAACCAAACCAGAGCCGCGCTAAGCTGAAATCAGAACGCCGGAAAGCTGTTAGCATATTTACCTATGAGTCTTTTCCGCACCAAACCCTTATCCACGCTGCTGGCGCAGGCCGACGAAAAAGGCGGTCTGAAGCGCACCTTGAGATGGCCGGGTTTGGTGGCGCTGGGCATCGGCGCGATCATCGGCGCCGGCATTTTCGTGCGCACGGCGGCCGCCGCCGGCCAGAACGCGGGCCCCTCGGTCACGCTGTCGTTCGTCGTCGCGGCGATCGGGTGCGCTTTCGCGGGCCTGTGCTACGCCGAGTTCGCCGCCATGATTCCGGTGGCCGGCAGCGCCTATACCTATGCTTACGTCACCATGGGCGAGCTGGTCGCCTGGGTGATCGGATGGGCGCTGATCCTGGAGTACGCTCTCGGCGCGGCCACGTTGTCCATCGCCTGGACCGAGTACTTCAATCAGTTGTTTCCGGATCTGATCCCGTGGGCCTGGCGGCATTCTCCACTGCAAACCGGGCCGGGAGGCGTGCACGGCATCATTAACGGACCCGCCGTGCTGATTTTACTGATTTTGACCCTGCTGCTGATTAAAGGCACGTCGGAATCGGCCACGGTCAACGCCATTATCGTCGCCGTCAAGGTGACCATCGTGATCCTGATCATCGCGCTGGGCTGGCAGTTCATCCGGCCGGAGAACCATACCCCGTTCTTTCTTCCCGCCGATGCCACCCACCAGGGATTTTTCAAACACGGCTGGGGAGGCGTGCTGGGCGGCGCCGGCGTGGTGTTTTTCGCCTTCATCGGCTTCGACGCCGTCTCCACCGCCGCGCAGGAGACCATCGAGCCGGGAAAAAACATGCCCATCGGCATCATGGGATCGCTGGCGGTCTGCACCGTCCTCTATATCCTGTTTAGTTGGGTGCTGACTGGCATCGCGCCCTCCTCCGATTTCGTCGATCCCAGCAAGGGCATGGAAGCCTCGGTCGCTTACGCGATTAAAACCTACATGACCGGATACGGGTGGCTGGCAACGCTGGTGACCGTCGCCATTCTCGCGGGATTTTCCTCGGTGATGCTGGTCATGTTACTCGGCCAGAGCCGCGTTTTCTACTCCATGGCCAAGGACGGCCTGCTGCCCAAGTTGTTTTCCGAGGTTCACCCGACCTTCCGGACGCCCTATAAATGCAATGCCGTTCTGTACTTATTCGTTGCCGCGATCGGCGGATTCTTACCCGGCGATATCACCGGCAACCTGACCTCGATCGGGACCCTGTTCGCCTTCGTGCTGGTGTCGCTGGGAGTCTGGATTCTGCGCCGGAAGAGCCCCAACGAGCCTCGCCCCTTCCGCACGCCGCTGGTGCCGCTGGTGCCCATCCTGGGAATGGTGGTCTGCGGATTGATGATCGTCGGCCTCGACTCGGCGACCCAGCTTGCGGCGCTGGTCTGGATGGTGATCGGCCTGGCCGTTTATTTTCTCTACGCCAAACGCCACAGCAATCTGGGCGAACCGGAAATGGGGACCTCGCTTCCGGCCGAAGCGGGAGATTAACGGCGCGCGGCCGCCGGATTTACCCCTGCCATCGGGCATAATTCCCTTTGACTCCGCGCTCAATTTCATGGCATACTTCCTCCGTATTGGAGTGCTCAGGTTGACTCGGTCCGTTCGGTTCCCGCCTTCCATGGCCTGCCCGGTCTCTGTCTCCGTCTCCAGTTACAGTCAGGAGTGTTCGAGTGAAGAAGCTTTTCGTAGGAAATCTCCCCTATGCGGCAAATGAGACGGATGTACAGAACTTTTTTGCCGATAATGGCGTGACGGTGGACTCCGTCACGGTCATGCGCGATCGTTTTACCGGCCAGGCTCGCGGATTCGGGTTTGTGGAAATTAATGACGACGCCGCGGCCCTGCGCGCCGTGGACGCCTGCCACGGCAAGGATCTGATGGGCCGCGCGTTAGTGGTGAATGAGGCGCGGCCCATGACGGCAAGGGAAGGAAGCGGCGGCAGCCGGGGTCCGCGGCGCCAATAATCCCGCGTGGAGCGGCTCCCGGCGCTAACACCGGGCTGGTCCGGAAAAATGCCGCGTCCGGCAGGTTTCGGCCGGCCCCAACGCGTCTAGTTTGCGCCGTTCTTCTGGCCTGCCAGGAACTCCTTCATCTGATCGACCGCGTAGTCCACCTTCATGTCGAAAATGCGCTTGCCTAACTCCGGCGTGGAGGGCCGCGCATCTCCGGTTATGCCATTGTTGATGCGCGGCGCGTTGGGATCGCGGCGCTGCCCGCGCACCGGAACCGGATCGCCCACGGCGGTCTTGATCAGATCCTTGCGCACCCACTCCCAATCATGGTTGTCGCGCGTGCTCAGGTAAAGCATCTCCGAAGTATCCATGATACTCGCGTGTCCATAAGACGGGTAATGATTATCGGCCAACCACTTCCAATAATCGTTCTGCGCTTTTTCATACATGCGGTCGCAGAAATAGACGTGAACGCCTTTGGCCGAATACTTCGCGTCCAGCTCCTTGGCGACTTCGCCCAGTTCCTTCTGGCCGCCGCCGTGATCGCCCATGAGGAAGACGTTCTTAAATCCGTTCTTGATGAGCTGCTCGGCGACGCGCTCGTTGACTTCCTTGAAAATCGGCCCGGTGAGCCCGATGGTGCCCCAGGGCAGGCTGTCGGGAGCCTCATTGACCGAATACGGAATCACCGGCGCGACCAGCGTGTGGCCGAGCTTGAGGGCGATGGCGCGCGCGGTCTGTTCCCCCATCAGATTATGACCGCCGACAACGTTCTGCGGGCCGCGCTGCTCGACGCCGCCGTTATAGACGATCACGTTGATCATGCCTTCGTCCTCGATGGCGTGCTTGATCTCGGGCCAGGTCATCATTTGCAGTTCGACCACCGGCTTTTCAGGGGGTTGAGCGCAGAGAAAAAGGGCGGAAGAGGCAAGCAGGAAAATCGGTGTTCTCATACGTGTGATCCATCATAACAGCAGGTATCGCGCGCCGCACTCCCGGGCATGCGGACTCGTCTTCCAGGCCGCGCGCATCCGCGAAGCGGCCTTGGCCTGCTGCTGGCGCGGCAAGGGCCCCACGCCAAATGCCTTCCCCTCGCTCTTTCTTGCGCCGTCCAGCGCAGTCTGTCAAATATCAGATCAAGCCTTGACGAATCGCTTGACCCTGGAGTCAGGTCCAGACTGTATGCTTGAGGGTGATGGGAGCATGTCTGCAAATTGGCCAGGTTGCGAAAAGGACCGGCCTGACCGTCGATGCCATCCGATTCTACGAGAAGTCGGGGCTGCTGCCGCGCCCGGCACGATCAGAGGGCGGCTACCGCCTTTATCACGAGCGGGAAGTCGCCGATCTGGAGTTTATCCAGAAATCGCAGCAGCTTGGGTTTTCGCTCAACGAAATCCGCGAGTTGTTCTCAATTCAACGTCACCCCAACGAGGCCTGCGCCCACGTCCGTGATCTGATCGCCGCAAAACTCGAGGTCGTGCGGGCCAAGATCGCCGAGCTTCAAAAGCTCGAACAGGACCTGGCCAAGGCGTACCGGAAGTGCGGCGCCGCGTTGCGCCAACGCCCCCGGCAGCGCGATTGCTGCCCGGTTCTGAAAAAAATTAGCATGACTCGGCCGCCCAGGAAGAGCGTATGAAGGTGGAGATTCTGTATTTTCCCGGCTGCCCGAACCACGAGCCGGCTGTCGATTGCGTGCGCCGGGTGCTGGCGCAAGAGAATGCGCAGGCCGAAATGGTTGAAGTCGAAGTCAACGATGCGGACACCGCGCAACGGATCGGCTTTCTGGGGTCCCCAACCATTCGGGTGGATGGGCAGGACGTGGAGCCTGCGGCGCGCTCGGAGCGATCCTTCGGCATGTCGTGCCGCACATACCTTACTGGCGGCCGGCGCGTTGGGGTGCCGCCGCCGGAATGGATTCAAGCAGCGGTTCGAGAAGCAAAGATGCGGGAAGCAACAAGGAGATAGCGATCATGAAGATCACCAGTCTTGCGCGAGTCCTTCTGGTGTCTGTGGGGCTCGCCGCGATCCCGGCGGGCGGCTGGCGGCTGGCGGCCGGCACGGCTCCGCAGAACGCAGCCCCGGCCAAGGCGAGCCAACAGACCGTGCAGATGCGCATCGCAGGCATGACCTGCGCGTCCTGTGCGAAGGGTCTGGAGGCCTCCTTCCGCAACATGGCGGGCGTCGTGAAAGCGAGTGTCGATTACCAGGCCGGCCAGGCTGTGGTAACCTTCGATACGGGCAGGCAGAGCGTGGAGAGCCTGTCCAAATTCGTCGCCCGCTGCGGGTACAAGGTCAAAGAGACCAAGGTGATTTGACCGTGCGTTTAAGCGAACGACTATCTCCGGTTGCCGCGGCCATCAGCGCGCTCGCTACGCTGGCCTGTTGCTTGCCCTTTGGGATCGCCGGCGCTGTGGGGGCGCTTGGATTGAGCGTTGCGCTCGAAGCGTTGCGTCCTTGGCTGATCGGCCTGGCTGTGATTCTGCTCGCCACAAGCGGCATTCAGATGTACCGGAGTGGAAGGAACTGCCGGCGCCGCAGCCGCCTGAGCCTGGTTTTGTTCGCCCTGTCGGCGGCGATCGTGCTTGGAGTGATGCTCTTTCCGCAGACTTTGGCGGAGCTGATGGCAGCGCTGCGTTGAGATCCCGCACATGAGGCACACCTGGCCAATCGGGCTCGCCCTGGCGCTTGCCGTGGGAAGCGGCGTTTTCTATCTCACCAGGCCGGGCCGTCCGCCGGCTGGCCAGCCTCCGTTGGTTGAAATCGCCGGGCCGACGCTTACCGCGCTCCAGGGAGAATTCAATCGCCCGTCATCGGGCTTGCGCATCCTGCTGTTGCTGTCGCCCACCTGACCCACTTGCCTGCGGGGGGCCTCCGCAGTCCAGGAAGTTTTGCGCAAGCATCCGGAAAGCTCTTTGCAGGTGCTCGCCGTGTGGGAGCCGATCCTCCCGACCGACTGGAGTCCGCCGGACACGATGGCGCTCCGGCGCCTCGACGACCGCCGGGTCCGGCAATTTTGGGATCCCAACCATCTCATCGCGGCGGCCGTGAAGAAGGTGGAAGTCTCCGGCGCCCTGCACCCCGATTGCTGCGAACGCAAGGGCTTCTTGTGGGATTTGGCCGCCGTCTACGCGCCCGGAGCACGCTGGGGCGAAACTCTGCCGGAACCGGTGCTCCTGAATGGACCAGTGGTGAACACCGTAACGGACCTCGATGCGGTCTTGTCCAAAAGCTGGTGATGCGCGGCGCAGGCTCGGCCGGAGTTTCTAATCGGGCCAGCGAAACGCTCCGCGGGCTTCTTCCAGCTTCACGCCGATCTCCAGCAGCACCTCGTCGTCCCAGGGCCGGCCGAGCAGTTGGATTCCCACCGGCAAACCCTCCTCGCTCGTGGAAAACGGCACGGCCAGCGCGGGCAGGCCCAGAATGTTGGCCAAGGTGGCGAGCATCATCGCCTGAAACAGTCCGATGGTTCTTGTTTCGGTGGGAAAGCGGCGCTCGCGATGGCGGAATGCCGCGATCCCGGCCACCGGCATCAACAGCACCTGATAGCGGCGCATCTGTTCGAGCAGCTTGCAGCGCATGGCATCGCGGGCCGCGATGTTTTCGATGACCTGCCAGGCCGCCGCCGGCGGCCGATCGAGCTGCGCCGCCAGGCCTTCGGTGTAGGTCCAGTGGGCTTCGGCTTCGCGGCCGGCGATCCGCTCCTTTGCCGCCCGCGCCGGCAGTTCGGAAAAGAAGAAGTTCCAGAGATTCGGGGCGCGCTCGATTCCCTCCGGATGGAACTGCTCCACGGTGAAACCCGCCTGCGCCAGCGCCTGGGCGGCGTCGCGCACGGCTTTGCGCACGGCCGGCTGAACCGGCACATCGTAGAACTGCTCCAACACGCCGATCCGCAGATCCGCGATGACCGGCGGCCGCGGCGGAACCGGCGCCGACAGCGGATCGCGGTCATCATAGCCGGCCAGCACATCGAACAGCAGCCGCACATCACTCACCCAACGCGCCATCGGACCGGCCACGCTGATGCCCGGCAGGGTCAACATGGACCGGTGCCCAAAGGTGGAAATGCGGCCCGGCGTGGGTTTCAACCCGGCGATGCCGCAGAAGTGCGCCGGCACGCGGATCGATCCTCCACCGTCGCTGCCCACACCGCCGGGCGAGCAGCCGCCGGCGATCGCCGCCGCTTCGCCTCCGCTCGAGCCGCCGGGTGTGCGCTCGATGTCCCACGGATTGTTGGTGCGGCCCGTGAGAAAATTATCCGTCTCATAGCTGGCCATATATTCGGGAACGTTGGTTTTTCCGAGAACAATGGCGCCCGCCCGGCGCAGCCGCGCGACCGCGGCCGAATCCCGGGCGGCAGGAACCTCCGGAGCGAAGTAGCTGCCTAATCGCGTGGGGAAACCGGCCACGTCGAAGCTGTCCTTCACCGTCACCGGGACGCCGTGCAGCAGGCCGGTTTTGAGTCCCTGATCGGCGCGGCGCGCGGCGGCGCGTGCTTGCTCGGCGAAAACCATCGTGAAGGCGTTCAGCACCGGGTTGCGGCGCTCGATCTGATCCAACTGAGCCTCGATCAGTTCGATCGATTTCACGCTGCCGGACCGGACCAGCGATACCATTTCCGTAAGCGGGAGACGATGAAGCATAGCTTGCCGTATTCTTGCCAGATGAACAGCCCGCCCGCGGCGCGGTTCCGCCGCCGCCCACAGGGACTAGTGTAATGCTTCGAAGCTGTTGCAGCGACTGCGGTTCTACTTGCCCTTGCTGAGCTTGCGGAAATACTCCGCGACCGCGTCCATGTAGCCGGCCGGCACGCGATCGGTGGTGGCGCTGCGCACTTGGCCGCCGCTGGATTTATCGGCTTCGCGGCGCAACTGCACCTCGAGCGACTCCAGATTCGGCAGCACCACGCGATTCAGGCGGTTGGTCAGCTCCTGCGAGCTGATATCGCCCACCTGCATGCGCGAAATCTCCTGCTGCAACTCGCCGATCTGCCGCGCCATGTCGGGATTATCCTTGTATTCCTGGCGCATCTGGTTTAGCGCGCGCGCGGCGTCCTGCATCATGCGATTCGGATCCCACACGTCGCCGTTCGGATACTGGTACATTCCTTCCGGAGCGAAGCGGCCGTAGTAGGTGCCCGGGCCGTCAAAGCGATTGCCGTACCCGCGGTCGCCGCCGTTGAGGCGGCCGTTGCTGCCGCCGCCCAGCGGCCCGCCGCTGGCGGCGTTGCCCTGCTGCCCATTCTGCCCTTGCTGGCCGGCCTGGCCCTGCCGGTTGCCGCTCTGCCCGGCCATGCGCTCCAACTGATCGCGCAACCGCTCGACCTCGGCCAGCGACCGCTGCGTCTGCCCGTCCCGCGGTCCCTGCTGGCCCGCCCCGTTCGGATCCAGGGCGGCCTGCGCCCGCTGCAAATCGTCGGCCACCTTGTCCATGGTCTGCGTGATCGGCGCTTCGCGCGGAACCATGTACCCGCCCAGACCGCGCCGGATGTTATCGGCCGCGTACTTCATCCGCCCGCGGGCTTCGTTCTGCTGCATCTCCGAAAGCGCCTCGCGCACCGCCGAGGAGGCGCGCGGCTGCGTGCCCGCCATATCGCGGGCCGCCCTCTGCATGTCCTGCTCGAGCTGGCCGGCCTCGTTGGTCATCCTGTCCTTCTCATCGGCGAGCTGCGCCGCCTGCTGGCGCGACATGTTCGATTGCTGTCCGAAGCGCGGGCCGCCGCCGTTCAGATAATCCTCGCCGTAGGCTTTCCGCAGGCGATTTTCAAAGTCGCGCTGCTCATCGGCAAGCTTCCGCGCGCGCTGCGCCAGATCGCTCAACTGCGCCGCCGCCTGCTGCTGGCGCATCCCACCCAGTTGATCCTGCGCCTCCTTTAACCGCTCCGCCGCGCGGCGCGCATCCGCCTGGCTCGCCATTTGCCCCTGCTGGCCTTGCGCGGCCGAGGACTGTGCCGAGCGCATGTCGTTTTCCGCCTGGCGAAGCTGATCCAGCGCGCGCTGCAAGCGCTGGTCGCTCTGCCGGCCGCTCATCCCGCTCTGCGATCCGCCCGAAGATTGCGATCCGCTCTGGCCCTGCTGGCCCGAGGACGCCTGCTGCCCCGGCGCCGTCTGCTGGCCTTGCCGCTGGATCTGTTCCAACTGCTTCTTCAGCTCCTCGGCCTCCCGGCGCAGCATCTCCTGCTGCCAGCGCTGCTCGAAGCTTTGTCTGTTCTGCTGCTGCTGCGCCAGCTCCTGCTGCCGCTGCGCCAGTTGCTGCAATTTTTGCAGCGCCTCATCGATCTCCTTCTGGCGCTGTTCCTGTGAGGAGCCCTGCTGCTGGCCGGTCTCGTACTGATTCTTTTCCGTGTCCAGTTCAAGATCGAACAGGTTCGCCAGATCGCGGCCCGCGCCTCCGCCGCCCCCGCCGCCGTTGGCGCCAAATGCCACCTGGATGTCCCGCATCGTGGCTTCCGCCCGCAGCAGATGCTGGAGCGCCCGCTGCTCCGGCTCAAGCGCGTCCTTCCAGCCCTGCCCCTTCAATTTGTCGGCCGCCGGACCCATCTCCGCCGCGGCCGCCTCCATCTCCTTGGTGAAGGACTGAAACTCCTGATTCTGCCCGGCCAGCTCGCGGCGGCGCGTGCGCTGCGCCAGCGACATGGCCTGCTCCTTCAACTTGCCCTGCACTTCGGAGAGGAACTTCGCGTTATCGGCCGCGTTCACCCTTTCCTTGGCGCCGCCGCGGATCTCATTCCAGGTCGCCGCGATGATTTCCTTTTCGCGCTCCGAAATGCGGTTCTGATCCTGATCCCCTCCTCCCCCGCCGCCGCCCATCTGTTGCGACTGGGAGTAGTTGCGCTCATAGGGCTGGGTCTCGATGAACAGAATGTCGGTGCGCGAAGTGGTCCGCGCATCCCGCGCCGTGGCGTAAACCGCCACCACGTCGCCCGGCGACAGCTTGTAGTCTTCCAGATAAATCATGCTGCGGCCGCTGGCCTGCTTTACGCCCCTTTGCGGCAGCATCGAAACGGTCTTTTCCGGGCCGCCGTTGACCGAGTAGTGCAGATCCAGGGCCTCCAGCGCGAAATCATCGTCGCCGGCGACCTCCACCGGCACTTCCTCAATGGGGCTGACCCTGGCGTCGGCGCCGGGACGCGTAATCTTCACATTCGGCGCATTGTCTTCGCGGGCTTCGATGAAATAGTCTTCGCTCAGCCGGACGCTCTGGCCCTGCTCATTGGCGGCGAAGTGATACATGCCGTCCTTGTTGATCGGCACCCTGGCGGTGAGCACCGTTCCGCCCGCATCCGGATCGAGCGCAATGTGCTGGCCGCTGTCGAGCTCGATCGTTCCGGCCCTCAGCGGCCGGTCCGTTTCGACGCGCAGCTCGGCGACGGTTCCCGCCACCGCCCGCAGATCCCCGCCAGGGTCCTCGACGGCGTCGGGCAGGTGCAGCCAGCTCGGGAAATGATAGGTGACCTTTACCTTCTTGATGGCGGGAAGGTCCACCACGTCGAGCTTATAGGTCTTCGACCGCACGCCCGCCGCTTCGACGTAATACTCAACCGGCTCCGGCACGGCGGCAAATAAAAATTCGTACGCCGATCCGCCATCGCGCGGGAGCATGGGAGCTTCTTCCCACTTGAGCGCGCTCTGATAACGCGCGTAGACCTTCACCTGCGGCGCCTGGAATCCGACCAGCGTCGCGGTGACCATCTGGTCCGCTTTACGGCGGACGAGTTTGTTGCCGGGCTCGACCTTTATGTCGTAAAACGCGCCTGTCGTTCCTTTCGGCAGTCCGGCCCACAGCAGCGATGCGCCGTAGCCGAGGAATCCGGGGCCCGCGGCAATCAGCCACGCTAGTGCGGCCGCCGCCGCGCCGGCCGAGGTCGCAAACGCAAAAATCGATTTCGGCGGCGCAACGCGGGCCGCCTCCGTGCGCCGCGCCACTTCCGCCGTATCTTCCGCCAGCAGATCGAGCATCGGATCGCCGTGCTCGCGGCGTTCCACAAAGGTCAGCAGGCGTTCTTCAAACTCGGGAAAGGTCCGCTCCGCGCGGCGCGCGGCCCGGCGCTGGTTCAGCCGCAGCAGCGGCAGCACGATGCCAAACGCGATGGCCATCGCCAGCGCGAGGAACAGCATCACTCGGGCCGCCGTGAGGCTGCCCGGGGAAAACGCCAGGGCGTTTGTGATCAGCACCATCGCCAGCGTGGCGCCGAGCGCGACGCCGGCGGCAATCGCCGCACCCTTTGAAACAGCCAGCCATTTAAGACGCGTTTCCAGGCCGCGCAGATATTGATTTAACTGTTCGCGCGTGTTCATGCCGCTTCCTTTCGCTTGCTCTTCTCTACCGCGGGCGGCGGCTTTAAATGACGATCCGCCACGATCGATTCGGCAACCGCCACACCTAACAATATCAATAATAAGATCGGCCAGAGACCCCAGGGTTTCTTATCCCCTTGATCTGCCGATGCTGGCGCGCCGGACGCGCTGTCGTCACTGCCGGTGGCCTTCCATAAATCCAGGGTTTCCTTGGGAATGACGGCGAGGTCCGACTCGCGCCGGTCGGCGTGAACCGCGATCAGACTGCGCCGGCCGCTGGCTGTTTTCAGTTCGTAGAATCCTTCATTGTGAACCGCGAAATTTCTCGCCGAAGCGGCCTCCTCCAGCGACAACAGGCGCCGCCCGTCGAACAGAACTTCAGCCGCGCCGGTCTTATCGCCGGACGCCCGCAGCTCGATGTAGGAATCCGCCGTAACATTCACCGGCTGATCGCTACCCTCTCCGCCCAGATATTCCGCCGATCGCTGGACGAAAGGAACCCAGGCCGCGTGCAGCGGCAGATCGTTGGCCGTGTTGTCGAATGTCGAGGTGAACGCCATCACTTTACCCTCGCCGATCGCGCGCTCGAGCACCAGCGGCGTCCCGTCGTTGAGCCGCGCCAGAACCCGCGACTTCGCGCTGGTGACGCGGATCGCCTGGTAAAATTTGACGCCGTCAAAGCGCTCCACGGCGCGCATCACCGGATCGCCGGTGTCCAGTTCCGAGACGCTCAAAAACATCTCGCCTTCCGGATGCGCGTAGGCCGAGCTTTGAATCGCTTCATCGAGCACCGGGACGCGCGGCGCGGCGGCCGAGGCCGGTCCCAAGGCGATCAGCAGCGCCCCGCCGCTGCTGACGTAGCCTTTGAGCGAATCTTCAAAACCGCCTGCCAGCGCGCCCAGATCCGAAACAACGATCAGAGCGTAGTTTGCAAGCTTCGCATTGGCGGCCTGCTCCGGACGCAGGCTTTCGAGCGTGAACGCGGAATCGGGCGAGGCGTCGAGCGCGGCTTTGTAGTACAGCTCCGCGCGCGGATGCCGGCCGTCGTCGACGAACAGAATTTTTTTCGGATCGGCGCGCTCCACCGCGAAATCGTAATGATCGTCGGCCGCCAGGATGTCCGCCGAATCGATGCGCACCTCGCCGCGGCTGAATCCGTAGGGCGCGTCCAGGCCCAGAAATTCGACCTGCGCGCGGCCGTTTTCGGGGACGTCCACGGTCTTGGTCTGAAGCGACTTCCCATTGAGCAGCAGCGACACGGCGCGCTTGGCGGCCGGCGCGCCGAACCCCGCAATGATGGCCTGAATGCGAACTTTTTTCGGATCGTAGACGCGCCGCGGCGCCGTCACGCTTTCGACCGTCCAGTTCGGCGCCGCGTCGCCCACCTGATGCAGCACCAGATTGGTCCCCGGATCAAGCCGCAGATCCGCGAATCCGGGCGGCATCGCCGACTTTTGCAGATCGCTCACCAGATCCAGTTCAATCGGCGATTGGACCGATTCGGCCAGCGTCCGCGAATAGCGCGCCAGCTCCCCGAAACTGGCCCGGCTGTCGGCCGGCTGGATCGAATGGATCGCCGCGCGGGCCTCCGCAAGATCCGTGGTGGGCTGCGTCAGCGTCTGGATCTGGGCCCCCAGCGCGACCACCTGCACCGGATCGCCGGGGCGCAGCGAGGCAAGAATGCTCTGCGCCTGATCCTTGGCCTGCTGCAATCGGTTCCCCGCCCTCATGCTGAACGAATCGTCCACCGCGATCACCGTAAGGTGCTTCTGACGCGCAATCGGAATGGCCCGCCGGATAAACGGATTGGCGAACAGCAGCGCGAGCAGGATCAGCATCGCCGCGCGCAGCGCGAACAGCACAAGATGCTCCAGCCGCCGGTGCTTCACCGAGCTTACCTCGCGCCTTTCAAACAGCATCAGCGACGGAAACGGGCGCGGATCGGAGCGGTGTTTTTTGAGCAGATGCAGCCACACCGGCAGACCCACGGCCGCGATCCCGGCCAAAAACCATGGTGCGAAGAAGCCCATAAAACCCTCTAGCGGCCCGCGCCGCAGTCCGCCCGCGGCGCCGTCACATCTTTCCCTTCCGGATCGCCAGATACTCGCGCAGCGCGGCGTCGAGCGGGCGGCTGGTGTCGATCAGAAAATAATCGATGCCCGCACCCTTGGCGCGGGTGCGCAGATCCTCCAGATGCGCGTCCACTTTGCTCCGATATTCGTGCGAGACGTAGTCAGGCGACACCTCCATCGCCTCGCCCGTTTCCAGATCCTCCAGCAGCGCCGGATGCCGCAGCCTGGGATGAATCTCTTCCGGATCGAGTACGTGAAACAGAATCAGATCATTGCCGCGGTAGCGCAGCGGCTCGACCGTCTGGACGATCTTCGCCGGCTGCTCCCAGAAATCCGAGATGGCCGCCACGATTCCCCGGCGGCGCAAAAACTCCTGAAGCGTCAGGAACGGACGGGCGAAATCGGTCCGCGCGCCGGCCTGCGCGTTTTCGATGGCGTGCAGAATCCGCGCCAACTGGCCCTGCCGCGACGACGCCCGCACGTAGCGGCGAACTTCGTCGTCGAAAACGATCAGCCCCGCCGCGTCCCGCTGCATATGCGCCAGATAAGCCAGCGAAGCCGCCAAAAACTTGGCGTATTCGAGCTTGTCGGTGGCATGCGAGCCGAACTTCATCGAGCGGCTGGCGTCCAGCAGGATGGTCAACTGCGAGTTGGTCTCGCCGCGATAGCGTTTGAGAAAGGCGCGCTCGGTGCGCGCAAAGACGTTCCAGTCGACGTGCCGGAGGTCGTCGCCCGGCGTGTAGGCGCGGTATTCGGCGAACTCCTGGCTGAAGCCGAAATCGGGGGAGCGGTGCAGGCCGGCGATGAATCCGTCGACCACCGTCTTGGCGATCAGATCCAGCCCGGAGATGCCGGCAAGAACGCTCGGATCTAGGAATCGTTGCAACATCGTTTCCCCATCGGCCGGGCCACGCCCGCCGCCGCGTCTACGCCTTGGGAGCGGGCATCGCCTCCAGCAGTTTTTTCAGAATATCGTCCTGCGTCAGCCGGTCCGACTCGGCCTGGAAGTTCAGCAGAATGCGATGCCGCAGGATGGGCCGCACCAGCGCGGTCACGTCCTCAAACGAGACGTGATAACGATGCCGCATCAGCGCCCGGGCCTTGGAGGCCAGCACCAGGAACTGCGCGGCGCGGACGCTGGCGCCGAAGTTCACGTATTTCTTGATGAAATCGGGCGCCGCGGGGTCGGTGGCGCGCGTGGCGCGCACCAGATCGACCGCGTAGCGCGCCACCGAATCCGCGATCGGCACCATCCGCACCACCTGCTGAAAATCCAGAATCTCCTCGGCGTTCGTCACCGCCTCCACCTGCGCCTGATGCGTCGTCGTGGTCAGGCCGAGCACCTGCATCTCATGATCGGCAGACAGATAGTCAAGCAGCGTATTAAAAATAAAGCGGTCCAGTTGCGCTTCCGGCAGCGGATACGTGCCTTCGAGCTCGATCGGGTTCTGCGTCGCCAAAACGAAAAACGGCGGCCGGATCTTGTAATGATTGCCGCGCACCGTGCAGGACAATTCCTGCATCGCCTCCAGCAGCGCCGATTGCGTCTTGGGCGGCGTTCGGTTGATCTCGTCGGCCAGCAGCACGTTGGCGAAAATCGGACCCGGAACAAACGTCCAGGTGCGGCGCCCGGTGGTGGGATCTTCCTCGATGATGTCGGTGCCGGTGATATCGGACGGCATCAGGTCCGGCGTGAACTGGATGCGGCGGAACTCCAGCCCCAGCGCCTGCGCCAGCGTCCGCACCAGCAGCGTCTTGGCCGTGCCCGGCAGGCCGGTGATCAGGCAGTGGCCGCCCACAAACAGCGCGATCATCACCTGCTCGATCACTTCGTCCTGTCCCACGATCACGCGGCGAACCTGCGCGACAATGTCGTCGCGCACTTTTTGAAATCGGACAATGCGGTCCTTCAGCTCGCTCGATTCGATGGAGGAAACGGTGGTGGTGGACATTTAATTATTCTGTCTTATTCCTTGTCGCTTAGTTGAAGCAGTAGTTTCTGGGCGGGCTTGTAATCCGGCGCCGCTTCGAGCGCCGAAAGAACTTCATCCTTTGCTTCCGCGCTCCGATGCAGCGCGTTCAGCGCCACCGCGCGTTCATAGTGCGCACCCGCCGGATCGACCGTGCCGGCCGCCAGCGCGGCGCCCCATTCGCGAACCGCGCCTTCGTAATTTTTCAAATCCAGGTCGAGCTGGCCCAGCTTGCGGTGCGCTTCCTCGTCCTTCAAATAAATCCAGTCCAGCCGCTCCAGCGTGCGCGCCGCGGCGCGCTTGTCTCCGGCTTCGGTTTCCAGATCCGAAAGCTTCTTGAGCAGCACCGGGTCGCGCCCGCCGACATCGGCATAACGCGCGAGCTGCTTCATCGCACCCGCCTTGTCGTTTTTCGCCAGGTAGGCGTCGGATAAAAATTCGTAGACACTGCCCGCTTCGACATAATCGGAATAAACGTCACGAATCGGCGTGCCGAGCTGGATCACTTTGTCCCAATCCTTCTGCTTGGCCGCCTTGGAGACTTCGAGAAGCTGCTTTTTCCACTCCTCGAATCCGTTTACGGTGACTTTGGTCGAATCCTCCAGCCAGGCCAGGAATTGTTTATCAAACTCCTCCGGCTTCAGGTTGAATTCTTTCTGAATCACCTCCACCGTCGGCGTCAGGTTTTTGAAATCCTCGATCATCGCCAGCAGCTTCCCGTAGCCCCATCGCTGAGCGATGAAGTCGCAGATCTTGCCGCCCTGGAAATACGACACCACCACCTGCGCCGGATAGGTGGGATGAATAAAGCCGCGGTCCAGCTCCGCGATCGGCAGCAGCTTGTGATTTTTGATGGCGTTGATCGCCTCGGGATCCAGCCGGTCGCCCCAGTCGGGGTTGCCGTTGGCCGTTTCTTCATAAACCGCCAGTCCTTCGGTGAACCAGCGCGGGACCCGGCTGTTGGTCATCGCCAGCACGTAGACGTGGCTCAACTCGTGCCACATCGTGCTGTCCCAATGGAACTGCCCGGGCGGCCGCGCGCTCGGAGAATCCATGGCCACCGACGCCGTGAACTTCGCGCCGCGTTCGCCTTCGGTGAACGCCTGGGTGGCGACGAACGTCACCCCCAGCGCGCCCAGGCCGGGCATGCCCATGGTGCGCACCGCGAAATCTTCGTGATCCGGATAAACTTCCAGCTCCACCGGCCCGTTCAGCTTGAACTTGTATTTCCGCTCGTAGGTGGCCAGCGCCCGCTGCATCTCGCTTTCGACATACGGCCGCAGCAGTTCGGCTTCTTTTTTGTGCAGCCGGAGGATGGCCGTCGGAGTCCGGTAGGTGACGAAGTTCTTATAGCTATCCAGCAGCGTGAGCGAATTTTTCGTCGAGGTGCTCTGGTATCCGTTGCGCCAGCACTCTTCAAGCTGCTGCCGCGCTTCCGTCTCATCGCCCAGCCGCATCAGGTTGATCCCCAGCTCGCTGCGCGCGCTCCACAGATCCGGCTTCAATTGCAGGGCTTTGCGATAGGCCAGAATGCCTTCGTCGTAGCGGCGGTTGAGCACGAAAAAATGCCCGGCGGTTGCATACACCTCGCCGTAATGCGGATTGATCCGCAGAATCCGGTCGAGCCACGGAGTGGTCCTCTTATCGTCCAGCCAGTCGATGGCCGCCAGCACCGACATCGCATCGAGCGCTTCCGGAGAGATCGCCAGCGCCTTGTTTGCTTCGCTTGCCGCCTTTTCCGGATTATTGTCCTCCAGCGCCACGCGCGCCAGCAGCTCCTGCGCCTCCACCAGTTTGGGATCGCTCTTCAGCGCCTGCTGGGCCAGCTCCGCCGCTTTCCCCTCGAATCCGTCCGCGGCGACCAGAGCCAGGCCGAGCAGCGCCGGCGCATAATCCTTCTTCAGTTCCAGCGCTTCGCGGAAAAGATCGCTGGCGTCGCCGGGCTGCCAGTGCTCCAGATACATGCGGCCCCAGCGGACGCGTAAATAGGGATCTTTATCATGCGCCTTCACGGCGGCCCGGAACAGATCGTTGGCGCGCTGGTAATCGCGCAGCCCCCAATACCCTTCGGCCGCGATTCCCGGATCGCCGGATCGCGTGAGTTGCTGATAGCACTGCGCCGTCTGCGGATCGCCGTGATGCTTCAGCGCCGCGCAGCGGGCCGGATCGGCCGTCTGCGCCGCGGCCGGCAGAGCCGCCAGAAGAAGAGAAACCAAGGCGCCCGCTTTGCGCTTCACTTATCCAGCGCCTCCTGCGTCCTGGCGAGCTCGATCAGGTACGCCTGGAGCTGCCGCCGGTATTCGTTGTAATCCATCGACGCCTTCTTATACTTCAACTCGTCGATGGCCTGCTCCAGCTCTTCTTTGTGCTTGAGCAGCTTCAATTTTTCCGGATCGTTGATCTGCGCCGAGACCGCGCCCAGATGAAGGACCGCAAAGCGGCCCGCCACCAGCCCTTCGCCGTTATCCGGACCGGGCGCTTTGACGCCGTCGCCCTTGCCGGTGTCCTCGATCAGCGCATGCTCGGTGGCCAGGCGATTCTGCGTCTCGAAGAACTTCGCCGTCTTCTGTTCTGCATAGCGGAAGGCTTCCAGCGCGCTGATCACCTGGTTTTTATCGGCGTCCGAGGCCGGATCGCGCAGCGCCTCGATCCAGTAGCGCGCAAAATAGGTCGCGTTCTTTTCGGTACCGGACTTGGTCGCCGTGATCACCACGCGTCCCGGCTTTTCCAGCGAAACGATCGAGGCCCCGCTCGAGCTGGTCATGTTCACCACCAGTTGGTGTTTGGCCGGAATCTTCTCCAGCAGGTTGGCCAGCTCGGTTCCGGTCAGATCCGGGCCCGGGATGTTGAACTTGTAGTCGGACTCGTCGAAGCTGCCGTGGCCGATCAGCATCACGATGACCGAATCATCCGGCTTGGCCTGCTGCGCGATCTCCTGAAATTTCGCCTCAATCGCACTTTTCGTAGCGCCCGCGCCGAACATGGTCGCGATTTTGGCATTCGGCTCGGCTTGCTTGAGGAGCTTGTCCAGATCCTTGGCCCAGCCCTCGAAGCGCTGCTCATATTCCGGCTCGCCGCCCAGCCCGGCAATGGTCACATAAAACGTCTCCGCGCGCATCAGCGGCGCGGCGAGCAGAACCAAGAAAACCCCGCCCTTCACGGCCCGGCCGCGAATCCTCATATCACGCCCCACTTCCGCCGCAACAGCCACTCGCCGGAGCGCAGCAGCAGCAGCAGCAGGAACACCGCCGGCATATCCCACAGATCGCGCGTTTCCCGCACCGTGATGCCCGCCTCCGAATAGCCGATATCGCCGCCCAGCTTCCGCGCCTCCGCCGGCGTGTAATACCGGCCGCCGGTTTCCTGCGCCAGCTTCTCCAGCAGCTCGCGGTTCTGTTCGACCTTGAAATTTTCCGCCACGCCATCCTCGCGCCGGAACGTCAGCGTATCGCGGCCCAGATCTTCGCCCGCGCGCTTGGCCGTCATCTCCACCAGATACGATCCCGCCTTCGGCGTCGTATATTCCGCCGTAAACACTCCCTGCTCGACCGGATCGGGCCGCATCTCCACCGTTTCGGCGATTCCCTCCGGACCCAGAATGTGCGCCTCCACCGTCGCGTCGCTCGCCGGAAGATAGGTGGCGCCGAAGACCTGCGCGCGCAGCGGCACTCTGGCTTCGTCTTCCAGCACCTGGCGCGGAGTGGAGGCCACCACGCGCCGCGGCGTATCGCTCACCAGCCAGCGCAAAAGCTGGGTGTAGAACATCTCGTGGGTCATGTCGGAAACCGGCATCTGCATCTGCCAGCCGCGCCAGCTTCCTCCGGTGGCGAACACGGCGGTGCGCCCGCGCCCGAAATTTTCCGTGATCAGCAGCGGAAAACGCCCGCCTTGCAGCGGCAGGCCGTCCATCAGCACCACCGCGCCCGGCTTGGGCTGCCCCGGATCCTGAAAGTTCAAAATGTACGGCATTTTGCGCCACTTTTCCGCATTTTTCTGCGGATCTTCCTCAATCCGGGTGATCAGGCTGTCGCGGCCCGCGCTGGTCAGCTCGACGTTGGCCGGCGCGCGCACGAAAGTGCCCTTCCTGTCCGGCAGAATCACCGGCAGCAGGTCGTTCAGCGCCGATTGCTTGTAGCCGCCGTCGGCCAGCGCGTCCTTGCCGCCCAGAAACAGCAGGCCGCCGCCCCGCCGGTCGACGAAATCGTGAATGAACTGCTGCTGGTTGCTGGTGAAGTAGGCCGCTTCGCTCGATCCGATGATCAGCCCATCGAACTGGAACAGGTCCTCGACGCGCGTCGGAAAGCCGTCTTTCAGCCGCGGGGCGTCGTTGTACTCGTCCTGCACATAGATCTTGTTTTGCGTGGTCCGCAGGATGGTGAGCAGGTGCAGATTGCGGTCGTCCTCGACGGCGCGCTTGAGGAACTTGAACTCCCAGCGCGGCTCGCCTTCCATATAAAGGACCAGCGCGGTCCGCTGATCAACGTTCACCAGCCGGACCAACTGGTTGTTCTTCACGTTCTCTTCGTTCGGCAGCGCATCGATCGAGGTTTCGATCGTCTTCACTCCCGCCGTTCCCGCGTTGAACAGAATCGATTCGGTCTGTTCCACGCCATCGGCCTTCAGCGTCACCGTCCGGGACGCCAGAATCTTGCCGCCGTCCTTCAACGTGATCTTCGCGGTCTGGCCGGCGTAGCCATGCTGATGAAAGCTCACCTGGGCGGCCAGACGCGAATCGGGCAGCGCGCGCTGCGGCACCTCAACGTCGCTCAACTCCACGTCGCGCTCCATCTTTTCGCGCCCGAACCCGATGGTATGGACCGGAATACGCTGGCGGCGGATCTCGGAGATGGTCTCCAGATCGATTCCGCCCGAATTGTCCGCGCCATCCGACAGCAAAACCACCGCGCCGATCGGCAGGCTCGATGCATCGGCCAAAACTTCCTTGAGCGAATCGCCGATGTGCGTCGATGGCCCGGCGCAGTGAAGCTGGTCGAGCTTCTGAATCCGTTCCAGATGATCGGACAGGCCGTAAAGCCGGACCTGAAACTTTTTTTGCAAAGCATCCAGCAGGCCCGAGTTCAGAACCCGCACTGCCGCCTCGCAGCGCGAGGAGCCGCCGGCGTCCCGGACCGCCATGCTGGCCGAATCATCCACCACCACGGCGATGATATTCTGCTGCGGCCGCAGCGTGGCCACGCTCAGCGCCGGATGCCACAGCATCAACAGCAGGATGGAGGCGAGTGCGGTTTGCAGCAGCCATACCGCGACCGACCGCACGCCGTGCACGCGTCCCCGCTCCGCCGTCATCCGCCGCACCAGCAACCCGAAGCCGGCCGCGGCCAAAAGGATCGCCGCAATCAGCGCCCACTTCGGCCATCCGCCCAGCAGGACGAAGGTGCCGCGCGAGAACACAGCCAGCGGATACTTGAAAAATAGCTCGAACATCAGTGAGATAAATCGTACATGAAATAGTTACAGGCGATCCGGTAGGCGAGCGAGGCCCATTTTTCCGGGTACCGCGGATCATCCGACCACTCCCAGGCATCACCCAGGTCCATATTGTGGCAGATCGCCACCATCAACCGGCCTTTATCATCGTAGATCCCGCGCCACTTGGCCTCGTAACCATCATATTCATAACGCCTTCCGGTCATCAGGTACTGCGCCCCGGCCACCTGAAAACGGTCGTCCAGATCATATATGACGTGGAAGATGGGATCTTTGTTGTCAATATCCACCACCGGACGGTCGGGAAAAACCTTCCGCATGCTGTTCATGAAGTTTTCCCATTCGATGGTGCCGTGAAAATCGTCGCACATGAAAAATCCGCCGCGCAGCAGGTATTCGCGAAGCTGCGCCGCCATTTCATCGGTGAGATTCCAGTAGCCAACCTCCACCGCGTACATCAACGGCCAGTTATAGACGTCGTCGGAGCCGTCCAGGAATACCACCTGCTCCACCGAGCGGGCGTCGATGCGCGTCAGCCGCTTGATGCCTTTGAGCAGCAGCCGGTCCGAGCGGGGATAATCGATGGTCCAGCGTTTGTAGCCGTCCGGATAGCCATGCGGCGCCATAATCGAGGGGTAGGCGAGCCGCGCCCGGGTCCATTCGTGGGTTTCGTAGGCGTCGGAAGGAATCGAGTATTCGGCGTGTTCCTCGGCGGTTTGATATTGCTGGAAGGGCCGTTGCGCGCGTAACACGCCCCAGGTGGCAAATCCCGCAACTACCAGCAAAAAAACCGAGCGAACGCGCATTTCAAAGCTTCGCAGTTGGCTTCAGAATAACATAAGCATCCGCAGCCGACGGCCGCAAAGCCGGATCGCTCCGGCGGTTCCGGTATCCTGGAAAGAACCGCGCCAGACGATCCCCGGCCGGCGCCGCAATCACCATGTCCCTGAACCCTCATTTTTACGGCCTTATTCTCGCCGGCGGGCGCGGCACGCGATTCTGGCCGCGCAGCCGCCGCGGCCGCGCAAAACAGGTTCTGAAGTTTTTCGGCGACCGGTCCCTGATTCAACAGACCGTCGACCGCCTGCGGCCGGTTCTTCCGCCCGATCATCTCTGGGTGCTGACTAGCGACCGCCTGCGGGACGAGATCGCCCGTCAGCTTCCGGAAATTCCCAAACGGCAGATTCTGGCCGAGCCGGCGCAGCGCAACACCGCGCCCGCCATCGGGCTGGCCGCGCACATCCTCCGCTCCATCGATCCGGAGTCGGTGATGGGTGTTTTTCCGGCCGACCATTTGATCGCCCGCCCGCGCGACTACGTCCGCCTGCTCAAGCCGGCGTTCGGCGCCGCGCGCCAGGGCAAGATCGTGGTGCTCGGCATCCAGCCGCGATGGGCCGAAACCGGTTACGGATATATTGAGTTCCCCAGGGGCGTGCGCCCGTCGCCGGCGGTGGTGGAAACGCTCGGATTCCGCGAAAAACCAGATCCGGAAACGGCCGCGCAATTCCTGGCGGCTGGCAATTTCTATTGGAACGCGGGCATGTTTTTCTGGCGCACCAGCGTGCTGCTGGAGGCGCTGCGCCGGTTTCTTCCCAAAACCGCGGCGCTGCTGGCCAGCCTGCCGGCTTTCAGCCACCGGCAGTTCGCCGCGCGCCTGAAGGAAGTTTTCCCCAAGTGCGAAAACATTTCGATCGACTACGCGGTGCTCGAAAAAGCTCCGTCGGTGGCCGGCATCGCCGCGGGCGACATCGGCTGGAACGACGTGGGAAGCTGGAACGCCGTTTACGAGCTGGAGCGCCGCGACGCCGCCGGGAACGTCCTTCGAGCCGACGCATTGGCCGAGGCAAGCAGCGGCAATTACGTCCACGCCGAAAAATTCGTGGCGCTGATCGGCGTGAAGGATTTAATCGTGGTCGATACCCCGGACGCGCTGCTCATCGCCGACCGCGCTCGCGCCCAGCAGGTGGGCGAGATCGTCAAGCGGCTGGAAAAATCGGGACGCCAGGATTTGTTGTGACGCGTCGCTGCTACTGGGAGCGATGGAACAAGCCGACATAGGCGGCCTTTGCCCGGATGTGGCCCGCCATCGCCTGCATGATCTGCGTCCGGATCGCCTGCACGTTCGGGTTGGGCTCCTGCGGGCCTTGCGGGTTCACTTTAATGTCGATGGCCGTATCCAGCGCGTACAGCTCCAAAATATAGTGATGCAGCGGACCCGCCGCCGGCGCTCCCGGACCGCGATAGCGCGAACCGCTCACGCTGATCTGCCGCATGCCGTCCGGCAGTTCGAATCCATCCGGCCGCCCCTGGGGGATGCTGGTGGCGGTCGCCGGAATATTCCACACCATCCAGTGCAGCAGCCCGTCGGTGGAGTTGTTCACCACCGTATCGGCGTCGACGAACGTTAAGACGAAGCTTACGGTTCCCGCCGGCGGGGAGCTCCACTGGATCATCGGCGAAATTTCGGCGCCCTCCTGGGTATAGCGGGCGGGAATCATGCCTCCGTCGGGCCACGCGGTGGTGATCAGCGTCATGTTTTGCACCAGGCCTGGTCCGCGGCCGCGGCCGCCGCCGCGGGCCTGAGCCATGGCCATTTCCAGCGGCGCGACTGCCGTGATCATCAGCAACACAACCATCGATCGCATAAACTTATCTCCGAAACTCCGGGTGCGCCTTCAGCCAGGCGTCGTATCGTTTGCGCAGCGTCTTCACCGGGTCCAGATCCTCGCCCGGCTTGATCTGGTATTGCGGACCCATGTTCGGCTGCGAAACGGTGATGTACATCGAATATTTGCCGTTATTGTGCAGATTGGGCTGATCCGCCGGGCCGTTGGTGTCGTGCGGATCCGCGGCCAGAATATAGGCCACCAGCGAGGTTCGCAGCGTGCAGGGAATGCCTTTCGATTCCGGAGGCAGCGGAGGAACCTGGCAGGTGCAGCGGCTGTCGCCGCCGGCCGCGTCGGCCGCTTCCATGGCCGCCATCACCCGGTCCGTGACGCCGCCGCGCGCCGCCACAAAGGCTTTGACCGCGCTGGGCACCACTTGTCCGGACCGCAAAATATTTCCCTGGATCGAATAGAAAATCTCGGTGCCGGGAACCTGGCCGTGCAGATCCTGGCTGACAAAGCCGTTGGCCAGCCCGGAGTGCCCGGCGGCGCGCCCCTGCAAATCGACGATGCCGTATTGGCGGCTCTGAAAACCGGGGTCCTCGCTCAGCAGCTCGATGATGCGCGCCGGATCGGTTCCGCGCTGCAACTGGTCGAACACCAGCGTCTGGTTCTGGTGCGTATCGAAGTCGGCGCCGGCCTGGCAGGCCGCCACGCCCTTGCCCGGCACCACCACCGCTTGCACGTCCTTGAGAAAGTCGTCGCTGTTGCCGGTGCAGGTCGACGAGGAGATCACCACGCGTCCGGTGCTGCGGTCCACCGCCACCACCGACCAGGTCGCGAACGCGGAAGCTTCAAAGGCGCAGAGCAGAATCAGGAGGGATCGCATAGAAGAACTGAAGAACGCCCGCGGGCGCCGATCTGCGATTGTACAACAAAACACCTCATGCGACACTAGGCGTAGAGCTTATGAAGTGTCTCCTGCCGCTGCTTCTTCTTCCCGCCGCGCTTCCGGCGCAAGGCGTTTCGGCGGATTGGGACGTGAGCAAATCCGTCGCCGCGCTTTCCGCGCAGGCCGCCCGCTTGAAACCCATTCTCGATTCGCTCACGCCTCAGGAGTGGGTGGCCAAAGGCGCCCCGCAGACCTATGTCCAACAGTGGAAGGGCGCCGAGGACGAGCTCGGCTATCTGGTCAACTCGGCCAAGGCGCTGGAACAGCAGCCGGAGCGATTGACGCTGGCCCTGGACACCTATTTCCGGTTGCAGTCGCTTGAAGCGCGCCTGCATTCGCTCGCCGAAGGCGTGCGCAACTACCAGAATCCGGCGGTGGGCGATCTGCTGCTCGGCGTGCTGGCCGAAAACTCCTCCAACCGCGACAATCTGCGGCAGTACATTACGGATCTGGCCGCGCAAAAGGAACAGGAATTTCAAATCGTGGACAAGGAAGCGCAGCGCTGCCGCGGGATTTTGAGCCGGCAGCCTCCGCCCAAAAAGCAATGACCGAAGCCGCCGCCTTCACCTGCAACATCTGCGCAGAACCCTCGGCCGACATCTGCGTCCACTGCACCAAGGACGTGTGTCCGAATCATCGCTGCGAAAAATGCCGCCGCTGCAGCGATTGCTGCCAGTGCGAGCTGCGGCGCGCCGAGGGCTGATGACCCGGCGCGGCTTTGTGCTCGGCGCCGGCGCGGCTTCGGCCATGGGCGCGGCGCCAAGGATTCTGGTCCACGGCCACCGCGGCGCGCGCGCCATGCGCCCGGAAAATACGCTTCCCGCGTTCGAGTACGCGATCTCGATCGGCGTCGACGCGCTCGAACTCGATATGGCGGTGACCAAGGACAACGTGATCGTCGTCTCGCATGATCCGTACCTTCAGCCGCCGGTCTGCAGCGGCCCGCGGCCGAAGGCGGCCATTCACGAGCTGACCTTCGCCGAGCTTCGCCAATGGGATTGCGGCAAAATCCGCAACCCGCAGTTCCCCGAACAGACGCCGGTTCCCGGCACGCGCATGCCGTCTCTTGACGAGGTGTTCGACCTTTCCCGGCGCGGCCGGTTCTGGTTCAACATCGAAACGAAAAGCTTCCCCGATCATCCGGAGTTGACGCCTCCGCCCGGGGAGTTTGCGCGCATGGTGCTGGAGCGGGTGCGCGCGCACCGGCTGGAACAGCGCGTTCTGCTGCAATCCTTCGATTTCCGGACCCTGCACGCGATGAAGGAGCTGGCGCCGGAGATCAAGCGCGTGGCGCTGTGGGAGGGCGACGATCGCGATTTCGTTTCCATCGCGCGCGACGCCGAAGCCAGCGCCGTTTCCCCGCATTATCCGCTGGTGACGCCGGGAAAAGTTCGCGCCGCGCACGCCGCGGGAATCGAAGTAATCCCCTGGACCGCCAATCTGCCGGCGGACTGGGACAGGCTGATCGGGGCCGAGGTGGATGCCATCATCAGCGACGACCCGGCCGGGCTGCTCGCCTATCTCAAGCGCCGGGGCCTGCACTAGATCCTGCTACTTCATGCCCAACTGATCGAACAGGAACGAAAACACGTCCGCATCCTGGGCCACCTGCTCGTTCAGCGGAGTCCCGAAGCCGTGGCCGGACGTCGAGCTTGTCCGCAAAAATATCGGACGGTTGGAGCGCGTGGCCGCCTGGAGCCGCGCCGCCATCTTGCGCGAGTTCATCGGATCCACGCGGCCGTCGTGATCCCCGGTCAACAGCAGCACCGCCGGATAATCGGTGCCGTCCTTGACATGCTGATAGGGGGAATAGGCATAGAGCGCCTGAAACTGATCGCGGTCCTTGATGGTCCCGTACTCGGTGACGTTGAAGGCGCCGTTGGGAAACGTCTCCAGCCGCAGCATGTCATAGATGCCGACGTGGCTCACCACCGCGCGGAACAGATCCGGCCGCTGCGTCAGCGCCGCGCCCATGAGCAAGCCTCCGTTGCTTCCGCCTTCGATCGCCAGCTTCCCGGGATTGGTGTACTTCATCTTGATCAGCGCTTCGGCGCAGGCGATAAAATCGTCGAACACGTTCTGCTTTTTCGCCAGCCGGCCGGCCTCATGCCAGGCCTCGCCGAACTCCCCGCCGCCGCGCAGATTCGCCACCACCCAAACCCCGCCGTGATCCAGCCACAATCTCCGCCGCGCCGAAAATCCGGGCGAGAGGCTGATGCCAAATCCTCCATAGCCGGTGAGCAAAACCGGATTGGAGCCGTCAAGCCTGGTTCCCTTGCGCCGCAAAATGTTCATCGGAACGCGCGTCCCGTCTTTGGAAACCGCAAACGAACGGATCACTTCCGCGTCGCTGAAATCGGCGGGCGAAGTCTCGGCCAGCGCGGTCTTTTTCACCACCCCGCTGGCCGGATTGTAGCGGTACCAGGCCGCCGGCTCGGTATAGCTTTCGTTTTCAAACAGCAGATCACCGCCGAACAGCGCCATGCCGCCGACCGAGGACACCGGCAGAAGATCGATGGCGCGCTCGGACTTCGTCCCGCTCTTATCGAGCAGCCTGGAGGGCCCGCCGGCCATGTAGGCGATATACAAATGCCCGTCGGCCGGCAAAAATCCGTCGATCGAGCTCCGTCCGGGCGTCACCACGACCGCCGCGTTTGCCAGCGAATGACTCGGCCCGGGGAGCCGCAAAATCTTGCCCATCGGCGCATTGTTTCGCGACAGCATATACAGGGATCCGTCAGGCCCGAAGGCGGCGTCCGAAATCTGATCCGATAAGCGGGTCAACTGGTGCCATCGCCCGTCCGGATTCAAAATGTAATGCAGGAACTGCCCGCCATCGCCGTCGGCCACGCGCGCCAGCAGGTATTTCCCATCGCCGGAGGAGATCAACTCGGTCTCGGCAATGCGCGGAAACTCCCTGCCGAGCGCGTACTGATCCTCGCCGGCATCGGTTCCCAGGCGATGAAAATAGACCTGCTGATAAAAATTCAGGTCCGCTTCGGCGCGCTCGCCCGCGTGCGGATAGCGCGTGTACCAGAATCCGGTTGCGTCCGCGTTCCAGGCCAGGCTCCCGCCGGCGGTCGGATAATTCACGCGCGGGATGGCATCGGGAAGCCGCCTTCCCGTGGCGACCTCGAAGACGGATACCGATCCGTCCTCGCTGCCGTTCTTGGACAGGCACACCGCGACCAGCTTCCCATCGAGCGAGGGAACATAAAAATCGATGCTGGTGGCGCCGCCCGGATCGATCGCGTCGGGATCCACAATCACCCGCGCCGAGGCCGGATCGTCCACCGAGTTGAGCGTCACGAGGAACGGCTGCGGCTTCGGCGGCCGGCGCTCGATGGCAAACAATACCCCGCCCCGCGCCTTCAGATCGCCAAACCGCACCGTCTGGGCTTTGTACAGTTCATTCAGGCGCCCGACGATGGCCGCGCGCATCGGCAGCCCGTCCAGATAGGCGCGGGTGCGCGCATTTTGCTGCTCCGCCCATTCCTTCACTTGCGGATCGCCCGCCGGCTCCAGCCAGCGGTAGTCGTCCGTCACTTTGACGCCTTGATACTCTTCGGTGACCGGCTTTTTCGGGGTCGCCGGGACGGGAGGCAGTTCCTGGGCCGCGCTGATCATCGTTAAGGTTAAGAAAAGGAATGAGGATCTCATCGCGCTCTCCCCTTCAGGCTACTACCATTTCCTACAGCGATCCGCCGATTCCGCCGATCCGATTTACAGTATGGAACACCGAGGCGAGCCGCGATTTCCGCTCAGTTCTCCGATTCGCGTGATTATCCCCGGAGACGAGCCGCGAACCATCGACTCCAAACTCATCGATATTTCCGGCACCGGGCTGCGTTTTCTCTCTCCCGAGCCGGTCGATTCGGAGATGGTCGTCGCCGTCGAAGTGGACAGCCGTCTGGTTCTTTGCGAAATCCGCTACTGCCAGGACCGCGGCGACCGCTATGTGGTCGGGGCGCGCCGCCTGCATGAGATCGCCAAGGACGCGCAGCTTGCCGACGCTCCGGCGGTGGTCACGGAAATGCTCGGCCACCTGCGCCGCCACATCGCCGGGGCCGGCGCCGGGGATTCGCAGAAGATGGCCGTCCGGCAGCTCGAACAGATCGTCGAGCGCGGCGGAGAAAGTCCGGACAGCTTCCCGATGCCGGAACCGGTTCGGGACGCCCCGCCGCTTCCGGCTCCGGATCCAATCCCGCCCGAGCCGGAAATCCCGCCAATCGAGGCGATTCAGGAGCCGCCGGCAGAGGAACCGGTAGAGGAAATCGAAGAACTGGCTCAGGAATCGGTTCAGGACCACGCTCCCGGCCACGATGGAGGAGGAGTTCCATCGCCTGGAGAAGACGAGGCTCCGGAGAAAACGGTTCAGCAACACGCTCCCGGGGCTCCGCCGCCGCAAGCCGCGCCGGTAGATCCTCTGGAAGCGGCCCGCCAGGCCCTCCTCGGCAGCGAATCGATCCTGGCGGCCCCATCAGGAGAGCGGAAAACTGGTTCGCGGGTCCTGTTCGCCGTCGCCGCCGGGTTGATCCTTGCCGCTCTGCTTGGTTTCTATCGATTCCAGCACCGCAGCGAAGCCCGGCCGGCACAATCCGCGGCGGTTGCCGTCCGGCCGCGGCCCGCCGATCCGCCGCCGGCCCCCGCAACAGCCCACCACGCCCGGATCCACGTCCTGCGGCCGACCTGGATCTCTTTATCCGTCGACGGGTCCGCGGCCGTTCAGCCGGCGCTCAAACAGGACGACGTGCGCGACTTCGAATTTTCAAAACACGCGATTTTACGCGTCGCCGATGGATCGGCGATTGAAATCTCCATTGACGCAAACTCGGTCGGCCCCCTCGCTTCGGGCCAGCAAGTGCTGAATTTGCAGCCTAATGGCGTTGAAGTGGTGAAGTAGAAGTTACCGGCGGGACCTTGCCGCGGCTTTGGCTCCCTGATGAGATCATGAACCGCTGATCCAGCGCCTGCGTATCATTGAAAAATGGTAGCAATGGCCCGTTTGCTGATGCTTTGCGCCGCGGTCGCGCTCACCGGCTGTGAGGCGGCCGTCCCGGCCGGCCCCACCCGGCACGAAACCCGGACGGTCGCGCTGGACAACTCCGAAATGGCGCGCCTGGAGCTTAAAATGGGCGCCGGCGAGCTCCAGATCGAAGGCGGCTCGCCCAACCTGCTCGACGCCGACCTTACCTACAATGTGCCAGGCTGGAAGCCGGTCCTGATCGACGATACGACCGGGGTCCGCCGGGAAATTCGTCTGGAGCAGCCCAACGGCTCCCACGCCGCTTCCGGCACCATCTACAACTGGAATTTGCGGCTGAATGACAATGTACCGCTGGATGTGGTCGCCCATCTGGGGGCCGGGTCGGCGCGGATGACGCTCGGCTCGGTCAACCTCCGCAGCATCGAGGTGCACATGGGTGTCGGCGAAATGAACCTCGACCTTAGCGGGAATCCGCGGCGCGATTACACCGTGGATCTGAAGGGCGGCGTGGGACAAGCAACCGTCATTCTTCCCGCCTCGGCCGGCATCGCCGCCACCGCGCACGGCGGAATCGGGCAGATCTCGGTGAAGGGACTGGAAAAGCGCGGCGGCACCTGGATCAACCCGGCGCACCCGCAGGCGCCTGTAACGATTCATGTCAACGCCGAAGGCGGCGTCGGGCAGATTAATATCGTGGCGCGGTAGATTGCATTCGCGGTAATCTGAGAGTTCGCTTCACGAAATGATCGTTTCCGAGGGGCTGCAAATTTCCATTCCGAGCTGCGAAAAGGGAATCGGATCCATTATCCGGGCCGCGGATTCCGCCGATCTGATTCCCGGGGTTCAGGTGCATCCCTACGATCTCTGGCCGGATGACCGCGGATATTTTCTGGAAATCCTGCGGATGCGCCAGGGGCCGGCGCGGGATTTCCCGCCGGAGTCCACGCAGGTTTCCGCCGCGCTCAGTTACCCCGGCACCATCAAGGCGTTTCATTATCATCGCCAGCAGACCGATCTGTGGGCGCCGGCCGCCGGCATGTTTCAGGTCGCGCTGGTGGATTTGCGCCCGGATTCGCCGGCCTTCGGGCGAAAGAACACTCTCTATGCCGGGGCGCTGAAGCCGTGGCAGATTCTGATTCCTCCCGGCGTCGGGCACGGCTACAAGGTGATCGGCGGGACTCCGGCAATGCTCGTTTACGTCACCAATCGTTTCTACAATCCGCGGGATGAGGGGCGGATTCCCTACAACGATCCCGGCATTCATTACGACTGGGAATTGCAGCACAAATGAAGTTTCTGGTTACCGGCGGGGCGGGGTTCATCGGCAGCGCGTTTATCCGTCTTGTGCTGTCGGATCCGCCGCCCAAGCCTTACGTGCTCAACCTGGACAAGCTGACCTACGCCGGCAATCTGGAAAATCTGGCCAGCGTGGCCGGCGATCCCTGCTACCGGTTCATTCACGGCGATATCTGCGACGGGGCGCTGGTGAATGCGCTGATCGGCGACGAGAAGCCGGACGTGATCGTCAACTTCGCGGCCGAATCGCACGTGGACCGCAGCATCCTCTCGCCGGCGCCGGTGTTTGAAACCAATCTCCGCGGCACGTTTACGCTGCTTGAAGCGGCCCGCGCGCATCAGACGCCGCGCTTCGTCCATATCTCCACCGATGAAGTCTACGGCAGTATCGAGCTGCCCTATCAGGCCAACGAGGATTTCCCGCTGCGCCCGGCCAGCCCGTATTCGGCGTCGAAGGCCGCCTCCGACCTGCTGGCGCTTTCCTACTTCATCACCTACCGCATGCCGGTGATCGTCACGCGCGCGTCCAATAATTACGGGCCCTACCAGTTTCCCGAAAAACTGATCCCGCTGATGATCTCCAATGCGCTGGAATCCAAGCCGCTGCCGATCTACGGCGACGGAATGCACATTCGCGACTGGCTGTACGTCGACGATCATTGCCGCGCCATCCGCGCGGTGATCGAACGCGGCCGCCCGGGCGAAATCTACAATATCGGCGGCAATCGGGCGTTGACCAACATCGAAGTGGTGCGGCGGCTGCTCCAGGCCGTCGGCAAGCCGGAGTCGTTGATGAAGCCGGTGGCCGACCGCCCCGGCCATGACCGCCGCTACGCGCTGTCGAGCGAAAAAGTGATGCGCGAAACCGGCTGGCATCCGCAGGTGAGCTTCGAGGAGGGGCTGAAGCGCACCGTGGACTGGTACCAGTCCAACCCGGCCTGGATCGCCCGCGTGAAGTCGGGCGAGTATCAGAGCTATTATCAGCAGAACTACGCCGGCCGCTGAGCGGTCCGCTTCAGGCGGGCAGCACCAGCCTGGCCTCGCACCCGCGGCCCTCCGGCCGGTTTCTTAAATCAAGCGAGCCGCCGTGCGCCTCGGCGATCTGACGGCTCAACACCAGCCCGATTCCGGAGCCTCCCGGCTTGGTGGTGAAGAACGGCACGAACAGATTCGCGGTATTGGACAGTCCGGGGCCTTCGTCCTCCACGCGAATTTCCACCAGCGCGCCCGATTTGGTCCAGGAGACGGTCACCCCGCCGCCGGTCTGTAGCGATGCGTCCACGGCGTTGCGCAGCAGATTGATCAGCAACTGATCGAGCTGATCGCGGTCGCCCTGAATCACCGCCGGGGGCCCTTGCCGCACCAGCGGCGGAATGCGCTGCTCCAACCCGGCGGCATGCCGGATCCAAGACGCCACGTCCACCGGAGCAAGCTGCGGGCGCGGCAGCTTCGCCAGGCGCGCGTAGGCGCCCAGGAAGCGGCTGAGCCCTTCGCTGCGCGAGGCGATGATCGATAATCCGCGCTGCGTGTCCTCGCGCCAGTCCGGGGGAAGCGGATCGCGCCGGATCAGGGTTTCCAGGCTTCCGGCGATAGACTTGATCGGCGCCAGCGAATTATTCAGCTCATGGCCGAGCACGCGCACCAGCCGCTGCCAGGCCTGCAACTCCTCCTCGCGCAGCGCGCGGGTCAGATCCGTCACCACCAGCAACTGATGAGGCAGCCCTCCCTCGCGGAAGATGGCCCGATGAATCCCCCAGCGCCCCGCGCCGGAGGGGAAGGTGCGCTGGAGCGTGCGCGTTTCCTCACCGGCCAGAAACTCCTCCAGGCCGAGCGAGCCGGCTTCGGCGTTCAGGATCCGTTCCGCCGGGCGGCCCAGCAGCTTTTCGCCGGCGCGGTTGACCAGCTTCAGCTTGCGCTCGGCGTCGAAGGCGAAGATGGCGACGTCGATCTCCTCCATCACCTTGCGCAGCAGCGTGGTGGCCTCCAGGGCGCCCAGCCGCTGCGCGCGCAGCGTGGCGCCCATTTCATTCACCTGCGTCATCACGTCGCCGAGGGCGTCCTCCCGCTCCAGGCCGCCGAATTTGAGCGTCCGCCCGCGGATCGAATAATCGCCCTCGCGCATCGCCTCCAGCAGATTGGCCAGAGTGCGCAGCGGCGAGGCCACGCGCTCCCGGACCGCCGCCGCGAATCCCCACCATCCGGCCAGGATTACCACCGAAAGCGTCCACTGGAGTTTCGGGGGATAGCCGCCAAGCCACAAAAGCAGCATCGCGGTGAGCGCGCCGGGGAATCCCGCCGCCAGCGCCAGCAGCAGCATGCGCGTCTCGTGGACGGGTTTCAGCCGGGAAAGATTCATTGCCTCACCAGAGCGCTCTCAAAAACTCTACAGGCCGTAGCGCTGCAATCTTCGATACAGCGCGCTGCGGCTTAGGCCCAGGGCGTTGGCGGCGTGGCTGACGTTTCCGCTGTAGCGCGCCAGCGCCTTTTTGATCAGGAACGCCTCCACCTCTTCCAGGCTCATGTCCTCCAGCCGCAGGGTTCCCTGGCCGGGGCCGCGCAGCGCCAGATCCGCCGGACGAATCATCGGCTCCTGCGCCAGCAGCACCGCCCGCTCGATCACGTGATTCAGTTCGCGGACGTTTCCCTGCCAGGGATTTTCCAGCAGCGCCTGCATCGCCGCCGGATCGAAGCCTTGCAGGTTTTTGCGATAGCGCCGCGCGTGCGCACTCAGAAAGTGGGACGCCAGCAGAGGAATGTCCTCGCGCCGTTCCCGCAGCGGCGGCAGATGAATCTCGATGGTGTTCAAGCGGAACAGCAGATCCTGGCGGAAGCGCGCGGCGCTAACCTCCTCGGCCAGGTTGGCGTTGGTCGCCGAGATCACCCGCGCGTCCACTTTTTTGGTCTTCGAGGAGCCCACGCGCTCCATCTCTCCGGTTTCCAGCACGCGCAGCAGCTTGGCCTGCAAATTCAGCGGCACGTTGGCGATCTCATCGAGGAAAAGCGTGCCGCCGTCGGCCAGCTCGAACCGGCCCACGCGGTCCATTTTCGCGTCGGTGAAGGCCCCTTTGACGTGGCCGAACAGTTCGCTTTCAAACACGCCTTCGGCGAGGCCGCCGGCGTTGACCGTCACCATGGGGCGATTGGCGCGAATGGAAACGGCGTGCAGCGTCCGCGCGACCACTTCCTTTCCGGTCCCCGGCTCGCCGGTAATCAGCACGTTGGCGTCCGACGGCCCCACGCGCGAGATCAGTTGCAGCACCGGCTGCATGGCGGGGGATTCGGCGATCAGCGCCGGCCGCCCTTCGGCGCGCAGCAGCCGGTTTTCGGCCTCCAGACGCTGCCCGCGCCGCAGCGCCGCGCTCAATTCCACCTGCGTTTTGGCGATCGACAACAGGCGGGCGTTGTCCCACGGCTTCTGGATAAAATCGCGGGCGCCACGGCGCATCGCCTCCACCGCCAGTTCCACCGTGCCCCAGGCCGTCATCACCACCACCGGCAGCATCGGATCAAGCGCCTGAATGCGCGCCAGCAGATCGAGCCCTTCCTGCCCCGAAGTGGTGTCCCGCGTGTAATTCAGGTCCATCAGCACGACGTCGAAGTCGCGCGTTTCGAGCGCCGCGAGAATCGCCGCCGGCGAAGTGGCGGATTCGATCGAGAATCCTTCGCCTTTAAGCAGCAGCCGCAGCGCTTCGAGCACGTCCGGCTGATCGTCGGCGATCAGCACGCGGCCTTCGCCGGTCTTCATTGGCTCCCCATATCAAACGATGTTCGAATAAATTGTAGCGAACTGCCGCGCCGGCTTCGCACGGGAGGCCGCGGCTGGCCGCCCATGCGCCGCGCGCCGGCCGGAGTTCTCTTTTGCGGGAAAACCGTCTATCCTGCGTAAATAATGTCGATCTTTCGCGATCATCTCCTCGCCGGGCGGACCGCTTTTGTTACCGGCGGCGGCAGCGGCATCGGGCAGCGGATGGCGGAGCGTTTCGCCGAACACGGCGCCCGCGTGATGCTGGTCGGCCGCAATCGGGAAAAGCTGGAGGCGGCCGCATCCCTCATCCGCGGCCGCGGAGGCGTGGCGGCAACCCAGGCGGCCGACGTCCGCGACTACGGCGCCGTCGCCGCTGCCCTCCAATCGGCTCGCGATCAGTTCGGCCAGATCGACATTGTGCTGTGCGCCGCCGCGGGCAATTTTCCCGCTCCCGTGCTCGGCATGTCCGCCAACGGTTTTAAAGCCGTGATCGATATCGACCTGCTGGGCACCTTCAACACCTGCCGCGCCGCCTACGAGCACCTGAGGAAACCCGGCGCCTGTGTGCTGGCCATCTCGGCCAGCTTCGCCTTCCAGCCCGCGGCGCTGCAAGCGCACGTCGGGGCGGCCAAGGCCGGCGTCGATAATCTGATCAAGACGCTGGCGATTGAGTGGGGAGCCGACGGCGTGCGCTGCAACTCCATCTGCCCCGGCCCCACCGAGGACACCGAAGGCATGCGGCGGCTCGCCCCCACCGAAGAGGCGCGCCAGCGCACCGCCCGCGCCGTGCCCCTCGGCCGCTTCGGAACCAAGGATGAGCTCGCCGATCTGGCGCTGTTCCTTTGTTCGGACGCCGCCGGTTACATTACCGGCGCGGTTTACGTCTGTGATGGAGGCATGTCTCTTTCTCGATCGTCTTTGGCGCTGCGGGCGGTAGAATGAGTTCGAGCGTGACTCCCACCGCAAAGCCGGGTCTTCTCCGCCAGCTCGGAGTGGTCAGCGCCACCGCCCTGGTCGTCTCGAACATGATCGGCGTCGGCATCTTCACCACCACCGGATTTCTCGCCGGCGATCTGGGCAAGCCGTCGCTGGTGCTGTGGATCTGGGTGATCGGCGCGGCCTGCGCGCTGTTCGGCGCCTTCTGCTATTCCGAACTCGGCATCAATCTGCCCTCCTCGGGCGGCGAATATGTTTATCTGACGCGCGCTTTCGGTCCCACCTGGGGCTTCATGAGCGGGTGGGCCTCTTTCTTTGCGGGATTCTCCGGGCCCATCGCCGGCACGGCCCTGGCCTTCGCCGATTATCTGGGCCACTTCTGCGCCGCCTGCGCCGACGAGAAGCCGCCAATCGTGGCGGGCTCCGGCGATTGGACGTTGCAGCTCGGCAAACAGCAGGTCTTCGCCTGCGCGGTGATTCTGCTGTTCAGCATCGTGAACCTGCTGGGCGTGCGGCGTTCGGCGCGCGTTCAGAACTTTCTCACCGGGGCCAAGATCGCGGTCCTGCTGGTCTTCATCGCGCTCGCTTTTTCGGTGGGCAACGGGAGCTGGCACAATCTGTCGCTGGAGGCAGTGCGCACTTCGCCCCACCCGGTGTATGAACAGTTCGCCATCAGTTTGTTTTTTATCTATCTGTCCTTCAGCGGATGGAACGCCGCCACCTACGTCGCCGAGGAGCTGAAGCAGCCGGCCCGGACGCTGCCCCTGGCGCTGGCCTGCGGCACGGCGCTGGTCGCCGTCCTGTACGTGGTTTTGAACGTGGTGTTCATCTACGCGGCTCCGCTGGAAAGCCTGAAGGGGGAGGTGGCGGTCGGCGCGCTGGCCGCCTCGCGACTGTTTGGAGCCAACGTCGGCGGGTTGTTCGCGGCCCTGATGGCGATGTCGCTGATGGCGACGGTGAACGCGGAGGTGACCATCGGCCCGCGCGTCTCCTACGCCATGGCGAAGAATGGAGCGTTTCTCGCTTCCGCCGCCAAGGTCCACCCGAAATGGCGGACGCCGCACGTGGCCATCCTTGCGCAGTGCGTTTGCGCGATGCTGATGACGATGACGCCGTTCCCGCAGCTTGTGACCTATATCGGCTTCACCTTGAGCCTGTTTGCGGCAATCAGCGTCGCCTCGCTTTTTTATTTCCGCCGGCAGCCGGGCTGGCACAAGACCCGCATGGTGAGCTTTTGCTGGCCGCTGATCCCGGTTCTGTTTCTGATTCCGGAGGCCTGGATTGTGGTGTGGGGCGTTCAATTGAAACCGATGATCTCGCTGGCCGCCGCGGCGACGATGATCACCGGCGCGCTGGTGTACCACTTCCGGCTCCGCTCGCGCCCGCCGGAACGGGTGGGAATCGAAACCTACTGAGCTGTCGTATACTGAGATTGTTCGGCGCTATCGTCTAACGGTTAGGACGGAGCCCTCTCAAGGCTCAAATACGGGTTCGATTCCCGTTAGCGCTACCATCCATCCTTTTGATTCCTTTGAGCTTCTGAAGTTTTGTCAGGAACCCCAAGACATCCCATGACATCTGCGGTAATTGCCACGGCAGCGTTTATAAGCGCCGGATGCAAAATAGACCAGTAAACGCCGCGTGAGCGGCGTTGCCGGGCAGAGCAAAACCAGACCGCCGGGAGACTGGTTCCATCGAACATTCCCATAGGCTTATGTTTTGTGGAACACCGGAGAGGTGTACACAGTGGAGCTTTATGCGCGGGTTCGGCGAGCGGTCGTCGTCGACAAGATAAGTGAACGCGAGGCGGCTGACCGGAGCCCCGCTGGACCGACTCACTCATCACGTCCACATCCTGGAGATGAACGGGGAAAGTTACCGCCTTAAGGAAAGCAAACGGCGCCGTCCCGCCAAGCCACGCTCTTAGTCAGCCGGTTTACGGCGCCGATTTGCAGGGTCGGCTTCCGCTCCGGCCTAAGCGTGCCCTCCAAAGCAGGTCGCAGCCCTCCGCTCCAGCCGCTCCCGCAAATCCTTCAAACCAAACCCCAAATTCCCAGGAGGTGGTCTACTTTCTCTCCACCCCAGTGGTCTAGTTTTACTCCGCCCTTGACATACGAGCGTAGCGGATGAATCGCGGTGGTTCTCTCAACCACCTCAAATCAATTTTGACACGAACCGCGCCCCTGCACGCAGTGACTTACTGCACTTTGGCACCGACGATGGAATCCCACACGTCGGCGGCTCGCTCGTCATCAGCCGGGAGTGCGTGCGAGTAGACGCGGGCCGTGACGTTGGCGTCGGCGTGGCCGAGGCGCGCGGAGACGGCGGGCAAGGGGACGCCGCGCGAGAGCAGGTTGGAGGCATGGGTATGGCGCAACGTGTGGAAACTGGCGCCGGTGATGCCGGCCCTCCGCATACGGCGCACGATGATCTGCGAAACCAGGTCGGGCTTGTGGTAGTTGCCATCGGGCTGGCAGAAGATGAGTCCGTGGTCCTGATAATCGCCCGCAAACATGCGGCGGTGTTCAGTCTGCTGCTCTCGCAGAAACTGGAGCGCTAACACCGCCGATTGCGGCAGGCGACAGGATCGCGTCTTCCCGTTTTTTGGCCGCTTGATCCGGAGCCCGGCCTTCGTCTGTTCCAGGGATTTCGTGATCGTCAGCGTGCCTGACACCCAGTCCAGGTCGGCCCATTCCAGTGCAAGCAGTTCGCCGCGGCGCGCGCCGATCGCCAACGCGAGTTCCACGAGCGCAAACGTCCAATCACCCCGGCAGGTTTCGCGAAGGGCGCGAATCTGTTCGGGCGTCAGGCTGTGCGCATCCTTCTTCTGCACTGTCGGAAGCTCGACACGCAGCATCGGGTTGACCGGGACGAGTTCGAGGCGGAAGGCTTTGTTCAGCGCCACACTCAACAGTCCAGCGACGTGCCTGACGGTCCGGGCCGAAATATGCTCCCGACGTTTTCCGGGCAATTTGAGCAAGCCGTATAGCGCCGCCTCGATTTTCGTGTGCGTCAGATCGGCGAGATCAACTTCGGATAGTTGAACGGGCCCTTCCGGCGCGTCCAGGATATACGCGGCAAGCTGCTGGTAGCGCTCCAGAGTCTTGGGCTGGCAACGGTCAACGGCGTAAGTTTCGAGCCAAGTGCGCAACCACTCGCCCAGCGTCTTCTTCGGAACCGGCGCCATCTTGTCCATGGCTTCGAGTTCCGCCATGCGAGCGCGCATCGCGTCCTCGGCCTCACCCTGCTTCTTGAAGCCCGCCTTAATCACAAACTGCTTCTTGCCGGCGGCATCCTTGCCGCGGTAGATGCGGTAACACCAGTGCGGCTTACTGCTGCCCTTCGTGGGGTATTTGTCGATGCACGCTTTCACGACTTCTTCCCTTTCCAAACCTTCTGGCGCGCGGCGTGCTGCCGCGTCCCGTGCAGCGCAAGGGAATCCTCGAACTGCGTACCACGGGCGGCGTCGGCACGCTCCTGCCGATATTGCGCATACAGTTGGGGATGCTGGGTCCAGATCGCGGCCTCTGCTTGTTCCACCGTCTTGTCAGGGTGGCTCTTCAGCCACTCTTTTGCAAGACGCCGTACCTTCTGCTCGACCGAGCCCTCGAGAGCGCGCCGCGCTTCGGTGAGATAGCTTTCGAGGTTCGCGACCGCGGCCTCCTGGGAGTTCAAGGGGCTCGCGATCTGCATTCCTGATTTCGCCTGAGCGATCAGTTTCTCGAGTTCACGTACCAGCGCCGCAGCGACACCCGGCCATCCGGCACAGAGCTTCTGATTTCGGACCAGTTCCCGAACCAGGCCCGTCCACACTGGTTGACCGGCTTCCTGCACCCACTCCATCTCCGTGGCGAGCGCCTGGGCGAACTTGTGGGCCAACTCGTACTGGCCGCTGGCGCGGGCGAGCTGTTCGAGCTTGTAGAGCGCCCGACCGGACGGTGCGCGGTCGGTTTCGTAGTTGGCGATTGTCCGCATGGACATGCCCAGACGAGTAGCGAAAGCCTGCTGGCTGTCGCCCAGCGCCTTCCGTAATTCACGCACGGCTAAAACTAAATCGTCCATAACGCCATTAGAACATACTGCATGTACCTCGTGCAAGAACAATGTTGACGCACATCGTACTTTTATGATACACGTCGTACATGAACAGTGTGCATGATTACCCGAAAGCAGCCGACCGGAGCACTTCGAATGTTTATCGGACGGTCGATGATCTCGCGGCGGAACTGGGTCTCAGCCGGCAGGTTGTTTACCGCGAACTTCGGGCAGGCCGGATTCCATCGATCCGCTTGGGCCGCAGGTTCGTCATCCCGCGTGCTGCCGTGCAGGAGTGGCTCCGGAACGCTGGAGGCAATCAGCGGATCATCGCGTGACCGGATCGTCGCAGATGTGCGGGAACGCAACCATGAGCTGCATTGGCTCGCCCACCTGCCTGGGCGCGGCAATCGAGTATGGCAAGCGCGGCCTGCAGATCATCCCGCTGCATTCCGTGCGCGACGGCGTCTGCACCTGCCAGAATTGGCGCGACAAGAATGGCAAGGGGCCGTGCCCAACGCCTGGGAAACATCCCCGCTTCCGAAACTGGCAGGAGCGCGCCACCTGCGATCCGGTGGCTATCGAGGAGTTCTGGCGGAATCACGAGGGCTCGAATGTCGGCATCGTCACTGGCGCTGCCTCGGGCGTCTTTGTCCTTGATGTCGATCCAAAAAACGGCGGCCAGGAGTCCATCGACACGCTCGTGCTCAAGCACGGCCGGATCGACACGCTCCAGGCTCTTACCGGAAGCCTGGGCAAGCACTACTATTTCGCTTATCCCGGCACGCCGGTAAAAAACGGCGTGTCCCTCCTGCCTGGATTGGACATCCGCGGTGATGGTGGTCTCGTGGTTGCGCCGCCATCCATTCACTATTCGGGCCGGCGCTACGAATGGGATGGGCTCGATGAGTTCGCCAACATGCCGATCCACCCGGCGCCGGGCTGGCTTCTGGAGTTGATGCATGGCGGCCGTGCAAAAGGGGATAAGTCCCGATTTGATCTGCCGGCCGAGATCGCCGAGGGGGAACGCAATGACACACTGCACCGTTACGCCTGTTCGCTGCGCGGTTCCCGTGGCGGGCTGGAACTGAACGAAATCTTCGAAGTTGTCCTGGCGGTGAACCGAAGCCGATGCAAGCCGCCGCTCGGTACGGACGAAGTGCGGAAACTGGTCGAGTCCGCATGCCGGCACCAGAAAGGCAACAAGCGTGGCGCGTCCTCAAAATGCGGTGATAACGAAACGCTCGCCACCTGCCAGATCGCCGGGATGATCACGGCGGATTCCCACCTCGCCGTGGACTCCGGCGGCAAGCTTTACGTCTTCGACGGCGGCGTCTACAAACCGTCGGGCGAGGCTTACGTTAAGCGCCGGGTTAAATCGATCCTCGCCGCACTGAACAAATCCGAGCAGTGGACCAGCCGGAAAAGCGAGGAGGTCGTTAAGTACATCAGCGTGGACGCGCCGGTGCTCTGGGAAGCGCCGCCGCTCGACAGGATCAACGTGTTGAACGGGCTGCTCAACCTGAGCACCCACACCCTCGAGCCGCACTCCCCTGATTTCCTTTCGCCGATACAGTTGCCCATCGCGTTCGATCCGGCAGCACGGTGTCCGCATTGGGACGATTTCATCGCGACGACCTTTCCGGAAGACGCCGAACCCATCGCCTGGGGGATCCCCGCCTGGCTGATGACGCCCGACACGTCGATCCAGAAAGCCATTCTTCTCATCGGCGATGGAGCCAACGGCAAGAGCACGTACCTGAGCGCGGTGCTGGCCTTCATCGGTAAACGCAATGCTTCGGCCGTGTCGCTCCACAAATTAGAGAACGACCGGTTCTCCGTATCGCGCCTGGTGGGTAAACTCGCCAACATCTGCCCTGATCTGCCGAGCACCGATCTCACCAGCACCTCCGTGTTCAAAGCCATCACGGGCGGCGACACGCTGGTGGCTGAGCGCAAGTTCGAACAGAGCTTCGAGTTCCGGCCGTACTCGCGGCTCCTGTTTAGCGCCAACCACCTGCCCAAGAGCCAGGATGCGTCGGGCGCGTTCTTCAGGCGCTGGGTCGTAGTGCCATTCGAGCGGACCTTTCATCCTGGCGCGCCGGGCACCATCCCGCGCAGCGAGTTGGACGCGAGCTTGGCCGATCCCGCCGAACTCTCCGGCGTGTTGAACAAAGCGCTGCTGGCTTTGGCTGAGATCCGCGAACACGGCTTCAGTGAAAGCGAAACCACAAGGAAGGCCATCGACGAGTTCCGGCAGGCGACGGACCCATTGGCGGTTTGGCTGGACCGGAACACCATCTTACACCCGGACGGAGTGATACCCGCCGACCGGCTGTGGGACGAATACAACCGCGAGTGTGTTGCCAAGGGCCGGCCCACGATCAGCAAGAATGCCCTCGGTCGCGCGATCGTCCAACTGCGGCCCGCGGTCGAGAAGCGCCAGCGGACGGTAAACGGCGCGCTGGCTTGGTGTTACGTGGGAATCGGGATGCTCGCCAAGGAGGCTCAATGACTCACGGGATTCACGCGATTCACGCGATTGTCCCTAACTTGTTTATCGCAGGGACAAGCGGCTCCGAGCCGGCGCAGGCTCGGTGGAGCGAGCGGAAAACAAGTAGAGCGGAATCGAGTGAATCGCGTGAATCGTGTGAACTCGCCGAGACGCGTGCCACTTGCCATCGGTGCGGCGGTGCGGCCGCACGATTAATGCTCCTCTGGGTCCTCACTTCGCGCGCCGCGAGCGGGTGTCAAGGCTTCCCAGATGCGACACCGACAGCGCGCAAATTCGCGTGGCCGGTGGCAATCCTGAGTGCAAGGAGGGTTGCGTGGCGTTGATGAGCCAGCGGCAATACGCCGCCCACCGTGGTGTCGCCCGCTACTCCGTACAGCGGGCCATAGCGGAGGGCCGGATCTCCACTACGCCGGATGGTCGCATCGACTCCGATATGGCCGATGCCGAGTGGGAGCGCAACACCATCGCGCCCGGGGGCGACGGCAGCAAGCTGCTCAAGGCGCGCACGGTTTACATGGTGTCGAAGGCGCGGCTCGCCGACATGCAGCTCAAACGCCTCACCGGAGAGTTGCTGCCCGCAGCGGAAGTAAAGATCGCGGCATTCAGCGCGGCCCGCAGGATGCGCGAGGCCTGCATGAATATTCCGTCGCGCTGTTGCGGCACAGTTGCGGCCGAGATTCGCCGCGCGGTTGAGGAGTTGGGAATGCCCGCAGAGATGGCGGCCAGCCTGTCGGCCAGGATGAACCTGGCCGCCGTGGAGACCATCCTCTCGGGCGAGATTCGAACGGTGTTGAACCGGTTGGCAGACAGCTTTGAAAGGGAGAAATGCACAGATGAGAACCAGACAAGCAACAACGGATGAGCCGATCCGGCAGACGCCCTCGACCGTGGTGGGGTGGCGCGAGCGGGTGGGCTGAGGTGGACCCCATCGTTTGGACAAAAAAACGGGCGTCCTTAGATGGTAAAGCGGGCTAATTCTGGAGGCGGCCGTGAGGCCGCCATCCATTCCGGGCTTGAATCGGCGCTCGGGTCGCATCCCTGCGTTGCCCTATCCTCCTATCAAGCATTTCGATTGTACGGCAGATGCCGATTTCGGTAAAGCGAAAAGCATCCATTCTGGAAAAACAAAAGCGGTAAATCCCGGGG